>Ga0157374_10000006_pt1 | contig 640284 bp, 554 predicted proteins | sample M25metaG_FD_115308 | JGI IMG/M metagenome (GOLD analysis project Ga0157374, IMG submission 115308) | Miscanthus rhizosphere microbial communities from Kellogg Biological Station, Michigan, USA - M2-5 metaG | ecosystem: Host-associated > Plants > Roots > Rhizosphere > Soil | place: USA... | reverse complement strand
GCCGGAGGCGCCGGCGGTGTAGGTGATGGTCTGGATGTTGGTGGCTGAGGTAATCGTGCCGTTGGTGATCGACCAGGCGTAGCTCGTCGCGCCGGCCGGGCCGGAGGCGGAGTTGCCGGTCGAATTCGCGCAGGCGTTGGCCGGCGTCGTGATGGTCGGCGTGGCGGGGTTGGCGTTGATGATGACGTTGTTGGTGTTGCTGGCCGAGCAACCGGACGGGTTGGTCACGACGAGCGTAAGGTCGACCGTGCCGGAGGCTCCGGCGGTGTAGGTGATGGTCTGGATGTTGGTGGCCGAGGTGATCGTGCCGTTGACGATCGACCACGCATAGCTTGTCGCGCCGGCCGGACCGGCGGCGGTGTTACCGGTCGAGTTGGCGCAGACCTGGGCCGGACTCGGCGAGATGGTCGGCGTGGCCGGGTTGGCGTTGATCGTGACGTTCGACGTGGCGCTGGCCGAGCAGCCGGAGGCGTTGGTCACAACGAGCGTCAGGTCGACCGTGCCGGAGGCGCCGGCAGTGTAGGTGATGGTCTGGATGTTGGTGGCCGAGGTGATCGTGCCGTTGACGATCGACCACGCATAGCTGGTCGCACCGGCAGGACCGGCGGCGGTGTTGCCGGTGGAGTTGGCGCAGACCTGGGCCGGACTCGGCGAGATGGTCGGCGTGGCCGGGTTGGCGTTGATGGTGACGTTGTTCGTGGCGCTGGCCGAGCAGCCGGAGGCGTTGGTCACAACGAGCGTGAGACCGACCGTACCGGAAGCGCCGGCTGTGTAGGTAATGGTCTGGATGTTGGTGGCCGAGGTGATCGTGCCGTTGGTGATGGACCACGCATAGCTCGTCGCACCGGCCGGACCGGCGGCGGTGTTGCCGGTGGAATTGGCACAAACCTGAGCGGGCGTCGGCGTGATCGTCGGCGTGGCCGGGTTGGCGTTGATGATCACGTTGACGGTGTTCGTCGCGGAGCAACCCGAGCCGTTCGTGACGACCAGCGTGAGGTCGACCGTGCCGGAAGCGCCGGCTGTGTAGGTGATGGTCTGGATGTTCGTGGCCGAGGTGATCGTGCCGTTGACGATCGACCAGGCGTACGACGTCGCGCCGGCAGGGCCGGAGGCGGAGTTGCCGGTCGAATTCGCGCAGACCTGGGCCGGAGTCGTGATGGTCGGCGTGGCCGGCGACGGGTTGATGGTCACATTGGCCGTGTTGCTGGCCGAGCAGCCGGACAGATTGGTCACGACCAGCGTCAGATCGACCGTGCCGGAGGCGCCGGCGGTGAAGGTGATGGTCTGGATATTGGTGGCCGAGGTGATCGTGCCGTTGACGATCGACCAGGCGTACGACGTCGCGCCGGCCGGGCCGTCCGCGGTGTTGCCGGTGGAGTTGGCGCAGACCGAGGTCGGAGTCGCGGTGATCGTCGGGGTGGCCGGGTTCGGGTTGATGGTGACGTTGGTGGTGTTCGAGGCCGAGCAGCCGGCCGCGTTGGTAACCACGAGCGTCAGATCGACCGTGCCGGAAACGCCGGCGGTGTAGGTGATGGTCTGGATGTTGGTGGCCGAGGTGATCGTGCCGTTGACGATCGACCAGGCGTATGACGTCGCGCCGGCCGGACCGGCTGCGGTGTTGCCGGTGGAGTTCGCGCAGACGCTGGAGGGCGAGGGCGAGATCGCCGGCGTCGTCGGGTTGGCGTTGATCGTCACGTTGACCGTGTTCGTCGCGGGGCAGCCCGAGCCGTTCGTCACCACCAGCGTGAGGTCCACCGTGCCGGAGGCGCCGGCGGTGTAGGTGATGGTCTGGATGTTGGTGGCCGAGGTGATCGTGCCGTTGACGATCGACCAGGCATAGGTTGCCGCGCCGGCCGGACCGGCGGCGGTGTTGCCGGTGGAGTTGGCGCAGACCTGGGCCGGAGTCGGCGTGATCGTCGGCGTGGCCGGTGACGGGTTGATGGTCACGTTGGCCGTGTTCGTCGCCGAGCAGCCCGACGGGTTGGTCACCGTGAGAGTGAGGCCGACGACGCCCGAGGCGCCGGCGGTGTAGGTGATGTTCTGGACGTTGGTGGCCGAGGTGATCGCGCCGTTCGTGATCGACCAGGCGTAGCTTGTCGCGCCGGCCGGACCGGAGGCGGCGTTGCCGGTCGAGTTGCCGCAGACCTGCGCCGGAGTCGGCGTGATCGTCGGCGTCGCCGGATTGGCGTTGATGGTGACGTTGGCGTTGTTGGTGGCCGAACAGCCGGACGCATTCGTCACCGTAAGGGTGAGACCGACCGTGCCGGACGCGCCCGCGGTGTAGGTGACGGTCTGCAGGTTGGCGGCCGAGGTGATCGTGCCGTTCGTGATCGACCAGGCGTAGCTCGCGGCGCCGGCGGGGCCAGCGGCGGTGTTGCCCGCGGAGCTGGCGCAGACGCTGGACGGGGTCGGCGTGATCGTCGGCGCTGACGGGTTGGCGTTGATGGTGACGTTGCCGGAGTTGGTGGCCGAGCATCCCGAAGCGTTCGTGACGGTAAGCGTGAGGCCGACCGTGCCGGAGGCGCCGGCGGTGTAGGTGATGGTCTGGATGTTGGTGGCCGAGGTGATCGTACCGTTGACGATCGACCAGGCATAGGTTGCCGCGCCGGCCGGGCCGCTCGCCGTGTTGCCGGTGGAGCTCGCGCAAACCTGCGCCGGAGACGGCGTGATGGCCGGCGCCGACGGGTTGGCGTTAATGGTCACGTTCGCCGTGTTCGTGGCCGAGCAGGCGGACGCGTTGGTTACGGTGAGGGTGAGGCCGACGACGCCGGAGGCTCCTGCCGTGTAGGTGATGGTCTGGATGTTGGTGGCCGAGGTGATCGTGCCATTCGTGATCGACCAGGCGTAGGTCGTCGCGCCGGCCGGGCCGGCTGCGGAGTTGCCGGCCGAGTTGGCGCAGACCTGAGCTGGCGTCGGCGTGATCGTAGGCGTGGCCGGCGCCGGGTTGATGGTCACGTTGGCCGTGTTGCTGGCCGAACAGCCGGCGGCGTTCGTCACCACCAGAGTGAGCCCCACCGTACCGGAAGCTCCGGCGGTGTAGGTGATCGCCTGGGTGTTGGTGGCCGAGGTGATCGTGCCGTTCGTGATCGACCAGGCGTAGCTCGTCGCGCCGGCCGGACCGGCGGCGGAGTTGCCGCTGGAGTTGGCGCAGACGCTGGACGGCGTCGGCGTGATGGCCGGAGTCGTCGGATTGGCGTTGATGGTGACGTTGGCGCTGTTGCTGGCCGAGCAGCCGGCAGCGGTCGTAACGGTGAGGTTGAGGCCCACCGTACCGGAGGCGCCCGCGGTGTAGGTGATGGTCTGGACGTTCGTGGCCGAGGTGATCGTGCCGTTGACGATCGACCAGGCGTAGATCGCCATGCCCGCCGGACCGGCGGCGGTATTGCCGGTGGAGTTGGCGCAAACCTGCGGCGGGGCGGGGCTGATCGTCGCCGTGGGGGTCGGGTTGATGGTGACGTTGCGGTTGGCGGTCGCCGAACAGCCGGATGCGTCGGCGACGGTCAGGGTGAGTCCGACCGCCCCGGAGGCGCCGGCGGTGTAGGTGATCGTCTGGATGTTGGCGGCGGAGGTGATCGTGCCGTTCGTGATCGACCAGGTGTAGGTCGTCATGCCGGCCGGGCCTGCCGCGGTGTTGCCGGCGGAGTTCGCGCAAACTTGGGGGGGCGTCGGTGTGATGGTCGACGTGACACCCGGACAGGTGACCGTCAGCGTGAAGTTCTGCGACGAACCGTGCGGTTTGTTCTTCTCCGCATTGAAGACGATGGGGTAGACGGCGACGCTGTTCGCGGCCGGCGTTCCGGACAGTGTTCCGGTGCCGTTACCGTTATCAACGAACGTGACTCCGGAAGGGAGAGCCCCGTCCTCACTCAGGGCCGGAGTCGGCTTGCCGGTGACCGTTACCTGGAAGGTGTTGAATTGTCCGGCCGTGAACGTGACCGCGTTCGCGCTGGTAAAGGTGTACGGGTGCGTGCCCGGCAGATCGATGGTGACCGTGGCCACGTTCGATACGAGCGACGTACCGACGGCGACGTAGTGAAACTGATCCTGAGAGGCCAGTGAGCCGTCGTGGATGTACGTGAAGCCGCCGTTCGGCGCGAGTGCCAGCGTTCCGTGCTGGGTCGAGTCGACGAGCGAGGCCGTGATCGGCTGGTTGTTCGGATTGTCGTTGTTCAGGACTCCGAGCGTCGCGACCGTCAGCGTGCCGCCGAGGGTGCTCAGCGAGTAGTTGTCGTCGTGCGCGGTTGGTGCGGAGCCGTTGGTGTGGATGTGAAAATTGAAAAAGAGATCGTGCAGCCCGGCGTAGGCACCGGCGCTGATGAAGCGCCATACCGGGGGCGAGGCGGTCCCGTTGGCCAGCGGAACGTTGCCCGCCCAATCAGGGTTGAGGCCGTCGAGCACGATGTTGCGCTGCGCTAGCGGCGTCATGGCGCGGTCGCGCGCGGCGTGCGGCATGACGATGTCGCCGCCGCCCCAAGACCACGGAGTGAGCAGAACGTCAAATGCCAGGCCCGAGCTCGACGTGAAGACGAAGCGCGGCGTACCGATGTTGTCCATCGTCAGGACGTCGAGACCCATGTGCGATTCGACGAAGACGTCGCCCGCCGTTGCTCCGGCTGTCGAGACGCCAACGTTCCACCCGCCGTCCACTGCGACCGGCGAGCTGAATTGGTTCAGCACCGGATTCACGCAGGTCTGCCGCGTCACCGCGGTCACGGTTCCGGTCGAGCCGGTAACCGTTCCTGCGGTGGTGATCATCACGTCGATGCCGCTCACGATGCCGCTGGGTGTGACCACGTTGCAGCCGGTACCACGGTTGTTATCCGTGTCGATCAACGTTTTCACGTCGAACGTGGCGGCCGAGGCAGCGAAGGGAACACCGAGCGTGAGAACGAGCGAACAGAAGCGAATCGCTTTGCGAAACGAAATCATCGTTGATAGTCCTTGGCGTGAGATCCTGGAACGTTGTCAGCCGTCTGGAAACAGCAATTGCCGTCTTCAGATCGACAGGGAGTGAAATGGACGAGCGGAATGATAGCAGTTAAGCACGCTTGTCCAAGCATTTTTATTCAGTGCACTAACCGGCCAACGATGGAAACTGCCACTCGGAACCCCTGACCCGTCGATGATCCGAAGAATCAGTTGTTTCGACACGCAACGTCCGGCAATCATCCGAGACGGCGTCCGATCGAAGACCATTCGATCGCGTACACTTCGCGGTACGCCTTTCGCAAAGCACGGGTAACAACTCTCGAATCCCTCCGGCATGAGCCGGTTGCAATGCCTGAAAATCCCCATCCGCTCCATCTCGTCGGCGGGGGCCGTGACGCGTCGAACGCGGAGACGGAACTGCATCGGCTCCGCGCCGAGATCGAGGCGCGCAACCGGCAGGAAACCGCGATCGCCGAGCTCGGGCAGGCCGCACTCACCGGCGTCGAGCCTCTGATCATCCTCGGCCAGGCATGCGCGCTCGTCGAGATCACCCTCGGCGTCGATCACGCGCGCGCCCTGGAGATCCGCGACGGACGCGTCTCCGTCCTCGCCTCGATCGGCTCCAACGCGACGTTCGCCAATTGCACCAAGGACCACGAAGAGAACGAGTCGATTGCGATGTATGCGGCACTCGCTGATGCGCCGGTGGTGTTCGAGGACATCGAGCAGGAGACGCGGTTCAAGTCGTCGCACCTCCGCAACTTTCACGGCGTGCGCGGCGGCGCGGCGGTGGTCATCCCGACCGCATCCGGCGTGTTCGGAGTGCTCGTCGCCTACTCCAGCGTTCAGCGCACGTTCGCAGACTACGAAGTCGCATTCCTCAAATCGGTGGCCAACCTCCTCGGTGAGGCGGTCGCGCGTTCGTACACGGAGCATGCGCTGCGGAAGTCGGAGTCGCGGCTCAAACAGCTCATCGCGTCGACGTTGGACGCCGTCTTCACGGTCGACCGCGGCGGCATCGTCATCGAGTGGAATCCGCAGGCGGTGGCGACGTTTGGCTTTCGCGCGAATGAGGTGGTCGGACGTCCGCTCCCGCCCGACCTGCGAGAGCTTTTCGATTCCGCGCTGGCAAGCACGACGCGCCGCCTCGAGACGACCGGCCGCCGCGCGAACGGCGAAGAGTTCCCGGTCGAGGTGACGATCGATCGCGTCGGCCGCGGTGACGATCAGACGTTCACCGCCTTCCTGCGCGACATCTCCGAACGCAAACGTTCGCAGGTCGAGCTCGAAAATCGGGAGCAACGTTTCCGCGCGCTGGTCGAGAAGAGCTGGAGCGGCGTGGCGCTGCTCAACTCCGACCTCGCCTTCTGCTACGCCGGCGCGTCGACCGAACGCCTCCTCGGCTACACGGAAGACGATCTGGCCGGCACGAGCTTCCTCGGCTACGTCCACCCGCGCGAGCGTGAGATTTTGCGCGAGGTTCTGAGTGCGCTCGCTGCCGGATCGTCAAACGAGTCACACGCCGAGTTGCGTTTCCGTCATCGCAGCGGCATCTGGATCTGGCTGGAAGCATTCGCACAGAACATGCTGCACGAGCCGAGCGTCGGCGCGATCGTGCTCAATTACCGCGACGTCACCCAACGCAAAGCAACCGAAAAGCAGCTCGAATATCAGGCCTACTACGACGCGCTGACCGGACTGCCGAACCGGCTCCTTTTCCGCGATCGCGTCGTCAACGCGATCGCGCAGGCGCATCGAAACCGCCGCGGCGTTGCGGTGATGTACCTCGATCTCGATCACTTCAAACTCGTCAACGACGGCCTCGGCCACTCGCTCGGCGACGCGCTGTTGTCGGAAGTCGCGGCGCGTCTGCAAAGCTGCGTGCGCGCGTCCGACACGATCTCGCGTCTCGGCGGCGACGAGTTCACGATCCTGCTGATCGATACGTCCAGCAGCGAGGCCATCGCCGGCGTCGCGCGCAAGATCCTGCAGTCGTTCGCGCATCCGTTCCGCGTCGAAGGTCACGAGCTGTTCGTGACTGCATCGATCGGCATCAGCATCTTCCCCGGCGACGGCGAAGAGGTCGAGACGCTGCTGAAATGCGCCGACAGTGCGATGTATCGCGCCAAAGAGCTCGGCCGCAATCAGGCCCAGATGTTCACCGCCAGCATGAACGAGCGCTACGGCCGCCGCCTCGCACTCGAACAAAGCCTGCACCACGCGCTGGAGCGCGACGAGCTGGTCGTGCACTACCAGCCGATCTTCGATCGCAACCGGAAAAAGATCGTGTCGTTGGAAGCGTTGGTTCGCTGGGATCATCCCGAGCGCGGTTTGGTGCAGCCCGCGGATTTCATCGCACTCGCGGAAGAAACCGGATTGATCGTCCCGATCGGCGAGTGGGTGCTGCGCCGCGTCTGTCACGATTCTCGCGAGTGGCGCGCCGCCGGACTGCCACCGATGCGCGTCGGTGTGAACATCGCCGCGCCGCAGTTCCAGCAACTCAGTTTCGCGCTCGTGGTCGGCAGCATCCTGCGCGAGTACGGCTGCGATCCCGCGCTGCTGGAGTTGGAGATCACGGAGACCGTTGCGGTTCAGAACATCGAGACCACCACGACCGCGATGCGCGAGCTGAAAGAGCTGGGCATCCGCATCGCCATCGACGACTTCGGCACCGGCCAGTCGTCGCTCGTTTACCTGAAACGCTTCCCCATCGACACCGTGAAGATCGACCGCGCCTTCGTGCGCGACGTGACCACCGATGAATCGGCGGCGGCGATCGTCTCGTACGTGATCAACCTCGCGCACACGCTGCGGCTCGCGGTCGTCGCGGAAGGGGTGGAGACGGAAGAGCAGTGGTCGTTCCTCAAACTGAACGCCTGCGATCAGATGCAGGGCTTCCTGGTCAGTCAACCGCTGCCGGCCGATGAAGCCGAGGAATTCATGCGGAGCGAGCAAGGCAGGTACAGCTCGCGCGAGACGCCGCGTCCCGTGTAGCGGTCTCGCGTTATCCTTCGCGGCTTATGCGCCGCATCGCTTTCGCCGTCCTTCTTTTCGCCGTTTTTCTAAGTGCGTCCTTCGCTCACGCGCAGCAGCAACGCGATGACGCGCTGCTCGATGATCTCGACCGCGTTCGAACCTTCAACGCCGTCGCCATTTCGCCGGATGGCAAACACGTCGCGTGGTCGGTGCAGGGAATCGGCGTCACCACCGCCACGACCGCGGGCATGGACGTCCATCTCCTTCCCGGCGACGGCGACGACCACTACGTCGCCTGGTCGCCCGACTCGCAGTCGCTCGCAACCGTCGGCGACGGCGGCAAGGATCAGCGCCAGATTTTCGTGACGCATGTCGGCGGATCGCCGGTACGCGTGACGAACGTGCGCGGCTATCTCGCCGAACCGCAGTGGTCGCCGGACGGCAAGTCGATCGCGTTCCTCTTCATCGAAAACGCAGCCCGCGCCGCGGGACCACTCGTGGCGATGTCGCGCGCGGTCGGTGCGATCGAGGAGCACATCGACGAACAGCGCGTGGCCGTCGTGGACCTCGCCACGAAGCAAGTTCGCATCGTCACGCCTGCGGACATGTACGTCTACCACTTCGGCTGGTCGCCTGACGGCAAGCAGATGGTGGCCGAGGCCGCGCCGGGATCGGGTGACAACAACTATTGGATTGCGAAGTTACACGTCGTCGACGTCGCAGCTTCGACCATGCGTCCGATCTATACCCCTCAACTACAACTCGCCGAGCCGCGCTGGTCGCCCGACGGCAAGTCGATCGCCTTCATCGAAGGATTGATGAGTGATGAAGGTTCCACCGGCGGCGATCTCTTCGTCATCCCCGCCGCCGGCGGCGACGCGCGCAACGTCACGCCCGATCTCAAAGCGTCCGTGGCTTCCTTCGCATGGACGGCTGCGGACCGCATCACATTCGGCGAGGACATCGCCGGCGAATCGGCAATCGTCCGCATTGATACGACCAACGGCTCGATGGAGACGCTCTGGCGCGGCGAAGAGCTCGTGAGCAGCCACGACGTCATCGGCGCATCGCTCGCGAACGACGGCGTCACATCCGCCGTCATCCGCAGCAGTTTCAAAAGCGCGCCCGATGTTTGGGCCGGCCGCATCGGCGACTGGAAACGCGTCTCCACTACGAACGCGTCGATGCGTGCGACGTGGGGCGAGGCGCGCTCGATCCGCTGGAAGAGCGACGCCTACGACGTGCAGGGCTGGCTGCTCGCACCCGCGCAAATCGATGCCGCGCGCAAGTACCCGCTTATCGTCTGGATCCACGGCGGTCCCGCCTCGGCATCCCTCGCCCGGTGGCCCGATCATCGCGCCGCGCTTCTTTCGCGCCGCGGCTACTACGTTTTCTTTCCCAACCCGCGCGGCAGCTACGGTCAGGGCGAGGCCTTCACGCGCGCGAACGTGAAGGATTTCGGCTACGGCGATCTGCGTGACGTCATGACCGGCATCGACGCGGCCGCCGCGTCCAACCCGATCGACACCGCCCGCCTCGGCATCTGGGGCTGGAGCTACGGCGGCTACATGACCATGTGGACCGTGACGCAGACCGCGCGTTTCAAAGCCGCCGTGGCGGGCGCGGGCATCGCCAACTGGCAGAGCTACTACGGCGAGAACGACATCGACGCCTGGATGATCCCCTACTTCGGCGCCTCCGTTTACGACGACCCCGCTGTCTACGCGCGCAGCGCTCCGATCACGTTCGCGAAGAACATCAAGACGCCGACGTTGATGCTGGTGGGCGAACGCGATGGCGAGTGCCCCGCACCACAATCATTCGAGTTCTGGCACGCGCTCAAAAGCCTCGGCGTCGAAACACAACTCGTCGTCTACCCCGACGAAGGCCACCGCATCGCCAAGAAAGAACACCAGCGCGACATCGCACGCAGGCTGGTGGGGTGGTTCGACAGCCATCTGCGATAAGACACATGCCTTCGGTTCACACCTACGCGGAGTACCTTGCGTTGGAAGCGTCGAGCGACGTCAAACACGAGTTTCTCGGCGGCCAGATTTATGCGATGGCGGGCGGGACGCCGGAGCATGCCGCACTTGCGGCTGCAGTCATCGGCTTGCTCTTCCCGCAGCTACGTGGGCGCGGATGCCGAACATACGACGCCGACCTGCGCGTCCGTACGCGTTCCGGCCTCGCCACGTATCCGGATGTAACGGTCATTTGCGGTCCGACGGAGCGCGATGAAACCGATCCGCAGGCGGTTACAAATCCGGCCCTCATCATCGAAGTGTTGAGCCGAAGCACCGAGGAGTACGACACGGGCGACAAGTTCGAGCACTACAAAACGCTGCCGTCGCTGCGCCAATACGTTCTGGTGTCGCATCGCGAACCGTCGTTGGAAGTGTGGACGCTCGCAGACGACGGGTGGCGTCGTGCGATCGTTCGCGATGGCGAGATCGCGGAACTCTCGATCGGCGCGCGCCTCGATGTTCGCGAACTTTACGAATCCGCCGGGGAACCTTGAGCTTCGTGGATTGGTTCGACCGCCACCTGCGTTAGGTCGCGCATGAAACGGTTCCTGCTCCTCGCGATCTTCGTCGCTACTCCTGCACTCGCGGACAAACTCACATTCAACGTCATCGGCATCGACTGCGCTTCGTGCGCGCCGCCGGTGAAGAAAGCATTGGCCTCGGTCGCCGGCGTTACGAATGTCTCCGTCGATGTGAACGCGAAGACAGCCACGGTGGAAGTTCCCGCAGGATTCGAGAAGGCGAAACTGCGCGAGGCGTTGTCGAACGCCGGCTTCGACGCAACGTTTCCCGGCGAGAAACGCAACGACATCCAGCCGCTACCCGCCGACGTCGTGAAGACGCTCGACATCGTTCGTTACGACGGCAAGTCCGCGCTCGATGTCGCAAAGGTCCTCGCGCCCGGCAAGATCACCATCATTGACTACTACGCGGACTGGTGCGGCCCGTGTAACGTGCTCGAGTCGCGACTGGAGCGCTACATGGTCGCGCATCCGAACCTCGCCCTCCGCCGAGCCGACATCGGCAAATGGAACAACGCCGCCGCCGCGCAGGCCACGCACCTCGGCGCCGAAGCACTCCCCTACATTCGCGTGTACGACGCGCGCGGCAAGTTCGTGACGTCGGTAACCGGCGGCATGTGGGACGAAGTGCTGGCGGCGATCGAGAAAGCCTCGCGATGAAACGTGCGATCGTCATCGCCGCGCTGCTGTTTCTCGCGCGCGCCGCACACGCCTGACCCGCCTGAGCGAATCCGAACCTCTCCGGCGGAGCGGGTCAGACCAGCATCATCGGCGCCGAGCGTTGGCGCGTGTCGCTCACGGCGGCCGAGGGAACATTCCTCACCTCGCACGTGGCGGAGTGTCCCGACGTCGCGCCGGAATGTGCGACTACATTCATCCCGCCGCACAAGCACCTCGTCTCGATCGGACTCACGCATCTCGAACTGCAGACGGACTACGGACTCGGACACAGCGCACAACTCACGTTGCGGATGCCGTACGACGTGAAGGCGATGCGCGTTCGCTACACGACGCTGACCGGCGAGCCGTTCGTGCCGCCGTACGGCGACATTCACCATCGCACCGAAACGCTCGACGGCATTTCCGATCCATCTCTCGGCATCGACTGGTCGCCGAGTCAGAACTGGCTCTTCGGCCTCGGAACCACTCTTCCAGTGGGCCACATCGTTCCCGATCCAATCGCCCTCGGCCGCGAAGGAAAGACTCACGAGCACATCCAGTTCGGCAGCGGCACGTTCGAGCCGCGCATCGCCGCGCAGTGGAGTCACAGCCAGCTCTTCGCGCGCGCGGAGGGGAAGCTGAGCGTGTACGAGAACCGGAACGGATATCGCGCGCCGACGACCTTCACCTGGTCGCTCGGGCGCAGCTTCCGCGCCGGCGGCATCGCGATCACTCCGAGTCTCGACGGCCAGTACCAAACCCTCGGACGCTGGAGCAGCGTCGTCGACGAAGGGAGCGGCTTCGAAGACGGCGGCGCGCGGTTGCAGATTTCGCTGCCGTGGCGCGGCGTCACGATCTCGCCCGGCGTCTATCACCAGCTCTGGTCGCACGGCTTCGACGAACAGACGTTCAAGCAGAAAACGACATGGTCACTCTCCGTGACGCGCACTTTCTGAGCGTAGTGCGGACGTCTCGTCTGCATCCGGCGGGCGTCTCGCCCGACGGTGGTTTCTGGGATTCAATCGCCGGACGTGCAATGACTCAAAGAAGCCCCCGCCGGGCGAGACGCCGCGGCGGATGCAGGCGCGGACGCCCACACTACGCTGGCGGCGTTCGCCGACACTACGCCCGCTGGTTGTCCGGCCGCCACGTCTTGATCTGCTGCTTGATCTCGTTGCGGGTTTTCAGTTTTCCGTCGAGAACGGAGCGCGTCAGGCCGGCTACCTCGTCGTCGCTGCAGAAACGGAGGGCGACCAACTGTCCGCCGGAAAGCTCGCCGATCCGTCCGCGCAGATCGTCGGGCAGGCAACGCTGCAGTCGCGTCGTCTCTTCGAGCCGGATCAAACGGTCTTGGACGGTGAGCGCCATGACGCGCGACGCGAATGCGACCGCGAGCAGCGCCACGGCCACGACGATTTCCCACCACACCAGGCGCGCGCCGCGATGCATCCACGCGTAGATAATGCGGACGATCAGATTCGCGACCAGCAGCGGGACTGCGAAAAAATGGAACAGCGGAAAGTAGCGGCGATGCGTGGCATACGACTGCGTTGCTTCGGCCATTGGACGAACCCTCCTCGTTGCGACGAGGATCGTACGGGCGTCAATGCACAGCTCGCCGCCGCGGCGCGATGGGCGGAACGGTGATACGCACCTCGGCAGACGGAACGCCGCAGACAAGCGGATACGGCAACTGCGAGTCGGTCGAGTTCTTCAGCACGTGCAGCTGGTAGCGATACATCGCGCCGGGACGGACGGTGTCGTCGAGATGGCCGCCGCTCGTGTTCGGGAATCGATACAGGAAGACGAACGGGCCATCGCCCTCGGCGCGCATGATGTCCGTGTAGCCGTTCGAAAACGGCGGATCCGACAGCCACTGCACGAACACTTTCGACCCGGTGATCGTCGTCGTCACCGTCGGCGCTGCCGCGCGGCCGTAATCGCGCGCGGAAAAACAGGCGCCGGCGCCAGCCGGCACGAGCTGCATGCCGAGCCGGCTGCGGCCGTAGGTCACATCGACCGCGGGGATGCCGAAGCAGTTGCCGGAGCGCGCCCAGACGCGGATGTGGTTCGGCGCCGCGGATCCCCAGTGGATCGGATCGACGTAGAAAAACTTCTGCGAGCGTCCCGGAGGCACCGCGAACTCGACGAGCGTGAAATCCGCGGTCGCGCACGCGTTGTCACCCGGGCAGGAAGCGTTCGCCGTCTCGATCAGCGCGTTGCAATTCGCAGCGCGGCTGTCTTCGTAGATCGCCTCGACCGTCAACGTGACGATGCCGCTCGTGTCGCTGCGATTGTCGATCTCGACATAGCCATCGCCGAAGACGGTGTAGTCGTCGAGCGGAACTCCGCCCGGCAGCGTCGTATCGATCAGCAGATCGTACTTGCCGCAGACCGGCGTGCCGCCCAACCCGCCCGTGCCGCCGCTGTCGCCGCCCGCGCTGAGGACGAGACAGTTCAGCGGCTGGTGTTCGGTGCCGAGCGAGCCGCTGTTCGTCGCATCGAGCGACGGCAGCGTCTTGTTCTGCAGCGTCACCGGAGCGGATGCCGCTTCGACCTGCTGCAGCGTCAGCATCGACGTCGTTTCTGCGCGCGCTTCCAGCCGGGCGGTGTGCGCGCCGGCCGCGATCGCATCGGCGGCGTGATCCCAAAGTGGAAGACCGCCGCCTGATGGAATCACGACATGAAACGGCGGCTGCGGCGTGTCGTCGATCACGAAACGAACATCGAACGCATCGCCCGCCGATCCCTCGATGTAGCCCTGAAAGTAGACGCGCGCCGCCTCGGGCGAATTCAGATCGAGCACCGGACCGGCCAGACTCCAGTCAGTTCCGATGGTCCGGCTGTGCGCATCGATGCGCGAGTCCGCCGGGAAACGGGCCGCGGGAAATCCCTGCGCGGTGATGAAGAGGAGCCGCAGATCGAGGTGCCCTTCGCCGATCAAACGCGCTTCGATGGCTACGCGATGTCGTCCCGCCACGACATGCGGCAGCACGATGTTGATGTCGTCCGCGTGCGGAAAACGATCGCTCGTTCGTGAACGGAACGTAGCGCCTACCGGAACGTCGTCGAGCAGCCACCGGTACTCGATGCCGGTGTCCGGCGTGCTCAGATCGGTGAGTTGCAGAAACGCCCGCGCCACGACGGTGACGTCCGTCGATGCGGTGATGTTCACCCGCTCCGCCTGCGCGCAACTTTCGAAAATCCGCTTCCATCCGTCGGCAGTCACGACGCTCGTGTCAGGAATCAGCCGCCGCGTGCGGATCACTTCGAAGTACGGAAACTGCCCTTCCTGCTGGTACTGATCGGGACAGAATTCGCAACAGGCACTTCCGGCGTGCGCGAACGAAGGCACGAGGAGCGCGACGAGAAGCGCCAGGGAAATCCGAAGGGGCATGGGGACTAGAAAACGTATTTGGCGGTGGCGTGTACCTGCTGCAATTTCGTGCTGAGCGCCGCGCCGGGTTGCACGCGAAAATGCTGGTTGATCTTCAACCGCACTTCGCCGCGGTTGGAACTATCTGCCAGCACCTGCGGCAACTCAACGATCGTCACGCTGAGAGGTATTTCGCCCTGATGCTCCTCCACGATCTCGCGAATCCTTCGCACCGTCTCCTCGGTCATGCGCGGATACGGCACTTCGAGCGCGATCTCTTTCACCTTCTTGTCGCGGATGCCGTCGAGCGGAACGATCTCCAGCGCATTCAACTCCGGCGTGATCGGCGCTTCGTGGAAGGACGCCGCGTGTGAGGCGAAGGTGGATTCGTCGTCGGGGGTTGGGAGTAGGGGGTCGGGTGTCGGAGAGATATCGTCATCGGAAGTAACGTCGTCCGCCGCAAGGTCTTCTCCGACTCCCGACTCCCGACTCCCGACTCCCGCGAACAGTCCGAGGTTCGCACTGCGATCTCCATACTTCTCGGCCTCGATTTCTTTCGGATCGCGATCGTCGTCGATGTCATCTTCGCTGACGTCGTAGCCGGAGATCTGCGCGTAATCCTCATCGGATCGATGCGCATTCTGCTCGGCGGACTGCAACGCGGCACTGCGGCCGGCTTGCATGCCGCCGGTGTCTTTGACCGCGGCGGTGAGCAGGACGGCGATGCCGTTCTCCAACCACTTCGAGTATTTCGAATAGAGATCGGAGAAGACCACCACTTCGACGGAGCCGCGCTGATCGTCGAGGATGAACTTCGCCATCAGCTTCCCTTCGTTCGGTCCCTTCTTGATCTTCGACTTCTTGATCTGCGAGACGATGCCGCCGATGTTGACGACATCGTCAACATGTTGATGAAGCGTGTCGGTAGTGGCGTTTGCGAAGAGCTTCAACTCGTCGTTGTATTTGTTGAGCGGATGACCGGTGATGTAGAAGCCGAGCGTCTCTTTTTCGAAGCGAAGCTTCTCGTCGTCGGGCCATTCGGCGGCTGCGAGAGTTCTCGCAGGCGAGGGCGCCGGCGCCGCGGTGGGACTCAACATTCCGAAGAGTGAATTCTGACCGCGCTCTTTTTCCTCGCGAGCGCGCTGCGCGGAATCGGCGGTATTCTCCAGCGAATCGAAGAGCGCCCTGCGGCTCGTTCCGAGAAAATCGAACGATCCCGACTTGATCAGCGCCTCGATCACCTTCTTGTTGCAGGCACGCAGATCGACGGCTTCGCAGAAGTCGAGTAGCGACGTGTATCTCCCCTTCTTCTGACGCGCTTCGAGGATCGATTCGATCGCGCTTTCGCCGACGCCTTTCACCGCGCCGAGGCCGAAGCGGATGTTGGGCCCGACCACCGTGAAGGCGTAGTTCGACTCGTTGATGTCCGGCGGCAGGATGCGGATGCCCATCTGCGACGCCTCGTTGATGAACTTCACCACGAAGTCGGTGCGGTCCATTTCCGACGTCATCAGCGCGGCCATGAAGTGCCGCGGGTAGTGAACCTTCAGCCACGCGGTCTGGTACGCGACGAGCGCGTACGCGACCGAGTGCGACTTGTTGAATCCGTAGCGCGCGAACGGCTCGATGTAGTCGAAGATCTCGTTCGCTTTTTTCTTGTCGTAGCCGTTCGCGATCGCGCCGTCGACGAACTTGCTGCGCTCCGCGGCCATGACCGCGGCGTCCTTCTTGCCCATCGCCTTACGCAGCAAATCGGCATGCCCGAGCGAGTAGCCCGCCACGCGTTGCGCGATCTGAAGAATCTGCTCCTGGTAAACGATGACGCCGTACGTTTCCTCGAGCAGTTCCTTCATCAACGGCACGAGGTATCGCGGCTTCTGCGCGCCGGTCTTGACCTTGACGTAGACGTCTACCATCCCGGCATCGAGCGCGCCAGGACGATAGAGCGCGTTGAGCGCGGCCAGGTCTTCGAACTGAGTCGGCCGCGACTTGCGCAGAACATCGACCATGCCGCCCGATTCAAACTGGAACACGCCCTTCGTCCGCCCTTCCTGGAAGAGCCGGAAGACCTCGGGATCGTCGAGCGGCAAGTTCGCGATATCGATCGTGATGCCTTCGACGGCTTTCGCGGACTTGATGGCGTCGTCGATCACCGTCAGCGTGCGCAGACCGAGGAAGTCCATCTTGAGAAGACCCATCTTCTCGACGATGCGCCAGTCGTACTGCGTCACGATTTCATCGCGGTTCGTGCGGTACAGCGGCACGTAATTCGTGACCGGCTCCGGCGTGATGACGACGCCCGCCGCGTGCATGCCGGCGTGACGCGAGAGACCTTCGAGCCGCGAGCCGATCTCGATGATCCGCTCGACCTCGTGATCGTTCTTCATCGCCTCGATCAGCGCCGGCGACTCCTTCGCCGCCATCGGCAGCGTGACGTCGGGACCGGTCGGAATGGTCTTCGCTACTTTGTCGACGAGGCTGTACGGCAATCCGAGAACACGGCCGACGTCGCGCACCACCGACTTCGCAGCCATCGTTCCGAACGTGATGATCTGCGCGACTTTGTCGGCGCCGTACTTGCGGCGAACGTACTCGATGACTTCGCCGCGGCGATTCATGCAGAAGTCGATGTCGATGTCGGGCATCGAGATGCGCTCGGGATTGAGGAAGCGCTCGAAGAGCAAGTCGTAGTCGAGCGGATCGACGTCGGTGATGCCCATCGAATACGCGACCAGCGACCCCGCGCCCGATCCGCGGCCGGGACCGACCGGGATGCCGTGGTCCTTCGCGTACTTGATGAAATCCCAGACCACCAGGAAGTAGCCGGGGAAGCCCATCGTCTTGATGATGTCGATCTCGGTCTGCAGCCGGTCGTAGTCCTCCTGCGGCTCGTGCTTTTTCTTCTTCGCGGCGAAGAGCGGCGCGGCAGCCTTGAGCCGGCGCTCGAGCCCCGCGCGCGCGATCTCGGCAAAATATCCGGCCAGATCCTTCCCCTCGGGCACCGGGAAGTTCGGCAGGTGATACCCCTCGACGTTGAGCGAGACGTTGCACCGCTCGGCGATCTTCACCGTGTTGTCGAGCGCCTCGCCGTACCCGCTGAAAATGCGGCGCATCTCGTCAGGACTCTTGACGTAGAAGTCGTCGCTGTAAAACTTCATCCGCTTCTCGTCGCCGAGGGTCTTGCCGGTGCCGATGCAGAGCAGGACCTCGTGCGCGAAGGCGTCGTCCTTCGACAGGTAATGCGAGTCATTCGTGGCGACGAGGCGAAGCCCTGTCTCCTCGCCGAGGCGCGCCATCATCGGCACGATCTTCTGCTGGTCGGGGATGCCGTGATCCTGAATCTCGAGGAAAAAGTTGTCCGCGCCGAGGATGTCTTTGTATTGCAGCGCCGCATCTTTGGCTTTCGTGAGATTGCCGCCGGCGAGCGACTGCGACACTTCACCTTTCAGGCACGACGAGAGAACGATCAGCCCTTCGCGATGCTCCCGCAGCAACTCCTTGTCGATCCTCGGCTTGTAATAAAACCCCTCGGTGTATCCAGCCGAGACGAGCTTGACGAGGTTCTTGTACCCCTCGTCGTTCGACGCGAGGACGATCAGGTGATTGTTCGCGCCGGCGTCGGCCTGCCCATCCTCGACCCCCGCCTTGTCGAAACGCGAGCCGTACGCGACGTACATCTCGCAGCCGATGATCGGCTTCACCTTCTCCTTCTTCATGGCGTTGTAGAACTCGACCGCCCCGAACATGTTGCCGTGATCGGTGATCGCGCAGGCGGGCATGCCCAGCTTGGCGACACGCTTCGCCAGCTCTTCGGGCCGGCTGGCACCGTCGAGAAGGGAGTATTCGGGGTGAAGGTGGAGGTGAGCGAACGACATCAGAGGGCCGACGGAAGTTTAGCGGTCCGGCCTCCGGAATTGGCACTCGATTCTGTGCAGTGACGCGATCTTTCTACCAGGAGTAGAACCGCTTCCACGTCTACTGCGGCATCGCCGTGCCCCAGAAGTACTGATCGAAGAACGGTTTCCAGTCCTTCTTCGTGATCACGCCGAGCAGTCCGGCCACATCTTTCGTCGTTCCGAACTTGAAGTTGAACGACTTGGTGTAGGACTTCAGGAACGTGAGAAAGGGCGTATCGCCGATCTCTTTGTGAATCGCATATAACAGCAGCGGACCTTTGTCATAGAGGAGAGCCGTACGCGCACGTGTCTCATCTTTTTCGATGCGGTTCGCATACGGAATCGGCGCGATCGCGGCTGCCTGCTTCGCGCGCGTCCGCCACGACGCCACGAGCCGGTTGTAGACGGCGTCTCCCTGCGGCATCAGTTGCTTCAGCGCTAACGCCGCTGAGTATTCGGCGAACGATTCTGTAAGCCATTGCTCCTCGGAACTCGGCATGCGCACCACATGCGCCCAGTACTGATGCGCGATCTCGTGCGCGAATCGCTCGTTGATTCCCTCGGAGAAGACCTGATCCACTTCGGTCAACGTTGGATTGAAGGCCTCGTTCGTAATGTACATCGTGCCGGGCGGTGCCTGTCCGTAGCCGTACGTGTTGACCTGAATGATATTGAATTCGGCGAAGGGAAACGGTCCGAGGAAAAACTCGTAATTGTCGATGAGAGTTGACGCGAGATTGGCGAGCTGCTTCGATGCGCGCTCGTTCTTCAGGCCGTACGTCGCGACGCGGATGGTGCGCGCGCCATGCTTTTCTTCATAGATCGTGTACTTGCCCCCCTCCGCTGTGGCGAACTGAACGGGCTTATCGACTACATTTTCGACGATGTTGTAGTCGCCCTCATCACGCCGGGAAATTGTGTTGCCGGGCGCAATGCCCATGAACGGCTTCTTCACCTTCAGGATTGAGTGAATGGTGAAGGCGCAGCCATTCAGTTCCGGCGGCAGCGGCAGCCACGGATCTCCGACATAGAGCTGCCAGGCGTTGTCGCCGCCCTCGCGCACGAGGAAGTCGCCGTCGATTGAGAACTTCAGCTTGATCGAAGGTCCGGTAATGCCGTCGACGGCGACGACCAGATCACCCGGCAAGTCGTGGTCGAACGGCAGACTCCTCCCCTGCTCATCCGTGATGCTTCGTATGTTGTGCTTTCGGAATGGCGCACCCGGTTTGACGAAATCGTCTTTGTTCATATTGAACTGCAAGACGTTTTGCGTCGGGCTGGAACGCGCGATGGTCTCGGTGACTTCGAGATGCGCATTGTCGCCATCGGCCGTAAGCGCGTAATCGACGGCCGTCAGCACGAAGGGAGGCCGAGGAGTCGTCCAGTGATCGTGACCGACGGGTTGCGAGGAAAGGAGGCCCGGTACGAGCCATCCGCCGATCCGGCGGTCGACACCGTACGTATCCGGTTCGTATGCGGTGTAGAGCGACTCGTCCGCATTGTCCAGCGTATAGAGAATGTTGTCTTTCCCGCCGCGGAACTCGGCGACAACGACCTTCGACGATGGAAGCGAAAACTTTTGAACGGCAAGGACGTGCGACGTCGAAGTAATCCGCAACCGGTCATACAACGCGACATGTTCTTTGAGCGCGGCATCAAGCGAAGCGCCGCCACTCCCAGTCACCTCGGGCATCGCTACGCCGCCTCCCACGAGCAGCACTTCGGTGAAGTCGTCGCTGAGCATTGCGTGATTCGCGTCCGCGGTCATCTTTACGTGTGCAAGTACCTTGACGTTGTGCGCGACGACCGGCAATTCGGCCGCTTCGACCGTTTCGTAATCAAACGATCCGTTTCCTTTGAAGAAAATACCGATGGGTTCATTGCCCGCCATCACTCGCGCAATGGAGCCGGACGTCAGCCGAATCTTCATGTGGCCGACGGTCCAGGTCGCGTTGCTGACAGTCGCCGTCTCCGGCGCGAGCTTGAGATTGTTGACGCCGGCGACGAAGTCGGTCAGCGGCGCGGCGGCAAAGAGAGAAAGGGGCAGACAGAGAACGAGCGTGGTGACGAGGAGCCGTAGATTTCGCATGGAAGGGCGGATTGTAGCCTACGAGTCGAAGGCCACGTTGCCGATGGGACGGGAGGAGCGATCGACGCGCGTGTCGAGCAGTTCTCGAAGATTCGTTGTCTCGATGAACATGTGCCGGTGCCGGATGCAGTGGACGGCGATGGCGAAGAAGAGCACGGCCACGACTCCAAAGAACACGAGCGCGGCGGGTGATGCCGGCGGCAGCGGCGAGAGCCGCGTGGAGACGAAAAGCTCCTGCGCCAGGATCAGGCAGTAGAGCGGGAACGGCAGAAAGACGAGCGCGGAAAGGACGCGGCTGGCCTGCACCGAAAAGTACGGCCGCAAGGCCAGGAACGTGAGCGAGACGAAGCAGCCGAGCATCATCACGGCCGCGAAATGCAACTGCGCGAGATCGCCGTACGCGGCGCCGTGGCGGACCAGCATCAACATCCGCGTCTGCAGCAATAGCGTCCACGCCAGCGACACGACGGCCGCCGCGGTCGAGAGCAGCGCGAAGAGCGCGCCGAAAACGTTCCGCGCCGCGAGCAGCGCCGCCATCCGCACCAGGATCATAGACGTCGCGATGCCGGCGATGAGCGCAACGATGATCGCCCACGCCGCGGCGTTCTTCGCGGAGACGATCGCGCCGTGCACAGCCACGAACGCCAGCGCTCCTCCATCAGCCTGCGACATCAGTCCCGCCGCCGCGCACAGTGCGAGGAAAAGACAGAAGCCGGTGCCTGCGTAGAAGAAGAACTTAGGCATGACGTCGATCAGGGTAGCACTTCGTTTGGCTGTCGGCTGTCGGCTGTCGGCTGTCGGCCGTCGGGAGTCGGGAGTCGGGAGTCGGGAGTCGGAGTCTGGAGGAGCTGCGTTGATAGTCGACATCCGACACCCGACACCCGACACCCGACACCCGACACCCGACACCCGACACCCGACACCCGACACCCGACACCCGACACCTGAGAAGCTACTCCTGCCCGTTCTTCATCGAAATGATGTGATCCAGCCGGATATCGATCGCTCCCGCTCCGCCGACGAACTTCACAAACTCCGCGCCGTCGGCGGTGTAGACGTCGGCGATCGTTCCTTTTTCGCGCTGCGTTACGCCTTCCAGATCGAACTCCAGCTCGACCTGCTGTTTGTGCATCGCTGCTGCTTCGAGCTCGTCGTGGTAATCGCACGAAACAGGCTCATATCGTTCTTCGGACATTCGGTCCCTCCGCGTCAGCCATTGCGCAAAGAGCGTTCCAGTGCGCGGCGGACGTCATCGCCGAATGCAACGAAGTGGACGCGGTCGATTGCATCGCCGTCCGCGAGCACGCGTTTCGTTTCCCCGATCGCGATTTCGGCCGCAGCATCGATCGGATAGCCGTAGATGCCGCAGCTGATCGCCGGAAACGCAATCGTGCGGACGCCGTTTTCGATCGCCACCTCAAGACTGCGGCGGTAGCACGACGCCAGCATCTCCGGCTCGCCATTCGTCCCGCCGCGCCAGACCGGGCCGACGGTATGGCTGACGAACTTCGCGGGCAGCCGGAAGCCGGGCGTGATCTTCGCGTCGCCGGTGTCGCATCCGCCGAGGAGGCGGCAGGCCGCGACGAGCTCGGGGCCGGCGGCGCGGTGGATCGCGCCGTCCACACCGCCGCCGCCGCGGAGCGAGGAGTTGGCGGCGTTGACGATCGCGTCGATGGCGAGCTTGGTGATGTCGCCCGCGATGATCTCGAACTGCGTCACTTCGCGCGGCCCAGTTTCACGACGATGTCGAACTCGCTCTTCGTCACCGGCTGGATCGAAAGACGCGAGCCCTTCTTCGTCACCACCATCTCTTCCAGGCCGGGCGTCGATTTCAGCGTCTCCAGCGGCACGATGTGCGGGAACGTCTCCACGAATCCGATGTCGACCATGTACCAGATCGGATTCTCGGCCGTCGCTTTCGGATCGAAGTAGTGGTGGCCCTTTTTCGTCGCGAACTTGTCCGGGTAGGCCTCGCGCGCGATCTCGGCGACGCCGGTGACGCCCGAGGGATCAGCGTTCGACGCGTAGAAAAGGACGCGGTCGCCTTTCTTCATCTCATCGCGCATGAAATTGCGCGCCTGGTAGTTGCGAACGCCTTCCCAACTCGTGGTGCCGTCGCGCGCCAGTCTCTCGATCGTGTACGCGGACGGCTCGCACTTCATCAGCCAGTACTTCATGCCGCGATTGTAAAGCGTGGATTAGGGAGCCGCGCGCCGAGGTTCTGTCGGAGACCATGCGCATCCGCCCAATCGTGATCTCGACCGCCGCCTGTCTCATCGCCGCTGCTGTGCTCGCCGACGAGCCGGAGTGCGCCGTCAACTACAAGTCCGCCGCAACATCGGCCGAAACCTCCGTGCTGACAGTGCTCGCTCCGAAAGCCGTCATCGAAATGCTGCCGCGCAAACTCGCCGCCGCAGGAGCATCGATGGAGTGGACGCAGCCGGCGAAAGGCATCCTCAAAGCAGGCTCGCTCGACGTGAAAGCGGAGACCTCCGGCAACGTCACGCGCGTCGTTTTCCACACCTCGCCGGCGGCTGACAAAGAGACCCTTTGCCGCTACGCCGCGCTGGTCGGCAATCCGCCCCTCCCTCCCGCGCCGCCCGTGCCGCAGGACGCCGCCCTGATCGCGCAGATGAAAGACGATCTGCTGAAGAAACATCTGCTCGTGCAGCCGGGGATCAGCCGCGGTCTGAACAACGCGATCTTTCGCTCGCTCGACGATTTCCTTCAGTTCGCGGTCACCGGAATCAAGAATCTGTCGGACGACAAACGCGAATACAACGTCTCCCTGCAAATCCCTCGGGATACTTGCTCGATCGCCTCGGAGGACCTGGACGACAGTGGCCTGGCCATCCTCGGGCAGCATGAGACGCACCGCACGAAACCGGCGCGCGTCGACGCAACTCTCATTTACGAGAAGAACGGCGCGGCCTGGAAGCTCACCGACGCTTTCATTACGCATATCGCGAGCATGAAGTAGCAGCGAACTTGCGCGTTCTCCTGACGCTTCAATACCTCGGCACGCGCTACGCTGGATGGCAGTCGCAGACAAATGCGGTTGCGATCCAGGATGTCGTCGAAACCGCGCTGGCGAAGATGTTCGGCACATCGGTCCGCATCGAAGGAGCCGGTCGCACCGATGCGGGCGTACACGCGCGCGGCCAGCGCGCGCATCTCGACGTACCGTTCGCGATCGAGCCGCGCGGATTCCGGCAAGGCATCAACAACCTCCTGCCGCACGACATCCGCGTCGCGGAAATCGAGACGGTCGCCGACGATTTCCACTGCCGCTTCGCCGCGAAATTGAAGAGCTACGTCTATCGCATCTGGAACGACGAGATCGCGGACGTCTTCGCGCACCAGACGCACGCGCACGTTCCGCAGCCGCTCGACGCCGTCCTGATGCGCGAGGCCGCGCAGCCGCTACTCGGCCATCACGACTTCGCGGCATTCACGGTAACCAGTCCCGAAGTCAGCTCGACGGAGCGGACGATTACGGCAATCGACGTGGTTCGCGATGGAAACGCCATCGCGATCACCGTAACCGCGGACGGCTTTCTCCGCTACATGGTCCGCCGCATCGCAGGCTCGCTGATCGAGATCGGTCGCGGCAAACTCGCGCCCGACGCGATCTGGACCGAAGCGCGCTGGACCGCGCCGGCGAAAGGGCTGACGTTGTGGGAAGTCGAGTACGACGGCGACGCATCGTAGCGCTGGCGGCTCGTCGGCTGGACCGCCAGCGGCTCGCTGGCGTTTCTCGATACGCGCCGCCGAGCCGGCGGCGGTCCAGCCGGCGGGCCGCCGGCGCTACGGCGCGTCGCCGCCAGTGTTGACCGCCGCCGTGGTGCGCAGTCTGCGATAACATCGCGCGCTTCAGATGATTGACCTGCGCAAACTCGCTGAACCGGGCTCGATCGAAGAGACGCTGCTCGACCGCGTCGACTTCAAACGGCTCCCTCGGCATGTCGCAGTGATCATGGACGGCAACGGCCGCTGGGCGAAGGGTCGCAACCTTCCGCGCGTCGAAGGTCATCGCGCCGGCATCGCCTCGGTGCGCGAAATCGTCGAAACCGCGGCGCGCCTCGAACTGCGTGTCATGACGCTCTACGCGTTCTCCGTCGAAAACTGGAAGCGCCCTCGGTATGAAGTGGCCACATTAATGATGCTGCTCAAGGAGTCCCTCCGCAAAGAGCTGAAAACGCTGATGGACAACAACATCCGCTTCACCGCCATCGGACGCGTGGACGGTCTCGATCCCTCGGTGCAGCGCGAGCTGAAGTACGCCGAGAATGAGACGGCGAAAAACAGCGGGCTGCTGTTTCAGATCGCGCTCAACTACGGCGGACGCGCCGAGATCGTCGACACCGTCAATCGCATCATGGCCGTCCTGCGCGAACGCGAAATGAGCGACGCGCAGATCGATGAGCAGTTCTTCTCCGATCATCTCTACACCGCGAATATCGACGATCCCGATCTGCTCATCCGCACCAGCGGCGAGTTGCGCGTCTCGAACTTCCTGCTCTGGCAGATCGCGTACGCGGAAATTCACGTCACGAAAGTACTCTGGCCCGATTTTCGCCGTCGCGATCTGTTCGAGGCGATCATCGATTTCCAGTCGCGCGAGCGCCGCTACGGCGGAGTCGATGAATCCGACGCGCAGATGTTCATCGAGGCCGACAATCAGCAATCGTAGGCAGGGCCGCTTTCTCAATCCATGAAGCGTGAGCTGACCGCACTCATCGCCGCGCCGCTGGCCATCTGGGTCGTCGGTTGGGCGCCTCCGTACGTCTTCGACGCCACGATGTCGCTCTGCGCCGCCCTCGCGCTCTACGAATTCCTCGACCTCGGGAAACAGAAGGGCTACGACATCCCGGTCCCCCTCTGCATCGCGGTGATGCTGTTCATCAACGCCGCCTTCATCCTCGAACCGATCTCGGTCGAGATGGGCGTCTTCATCGCGCTGCTGGTCATCCCAGGCTCGTACGTTTTCTCGCGCGGGAAGCTCGAAGAGGCGCTGCCGTCGAGCGCGATCGCGGTCATGGCCACGCTCTACGTCGGCATGCTCGGCGGCTCGCTCATTCGTTTGCACGACGACTTTCCCGACGGTTGGAAGCTGGTCTTCTTCCTCCTGCTCGTGGTCTGGCTCGGCGACAGCGGCGCGTATTACTTCGGCCGCACGTTCGGAAAACACAAACTATCGCCGCGCATCAGTCCGAAGAAAACCGTCGAAGGATTGATGGGCGGCGTATTCGCGGCGGTCGTGACGGCGGTGATCATCCACTTCACCTTCTTCCGCAACTTCCCGCTGCTCCACGCGATCATCGCCGGCGTGATTCTCTCGATCGCGGGCGTGATCGGCGACCTCGCGGAATCGATGTGGAAGCGCTCGGCCGCCGTGAAAGACTCCGGCACGCTTCTGCCCGGCCACGGCGGATTCCTCGACCGGTTCGATTCGATTTTCTACACGACGCCGATCCTTTACGTGTACTGGTTCCTGATCGTGCACAACTTCCAGAGTTTCAAGATTATGTCGGCGTAACCATGCGCAGAATCTCCATCCTCGGCTCTACCGGTTCCGTCGGACGCTCGACGCTCGACGTCGTCGACGCCTTTCCGGACGCGCTGCGCGTCGTCGGCCTCGCGGCCGGCCGCAATCTCGATCTCCTCGCGTCGCAGATCGAGCGCTATGCGCCGGAGATCGTTTCCGTTCGCGATCCAGCCGACGTCGCGGCGTTGCGGTCGCGCTTGAAACGCAACGTCGAGATCGTTTGCGGCGCGGAAGGCGCGTCTGCGGTTGCGTCGATGCCGGGTGCGGATGCCGTCATTGCCGCCATCGTCGGCGCCGCCGGCATCCCGCCGGTGTACGCGGCGCTCAAAGCCGGCAAGCGCGTCGGCATCGCCAACAAGGAAGTGCTCGTCGCCGCCGGCGACGTCATGACCCGCGCCGCGGCGGAAAACGGCGGCGAGATTCTTCCTGTCGACTCCGAGCACAACGCCGTGCATCAGGCTCTCCGCTGCGGCGAACACGCCGAAGTTCAGCGAATCGTTCTTACGGCGTCGGGCGGACCGTTTCTTCGCCGCGATGTCAACACCTTCGGCGACATCACCATCGCCGACGCCCTCGCGCATCCGACCTGGAAGATGGGCAACAAGATCTCGATCGACTCCGCGACGATGATGAACAAAGGTCTCGAGGTGATCGAGGCGCATCACCTCTTCGCGATGAGTCCCGATGCGATCGACATCCTCATTCATCCGCAGTCGATCGTGCATTCGATGGTCGAGTACGTGGATGGCTCGTTCATCGCGCAGCTTTCCACCACCGACATGAAGTTTCCGATCCAGTACGCGCTTCTGTATCCCGAGCGGGTGGCCGCGCCGTTCGCACGTCTCGATCTCGCGAAGATCCGCACGCTCGACTTCACCGCGGTCGATCCGCACCGCTTTCCGGCCGTCGAACTTGCCTACGCCGCGTGCCGCGCGGGCGGGTCAATGCCAGCGGTTTTGAACGCCGCCAACGAGATCGCCGTCGAGCGCTTCCTGGCCGGGGAACTTCCTTTCACAGGAATCGTAGACAGGGTGTCGCGCGTCCTGGACCGCCACGCCGGCAGCGTCGCGCCAATCCGTTCAGTCGACGACGCGCTGGCGTGGGACGGCTGGGCGCGGGAAGAAGCGCGCGGAATTGATGTTGCAGTCCGTCAGTAACGATCAGAGCCCATGCAAAACATCGCCACAAACTTAGCCGGCATCATCATCGTCCTCGGCTTCCTTGTTTTCGCTCACGAGTCGGGACACTTCTTCGTCGCGAAACTTTTTAAGGTTCGCGTGCTCGTCTTCTCGCTCGGATTCGGCAAACGCCTCTTCGGCTTCCACAAAGGCGCGACCGACTATCGCGTCTCGCTCGTCCCGCTCGGCGGTTACGTGCGCATGGCCGGCGACACGCCCGAAGAAAACCAGCCCGCCAATCCCGAGGAGTTTTTGTCGAAGCCGAAGTGGCAGAGATTTCTGATCCTGGTGGCCGGTCCATTCATGAACATCGTGATCGCCATCGCCTTCATGGCCATCATCAGCATGGTCGGGACGGAATCGATCATCATCCGGCCGGTCATCGGCGAGGTCATGCCCGGCAAGCCGGCAGCACGCGCGGGACTGCTGCCCGGCGATCGCATCGTCGCCATCGACGGCGAACGGATCAACGATTTCGACGACATGCGCCTCGCCATCGGCATGCACGGCGGCACGCCGCTTCGAATCGATTACGAGCGAAACGGCCAGCGCCGCTCGACGACGTTGACGCCGGAACGCGAAGACAGCGAGTTTGGACCGGTCGGCCGCGCCGGAATCTTTCCGTATCTCGACACGACCGTCGGCCGCGTCAAGGCCGGGTCACCTGCCGCGACGGCCGGTCTGCGCAACGGCGACCGCATCGTTGCGGTCAACGGTCACGCGGTCTCGCAGCTCAAGGAGCTCGACACCTGGTTCGACGCCGCCAAGAAAAGCGCGATCGTGCTCGACGTCGCACGCGGACCGGAACGGTTCCGCACCACGCTGCCGCCGAACGGAATCGACGCGTCCGATCCGTACCGCGGCTTCATTCCGCCGACCGAAATTCGGAAGCTGTCGTTCTTCCCGGCGATCAAAGACAGCGTCGAACAGAACTGGAAGATGTTGCGCTACGCCTTCATCACCCTCGGCCGCCTTTTCCGCGCCGAAGGAAGCGTCAAAGAGCTGAGCGGCCCGATCTCGATCGCCCGCATTTCCGGCGAGATGCTGCGCCGCGGCTGGATGAATGTGATTGCGCTGATGGCCATGATCTCGCTGCAGCTCGGCATCATGAACCTGCTGCCCATTCCGGTCCTCGACGGCGGCCACATCATGATCCTGCTCATCGAAGGCGTGGCCCGCCGCGACCTCTCGCTGCGCGTGAAAGAGCGCATCCAGCAGGTCGGCTTTGCCGTGCTGGCCGCGCTGATGATCGTCGTCCTCTACAATGACGTCATCTCGAACGTGATGCGGAAGGGATGACGTTGCGCGCGCGCAGCGGGAAAAGCTCCGCGATGCGCTCGAAGTCGCGGTCGCCGTGCAGAAGCAGGACGTCGTGGTGCATGGCAATGGCTGCGATGAGACAATCGTTCGACGAGCGGATGGTAATGGCCCGCGCGCGTGCGGTTCGGTAGATCTCGCCAGCGAATTCGAAACGCGCGAGAGGGACCGGCGAATCGAGGATCGAAGACTCGTCCGCAATTCTCCGAACGCGGTTCATCCGGCCTGCATCGAAGGCACCTTGGAGCAATTCCTGTAGGACAGGCGGACAGATCGCCAGGGAATCGTCGTCCACCAGCTCAAGGATTGCGTCGGTAGACCGCTTGAAGATCCACGCGCTGGTATCAACGAGAACCACGTGATTTCCGAACACGTGGCGCCGAGACCGTGTTCGCGGCCGCGCGGCGACGCGCTTTCTCTTCTTTCTTCATGTACGCAGCGACATCGGGCGCCATTTCTTCGACATATCCAGGCCACCACGGGTTTGGATCGTTCGCCAGTTCCTCGATGGCCTTTCGCAACCGTTCTCGCCGCGCGATCTGCGCGATGGCGTGATTGATCGTTTCGGAGTACGTCTTCTTTCCCGTCAGTTGCCGCACCTGCTCCAGAGCCTCATGGTCGAGTATCACGTTCATGCGTTTCATGCGCACGAAGTGTAGCTCACGTGCGCACGATGAACAATCGCAGGAGGTCGAGCGCCGACTGCGTGGTGATACGTTTGAAGAGCGTTCGTTCGATCGGCCAGAACAGCTTCCAGTGCTTGTGAGAATCCGCGCCGGCGACGGCGATGTGCACCGTGCCGACTGGCTTCGCTTCGCTGCCGCCGCCCGGTCCGGCGATGCCGGTAACGCCGATGCCGTACGTCGTCCCGAAACGCTTGCGCGCGCCGCGGGCGAGGGCGATAGCGACCGGCTCGGAGACTTCGCCATGTTCGGCGATGAGCGCGGGATCGACGCCCACGAGATCGGTCTTCGCCGCGGCGGTGTAGCAGACCGCGCCGCCCATGAAGTACGCCGAGCTGCCGGGAACGTCGGTGATGCGCGACGCCAGCAGTCCACCGGTGCATGACTCCGCAGTGGCCACCGTCTCTCCGCGCTCGGTGAGGATGCGTCCGAGGACCGCTTCGAGCGTGTCGTCATCCGCGCCGAAGATTTTGTGGGCGAATAGTTCGCGTAGTTCCGCCTCGCGTGCGGCGATCACTGCCAGCGCTTCGGATTCGGCGCCGTCGGCGGCGAGATGCAACTCAGTCTGCCCGCTCGTCGCGAGAATCGTCAACGGCTCCGGATGCGCGGCGTAGTACGACTTCAACCGCTCCTCGACGCCCGATTCCGTCATCCCGGCGATCTTCAGCACGCGCCGGAAACGCGACTGGCCGCCGGTGATCGACGCCAGCCACGGCGTCAGGTGTGTCGTCACCATCCATTCGAGTTCGTGCGGCACGCCGGGGAAAACCCAAACGTGTTTTCCGTCCTGCTCGATATGAAATCCCGGCGCGGTGCCGCGCTCATTCGTCAGCGTCGTCTGACCGACGAAGACATTCGCCTGCCGCTTGTTGACCTCGGGCATCACCCAGCCGCGCGCCGCGAAACGTTTCTCCAGCCGCTCGACGATGCCTGCGTCGACTTCCATCGTCAGCCCGAGCGCCTCGGCCAGCGCTTCGCGCGTCATGTCGTCCTCCGTGGGACCGAGTCCGCCCGACGTGATCAGGATGTCCGAGTGCGCGAGCGAGTGACGGATCTCATCGACGAGTTGATCCTGCGTATCGCCGACCACGCTTTTGCGCACGACGCCGATACCGAACGACTCGAATGCGGCGGTGACTTTGAGAGAGTTGGTATCGACGCGCGTCGGTCCGAGCATCTCGGAGCCGATGGCGATGATCGATGCAGAGTATTTGGCTGACATCGCGCGAGCCTACCGCAACTACACGGCGGCGCTCTCGACCTCTTCCTTCTCTTTCGCCAGCGCTTCCCACTTGCCGTACAGCAGATCGACCATCGCTTTCAGGTCCGCATTCTGCGACTGGATTTTTCTGCTGCGATCCCCGTCCCGAAAGACCTCCTCGGAACAGAGCAGGAGGTCGTTGCGCTCGCGTTCGCGTTCCGCCGAGGCGATGCGCGATTCGAGATCGGCAATCTCGTCGTCGATTTTCTTGAGGCGCTTCTCGCGCTTCTTCTGTTCGGAACGATCGCCCTTCGGCTGCGGCGGTTTTGGCGGCGCGGGTTCGGACTGCACATGATGGATAACCGGTGCAGGACGCGGAACGGCAACTCCGCTCTTCAACCGCTCCGCGTAGTCGCTGTAGTTGCCGGCGAAGACATCGGCGGTCCCATCCTCGACGAGGATCACGTGCTCGACGACGCGGTCGATGAAGTACCGGTCGTGCGAGACGACGATGAGCGCACCGGTGAAGCGTTCCAGCGCTTCTTCCAGCGCCTCGCGCGTGTAGACGTCGAGATGGTTGGTCGGCTCGTCTAGCAGCATCACGTTGCCGCCGGTGTAGATGATCTTCGCCAGCGCCAGCCGCCCCTTCTCGCCGCCGGAAAGATCGCGCGTCTTCTTGAACACATCGTCATCGAAAAACGAAAACTGCGCGAGGTAGCTGCGCACCTGTTCTTCCGTTTGCGAATGATCGAGATTCCATACCTCATCGATCACATTGCCGGCTGGATTCAGATCGCCAAGGGTCTGGTCGTAGTAGCCGACTTGGACGTTGTGGCCGTACGTGACCGCGCCGGCGAGCGGCTGCAGGCGTCCTGCGAATGTCTTCAGCAGCGTCGATTTTCCCGAGCCGTTCGGACCGATGATCGCGTAACGCTCGCCACGGCGGATGGTCATCGACAGATTGCTGACCACCGCCTTTTCGCCGTAGCCGGCAGTGACGCGATCCGCGGTCATCGCGATCGCGCCGGAGCGCGGACCGGCTTCGAGCTTGAAGTTTGCCAGCGTCTCGTCCGTCTCCGGGCGTTCGACCTCATCGATCTTTGCCAGCATCTTGCGGCGTGACTTGGCCTGCTTCGTTTTCTGGCCTGCGAGGTTGCGGCGGATGAAGTCCTTGGTCTTGTCGATGAACTCCTGCTGCTGCTCGTAGTCGGCGGCCATCTTCTCCATCCGCTCGGTTCGCAACTCCAGGAAGCGCTCGTAGTTGCCGGGATACTCGATCAGTTTCCCGTGCGCCAGCTCGACGATCTTGTCGACGGTGCGGTTGAGAAACGTACGGTCGTGCGAGATGAGCAGATAGCTGCCTTTGAACGACTGCAGAAACTCTTCGAGGAATTCGATGCCGGCAAGATCGAGATGATTGGTCGGCTCGTCGAGCAGCAGCAGATCGACGTCGGTCAGAAGGACGCGCGCGAGCATGGCCCGGTTCTGCTGGCCGCCGCTGAACGCCGCGATGGGTCGCTCCCACTCACTTTTCGCGAATCCCACCCCCGTCAGCACCCGCTCCACCTCGGCGTGCAGCGTGTAGCCGTCGGCATGTTCGTAGTCGTGCTGCAGGACGGCATATTTTTCGAGCAGCTTCTCGTGCTCGGCCGCGCTCTTCGTCGTATCGGCGAGGTCATGCTCGATCGCGCGCATCTTCCGTTCGATGGCCAGCACATTGGCGAACGCCGTCTCGACATAATCGAAGAGCGACATCCCCGGCTCGGCGTCGAGATGCTGCCCGACGTGGCCGATGGTCAACCCCGAGGCCCGAAGAATCTGGCCGTGATCAGTGTCTTCCTGTTTCAGCAGCAGCCGGAAAAGCGTCGTCTTCCCCGCGCCATTGCGGCCAACCAGACCGACTTTCTCGCCCGGATTGTGCTGCCACGTAGCGCCCTTGACGATGTCATGCGGGCCGTACGCTTTCTCGATGTTGTCGAAGCGATAGAGCATTGCCGAGCCGTCAACGCATCGAGGCTCGCGCGCCTTCCACGACGTAGAGGTCCGAGGTCACGGTGCCGTATGTGTACGCGTAGGCGCGGCCGTCGGCGGAGAGTTGCGGCGGACCGGTGAAGAGCGACTGCTTCGGGCTGGCGGAGCCGTAGTCGGTGATTGTTTCGCGTTGGCCCGTCGCCAGATCGATGCGAAAGATGGTGGTGTCGGTGCTGGTCCAGACGGACTTGCCGTCGAAGCGCGAGATCCGTTCGTCGGGATGGAGTGAGGGAATCGGTTTCGGCGGACCGCCGGCGAACGGATAGAACTTCTGCTTGGCGATCAGCGACACGCCATCGTTCAACGCGCCGAGTACTCCGTCGGCGGTGAGAGGTCGAATCTGACCTGTCGTCAGATCGCAGAGATACGTTCGCTGCGGACGTCCCGGCGCATTGCCGACGATGACGAGGCTTCGGCCGTCGGGCGTAAACGCCACCCGCTCGGCGGGTTCGATGTTGCCGGTTCGGACTACGCGCGGCTGGCCGGCGCCGGTGGGAATGAGCACCAGTCGTGGCGGGTGCATGAACCGCTGGCGAGCCAGCGCCCATTTGCCGTCGGGCGAGAGGGCGACGGCGTTGCCGGGCCCGAGGTCGGTAGCAGGCGCGCCGTCGACGGTGCGGACGAGAACGCGCGCCGTCGACCCACCACCGGTGCCTTCCTCATCGAAGAGAATCGTCCGTCCGTCGGCGGAAATGTCGCGAGCCCACGAACCGTCGAGCCACGACAACTCGCGCTCGGTCGTCTCGCCTGGCGCGCGGATGATGATGCCGTTGCGGCTGTCTTCACGCGCGGCGAGTAGCGCACCCGAGGGCGACGCGTCGAAGAGATCGAAACGGCCGGCGCCGCGGGCGATGAGGTGGTCCAAGCCAAAGCGATTGATCGAGTAGAGATCGTTGTTCGTGTCGCTCACCGAGGCGCTGATGACGACTTCGTCGCCGCGCCAGGCCAGACCATTCGCGCTGGCAAACTCGCGGGATCGCCGGACGATCTTCCCCGAGGTATCGAGGACGACGGCGCATCCCCGATCGTCGAAACGGGCGGACTCGTGGAGAAGAAACGCGACCTGATCGCCGCTTGGCGAAACGCGAAGGCCGCTCACCCACATCGGCGGCGGAGTTTTGTACAGGACGCGGCCGGCCGGATATTCGACCTGGATGACGGTGTCGTTCCAGCGGATCAGCGCAAGGCGATCGCCGTCCGGCGACCAATCCGCCTCCTGCACGTCAGTCGCGATCTCGCGCGGCGAACCGCCGGCGAGCGGCACGCGCGCCAGCGTGCCTACCGACACGTACGCCATCTCGCGCGGCTTGGTCATCAACGCCAACTCGCCGCGGCTGGAGACGGCGAGGAGATGCGCATTGACGATGTTCAGCGGGCGCGAGACGTTCTGATCGAGCCGCGTCAGGAACAACTCGCTCGGCTTCCCTTCGTACGACGCGCTATAGACGACGGTCTGGCCGTCCGCGGCGAAGCGCGCACCCCAAACCAGTCCGCGGCGAAAGGTGATCTGCGTGAATCGGGGCAGTTCGCGGCGCCAGATTGCGCGGCCGGCGAAGAATGCCGCGAGGACCGCAAGGACGGCCATCGTCGCCGCCACGAGGATCGGCCGCCGTCGAAGCCTTCGCTCGATCACGGGAGGCTTTCCCGGCTCCCGAACTTCTCCAACGAACCGATACCCTCGGCGCGGAACGGTCTGGATCAGGTTCGCACTCTCGCCGAGCGCCTTGCGCAATAGAGAGATGTTGTTGCCGAGGTTCGCCTCATCGACCACGGCGTCGGGCCAAAGGCGTTTCATGATCACTTCCTTCGTGACCAGCGTCCCTCGGTTCTCGATCAGGAGCAGCAGCAGGTCGAAGGCTTTCGGTGTCAACGGCACCGGCTCGCCGCCACATCGAAGGATGCAGTCGGCCGGATCGAGCCGGAAGTCGCCGAATTCGTAGGCTTTCGCGTCCATGTTAGGAAACGCCTGAAGTTTTCTTAGAGAAATCGTGGGGGAAATCGGCCGTTGCCGGGCATCCGTAGTTTCCGAGTCGCCGTAGCGTCGCCAACCAAACCGACAAGGAGATGACGATGCGGAAATTATGGCTTACCACGCTGTTGCTGATCGCTTCTGTTTCAACCGCCGCTGCCCAGACGGCGTCGAAGATGGACTACTCCATCAGTCTTTCCCACGCGTTGCAGAAACCGAACTCCGGTACGTTGAATGGAGTGGAGGACGGCGAGTCGTTCTCGATCCAGCCCTGCATCTCGGACGGAATCGACGCGCTCGGCGCTCACCTGAATCACATCTTCTGCGACCGCCGCGACTTCCACGGCTTCAACCTCGGCGCGAAATACAACCTCTTCCCCACCCTCGGCATCCGAACTGATTTCTCTGCGTACTTCAACAAAGACCGGAGCATCGACACGTTCGGCAGCGGTGCCGACGCACACACGGATACGAATTCGTTCGATGAAAAGACGTACGTACTTGTGATCGGACCGGAGGTGCGGCGCGAATACGGGTCATGGCGGCCGTTCGCACACGCGATGGCGGGCGTGGCGCGCCAGAACGCGACAGATACGCAGACCTCGACGGGCCCGTTCGACTTCACGATCCACGATCGCACAACCAGCCTCGCGCTCAAGGTCGGCGGCGGAATCGACGTCCGCCTGTCGCCGCGCCTCGACCTGCGCGTCATCGAAATCGATTACGAGCCGATCTTCGCCAAAGACCGCCACACGCCGGTCCAGGGCTTCTTCGACCAGAGCGTGAAAGGCAAGACCGCGCAGAACGTGACGTTCAGCGTGGGACTCGTCTGGCGTTGAGGTCTACCCAGCGTGGGTTGTTTATCTTGCTTCTCTCTGCGGCCTGAGGATTCCTCGGTGTTTTGCACACACCGAGGGATCCTCTGGTAACGATGAACAAACGGGAAGACAGGACAGGCGAGGTGATCGGCGCTGCGATTGAAGTACACCGAGCGCTCGGCCCCGGACTCTTGGAGTCGGCGTACGAGGAGTGTCTATGCCGCGAGTTGACCCTGCGGCAAATGACATTTGCGAGACAGGTTGCTCTTCCGGTTGAATACAAAGGCGTGAAGGTCGATTGCTCCTATCGGCTCGATCTTCTGGTCGCTTCCTCAATCGTCGTCGAGATCAAAGCATTGTCCGCGCTTGAGCCGATTCACTTGGCCCAGCTGCTGACGTACATGAAACTCGGTCCGTGGCATCTCGGCCTGCTGATCAACTTCAACGTGCCGGTGCTTCGAGCAGGAATTCGTCGGATGATCCTGTAAAGCATTTGAACCACAAAGACACAAAGGACACGAAGAGATTCTCTTTGTGTCCTTTGTGTCTTTGTGGTGAAAAACGTCTCTCTGCTAACCTTCTCGCATGCGTCTCGCCGTCAACATCGATCACATCGCCACCATCCGCGAGGCTCGGAAGAGCGACGAGCCCGATCCGATTGCGGCCGCGGTCATCTGCGAGCTGGCGGGAGCGCAGGGAATCACGGTTCATCTCCGTGGTGACCGGCGGCACATGCAGGATCGCGACGTGGAGATTTTGAGGCGGACCGTGGCGACGCATCTCAACGTGGAGATGGCCGCGTCGCCGGAGATGGTTCGCATCGCGCAGACGGTGAAGCCGCATCAGGTGACGCTGGTGCCGGAGCGGCGCGACGAGTTGACCACCGAGGGCGGGTTGGATGTCGTGCTGCATTCGAGCAACATCGATAAGACCATCCGGCAATTGCTCGACGCGAGCATCGACGTCTCGATCTTTGTCGATCCCGATCTCGAGCAGTTGCGGCAGTGTCAGAAACTGAAGGCGCCGCGCGTCGAGATCAATACCGGCAAGTACGCCGAGGCGTGGAAGCGCGGCAGCGGCTGGCCGGGCGAGTTGGACAAGGTTGCTACAGCCGCCAAAGCCGCCCGGAAGATGGGTCTCGCCGTCGCCGCCGGACACGGATTGGATTACCGCAACATCGACGGCATCGCCGCACTCGCCGACATCGAGGAGCTCAACATCGGGCACTCGATCGTCGCGCGCGCCGCGTTGGTCGGACTCGATCGCGCTGTGCGGGAGATGATCGAGTTAATGGCCCGGCCGCGGCGGTGATGCGGCAAGCGCTGCGCGAATCCTCCGAACTCTCCCTCGCTCTTCCTTTCCTGAAAACCGTTCCGCCTCGTACATTGCGATGAGTGGCGCGATCTCCGCGGCGGCGGCGGGGGTTGTGATTCGCAGTCTGTTCAGTGCTTCGGACATCGTCATCGACGGGCCGACATCGATGCCTAGGCGGTGGAGGTGGGCGGCGAGGAGATCGAAGAGCGAACGGCGGCGACGCGTCAGCATCATGATCACCGCACCTGCAACGATTAGCGCGATGAGCAGCGACGCGTATCTGCGCAACGCGGTCGTGTGAAGCGATGAGGTCACGGCTGCGCTTGCGGCGCGGAGCTGGTCGATCAGCGCGAGCGCTAACGAGAGTTGATCGCCGAGGCCGTAGGTGAGGATGTGGCGATCCCAGAAATAGTTGATCGAATCCGCAGCCGCGAGCGCGTAAACGCGCAGCAATCCTTCGTGTGTGTTGCCGGGTCGGAGCGACGCCGGCGTCGGATCGAAGGTCTGCCACGCCTTGCCGTCCCAAACCTCCACCCAAGCGTGCGCGTCCTCGCGGCGGACGATGAAGTAGCCGGTCAGAGGATTGAGCGTGCCGCCGTAGAAACCGCCGACGATGCGCGCGGGAACGTTGAGCGCGGTCATCAGCGCCACCATGCCGGCGGCGAAGTACTCGCAATGACCGCGCTGCTCCTTGAGCAGGAACTGATCGACGGTCATCGTGCGGCCGATCGTCGACGGATCGGCGACGTAGCGGAAGCGGCGCGACAGGTACGCCTCGATCGCGCCCGCCTGCCGCATCGGATCGGTCTCCGAGCCGGCGATCTGTTGCGCCATCGCGCGCACTTCCGGCGTCACGGGATAGTCCGAGACCGTGACTTTCTGCGGGCGGCGCGGCGCGGTGTCGCGAGCGAGGGCGACGTCGTACGCGATCGTGTCGCGATGCGAGCTCCACACCGTGAAAATATCGCGCGTCGGCCCCTCGGAAAGTTGACCGGCGCCGCTGACCTCGTACGTCCCGACCGGAAGGAAGAGCCGGCTCCCGATCAGAAATCGCTGCTGCACGCTGGCCTTGCGCGTGAAGCCGCCGGGACGGGCCACGCGCGTCGTGCCGTCGCTGCCGTCGAGCGGGATGAAGTCCCGGCGGCCCTGAATCCAGGTGTTGTTGGCGAAGCGCTCGTAGATTGTCCCTTTCAACCGCAGCGGCGTGAAAAAGGGGATTGTCTCCGGCCCCATCCAAACGCGGCTGACGACGGTGGCGTCGCTGCTGATCGAACGCGTTTCGTTGAGGTTGATCGAGTCGCTCAGTCCTGTTGTGGCGTTGCTCAACGGCCCCGTCATGCCCGGTAGCAGTGGATTGCGGACGCGCGGCATGAACGGGAAAAGGCAGGCGCCGATGACGAGCGCGCCGATAACGTAAAACGATGCCGCGCGGCCGGACGGAGGCTCGGCGGTCGGCGTTCCGGTCATCGCCGCCGTCTCTTCGTGACTGAGATGCATGAGCTGCCGCAGCAGTAAAAATCCGAAGATGACGATGAACGGCAGGATTGCGATGTGCGTCGAGGTGGCCACGCCGGCGGTGAAAATTAGTGACGCGGTGAGCAGACGCTGGGCCGTGTTGCGCGTCTGCGCTGATTCGATCGGCTGGTAGGCGGCGATGAAGAGGACGAGGTGCGTCGATGCAGCGATGGCGCTTCGCGAGATCACCGCGGCGTCGATGATGTAGAACGGAACGTAGGCGATGGCCAGCGCGCGCATCACGTTCGCCGGGATGATTTCCGGCGATCTTCCTGACGCGACGCGAAGCGCGACGGCGATCATGACGGCGTGGAACACGAGCAACGGCGGCGCGGAAATCGCCTGCGTCGCGTACAGCGGCAGCGCCGCGAACATGGTCAGGAAAAGCAGCTCGAGCTCGAACTTCCGGGTGTCGGGTGTCGGGTGTCGGGTGTCGGAGATAGGTATCGCTGCGGTCATGCTCCGACCCCCGACTCCCGAATCCCGACAACCGGAGCAACCGTGAAAATCACGCTGTCGCGATCCACCGTCTGCGCGACCGGTTCCCGTGTCGCTTCGAGCAGCGCCAGCGCGCGGAACATCGATGCGGCGCCGTCGCGATCGGATCGCATCGTCACGTGCGGAATCGAAAACGCGACATCGAGACCGCTTCGCAGGGCATCGTCGAGGAACGTTGCGGCCTCGCTGATCATCTCCTCGAACGAATCCTCACTCACCTCCGGCGGCCGATACGGATCGACCACGATGTGCACCGACTGCCCCGTCTCGACCTCCGTCTGTTTGATGATCCAGCGGCCGAGGGATGCGGATTTTTTCCAATGCACGCGGCGGAGCGAATCGCCGCGAAGGTAGTCGCGGAAGGAGTGGATGTCGGTGCCGCCGCCGATCCGGTTCGCGGACTGCAGGTCGCCGCGATTCTCGCGGAAACGGTCGCGGGGATAGTCGTCGCCGAGGAGGCGGGGGAAGACGACGACGTCGCCGGTGAGGCGCGGGCGGCGCTTCTTCAGAAAAAATCCGAATGGAAAGCGCGTGTAGAGATCGACGCGCGTGAGTTGCGTCAGGCCGCGGCGGCGGAAGGAGAACATCGCGTGCACGATGATCTCCTCACGGCGCTTGATGAGCGGAAGGGAGAGCGGCGCGGCGAGTTCATCCGAAGTGATGATCACATCGCGCACGTTCCAGATGCGGGAGCGGTTGCGGATGCGCAGGCGTCCATGGGCCGGGCGCATCGCCCACGCTTCGTCGACGCCGTCGAATTCGACGACGAGTTGCTTCAGTCCGTCCTTCGACGCGATGCCCGAGAGAAGCAGACAGCCAAGCATCAGCGAGAGGCCGATGTAGAGCGCGTTGTTGCCAGTGTTGATGGCCGCGAATCCGATGACGACGGTGAAGATTACGAATGACGTGCCGATCCGGGTGAGGCGGACCACGCCGTCGAACTGCCACTTCTCTTTCGTCACGGGCATGTGAATGTCGCGCGCTTTCGTGGGATTCCGCGCTTGCAACTGCCTACACTTCTTGCATGAACCGCCGCTTCGCCATCATCTCTGCAATCGCTCTCGCCTGCTCGCGCGCTTCCGGACAGATGCCGGCAACCGTTGCCGTCGCGAATGATCCGTTGCTGCAGCATCATCAGATTCGCATCGATCAATTGCCGAAGCCGTTCGCGACGCCATCCTCCGGCAATCCGCCCTCGGTCGGCGCACCGCCCGCCAATGCGACGCTGCACGCGCCGCCCGGGTTCCACATCTCGCTCTTCGCCGACAAACTCGGCGATCCGCGCGCGATGCTCCTGGCGCCGAACGGCGACGTGATCCTCTCCGAGCCGGGCGAAGGAAAGATCACGATCCTGCGCGATGCGAATCACGACGGCGTTGCCGAGCAACGGTTCACGTTCGCCAGCGGTTTGGACAATCCGTATGGTTTGGCCTTCCACGACAAGTGGCTGTACATCGGCAACGAAGGCGCGGTAGTCCGCTTGCCGTACGCGCCGGGACAGACGGTTTCGAACGCGAAGCCGGAGCAGCTCGCAACGTTGCCATCCGGCGGACACTCGACGCGCGGCGTGCTGTTCAACAAGGCCGGGACGAAGATGTACGTCTCGATCGGATCGCGCTCGAACGTAAGCTCCGGCGAGCCGGTCGAGCGCGCGGCCATCGTCGAATTCAATCCCGACGGCAGCGGCAAACGCATCTTCGCCAGCGGTCTGCGCAATCCCGTCGGGATGGCGTGGGAGCCGGCCAGCGGTGCGCTCTGGACTGCCGTCAACGAACGCGACGGACTCGGCGACGAACTCGTTCCCGACTACGCGACCGCCGTGCAACCGGGCGCGTTCTACGGCTGGCCCTACGCATACCTCGGGCCGAACGAAGATCCGCGACGCGTCGGCGAGCATCCCGATCTCGTCAAGAAGACCATTCCGCCGTCGGTTCCGATCCAGTCGCACTCGGCGCCGCTCGGCATCGCGTTCTACCAGGGCAACATGTTTCCGCCGCAGTACCGCGGCCGCGCCTTCGTCGCGTTGCATGGATCGTGGAATCGCGCGAATCGCACCGGCTACAAAGTGATCAGCATTCCGATGAGCGGCGGAAAGCCAACCGGCGGCTACGACGATTTCGTAGCCGGCTGGATGCCGTCGGAGACACAGCGCTCGGTTTGGGGCCGTCCCGTCGGGCTGCTCGTGCTCGGCGATGGGTCGCTGCTGATCTCGGACGACGGCGGCGAAAAAATCTGGCGCGTCACGTACAAAAAATAGCGTCGGTGGAGCGTGATCACGGCGCCTGTCTTGCACTAGCTCTTCGTGGAACAACTGCGAATTACGAAAGGAAAAGCAGATGCCACGAAAAGGGAAATCGGTCGTCCGCAAAGCCGGAGGCGCAATCGCCCGGACGGCGCGAAAACTGACCGCAAAACTCGATCCGCGCAAGCGAGCAGCAAAGACGGCTGAGCCGGCTAAAAAGAAGATCGCCGCAAAGCCAAAAACTGCAAGCGCGCGCGCTACCCAACCACGAAGCGACGTCGCGCTCGATCTGATTGCGAGCACCTACTCGCCGAAGCAGACGAGCGTCAAAGCATCGTTCCGCAGCGACGGCGGCGATCAGCAACTCGATCAGGAGATGCCGATCGGAGCAGCCGACCGCTGGCAGGACGAGGATCACTTCACAAACAAATCGGGCGACGCCCGCATCGGCACACACGGCCGCAGCTACGAGCCTGGCGAGCGGAAGGCGTCATCCGAAACCGACAACAGGAGGAGATAAAACATGGATACACCGATGGGCAACACAGGATTCGGCAGCAACAGTGGTTTCGATAAAGGCGCGACGCCGACGTCGACCGGCGGCACCGGCACGATGGCATCGGCATCGAGCGGCTACTGCCCGACCTGCGGCCAGTCGAAAAACACCTCGGCGAACAGCGGTCTGGAGCAGTTCCTCGGCAAACTCGGCATCAGCGACGAGATGGTCAACAACCTGAAGACCTCGATGCAGAACGTCGACGTCGAGGAGTACCTCAACACTGCCCGCGACTTCCTCAAAGGCGGCACGGACAAAGCCACGTCGTACGCGAAAGAGAATCCCGGCAAAGTCGCCGCCGGCGTCGCGGTCCTCGCCGTCGGCGCGGGCCTGCTGATCAGCGCACTGAATCGCGACTAGCTTCAGCGTATGGGGCTGCACGCGCGGCCCCATACAATGGCGCGATGCCGCTGGTTCCGGAGCTGAACGTCACCGATCGCACCTGCGATGTCGGCGGCATCACCATTCATTACGTCGAAGCGGGACACGGTCCGCTCATCGTGCTGCTGCACGGATTCCCGGAGTTCTGGTATTCGTGGCGGCATCAGATTCCGGCGCTGGCCGCCGCGGGCTTTCACGTGATCGCCGTCGACTTGCGCGGCTACAACGAGTCGTCGAAACCTCGCGAGGCTGCGTCTTATCGCCTGCCGGATCTCGCCAAAGACATTGCCGGCGTGATCACGCAGTCTGGCGAATCACCATGCATCGTCGCGGGTCACGATTGGGGCGGCGCGGTGGCGTGGCTGACGGCGATGCTCTATCCCAAACTGGTCCGCCGCCTGATCATCCTCAACTCGCCGCATCCGGTCGCCTACCTCCGCGAGATGCGCCGCTCCGCGCGGCAAAAATGGCGAGCCAAGTACCAGCTCTTTTTCCAGCCACCATGGCTCCCCGAGTTTCTGATGCGCCGCTTCCGCTACGCCATCCTCCGCCGATCACTATCGCGGCTCGGAGCATTCACCTCCGACGAGATCGAACGCTACGTCGACGCGTGGTCCACGCCCGGCGCGCTGACCGGAATGACCAACTACTACCGCGCCATGCGCAAACGCAAAGGGATGCGCGGCCTCATGCGCCGCATCGACATCCCCACGCTCATGATCTGGGGCGACCTCGATCCGTTCTTCACCCGCGAAACGCTCCGCGATTTCGCCGAATACGTCCCCGACATCGGCATCGAGCACATTCCCGACTCCGGCCACTTCGTGCAGACGGACGCGCCGGCGAAGGTGAATGAATTGATGATGAACTTTGCGCGCGAAACTGCGGTGTTACCATCTGCACCATGATCAAGACGCTCCGCACGATCAAAGAGCCCGCCGGAAAGAGCCGAATCACGCTCGAACAGGCGAAGGCCGCTGCGTACCATGTTTACCGCGATCGCGTTACAGGTAGGTACGTGATGTCGAAGGACAACCTTTCGCCAAAGCAAGTCCGCGAGGCTGCGGCGAAGAGAAGAAAGATCGTTCGCATAACGGACGCCGTGCTGACGAAACGCTGATGCATGCGGCCGTACGAAGATAGCGTTTTCATCAACGTACCCTTCGACAGAAAATACGCCCGCCTCGGTGACGCCATCGTGTTCGCTGTCAACGACTGCGGGTTCGTCTGTCGATCGGCTCTCGAGATCGACGATAGCGGTCAGGCCAGGGTTGACAAGATCCTCGGCATCATCGAGCAATCGAAATTCGGAATCCATGACATCTCTCGCGCAGGCATCGATCGCAATACCAGACTCGCTCGATTCAACATGCCTCTTGAACTCGGCTTCTTTCTGGGAGCGAAGCGCTATGGCAACGAGCGTGATCGCGAGAAGCGCTGCCTGATTCTTGACCGCTCGCCGTATCGTTATCGCAATTTCTGTTCAGACATTTCGGGACAGGACATCCGCGTCCACAACGACCGCCCACGCGATGCGATTCGCGCCGTGCGCGACTGGCTCAGCAGTCATCGCGCCGATGTCGTCATTCCTGGTGGCAAAGCGATTTTCGACCGCTACCAAGAGTTCCGCCTTCAGCTTCGGCAGCAAGCTCGCGAGATTAATCTCGACGACCGCGAGCTCACGTTCAACGACTACACATGGCTTGTCGTCGGTTGGCTTGCTGACAATCCGTGGTGATCGAAACTATGCGCGCGCGGCTTTCCACTCCGCCCACTGTTCGTCCAGCGAGCCGGTGAAATCGCGCTTGGGGTTCCAGCCGAGTTTCTGGCGAGTGGCTTTGCTGGAGACGCGCTGGTCGATAGCTAGGGCTTCGGCGAAGGGGCCGTACTTCTCGGTGGCGACTTCGATGGGGATCGTTTCGATGACGCATCCGGTGGCGACGGCGAGGGCGCAGCCGAGGAGGGTGTCGTTGGTGTCGTCGACGGCGTGGAAGATGCCGGTGGCGCGCTGTTCGGTGATGCGGACGTAGCAATCGGCGAGATCGTGGAGGTTCACCATCGCCCACTGATTGTTGCCGTCGCCGACGAGGTAGACCGGCTTCTTCTGCTCGGCCGATTCGAACCAGCCGGCGCAAAGGCTCTGCTTGCCGCCGTAGACACAGCCGGGGCGGATGACGGCGCTGCGTCCGGTTGCAAGCGCGGTCTGTTCCTGCGCGGGACGCCACGCGACAATCGGCAGCGGATCGGGAGGCGTCGACTCGTCGGCGACGTCGAAGCCGGTGTTGCCGCAGACCCAGACACCCGAGGTGTAGACGAAGAAGGCTTGCTGCGCGGTGAAAACGTCGAGCGCGATCTGGTTCAGCGCCGGCGCATCGGCCGAATGCGACTGCGCGATGTGAAGGATCGCGTCGTAACTGCCGAGCGAGTCGGCCAGCGTCGGAAGCGATGCAAGATCGCCGGCGACGATGACGACGCCGAGGTCGCGAAGCGCTTTCGAGTCCGTTTCCGGACGCACCAGCGCGGCGACGTCGTGACCGCGTTCGCGAAGAGCCGGCGCGACGGCGCTGCCGATGTAGCCGGTAGCACCGGTCATGAAGATCCGCATTACTTCTTCTTCTCCATGGCGCGCTTGAACGCCAGAGCCATCGCGCTTTCGCCCGACTCGTTGTCGCCGCGTTCCTCGGCAAACTTCACGTATTCATCGCGCTCGGCTGCGGCTTTGGCGGCTTCGTGCGAGAGCGAGATGCGCTTGCGCTGCGGATCGATGCTCATGATGCGCACGGCGAGCTTTTCGCCGGCTTCGTGTGCGCGCGACGGATCGGCGCCCGGCGCGACGGAGATTTCGGAATTCGGAATGAGTCCGGTCAGGCCTGGTTCGATCTGAACGAAGATTCCAGGAGCGCCGCCGTGATCGACGGTGCCTTCGACGACTTTTCCGGCCGGATAACGCTGCGCGGCGCCGTCCCACGGATCGCGTGTCGCCACTTCGCGGAGCGACAGCGACAGGCGCTTCTTCGACGCGTCGACTTCGCGGATCCAGCCCGTGACGCTGGTGCCGATGGCGATGTCGGCGTCGCCTTGCTTCACGCCGAACGGAAGCTGCGAGTAGTGAACCAGTCCGTCGATGCCCGGCTCGACTTCGACGAAGAGTCCGAAGTCAGTGGTCCGAACGACGCGGCCGCTGAACTGCGTGCCGGCCGGATAGCGCTCGGCGACGTCGCTCCAGGGATCGGGCTCCTGATCTTTCATCGACAGCGAGATGCGCTTGCCGTCGTTTTCGACTTTGATGACTTTGACGCGCACTTCCTGTCCGACGGCGACGACTTCGTTCGGATCGGTGACGCGGCGGCGGCTCATTTCGGAGACGTGCAGCAGTCCATCGATTCCGCCGAGGTCGACGAAGGCGCCGAACGGCGTGATCGTCTTGATCGTGCCGGTCAGCTCCGCACCGGGCACGATATTGCGCCGCGTCTCCTCGGCTTTAGACGCGTTCGCTTCCTTGAGCAACGCGGCGCGCGAGACGACGATGCGGCGTCCGTCGTCGGAGAGCTCCGTGACGCGGAACTCGTACGACTGGCCGATGAACTGATCGGGATTGTCGATCTTGCCCAGCGCAATCTGGGACAGAGGACAGAACGCGCGCAGGCCGCCGATGTTGACGTCGAAGCCGCCTTTGTTCCGCGCTGCGATTTTCCCTTCCACGGGCAGACGGTTCTCGTACATCTGCCGGAGCAGGTCGAGCGACGCCTTGCCTTTGGCCAGTTTGCGCGAGATGCGGATGTCGGGAGAGGTCTTGACGACCGTGCCTTCCACCGTGTCGCCCACATCGAGGCCGTCGAGCTCATTCGCGGCCATAACCGCTTCCGAGGGGCCGCCGTAGGAGACGAAGGCATCGTCGCCGGAGATGGAGACGATCTGTCCTTTGAGCAACTCGCCCTGCTCGGGGGTCTTGAAATTCAGGCTCGCTTCAAACGCCTCGGCAAACGTTGCTTCGGCGGTTTCTCTACTCTGGGTCATGGATCGTAAAGCCTTTCAGTGGGATGGATCTCAGGACGGCGAGATCGGTTGGGCAGCGTATCTTACTCGAAAGTTCAACCCGCTGGTGACTGAGCAACGCGGGCGAAGTTGTGACTCTTCCTCGCATGGTTTTTCGGCCCTCGCGATCATCGAAAAAAATATTTTCGCGACCCCCTTGCACGCCGGAAAACGCGGACCTAGATTAAGGCTCCCTGACGCGCCGGATGCTTCATCGCAGATGTCAACGGCGAGTCGGGTGGTTCCGAAGCGCGATGGGTTTCGGGGCTGCCACGCGGATGCATCTTTGCTGCTGTCAACGCGTGGCGAACGGTTGCGACGGGCAAAGGACGCCGGAACCAAAGTCGGTTCGAATGCCCCCTGGTGGCTGTTAACGGATCGAGAACGGGCTCGCGAGATCAGGGATCGCGGGCCTTTACTTTTTCTCCCCTCTGCTACGATCCCGCATCGATGAGTACGCGCGTTTACCTCGTCCGTCACGGCGCGACCGAGCTCACTGCCGAGGATCGTTTCGCGGGAGCGATCGATGTGAGGCTCTCCGACGAAGGTCGCGAGCAGGCGCGGCTGCTCGGGAAGCGATTGGCGACTGATCCCCTCGATGTCGCGTTCGCCAGCCCGATGACGCGGACGATGGATACCGCGCAGTTGATCGCCGCGCCGCATGATCTCGAAGTCACACCGATCGACGGGCTGCGCGAAATCGCCCACGGCCGTTGGGAACGGAAAACGCGTGCCGAGGTCGAGAAGGAGTTCCCGGAGGAGTACGCGCGGTACGAAACCGACCCGTACTCGTTCGCGCCGACCGAGGGAGAGAGCGGACTGCAAGTCACGGCGCGGGCGCTGCCGGCGCTGCTGAAGATCGTCGAGGAGCATCGCGATCAGCGCATCCTGGTCGTCTCGCACAAGGCGACGATCCGTCTGCTGCTCAGCTCACTGATCGGATTCGACCCGCGCAAGTACCGCGATCGGTTGGATCAGAGTCCTTGTGCGCTCAACATCCTCGACTTCAAAGACGTCACATCGCCGCGCCTGACGCTCTTCAACGACACGTCGCACTACTGCGTCGATGTGCCCGAGGTGCCGAAGAACCGCTTATCGAAAACGTGGGGCGGCAAGCCGGCGTCCTAAAAGGCTTCTAACCACAAGGACACAAAGGACACAGAGGTGATCCCTGTCTTCCTCTGTGTCCTTTGTGTCTTTGTGGTTAAGCGGTTTCGTCTAGCGCTCGCCGCCGCCGAAGACAACCAACCCAAAGCCGACCGCGAAGATCGTGTAGATGGTCGCGAAGACGAGCGTCGGCCACGCTTCATGCCCGCGTAGCGCGAAGCGATCGAGCGTGATCGCACCGACGGCGAAATGAATCAGGTTGCCGAGGGCGATCGGGCGGTTGTAGATCCCGCCGACGCGGCTCCCTTTGATCATCCAGTTCGTCATCGCGAATCCGAGGAGGAGCGCGGCGCAGAGTTGGACGAGCGAAGGGAGGAATGGCGATGACGGGATGGCCGCCGCGTGCAGAATCTCGTCCGGCGCGAAAAGGGCGGCGATGCCGGTGATGGCGAGAAAGACCGCGCTCGCGGCCATGAGTGCGCGCGTTTTCATGCGGTGGCGTGGCGCACGTTGAACTTCCGCTCGACGTGGATGACCCCTTCGATATCGCCGATCGAGCGGATCACGCGCTCCATGTGTTTGAGGTCGGCGATCTCCAGCGTCAGTTCGGCGGTGGCTTTGCCGTCGTTCACGCGGCTGTCCATCTGGCGGATGTTCGTCTTCATGTTGGCGACGGTCGAGACCACGCGCGCCAGGATGCCCTGCCGGTCCTCCATGACGATCTCCAGCTCGACCTCGAATTGCGCCTGACGCTGGTCGGCCCACTCCACGGCGATCTGGCGATCGGCGTTGAACATCAGGTTGCGGACGTTCGGACAGTTCGCGCTGTGGACGGCCACGCCTTTGCCGCGCGTGATGTAGCCGACGATCGGCTCGCCCGGCAGCGGCTTGCAGCAGCCGGCCAGGTACGTCATTAGGTCGTCGAACCCGCGCACCTTGATCGCGGGCGAGGTGCCGGTGAATGGAAAAATCTTCCGGACGGCGCGGCTGATGACGCCTTCATCGACCGGCGGCTGATCCTCTTTCGCGAAGCGTTCGACGATGGATCGCGCGGAAACTTTGCCGTAGCCGACGTCGGCGTACAGATCGTCGAGCCGCGGCAGCGCGTACTCGGCGAGCACCGCGTCGAGCGCGTTTTCGGACACGAGCTTCCGCCATTGCACCTTGTAGCGCTTGGCCTCTTTTTCGATCAGCTTGCGTCCGAGCTCGATGGAGCGGTGCTTCTGTTCGGTGTTCAGCCAGTGCCGGATCTTGTGGCGGGCCCGCGAGGTCACCACCATGTTCAGCCACTCGCGCGACGGCGTCTGCGTCGGATTCGTGAGCACTTCGATGATGTCGCCGTTCTTCAGCATCGTGCGCAGCGGCACGAGCTTGCCGTTCACGCGCGCGCCGGAGCAGTGATCGCCGACGTCGGTGTGGATTCGGTACGCGAAATCGAGCGGCGTCGCGCCGCGCGGGAACGCGAACACATCGCCTTTCGGCGTAAACGTGTAGACCTCGTCCGGATAGAGATCGATCTTCAGCGAGTGCATGAAGTCGCGCGGATCGGTGATCTCGTGCTGCCACTCCACGAGCTGCCGGAGCCAGAGAAAATTCGTATCGTCCGGCAGCGCGCCGACGCGCCCTTCCTTGTACTTCCAGTGCGCGGCGATGCCCTGCTCGGCGATCAGGTCCATCTCCTTCGTCCGGATCTGCACCTCGAACGGCTGCCCTTTTTCCGCGACGACCGTCGTGTGCAGCGACTGGTAGAAGTTCGGCTTCGGCATGGCGATGTAGTCCTTGATCCGGCCGGGGACCGGGCGCCACATCTGATGGATGATGCCGAGGGTCGCGTACGTATCTTTGAGGCTGGGAGTGACGATGCGGAAGGCGAGGTAGTCGTAGACCTGGCCGACGTCGATCTCCTGACGCCGCAACTTCGTCCAGATCGAATACATCGACTTCACGCGGCCGAAGACGTCGCCGTTGATGTCGTTCTCGCGCAGCTTGGCGGTCAGCGTTCCCTTGATGCGCTCGACGATGTCGCCCGATATGGCCAGCTTCTCGTTGACGGCGCGTTGCAGTTCGTCGAACTCGCGTGGGTGCATGTGGCGGAACGAGAGGTCTTCCAGCTCGCTCTTGAGGCGTCCCATGCCGAGGCGGTTGGCGATGGGAGCGTAGATCTCCATCGTTTCCTTGGCGATGGATAGCCGCCGATCCTCAGCCAAGAACTCGAGCGTGCGCATGTTGTGGAGGCGGTCGGCGAGTTTTACCAGGACGACGCGAAGGTCGCTGACCATCGCCAAGAGCATCTTCCGGAAGGTTTCGGCCTGCTGCTCTTCCTTCGAGACGTAGGCGTAGCGCGAAATCTTCGTAACGCCGTCGACCAATTCGGCCACGTCGTCACCGAAAATTTCCTGCAGCGTCTCCTTCGTCGTCAGCGTGTCTTCGAGGACGTCGTGAAGCAGACCGACGGCGATGGAGGTCTCATCGAGCCGCATCTCGGCGAGGATGTAAGCGACGTTGAGCGGATGCACGAGGTACGGCTCGCCCGAGCTGCGCACCTGTCCGCGATGCTCGCGCGCCGAAAAGACGAAGGCGCGATCGAGCAGTTCCTCATCGAAGTCCGGCTTGTAACTCTCGACCTTGTCGAGGATGTCTTCGAAGCGGAGCATGCGGTTGAGGATCGTAGCAGCTTCGCTATCGGGAGTCGGGGGTCGGGTGTCGGAGCCTAGGTTGATGGCGAATGTCGGCTGGATCGCGAACTAAGCTCCGACTCCCGACCCCCGACTCCCGACACCCAACACCTAGGCACCCGTCTTGCTCCGTCCGCTCCCGGATACCGGTTGCAGTGGCGTGGGGCCATGAACCTGCCGGTGATTAACTGAAACGTGAGGCGGTGATCAACACCGCATCACACAACATGGAGGTACTTGTCGTGTCCAAGCGTTCGTCTCAATTCGTAGCGTTTTTCCTTGTCCTCGCGTTTGCGGCCATTCCCGCGTTCGCCGGTCCGGTCCCGTCGAAGACCGCGGCCGATCAGAGCATCGACCAGCGCGCCGCCGACCTGGCGCTCGTGCGTGACGTCACCGCGAACGAGCAGGTTGCCAAGGTGCTGACGGACCGCGGCTTCACCAAGGAGCAGGTCAATCAGCGTCTGGCCCAGCTCTCGCCGCAGGACCTCCATCAGCTCGCGCAGAACATCGACCAGGTGCAGGCTGCCGGCCTGACGCGCCAGGAATGGATCTGGATCGGTATCGGCGCCCTGGCCGCGTTGATCCTCGTCATCGCCCTCGGATAATCACTCTGTCGCTGTAACCAACGGGCGAGCGGGCAATCCGCTCGCCCTTGTTTTTGAAGGAGAAGCGAAATGCTGACTGTTGAATGTTCAATGTTGTCCGCGGGTGTCGGGTGTCGGGTGTCGGGTGTCGGAGAGAACACTTCAGCTCCGACTCACGACCCCCGACGCCCGACACCCATGGGCATATTGCTCCTTCTCGTCATGCTCACCGGATGCATCACCGTCACTCCAAAAACCCAACACGCGAGTCCCACCGCAACCGTCATCCCGAACGTCCCCGAACAGCATTGGGGCATCGAGTCGTGCGGCGCCGGATCGCTGTCGACCGTTCTCCAGCACTACGGCAACACGACCTCGATGCAGTCGTGGGATGCGACGCTGCCTAAAACACACGGCGGCGTTCTGACCATCGACATGCTCCTCGCCGCGCGCAAAGCCGGCTTCGACGCGCATCTCGTTACCGGCACTCCGGCCATCATCGAACAGGAGCTGCAGCAGGGACGGCCGGTAATCCTGATGCTGCAGGTGGTCGACTCGCCCGGCAAGCACTACGACTTTTTCCACTACATCGTCGCCGATGGATTCGATTCCGCCTCGGGTCTGATCCGCACACAGTTCGGCGACGGCAAAGGACGCTGGACGACCTTCGATCGCCTCGAAAAAGCGTGGGCCGGCGGGAGCCACACGGCCATCCTGATCCATCCCGGCAACGCCTCCGACGCGCTTCGCGCCGCGGTCGCGCTCGAAGAGGCGGGCAAGTACGCGGATGCGGCAGCTGCCTATCGAACGATCCTCGCGCAGCATCCCGAGTCTCTCCTCGCCTGGACGAACCTCGGCAACGCGGAGGTGCAACTCGGCGACCGCGCCGCGGCCGAGGAGGCGTTTCGGAAGGCGATCGCGGTCGATGGAACGTCACGCGATGCGCTCAACAACCTCGCGTGGCTGCTCTATCAATCGAAGCGCTACGACGAAGCGGAGTCGCTGGCGCGCAAAGCCGTCGCCCAGCACGGACCCGATTCGTACATGGTCCTCGACACGCTGGCGCGCGTGCTTGCCGCGAAAGGTTCCTGCAACGAAGCGATGACCACCTTCCGTGCTGCGATCGACGCCGTTCCGCAAACGCATGCCGCCGCGCGCAGCGATCTCGAAAAAGCGATGAGCGAGGCGCAGACGAGCTGCCGGTCGTAGCGGACGTATCATCCGCCGCATGCCCGCCAGGCTCGTTCCCCGCATTCGCGTCGTCGCTGACGACACGATTGTCCTCGGGCCGGGAAAGGCGGATCTGCTAGAAGCGATCCACAAGTCCGGCACACTTCGCGATGCCGCCACGGCAATGGGCATGTCGTACATGCGCGCCTGGAAGCTCGTGCACGTCATGAACGAGGCCTTTCGCGCGCCGCTCATCGTCATGACCCGCGGCGGAACCGAAGGTGGCCGCGCCGAACTGACGCCGGCCGGGCGCGCGGTGCTGAAGCTGTACAGGCGCATCGAACGCGAGAGCAACACCGCCACGCGCGAGACGTGGAAGACGCTCCGGAAGCTGCTCCGCTGACCGATATAGTTGACGAGATATATCGGCCCGTGTTCTTCTGTCGCGATGCGGACAGTGGCGATGACACTCGTGCTCTTTGTCGCGGCGAGCGCGATGGCGGACGACAGCGCCATCGAAGCACGCCTCGCGAAACTCGAACAGGAAGTGGCCACCCTCCGCCAGGAGAACCAGCAACTCCGTCGCGACCTCGGCGTCGAAGTCGTGGCACGGCAGAGCGACGTGAAGATGGGCGGAAAATCGGAAGCTCTCCAACTCGGCGGCATGGTGCAGGTGCAGTCCGAAGCCGGCGATCAGGGCGATGCGCGCTTCTCCGACGGAAATGACCGCTTCTACCTGCGCCGCGCGCGGCTCAACGCGGCCGGACGTTTCCTGGAAGAGTTCAACTTTCGCGCGGAGCTCGATCTGGCCGGCAGCCTCGCCAACACGACTGCGTTCCGCGCTCAGCTCACCGACGCCTACGTCAACTGGAACCGCTTCGATTCGGCCAACGTCCGCGTGGGACAGTTCAAGACGCCGTTCGGTCTCGAGCAGCTGTATCAGGATTCCCAGCTCACGTTCGCCGAGCGCTCGCTCGTCAGCGATCGCCTGACGCCGGGACGGCAACTCGGCGCGCAGGCAGGCGGTGAGTATTGGTTCGACCGTTTCAACTGGGCCGCCGGCGTTTTCAATGGCAACGGAATCAACCAAAACTTCAACGACAACGATCGCTTCCTGGAAGTCGCGCGCGTTTCGGTGGCGCCGGTCAGCGGCCGCTACTTCGATCAACCGTCGCGATGGACGATCGGGATCGACAGCTTCCGCTCGCGCGACGCGAACGTGAGCATGGCGACGGAGTTCGGCATCGATTCCACGCCCACCAGCGCCGCGAAGGACAACATTTTTGCCGGAGTGCGCCGCGGCATCGGCTACGACTCGCAAGTGCAATTCGGACCGTTCGAAGCGTGGGGCGAATATCTGCAGGTCACGTTCGATCCCTCCGATCGCCTGCCGCTCGGCCATTTGAAATCGAACGGCTGGTCGGGTCAGCTTTCGGCGTTCGTCATCGACAACAAGTTGCAACTGGCGGCGCGGCGCGAACGGTTCGATCCGAATGCGAACGTCGCCGGCAATGAAACCGCCACCACGACGCTCGGCGCGAACTGGTACTTCAAACAGAACGACATCAAATTGCAGCTCGACTGGCTGCGCAGCGACGTTCCCGGCCTGACCAAAACGCAGCAGAAGTGGATCGCACGCTTGCAGACGGTGTTCTGAGGATCTGATGGCCCGACGTTTTTTCCTGTTCCTGTGCTGTTTCGCGCTCGCCGCCTCGCAGGTGATGGCGGCCAACCTCCGCGTGTCGGCTGCCTCCAGCCTGACCGACGCGCTCCAGGAGATCGGCCGCACCTATCAACAGGCCACGCACGACACGATCCTCTTCGACTTCGGCGCGTCCGGCACGCTGGCGCGGCAGATCGCCGAGGGAGCGCCGTCGGACGTCTTCGTTTCGGCGGATGAAGCGAAGATGGATCAACTCCAGCAGCGCGGATTCATCATCAAAGCGTCGCGCCGCAGCATCCTCTCCAACACGCTCGTCATCATCGTGCCGAGTGACAGCAATCTGAAGATCAGCAGCGCTGCAGACCTTGCCGACGGCGCCATCTCCAACATTGCCGTGGCCGAGCCGCAGAGCGTTCCCGCCGGCATCTATGCGAAGGAGTATCTGCGCAAGCTTCACGTCTGGGATCGAATCAAAACCAAGATCATTCCGACCGAAAACGTCCGGGCCGCGCTGGCCGCGGTCGAGTCCGGAAACGTGCAGACCGGAATCGTGTACCGGACGGACGCTCTGATCTCGCGTTCGGTCCGCATCGCCTTCGAAGTTCCGCGCGCGGAAGGTCCGACGATTTCGTATCCGGTCGCGATCGTCGGCGACTCGAAACAGAAGGCGGCCGCGCAGCGGTTCATCGATTTCCTCCAGTCGCCACCCGCGCAGGAGATCTTTCGCAAGTACGGTTTCATCATCAAATGACAGCGGAGGAGTGGCAGATCGCGGCATTCACGCTGGAGATGGCCGCCACGGCCACCCTCCTCATTCTGCCGCCCGGCCTCCTCCTCGGATGGCTTCTGGCGCGCCGCACCTGGCCGGGAAAATCGCTGATCGAGACGCTGGTCACGCTTCCCATCGTGATGCCGCCGGTGGCCACGGGCCTGCTCCTGCTCCAGACGTTCGGACGGCGCCGGATGCTCGGCAGTTTTCTCAATCGCATCGGCATCGACGTCGTCTTCACGTGGAAGGCAGTCGTGCTGGCGATGATGGTGATGTCGATCCCGCTTCTGCTGCGCGCCGCGCGGACCGCGTTCGAAGAAGTAAACCCGAGGCTCGAGCAGATTGCGGAGACGCTGGGCGCGTCGCCGGTGCGCGTCTTTTTTACCATCACGCTTCCGCTGGCGCGCCGCGGCGTGGCGGGCGGTGTCGTGCTGGCGTTCGCGCGAGCGGTCGGCGAATTCGGCGCCACGATTCTCGTGGCCGGCGACATCCCCGGCCGCACGCGAACGATCGCGCTCACGATTTACGAACGCGTCCAACTTGGCCACGACAGCTCGGCGTACCGGATGGTGGCGCTATCCGCCATCATCGCCTTCGCCGCGTTGTGGACGAGCGAGACGCTTCTCCGGCCGCGGCGCCGCGCATGAAGATCACGATCGACGACGTACGGCTTCCGCTCGCTGAATTCGAGCTCGCGCTGACCGTGGAGTTGACGGCGCCGCTGGTCGGAATCGTCGGTCCGTCGGGAGCGGGAAAGACTTCGCTCCTCGATCTCATCGCCGGATTGCGGCGGCCAGTTGCCGGCAAAATCGCGTTCGATGACGACGTTGTCGACGATGTCGCCGCGCGGTTGCACATTCCGCCCCGGCATCGCCGGATCGGATACGTCCCGCAGGACAACGCGCTCTTCCCGCACCTGAGCGTCGAGCAGAACATTCGCTACGGCACGCGCGAAGCGCTGCAGACCGAGATCATTGATCTGCTCGAGATCAACACGCTTCTGCCACGCCGCGTCACCAGCCTCTCCGGCGGCGAGCAGAACCGGATCGCCCTGGCCCGCGCACTGATGTCGTCGCCGCGGCTGCTGCTCCTCGACGAGCCGTTGGCCGGCATCGACCGTCCGCTGCAATCGCGAATCCGCGGCTACCTCGAAGAACTGCACAGCCATCTCACCGTCCCGATGCTGTACGTGACGCACGACCGCGAGGAGCTCGCGCGGATCGCCGGCCAAACGATCGAGTTGAACCGCGGCCGGCTGGTGACGTGAGGGCTGTCATCCTGAACCGCCGGAGCCGTGGAGCGCGAAGCGCGGAAGCGGCGCAGGACGGCGAAGGATCTCAAGATGCGCAAGTCCGGCTGAAAACCCACTGGGATTCAACACACGCTTGGGAAGCTTGAGTTCCTTCGCCGTCCTGCGCCGTTCCGTCGCTTCGCGACTCCCGGCTTCGGCGGCTCTGGATGACAAACCGCCCTCGTCTCCGGCATTTCCAGAACTCAGATGCGATAGCTTCCTCTCGCAATGTTCTCCAAGCGCGCCGAATGGAACGCCGCCGTCAACCGGCTCACGATCGCGCGGCAGGCGTATCGCGGAACGCTGCTCGATCTGACGAACTCGAATCCGACCAAGGCCGGGCTTTCCTATCCGCTCGATGAGCTGGCCGAGGTCATGTCGCGCGCGGCGAGGGCGCCGTACGATCCGCAGCCGCTCGGGATCGTGTCCGCGCGCGAGGCGGTCGCGCGCGAGCTGGCGTGCGATGCGAGTGACGTCGTCATCACCGCGTCGACGAGCGAGGCGTACTCGTTTCTCTTCAAGCTCCTGTGCGATCCAGGCGATGCGGTGCTGACCGCGAAACCGTCGTATCCGCTGCTGGAGCATCTCGCCGCGCTGGAGTTGATCGACCTCCGCTACTTTCCACTCGAGTTTCACAAACGGTGGGAGGTCGATCCCGGCCGCATCCACAACGCGCTGACCGATCGCACGCGCGCAATCCTGGTCGTCAATCCGAACAATCCCACCGGCTCGTACGTCTCAACGATTGAACAGGATGAGATCGCGCACTTCGGACGACCGGTGATCTCCGACGAAGTCTTCCATCCGTTCGCGTTCGGCGATCCATCGCCGTCCTTCGTGCGCGATGACATCCTCACCTTCACGCTCGGCGGACTCTCGAAATCCGCCGGCCTGCCGCATTACAAACTCGGATGGATTCGCGTCAGGGGTCCCGGCAAGGCCAAAGCGATCGACGCGCTGGAACTGATCGCCGACAACTTCCTATCCGTCGCCACGCCGGTGCAAGTCGCATTGCCGGAGTTGCTGAAAATCGCGCCGCGCATTCGTGGAGAAATTCATTCGCGCACATCAGCGAATCTCGTGGTGTTGAAAGCAACGATCGCGAACGATCCTGCTGCGTCCGTACTGCCGGTCGAGAGCGGCTGGTCCGCGGTCATTCGCGTTCCGCGCATTGAATCCGACGAAGCGCTCGCGCTCCGACTCATCGAAGAGCACGGCGTCGTCGTCCATCCCGGATACTTTTTCGATTTCGAAGCTGACGGCTACATCGTCGTGTCGCTGCTGACGGAGCCGGAAATCTTCAACGAAGGCATCGCCCGCATCATCGCGGCACGTTCTTGAACCGGTCGGCCTCGCGACGCTCGCGTTTCGTCGGCCGGCCGGCCCCGCGATCGCGATAGACCGTGCCGGCCGTATCGAACCTCGGCTGCACAGGCGTCTCGTCCACGTACATCGTGCGCGCCAGCTCCTTCGCCTGCTGTCCGTCCGGCACGCCCTTCACGACGACGCGCCGGAACGTCTCGCCGGAGTAGAACTCGACCACGTCCGCCTCGCGCACGGGCGCGGCCGGTTTCACGCGCTGCCCGTTCACTTTCACACGGCCGCCGCGGCACGCGTCCGTGGCCTCGGTGCGGTGCTTGAAGAGGCAGACGTGCTTGAGCCAGTTGTCGATGCGATGTCGCTGCGAGTCGCTCATTCAGAAGAGGTTATAATCCGCCGCCATGATCAAAGCGGACATCGTCAACAAGGTCGCGGAAACATCCGAAATTTCGCGCGTCAAGGCGGCCCAGGCGGTCGACACCGTGATCGAAGGATTGCGCAACGCACTCGCGCGCGGGCAGCGCATCGAGCTCCGCGGCTTCGGCGTTTTCCAGGTCAAGCAGCGCAAGAAAGGGATCGGACGCAACCCGAAAACCGGCGTCGAAGTGAAGATCCCGCCCGGCAACACGATCCGCTTCAAACCCGGCAAAGAACTGCGGAACCTTCTGTAGTGTCCGAGACCGTTCTCGTCCTCGATTTCGGTTCTCAGTACACGCAGCTCATCGCCCGCCGCATCCGCGAACAACGCGTTTACTCCGTCGTCCTTCCGTTCGATACCTCGGTCGAAAAACTCCGCGCGCTCGCGCCGAAAGCGATCATCTTTTCCGGCGGTCCGCAGTCGGTGTACGCCGAGTCCGCGCCGATCTGTTCGAAGGACGTCTTCGACCTCGGCGTCCCGATCCTCGGCATTTGCTACGGGATGCAGCTCACCGCGTATCTGCTCGACGGCAAGGTCGAGGCCTCATCCGAACGCGAGTACGGCCGCGCCGAAATCGACGTCACCGCGAACGACTCGCCGCTCTTCGCCGGCACGCCCGCGCATCAGCGCGTGTGGGCCAGTCACGGCGACAAAATCCTGCGCGGGCCGTCCGGCTTCCGCACCACCGCATCGTCTGCCAATGCGCCGATCGCCGCGTTCGAGAACGTCGAGCGGCAGTGCTACGGAATCCAGTTTCACCCCGAGGTCACGCACAGCGAGGCGGGAACAGCGATCCTGAGGACCTTTCTCTTCGACATCGCGCACTGCACGCCGTCGTGGGACCTCGGCGACTACCGCAAACGCAAGGTCGAAGAGATCCGCGCCACCGTTGGCGATCGCAACGTCATCGCTGCCGTGAGCGGCGGTGTCGACTCCTCGGTCGCCGCGCTGCTCGTGGCCGAAGCGATCGGCGATCAACTCACTGCGATCTTTGTCGACAACGGCGTTCTGCGAAAGAACGAAGCGACTCAGGTCATGTCACGGCTCTCCGAAGGCCTCGGCATGCACATCATCGCCGTCGACGGACGCCAGCGTTTCTACGACAAGCTGGCCGGCGTCGAAGATCCCGAGACGAAGCGGAAGATGATCGGCAACGAATTCATCGCCATCTTCGAAGAGGAAGCGAAACGGATCGCCGGCGCCGAATTTCTCGTGCAGGGCACGCTCTACCCCGACGTCATCGAGTCGGTCTCGATCAAAGGTCCCTCGGCGGTCATCAAGACGCATCACAACGTCGGCGGGCTGCCGGAGAAGATGGGGCTCAAGCTCATCGAGCCTGTCCGCGAGCTGTTCAAGGACGAAGTTCGCCAGCTCGGCGTCGAGCTCGGGCTCGAGGAAGAATTCGTCTGGCGCCATCCCTTCCCTGGCCCCGGCCTGGCCGTGCGCATCCTCGGCGAAGTCAACGCGGAGCGCGTGGCCATCCTGCAGAATGCCGATGAGATCGTGATCGACGAGATCCGCCGCGCCGGCCTCTATCGCGAGATCGCTCAGGCATTTGCCGTGCTCCTGCCGGTGCGTAGCGTCGGCGTGATGGGCGACGAGCGGACGTACGAAAACGTGGTCGCCGTCCGAGCGGTTTCGACGACCGACTTCATGACCGCCGACTGGTATCGCATGCCGCACGACCTGCTCGACCGCATCAGCCGCCGCATCGTGAACGAGGTCCGCGGCATCAACCGCGTGGTTTACGACATCTCCTCGAAGCCGCCCAGCACGATCGAGTGGGAGTAATCGGCCAGCGCTACGGGCGGTAGAGAAACACGCCCTTCACCACGGATTTACTCTCAGGTGCTGAGGAGATTTCGGAATCTGTCCTTCAGGATGTTGCCGATCGGCCAAAGAAAGACTATTTTGTTCCAATCCAATCTCGGTAACGCGCGGCGGACGACGAAGACCATCCCGGTGGAGACGTCCGAGGCGCAAACACAGGAGGCTAAATCTATGAGTGCCCACGTCCGGTCCCGGGTTTTACTCTCCCTCTCCGTCGCAATGCTCTTGATCATCGTTCCCATGACAGTGTTCGCGGCCACTCAAGGCTCCGAACCCGTCGGCCGCATGACGGCAAATGCGGCGGGTCTTTCGATCCAGATCGGGTCCGACAACGAGAGCGTCACGCTGACGATCAGCGGTCCGAACAACTTCCAGTACTCCCACCAGTTTGCCTCGGCGCGCAGCATCTCGTTGCGGCTCCGGGACATCGGCGCCACGCTGCCGGACGGTTCATACACGTATGAAGTGCGTGTCGCGCCGCGCGTCTCCGAGAGCGTGCGCATGCAGCTCGCCGCCGCCCGTGAAAAGGGCGACGATGCCGCCCTCGACCGCATCCGCGATGCAGCAGGAATGAAAGAGGTGCCCTCGCAGTCCGGCGCCTTCAGCATCATGAACGGTTCGCTCGTCTCGTCAGACGCCACCGAACCATCCGCTCCGAAGGGACCGAAATCGGCCTCGTCAAACGGCCCGAGCTCGCAGGCGGTCCATAACCAGCCTGTGAAGGCACTCGACGTCGTCACCGCCGACGATGCCATCATCCAGGGCAGCGCCTGCATCGGCCTGGACTGCGTCAACAACGAGTCCTTCGGCTTCGACACGATCCGTCTCAAAGAAAACAACACGCGCATCAAGTTCGACGACACGTCGAGCTCGACCGGCTTCCCCAATCACGATTGGCAGCTGACCGCAAATGACTCCGCCAGCGGCGGCGCGAACAAGTTCTCCGTCGAAGACATCACCGCGGCCACGGTGCCGATGACGATCACCGGTTCCGCGCCGACGAACTCGATCTTCGTCGACAGCACTGGCCGCGTCGGCCTGCGCACCAGCACACCGGTGCTCGACCTTCACATCGCGACCAGCAACACGCCGGCGATGCGTCTCGAGCAGAACAACAGCGGCGGCTTTACGGCCCAGACCTGGGACGTAGCCGGCAACGAAGCGAACTTCTTCGTCCGCGACGTCACCGGCGGCTCGCGCCTCCCGTTCCGCATCCGCCCCGGCGCGCCGACCAGCTCGATCGACATCAGCGCCAGCGGCAAGGTTGGCGTTGGTACGGCCAGCCCTTCCGAACAGCTCCACACGTTGAACACGCAGGACGCGCAGACCGTTGCGATGGTGGAAAACGCCAGCAGCGGTACGAGCGCCGCCGCGATCCATCGCTCCAAGTCCGACACGGCGCAGGTTCAACTGACCGCGCAATCGTCCACCCGCGCCGTGACCCGCTTCGGCGTGTCCGCCGCCGGCTGGAACGAGCTGATCCAAGTCACCGGCAACGGGCTGTCCGTCGGAACGACGACGGCGGTGCCCCTGATCCTGGGAACCAACAACACAAACCGCCTGCAGATCGACGGCAGCACCGGCGCGGTCACCGTCTCCGGTAACTTCACCGTCACCGGCGTCAAGAACTTCGCCGTTCCCGATCCGCAGAATGTGAACAAAGCGATTTACTACGCATCGCTCGAAGGCCCCGAGGCAGGCACGTACTTCCGCGGCACCGCGAAGACGGTGAACGGCGAGGCCGTGATCGAGCTGCCCGGCTACTTCGGCCGCGTCACTGAGAAAGAGCGCATGACCGTGCAGATCACGCCGGTCGGCGCCCCGAATCAGCTCTATGTCGCCGAAAGGACGCCCGAGCGTCTGGTCATCAAAGTCGCCAAAGGCTCTGCCGACGGCGAGTTCGACTACTTCGTCCAGGGCGTCCGCAAGGGCTACCTCGACTTCGCCGTCGAACGCACGAACGACCTGCCCAAGAACTGATCTCACTAAGCCGCAACGCGAACGGCCGCCGGGCAACCGGCGGCCGTTTTGTTTTGCGCGCAAAAAACGGGGCGCGGTGGAAGAACCGCGCCCCGTCAGAGCAGTTGATCCCGGGTCCCTCTCCCCTGGATCGCGTACGGCGCGCAGGAGGGGCGCGCCGCGTTGGAAGTGCTAATCCAAAAGAACATCTTCGCGCCGCTGCCGAATGAGCCTTGGGCAACCGGCGCGGCGGGCCGTGCCCGCTAGTCGCTCAAATTGCGGATCACCGTCGGAATATCGAGGTCATTGCCGAAATCGCTCGACGCCATCGGCCCGAAGCCGCCGGAGCCGTCGGGCCGGCTGAATCCTTTGCGAAAAAAGGGCGGATCGTAAATCTCTCCCTCCGATCCCACTTGCGGCGGCGCCGGCGTTTCCGGCGCTACCTCATGCTGCGCGGCGATTTCCTTCGGTGCGAACGGCCGGAACGGAACGGATCCTGAGTTCGACGAAGAGCTCGATGCCGCCCGCGCGTGGCCCGATGAAAGCTGCTCGCCGCGCGTGTTCAGAAATCCCTTCGTCGCCGAATCGAATCCCGTGGCGATGACCGTGACCTTTACCTCGTCCCCCATCCTCGGATCGATGACCGTGCCGAAGATGATGTTCGCTTCCTCGTCCGCCGCTTCCTGGATGATCGATGCGGCCTCGTGAACTTCGAAGAGCGTCATGTCCGGGCCGCCGGTAATGTTGATCAGCACGCCCTTCGCACCCTCGATCGACGCTTCTTCGAGCAGCGGCGACGAAATGGCACGTTGCGCCGCTTCGACCGCGCGATGCTCGCCCGAACTGACGCCGGTACCCATGAGCGCCATGCCCATGCCGTGCATGATCGTCTTCACGTCGGCGAAGTCGAGGTTGATCTCGCCGGGGACGGTGATGAGATCGGAAATGCCCTGCACCGCTTGGCGCAGGATGTCGTCAGCGATCGTGAACGCCTCGTTCAGCGACGTCGCACGCTCGACGAAATTCAACAGCCGCTCGTTCGGAATCGTGATGAGCGTGTCGACCGTCTCGCGCAGCGAACGGATGCCCTGCTCCGCCTGAATGCGGCGGCGCTTTCCTTCGAAGCCAAACGGCTTGGTGACCACGGCCACCGTCAGCGCGCCGAGCTCCGCGGCCAGCGAGGCGATGATCGGCGCGGCGCCGGTGCCGGTGCCGCCACCCATGCCGGTGGTGATGAAGATCATGTCCGCGCCGGAAAGCGCTTCGAGAATGCGATCGGTGTCTTCGAGCGCGGCCTGCTTGCCGATCTCGGGATTCGCGCCCGCGCCGAGGCCTTTGGTGAGCTTGCCGCCGATCTGCAGTTTCACAGGCGCGAGCGAGGTACGCATCGCCTGGACATCGGTGTTCGCGACCATGAACTCGATGCCCTTGATCCCGGCCTGAATCATCCGGTTGACCGCATTCCCACCACCACCACCCACGCCGATGACTTTGATCCGTGCGCCGAGCTGCTCCTCATCGAGCATCACGGCCAGCCTGCCGTCACCAGGTTTTTCATCAAATGTGATCATTTACCGTCTCCAGGAAGAGTAACCATTATTTGTGACGTATTCAAACAAAATTTGTAGTTTCTACGTCTGCGTGAAAAGCGACTTGAACGAATCGGCGATGCGCGCGAAGCCGCGGCGCGGACGCTTGCGAACTTTCGTCCGGTCGCGGAAGCCCCACAACAGCAGTCCCGCCGCCGCCGCCCACTCCGGTCCTGCCACGGTGTCGGAGAGTCCGCTCAGTCCGCGCGGCACGCCTTTGCGCGCCTGCTGATCGAAAACCTGCTCGACCATCTCTACCATCCCATCCATCTCCGCGCCGCCGCCGACGACGACCACGCCGCTGCGGATTTCTTTGTCCAACCCGACCTTCTCGATGTCGCGGTAGACGAGCTTCGCGATCTCCGCCGCGCGCGGCTCGAGGATGTTGGTCAGCTCGTGCTTGGAAAGAATCTTCGGCGCGCGTCCACCGACGGTCGGCACTTCGATCGGATCGTCCTCGGTCACCAGCGAACCGAGCGCGCAGCCGTAGCGCTTCTTGATCCGCTCCGCGTCTTCCATCGGCGTCCGCAGCACGACCGAGATGTCGCTGGTGAAGTGTCCGGCGCCGACCGGCAGCACGTTCGTGTGGACGACGTTGCCTTCGAGAAAGACTGCGTAGTCCGTCGTGCCGGCGCCGATGTCCATCAGCAACACGCCCATCTCGCGCTCGTCCTGCGTCAGCACAGCCTCCGCGGCGGCGAGCTGTTCGAGCACGAGCTCCTGCACCGCGATGCCCGCTTTGTTCACCGCGGTCAGCACGTTCTGGTTGTGCGTTCGCGCGCCGGTGACGATGTGGACGTTCGCTTCCAGACGGCCCGCCGTCATTCCGAGCGGATCGTGAATGCCGTCCTGTCCATCGACGACGAACTCGCGCGGAATCACGTGCAGCAACTCCAGCTCCGCCGGAACGTTGATCGACTTCGACGCTTCGATGACGCGGTCGATGTCTTCGCGCGAAATTTCGCGGTGCTTGCCGGTGACGGAAACGACGCCGCGCGAATTCACCGAGCGGATGTGATCGCCCGCTACGCCGACGTACACCGATTCGATCTGCAGCCCCGCCATCACCTCGGCTTCATCGACGGCCTTCTTCACCGCGTCGATGGCCTGATCGAGGTTGATGATGTTGCCGCGCCGAGTCCCTTTCATCGGCGACGTGCCCTTGCCGATGATCTCGATCTGTCCGCGGTCGGTCACTTCCCCCACCAGCACGCACACTTTGGAAGTTCCGATGTCGAGCGCGACGATGTATTTCTCTTCGGTCTTCGGCATTCGCTGTCTCCTGACTAATTCGTGATCTGCGTTGCAATCGGTTGCTGCGGTGCCACGGGCGCGAGTGCCGCCGCGTGGACCGGTTTGACGACGATGCGTCCGGCAAAACGGAGGTCGGCGTATTCGATGTCGTGCGCGCCGAGGTGTTCCGCACGCGCGACGGCGTAGAGGTCGCGCCACTTCGCGGAGAGGTCGCCCTCCTCGGCATAAACAAACGCGCCGAGCTCGCGATCGAAAAGTGCGAAGCCATTCGGTGCGACCGGCCTGACTTCGGAGATGCGCGAGTAAATCTGCGGATCGCGCGTACGGAGCGCGCGCACGAGCGCAACACAGCGCGCGAGCTCCGCGCCCGACGCGTTGGTGATGAGCGGCAGATCGCCGTCACCAACGGACGGCGAAAGCTCCGCGAAGGCGACGCCGTCTTCGTCCACGTACGTCATGCGATCGCCTGTGGCCGCGAGCGCCACGGCTTCGCGTTCGACGATGCGGATGCGCAGCGTGTCCGGCAGTTTCTTCTCCGCTTCGATCCGTTTGACCCAGCCGAGACGCCGCAAATCGGCCTGCAGCCTGGCGATATCGATGCGGAAGAGGTTCGCGCCGATGTACTGATTCGTGACCGCGTCGATGGCAGCGCGCGGAGTGTGCGTGGCGCCGGCGATCTCGATCGCCTTCACCGCGAAACGCGCGTCGCCCTGCGTGTGGCGATACGCGAGCAGCAATCCGATGACGATGCCGCCGGCAATGACGACCTTTCCGGCGAGCGACGCGAATCGCTGGAGCTGAATGCGCCGCTGATTGCGGCGAAGACGCGCCACGTCGGTCGGACGGAAGAAGCGCGGCGAGGTGCTGTCGTAACCGGCCGACATCAACCCCTCCCCTCGTCCGCGCCACGCACGAGCGCTTCGGCGATTTCGTGCACGTCGCCGGCGCCCATGGCGATGAAGACATCGTTCGGCTGCAGGCGGCGCCGCAGTTCGTTGATGATCTCGACGTGGCTGCGGTCGAGAAATTCGATTCGCTCTGAACGCTCGGCGATCATCCGCGACGAAATCCCTTCGATCGGTTTCTCGCGTGCGGCGTAGACGGGCGCGACGAATGCGACGTCGGCGCCGCGCAATGATTCCGCGAACTCCGGTGCGAAATCGCGGGTGCGCGAATAGAGATGCGGCTGAAAGAGCGCGACGATGCGCCGCTCCGGATAGCCACCGCGCGCGGCGTCGAGCGTGGCCTTGATCTCGGTCGGATGATGCGCGTAGTCATCGACGACGAGCGCGCCGTTGTAGTCGCCGAGGATCTGGAAGCGGCGGTCGACGCCGAGGAACTTAGCGATGCCGGCGGAAATGGCCTCGGAGCTGACGCCGAGCTCGCGCGCGACAGCGATCGCGGCGAGCGCATTGCGCACGTTGTGTTCGCCCGGTACGAAGAGTTTGAAGAAACCGATGCCGTCAACTTCGAATGACGCGCCGCGGTCGTGGAACTTCAGATTGCGCGCCGTAACATCCGCGCCGGCACCGAGTCCGTAGCGGATGATCTTCGGATCGTTGCCGCGCCCGCGCCGATCGAGCAGCGCCGCGACCGCGGGATCGTCGACGCAGCCGATGATCGCGCCGCCCGGCCGCACGTTCTCGGTGAAGATGCGAAACGCCTCGACGATGTTTTCGAAGCTGCCGTAGTACTCGAGGTGGTCGGCCTCGATGTTCGTGACGACGGCGATCTCGGGCCGCAGCTCGTGAAACGTGCGGTCGTACTCGTCCGCTTGGACGACCACGACGTCACCCTTTCCGTCCTTCGCGTTGGAGGCGATGTTCTGCAGGATGCCGCCGATGATGATGGTCGGATCGAGGCCGGCATCTTCGAGGACGGTGGCGACCATCGCGGAGGTCGTGGTCTTGCCGTGTGTGCCGGAGACGCCGACGCCGCGCTTCTCGTTGACGATCGCGGCCAGCAGATCCTTGCGCCGAATGATCTCGATCCCTTGCTCGCGTCCCGCATCAACCTCGGCGTTCGCGCCTTTGACGGCGGCGGTGACGACGACGGCATCGACGCCCTTGAGATGTGCCGCGTCGTGCCCGATGTGAACATCGACTCCGCGGCCGGCCAGGAGAGACGTGGCCGAGGAGCGTTTGAGATCGCATCCGGAGACGGTTTTTCCGCGCCCCTTCAGGATCTCTGCAATCCCACTCATTCCGATTCCGCCGATGCCGACGAAATGAATGTTCTTAATCTTGTTTAAATTCATTCGGATTGGTGGTTACTAATAAAGGATTTTATTCGCTTCGTTCAATTTTTTCGAGTAAATCAACGATCTTTTTTGTGGCGTCAGGCGATGCGAGCGTCCTCGCGGCTGCTCCCATCGCCGACGTCCGACCGGGATCGTTGACGATTCCGGTGATCGCAAACGCCAGCCGCTCGGGCGTCAGCTCCTTTTCGGTGATGACGATCGCGCCGCCGGCCTGCTCCACGGCGCGCGCGTTCAGTTCCTGGTGGTTGTCGGTGGCGGCAGCGAACGGGATGAGAATCGCGGCACGTCCAACCGCGGCAAGCTCGCCGACCGTCATCGCACCGGAACGGCAGACCACGACGTCCGCCGCGGCGATTTCGTCGACGATCGGATCGAGATACGGCACCACGCGCGCGTCCGCAAACGCGGAATCGCGATACGCCTGCTGCACGCGCTCGAGCTCCTTCGGCCCCGTTTGATGGACGATGAGCAGGCTCTCGCGAAGTGGAGCCATGAAGAGCAAGGCGCCAGTCATCGCGTCATTGATCGTCCGCGACCCCTGTGAGCCGCCGAAGATGAGCAGTCGCTTGCGGTTGTCGCCGGCCGGCCTTTCGCCAACCGCTTCGAAGAACTCTTTGCGGATCGGATTGCCGGTGAGGACCGCGTCGGAGCGTTTGAGCCGAGGACCGGCCGCTTCGAATGCGATCGCGGCAGCGGTGGAGAAGCGGGCCAGGATCCGATTCGTCAGGCCTGGGAACGCATTCGAATCGTGAACCAGTGTCGGAACGCCGCGCAGTTTGGCCGCAAGCAACACCGGCCCCGAGGAGTAACCGCCGACGCCGAGGACTACGTTTGGATGATGGCGCCCAACGAGTTTGAAGGCCTGAACGAAACCGGCTGGCAGTCGGAAGAGACCTTTGATCGTGTCGCCGAGGCTTTTGCCTTTCAGGCCGCCGACGGAGATGAATTCGAGCGGGAAGCCGGCCTTCGGAACGATCGTCTTTTCGAGACCGCGCTCGGTGCCGACGAAGATGACGCGGCGTGTGGCGTCACGCGCCATCCACTCCTGCGCGATGGCGATGGCCGGGTAAATGTGTCCCCCAGTCCCGCCCCCGGCGATCATCAACGTCTCCCCCACTCCCTTCACGCCCATTTCGCTGATTCCTCAACCTGATTGCTGCGACAAATTCAACAAGACTCCGACCGCGATGAGACTGGTGATCAACGACGAGCCGCCGTAGCTGACCATCGGCAGCGGCAGACCTTTAGTCGGCAGAAGACACAGTGCGACGCTGACGTTGATCAGCGCCTGGATGCCGATCAACAGCGTGAAGCCGAGCGCTGCGTAGAAGTCGAAACGATTCTGGCTGAAGCGCGTGATCCGGAACCCGCGCCAGACCAGAAACGTAAAGAGGCCGATCAACGCAGCCGCGCCGATGAAGCCCAGCTCTTCGCCGATGATCGAGAAGATGAAATCGGTGTGTGGCTCGGGCAGGAAGAAGAGCTTCTGGCGGCCGTTGCCGATGCCGAGGCCACGCAATCCGCCGGTGCCGAGGGCGATCAGCGACTGCATGGCCTGGAACCCTTTCCCCAACGGATCGGCCTCGGGATTGATGAACGTGAACAGCCGATCGCGCCGGTACGCGGCGCTGAAAACGAGCAGCACGCCGGCGGGGATGATCATCAGCGCGAAGGTGACGACGCGTCCCCACGAAACGCCGGCAGCGAAGATCATCCCGGCAGCGACCAGAACGAGCGTCGTGGCGGTGCCGAAGTCGGGCTCGAGCAGAATCAGTCCTGCGAAAACCGCGACGACGACTGCGAGCGGCAGGAGCGTCGAGGTCAGCTCGTTGATCCGCTCTTCTTTGCGCGCGAGATACGACGCGAGGAAGAGGATGAGCGCAGGCTTGGCGAATTCGCTCGGCTGCAGTTGGAAGTGCGAGAACACGATCCAGCGATGCGTTCCGTTGATCGGCGACTGGAACAGCGCGATGACAAGCGCGACGAGCGCCGCGGCGACGCCGGCGTAAATGATGCGACGGTCGCGCAGCCGCGCCACGTTGAGACGCATCAGCGTGACCATGACCGCGCTGCCGGCGACGAGAAACACGAACTGCCGCGTGATGAAGTAGTACGGGTTGTCCGACCCGACCTTCTGCATGGTGATGATGGCCGAGGCCGAATAGATCATGACCATGCCGACGACGACGATGAGCATCGCCGCGCCGAAGAGGTAGGTGTCGTAGGTGAGTTTGCGGCTCATGGGTTCGTTCGGGTGTCGGGTGTCGGGTGTCGGGTGTCGGGAGACAGCGCGCGAACCAGTTCCTCGAAGTGCTCGCCGCGATGTTCGAAGTTTCGGTACTGATCGAAGCTGGCGCAGGCGGGGCTCAGCAGGACCACCTCGCCCGACTTCGCGTGCTCGCGCGCGTGGGCGACGGCGTGTTGCATGTCGCCCGCGTCGATGATCGTCGTTGAATCAGAGAGCGCCTCGGCGACGCGTTTTGCCGCGGCGCCAATGGTGATGACGCCGTGCGCTTTTTCGTGGACCAGATCGCGCATCCGTTCGAATTCGCCGGCTTTGTCTTTGCCGCCGAGGATGAGCCAGACGCTGGAGGGCGGAAACGATTCGAGCGACTTGAGCGTGGCGTCAACGTTCGTTCCCTTTGAGTCGTTGATCCAGCGAACGCCGTCGAGATCGCGGACGAGCACCATGCGATGCGGCAATCCAGCGAAGGAGCCGAACGCGATCTGGACGCTGACGTCATCGACGCCGACGGCGCGCGCGGCCAGCCATGCGGCAAGCGCGTTCTCAACATTCGCCGTTCCTTCGAGCTTAAGTGATGCGCGCGGGATGCGGCGTTCCTGGCCGGCGAGGCAGAGCACGAGATCGTCGCCGTCGAGAAAGGCTCCTTCATCGATCGATTTCGTACTCGAAAAGCGCCACACGCGCGCCTTTGCGTCGCGCGGCGTTCCGCGCCGATCGGAGGCGTTGACGATGGCCACGTCGTGCGGCTGCTGATTGCGGAAGATGCGGTACTTGGCCGCGGCGTACGCGTCGAACGTGGCGTAGCGGTCCATGTGATCGGGCGTGATGTTCAGCAGCAGCGCGACGTCGGCGCGGAAGGTATCGACCGACTCGAGCTGGAACGACGAGAGCTCTAAGACATAGGTCCGCGGACGTTCGAGATCGAGCGCGGCGATCAGCGGCTCGCCGATGTTGCCGGCCACGATCGGCTGACGACCGTCGATCTTCAGAATTTCGCCGATGAGCGCTGTCGTCGTCGACTTTCCATTCGATCCCGTCACGGCAATGATCGTGCTCCCCTGCGGCATGTATCGATACGCCAGCTCGACCTCGGCGATCACCGAAATCGGCAGCACGCTGGCCTGCTGCAGAAGCGGAATCGTTCGCGGAACGCCCGGACTGAGAACGATCATGCCGACGCCTTCGAGCAATGAATCGTCCTGCTGCCCGAATGCACGCGCGACGTTCTCGTGCAGCGGATACGGCAGTTCGGGATGCTCGTTCGAATCGGTGAGCAAGACCTCATCGCCGCGGGCGGCGAGAAAATTCGCCGCGGCCACGCCGGACTTGCCCGCTCCGATGACGAGAGTCTTCATCGCAATTTCAGCGTCGACAAGGCCACCATCGCGAAGATGATGGCGATGATCCAGAAGCGGACTACCACTTTCGTTTCGCGCCAGCCCGAGAGCTCGAAGTGATGGTGAATCGGCGACATTTTGAAGATGCGCCGGCCTGTTAATTTGAACGACGCCACCTGCAGAACCACCGACATCCCTTCCATGACGAAGAGGCCGCCGACGAGGCCGAGCAGGATCTCCTGTTTGATCATCACGGCCAGGCAACCGATCGCCCCGCCGAGTGCGAGCGAGCCGACGTCGCCCATGAAAATCTCGGCGGGATGGGCGTTGAACCAGAGAAATCCGAGCGATGCCCCGACCATCGCGCCGCAGAAGACGGCCAGCTCGCCGGCCTGCGGAACCCAGGCGATGCGCAGGTAATCGGCCACGCGGAAGTTGCCGGCGGCGTACGTGAGGATCGTGTAGGTGACGGCGACGATGAGCGTCGAACCGATGGCGAGTCCGTCGAGGCCATCCGTCAGATTCACGCCGTTCGACGCGCCGACGAGGACGATGATGATGAACGGAATGTAGAGAAATCCGAGGTTGAGGTGCAGCGCCTTGAAGAACGGGAAGGTGAGGACGGTCGAGTAGTTGTTGTGGATCGCCGGGAGGTAGGCGATGGCCAGGCCGGCCGCGAGCGCGACGCCGATCTGCATCGAAAACTTCTCTTTCGCGGTCAGACCTTCGTTCTGTTTCTTGGTGAGCTTGCGGTAGTCGTCGACGAATCCGATCGCGCCGTAGGCAACCGTGACGAAGAGGACGATCCAGATGTACGGGTTGGAGATGTCGGCCCACAGAATTGTCGGGATGACGATGGCGATGTTGATGAGGATGCCGCCCATCGTCGGCGTGCCGGCCTTCATCTGGTGCGACTTCGGCCCTTCCTCGCGGATGTACTGCCCCGCTTTGATGCGGCGCATGCGCTCGATCAGCCACGGCCCGAAGATGAAGGAGATGACGAGCGCGGTGAGTGCCGCCCACGCCGACCGGAAGGTGATGTAGCGGAAGACGTTAAAGCCGGAAATCATGTTCCGGAGCGGGTAGAGCAGGTAATACAACATCAGTGCGCGCCCTCCGCGTGGCCGTTAGTCAAGATGTTGACGGTGCGATCGAGACCGATGCCGCGGCTGGCCTTGATCAGCACGAGATCTCCGGGACGAATGAAGGTTTTGAGAAACTCGCCGGCGCTCTGCGCGTCGTCGAAGTGATGCAGTTTGTCGTCGCCGAATCCCGCCTCGCGCGCGCCTTCGAGCAACGCGCGCGAGCGCTTGCCGACGCCGATGACGGTGTCGACGCTCTTTGGAATGGCTCGGCCGGAGTCGCGGTGATAGTCGAACTCTTTCTCGCCGAGCTCCAGCATGTCGCCGATGACGGCGATGCGGCGGCCGGTCACGTCCGCCTCGGACATCAGCGTCAACGCGCGGCCGAGGGCGTACGGGTTGGAGTTGTAGGTGTCGTCGTAAACGGTAGCTCCGTTCGCGTCGAGAATGATCCCTCTGTGATACGCAGGCTTCACTTCGGCCACACCGCGCGCGATGCCTTCCCACGAAATGTCGATGCTGCGGGCGGTGGCGATGGCGGCGAGGAGATTCTCGAGATTGTGCCGTCCGGGCAGCGACAGTTCGAATGAATGTCCGTTGACTTCGAAGGTTGTGCCGAGGAGACCGCGCTCGTGGATGTTCGTGCCGCGGAAATCGGCGGCGTTCTCGATGCCGTACGTGATCTTGCGCCCTTCGAAGCCGCGACTGATGTCCATCACGTACTTGTTGTCGGCGTTGATGATGATCGTCCCGCCAGGCTTCACGTTCTCCAGCAACTCGCGCTTGGCCTCGGCGATCTTCTCGATCGTGCCGAAGAACTCGATGTGCACCGGCCCGATGTTCGTGTAGACCCCGACGTCGGGATGCGTGAGTCCCGCGAGCGTAGCGATCTCGCCCTTGTGATTCATCCCCATCTCGCTGACGACGACTTCGGCATCGTCGGGCGTGTTGTCGATGCAAAGCGGGCAGCCGATGAGGTTGTTGAAGTTGCCCCACGACTTGAACGTGCGCTTCTCGGAAGCGACGAGTGTGGCGATCATCTCTTTCGTGGTGGTCTTCCCCGCGGAGCCGGTGATCCCGATGAGGGTGAACGGATAGCGCTCGCGGATCGATCGCGCCAGATTCTGCAGCGCGACGGTCGTGTCGGCGACGCGCACGATCGCTTTGTCCGCGGGAACGTTCTCCGGAACCTGCGAGACGACCGCGCCGCGTCCGGTAGCCAGCGCCTGCGTCACGAACTGATGGCCGTCCAGGCGATCGCCTTTGATGGCGAAGAAGGCGGAGTCGGGCTTGATCTCGCGGCTGTCGATGACAACGGAGTCGGCGGTGACGTCACCGCCCTGCACGATTTAGCCGCCGGTCATCTCGGCGATCTGGCGGAAGGTCAGATGCATGGGACCCTCCGGGAGTCGGTGATCGGGTGTCGGGTGTCGAAGCCGCGGCGGGGTAAAACCTTTTCTACGGCCCCCGATGCCCGACCCCCGACTCCCTTCAAAGTGTTCTCTTCCGGCTCCGCCGCGCTGACCCGATCGCGGCCCTTCCCCCGAAGCTGCCCGGCGATCGCCAACCATCCACCCGCACGGAAAGCAATCGACGGAGCCGGAACAGAACACCTATCCGAACTCTGATAAGGATAAATCGATTTGATCACTGATTTCAACATTAATTTTGTGCTCTGTTTTCGTGTCTGGTTTCCAACGCTCGTTCCGCTTCTTCGCGGTCGTCGAAGTGGAGGATCTGGTCGCCGATGACCTGATACGGCTCATGCCCCTTGCCGGCGATTACGATGACGTCGTCTTCGGATGCTTCCGTAATCGTGCGGCTGATTGCTTCGCGGCGGTCGGTCATGCGCGTGTAGTTCGTCGCGCCGCGCATACCGGCTTCGATGTCGTCGAGGATCGCTTCCGGCTTTTCGCCGCGCGGGTTGTCGCTGGTGAGGACGGTGTAGTCGGCCAGGCGGGCGGCGATGGCGCCCATCTTCGGACGCTTGTCCTTATCGCGATCGCCGCCGCAGCCGACGATGAGGACGACGCGCCGGCCGCTGGCCAGATCCCGCACAGCCTGCAGCAGTTTGTCGAGCGCGTCCGGCTTGTGCGCGTAGTCGACGATGACGGTCGGTCCGCCATCGGATTCGACGTACTCGAACCTTCCGCGCACGGCGGCAAGGTTGCGGATGCCTGCTTCGATTGTCGGGATGTCGATGCCAACCGATTGCGCTGCGCCGATCGCGCCGAGCCAGTTGTAGAGGTTCGGCGCGCCGAGGAGTTTCGACTCGATGCGCACCTCGCCTGCAGGTGTGGCTACACGGCCTTGCAGCCCGCGAACGGAAATTTCGAAACCGTCGAGAGGATGAATATCCGCGTTCGCACCGCGGCCGAAGGTCACGACAATGTCGCCCAGCTCGCTCGCGAGTCTGCGGCCGTATTCGTCGTCGATGTTGACGATGGCGGTCTTGCGCGAACGGTCGATCTGATCGAAGAGAATTCGTTTGGCCGCGAAGTAGTCTTCGAAATCTTTGTGAAAGTCGAAGTGGTCCTGCGAAAGATTCGTGAAGACGGCCGCGGCGAAATGGATGCCGTACGTCCGCTTCAGCGCCAACGCGTGCGACGAGACTTCCATCACCGCGTTGCGCACGCCGGCGTCGACCATCTTGGCGAACCATTGCTGCAACACGACTGCGTCGGGCGTGGTGCGATCGGCCATGAGGCGCTCGTCGCCGGCGCGATATTCGATCGTACCGACGAGACCGACCGGGCCACCGGCGGCGTCGAAGATCGATTCGATCATCTTCGTCGTCGTGGTCTTTCCTGACGTGCCGGTAACGCCAACGAGCGAAAGCTTGTCCGCGGGACGGCCGTAGTAATTCGCGGCGATGATCGAAAGCGCGGCGCGGGTATCGTCGACCTGCACGCTCGCAGCGCTCGATTCACCGACGACCGCGGCGGCGCCTTTGCGGATCGCGGACTCGATGAACTTCGCACCATCCGTTTTCAATCCCGGAATGGCGACGAAGAGCGAGCCCGGAGTGGCCATGCGCGAATCGGCGGTCACGCTCGCGATGCCGGCATCGAGATCGGCGCGGCTCTCCCGCACCTCCACATCCCGCAGCAATTCGCGCAGCTTCATCGCGCCCCCTCGGCGAGGGTCAGCACGACCTGATGATCGCTCGGCGAAGCTTCGCCCGGTAACGGTTGCTGTGTTTGGACCACGCCACTCCCCGACGCGCGGACGTGCAAGCCGGACCTGGTGGCGAGCGCCACCGCCGCACGCGCGTCGAGGCCTCGCAGGTCAGGGACTTCCGATCCCGCGGTCGGCGCTGGCTTCTGCGAAAACGTCGCCAGCATCGGCGCGCCGAGATCGATCGTGCGCGCGGGGACGGAGGGCGCGACGTTGAGATAGCGAAGTGTCGATTCGGCGATCTCCTTGAAGGCGGGCGCGGCCACGGTGCCGCCGTACTCGGCGCCTTTCGGCTCGTCGATCACGACCAGGATGGCCAGCTGCGGACGATCGGCGGGAACGTATCCGCCGAACGACGCGAAGACTTTGTCGCCGTAGACGCCGCGCGATGGTTTCTGCCCCGTGCCGGTCTTGCCGGCCACGATGTGCTCGGCCAGAGCGGCGTTCACGCCGGTTCCGCGAGCAACGACCGCTTTGAGAATTTCGTTCAGCACGGCGGCGGTCTTTTCGGAAATCACCCGCACCGGCGCGGCCTGCGGCGGAACGGAAATCGTGTTGCCCTTCGTATCGACGACCTTTGCGACGATGCGCGGCTGCACGCGCATGCCGCCGTTCGCGACGGTGGCGATGGCGGTGAGAACCTGCAGCGGCGTCGTGGCGATCTCCTGACCGATCGACATCGAGGCATTCGAGAGTTGCGACCACTGCGCGATCGGGCGCAATTTCCCCAGCGCTTCGCCGGGCAACGTCACGCCGGTCCGCTCGCCGAAACCGAAGCGGCGCATGTAGCGGTAGAAGCGATCCTGCCCGAGCGCGAGGCCGACGCGAATCGCGCCGACGTTCGACGAGTGCACCATCACGTCTTCGAAGGTGATGAGGCCGTAGCGGTTGTGGCCGTGTTCGTGGATCTGCGTGTTGCCGATCTGGATGAAGCCGTCGCCGCAGTCGACAATCTGCGACGGAGTGATCACGCCCTCTTCGAGTCCCGCCGAGGCAGTGACGATCTTGAAGGTGGAACCGGGCTCGTACTGATCCTGCACGGCACGATTCCGTCGATCCTCGGCACTGAAATCGCGGATCCGATTCGGATCGAATGTCGGATTCGACGCCATCGCCAGAATGCGTCCGTCGCGCGGATCCATGACGATCGCGACCCCGTCGGCAGCGCTGTACTTGTCGACTGTTTTCGCCAGCGCACGTTCAGCGATGAACTGCACGACCGAGTCGATGGTGAGAACGACGTCGTGGCCATCGATCGGGCGATTCGGTCCTTCACCGCCGACGAGGTACATGCCACGCCGCGCATCGCGGAGCAGCGTTACCCGTCCAGCGCGGCCACGGACCTGCGCGTCGAAGGAGTGTTCGATGCCGCCGAGTCCTTCGCCGTCGAGACCAACGTAGCCGACGACATTCGCGGCGAGACTGGCGCGCGGATACGAGCGGCGATGCTCTTCGAGGAAGTAGATTCCGGGCAACTTGAGCGCTTTCACCGCCGCGCTGGTTTCGAGCGGAAGCTGGCGCGCAATCCAGACGAAGCCGGCGCCGGAGGAGAGCTTCGTGGCGAGGTCGCGCGCGTCCATCTGCAGCGCCGCCACGCTGGCCAGCGCCTTCGCGGTCTGCGCTCGATCGCCGATCGCCTGCGGGTCGGCGTAAATCGATTCGGCGGCCACGCTCTCCGCGAGGATGCGTCCGCGGATGTCGGTGATCGATCCGCGCACCGGCTGCAATGCGAGCGTCCGCTCCTGCTGGCGCGCGGCTTTGACGACGTACTCGCCGTGCCGCACGAGTTGGATCTGCACGAGACGCGCGATGACGATCACCGCCCATGCGGCGAGTACGGCGAAGAGTTGCAGGAGACGCTTTTGCGAGATCGGCATCAGCGGAGTCCGGGTGTCGGGTGTCGGGTGTCGGGTGTCGGAACGGCGGGCCGCTGCACCATGACCACTGTTCGCGGATCGGTGCGTTGAAATCCGAGGTTGACGGCGCGCTGCTCGACGGCGGCTAACGACGTGCGGCGATCGAGATCGAGTTGCAGCGCTTTATTGGCGTTCTCGATCTCCTGTTTTTGTTTCTGGAGCCGCGTCGCTTCATGGCCGAGACGGATGACTTCGAGGTTTTGCCAGGTGAAGAGGAGCAGGAACGCGCCGATCGGAACGCCGAGCGCGAGGACCGCCCACAGCTCACGGGAGCGCCGGCGGTCGCGTTCGCGAACGATGTGAGTGTTCTCGATGGGTTTCTTCTGCGCGTACATGTGCGGGGGCCGATCCGAGAGACTGCACGGAGCCTGGGAACAAGGGTGAAGATCTGCCTACAAGTACGTCCCGAGAACCATCCACACCCACCCACGCTCCCCCAGCCACCCCTCCCGAGCTCCCGCGGCGCACACACGCCCACCCTTCCCCCACCTTCACCCTTGTTTCCGGGCTCCGGGTTACTTCGACTGCAATGACCACAGGCTTCTGAGACCTGCGCGTCTACTTCCGTTACTTCTTCTCCGCAACTCGCAACTTCGCACTTCGCGATCGCGGATTTCGTTGAACTTCTTCCTCCGAAGCAGTGACCGGACGACTGGTCAGGATCTCGACGACTTCCTTTGCGCCGCAGCCGCACACCGGCAAATTCGGCGGGCAGGTGCACTCCCCTTCCAATCGACGCAGCGCCCGTTTGACGATGCGGTCTTCGAGCGAATGGAACGAGATGATTGCGATCCGCGCCTTCGGCTCGAGGACTTCCACCGCGTCGTCGATGAACTTGTCGAGCCCGATCAGCTCCTCGTTTGCGGCGATCCGAAGCGCCTGAAACGTGAGTGTTGCCGGATCGATCTGTCCCGGCTTTGACCACTTCACACTCCTCACGATCTCCGCCAGCTTCGCCGTCGTCTCGATCGTCCCCTCGGCACGCGCGGTCACGATCGCTTTGGCGATTCGTCGCGCCATCGGCTCTTCGCCGTAGTCGCGCAGGATCGTTGCGAGCTCGTGTTCGCCGAGCGTGTTGACGAGGTCCGCGGCCGTCTTCGACTCCGGCCCCATCCGCATGTCGAGCGGCGCGTCGTAGCGGAACGAAAATCCGCGCGATGCGTCGTCGAGTTGCATGGAAGAAACGCCGAGGTCTGCGAGCAGTCCGCTGACTAATTCGATGTTCTGCTTCTTCAGGATTTCAATGAGCGTCTCGTGGCGTCCTTGAGCGAGCGTCACGCGATTTCCGAATCTCTCCAGCCTCGCTGCCGATGCGGCCAGCGCCTGCGGATCGCGATCGATGCCGAGGAGCCGGGTTTGCGAATAACGCTCGAGTAAGGCCTCGGCGTGTCCACCCAATCCGATCGTGGCATCGACGAGCGTTCCGTCATCGCGCGCGGGACGGAGGAATTCGACGATTTCGCTTAAAAGAACCGACTGGTGCATGACAGCTCACACACCATGCAACTCCAACTCTTTCCAGTCATCGTTGGTCAGAGGCGTCTCCGCCATCCGCTGCTGGATCTTTTCGCCATTCCAAACGATGAGGTGGTCCGTGTTCCCGATGACCACCACATCCTCGGCAATCCCGGCGACGTTGCGCAGAATGGCCGGGATGAGCACCCGCCCCTGCGTATCGATCGTCCCGATCTGCCCGAAGTAGTTCGCTCTCTCCAGCAGCTTCGACTTCGCCATCGACGTCGAAGGGACCTTCGAAAGGCGTCCCTGGAAGTCGAACCAGACCGCCATCGGATAGATGAGAGCCCGCTCGCCGTCTGTGGAGGTGATGAAGCAGTCGGAGCCGAACTTCTCTTCAATGACCTTGCGGAAGTTGGCCGGGATCTTCAGACGACCCTTGTCGTCGACCTTGGCCGGGGCATGCCCCATGAGGACTGGTTCGACCATTTCCGCTGAACTTTCGTGATTCGAAGGCTGTTTCTACCACTGGTAGCCACTCTTGTCCACAAAAATCCACGATCTCTGCGTAAATCTGCGTCATCTGCGGATAGAGCTTTGATCCGCAGATGGCGCAGATGAAACGCAGATTTAGAGGTTCGCGATCTCGTCGAAGTACTTCGCGAAGGCCACCATGCCGCCGCTGGCTTGCTGCCAGTCGTAGTTTTCGTTCGGGGCGTGGTAGCCGTGCTCGGGGAGGGAGAGGCCGAGGAAGAGGACGGGGACTTTGAGGACCTTTTCCATCGAGACGATGGCGCCGATGGAGCCGCCCTCGCGGACGAAGACCGGTTCGCGGCCGAAGGCGAATTTCATCGAGCTGCGGACAGCGTCGGCGAGCGGTCCGGTGGTCGGCGCTTTGTACGGCAGCATCGACGACTCGGTGACGACTTTCACGTCGGGATTGCGCTGCTTCACGAAGTCGCGGACGAGCTTCATGATCTTCTTCGGGTCCTGATTCGGAACCAGGCGGCAGGAGATTTTCGCTACGGCGCGCGGCGGGATGATGGTCTTGATGCCGGGGCCGGTGTAGCCGCCCACGAGACCGTGCACCTCGAAGGTCGGCATGGCCCAGATGCGCTTCATCATGTCGTCGGCGTCTTCGGTGCGGACCGATTTGAAGCCGTGGTCTTTCTTGAAGGCCTTGACCGTGAAGCCGGACGCGCGGAAGTCGGCCAGCTCCTGCTTCGACGGCGGCTCAACGTCGTCGTAGAAGCCCTTGATCTTCACTTTGCCGGTGGTGGCGTCGTACATCTCGGAGACGAGCTTCATCAACTCGCCGATCGGATTGCGCGCTCCGCCGCCCGTGACGCCGGAGCGCTGATCGGTGGCCGCCGTCTCGAGGATCAGCTCGAAGCCCTGCAGTCCGCGCAGTCCGGCCGGGCAGGCAGGACGTTGACGCGAAACCCAGATCGTGTCGGAGACGAGCACGGAGTCGGTGGCGAGTTGCTTGGCGTACTTTTTCATCGCGCCGTCGAAGCTCGGCGAACCGATTTCTTCTTCCAGCTCCCACAGCAGGTGCATGTTCGCTTTCACGCCGGCTTCGCGCGCGGCGCGGATGCCGAAGAGCGCGGTCAGGGCGGGACCTTTGTCGTCAGTCGTGCCGCGGCCGAGGTAGCGGTCGCCTTGTTTGGTGAAAACGAATGGCTCGCTCGTCCACGGCTCGGTCTCGCGCGAGGCCGGCTGGACGTCGAGATGGTTGTAGACGGTCACGGTCGGCAAATTGCTGCCGGTGTGGAAACGGCCGTGGATGATCGGATTGCCGTCGGTTTCGAGGATGTCCGCTTCGCCTCCGAAGTCGCGGATCGTCGACGCCGCGAGCGCGGCGCAGCGGCGGATGTCGGGCAGGCGGTCGGCGTCGGCGGAGACGGTAGGGATGTCGACGAACTGGCGGAGAGCGGTCTCGAAACGATCGCGTTCTTTGTTCGCAAACGCGACAAGCGACTTCTTATCGATCATGGGCCGGCATTCTATCGCCAGCCGCGAAGGCCGCCGCCAGGACGAGCAGCGACAGCGCCGGCTGCGAGAGGCGCGGCAGAATCCACCACATCTTCATCGCCAGCGAGCTTTCGTATTGCAGGTAGAGGTAGACGAAGAACGCGAAGAGTAGCGGGACGGGAACGAGCAGCGGGATCGCGTCTTTCAGCCGCTGAGGCATCTTCCACGCGATGTAGATGATGATCGCCAGCGGAATCAGCCACGACAATCCCCAGCATCCCGCGGCCAGACTTTTCGGCGCTTCGCGGAAGATCGTCGGCAGATTGCCCCAGTGGAATGTGTGCGTAAGCGTGACGCGGTCGTAGCCGACGTGCATCCCGAAGCGTTTCTGAAACGCGAACCAGACCGAGGCGCCGGCGGCGGACGATGCAGCGAGGATCGCCGCGCGACGGATTCCGCGATCGTAGATAACGACGCCGATCAGGATCGCGCCGATCGTCACCAGCGCTTCCTCCTTCGTCAGCATCGCGCCGGCGAATGCGATCGCAGCGATCGACGTGCGCCGCGCCACGATCGCGGCCGCTCCCACCGAGATATACACCACCAGCATCGCCTCGGCGTTTCCGCCGCTGCCGCAAAACGCCAGCGACGCGGCCATGGCGGCGGTCCAGAACGCGGTCGCGTGAATCGATCCCGTGAGCCAGTGGATCACCGGCACGGCCGCGACAAGCCACACCGCCGACATCGCCGCGGCGGCAATCCACGGCATCTGATGCGAGAACAATAGCCCCCACGCCTGCACGATTGGCAGCAGCGGCGGGTAGTCGATCCGCGGCGGCGCGTAACGCGAGAGGAGGTAGCCCGCGTCGAGCGATCGAGACATCGCAAAGTGCACCGCCTTCGTCCCCCAGAAGAGGACGTAGTCTGGATTGATCGACTGCGTGGTGACGATGGAGAGTGCGAAGTGAAGGATCGCGATGACGATGATGGCGATCGCGAATGGTGTGGCACAGACACTCTTGTCTGTGCGTTTTGTTCGCCAAAGCACGACCCCGCTCGCGATCAGCAGCGGCAAGGCGAGACCCACAATGCTCCAGCGAATGCCGAGCATCGTGAAGAGCGTCGCCTCGATCGTCAGGAGCAGCGCGCCGGCCAGAAACGCGAAGCCGAGGCGCGCGCTGCGCGAATCGATCGACGATGCGAGCGAAAGCCCGAACAACGGAACGAGCGCGTAGGCGGCGACGTACGCGAACACGGTCATGGCTTGTCGCGCACGCAGACCGCGCCGCCGTTCACGATGTGCATCGACGGCGCGTCGGCCGGACACTCCGGCGTGCCGTAGACGAGCACGTATTTCGCCTCACTCCCGCCGCCGGGCTGGGACTGCCAGACGTAGGTGGCCGGATACGGCGTCACATCCGCGTACAAGCCGGCGGCGAGCCAGAAGAGCTGCGTCTCATCGTCCGGCGTCGGCGCTTTGATCGTGTACGACGATCCGGCCGGAACAAGCGGCCGCGCGGCAGCGAGAAATCGCCAGTACGCGGCGAGCTGCGGCTGATCGTTCTCGGTCGGCGACGCCGGAACTTCGAGGCGATGCGTGCGAAGGAAACTGCCCCAGGTGATGAGCGGTCCCGTCAGAACGATCAGCGCGCCCGCCAGCCAGACGCGTCGCATCACCGTCACCATCCGACGGCGACGCCCGACCGCCGCGGATCGGCACCGCCGTATCGCAAGCCGGTTTTCGGATCGATCATCACCGCGTTCGCGTCGGAGATGTGGTCGAACGGCTTCTCCGCAAACTTGTGGCCCATCGCTTCGAGTGCCGCGCGCGAATCGGGATTCGTCCCGTTCGGCTCCCAGAAAATCGTGTCCGGCATCCATTGATGATGAATGCGCCCCGCATCCACTGCCTCCTGGATCGACGCGTGAAAATCGACCTCGGCGAGGACAATTTCCAGCACGGTGCTGATGATGCGCGGCCCGCCCGCGGCGCCGACGGCCAGCCACGGCTTGCCATCCTGCAGCATGATCAGCGGCACCATCGACGACAGCGGCCGCTTCTTCGGCGCGATGGCGTTCTTCTCGCTCTGAATGAGCTGGTAGACATTCGGCACGCCCGGCTGCGAGGTGAAGTCATCCATCTCGTCGTTCAATAGGATGCCCGTGCCTTTCGCGGTGACGCCGGCGCCGAACCAATCGTTGAGCGTGTACGTGTTGCTGACCATGTTGCCGTCGCCGTCGACGACGGAAAAGTGTGTCGTGTCGGTCCGCTCGAACGGCGCCGGATCGCCCGCGTGAATCTCGCTCGACTTCGATGCATGCGCGAGATCGATCGTCTTCCGCCGTTCCTCGGCGAACGCATTCGAAGTCAGCGCGGCGACCGGCAACTTGACGAAATCAGGATCGCCAAGAAACTCCGCCCGGTCCGCAAACGCGCGCCGCATCACCTCGGCGAGGAGATGGAGATACCGCGCCGATTGCCAGCCGGTGGATGCGACGTCGTATTTCTCCAGCATGTGCAACATCTCGATGATGGCGATTCCGCCCGACGACGGCGGCGGCATAACGATGAAGTCGTGGCCGCGATAACTGCCGCGCAACGGCGTGCGGATCACCGGCTTGTATTCGCGCAGGTCCTGCATCGTGATCAGACCGCCGTGCGCCTTCATGTCCGCGACGATCCGTTTCGCCGTCACGCCTTCGTAGAAATCGCGCGGATTGGTCTGGATGCGCGCCAGCGTCGCGGCAAGCTCGGGCTGCTTGAAGCGCTCCCCGATCGTGTAGAGATGTCCGTCGCGCAGAAAAATGCGGCGGCTCTCCTGCCACGGCTCGAGTTTCTTCAGCGTCTCTTTGTCGTGAAAGACGCCGTCGAGAAACGGACTGACTATGAATCCATCGGCCGCAAGTTTCCGCGCCGGCTCGACCAGCTCGCTCCATTTCAATTTGCCGTGGCGCTTGTGGACGAGCATCAATCCAGCGACGGTTCCCGGAACGCCGATCGCTTTGTAGCCGTCGGTTGACGCGCCTTTGATGACTTTACCGCTCGCGTCGAGGTACATGTCGCGCGATGCCGCGAGCGGCGCGCGCTCGCGATAGTCAATGGCCTCGCTCGTCCCGTCGGCCATGCGGATCAACATGAATCCGCCGCCACCGAGGTTGCCGGCGGCAGGCCACGTGACCGCCATCGCCAAGGCGGTTGCGACAGCGGCATCGACTGCGTTGCCGCCCTTCTTCATGATGTCGACGCCGACCTGCGACGCGATGCCGCTCGTCGACGCCACCATGCCGTGCCGCGCGGTTACGGGATCGCGTAACGCGGGGTACGCGGCGGTGGCGAAGAGAAGGAGGAGCGTGGCGATCAGCTTCCGCATGGCGCGGAAGTGTATCGCTCACGACCGGTAGTCGGCGTTGATGGAGATGTAGTCGTGGCCGAGGTCGGAGGCGAGGACGACCGTGGTCGCGGTGCCGCCGCCGAGGTCGAGGGTGATCGGGACGCGTTCGCGGGTGAAGACTTTGGCGGCGTCTTTCTCTTTGTAAATCGCGGGTGCGCCGTTGATGACGAGTTGCACGTTGGCGGCGAAGAGCGATACGCGTTTGACGTTGAAGCGCGCGCCGCTGCGGCCGAGGGCGGCGAGCATGCGGCCCCAGTTTGGATCGCCGCCGTGCAGCGCGGTCTTCACGAGCGGTGAGGTTGCGACTGCGTGCGCGGCGAGTCTCGCATCGCGATCGGTCTTGGCGCCGCGCACCGTCAGTTCCATGACGCGCGTGGCGCCTTCGCCGTCGCGGACAATCATCCAGGCGAGGTCGCGGCAGACGATATTGAGTGCCCGCTGAAAGTCGGTGGTGTCGGCGCGCGCGGTGTTGCCGAGTTTTCCGGAGGCCATCAGGAGCACGGTGTCGTTCGTCGAGGTGTCGCCATCGACGGAGATCGAGTTGAAGCTTTGATCGACGGCGATCGTCAGCGCACGTTTGAGCGTGGCGGGATCGAGCGCGGCGTCCGTCATCACGAAGCCGAGCATGGTGGCCATGTTGGGATGGATCATGCCGGCGCCTTTGGCGACGCCTACGATGCGTCCGCGCTTGCCGCCGAGGGTGAACGTGGCCTGCGTGACCTTGGGTCCGACGTCGGTGGTGAGGATGGCTTGCGAAAGCGCGTCGATGCCGCCGGATGACAGGCGCGTGATGGCGTCGGGCAGCGTGTCGCGGAGTTTCTTGTCGGGAAGGACGACGCCGATGACGCCGGTGGATGCGATGAAGATTTCATCGTCATTACAACCAAGCAGTTCGGCGGCGCGGGAGCGAACGCGTTTCGCGGCGTCGTGTCCGGCCTTGCCGGTGACGGCATTTGCGCAACCGGCATTGACGACGACGGCTTTGACTTTCCCTCCCGTTGCTTTCAGCGCGTTTTTCGACAACGTTACAGGCGCGGCCTGGAAGCGATTCTTCGTAAACACAGCCGCAGCGTTCGCGCCGTCGGGCGCGACGATAAGGCCGAGGTCCGGCCGCTTCTTGCGGATGCCGGCACGCACGCCGGAGGCGAGGAAACCTTTCGGGAGTCTCATGACTGGTTTGCGATACGCGCGGCTGCGCCGCTGAGCACAGACATGAGTGTCTGTGCCACATTGATCTCGGGTTTCAGCAACGCCGAGGTGATGTTGGCAAGAGGCGCGAAACAATGTGGCACAGACACTCTTGTCTGTGCCGCGCCGAACGGACGGTTCGCCGTAATCACTTCGCACTCTCCTGTGCGGAGAGAGCAGCGGCGCAAACGCGCTCAGGCGCAGTCCCGCCGTAGGAGTTTTTCTTCGCCAACATTCCGTCGAGTGTCACGCCGTGCTGTTTCGCGAGCGATGGAAGATCGGCCAGATTGCGGCTGACCTGATCGTGCGCTTCGCGGAACGGCATCCCCGTCGCGGCGAGTGCGTCGGCGACGGCGGTGGCGATGAGGGCGTCGCCGCCGGCGGCGGCGCGCATGCGGTCGCGATCGAGTGAGAGTCCGGCGATCAATTCGTTCAGCGCGGGAAGGAGCGAGGCGATGACGGTGCGCGTGCGGAAGAGCGGCTCTTTGTCGAGTTGGAGATCCTTGTCGTACGCGAGCGGAAGTCCTTTGAGCAGCGCGATGAAGCCGGTCAGTTCGCCGATCGAGCGCGCCGCGTAGCCGCGGGTAAGCTCAAGCACATCCGGGTTTTTCTTCTGCGGCATGCGCGACGAACCTGTGGCCATCGCATCCGGCAACTCCGCGTACGCCGCTTCGTCGCTCGTGAAGAAAATCAAATCCTCGGCGAGTCGCGAGAGATGCGTGAGCAGCAACGCCGAGGCGAAGAGATACTCGGCAGCGAAGTCGCGATCGGAGACGGCATCGATCGAGTTTGCGGTCGCGCGAGTGAAGCCGAGGGAGCGCGCGAGGGCGTCGCGATCGATGGCGAGCGGCGTGCCGGCGAGCGCGCCGGAGCCGAGCGGACATTCGTCACCGCGTTCGATGGCGCTGGTGAAACGCGAACGGTCGCGGCGCAGCATCTCCACGTACGCGAGGCACCAGTGTCCGAACGTGATCGGCTCGGCCTGTTTGGAATGCGTGTAGCCGGGAATCGGCGTCGCCGCTTCGTCGGCCGCGCGAGTTGCGAGCGTGGCGATCAACATCGACACCGCGTCGAGCGCTTCGTTGCAGGCGCGCTTCAGCCAGAGTTTGAGATCGGTCGCGACCTGGTCGTTGCGCGAGCGACCGGTGTGCAGCTTGCCGGCGCCGGCGCCGATCAATTCGTAGAGCTTCGCTTCGACGTAGGAATGAACGTCTTCGTAATCGCCGCCGACCGGCGTTTCGATGCGCGTCAGGGCACCGAGGATCGCGTCCAATTCATCCTCGGACAGCACGCCGGAATCGGCCAGCGCACGCGCCCAGGCGATCGAGCCTTCCACGTCGTCATCGAACAGCTCGCGGTCGAACGCGAACGAGTCGTTGAGCCGCCGCAGCAACGGCGACGGCTCGCCCTCGAAGCGCCCGCCCCACAACTTCTGCGTCAACCGGCCGCCTTCCGCAGCCGCGCCGCGGTCACTTCGTCGGCAGGAAGCGTGTCATCGAGATTCTTGTCATCGTTCTTGTCGGGGGCGATGCGATTGCGTCCACGCGTCGGCAGTCCGAAGACGCGGATGAATCCGGCGGCGTCGCGCGCGTCGTAGCCGGTCATGTTGAAGCTGGCCAGCTCCTCGCTGTACAGCGAATTCGGCGACGTGCGGCCGACGATCGTCGTGTTTCCTTTGTAAAGCTTGAGCGTGATCGTGCCGCTGACTTTGGCCGTGATCGAATCGACGAAGGCATCGAACGCTTCGCGCAGCGGCGAGAACCACTGGCCGAAGTAGACGAGCTCCGCGTAGCGCGTGGCGATTCGCTCTTTTTCATGCGCGCTGTCGCGGTCGAGCGTGATCGATTCGAGCGCCTTGAGCGCGGTGACGAGCAGCGTACCGCCCGGCGTTTCGTACACGCCGCGCGACTTGATTCCGACCAGACGGTTCTCGACGAGGTCGACGCGTCCAACACCGTTGCGTCCCGCAATTTCGTTGAGCGCGATCACGATCACCGCGGGCGACATCACCGCGCCATTGACGGCCACCGGAACGCCGGCTTCGAAGGTGATGGCGACTTTCTCCGGCGCGTCGGGTGCGGCCATTGGATCGACGGTGAGCTTGAACATCGATGCTTCCGGCTCGAACGACGGATCCTCGAGCGGCCCGCCCTCGTGCGAGAGGTGCCAGAGGTTGCGGTCGCGCGAATACGGATCCTTCTTCGTCACCGGCACCGGAATGCCGCGTGACGATGCGTAGTCGATGGCGTCTTCGCGCGAGACGATGTCCCACTCGCGCCACGGCGCGATGACGGCCAGCTGCGGCGCGAGCGCCTGATACGCGAGCTCGAAACGGACCTGATCGTTCCCCTTGCCGGTGCAGCCGTGCGCGAGTGCGTCGCAGCCGGTGGCGAGGGCGATCTCGACCTGCTTGCGCGCGATCAGCGGACGCGCGGTGGACGTGCCGAGGAGGTAATCCTTCTCGTAAATGGCGCCGGCTTTCAGAACGGGGAAGAGAAAGTCGCGCGCGAACTCTTCCTTCGCATCGATGAGATGGAAGTCGCACGCGCCGGTGCGATACGCCTTCTCGGCGAGGCCGGTCGTCTCATCGGCCTGACCGACGTCGACGGCAACGGCGACCACTTCGCAGCCGTAGTTTTCCTTGAGCCACGGAATGATGATCGAGGTGTCCAGACCGCCGCTGTAGGCGAGGGCGACTTTTTTGTAAGTGTGTTTCACGCTGCTTTCTCCTTGGGAACCGGCTGTCGGCTGTCGGGTGTCGGCTGTCGGGTTCTTCATGCTGCTGTCCGTTGTTTCGCTGGTTCCGTCGTTTGCGTCCCGACGGCCGAGGGCCGAGAGCCGAGAGCCGCTTCCAGCGCGTCGATAAATTCGGCGAATGCCTTCTTCGGCGTCACGTACGGCGGCAGAAGGCGGATGACGTTGTCGCGGGCGGTGCCGCAGACGAAGCCTTTGGCGAGCAGTTCGGCGACGACCGGTTTCGCGGGGCTATCGAGCTCGATGCCCCACATGAATCCATGGCCGCGAATCTCGACGATCGATGCGTTGCGCGATTGCAACGCCAGCAACTGCGCGTGGAACCAGTCGCCGATCGTCGTGACGCGATCGAGGAGGTTCGACTCTTCGATCTCGTCGAGTACTGCCAGGCCGAGGCGGCAGGCGACCGGGTTGCCGCCGAAAGTCGTGCCGTGGTGGCCCGGCTTGACGACGCCTTCGATGGCCGCGCCGGTGAGCACCGCGCCGAGCGGCAGTCCGCCGCCGAGCGGCTTGGCAAGCGTGACGATGTCGGGGACGATGCCGCTCTGCTGGAAGGCGAAGAGCGTTCCGGTGCGCCCGAGGCCGCATTGGATTTCGTCGAAGATCAGAATCGCGCCGGTGCGGTCGGCGACGCGGCGCGCGGCCGCGAGGAAATCGTGCGAGAGCGGGATGATGCCGCCCTCCCCATCACCGGCTCGAGGAAAATCGCGCAGGTCTTTTCATCGACGGCCGCTTCGAGCGCGGCGACGTCATTCGGCTCGACGAACGTCACGCCCGGAATCAGCGGCTCGAACGGCGCGCGATACGCTTCGTGGCCGGTCATGGCCAGCGATCCCATCGTCCGTCCGTGAAAGCTTTCGTTGAGCGCGACGATGCCGGCGCGGCCGGGATTGGCGAGGCGCGCGAACTTCAGCGCCGCTTCGTTGGCCTCCGTGCCGCTGTTGCAGAAAAACGCGCGGCAGAGTCCCGAGGCGCGCACGAGGCGTTCGGCCAGCAGCCCCTGCGCGGGGTGGTAGTAGAGATTGGAGATGTGCAGCAGCGCGTTCGACTCGTCGCGAAGCGCTTTGATCAGGCGCGGATGGCGATGGCCGAGCACGTTGACGGCGATGCCGCCGAGCAGATCCCAGTATTCGCGGCCATCGGCGTCGGTAATGCGCGCACCCTTCCCGCTGCGCGGATGAAACGGCGTGCGCGCGTACGTGCCGAGGAGGAAGGCCTTCTCGCGCTCTTCGACGGCGGCGGGGGATTCGTCATGCAGCAACAAGGTTCGTACCTCCCTCTTCTCCAATGGTGATTCGCCGCACGCCCGATCCGAGCGCGTGCAGCGCGGCTTGCAGCTTGGGGCGCATGCCGCCGGTGACGATTGACGTGCCGAGGAGCGCTTCCGCTTCGGCGGCGTGCAGTTCGGCGACGACGTTGCCGCGCGCATCGAGTAGGCCAGCGACGTCGGTGATGAAAATCAATTCTTCGGCGCCGAGCGATACGGCGATCGCCGCCGCGGCGGAATCGGCATTCACGTTCAACAGCGTTCCGTTCGGCCCTTCGGCGATGGACGAAACGACGGGCAGGATTCCGCTGGTCACCAGCGCGTTGATGAGCGTCGGATCGCCGCCGGTGACGCTGCCGACGTGGCCAAAATCGACGCCGTCGATCGGCGGATGCACTTCGGCAGTCAGCGTCGAGGCATCGCAGCCGCTGATGCCGGCGCAACGGACGCCGATCGCCGCCAGCTCCGCGACGAGCATCTTGTTGACGGAACCCGCCAGCGTGGCCACGACAACGTCCAGCGTTGCGTCGTCGGTGACGCGCAGTCCCGCGTACGTCCGCTTCGGAATGCCGAGGCGTTTCAGGTTCGCGTCGACATGCTTGCCGCCGCCGTGAACGAGGACTATTTCTTCGCCAGTTTTCCATTGCGCGGCAATCGCGTTGAGCGCTTCCGCGCGCCGCGACGGATCGTCCAGAAGGCTTCCGCCCAACTTGATGACGTTCATCAGACCAGCGCCTCCGTCTCCGCGAAGCCGCACATGCGGTTGAAGTTCTGCACCGCCTGCGACGCGGCGCCTTTCAGCAGGTTGTCGATGACCGAGACGATGACGGCGCGGCGGCCGCCGTGCAGCAGCTGGAAACCGATGTCCGCGCGCGGCGTGCCGACGACGTTCTTGAGCTCGGGCAGTTGTCCGGCCGGCAGCACGCGCACGAACGGCGCATGCTCGTACACACGCTGATAGGCATCGGCGATCTGCTGCTCGGTCATGGCGTGCGTGAAGCCGATGTGCATCGTCGACAGGATTCCGCGATGGACCGGGAGCAGGTGCGCGACGAAGACGACAGGGGCGCGATCGCCGAGGTGAAGCTGCTGGCGGATCTCCGGCTCGTGGCGATGCTGGCCGACGCCGTACGCCTTGAAATTGCCGAAGAGTTCCGCGAACGAAAAGTTGAGATCGGCCTTCTTGCCGGCGCCGGAGACGCCGCTCTTCGAATCGCAGATCACCGGCTGCTCGCGATCGATGGCGAACGTGAGCGGCCGCAGCGCGAGCAGAATCGAAGTCGGATAGCAGCCGGGATTGGCGACGAGCCGCGCGTTCTTCAACTCGCCGTTGCAATACTCGGTCAGCCCGTACACGGCCTCGCCGAGGAGGTTCGGCCGCTCGTGATCGAAGCCGTACCACGTCGGATACATCGACGGCTCTTCCAGCCGGAAGGCGCCGGAGAGGTCGATGACTTTGATGCCGTGATCGAGCAGCTGCGGCGCGAGATTCGCGGAGACTTCGTTCGGCGTGCAGAGGAAAACGATCTCCGGCTGCGCGGCTAAAAGCGCCTCCATGGTGAACGGCTCGGCGATGAGCTGCGGCAGCGTCGGCGTGACCGGCCCGCGCGCGGTGCTGCTCGACGAGAAGAGCGCAACCAACTCCACCTCGGCATGGCGCGCGAGGATGGCGGTCAGCTCGGCGCCGGAGTAACCGGTCGCGCCGACGATGGCAACACGCTTCCTTGCATTGATGTTCGTTTCGGTCATGGTCGTGTCCAGAAAAACTCAGCGAGCGGTACTGCGGCGGACGCCGATCGTTCGTCGCACGCGCTCGACAAATGCCGAGGCCGCGGACGGAGTGCGGAAAGCCACGAAGATGGTGTCGTCGCCGCCGATGGTGCCGAGGACGCCGTCGATCGACGCGGCGTCGATGGCGCTGGCCACCGGCTGCGCGCTGGCGGCCGGCGTGCGGATCACGACAAGGTTGCCGGCGGTGTCGGCGCCGGTGACGTATTCAGCGACCGCCTGCTCCAGCCGCGTCTCAACGACGTCACGCGGCGCGAACGCGACAACCGCTCCGCCAGCAAACGCATCGCGCGTCACGTAGCCATTCGGCGACTTGGCCACACCGAGCTCGCGCAGGTCGCGCGACAGCGTCGGCTGGGTGACTTTGAAGCCGCGCTTTTTCAAAAGCGCCAGCAACTCGTCCTGCGACTGAACGGACTGCTCCCCGACGATGCGAAGAATCTCGTCGCGTCTGCGAAGCCCATCGCCGTGCGCATGAATATTCATCGTTGTGAATTTTTATGCATTCCTCGGCCGATGTCAACAGGGTGGTTGTGCCTGTCATTCCGGCCTACCGCAGCAACGCCGACGCTTCTCGTACGCGGCTTTGTAGATGTAATCCGGCGACGCGCGCGCAGACGGCGAGCACGCATGGCCCGCGGCCATTCGGCAGGATGGTCATTTTCCGCCGGGTCGGGCGGTGGACCGCGGGAGCAAGACGGAACGAGTCCGCCTAATTTCTCGTTCCGATGCGCGGCACTGCACGCCCTGCACGAACGTTCTCGCGACCCAGCAGCGAGCGCCGATCGGCTGCAACGGTAGGCCGGGCCACGTGCGCAGAATAATCAACGATGACGAACAGCAGCGGAACGGTCGGCGATCGCGATGCTTGTGGCGTCGCCCGGGGGGAAGGCGCCGGCGTGGCGTTTGCCCGCGCCTCACGATCGCTCACCTTTCGCGCGCGTTGGAAAGGCCATGACGGCGGCGCGGGCGAGCGCGGTACAGACGATCGCAGCGTTGGCCCCGCCGGATTGGTTCGGTAGCGAGCGGCGGGTTATGTGCGGGTCACGTTCTCGACAACGCCCAACTCGGCGTAATCGTACGCTGTGAGCGGCTGATTCGCACAGCTGCGGCAAATGTTCGAGACGCCATCAACAGCAAGCCTCGTGATCTTCATGACATCCTTCAATACGTCGGGCTTGAAAAGCCCGACGCGTTGATAGTTGATGTCCAAGCAGTAGCCCTCAGCTATCTGCCGACCGACCAAAGGGCAGTACCACTTCACGTCTGCATCTTCGTTCGTCTTTCTCATCGTCCCTGCATAAACGTTGTTGCTCTCTCAAGCACATCGAGGATCTTCTTGTCGAACTCCTTGGCGGTATACGCAGTGACCACCTTGCCGCCCTTATCGAGAACAACCGCGCCCTCCTTGGTGAGGAACAACTTCCGCCCAGCGCTTTGCTCTAGAACGGCCATCGGTTTTGAAGTGACCGCTTTCAGCAACGCGGGGCTTACGCCACGCGTGATGATCTGATCGATCGCATGACCGCTAAACCCTGTGATCTTTCCCACCTCATTCGCGACGACTGTGCCGAGCTTTCCGAACGATGTGCCGATGAACTCTCCGATCGGCCCCATCATCACCACTTGCATGGCTACTTCAGCCTTCGTCGTCGGCACAGGACTCCAGCCGTGCGTGATCGCTTGATGGTCCTCAGCCCACTCCTGACGCCCTCGATTCAAATCGGAGATTGTGTCTCGGCTGAAGATTGCATCCCAAGTGCTGACGTTCCGGTAGGACTCTCCGAGCAGCCATGCCGCCAGCCAGTCTTTGCCGTCCGGGTCCGTGTACTTCAGCGGGTTGTTGCCGACGTAGGAGTAGCGATTCCACTTCTGGGGCAGACGCATGCTGCCTTCAATGTCGAGCGTCGGATCGACCGATAAGAACCGTCCCCACTGTGGAACGGTCGACCTAGCGTGCATGTAGTCGATGTAGTTGCTGTTTTCGAATGACGTTCCGACGCTGAAGTCTCGCTCGTGGCCGGTGAACTTCATCGGCTCTTCGCGGTTGTAACCGTTCACGGGAAGGGTGTCCTGCCGCAGCGGGGTGGCTTCCACGCCGAAAGGAAAGTAATCGTGTTCGCTGATTCGCCGGCCGCTGCTGTCGGTGATCAGGCGAGGCGTACCGAGGTGGTCGGTGTGGAAATAACGCCGGCCGCCCTGGACCGGCATTCGCTCGGCTGCCAGGAGGATTCCGTCGCGATAGACGTAGTCCTCCACCCACGTCCACGGCGAGTCGAATTGCTGGTACGGAACTTCGAACTGCCGTAGTACCTTGCCCGACTCATCCCGGAAGCTGAACGTGATCTGCTCCGTGCAGGCCGTCTCCGAACAGGGGATCACCGCGATCCGTTCGTCGTTGGCGTTGTAGATGTAGTACTCCTTCGTATGCGTAATGTGATTCCACTTCATCGTCATCCTGTTCAGCGCATCGAACGAGTACGTTTCGGTCGCGGTCGGGCAGTGGATGGGATCGTCGTCGGTCAGGTTCCCGCCCTTGTCGTAACAGTGCGCGCTAAGGTGATTTCCATCATCGACGGGGCTTTGCACCGTGAGAGCGGTCGAGCCGGAGCCGGTGACCTTCTGGGTCAGGTTCCCGTAGCGGTCGTACGTGTACGTCTCCGGGATCCCGTTGGTCGTCGACGTTACCAAGCGGGAAAACGCATCGTACGAGTAAGCATTCGAGCCGATCGCGGTGATGTTGCCTTGACCGTCGTAGCTATAGATACCGCTCGTCCATTGCGGGAAGCTCTTCGGCGAAGGACGGAGCGACGCGCTGGTGACAATCGGCTCGGCGCTGCTCGCCGTGGCTGCGCCCGTGTCGGGGATGCCGCCCACCTTTTGCACAAAGTCCACGGCCGGGTGTTGCACCAACGCCTGAACGGCCGCGTCGGGAAGTGTGACCACGAGGCGATCCCGCCATTCGTAGTCGACATGACCGCCGGCCGAACGGACGACATCCTGGACTGAGCTACCAGCCTTGGCAGCCGGAACGTGCTTCGTTTTTACGATGTACTGCTGGTGGCCGGCTGGTGCGGCAACAGCCGGACTGGCTCCGATGATGAGCAGGACCGCAACCGCGAGCAAGCGTGGTCTCATGATCCTGTTCTGAAGCTCGTTGATCAGAAGCATGCTGCCTTTCGTGGTTGACCTCGCCAAGGACTTCGGCTCCAAAGAATAACCGCCTTTCTTGGAGTGACATGGCGAGCGATTTCCCTACCCCGGCGCAGTCAGAACCAAGAAAAACTCGTCCGATCCCGCGCATCGGACTCGTATCCAAGCGAGGTTTGGACGGATGGGCCGTAGACGGTGCCGCCGGCATCTAAGATGGCGGTGCTTGATGGAGTCCGAAAAGCGGCGACATGTTCGCATGCCCGGGGTCAATTGATTCGGGGTCAGTTGATTCGGGGTCAGTTGATTCGGGGTCAGTTGATTCGGGGTCAGTTGATTCGGGGTCAGGCCTTCGTTAATCCGTTCGGCTGAGGTCAAAGTATCGAGATACGGCGCTCTGACCTCTCGGCCGCCGTTCTCCGCTCCTCCGCGTCTCCGCGTGAACCCATCCCTCGTGACATCGCGCAGGAGCAGGTTGCGACAAGGCGCCTTATCATTTCCGTCATGCGCACCGCCATTCTCATCACACTCCTCGCCTCCGTCCTCAACGCCCAGACCCCGCCCAAACCCGACCCGCCCATCGGACTTGTACCCGAGGCGATGGTGTGGACGGATGGGCCGTCGACGCTGCCGCCAGGATCGAAGATGGCGGTGCTCGAGGGGAGTCCGAAGGCCGAGGGCATGTTCACGATGCGTGTGCGCATCCCGGCAGGGTCGGCCATTCCGCCGCACTGGCATCCGCGGCAGGAGCGCGTGACCATCCTCGCCGGCGCCGTCGACCTCGGCTTCGGCTCGGTCGCCAATGCGGGCAATACCAAACGGTATGGCGCGGGCAGTTTCTACGTAAATCCGCCGCGGGTCATGCACTTCCTCTTTTTCCCCGAGGCCACGGAGATGCAGATGACGGGGATCGGGCCGTGGGAGCTGCAGACGAGCGACATCAGCGCGCCGGCCGCAGTTCCTACGGCCACGGTGACGGTCCGCAGCATCACGCCGCTGCCCGGAAGCGAACTGACGGCATCGACGCCGATCAACGCGGTCGTCGACTACGACATCGGTGGGTTCAGGCCGTCCACGTATTTTCTCGATCTCGTCTTCGAGACGACTACGCCCAACAAAACGATCGGGGTGGGCGTGGAGGTGAAGGCCGAGGGGGACCGCCCGTTGGCGCCGCCGCGTCCGAACTATCTGCAGAGTGCGACCGGCACGATCACGCTGACGCAGGACCTCTCCCGTGTCCTGTTGCTTCCTCAGCTCAAGCATCCCATCCGGGCGCGCGTTTTCGTCCATGAGCAGAAGACCGAAAACTCCAATCGCGTGGTCGGCATGAGCGACTGGATCGAGTTCCGGTAGTCAGCGGCGCGCGGTACAAACGACTGTCAGGAGCCACCACCAGCAGAAAAACGCCCAAAGTACGAGGCGATCGATGTCCGTGTACAGATGATCGGTGTCGCCGCCGTATGCCCGCGCATACCCCGCGTGCGGAAGGATGCGGACCACGTCGCCAAGGTGGCCCGTGTACGGCCGGGCCAGCACTTCGAACGCGATCATCAATCCGGCCACGATCGAATACGTCATCGCACGGCGCTGGTCCACCAGCAGTGCCAGCGGCACGATCCAGATGAGGTATTGCAGGCCGAAGCCTGGCGCAGTCACGTAGAACGTCAGCAGGAGCAGGAGCGCGCCGCGGGCGGCTTCCGTCCGCTTCGCGATGAGCAGCAGCGCCGCCGCAGCCATCGCCGCGAAGAAGATCGCGGATAAGAGGTTCGCCGGCGCCGTGACGCCGCGCAGGTACGCGATCGAGCTCAGCCCCCACCATCCGAGAGCGCTTCGGTAGGTCAGAACGCCTCTCACGCTGCCCACGCCGAAGCACAACCAGGAGAGCAGCAACGCGGTGATGAAGATCCCGATGGCGATCGCGGCGACTCGCACCTGCCTCCGCAACTGCGGTAGCGGAGCTACGAGCGCCGGGAGGATGAAGAGCGGCCAGGTTTTGAATGATGCGGCGATGCCCAGCCACACTCCGGCTCCGATCGGACGCGACTCGCGCCGGCCCATCATGACAACGGCAACCGTCGCGCAGAGGGTCGGAATCGCATCGAACTGTCCGTGGATGGCCGTGCAGTAGATGGAGACCGGATTCAGCGCATACGCGAGCGCAGTTTTCCAGGGCGAGCAACCGTACTCCTCGGCGACGGAGTAAAGAAACAACGTCAGAACCAGGTCCGCGGCGATCGGGACGAGCTTGATCAGCAAATAGAACGGAATCTGCGTCGTCTCCGACATGACCGACGCGAACCACGTGAACGGCAGCCACAACGGCGGCCAGGCCAACAGATACTTCGAGGCATTCGGATTTGACCCCGATGCGAGCAGGCCTCCCCATGAGGCCCAACCAGCCACATCGTCCGTGCCGAAGACCAGTGCCGCGGGCACGATGCGAACGCAGAACGCAATCAGCAGGAGACGCCGTTCGGGCGTTCTTGTCAGGCGGCGGAAGAGACTCACGGCTGCATTCTGTGGGCATTTGGTTTGCGTGTGACCCGGCAGGAGGCCCTCATGTCCCGAGTGGAACCGAAGGAACGTCCCGCCAAGCGCGAAGCGGAAGGCCGCAGGCAGTCGGGCGAGCGCGTCGACCGCACGCCAACGAAGGTCAAGAGCGACCGCATCGTCGAAGAAGCGTCGCGGGATCAGGATCGCCGCAGTTGAAGAAACGGACGCTCGGCCAGTCTCTCAGCGTTTCCGCCATCGGCCTCGGCTGCATGGGGATGTCGGAGTTCTACGGCTCCCACGATGACGCGAAATCGATCGTAACGATCCATCGCGCACTCGACCTCGGCTGCAATTTCCTCGATACGGCCGATATGTACGGCCCGTTCACGAACGAGCAACTGGTCGGCCGCGCCATCCGCGACCGCCGCGATGAAGTCGTCCTGGCCACGAAGTTCGGCAATATGCGCGGCGAAGACGGCGGCTTCCTCGGCATCAGCGGCAAGGCCGACTACGTGCGCAAGTCGTGCGACGCGTCGCTGCAACGCCTCGGCGTCGATCACATCGATCTCTACTACCAGCACCGCGTCGATCGCACCACGCCGATCGAGGAGACGATCGGCGCGATGGCGGACCTGGTCCGCGCCGGCAAGGTTCGCCACCTCGGCATGTCCGAAGCGGCGCCGCAAACGATCCGCCGCGCGCATGCGATCCACCCGATCACCGCGCTGCAGACGGAGTACTCGCTCTGGAGCCGCGATCCCGAGGACGAGATTCTGCCGACCGTGCGCGAGTTGGGCATCGGCTTCGTCGCCTACTCCCCCATCGGCCGCGGATTCCTCTCCGGCCGTTTCAAGACGATCGACGACCTCGAACCAACCGACTACCGCCGCCAATCGCCACGCTTCCAGGGCGAAAACTTCGAACGCAATCTCGACCTGGTCCGCCGCATCGCGGAGATCGCGCGAAGCAAACGTGTGACGCCGGCCCAACTGGCGATCGCGTGGATCCTGTCGCAAGGCGGCGACATCGTCCCGATTCCCGGCAGCAAGAGCATCGGGCACCTCGAGGAAAACATCGCCGCGGCTGATATCGAACTGTCGCCTGACGATCTGGCGCGGATTGATGAAGTGGCGCCGAAAGGCGTCGCCGCGGGCGACCGCTATCCGAGCATGGCTGCGGTGAATGCGTAACCCTTTGCTAAACTCGGCGACGTCATGAACGTCAGCGTAGAAGAAGTGAAGCGCGATCCCGAAGGGTTCCTGCACCGCGTCATTGAAGGCGAAACGCTAGTCGTCACCCAGCACGACAGGCCGGTCGCCGAAATTCGTCCGATCGAAGGTATCCGTCGTCCACGACCCTTTGGTCTTGCAGCCGGAATGTTCGTCGTACCCGATGATTTCGATGATCCATTGCCCGAGGAGGTGTTGCGAGATTTCGAGCAATGAGGCTGCTGCTCGATACGCACATCTTCTTGTGGTACATCACGGGAGACGAGCGGATATCGTTATCGATGCGTCACGCCATCGAAGATTCGGACGCTTCGTACTTGAGCGTCGTTTCACTCTGGGAAGCAACCATCAAGTATCAACTCGGAAAGCTTCCACTTCCAGAAGAGCCGCATCCTTGGCTATCCGTGCAGCGAGAGCTTCACGGAATCGAGCAGCTACATCTTGAGGAAGCTTCTGTCGCTCGGTTGTCCGACCTTCCTTCGTACCATCGTGATCCATTCGACCGCATGCTTGTCTGCCAGGCGATCCAGCATGAATTGCTAATCGTCACCGTCGACTCGGTTTTAGCCAGGTATCCAGCGCAACTTCTGCCCCGCACGTAAAATACGCTTTTCTTGCGGATGGGATCGGACGTGGCTCACGCGCATTCCGTTGCTACACCTCGATCCCCACCGCGCGCATCAGCTCAAGCGCGTTGCTCTTAGTGACGACGCCGGGGCGCATTCGGTAGTCGAACATCACTTCGCCGTTTTCGATGTGGTCTTCGAAGTGGACGTTGGTGGCGCGTGGGGCCAGGTCATCGGCGATTTGCGCGAGGGCGAGATCGTGCGTCGTTGCCAGGCCGATGGCGCCTCGGCTTACCAGGCCGCGGATGATGGCGGCGGCGCCGATGCGGCGGTCGTGAGAGTTGGTGCCGCCGAGGACTTCGTCGAGGAGGAAGAGGAGCGGCGGGGGGATGCGCAGGATGTCGCGGATGCGGAGGATCTCGGCGTAAAAGCGCGACGCGCCTTCGGACAGCGAGTCGTTGAGGCTGATCGAGGCGCCGACGGACATCGGCGTCACGCGCAGCCGCGCTGCGCAGACCGGCGCGCCGGCGAGCGCGAGGATCGTGTTGACGCCGATGGCGCGCAGCAGCGTGCTCTTGCCGGACATGTTCGAGCCGCTGACGATGAGCAGGCGCAGGTCGCCGCCGATGCGGACGTCATTCGCGACGCGGCGGTCGCCCGGAATCAGCGGATGGCCGACGGCATCGCCGTCGAAATTCGCGTCGCCGTCGATCACCTCCGGCATCACGAACATCGGATGCTCGAAGGCGAATGAGCTGAGGGAAAGGAGCGCCTCGAATTCACCGATCGCGTCGATCCAGGTCACGATTTCCACGCCCGATTCGAGGCGCCAGCGTTCGATTGCGAAGGCGATGTTCGTCGTCCAGAGAAAGAGCAGCGCGAAGGGCGCGAAGAACTGGTTGCGGCGTGCGTCGAGGAGCGCGACGAGTTTTCGTAGTCGTTCGATCTGGCGCGATGCGGGGACGCCGTTTCGCTCCAGCTTCGAACGGAGGGCGATCAGGCGGGGTGCCGAGAACGTTTGGCGCTCCATCACGCCGAGCAGTCCGGCCAGCAGCGCGAGCGCGGGTTCACGCCGTTCGACGGCGCTGACGACTTTGGCAACATGCTTGGACATCCGCCGCGCGAAGAGGCTGACCGCGATGATCATGATCATCAGCGGCAGCGATGCGAACGGCGAGTACAGCGGCATCGCGCCGGGATTTGTGGCGTTGACGAGCCGCGAAATCAGCGAGGGGACTCCGATCGCGAACGCGATCACTGCCAAAGCGGTGATGACGATCGATGCGATCCGTTCGCCGCGGCCGAGGAGCGAATTTTCGCGCGACCATTCGTCGAGGTGCGCCTCCTCCACTTCGCTCGCCACCTCGGCGGTAGTGACGAACAACTCCTCGCGCAGTTCGATGCGATCGCGCAACTCGTTCACTGCCGTCTGCCGCTCGCGAACCTCGGCGGCATTCACATCGCCCGGATGCAGCAGCCAATGCGCAAGCTTCGCTCGTCCCGCAGCGGTCGTGGCGATGCAGAGAAGCTCGTAAAGCGATCCTTTGCCGAAGACATCGAGATCGGCGGCGAAGGGATGATGCTCGGTCGCGAAGTTGCTGCCGTCGAATCCCCTCCCCTGCCATTTCCCATTCACGCGCTCGATGCCGCGCTCGCAGAACGTTGCCGCGGCATCGGCGCGGCGGCGGCGTCGAATCAGCCGGTCATGCGCAACGATGAGCGCGACGAACGCGACGATCGGAATCGCGATCCATCCGCTGAAGTGAAGGACGGCGACGAGGACGATGGCGAGGAAGGCAACGATACGTCCGATCGATATCGCACGTTCGTTCGCGCGCAGTTTCGCGGCCTCGGCGCGACGGGTTGCGAGTCGTTCGTCGTAAGTGGCGCGAGGATCGGACACGGCTGCGAGTATATGCAGCGTTGTGCTCCAACTAACGAAAACCCCTTCTTTCGCCCGCTAAAGCGGGCTCCGAATTTCCGGCACGCTTGTAAACCCCCACTTGAAAGTGGGGGCTACGGTTCTTGCGCCGGCTCCGCCGACGGAACCCGCGGCCTAGAACAACGCCATCTGCGTGTTCATCGCAGGCACGCGCGGACGCGCAGGACGGCGTCGCGCGATCTCGTACACGCCGGTCGCTTCGAACTGTTTCGCGATCGAGAGCTCGAGCTGATTGGTGGCGCCGAGGCGGGAGAGGAGGCGGGTGGCCATGTCGCGGACGATCGACTCGTGATTGTTTTTCTGCGAGAGGTGGATCAGGCAGAGGTTCTTCAGGTCCGCCCCGATCATTCGCTGCACGGCCGTCATCGAATCGTCGTTCGAGAGGTGGCCGAAGCGCGACATGATTCGGCGCTTCAATGACCACGGATAGCTTCCCATCCGCAGCATGTCGAGGTCGTGATTCGCTTCGAAGAAAAGACCGTCGCAGTCGGAGAGATGACGGATCACCGGCGCGTCGGCGTGGCCGAGGTCGCTGGCGACACCGACGCGGGTGCCGTCGCGTGACTCGATCACGAAGCAGGCTGGATCTGCCGCGTCGTGCAACGTGCGGCGTGCATGAATATTCAGCTCGCCGATGACGAACGTCGAATCGTTTGGAAAAACGATGGTCCTGATCTTCTCGCGGTCAATGCTGCTGGCGTCGAGCGTGCCCTGCGTCAGGTAGATCGGGATTCCGTACTTGCGTCCGATCGAGCCGGCGCCGCGGATGTGATCGTAGTGCTCGTGCGTGATCACGATCGCCCGCACCTGCTCGATCGTTTTGCCGACCTGCTCCAGGCGTTTGCGCGTTTCGCGCGGGCCGAGGCCGGCGTCGACGAGGATGGAAGTGCCGTCGCTCTCGAAGTAGTACGAATTGCCCGCACTGCCGGAGGAAAGAGGCGCGACGATCATTGGCGATCATGGTAGCAGGGGTCGCGGATACAATCCGCGCCGCATGATGGAACGCTTCATCGTCGAGGGCGGACGCCGCCTGGAAGGCCGCATCAAGCCCGGCGGCAACAAGAACGCGGCGCTGCCGATCCTCGCGGCTTGCCTGCTCACCGACGAGCCGATCGTGCTGCGCAACCTGCCGGATATTCAGGACGTTCGGGTCATGCTCCAGATCATGGAAGGCATCGGGGCGTCCGTTGAGAGACTAGAAGCGAACGTGGTGCGCATCCACACGAGAGGCGAGTGTTCTTCCGAGCCTGATCCCGATCTTTCGCGAAAAATCCGCGCGTCGATTCTGCTCGCCGGACCGCTGCTGGCGCGATGCGGCGCCGCGGTGATCGCCAAGCCGGGCGGCGACGCAATCGGACGGCGGCGCGTTGACACGCACCTTCTCGCTCTCGAAGCGCTCGGCGCGCAGATCGAAGTTTCCGCGCAGGAGTACCGCATGTCGGTTCGCCATCTGCGCGGCGCAAACATGTTTCTCGACGAAGCCTCGGTGACCGCGACTGAGAACGCCATCATGGCCGCCGTGCTCGCCGAGGGTGAGACGCTGATTTACAACGCCGCCGCCGAGCCGCACGTTCAGGACCTTTGCAGTTTTCTCAACCTCCTCGGCGCGCAGATCGAAGGGATCGCTACGAATTCGCTGCGCATCCGCGGCGTCGACTCGCTGCACGGCGGCGAGTTTCACATCCCCAGCGACCACATCGAAGTCGGCTCGTACATCGGACTCGCGGCGGTGACGCGCAGCGAACTGGTGATCGAGGATGCCGTGCCGAATCACATGTACTCCGTTCGCTACATGCTCGAGAAGGTCGGCATCGACATCAAGATCGAAGGGAAGGACATCCGCGTCCCGAAGGATCAGGCGTTGCGCGTCCGCTACGACATCGGTGCGGCGGTACCCAAGATCGACGACGGGCCGTGGCCGCTGTTTCCAGCCGACCTGCTGTCGATCATGATCGTCATCGCCACGCAGGCGGAGGGGACGGTGATGATCTTCGAGAAGATGTTCGAGTCGCGGCTCTTCTTCACCGACAAACTCATTCAGATGGGCGCGCGGATCATTCTCTGCGACCCGCACCGCGCCATCATCGTCGGCGGGAACCGGCTGAGCGGCGCCGAGATCTCCAGCCCGGACATCCGGGCGGGCATGGCGCTGTTGCTGGCCGCGCTCTGCGCGAAGGGTGAGAGCGTGATTCACAACATTCATCAGATCGATCGCGGATACGAGCGGATCGAGGAACGCTTGAATCCCCTCGGCGCGCGCATTCGGCGCGAAAGGGATTCGTAGGACTCACGAAAGAGAACCAAATGTTGAATGTTGAGTGTTCAATGTTGAATGTTGAATGAAAGGCCAGGTCGCCGCCGTGGTCATTCAACATTCAACATTCAACATTGAACATTCAACATTCGCCTTTGATGGTCATGCCCCTGCAGTCATGGGCATCCTCAACGTCACACCCGACTCCTTCTCCGACGGCGGCGTTCACTTCGATCAGTCGAAAGCCGTCCACGCCGCGCTGCAGATGGAGGAGGACGGCGCCGCGATCATCGACGTGGGCGGGGAGTCGACGCGGCCGGGCGCGGAGCCGTTAGCAGCGCAGGTTGAAATCGATCGCGTCGTTCCGGTGATCGAACAGATCCGACGCCGGAGCGGAATCACAATCTCGATCGACACGCGCAAAGCGGCTGTGGCGGAGGAAGCGATCGCCGCCGGGGCGAACATCGTCAACGACGTGAGCGCGATGCGTTACTCGGCCGGAATGCCGGCCGTCGTCGCGAAGAGCGGCGTGCCGGTGATCCTGATGCACATGCGCGGCGAGCCAGCCACGATGCAGCAGTTCACGAACTACGACGATGTCGTGAATGACGTCGCAACCGAGTTGTCGTCGATGATCGATGATGCCGTCGCCGCCGGCGTCGATCGCGAAAAAATCCTCATCGATCCCGGCATCGGCTTCGCCAAAACGTTCGATCGGAACCTCGAGCTGCTGGCGCGTGCGAACGAGTTGACGGCGCTCGCTCCGCTCGTGATCGGCGCGTCACGCAAAGCGTTCATCGGCCACATCACGGGACGCGAGTCCGGCCCCGACCGTGCTCTCGGATCGCTGGCCGCAGTCGCCGCGGCCCAACGCGCGGGCGCGTCGATCGTACGAGTGCATGACGTGCGCGCGACGGTCGATTTTCTGAAAGTCTGGATGGCCATCGAAGGACGGCGGCGGCCATGAACTGGTACGACCGCATCCTCTCGCTTCAATTCACGTGGCGCGACGCCGTCGACATCCTCATCGTCTCGTTCGTCATCTACAACATCCTGGCGCTGATCCGCGGCACGCGCGCCATGCAGGTTTCGATCGGCCTGGTCGTCCTCGGCAGCTCCTTCTTCGTCGCGCGCGCGTTCGACCTTCCCGCGCTCGAAGTGATCTCGCGGCAGATTCTGTTTTACCTGCCGTTCGCGGTCATCGTCCTCTTTCAGGCCGAGATCCGGCGCGCGCTGGCGAGGATGGCCTCGAATCCATTGCTGTCGCTCGTCGCGGGCGTCGCGACGCCGGTTCCGTTCGACGAAATCCTGAAAGCGGCCACCGTCCTTTCCGCGCAACGGATCGGTGCGTTGATCGCGATCGAGCGCGCGCAGAGTCTGCGGATGTACGCCGAGTCCGCGAAAAGCGTCGACGCGATCGTGTCGGCCGATCTGCTCATCACCATCTTCGTTCCCGGCGGGCCGCTGCACGACGGCGCGGCCATCGTCCGCGGCAATCGCATCGTCGCGGCCGGCGCGTTCCTGCCGTTGACGACGTCAGCCGATCCGAAGCTCGCGCACGGCACGCGGCATCGCGCGGCGATTGGGTTGTCCGAGGACAGTGATGCGTTGGTGCTGATCATCTCGGAGGAAAACGGATCGATCGCAGCGGCCACCGAAGGCGTCCTGCACGAACATCTCGACCGCGATCAGCTGGTGCAGCTGATGACCGAGAGGTTGAGGGCCATTCGCAAATGACCGCCAACCTCCCGATCAAAATCCTCTCGGTCTTCCTCGCGTTCGTGGTGTGGTTCGCCGTCTCCGCGCCGCGACGGGAGCCGGTGTCGGAGCGCGCGTTCGCGGCGCCGGTATCACTTGTGCGTATGCCGCGCGACCTCGCCATCACCACGCCCGTCCCCGACACCGTCAGCGTCCGGTTGCGCGGCCGCGTCTCCGATCTTCGTTCGCTGTCGTCGCAGAACCTCGAGGTGACGCTCGATGTGAGTTGGGTCACACCGGGCGACGCAGTTATCACGCTCAGTCCGCAGGCCATGAGCGTGCCGCCGCAGATCGATGTCGTGGCGATGGAGCCGACCAAACTGCGCTTCCACGTCGAGGCGCTGCGGCAAAAAGTCGTCCCCATCCGCCCGTTCCTGATCGGGCAGCCGCCGCCGGGATTCAACACCGGCGATCCGACGCTCGTGCCCGATCACGCCCTCATCTCGGGCCCTGCCTCGCAGATCCGGAACGTCACGGAAGTGGCTACCGAACGGATTATCATGACCGGCCGCACCGACACGTTCCTGCAGAACGTCACCGTGGTCTCCGACTCGTCGCTGATCCGCATCATCGAACCGGTCACGACGCAGGCCACGGTGCCGGTGAGCCCGGAGATCGGCCCGGTCGCGCCGGTCACCACAACGACCGAAACGGCGACGGAGACGGCGCCCGCAAAACCAAAAGGAAAAGGTGACTAGCGATCGATGAGGACCCTCTTCGGCACCGACGGCATCCGCGGCAAAGCGCACCAGTACCCGTTCGACGGTCCGACGATGTGCGCGCTCGGCGAGGCGCTCGCGCACCGGTTGAAACAGGGACGAGGGACGAGGGACGAGGGAACATCTGACGCGCCGCCTCCTCCCTCGTCCCTCGTCCCCCGTCCCTGCATTCTCATCGGCATGGACACGCGCGAATCCGGCCCCGAGATCGCGCGCGCTCTCACCGCCGGCATCGAACATGGCGGCGGTCAAGCGCTCTTCGTCGGAATCGTTCCAACTCCCGCCGTCGCCTATCTCTGCCGCACCTCGGACGCTGCGGCCGGCATCTCCATTTCCGCCTCGCACAATCCGTTCGAAGACAACGGCGTGAAGATTTTTGGACATGACGGGATGAAGATTCCGGACGCGGTCGAGGAGCAGATCGAGGACGAGTTGCGCGCGATCCGCCGCGAGAGCGTCACGATTCCGGAAATCGCCATCGAAGACAACATGGAGCTGATCGAGCGCTACGAACGTTTCCTCGATGACGGCGTCGCGCCCGACGCGCTACGCGGACGCAAAGTTGTACTCGATACCGGCAACGGAGCCGCCTTTCGCATAGCCCCGGAAGTTTTTCGGCGTGCAGGTGCCGAGGTTGTTGTGATCAATGACCGGCCGGATGGACGCAATATCAATGATGGATGCGGGGCGATGCATCCCGAGGAGCTGGCGAAGATGGTCGTGAACGAGAAGGCGGATTTTGGCGTCGCGTTCGACGGCGACGCCGACCGCGCCATCTTCGCCGACGACGCCGGAAAGATCCGCGACGGCGACGAGATCATCTACCTCTGGGCGCAGCGGCTGAAACGCAACGGCGCGCTGAAAGGTGGCTGCGTCGTGACGACGGTCATGTCCAACTTTGGATTCGAGCAGCAGTTGCGCGATGACGGCATCGAACTTTGCCGCGCGAACGTCGGCGACAAATACGTGCTGGAGATGATGATCGAGCGCGGCGCCAGCATCGGCGGCGAGCAGTCCGGCCACATCATCGACCTGACCGTGCACACCACCGGCGACGGCATCCACACCGCGCTCGTCTTCGGCGAACTATTGGCGCAGGGCGGCACGCCATTCTCACAATTGCGCACGTTCACGCCGATGCCGCAGTTGCTGCTGAACGAACCGGTCGCGTCGAAGCCGCCGCTGGAATCGCTGCCGAAGTACCAGGCCGCGCTGGCCGAGGCGCAGTCGCAACTCGAGGGTAAGGGACGCATCCTGGTCCGCTACTCGGGCACGGAGAACAAAGTGCGGGTCATGGTGGAAGGGCCGGACAAAACTCTGATCACGCGGATCGCCGAAACGCTGCGCGACGTGCTGAAGGACGAAATCTCCTGACCGAACCGCTCCTCCACGACACCGTGATCGCCCTGGCCGCATTCGCTGCCGGCGCGATCAACTCGATCGCCGGCGGAGGGACGCTGATCTCGTTTCCAGCGCTGGTCTGGATCGGCGTGAATCCGGTGATGGCCAACGCCACGAACAGTTTCGCGCTCTGGCCCGGCTCGTTCGCGGCGATGGTCGGCTTCCGGCGCGACCTCGCCAAGGTCCGCCGCTGGCTTCTGCTGCTGACGATTCCCGCGCTGGTCGGCGGCGGCGCCGGCGCGGTGCTGCTGATGCACACGTCGACGAAGACGTTCGCCCGCCTCGTGCCCTTCCTGATCCTCGGGGCGACGTTTCTTTTGGCTGCCCAGGAAGTGATTACACGCCGTCTCGGGACCGTCGCACGCGCGCACGAGAATCCGAGCGCCGGCTGGGTGACGTTCGTCTTCCTCTTTCAGTTCCTGGTCGGCATTTACGGCGGCTACTTCGGCGGCGGCATCGGCATCCTGATGCTGGCCGCGCTCGGCCTGATCGGACTGACCGACCTGCACGAAATGAACGGCCTCAAGAACCTGCTGGCGATCTGCATCAACGGCATCGCCGCGCTCTACTTCGTCTTCAGCGGCGCCGTGCTCTGGCGCGACGGCGCGATCATGGCCGTCACCGCCATCATCGGCGGCTACCTCGGCGCCCGCATCGCCCATCGCCTCGGCCGCACGTTTGTGCGCAGGGCGGTGGTGGTGATCGGGCTGGCGATGGGGATCGCGATGTTCTTCAAGAGGTGAGGCTGACTCTCTTCTTGCAAGGGTGCACATCGATGAAACGTACTGCTGTTGCTCTGTCACTCTTGTTCTTCGCCGCCTGCGCGTCCGCCCCGCCCGCACACCCGCCCGCGGCTACGACTACGATCGTCGTCCCGCCTCCGCCACCCACACCCGTTCGTTCGGCGAATGCGTTTACAACGGTCACTTCCGTCGCGAAAACGATCGTCGAGCCGCGTATTCGTGTTGGGCTCGTGAACGATCAGACTACCGTCACCTTTCCGCGGCTGAACGGCGGCTACTACATCGTCACTGACACCACCTCCGCCACGATCCGGCGTGGCTTCACGCTGACCGCGCCGGTCAGCGATGCGGCGGCGCACTACGCGGTGCAGGTCAGCACGGTTTCCGACCTCGCCAGTGCCAATGCGCTCGCGGAAAAACTTCGCGCCGATTCGCAGCAGCGCGTCGATGTTCTGCCCGACACCGCCGGAACTGCGTATCGCATCATCGCCGGCGACTTCGTCACGTCGAATGCCGCGCAGCCGCTGCGCGATCAGCTCACGCAGAGCGGCTACGGCACGAATCTGCTCATCGTCAAACGGCCGACCGACCAGGCGTTTGAGAAAAAACATCAACTCGTTGACGACGAAGGCGAGCGCACGACGCTCGATGGCGAATCGGTGCTCGTCATTCCCGCGACGGCCGACACGCTCACGATCGCCGATAAACCGTACCGAACCGCCGCGCGCGTTTTCATCAATCCGCGCGGAACGTACAACGTCATCAATGAGCTGAACATGGAGGACTACCTGCGCGGCGTCGTTCCCGCCGAGATGGGTCCCAAAATTTACGACGAGGTCGAAGCGCTCAAAGCCCAAGCCATCGCCGCGCGTACCTACGCCGTCCGCAACCTCGGCCAGTTCAAAGCCGAGGGATACGACATCTGCGCCGGGCCCGCCTGTCAAGCCTACAACGGATTCTCCGGCGAGGATCCGCTCACCGATCGCGCCGTGCGCGAGACCGCGGGACTCGTGGCCACGTACAACGGCCAACCGATCGATGCGCTCTACACGGCGACCTGCGGCGGCGAGACCTCGGACGTCGGCACGATGTTCCCTGGGCGCAACGAGCCGTATCTCAAACGCGTCCGCTGCGTGGAAGATGAAGTGTTGACGATCGCCGGCCGCGCCGATAGTGGTCTGCTCACCGAACAGCAGGTCAATGCGCGTCTCTTCGCAGCGATCGCCGGGCTGCCCGACAGCGGCACTTCATGGAGCGCGCGCGACGTCGAGCAGGCCGTTACCGCCGCGATGACCAAGCTGCGATTCACCCCGCTCGGCACCGCCACTCCGGCATCATCGCGACGCGGCGATGTGCTGACCTACCTCGCCTCCGTCCTCGGATTCGACCGCTACTCGACAGTCGTCACGATGCCCGCCGATCGCAACTACTACTTCCCGCAGACCGCGGCGAAGGAGTCGGTGCCGTATCGCGCCGCGGCGTTCCTGATCAAGTTCGCGTTCCTGCCTGCCGAAGGAATCGATCGCGTTGATATGAACGTGGCCATGCCGCGCGAGGAGCTTTACGGACTCCTCGGATCGTGGATCCGCAAACACAACGTGATCAGCGACGCCACCGGCAAGATCCTCAGCGTCACCGGCCGTGACGTCACGCTGAAAATTGACGGCAAACCGGCGCATTTCACGCTGCCGGTGAACCTGCCAGTCTTTCGAAAAATCGGCGACCGTTATCAGGAGTACGCAAGCGCGCCAGTGACCCTCGGCGACAGCGCCACGATCACCTCGGACGTCGGCAAGACTCCCGTGGCGATGGTGATCAACGCATACCTCGACGGCGCCTCGTTCGACCGCAGCTCGAACTTCGCAAGCTGGACGCGCAGTTTCCGCGCGGACGAGTTGGTGACCTCGATCAACAAACGCAATCCGATCCGCCAGCTTCAGGGCATCCGTCCGCTCACCGTTGACGCCTCGCAACGAATCGCGGAGATGGAAGTGACCGCCGAGAACGGCCGCACATTCATTCTGCGCGGCCTTCCCATTCGCTGGTCACTCAACGTGCCGGACAATCTCTTCGTCTACGAAAAAACGCGGGACGCCGACGGCATCGATCGCTACACGTTCTACGGAAAAGGATGGGGCCACGGCGTCGGTTTCTGCCAGGTCGGCGCGTACGGAATGGCCACCGCCGGCTGGACCGCGGAACAGATCCTGACGCACTACTACACGGGGATTCAGATCGTGAAGGGTCCCATCCTGCGCGGAGACGCAGGATCTCCGGTGGCGCCGCGGCAATAAAACTTCGGTCCCGATCCGAGCGATTGCACCGGAGATCCTGCGTCTTCGCGCAGGATTACGGCTCCGAACCCAACACCAGCACCGCCAACGCAACCGCAGCGCGTCGATCCAGCGTCGTCGCGGGATTCAGATCGAGCACGTCCGCGTGACTGTCGACGCCGGGGCGGCGGATGATCCATCCTGCTTCCTCGCCGTTCCAGGTGATGCGGACATTCGCTTGATACGACGGCGCGAACTTGCCGAAGAGTTTGCGGACGAGTGCGCGGCCGAGGGATTCTTCGATCGCTTCGCCGCGCGCGAGGAAATCGTTTGCGTCGAGGATTTCCCAGCGGTTGCGGCCGAAGCGCGAGAAGAACGATTTCGCGATGCGCGCCACCGGCTTGCCATCGCCGGTACCGACCGCGTAGGTCACGCTCGGAAAGTTCACACTCGACTGCTGCGCGATCGTGATCGCCGGCGCCGCGCCTTCGAAGATCGTCACGTGCGTCGCTGGAATGAGGATGATGATCATCGCGGAAAACGCGGCGCTCAGCATGAATGCCGCGATCGCTGGCAGCGGACGCCCTTCGATCAGCAGAAAAACCACGCCGGCGGCTCCGGCTGCGAGCACTACCGACGACATCAGCGCCGCGATGACGCCGACGATGCTGGCGAAGCTGCGATAGGACATCAGCGCGTTACCGTCATCGCCGCGGATGTACGCCGTCTCCCCTGCCGGGATGCCGGTCATGAACTGGAAGCGCGATCGGTCGAGAGCGCCGGACGGTGCAGGAGTGGGAGCAGGCGCGGGTGCGGAAGCAGGCAGTGGCGGCAAATCCGGCATCGGCTCAGTCGGCGGATCGAGAACCACCACCGTGCCGCCGTCGTCATCCGCTACTCCGCTTTTTTTTTTAGTTCGGCAGACGAGATCTGTTCGTGCGGCTGCGTGGAGAGATTGAACCGCTCCAGCGTCGACGTCGGCATCGACTCCATCTGGGCGAAGACGTCCGGCTCCGGCGGCGCGGGAACCGGCAGCGGCTGCTCGAACGGTTCAGCGGCGGCGACACCGTCATTCTCCGTCGGCAGCTCCTCGGAAAACCGTCCGTACGTGTTGCCCATGCGCACTTTGGCCGAATGCGTCAGCGGCGCCACACGGATGCGCTTGCCGTTGATGTACGTGCCGTCGGCGCTGGTCAGATCGTGCACGACGAAGAAGCCGCGCTCGAAGACGATCTCCGCGTGATGCCGCGAAACTTTGGGATCGCGCAGGATGATGTCGTTGCCGGGATCGCGTCCGACCGTGAATGGCCGGTGCGTCTGCAGACGGTAGCTCTTCTCCGTACCGTCGAGCCCGACGAAAAAGAGTTTGGCCATGGATTGCGCGATTGTAGCTGATGTGCCGAAGTGAACAGTGACCGCGGCTACACAGCCGGCCGCTGAATCTCCGTCACCAATTCGTCAATCGATACCGGCTTTGTCAGCCAGCAGCGGATGCGCGGATCGAGCTCGTCGGGCGCCGGCTGTCCGCTGATGACGATCACAGGCACACTGCGGTTGCCGTTTTCGCTGAGCTTGCTGAGCACCTCGCCGCCATCCATCAGCGGCATCAACCAGTCGAGTAACACGACATCCGGATTCTCCGACGAGATCCTCTCCACCGCCTCGGCGCCATTCGCAGCGAGCTTGACCTCATAGCCGCGCTGATTCAAACCGATCGCGTACAACCTCCTGACGTCGGAGTTGTCCTCAACGATCAACACCTTCGCCCGGAAGGCCACGCGCCATCGTTGGTGCAGGTTTCGTGCGCATGTAGAATCCGAACATGCGTGCCGGTTGGAACGAATACTTCATGGGAATCGCGCAACAGGCGGCCACGCGCTCGACCTGCATGCGCAAACACGTCGGGGCGGTGATCGTGCGCGACCGCACCGTCCTCTCGACCGGCTACAACGGTTCCCTGCGCGGGTTGCCGCATTGCGAGGATGCCGGCTGCGTGATGGAGGACGGCCACTGCGTCACGACGGTGCATGCCGAGGCCAATGCGATTCTGCAGGCGGCAAAGAATGGGATCGCGATCGACGGCGGCGAGCTTTACACCACCGCCTCGCCGTGCTGGAACTGCTTCAAGCTGATCGCGAACGCCGGCATCCGCCGCATCTTCCACGGTGAGTTCTATCGCGACGAGCGTTCGCGCGAAGTGGCGAAGGAGATCGGCATGGAGCTGATCGACATCGGCATCCCGGCCGCGGCCGTGTCGTGATCCCGGATGCTCATCCTCGCCGCTGACACGTCGCTCCCCATCCTTTCCGTTGCCCTGGTGCTCGACGACGCGCTCCTCGGTGCGGTCGCATTGGAAGGACGATCGTCGCGCAACGAAAAGCTGCTTCCCGCGATCGATTGGCTGTTGACGGAGGCGGCGATTGAGCGAAGTTCGATCGACGTCTTCGCAGTTACTCGCGGTCCAGGGTCATTCACCGGCGTCCGCATCGGACTCGCGACGATGCAAGGTCTCGCGCTCGCCCTCGGCAAACCGGTTTGCGCGATGTCGACGCACGAAGCGATCGCGCCGGCGAACGGACGCGCCTCGATCGTCGACGATGCCGGCCGCGGCGAGTTTTACGTTTCCGTGTTCGAGAACGCTCGCGAAGTCATCGCACCGCACCTGGCGAAGCGCGACGAGGTCGATGCGCTCGATCACGTAATCCGCGTCGCGGACGTGATGCAGCGCGACAACGTCGCCCTCGCCTGCGCCCGCCGTGCGCGCGAAATCGAACTGCGCGGCGACGGCGAGCGGTATCGCGACATCACGCCGATCTACGTGCGGCTTGCGGAAGCCGAGGTCAAACTCCAGCAGAAATGAGCATCGAAGGGCTGACCATCGAGCGGGCGGTTTCCGCCGACCTGCGCGAAGTGCACGCGCTCGAAGTGCGCTGCTTCCCATCGCCGTGGCGCCGCGAGTTTTTCGAGAGCGAGATCACGAACGACGGCCGATACAACCTCGTAGCGCGGCGCGACGGCGCTGTGGCTGGCTACCTCTTCGCGACTTGGTTCGCCGATGAGATGCACATCAACAAGATCGCCGTGGATGCAAGCCTGCGCCGCCACGGCATCGCGCTCGCGATGATGCAACGCTGCCTCGGATTCGCGGCCGAACACGCCGTCACGTCGATCTGGCTGGAAGTGCGCAGCTCCAACGATGAAGCCCAGAAGTTTTACGCCTTCCTCGGCTTCGAAGCGGAGTACATCCGCAACGGCTACTACCCCGACGGCGAAGCGGCAGTCGTGATGATGAAAGACGTGTGATCACTGTCATCCTGAGCCGCCGGAGCCACGTAGCGCGAAACGCGGAGTGGCGCAGAGCCTGCCCTGAGCGTAGCCGAAGGGACGGCGAAGGATCTCAAGCTTCCCAGACTGCGCTAAGTTCCAGTGGGTTTCAGCGAGAGTTGAGCATCTTGAGATCCTTCGGCGTCCTCCGCCGTTCCGCTGCTGCGCAGCTCCCGGCTCCGGCGGCCTCAGGATGACAATTCACCCTTGTCTTTTTACGATCCATCGCGCGCGGTACCGCGGCGCGGGTCGCAGCTTCTGCACGATGGCGTCGGCGACTTCGATCGCGCCGACGACGGCTGACGTGCGGCGTGGCATCGCCGCGATGATCGCCGCTTCGCTGGCGGGATCGTTGCCCGCGTCCGGGCGCGTCGCGAAAGCGAGCGGATCGGGAGTGACCCATCGTCCTTCCAGCGACGCCACGGCTTCGAGTAGCGACGGCGGCTCAGCGACGAGCTCGCGATCTTTGCCGACCGCGAATCCTTCGACGATGAGCGGCTCGCCGGGAACGTGAACGACGATCCGCGCCGGCAGCGGGTTGTAGACGAGGTCCGCCTCCGCTTCGAGCTGCTCGGTGTCGTCATCCTCGGTCAGCGCATTCAGGGCGGTCCGCAGCATGATGACGAGGTCACGCTCCTCGCCGCTGAGCAGTGGCTGCTGCGGATCATCTTCATCGCGAAACAGCGCGGCGAAGATTTCCTTCGCGCGCGGCGGATGCTCATTCATGTAGTCGTACATCGCCCGCACCGCGGCGAAGTAATGGACGGCGCGTTCCGAGTACGCGCGCAGCTTTTTCTCCGCATCGGCGCGCTGCGGACGCGTGGCGCGCGTCGACGTGCCGGGATAAATGGCCAGCTCCGCCCAACCGTCGCCGCGCGTGACGACCGCGGAGACGGAGACATCGAAGAAGATCTTCTGCAGGTCGGCCGTGTCGATGCGCGCGCTACGCTCAGCGCGAATGAGCTCCCCTTTTGCGCGGTCGAGCACGACGCGGTACGACTCCGGATTCGCGTTGGCAAAACGCAGGCTCCATTCATCGCGGCCCGCGAGGATGTCCTCGCGAAGATGGTCGTCGCGCGCGCGGTCTTTCGAATCCTTCGTCGTCGGGATCGACGTCGCCGCGGAGACCGTGACGCGCTCGCCGCTGTCGTCGAACGTCAGCGTCAGATCGTGATGCACGATCGTCCCGCACGACGCGGCGAATGCGAAGACGAGAGCAGTGAAAAGAATCCGTCTCATGCTTCCTCGCGGATTGCGGCGATCGGATCGAGCTGCGAGGCCATTCGCGCGGGATACCACGTGGCGATGACCGAGAGAATGATCGCGACGACGTTCACGCCCAGGACGTCGGTCGGATCGATCGTCAGCGGCAAATAGGCGAGCGGGTAAATGCCCGACGGCAGCGGCACGAGGTGGTAGTGGTTGACCGCCCACGACACGCTGAGGCCGAAGATGTTACCGAGGATCGTGCCGGAGAGGCCGATGAGCAGGCCGACTTCGAGGAAGATCACGAGGATCGTTCGTTCGGTTGCGCCGAGCGTGCGGAGTACGCCGACCGAGGGACGCTTTTCGAGGATGAGCATGGAGAGCGAGGAGATCAGATTCAGCGCGGCCACGAAAATGATCAGCGAGATCGTCACGAACATGACGATTTTTTCCAGCCGCAACGCGAGAAACAGCGGCCGGTTGATCTCTTTCCACGTCTTGACCTGCACGCTGGGAAACTGTTTCGCGAGTTGTCCCTGAATCTCCTCGGCACGATCTTCGGGACCATACATCTCGATCGAGGTCGGCTTCCCGCCCGTGCCGAAGAGACTTTCGGTTTCGCCGAGGTTGAGGTAGCCGTCCGGCGGCTGCTCCTCAGTCGTGATTGGCGAAATGCTGGCGATCCGATACTTGCGCCAGACCGGCATCGGGCCAAACGGCGTGAGCCGGGTGCGCGGCGCGACGACGGTGATCATCTCGCCTTTGTCGAGCGAGAGCGCCGCCGCGAAGTCGCGCGTGACCATGATGTCGGTATCCGTTTTGAGTTGCCCCGCTGCGGAGCGCAAGCGCATCGGACGTCCGCGCCGCTCCCGATCGTTCGCGCCCCATCCGATGCCGCTGACGAGCGGACGAACAGAGCTCATGCCGAGTTGGAGGCCCGCGGCGTCGATGGCGTCAGCGTCGGCGATCGTCGGCGAGCCCGCCGGCTCGATCAGCAATTGCGGACTCGACGCGATCAGCCGCCGCTTAATCTGCCCCTGCAATCCGGCCATCAGCGCGAGCGAGATCAGGAGCGTGGCCACGCCGACAGCCAGTCCGAGCATGGAGATGGAGGAGAGAAACGCCGTATGCCTCCGCTTGCGAGCGGACCAGAGATAGCGACGTGCGATGCGGGTTTCGATCACTCTTTGATTGGACGCATCAGCGGAAAAAGGATCACGTCGCGGATCGACGGCGAGTCGGTGAGGATCATCGTCAGCCGGTCGATGCCGATGCCTTCGCCGGCCGTCGGCCGCATGCCGTATTCGAGCGCGCGGACGTAATCCTCATCCATCTGCATGGCCTCGTCGTCGCCCCGCTCGCGCTCACCGAGCTGTTGACGGAATCGCCGGTCCTGCTCGTCGGCGTCGTTGAGCTCGGAGAAGGCGTTGGCAACTTCCATCCCGCCGACGTAAAGCTCGAATCGCTCGACGTAATCGGGATCATCGTGCCGTTGCTTCGACAGCGGCGAAACCTCGGTCGGAAAATCGGTAATGAACGTCGGATTGATCAGCGCATGCTCGGCCACGGCCTCGAATAGCTCCGCGAGCAGTTTGCCGCTGTTCATCGACGCGATCTTCTGGTGTGGTGTGTCGGAGGGACCGTGGGTGCCGTCGGCCTTCGGATGGAACGCTTTCGACCGCGCGATGACCAGGCTCTCGAGTTTGCCGCGGTCATCGAGTTCACGAATGTCGATACCGCCGAACTCCGCAATGGCCTGCTTCATCGTGAAGCGCTTGAACGGCCGCGCGAAACTGATTTCGTTGCCGCGGAACTGGACCGTGTCCGTTCCCAGAACCTCGTGCGCCAGCCCGCTGAACAACTCCTCAGTGCGCACGATGAGGTCGTTGTAGTCGGCGTACGCCTCGTAAAACTCCAGCATCGTGAACTCGGGATTGTGCTGCGTGGAAATGCCCTCGTTGCGGAAGTTGCGATTGATCTCGTACACGCGCGACAACCCGCCGACGATGAGCCGCTTGAGATAAAGCTCCGGCGCGATGCGCATGAACAGATCGATATCCAGCGCGTTGTGATGCGTGCGAAACGGCCGCGCCGCCGCGCCGCTCGCGATCGGCTGCATCATCGGCGTCTCGACTTCGATGAACCCATGCCCGTCGAAGTAGTTACGAATGTAGCGGACGATCTTCGCGCGCGTTTCGAACGTCGCCTTCACGCTGTCGTTGACGATGAGGTCGACGTACCGCTGCCGGTAGCGCTGCTCGACGTCGGTCAGCCCATGCCACTTGCTCGGCAACGGCCGCAGCGCCTTGACCAGAAATCCGAGGTGCGAAGCCTTGACCGAACGCTCGTTGGTCTTCGTGCGGAAGACCGTTCCCGCGACTTCCACCCAATCGCCCGCGTCGAGGTTCTGATACAGCGCCCACTCCCGCTCCGCCAGCGAGTCCATCCGGCAATAGACCTGAATCCGCGCCGTCTTCTCGGAGAGCACAAGAAACGCGGCCTTGCCGAACGCGCGGATGCCCATGATCCGTCCGGCGATCTTGACGTTCGCCTTCGTCGCCTCCAACTCCTCGCCAGACTTGTCGCCGTACGCCGCCACAACCTCCGCGATGGTCGTATCGACATCCGCCTTGGTCGGATACGCATCAAACCCCAGCGCCGCAATGCGCTCGAGCTTCTCGCGCCGGACGCGGATCAGTTCAGACTCGGGGACCTCAGGTTGCTGTGACTCTTCGGACATGCGGGCGACATCATAGTCATGAGCCGTCATAGAATCGACGGACGATGCGACGCTGAGGTACCTTAAGAACGTGCTCGCACGAACGTACCTCGACACAAGCATCATCAGTTACGTCACCAATTGGCCAAGCCGCGACATTGTCACATTGGCGCATCAGCAAATTACGCGCGATTGGTGGCAGGGACATCGCGGCAAGTTCAACCTGCACGTTTCAGAACTTGTCGTATTTGAAGCTGGTAGGGGCGATGCGGCGGCGGCACAAGCACGTCTCGATTTGATTCACGGCTTGCCAGTCCTTCAGATCAACGACACGGCACGTTCCCTAGCGGAAAGAATCTTTCGCTCAACGACGTTGCCCGACAAAGCAGCAGCGGATGCCCTTCATATCGCGCTCGCGGCGGTGAATGGCATGGACTTTCTGCTTACCTGGAACTGCACGCACATAGCAAATGGTGTGGTACTAAGGATCGTCAACGCAGTTTGCCAAGACAACGGCTACGAGCCACCAATCGTATGTACGCCAGAGGAGCTGATGACGCCATGACCAATGACGATCCCATCGTCGCCGAGATCCGGGCTGTTCGAAACGAGCTCGCCTCACGCTTCGGCAGCGACATCCATGCTCTGTGCGACTTTCTCGCGGAACGGGAGATTCAGCACAAGGAGCGGCTCGTGAACTACGAACCTCGCCCGGCTCGCCTTGTGAGCGGCGCGCGGGGAGAGTAAGTTCGGGCTACTTCCGCGTCAACTCCACGCCCGTCGCGATGAACGACACCTCGTCCGCCGTACCGTCTTCGTTGCGAGTAAGCGTGGCGCCTTCGCTCGCCAGGTGATCGGCTTCGGCTTTCGAGAGCGTGTGGATCTTCGTTACGCCTTCGGTGCGCGCGGCCATCCCTTTTGCGGTGAGAGGAATGAAGAATTTCTCATCTTCGAAGGTGACGCGGATCGTCTTTTTTCCTTCGGCGGGGGCGAGCTCCATCCAGCAGCCCATGGCGGTGCACGACTTTTCGATCACGCCCTCGACGACGACCGGATCCTTCGTGTAGGCGCGAGGCGACGCGAGAACCGTCGCCAGCGCGACCGGCTTCGAGGACGAGACCGGCGCACCGCGCTTGACGACATCGGCGGCGAAGGTCGTTGCGGCGGCGAGCAGAACGGCGGCGGCGATTCGGATTGCTTTCATCCGCGCAGGATACCAAGCCGGAATGCGCCAACGTCACGGAAGTGATGCGGACTGACGGCGAGGCCGTGTCAACTCCCACACCGCGATGAATCGCAGGCGGTTCGGGTACGGCGGATCGGGGCGGAACGAGCGTGGTGGCTCGCCGAGGTCGTAGGCGAGGAGGGCGGCCTCCTCCCTGAACCACGTGGCGTCGATTCCCTCGGAGCGCGATTGCTGAAGGAGGTGAGACGCGGTGGCCGCGTCGTTCTGCGACCAGGCATCGCGCGCGTTGATCAACGTCAAGACCGGTTGGGTGATCTCGATGTCGGGAGTGACCGCGGACGTACCGAAGGCTGCCGTGATGCGCTCGCGGGCGGCGAACATGTGGAGGATCGTGTAGTCGTTGGAGCCGGGCTCGGCGAGGGCGGCGGCGAGACGAAACCGTCGCGCAAGGCCTTCGGCGTCGCCGCGGCGGCCGGCGACGTACGCACCGAATGCGTACGACTCCAACTCGCTCTGGGTCAGGCCGGCATCGTGCGCGCCAGCGGCGGCCAGATCGAGCGTGGCCTGCGCCTGATCGAGGTCGTTCATGGCGATGCGCGCTACGCCGGCGAGCATGCGCGCATCGATCGCAACCGGACCGAAGTTCGCGATGGTCGCGCTTTCGGCGGCGGAGTCGAAGAGGCGTGCTGCTTCGGCGGCGCGGCCGCTGCTCCACGCGATTCTGGCCTGCGTGAACGCGAGCAGCGTCGGGAGTTTGGTGAGCTTGCTGCGGGAGAGATCGCGCGTTGCGCCGGCGATGTCGCCGAGTGAGGCGCGGTCGGCCAGCACGTTGCTGAGACGGCGGTCGTCGGGCGCGCTGACGTCGATCTGCGTCAGCTGCGCGAGTGCAGCTTTGGATTCGCGGCGGCTGAGGTGCAGGTGAGCGAGGGCCAGACGCAATCTCCAGGCGCGCGGCCGGAGCTCCAACAGCGACGATGCGAGCGCCATCTCCGTCGATGCGCCGTTCACCGGCTGCAGATAGCGGCAGAGGAGAGCTTCGTATGGTGACGTTGCATTCGGAAGGCGTCGTTTCGTTTCCGCCGCCCACCGCGCGCCGCTCTTTCGATCGCCGCCGTAGTACGAGAACGACGCCAGAAAGGCCGCCGGCAGCGGTGGAACGCTGTTGCGCCGCACGGCCTCGGTCAGCAATTGAATTGCTTCGGAGCGATTCCCGGCGCCGTCCGCGTGCAATGCCAGCTCGGTCAGGCGAAGGGTCTCGCTGTCACCGGTGATGTCAGAACGGCGAAGGTCGTAGCCGTTGTCGATGACTTCATAACGGCTCCTGACCAGTGCCAGGACTACGACAACCAACGACATCGCGACGGCCAGCCATCCGAGGAACTTCCGTTTCCACCGCCACCTCAAGAAGGTAGGGTCCGGAGAAGACCCGTCGATGAGCCCGCGCAGTGCGTCCGCGACTTCGCCTCCGTTCTGAAATCGCCGCAGCGGATTTTTTTCCAGGCATCGCTCGACCACCGATCGCATGTGCGGCGGCAACGGCTTCGCGGCATCGCGCGTGACCGGCTCATCGCGAAGGATGGAGGCGATCACCTCCATGTTGCTGTCACGCTTGAACGGCATTTGGCCTTGCAGCATCTCGAACAGGACGCAGCCGAAGGAGAAGACGTCGGTGGCTGGCGTCAGTGGCTTCGCGGCCAGCTGCTCGGGCGACGTGTAGCCGATCGTCCCCATCAGCAGTCCCGGTTCGGTCAGCGTGACCGCTTGCACGATCGAGTCGGCCGCGTTTGACGATTGCTGCATGCTGGCCAGGCCGAAGTCGAGGATCTTCACGCCGCCGGCGGTCGTCAGGAAGACATTCTCCGGTTTCAGATCACGATGAATGATTCCCTTCGCGTGCGCGGCCGCCAGCCCGTCGGCGATCGCAGTGGCGATTCGCAGCGTTTCATCGCCTGGCAACGGCACGGCGAGCCTCGCGCGCAGCGTTTCCCCTTCCAGCAATTCGGTGACGACAAACTGCGTGTCACCCTCGGCGCCGACGTCGAAGACCGCCACGATGTTCGGATGCGAAAGCGCCGCGACCGCGCGGGCTTCTCTACGAAAACGTCCCAGCGATGCGGGATCGTCCGCGAGATGCGACGAGAGAACTTTGATGGCGACGGCGCGGCCGAGGCGCGTGTCCGATGCGCGATAGACCTCGCCCATTCCGCCGCGGCCGATCAGCTCTTCGATTTCGTACGGCCCGAGGCGCGCGCCGCGCGGGAGCGTCATAGCGGGAAGTATGCGCGGCTTTGGCCGCACGCCGTTACAGCGGCGGCTTGGCCGGCTGCGGCGCCGGCTGCACCGGAGTGCCCGCCGTCGGCGGCGGCGCCTGCATCGACGGATCCGTCAGCGGCGGCGCGGGGGTGACGATGTCCTTCGCCGCCGGTTGCGTCGATGCCGCTTCGAGACCCTGCTGCACGTAGCCGGGCGGCGTCGCCTGGAACGACATGCTTTCGCGCGCGTGCGCCTTCGGATACGCCTTCAGCAGCGCCAGATCGATCAATTTGCTATCGAGGATGCGCGGATTCACGCGCATGTCCAGCAGCGAATGATTGATCATGAGCGCCTTCGCGTAGTAGTCGATGGCCGCGTCCTGATGATTGCGTTTCTCTTCCATCAGGCCGAGCTGAAAGAGCGCCGCCGAATGGCCCGGTTTGTAATGCACCGTGCGCGCAAACGCGAAGTGCGAGCCGCTCCAGTCGCCGCGCGACATGCGCACCAGGCCGAGGTTGTACCAGGCGGGGTAGAAGTGAGAGTCGGCGTTGACAGCGCGCTCGAACTCCACCTCCGCGTCCTTCGGAAAGCCTTTCTGCAGCAGCATCTGGCCCAGCTGGTTGTGCAGGCTGGCGGAGCGCGGATTGGCCTGCAGCGCATTCACCGTGGCGGTGATCTGCGCGTCCAGCGGCGAGCCGGTGTTCAGGTAGCGCCCGTAGAACGGATTCGCGTACGGGTTCTGATCGTGGTGGTGAGGCATGGAGGCGCAGGAAGCCAGCGCTACGGTTGCGGCAATGAGTAGGAGACGTTTCATCATCATTCCTGGATCGGTTTCGCTTTCAACTTCACTTTGCCGTCGACGACGTCCACACGGAAGGCGACGACATCCACATGATATTTCTCGCGTACGAGATCGCTCTGCTTCTGAATCATTGATTTCAACTGCTCGATGGTGATGTTCGGAAGCCTGCCCAGCTTCAGGTGTTCCTTTTCGATATCGCCGTACAGCCGCTGGATCTCTTCGCCGTTCGTGCCCGGCGCCACCTTTACATACGGATCGAGCTTCGGCGACGTTACGCGCGGCGGAGTGGGAGTCGGCGCGATCGGTGTGGTTGGTTCATTCAATGCCGCCGCCCGGCGCCGGAAATCGAGCGGACCTTCCTCGCGCTCGCGCATCTTGCGGCCCCACATCTCGCGGTGCTGGTTGTAGCGCGTGAGGAGTTGCGAGTAGCGGAAGCGGCGCGCGTTGTCGCGCATCCTCTGTTTGCCGAGCTCGTAGATGTAGACCTCGAGCTGACGCCGCTCGTGCATCGGCGGAAACTTCTGGATGCAGGCGAAGAACTGGTCGTACTTGTTCTTCAGCTTGCGGATGTCTTCTTCGAGCTTGTCCAGCTCGTCGTCCTGTTTGATCACGGTCTGGCCGATACAATACGCGCCCATGCCTAAATCGAGGCCGTCCTCGGGAGATTCCGCGCTCCGGAGCATCCCGTCGGTGGAACGGCTCCTGTCGGGCGATACGTTCGCGCTCTCGATTCGCGAATTCGGACGGGACGCGACGAAGGATGCGGTGGTCGCGCATCTCGAGACGCTGCGCAGCGAGCGAAGGTCATTTGATGCGGATGTCGCCGCTCATGAAGTGCTCAACGCACTCACCGCCGCGACGGCATCGACTCTACGCCGCGTCATCAACGGCACCGGCATCATCATCCACACGAACCTCGGCCGCTCGCCGATCGATGAGTCGATCTGGTCGCGCGCGGCCACCGTCACGACCGGCTACTCGAATCTCGAATACGACCTCGGCGACGGCAGCCGAGGACGGCGTGATGAGCATTTGACGGAGCTTTGCCGGACGCTCTTCGGCTGCGAAGCGGCGATCCTGACGAACAACAACGCCGCGGGCACGCTGCTGCTCCTGGCAGCCGTCGCCGGTGGACGCGAAGTGATCGTCTCGCGCGGCGAGCTGGTGGAAATCGGCGGATCGTTCCGCGTTCCCGACGTCATCCAGCAAGGCGGCGCGCGCCTTCGCGAAGTGGGCACGACAAACCGCACCCGCGCCGCCGATTACGACGCCGCCATCTCCGATTCCTCGGCGGCGATGCTTCGCGTGCATCGCTCCAACTTCGAGATCGTCGGCTTCACCGAGTCGCCATCGATCGAGGACTTGGTCGCGATCAGCAAGAAGCGCGGAATCCCGCTGCTTTACGACGAAGGAAGCGGACGCGTCGTCGATCTGGCGCGGTACGGCTTCACTTCCGCGCCAACCATCCGCGAGCGGATCGCACTCGGCGTCGACGCCGTGACCTGCTCGACCGACAAACTGATCGGCGCGACACAGGGCGGCCTCATTCTCGGCAGCGAAGAGATCATCAACCGCTGCCGCAAACATCCGCTGATGCGCGCACTGCGTGCCGGCAAGGAGTCGTACGCGATCATCGCCGAAACGCTGCGCGCCTTCGCCACCGGCCGCCACGAAATCGAGATTCCGATCTACCGAATGCTGGCCACTCCACCCGACGAACTCCGTCATCGCGCCGCAGAAATGATCGCCGGAACCTCCTGCCGCATCATCGACAGCGCCTGCGCCCTCGGCGGCGGCACGACGCCGACGGAAACGATTCCGTCGATCGCGATCGAAGTGCCCGGTGACGCGAGCCAACTCGCCATGCGCTTCCTGCATCGCAATCCGCCCATCGCCGGGCGCATCGTCAACGACCGCTTTACCATCGAAGTCAGGACGCTCGATGAACGCGACCGGAGCGAAGTCACCGCAGCGTTACGCCTCAACGCGCGCTGACGCCAGCATCCCCTCAATCTGCCCTCGCGATTGCTCCAGCAGCGTGTCTTTCGCGCGGACGCTGACGCCGGCGGTTTCGATCGGCGTTCCGACGCGGATCGTCACGACGCCGGGCGTGATCCGTTTCGCGCCGACGCGGAGGACTTCGTAAGTCCCGTCGATTGCCAGCGGCAGGATCGGTAGCTCCGATCGAATCGCCAGGAGAAACGCGCCGCGCTGAAACGGGCGCATGGCCACCTCGCGCGAGCGGCCCTCCTCCGGGAAGATCACGATCGTGTTGCCTTTGCGGATGCGATCTACCGCGAGATCGAACGACTTCACCGCCGTGCGCCGGTTCTTGCGGTCGATCGGGATGAAGCCGGCGCGTGCGAGCGCCCAGCCGAAAATCGGGATGCTGAAGAGGCTCTTCTTGGCCATGAACCGGATCGGCTGCGGGATCGCCGCGAAGATGCAGGGGATGTCGAAATACGAATGGTGGTTGGCGATCAGGATGTAGCGCTTCCCGCGATCGATCGTCTCCATCCCTTCGCCGCGAATCTCGATGCCCGCACCCCACAACACGACCCGTGCCCAGAATCGGATCACCGGATCGATCAACGGCGACGCCGACGACAGCATGGCAATGAACAGCACGGTCGTCGCGCACGGAATGGTTACCGCGATGGCCACGATGATGGCCCAGATCGTTCGGAGCATGAGCGGCGCATCTTACGACGGTCGAGAGCCGGCGCCCGGTGCTACAATCCGCCTCCTCCAAAATGATCCCGCCCGAGTCTTTCCAAACAATCCATCAAAGGAGAAAGACGTGTCCGATAGCATGACCGCGACGGCGGTTCTCGATGAGCCTGTGACCGCCGCTGCCTCGACCGTCAACGACTGCACGATCCACGTCGCCACAGTCAACGGCTCCGGTTCCCAATCATCGAACAACGTCCTGATGCGCTCGATCTTTCAGATGGGCGTGCCGGTCAGCGGCAAGAACATGTTCCCCTCGAACATCGCCGGACTGCCGACGTGGTTCACCATCCGCGCGAACAAAGACGGCTGGATCGCCCGCAAAAAAGAAGTCGACATCATGATTTGCATGAACGTCGCGACGGCGCGCGAAGACGTCATGGCCCTGCAGCCCGGCGCCGTCTGCATTTACGACGCGCCGCTCAACTGCAAAGGGATGCGCGACGACGTCACCTTCTTCGAAGTCCCGTTCGCGAAACTGGCTGGTGAGCTGTCGCAGGACTCGCGCCTCCGCAAACTGCTCACGAACATGATCTACGTCGGCATCGTGGCCGAACGCCTCGGCATCGAGCGCGATGAGATCGTCAACGCCATCACCAAGCAGTTCAAAGGCAAACTCAAAGCAATCGAACCGAACGTCGCCGCCATCGACAAAGGCATGGCTTACGCGCTCGAAAACCTGCCGGCGCAGCACCGCTGGCGCATTGAGCGGATGAACGCCACGGCCGGCAAGATCATCATCGACGGCAACGCTGCCGCGGCCATCGGTTCCATGTTCGCCGGCGTCACCGTGGTCACCTGGTATCCGATTACGCCGTCGTCGTCATTGTGCGAATCGCTGATCGACTACATGAAAGAGCACCGCATCGGGCCGGATGGGAAAGCAACGTTCGCGATCGTGCAGGCCGAGGATGAGTTGGCGGCGATGGGGATGGTGTTGGGCGCGGGTTGGGCGGGCGCGCGATCGCTCACGTCCACCTCAGGACCCGGAATCTCGCTCATGGCCGAATTCGCGGGACTCGGCTACTTCGCCGAATTGCCGGGAGTGATCTGGGACATCCAACGCGTCGGACCTTCGACAGGCCTGCCCACTCGTACCGCACAGGGCGATATCTTCGAAGTGCATTATCTTTCACACGGCGACACGCAACATATTGCGCTGATCCCATGCTCGGTTTCCGAGTGCTTCGACTTTGCCGGCGAGGCGCTCGATCTCGCGGAGATGTTCCAGACTCCGATCTTCGTCCTTTCCGACCTCGACCTCGGCATGAACAACCACATGTCCGATCCGTTCACCTATCCGACGAAACCGTATCGGCGAGGGAAGGTGCTCAACGCGCAGCAGCTCGAGGAGCTCGGCGGAAAGTGGGGACGCTACCTCGACGTCGACGGCGACGGCATCCCGTATCGCACGCTGCCGGGTACCGATCACTTGATGGCGTCGTACTTCACGCGCGGCTCCGGCCACGACACGCACGCGCGCTACTCCGAGAAACCGTCCGATTACAAGGCGACCGTCGACCGGCTGGCGAAGAAGTTCCAGACGGCCAAGCAGTTCGTCCCGCAGCCGGTCATCGATCGGCGTCCGAACGCGACCATCGGTTTCATCGCATACGGCACGACCGACGTCGCGCTCGAAGAGTCGCGCTATCAGCTTCGCAACGAGCATGGCGTCGAGACCAGCTACCTCCGTCTTCGCGCGCTTCCCTTCACCGACGACGTCAAAGCGTTCGTCGAATCGCACGAACGCGTCTACGTCGTCGAACAGAATCGCGACGGGCAGATGGGCGATTTGCTTCGCCTCGAAGTGGGCGATATCCAGCACAAGTTGCGCAAAATACTGCACTACAGCGGTCTGCCATGCGACGCGCGTTCGATTACCGACTCCCTGTTGCAGATGGAAAAAGACGGCACGCGTGTCGTCAAAATCGGCCTCGGCGCCGAAGCCGTAACGCAGACGATCGGAGAGGACTAAGCCATGGCTGAAAGCGTTCTCAAACTCCCCAACGAAGCCGCCGCGCCGAAGGAAAACCGCATCGGCCTCAAAGCGCTCGACTACCAGGGCGGCAAGTCGACGCTCTGCGCCGGCTGCGGCCACGATGCCGTCAGCAACCAGATCGTCCGCGCCTTCTACGAGATGAACGTGAAGCCGGAGAAGGTCGCGAAGTTCTCAGGAATCGGCTGCTCGTCGAAGACACCCGCGTACTTCCTCGGCCGCGCACACGGATTCAACAGCGTGCACGGCCGCATGCCCGCAGTCGCGACGGGCGCGATGCTCGCCAATCAAACGCTCATCAGCATCGGCGTCTCCGGCGACGGTGACACCGCCTCGATCGGCCTCGGCCAGTTCATGCACCTCGTCCGCCGCAACATCCCGATGATCTACATCATCGAAAACAACGGCGTGTACGGCCTGACCAAGGGCCAGTTCTCAGCAACCGCCGATGAAGGATCGAAACTGAAGACGGGTGTGATCAACGACCTCCCGCCGATGGATCTCTGCGCCCTGGCTGTGGAGCTCGGCTGCGGCTTCGTCGCGCGCGGCTACGCCGGCGATCCGAAGCAGATGGTCAACATCCTCAAAGCCGCCATCGCTCACGACGGCCTCGCCGTCATCGACGTCATCTCCCCCTGCGTCACCTTCAACAATCACGACGGCTCGACCAAGGGCTACGCGTATTCGAAGGAGCACGACGAACTCCTGCATCAGATCGGCTTCGTGCAGTCGTACGAACAGATCGAAATCGAATACGAGCCCGGGACGATGCGCGAAGTCACGCTGCACGACGGCTCGCGCCTGCTCCTGAAAAAACTGGAAGAGGACTACGACCCGTCCAACGCCGTCCAGGCCCTGCAGCGCTCGCACAAAGCGATCGAAGATGGCGCCATGCTCACCGGCCTGATCTACCTGCGCCCAGAAAAGAAGAGTTTCCTGACTCTGCTCAACATGACGGACAAACCTCTCTGGTCACTCACCGAAGCAGAAACCCGTCCGCCGAAGGAAGCGCTAGACCAGATCATGCGCGAACTGATGTAGCGTCCGTAGCCCACGTAGCGCCAGCGGCTCGCTGGCTGGACCGCCGCCGGCTCGGCGGCACGTGAACGCTGGACTGCCAGCGAGCCGCTGGCGGTCCAGCCGTCGAGCCGACGGCGCTACCGATCGGAGAACGGCGCCAATCTTGCTCAGCAATACCGCATGAGCGAAGACGAAAAAGGCGCTACCGAAGAAGACACGCAGAAAATCGAAGTGATCCGCGGCGCGGAAGTCCTCGGCTACGAGGGCGCCGGACGCGAAGAGCACAGCGGCGAAAACTCTCCGACGCGCGCCAACGATCCGCGCGACGAGCTGGCGGACAACAAGCCGGAAGACATTCGGTAGGCCGCTACTTTTTTCGAATCGCCGCCAACCGGCTCTTCGCCTCGGGATGATCCGCGGCGATCTTCAGCACGTCCTCGTAGCAACTCTGGGCGCGCGAGATCAGCCCCTCGGTTCGATAGAGGTCACCGAGCGAGATCAGGACGTCGACGGAGTTCGGATCGAGCGACAACGCGCGTTGAAAACTTTCCGCGGCGTCGCGGCGCCATTTCGGATTGCGCTCCTGACACGCGCCGAGGAGGTGCCAGGCCTCAGCGTGATCGGGAGCGTAGTTGACGGTTTGTTTGAGCAGCACGATCGCACCGTAGTAATCGCCGGTCGCGCTCAGCTCGCGCGCGCGCTGAAAATTCTGATTCGCGATCGAACGCTGCGTGGCGCGCCGCTGCAACTCATCGCCGCCACGTCCGGTGCGCTGCTCGAGCAGCTTGTCGTATGCCGAACGCCGCACCGGATTCTCCAGAACTTCGGACGCCTCACTGATCCGCTTGTTGATCGCGGCAAGCGCGTCCTTCACCACCGGCGGATACGTGGACGGATTGTATTGATGCTTCTTCTGCTCCGTCGCGGCGACGATTGCACCTCGCGCAGCGGCGCGCGGGATTTCGAGAAGCTGGTAGTGATCGAGCGACGACAGTTGCCGCGAAAGGCCGACCGCGCGCAGCGAACGCTGATCGTTCGAACCGATGGCCGCGAGCAACTCCAGATCGCGATGCATGTCGCTATCGTCAATCGCGGCGATGGGGCGCGAGCTCACGGTGACGACCGAGAACAGACCGAGCGTCATCATCGCGATGACTACACGCGCCGCCGTGACCGAGTCACTCGTGAACTGTTTCAGAAACGTCTCGATCGTCTGCGGCTCGTGCAGCGCCTCGGCGATCGTCCGTTCGGCAGCGGTGAGCGGAATCGCATCCAGCGACACCGCGGCGGTGTGGTCGGGCTCGATCGTCCGTTTCAGATCGCCGAGGGAGCGTCGGAGCACGAGACCGTTGGTGATGGCGCGGATGCCGTCGAGCACCACCGCCGGCATCGACTGCAGAAACACGCGTTTGTCCGGCTCGATCGCTTCGACGTCAGTGAAGGCTGCGGTTCCTTCATCGAGCGAGAACAGCGGGATGAACAGCGACGTCATCCACTCGCGAAGCAGCGTCTGGCGCGCGGACATGTCGAGAAGACCGGACTCGTGGAACCGCGCCGCGGCGTCGAGCGCATCGCCGGCCGCGAGCGGCAACGCGCGATCTCCCGTGATCGCACCGCGGCGCACGAGGAAATCGGCCAGCGAATCTTCCGGTGCCGTCGACGTGATCAGCGCCAGCTCGCCCTGCGCGAAGTAAAGATTGCGCCGCAGAGGCGCATGCACGATCGTCAGCGAGCCGGTTCTCCGCTGCTGCAGTATTTCTCCCGCGATCACCGCGAACGGTGTGATCTCGATCCGCTCCAGACTCACGCCCGATCCCTATGTCCTTTCTCCGGTTTTAACACAATGTGGCATGAAACGGGCTGCAACAGAACCCGTCTTACTGTGTGTGCGCCCCCTTGAAAAGACTCAGAATGCAGCGCCTGCCAACCGTGTTCCGTTCTGCCGAGTGATGACCATGAGACTGATGACGAAGTATGCATTTCTGCTGCTGGCGCTCCTCGCGCTCAGCGTTTCCGCCGGGGCGCAACAGACTTCGGACGATCCCTACGAATTCATTCTTGCCAAGCTCGCCGCCGACGACGGCCGCTTCGACGAGGCACTTTCGCGCATGGACAAGATCGTGGCGAAGAATCCGCAGAACGCGGTCGTGCTCTACGAGCGCGCGATGATCCTGGTCGATGCTTCGAAGATCGACGCCGCGGAAGCCGAGCTGCGCAAGGTGGTCGCACTGCAGCCGAACTTTTACGACGCCGAACGCGTCCTCGGCCGCGTCCTTCTCGACCGCGCCGGCACCGACAAAACGAAAGTCGATGACGCGCTTCTCCACCTTCAGAACGCGTTCAAGATTTATCCCGACGATCTCGGCACCGGCATGGCCATCTCGCAGATCTACTCCGCCAGCGGCCGTCCCGCCGAGGCCGAGAAGATCATCGCCTCGATGCTCGAGCGCGCGCCTGACCAGCGCGGACTCAACTACGCCTACGCGCAGGTGCTGACGAAACTCGGCCGCGGCGCGGAAGCAATCAAGTATCTCGAGCGTGCCGTCGAAGTCGATCCGACCTTCGGCCTTGCCATCCAGCAACTCGTCGACGTTTATCAGAGCACCGGCGATTGGCAGAAAGCGGCCGACGTTCTGCAGCCGCTCATCAACGAGGATCCGTCCAACCTCGATTTTCAACGGCAGCAGGCCTACTTCTACCTGCGCGCCGGCCTGCCCGAAAAAGCGCGCTCGCGTTTCGCGGCGCTGCTCGCGGCCGACCCGAAAGATACGCGTACGCAGTACTACCTCGCGGAGTCGCTCAGCGATCTGGAACGCTACGACGAGGCCGATCGCATGTATCGCCAGCTCCTCGAAAAGACTCCCGACGATCCCGACGTTCTGGCCAGCTTCGGTCTGACGCAGGTGGCCCGCAAAAAGTACGACGACGCGTCGAAGACGTTCCGCACCCTGCTCGCCGTCCCCGACGTTCCCGAAGGTCCGCAGACGCTCGCAAAAACGCAGCTTGCATTCATCGATCTGCAGAAGGGCAATCTGCAGCAAGCCATCGATGCTGCAAGGCCGCTCTTTGTGTTTCATGACAAACCGAATCCGCAACCGATCAGCATCGCGCTCGACGCGCTTCGCAAACAGAAACGCTATGCCGATGCGGTGACGTTGCTGCAGCCGCTCGTCGACAAATACGCGTCCGATCCGTTCGTCAACGCGCGCTACATCGAGATGCTGGCGCGCGCTGGCGACAAAGACCGCGCTCGTGTGGCCGCCTCCACGCAGTCGAAATTCGGAGTCCGCAATACGATCTCGGCGGCCGAGGCATACATCCAGGCCGATCAGTACGACCAAGCGATTTCTGTTGTTCGCGATGCCCTGCGCACGAAGCCTGATGAGGTTGAGCTGCAGTTCGAGCTCGGCGCGGCGCTGGAGCGTTCGGGCAACAAAACTGACGCCGAGAAGGCCTTCCTCGACATTCTCGCCAAACATCCTGACAACGCCGGCACGATGAATTACCTCGGCTACATGTGGGCCGAACAGGGCGTCAATCTCGATCGCGCGGTGACGATGCTGACGAAGGCCGTGACACAGGAGCCGGCCAACGGCGCGTATCTCGATTCGCTCGGATGGGCCTATTTCCGCCAAGGCAAGCTGGAATCCGCGGAGAAGTATCTGAACGACGCCGCGCGCATCATGCCGCGCGATGCCACCATTCACGAGCACCTCGGCGACGTCCTCGCGAAGCGCGGAGACACGACCCGCGCGCTGTCGCTCTATCGCGTGGCGCTGACGCTCGATCCGGAATCGAAGGACGAAGCGAAACTGCGCTCGAAGATCGCCGAGCTCGAAAAACAGCAGCAGGCGCAGCAGACTCCGCGGTGATGCCGCGCGTTCTCGCCGTTTTTGCGTTGGCCACGATCCTCGCCGGCTGCCGGACCGCACGTCCGGCGGGCGAAGAGATGCCGGTCGCGCCGCTGACGTCGACATCCCCCGCCGATGCCGCGCGCCAGCTCGCCGCACGCCGCGCACAACTCACTGGCGAGCGAAGCTTGCTGCGCATTCGCGCGACGAACGGCGATCGCTCGCAATCGTTCCGCGCGCAGCTGCAGATCGATCACAACAATCGCATGCTGCTCACCGCGTACACGCCCCTCGGCACGACCGCAATCCGTCTCTACGCTGATGCCTCCGAGGTCACGTTCATCAACGACCTCGAAGGAACGTGGTGGCATGGCACCGCCGCCGATTTCGCCAACAGCTTCGGCTTCTTCGGGACGACGTCCCCATATTCAATGGCGCTGCTGATCGCCGGTTTGCCGGCCGAAGGTCCAATCACGTTCGACTACGCTGCCGCCGGTCTGTCACGAGCGAACGTAGGCGACGTGGCTGTCACGTACGATCCGCCGTCGTACCCACCCAAACACGTCGCCATCGCGCGCGGCTCGCAAAAGCTCGAAATCGAAACGCTCGAATCCGCGACGACGACGGCAAGCGTCGCGAAACCCACTGCGCCGAACGGCTACCGCTGTTGCGTCGCGCCGCGGTTGTAAGCGTGCGCGACGGAACGCTGGCGTCCCGCCGGCTGGACCGGCGCGCGTCTCGCCGCCGACCCGGCAAGACTCCAAACATTCGCTGGCAACCGCTGTCGTCCACGTCGGCAAAGCCGGCGTAAGGACCGTAGCCCACGCTTTCAAGCGTGGGTTTCGAAGACGGCAGTTCTTGTAAGCCCGCTTCAGCGGGCGAGAGAAAGCTTTCTATCGCGCGCCAAGGCGCGCTCACGAACTCGATGCGATCCGCGGACCCACGCGTGAACGCGTGGGTTACGGTTCTTGCGCCGGCTACGCCGACGGTCGGACGCGCGCTATGTCATCCTTTGCGCGATGCGCGTCAACGCATACGCAAAGATCAATTGGTCGCTTCGCATCACCGGCAAGCGCGCGGACGGCTTTCACGATCTCGAGACGCTTTTCCAGACCATTTCGCTGCACGACACGCTGACGTTCGAACCGTCGGATCGTCTGAAACTCACGTGCGACGATCCGACCATTCCAGTTGATAAGCGAAACCTGGTCATCCGCGCCGCGGGCAATGCGAAGGTAGCGATCGCGTTGCACAAGGAAATCCCCGCCGGTGGCGGTTTGGGCGGCGGTTCATCGGATGCCGCCGCCACGCTCATCGCGTTGGGCAACTCGTCGCCCGAAATCGCGCTGAACCTCGGCTCCGATGTTCCGTTCTTTCTTACCGGCGGAACGGCCTACGCGACCGGACGAGGCGAAATCCTCACGCCGCTGCCGCGTGTCACCGGCATCCCGCTGCTCTTGCTCATCCCCGAGGAGCGCGTAAGCACCGCGCGCGCGTTCGGGATGCTGCGATCGTTCTCGCCACCGCTCGGCATCGAACGCTATCGCACGATGATCGACGACGACTTGCTCTCTCATGCCACGGAATTGATCAACGATTTCGAAGAGCCGATCTTCGCCATGCTTCCGTCGTTACGAACGTTGAAAACGCAACTCTACGAAGCGGGAGCAGCGTGGGCCGCGATGTCGGGATCGGGCTCCACGATCGTCGGTGCGTTTCGAACGGCCGAAGATCGCGACGTTGCACGCGAACACTTCAAGAACGTACGCGCCGTCGCCGCGGAGACGTTGTAACCGTCACCACAACGGTTTCTTCGGCGGCGGATCGAAATCGAACGATCCGAGCAGCAGCCAGCGACGCGCTTCCGCTTCGCGGCCGGGACGGCCGAGAAGCGGCGTCGTGTAGTGCCAGAACGGGAGGCGGTAGACGGCGATGCCGCTATGGCCGCTCACCTCGTGACTCGCTGAGAGGAAGCCGTGGTCCTCGTACACGAGTTGTTGCGAGCGCACCGCGTCGTTCGAAAACATGATGTGCAGATCGACGAAGCCGTTGCGCGCCTCGGCGCTTTCGGGATGGTGATCGTTGTGCGGTCCGCTGTAGTCGCCCTGCTCGTAGCAGATCACCTGGCGTCCCCAGTTGCCTTGCTCCACTGGCATGCCGACGATCGATTCGGCGAAGACACGGAACGATTCCGACAGCATCATCTGCGCGAGCCCGATCGCACGCGCCGCATCGAGCGCGAACGACTTGCGCGAATTCAGTGTCGCGGTCTTCACGCGCATGGTTTTTTTTAATGAGTCTGTATAGTTTTTCTTCATCGACGCGATCCATTCGCGCGGGATCGGCGTCTCCATCCGTCTGATGGCCGGATACATGGCGCGGTCGAGCAGCGCGATGCACGATTTCGCGACGCGTTTGTCGATCACGTCGTCGAACACCACGATCGGCGTGGCGCGCTTCTTTCGAAAGACTTCGAGCCGCGGCGGGTTCGACAGCAACCGCTGCCCGCGCTTGTTCAGCAGGTCGGCGAATTCAGATGGAAAGGCATCCATGCGTGGAATTGTCGCAGAACAAGAACATAATTGACTAGTCAACTAATGATCGATTAACCTCCTCCTCGTGCCACCGACGATTGCACGCGAAATCAAGCAGAAAAAGCCCTTCCCATCCAAAGCGGAGGAAGCGGCCGTGACGCTGCTCCGCACTGCCGACGTCCTCCGCCGCTTCATCGGTACCGTCATCGAGCCGCACGGAATCACCAGCCAGCAGTACAACGTGCTGCGCATCCTCCGCGGCTCAGGCGAGCGCGGGCTGCCGACGCTGGAGATCGCCGAGCGGATGATCGAATCGACTCCAGGCATCACCCGGCTCATCGACCGGCTCGAGACGAAGAAGCTCGTCTCGCGCGAACGTTGCCTCACCGATCGCCGTCAGGTCTTCTGCCGCATCACCGCATCCGGCCTCTCACTTCTTGCCGCACTCGATACGCCAATGGTCGAAGCCGCCGACAACATCCTCGGCGTTCTGAAAAAAACCGAGCTCGCGAGCCTCATCGACCTACTCGACAGGACCCGCGCGCACAGCAATCAGCAGTTCATCGAAAGGAGAAGTACCCAATGAAGTTCCGCACTCTCGCAGTCGCAGCATTCGTCCTCGCCACGTCCTCGCTCTTCGCCGACACCTTCGTCGTCGACAAGGCGCATTCCGAGGCCACGTTTCAGGTCCGCCACATGATGAGCAAAGTGAGCGGCAAGTTCGACGACTTCAGCGGCAAGATGAATCTCGATCGCGCCAAGCCGTCCGCCTCATCCGTCGAATTCAACATTAAGGCTGCCTCGGTCGACACCGGAACGGCCGATCGCGACAAGCATCTGCAGACCGCCGACTTTTTCGACGTGGCCCGCTGCCCCGAGATCACGTTCAAGAGCACCAGCATCGCCGCGACCAAGAAGAAGGACGTGTACGACGTCACCGGCGATCTGACGATGCGCTGCGTGACCAAGCACATCACCATCCCGGTCGAGTTCAACGGCTTCGGCAAGGATCCGTGGGGCAACGAACGCGCCGGCTTTTCGCTGACCACCACCGTGAACCGCAAGGATTACGGAATCAACTGGAACAAGGCCCTGGACAACGGCGGCTTCCTGGTCAGCGACGAAGTCACGATCAACGTAAACATCGAAGCGCAGAAGGCGAAGTAATCACGTAGCGCCATCGGCTCGACGGCTGGACCGCTGGCGGCTCGCCGGCGGTCTTTTTTGACCTGGAACATTTAGCAAGCGAATGCTTGCTAAATACTTGTACTCATGACATCCTCCGCATGTCATTGATTACAGGAGGTTTCCACATGCACCAGCAGTCCAATCCTCGTGAAGTTCTCCCCTTTCCTGCCGAACATGCAGCATCCGAGGCCGTTACCACGATCCTCAGATTCATCGGCGAAGATCCGTCGCGCGATGGGCTTCTCGACACTCCCGCGCGCGTGCTCAAGGCGTGGCGCGAGATGACGTCCGGCTACGACGACGAGCCCGCCGAGATCCTCGCGCGCACATTCGAGGAGAGCAGCGACGAGATGGTCGTCCTGCGCGGCATCAGTTTTCACTCCACCTGCGAGCATCACATGCTGCCGTTTTACGGCGAAGCCAGCGTCGGCTATCTGCCCGGCAAGGTCGTCGGCATCAGCAAGCTGGCGCGACTCGTCGATTGCTTCGCGCGCCGGCTGCAGATTCAGGAGCGGCTGACGCGGCAGATCGCCGAGTCGGTCGAAGAACATCTCGAAGCGCGCGGCGTCGGCGTCATCATTCGGGCGCATCATCTCTGCATGGGTTGCCGCGGCGTGCGGCAGCAGACCACGGAGATGGTGACCTCGGCGATGCTCGGCACGTTGCGCAATGACGCGATGGCCCGCGCCGAGTTCCTGCGGCTGACGGAGTGATGATGGATTTCAAATCTGGAGTTGCACTCGACGAGATTGCCGACGGCGGCATGCTGGTTGGCGAAATCGACGGCGAGAATGTCGTCCTCGTTCGCCGCGGCGGAGAAATCTTCGCGGTTGGTGCGGAGTGCACGCACTACCACGGTCCGTTGGCCGACGGCATCATCGCCGGCGACACGATCCGCTGTCCCTGGCATCACGCCTGTTTCGACTTGCGAACCGGTGCCGCGACGGCGCCGGCGCTGAATCCGATTCCGGTGTGGAACGTCGAGCAGCGCGACGAACGCGTCTTCGTCACGACGAAGCGCGAGATTCCGCCGGCGGCGCCGATGCAAACAAAGGTGAACTCCGTCGGCATCGTCGGCGCGGGTGTGGCCGGTAACGCTGCTGCCGAAACGTTGCGGCGCGAAGGCTTCGCCGGCGCGATCACGATCATCGGCGCGGAAGAAACGGTTCCGATCGACCGGCCGAATCTTTCGAAGGAGTACCTGGCCGGTACAGCCCCCGAGGAGTGGATGCCGCTGCGCGACGTGGACTTCTATCGCGCGCAAACCATCGAGTTGATCACTGGACGTCGGGCCATGCTGCTCGACGCGAAGACCAAAACGCTCACGCTCGACGACCGTTCCACGCGCACGTTCGACGCGATCCTGCTCGCCACCGGTTCCGAGCCGGTCCGCCTCTCGCCTCCGGGCGCGGGCCGCGTACACGTGCTGCGCACGTTGCGCGACAGCCGCGCCATCATCGCCGAGGCCGCGAAAGGAAAACACGCGGTCGTCCTCGGCGCGAGTTTCATCGGCCTCGAAGTTGCCGCATCGCTTCGTGCGCGCGAAGTTGAAGTGACCGTCGTCGCTCCGGACGCGATTCCGCTGGCGAAAACGATGGGCGTCGAGATCGGCGCTTTCATCCGCCGTCTGCACGAGGAACACGGCGTCCGCTTCCGCCTCGGCACGACCGTCGCGACGTTCGAAGGCGATCGCGTCATCCTCGCCACCGGCGAGCCGTTGCTGGCGGACTTCATCGTCGCCGGAGTCGGAGTTCGTCCCAACACGCAACTCGCTGAGGCTGCCGGACTAGCGAGCGATCACGGCATCATCGTCGACGAGTTTCTCCAAACCAGCGCTCCTGGCATTTACGCCGCGGGCGACGTGGCGCACTATCCCGATCGCTTCAGCGGCAAGAACGTCCGCGTCGAGCATTGGGTCGCCGCCGGACGCCAGGGCCAGACCGCCGCCCTCAACATCCTCGGCCGGCCAACGCCGCACACGGCGCCGCCGTTCTTCTGGAGCGCGCACTACGACGTGACCATCAACTACATCGGCAACGCCGCCGGCTACGACGGCATCGAGGTGCGCGGCTCGTTCGATAATCGCCGCGCTCTCGTCGCGTATCGCGCCGGCGCGCGCATCGCCGCCGTCGCGACCATCGGACTCGATCGCGAGTCGCTGCAGATCGAAAAGGCGATGGAGGACGGCGATCAGTCCGCGGTGGAACGGATCGTAGCCAGCATCACTTGATCGACTTCAAATACTCCTTTGCTTCTTTGGCCTGATCGCTGTCGGGAGCGAGCTCGATCACTTTCTGGAGATCGGACTTCGCCTCCTTCGCCTTGCCCGCCTGGATGGTGGCCAGTCCGCGGTAGTAGTAGCCGTCCGCATCCTTCGGATTGGCTTCGATGACCTTCGTGAAGTAGTCGCGGGCGGCGGCTGGCTGCTTCTTGTTCATCAGCACGATACCGATGTTCGTGAGCGCGGTGGCATCGACGGCGTCGGCCGGAAGCTTGTCGACGATGCTCTTCCCCTTCTCGAGCTGGCCGTCTTCGAGGAGCATGTTGGCGTAGAGCATGGCGTTGCGGGAGTTGGCGGGATCGGCGGTGTAGACGTCGCCCATCGTGGCCACGGCCTTCTTCAGATCGCCGGCACCGTAGTAGGCGCGCGCCAGGGCGAAGCGGATCGGCATGAACGTGGGCAGCGCGGCGGACGCCTTCTCGTACGAAGCCACGGCGTCCTTGAAGTTCTTCGCGGTCAATGCAGTGTTGCCCGCTTCCACAGCCTCGGCGATATCTTTCGAAACGACCTGTCCGCCGATCTTCACCTCTTCGACAGGCGGCGCTTCCGGAGCGGCCGCTGCGACGACGACCGCCGGTTCCATCTCGATCTTCATCGGCGGAATGCGCTGGCCTTCGCTGATCTGCAGGTTGCCGATCTGGCGGACGACGTAGCCCGGCGCATCGACATCGATGTTCCACATGCCGGAGTTCAGGCCGAGGACGGCCCACTTGCCGTTCGCGTCGGCGGTGACGTCAGGACCGCCTTTGCCGCCGCGTTGAATGCGCAACATGACCTTCGCATTCGGGACCGGCTTGCCGGTGTTTTTGTCGACGACGTAGCCGGAAAGGCGGTTGTTGCCGCGCCAGTCTTCCGACGCCATGAGCGCGCCGGCAACGAGCATTGCCATCGCGAAGATCGTGATTGATTTCTTCACCAGAGTCCTCCTGTGGTCGAGTTCCTCTCGAAAGAAATGCCCGCTGGGGAAATTCCCCAGCGGGCATCGTAAGACAGCTACTGCGAGAGTCTAGAAGTTGAACTTGGCGCCGAGGCGCCACACCCGCGGAGACTGAAGCTCGGTGATGCGATAGGCACCGCCGCGGATTGACTCGTTTTGCAGGACGTTGGTCGTACGCTGCAGGACTGTGCGTTGGTTTGGAGCGTTGAAGAGATCGCCGGAGATGGTCAGACCGGCACGGTTGAAGAAGCGGAAGTCCTTCGCAATGCGGAGATCGAACTCATACACGTTCTCGAAACGAAGGTCGCCGACGGGGTTCAACACCACGTTCAGCGAACCACCCCTCAGACCGGTGACGTTGTCACGCTCCGGAAGAGGATAGCCCTGCCGCGCCGTGAGACTTGCACCGATACTGAAGTCCCACGGCAGCGTGTACAGACCGTTGAGGTTCACGTTCCACTTCGAGTTGACGAAAACGTTCTGGAACGCGCCGGAACCGGCGGACTGCGGGGCTACCTGTCCGCCCGGGCATGCGCCCAGGGTCTGGGTCGGATTCGCAACGGCATTCTTGCCGCAACTCTCCGTATAGTCGTTATAACTGACGCTGCCGCGCAGCATCCATTTATGTGAGAGACGCTTGGTCGCCGTCAGTTCCAATCCGCTGAACTTCTGCGAGTAGTCGGGGCGATTGGTGATTACGCTGTACACGGGCGTCGGAACGCCAGGCGCCAGCATAAAGACGGGTCTCGTAGCGGTCGTGTAGGTCTTGCCGTTGTACACGAACGTGCCGCCCGCAACGACAGGAACACCGCCCTTCGTAGCGGGAACATAGTCGGCAGGGGTGTAATAGTCGCCGGCGCCCGCGGTCTTCTCGGAACGGGTCTGCAGAAGGTTGTTGTACTTACGATAGGTGTAGCTTGCGCCGATGGAGAAGTCGGTCAGGAGCTCGCGCTCGCCGCCGAGGATAATCTCGTCGGTTGTCGGAACCTTCATACCGTAGTCGATCCGCCGGGTTCCCTTGATAGCGACCGGGTTGGCCGGATCGACAGCGGCATAGCCAACAACTTTCTTGAGCTCACTACGCTGGATCGTATGGTCATTGTTCGCATCGACACCGTAGAAGTAAAAGTACGTATAGCCGCCTAGCGGGCTGGCCGTGGAAATCGCGGAGCCCAACTGGCTGACGTAACGGTTGTATCCGGCGCGCAGCAGAGTTTTCTTATCGGCTCCGAGGCTATAGGTCAACCCAATGCGAGGGCTGACTGTGTTCCACTTAAGCGCTCGCGGATCGCCCGGGAAATTCAGCGCCGGAAGCGATGCCGTCAACGTGCCGGAGGGGCCACAGGCCCCGAAAAGTCCGCCGTCGCAGGGCAGCGTGAGCGGCGTCGCGAGAATCGGATTGGCCGGAGCCGTCACAGGAGTGTTCAGCGATTGCTGGCGATCCCAGCGCAGACCCGCTTGAACAGTGAGGTTGCCCATCAGGATCGTGTCACCGACGTAGAAGTCGTTGTACTTCTCACCGTAAGCGGCGACATGGTCGCGGAAAAGGCCGGCGAAGAAGCAGCCTGTCGGCAGCCCCGCGCCATTGCATGTTGCGGCGTCCATGCCGAGGTAGTCGATGTAACCATCGGCCGGTCCGGGGTACGTGCTGATCGAATTCACCGGTGTGTTGCGATAGCCGAAACCGAACTTCAGCTCGTGATTCATCGTCCCGATGTCGAGGAACTTCGAGCCATCGAGCCGGTACTGTTTCTGCGGGCGAATGGTCTGGTACGTCTCGAAATTGTCGTGGAAGACCCCACTGCTATCCCGCCACTGAGAGGGCGCCGTCGGTCCCTGCCCGCCATTCGCGAACAGGCCGAATCCGCCGGTCACCTTCGACCACATACCGGTAAGGTAGAGGCTCGATCCGATGATTTGCGTGTCCTCGACCTTGTAGACCTTCGTCGGTCCGGCCTGATGCCACGACGTTTCGAACGGCCGGGTCGGCCCAAGATTGCGCGCATTGCGAGCCTTATCGCCGAACGTATAGAACCCGACGGCACTGTTGCTCGGGAACAACTGCGCATTCAGCTTCGCGTTCTTGTCGCGAAGGATGATGTTGTCAAATGCGCCGATCGCTCCCGGGGCCTGCGACGCCTGAACGGAGATGTTCTGATCAGCGCTGGCCACCCAGAACCACGCGTGATCCTTCCAGATCGGTCCACCAACCTCGGCGCCGAAATCACGAACGAAGTTGATGCGATTCGTCTTCTCGAGGTATCCGGTCGCTTCGGAGGGAACCGTGGCATCAGCCTGCATACTGCCCGGCGTGTAGAAGTAACGACCCGATCCTTTGAAGTCGTTCGTGCCACGCTTGGTAACCATGTTGAGCTGCACGCCTGGCGTCTGGATGCGGGGATCCGCGCCGCCGGTCGTGACCTGCATCTCTTCGAATGAATCGAAATCGAAATACAGGGGGGTCGAGCCTGTGGCTCCCATGTCGGTGATGGCCACACCGTCCATGTTCCAGGTGTTGTCGGACCCCTGTGCGCCCTTGGCGATGTAGACCGACTGCTGACCGCTTTGGCTGCCGCCAACGTTGATGCGGTCGACCTGGACCGCGGGCACCGACTGGAGAACCGTCCACGGATCGCGCGAGGTCGGAATCTTCTCCATCTCGACCTTCGTCACGTTGGTCGATGTCCCCGACTTGCGGACATCGAGCAGCGGCGCTTCTGCGGTGACGGTGATCGACTCCGCGACGGAGGGATTCAGCGTCATGGTGACGTCGGAATTACGTCCGACGTTGACGCCGATGCCGGCCCGCGTCGACATGCCGTAGCCCGCCAGCTCCGACTTCAGCGTGTACGCGCCGGGCGACAGATTGAGGAACCGGAAGTTGCCCTGTGCGTCGCTGACGGTAGTCTGCGGCGCACCGATTCCGGTGAGCGTGACGGTTACGCCTGGCAAGGCACTTCCGTCCTTTGCCTGAACCTTGCCGTAGATGTTGCCTGATTGGGACTGCGCAAACGCGCCGACGGCGAGCAGCGAGATGCACAGGGCGGCCATAACCGCCAGTAACCTGGGATTGGGGCACCGTTTCATAAGTGGCTCCTTTCTCACGTGTGACCTGTCGCTTGACTGCTGTGCAGAAGACCGGCCCTTCCGCCGGTTTCGTACAAACATTAGCCAGTCAAAGAGTTGCGCAGAATCAGACCGTTCCCGGCGAGGGTCTGGGATTCAATGCCTTGGTCGCAGACATCCGTTTGTTGAATCTGCTTCGCCCGAACGTGCCGCGCAGCCTAGCAAACTTTCTGTAACGAAGTAAAACGAAAACGGCCCGCCGGAGAAGCTCCAGCGGGCCGTTCTTTCAGAGGTTGATGAAGTTTTAGAAGGTGAACTTGCCGCCCAGGCGCCACACACGCGGCGCTTGAAGCTCGGTGATGCGCCAGCCCGCGGAACGGGAGCCGCCCGCGCCGCCGTTGGCGTTCTGCAGGACGAGCGTCGCGCGCTGCAGGGTGGTGCGCTTGTTCGGCGCGTTGAAGAGGTCCCCCGACACGGTGAAGCCGACGCCCTTCGGAAGGTGGAAGTCCTTGGCGAAGCGGAGGTCGAGCTCGTAGACGTTGTCGAAACGGATGTCGCCGATCGGGTCGAGCACGACGTTGATCGTGCCGGTGTTCAGACCGGTGACCGCCTCGCGCAACGCGGCGGCATAACCCTGGCGGCCGGTGAGGCTGGCGCCGACATTGATATCCCACGGAGCGACATAAAGGCCGGTGATGTTGAACTGCCACCGGGAGCTGATGAAGTCATTGCCGAAGGCGCCGGAGCCGGCCGATTGCGGCGCGTACTGGCCGCCGGGGCAGGCGCCCGGGCCGCCGGAAGCGGCGGCGACGGCGGGCAGAGCCGGCGTCGGATTGCCGAAGCTGCCGGCGCCGCAGCTTTCCGTGTAATCGTTGTAGCTCAAGCTGCCGCGCATCATCCACTTATGCGAGAGCCGCTTGTTGGCGGTGAGCTCGAGACCGCTGAACTTCTGCGAGTAATTGGGACGGGTGGTGAGGACGCGGTACTGCGGAGCGGCGACGCCCGGCGCCAGCATGTAGATCGGCCTTCCGGGGGTCGTGTTGAATGTGGCAAGAGGTGCGGAACCGCTCGTAGCGCCCGTAGCCCTGCAGTCGCTTGTGACCGTCGAGAACGTCGTCCCGTTCGGGCAGAGATTAAAGACGCCGCCCGTGGTGATTGCCGAGGTGACGCCGTTGACGGTCTTCGTCGCCGGAACGTAGTCGGCGGCCGTGTAGTAGTCACCCTTGCCCAGCGTCTTCTCGAAGAGCGTGGTGAAGAGGTCGGACGACTTGCGCCATGTGTAGTTGACTCCAACGGAGAAGTCGGACATCAGCTCGCGCTCGGCGCCGATGACGATTTCGTCCGAGTGCGGAACCTTCATGCCGTAGTCGACGCGGCGAGTGAGCGCGACCGATCCCGGGTTATTCACGTCGACGCCTTGTGACGGGGACGAGCGGAACTTCAGCAGCTCGTTGCGCTGGACGACGTGATCGCCGTTGGTGTCGAAGCCGTAGAAGTAGAAGGCCGAATACGCGAGTGGGTTCGCGCCGCTTACCGCCGAGCCGATCTGGCTGACGTAGCGGTTGTAGCCGGCGCGGAGCAGCGTTCGCTTATCGGAGCCGAGGGCGTACGTCATCCCGATGCGCGGGCTGACGCTGTTCCACTTCAGATCCTGCGAGTCGCCGGCATAGTTGACCGCCGGCAGCTGCGCGGTAAGAGTGGTACCGCCGGTGAGACGGGGCAGAGTGAGCGGCGTCGCCAGAATCGGATTGGCCGCGATCGAGACGCCAAGATTCTTCGAGCTCTGCCGATCCCAGCGAAGGCCGCCCTGGATGGTGAGGTTTCCGAAGAGGATCGTGTCGCCGATGTAAAAGTCGTTGTACTTCTCGGCATAGGCGATGTGCACGTCGCGGGGTAACGTCGCCGTGAAGCAGCCCGAGGGCAAACCATTGGCGATGCACGTGCTCTGGTTGCTGCTGGACGTGGCTTGCGTCACCGCGTAGCTGAGGAACCCGTGCGACGGCCCGGGAAGAGCGCTCGTCGAGTCCACCGGTGTGTTGCGGTAGCCGAAGCCGAACTTCAGCTCGTGATTCACGCCGGCGAAATCGAAGAATTTCGAACCGTCGAGCCGCGACTGCTTCTGCGGACGGAGAGTCTCGAATGTGAAGTAGTTGTCGTGGTTCACGCCCGCGGAGTCCACCCAGCGCGACGGCGCGCCCTCGCCCCGTCCGCCGTTGGCGAACAGACCGAAGCCGCCGCTGACCTTCGACCACATCCCGGTCAGGTAGAGGCTCGAGCCGACGATCTGCGTGTCTTCGAGTTTATAAACCTTGGTCGGACCGGTCTGCGTGTACGCGGTCTCGAACGGACGCGTCGGCGAGAGATCGCGCGCGTTGCGGTACTTGTCGCCGTAGGTGTAGAAGCCGACGGCGCTGTTGCTCGGCAGCAGCTGGCCGTTCAGCTTGAGGTTCTTGTCGCGCAGGATCGTGAAGTCAGGAATGATGAACGCCGGCGTGAGCGTCACGACGCCGCCCGCGACGGACGAGTTGAACGCCTGCGATTGCCACTGCGAGATCTTCTGGTCGGCGCGCGCGCCCCAGAACCAGAGGTGATCCTTCCAAATCGGACCGCCCATTTCGGCGCCGTAGTCGCGCACGAAGTCGACGCCGTTGGCTCGAACCAGATAGCTCGCCGCTTCCGCCGGTACGCTCGAAGAGGAGGAGAGACTTCCCGGCGTGTAGTAGTAGCGGCCCGAACCCTTGAAGTCGTTCGTGCCGCGTTTGGTAACCATGTTGAGCTGCACGCCCGGCGTCTGGATGCGCGGGTCGGAGCCGCCAGTGGTGACCTGCATTTCTTCGAACGAGTCGAAGTCGTAGTAGGTCGGTGAGGAACCGGTGGCGCCCATGTCCGTGATGTTCACGCCGTCCACGTTCCACGAGTTGTCGCGGGAGAGCGCGCCTTTGGCGATATAGACCGACTGCTGGCCGCTCTGCGTTCCGCCGACGTTGATCCGGTCGACCTGAACCGACGGGACGGTGGACAGGATCATCCACGGATCGCGCGAGGTGGGGATTTTCTCCATCTCGATCTTCGATACGTTCGTGCCTGTGCCGGCTTTGCGAACGTCAAGGAGCGGCGACTCGGCCGTGACCGTGATCGACTCCGCCATCGAGGCGTTGAGGGTCATCGTGATGTCGGCATTCTGGCCGACCCGCACGGTCAGTCCCGCGCGCGTAGCCGTTCCGAATCCTGAGAGTTCCGCCTTCACCGTGTAGCTGCCCGGTGAGAGATTCGGAAAGCGGAAATTGCCCTGAGCATCGGAGACCGTGACTTGCGGGGCGCCGTTGCCGGTCAGGGTGACGGTCACGCCGGGGAGGGCGCTTCCATCCTTCGCCTGGGTCTTGCCGAAGATATTACCAGTCTGGTACTGGGCGAACGCGCTGACGGCCATCAGCGAGAGGCACAGGGTGGCGACGATCGCCAGGATCCTCGAATTGGGGCACCGTTTCATAGCGGCTCCTTTCTCAAATTGGATCTGATTGGGACGTTGCTGAATGTGCAGATCACGGCCCAAGTGCCGAGATCCCGAAAAGCTGTGACCGTTCAAAGAGTTACACGTCGGGATGGCGTCCAGCGAACCGGTGGCGCATTCAATTCGCCGACGATTGCCGTCCGTTTTCTGAATCGGATTGGGAACGATTGCCGCGCAGTCTAGCAAACTTTCGGCGACAGAAATGACAAACGCCGCGAATTTCTTCGCGGCGTTTGAGGCCTGCCTTCCGGCTGCCTACGAGGTTAGCTGTCGGATTCGGACTGGAAGCCCTACCAGCTTCTGGCTGGATTCACCCCGGACGGTGGCAAGCCGTCGCTCAATTGGTTCCCCCGTTCCTCGGCGCCGAGGATTAGGCCGGCAAGCCGCCACGCGTAGGCGGCACGGGGGAGTGTACGAGTTCGCGCGCGGATGTCAATCGAGCACGAGCGTGGCTGTTCGGGTGTCGGGTGTCGGGTGTCGGGTGTCGGGTGTCGGGGAGTAGATCTTCGAGAATGTCGCGGCGCAGAGGTCTCTACGACCCCCGACTCCCGACTCCCGATCTAAACGACGAACGCCGCGATTGCTCGCGGCGTTCGTGTTGATGGAAACCTTCGAATCGTTACTTCACCGGCGCCGCTGTCCCCGCTTTCGCGAAGTCGCCCGCTTTGATGATGGTGATCTTCGACGGGTCGATCCACTTGCGGAGGGCGGCGTTCACCTCGTCCAGCGTCAGGGCGGATACCTTCTGTTCGAACTGGGCGTCCCACTGCATTGTGCGATGTACGAACAGCTCGGTGGCGAGGGTGCGCGCGAGCGCCGCGTCCTGGGCGCGTTGAACTTTTCGCGACTCCAGGTAACCCTTCTTGGCCTCGTCGACCTCCTGCTGCGTGAAACCGTCCTTGAGCGCCCGCGCGATCTCTTCGCGGAAGGCTGTCTCGAGTTTGGCGGCGTTCTGCGGCGCATAAATGGCGAAGGTGGTGAAGGTGCCGGACTTGTCGAACGAGCTGACGTTCATGAACGTGCCGACGCCGTAGCTGAGCCCTTCCTTCTGCCGGATGCGGCTGCCGAGGCGGGAGTAGAGACCTCCGCCGCCAAGGATGGAGTTGGCGATGACGAGAGCGGGATAGCCGGGGTCGTCGTCGCGAATGCCGAGATTGAGTCCGGCCAGAAAGAGTGCGTTGGCCTTGTCCGGAGTCTCGAAGGACTGGTTGACCGGCGCGATCTCCTGGTACAGGCGCGGCACGCGGGTGAAGCCCGCACCGCTCTTCCAGTTTCCGAAAAGCTGGCCGGCCTGCGCCGCCACAGCCTTCGCGTCGAAGTCGCCGACGATGGCAAGCTCGCCAGTCGAAGCTCCCACGAACGACTTGTAGAAGCTCTTGATGTTCTCCAGCGTCAGCGCGTTGACGCTGGCAATGTCCTCTTCGGGGGTGCTGATGTAGCGGACGTCGCCCTTCGGATAGTCATTCATGTGGCGGCCGAAGGCGGTCTGCGCCACCGCCTGCGGATCGGTGCGCTGCTCCTCCACCCTGGCCAGCATCTCCTGCTTCCATGTGTCGAGCTCGCTCTGCGGGAACGACGGCGATTCGAGAATCTCGGCGATGAGTGCCATGACCGCGGGAAGATTGTCGTGCGTGGTCTCGACGTTGACGCTCACATTCGTCGGCGCGGCCTGGATGTTGACGCGCGCCTTGAGGCGGTCGAATTCGTCCTTGAGTTGCTGGCGCGTGTGCTTGGTCGTACCGCGCTGCAGCATCTCGCCCATTGCCTCGGCGGTGTCGCCGAGGTTCATGAGCGACTTCTCGTCGCCGAATCGGATGGTGAGATTCGCCACCACGGAGTTGCCGCGCGTCTTCTTCGGCAGGAGCGCCAGCTGGAGTCCCGAGGGAAGCATCGAGCGCGTGGTGCGCGACTCGATGTTCGTCGGCGACGCATCGAACGCTTCGCCCGCGGCAACCGGCGCGTCACCTTTGTAGTTGTCGACCAGCGAAGCGATGGAAGGCGTCGGCGGAATCTGCGTGCGGTCCGGTTTCGGATCGGGGATGAATTCGCCGACGGTGCGGTTGGACGGCTTCAGATACGCGGCCGCTACACGCTGCACATCTTCGGGAGTGACTTTGCGCAGGTTGTCGCGGTTGATGAAGAAGAGGCGCCAGTCGCCGGCGCCGATCAACTCGCTCATGGCCAGGCCGACGCGGTCGGGCGCGTTGAGAGCGAGCTCGATGTTCTTGAGCAACGCCGTTTTGGCGCGGTCGACTTCTTCCTTCGACACAGGCGAAGTCTTCAGCGCGTCGATCGTAGCCGCCATCGTGTCGCGCGCGGCATCGAGCGACTGCTCCTGCCGCACGGAGGACTGGAAAGCCAGGAACGCGGGATCGTGCATCTCCAACAGATCGCTGCCGACGTCGGTCGCTTTCTTCGTCTCGACCAGCGCTTTGTAAAGTCTTCCGGAGGGGGTATCGGCGAGGATGCGGGCCAACACCTGCACGGCCGCGTAGTCGGGATGGGCGGTGGCGGGCACGTGATACATCATGCAGACGGACTGCACGTCGCCGACGCGGCGGAGAATGACCGAACGCTCGCCGTCCTGGACGGGCTCCACTGTGTAGGTCGGTTGCAGTTTGCGCGTCGGACGCAGGATCGATCCGAACGCCGCATTCACCTGGGCCAGCGCCTTCGGTTCATCGAACTTGCCGGCGATGAGCAGCACGGCGTTGTCCGGCTGGTAGTAGTTCCGATAGAAGGCCTGCAGCCGGTCGATGGGAACGCGCTCGATGTCTTCGCGCGAGCCGATGGTGGAGTGGCCGTAGTTGTGCCAGAGGTAGGCGGTGGAGAGCACGCGCTCCTCGAGGATGTTGGCCGGGTCGTTCTCCCCCGCCTCGAACTCGTTGCGGACGACGGTCATCTCCGAGTCGAGATCCTTCTGGGCGATGAAGGAGTGGAGCATCCGGTCCGCCTCCAGTCCGAGGGCGAACTTGAGGTTCTCTTCATTGGCCGGCAGCACCTCGAAGTAGTTAGTGCGGTCGAACCAGGTGGAGGCGTTGTAATTCGCGCCATGCGCCTTCATCTCCTGCGGGATGACTTTGTGCGACGGCGTCCCCTTGAACATGAGGTGCTCGAGGAGGTGCGCCATGCCAGTCTCGCCATACCCCTCGTGGCGCGAACCGACGGTGTAGGTGAGGTTGACGGTGACGGTGGCCTTGGTGGGATCCGGGAAGAGCAGAACGCGAAGCCCGTTCGAGAGCCGGTACTCCGTGATGCCTTCGACGGAGGTGACCTTCACCGGCGCCGGCTTCGCGGCCGGAGTGCTCTTCGCCTTCTCGCCGTATGAAGCCCCAGCGACGAACAGCAGCAGCGGAAGCAGAATCGCTCGATAGTTTCTCGTCATGAATTCTCCCTGTTGGTTTGATCGCGATCGACAGACAGAGGCGGCGAACAGCCGGAGATCGCGTGCAGCCCATACGATAACGCGGGAGAAAGGTTGCGGCGGGCGCTTCACTTCGTGAAGAGCATGGACTTCTCTTCCTGCCGGCATGGCGTCGGTGCGCACGCCGAAATGGATGCTGAACAATCATGGCGACCAGGCGAACGCGATCGCACGCTCGGTGGCCATTTTGATTACGAGAGTGACGCGGTCGCCAGGTTTTTGTTCTGGCGGTACGACAGCGCTATTCTGAATCGGGCCGGCCAGTCCGGTGGCTAGATGACGCGCCTTCCATCCTTGTTTTTTGGTCCGCTCCTCGATCAACTCGGCTTCGACGCGTTCTCCTGCTTTCGGGAGAGTAATGCGGGGCGGTGGTGAGGGCCGTGGGGCGACGCTGATGCGCGGCGTAAGGCCAGACTCGGCAAGATCGGCAAGGACTTGGCGCGCCAGATCAGGCAGCGCGCGCAAGCGCGCAACCATATCGGGACGATCCTGAAGTGCACGCTTCACTCGACCATAGCCTTCGCGGCGAAAGTTTGCCGATAGCCAACGGGCCACGAATGCGTCCACATCGGCGACGCTTGCGCCCAGTTGAAGCACTCTGATGAGAATGGCCGGCACGTGCTCGGGAACTTCGCGGGCCAAAATCCCCAGGGCTTCGACTGCCGCCGTGGCCAGCGTGCCTTCCTGTTTCATAGCATGTGAGATGGAATCGCGGACGACTTTTTTTCTCGACGCGTCTGCGGTTCCGCGGAGGTAGGTTATGGCAGCTGGCACATTGTCGATAAGAACGCGCGAAAGACTACTGAGAACATAAGCACGCCGCCTGCTCGTGTCGCAGCGTTGGGTGAAATTCAGAGCAAGATTTACGTACTGCTGCGCCCCCTGGCTTACGGTAAGAAGCGCGACGAGGATTTGCTCCGGATGCAGCGAAGCGGCGTCCTCTACGTACTCGCTGCCGCGCTTCATCCACGATGCGTCGCCCGAACCGGTGATCAGCCTTCTCAGTAACTCGGCGGCATACGCGGGGTTGGCGTCCATCCACTGCGTCGCACGCAGCCGTAACGCCGCGTCGGTCGGATGTGCAGTGACCAACAACGCGATCAACCGATACGCGTGCTGCTGTACGGTACACAAGTCCAACCAGCGGATGGCCTGACGCTCAATATCCGCATCCGTGGGGTTCGCTGAAAGAAGAGAGGCGATCACTCGATGTGCATCCTTATGCGAAGGGTTCGCCTCCAGCCAATGCATTCCAAGCAGATTCGCTTCAGCATCTAATGGGTTCGCGGTGATCAACGAGCGAAGGATCTCAGCGGCTCCGGATTTCGAGGCATTGGCATCGAGCCACCGCATGGCGCACTGGCGGACCTCCGCATCGGATGGGTTTGCGACGATCAACGAGCGAAGGAGCTCGTGGACTCCGGATTGCGAGGCGTTTGGGTCAATCCACTGTATCGCGCGCAATCGGGAATCGGCATCATTCGGGTTCGCGACGACCAGCGAACGCAGCACCTCATGCGCACCCGAATGCGATTTGTTCGCATCCAGCCACTGCATCGCGCGCATTCGAAAATCGGCATCCGTCGGATTCGCGGCGATCAGCGAGCGCAGGAGCTCATGCGCACTCGAATGCGATTTGTTCGCATCCAGCCACTGTATCCCGCGCATTCGGAAATCGGCATCCGTCGGATTCGCGGCGATCAGCGAGCGCAGGAGCTCATGCGCTCCGGAGTGCAAAGGGTTCGCGTCGAGCCACCGCATTGAGCGCTGGCGAGCCTCGGCATCAGATGGGCTGGCGGCGATCAGCGAGCGCAGGATCTCATTCGCTCCGGAGTGCGAAGGGTTCGCGTCGAGCCACCGCATTGAGCGCTGCCGAGTCTCGGCATCTGATGGGCTTGCGGCGATCAGCGAGCGGAGGAGCTCACGAGCCCCGGAGTGCGAAGCGTTCACGTCGAGCCATTGCATGGCGCGCTGGCGTACGTCAGAGTCAGATGGGTTTGCAGCGATCAACCTTCGCAGAAACTCGGGAACGGAAGGATGAGCGGCATTCGCATCCAGCCACCGCGTCGCACGCTGGCGTATGTCGGAATCAGATCGACTGACAGCCATAAGCGACATCAAAAGCTGGTGCACGGAAGGATCTGACGCATTCGCATCCAGCCACTGTGTTGCGCGCTGGCGCACGCCCGCGTCGGCCGGGTTTGCAGCAAGTAACGATCTCAGAATCTCGTGAGCGGAGGGATGCGAGGCGTTTGCATCCAGCCACTGCGTTGCCCGCTGGCGCACGCCGGAGTCAGAGGAGCTTGCGACGATGCAGGTGTTCAGCAGTAGGAAAGTTCCAGGGTCAGTAGCGTTCGCGTCCAACCAACGCAATGCTGTCAGACTCACTTCGGGATTAGACGGATTCGCAACCCACAACAGTGCCATTACGCGATGCGCTTGCGGATTCGATTGGTTCTCATTCAACCAATCGAGCACGAGGCGAAGGGCTTTGTCGGGCTGACCCGACTGCGACTGGATTCTGAGTAACGCGGAGGCGACATTTGGGTTCGTCGCGTTCTGTCGCAAGAAACGGCCTGCTGCGTTCTGAAGCTGATCCCGCTCGGCAGGCTTCGCCTCCGCGAGAAGCCAGACCCACGCCGCGATGGTTCCCGGAAGAGTGCTTGCTATGTCCGGCCGCTCCATTGCCTGGATTGCCTCCGACAGTGGGCTCGGACTCAAAGCCAAGTCCGCAATCTTCATCTCCAGTTCGAGCCATACTGGCAGCGCTCGCGGGTCGACGCTTCCGCCGGCCGTTTCCAGTTGCAGGCGGTAAATCTCACGAATGACTTTTCTGCGGTCGGCGATCTGGGGCGATTCACCGACCCCGACGGTCCCCAAATGCGTCGTTCCGAGGAGAACGCGAATCGGCCAGAAGGGGAAAAGCTCCGTGGCATCGGCAGCACGGATTCTCAGCACGTTGTGAAGCTCACGTGCCAACGCCTTTTCGAGCGTCTCAGGCGCTTGCACCCAGTCCCGGAAAAGCAGCCAGGCGAGATGGGGATGCGCGAGCCGCACTGCGGCGCGCGGGCCGCCATCGATTCGGAAATGGAGCTGATCGTCTCTACAAAGTCGTTCCAGCGTATCAAGCACTCGCGAGTCGGCAACGAGAGCGAGCGGGGTATCGAGGTACATCGCCGTCGCGGCGACGATCGTGCGCGCTGTGTCGAAAACGCCATCGTGGAGTAAGCGCCGGCGAAATCGTTGCGCGAACTCAGACATTCGCTCGTTCTGCGCAAGCTCGAACATGAGCTGGACGAGGAGGGGATTCTCATACGTGAGCGAAGCAGGATCGCGTGAATTGCCGCTGCGCGCGCCGTACCACGCAACGAACTCATCGGCCTCATCCGCGCTAAGTCGAGGCAATTCGAATGGGGTAACTTCGAAGACTTCCGGAAGCCGGCCTTTGAACTGCTCAAACTGTTCCGTCGGTCCGCAGGTGAGAAGGGCAATGGGCGGCGTGGCCAACGTGCACGTTTCGCGTACCGTCTGTTCCCACGCGTCGCGGTCGTGCAGGTCGTAGATGTCATCCACGACGATCAGGGGAGGTCCGTTCGATCCTGTTGGCGGCGGCCATTTCGAAGAAAGCGAGACTAGATCCTGAACCTCCTGAGGCGTCACTTGCAGTAGAGCCGGACTTGTTTCTCGGTTGAGAAGGTCGGCTACCACCTGAAGCAGCAACACCGATTTCCCCTCACCCGACCGGCCGGCAATCCAGAACACCGGTACCGCGCTGATCAGCTCTTCGCTTTCCACATCCGAAAGCCAGGTGTCGATACGTTCCCGCACCGCCGCCAACACTGCCGGACGATCGCGGAAAAAGCCTTTTCGCAAGTGCTCGAGCTTTGGTGTGTGTCCGGCAAGCACGCGGCGATCGGCCGTGGCGTCAGAATCGGGACGGACATGCTCCGGCGTCAGCACCCGACCGATCCTCTTCCACTCGTTGCGTCGTTCCGCGGCAACATACAAGCTCCACAGCTCGCGGCCGAGGGATCGCATTTGATCCGGCCCCTCGAGCAGAAAACTTGACAGGAGCCTCCCCATGAGTCGTTCGAGGAGTGCCGCGCTATCGCGAATACCGGTGCTCCAGAACACGATGCTGAGCTCATCAAGCGGATCACGCGACTCCAGCACCGGATTCGCCGCGTCGATGCGGCCAAGCATCTCCTTCCAACAGGCTTCATCGCCGTCGTCGAGAACCTCGGACATCGGCACGTCGGCCGGGTTCTGAGGAGTGATTCTCGTTCGGCAGCCAACCTGGAAGCACAGTTGTGGGAGCAGTTCGGGAAGCTCGTCGCGGCAAAGCTGCGTCACGAAGTACGCCTCTTCCAGGAATGAGCGCATCGCTCTGATGTCGAGTGTCCTTTTGACCTGAATCAGTCGAAGGAGCCGGTCAGTCGGACAGACAATGTCGGAAAGGCTCTCGAGTTCAGCCAGCTCTCCCGGCTCGTACCCTCCCTCCTCGATCCTCTGAAAGAAGCGCGCGAGAAACACGGCAGCCTGATAAGAGAACCCGGCCAGAGACCACCAGCCTCCGGTTGCGCGCTTGGGATAGTGCTCGCGCCAGAGCGTTAGAAGGCGGGTGAGATCGTTACCAACGTTCGCTACCACGCTTCTATCGTAGCGGAACGCCGTAAGTCGTTCTTAGCAGAGCGCGCGATCACGTTTGCATGCGCACGCGCCAAGAAGAGTAATTTCTTAAGTGGTGCCCAGGGACGGAATTGAACCGCCGACACGAGGATTTTCAGTCCTCTGCTCTACCAACTGAGCTACCTGGGCCCGAGGGTGGGCGGGAAAGCGGGCGCGGAAAATACCATGCGCGAGCGGGGGTGTAAATGCCGGGCGCTCGGCGGTTCATTCCGAGGGAGTTCGCTACATGCGAGCGTTCGTTGTTGCGTTTCCCGCGTTCGTCGCATCCTCGATATCAGCGGTCTTCATGGATTCGAGGCGTCGTCACGAGGAACGTGGGCGGGGCCGAAATCAGCCCCACCCACGGAACTGCGGCTACCTCACTTCATGCACTTCTCGCAGATCTGCTTGACGGCGGTGCCGTCGCTCGCTTTGCCGCGGGAGTCCTGGACGCGGAGCGTGGCGCCGTACTGGCCGCCGGACTGGTACTGATGATCGATCGTGGGATTCGTCGTTGCGACGGGGGCGGAGCCGTCGCCGAAATCGAAGACGTATTTGACGATCGTGTCGCGAAGTTGCGGATCGGTTGACGTGGCGTCGGGGTCGATGGAGTTCGACGCGTCGAAGTGGACCTTGAGGTTCTTGCGCGGGCCGATGGACGAGGCGGAGAGGACCGGCACCGGCGCGCGATTCGGACCGCACTGCGATACCGGGACAGTCTGTACCGAGCCGGCGCCGATGCCGTTGTCGGGCATCAGGTCGAGCGGCTGCGAGAGGACGCCGCCGGGCTGCGCGGAGGAAATGGAGAGCAGCGAGGTGATGCTCTGGCCGGCGGCAGTCACGCCGATATCGCTGGCGCGGACGATGATCGTGATGACGCCGGTGGCCGGCGCGTAGCCGCTACCCGCCAGCGCGGGAACGGCCGTTCCGTCGACGAAGTCGCCGCGGTAGTTGCCGTTGCTGTCGGCCTTCACCTTGTACGATTCGAAGCGCGGAGTGCCGGCGGAGTCGGTGATCATCCGCACGGCGTAGGCTGCGTTCGCGCTGTTCCGGAACGACGTGAACCAGACGGAGCTCGGCGGGAGCGAACCGTCGGTCGACGCAGTCTTGAGTTGGAACGTCATCGAGAGCTGGCCGCCGGTGAGATACGGCTCGCTTACGGTCAGCAACGTCAGATCGGCGGCGGGGGGGACGGGCGCGCCCGGCGACTGGCCGAGGACGGTGACGACGGAGACGGTGTCGCCGGTGCCGTCCTTCGCAACCGTGAGGCCGGGAGCGACGCAGATGTTTTCTGTCGGAAGCGGCGGCGCGACGACGTTGCTCGGTGTGCCGGCGCCGTTCAGATTCAGGGCGGACACGCGATATTGATACGTCGAGCTCGCGGCGATGGCGGTGGTGTCGTCGTACTTTGTCGCCGCCGCGGTCAGCTTCGCCAGGACGCGGAACGAGCCGCTGTTCTCGGCCCGCTCGAGCGTGTAGCCGGTGATCGGCGACGCGCCGGCGGCGGGAACGGTCCAGTTCAGATTGACGCTCAGCGGATTGCGCGAACCGGTCAGCGACGGGCTGGCCGGGAAGGCGCTCGGCGGCGGCGGGTCGAACGCGGCGAGCATCCGCTTGCCGGTAACCTGGCGGGCGATGTAGCCGCGGCTGCTGAACGTGCCCGGGCCGCCGCTGACGCACGCGTCGACGCAGCCGTCCGCGTAACCGACGATGATGCGACCCTGGCCGTCGATGTCGGCGTCCATGAAGTCGAGGAGATTGCGGTCGTCGGGCGTATTGCTGCAGAACGTGCCGCGGTCGCAGATGGAACCCTTCTGCGTCGGGTCGTTCGGCGTGATGTTGTTCAGTTCCCACGTCGCGCCGCCGTCGAAGGTCGTGGCAGCGTAGAGATACCACTCGGCGGTGGCGGGGAACGAGGCCATGTCGCCGGAATCGCCTTCGGTGGTCGTGCCGTGGAAGATGAAGGCGGCGCGGCCGGGATCGCCCGCCACGACGGTCGGGAAGACGATGTTGGTCAGGCCGGCCGGTGCGCCGACGTCGGTGGCCGGCTCCTGCCAGAGGATGGTCGGGTTGGCGGGATCGGACTTGTCGAGCGTTCCTTTGATGATCATCGGACGGTCGTCGCCCGACTCGCCGTAGCCGTACCAGATGGTCTTGCCGTCGTTGGCGATGGCGATCGAGGAATCCCATCGGCCGCTGGAGGTCGCGGGCACGGTGATGTAGTGCCACGTCTCGCCGGCATCGATCGAAAGCGAAACGCCTTCGTGGCCTTCGCACGAATTGTTCATCGGGACGTACACCGTGCCGTCCGCGCCGACTTTCACATGGCCGTGGTTGCCGCAGCCGTCGGTGATCGGGAAGATCGGCCGGCTGGGATTGAACGTCTGGCCGCCGTCGTCGCTGCGGGAACAGAACGCGTTCACGTCTTCATGCGAGCAGTAGTACATCGCGTGCGGGTAGTCGGCGCCGACGCGCGCGGTGGCGGGCTTGGTGTTGTTCGGATAGGGGCCGACGGCGATCGACTGATTGTCGACGCCATGCACCTGGCCCGGTCCCGTGAGCGACCGCGTCCACGTGTTGGCGTTGCCGGAGCTGTCGGTGTAGGCGATGTAGCTCGACGCCGCCAGCAGCTGCGCGATCCAGACGCGCTGGTTCGCTTTGCCGTCGGGGAACCGATGCTGATCCATGGTCATGAAGGGATCGGCGGTCGTCGGCGCGCCGCCCGTGCCGAGGTTGCGCCACGTAGCGCTGGCGGGGCTGGTGGCGTCGTCAAATGACGCTTCGAGCACGTCGAAGTTGAAGAGCATGTAGGCCTTGTTCGTGGCCAGGTCGACGCCCATGGTCGGTTCGTGGGCCTGCTCAGTGCGCGTCGAGACGGCCGGCGGCGGCGTGTAGTTGGCGAAGGTCGGGCCGCCGAGTTTCACGGTCGTGCTCTGCGTCGGCGTCGGTCCGGTGATGAGCGATGCGGTGACGGTTGCGGAAACCGCGGCGGGGATCGACGGCACGACGAACACGCGGTACGTGCTCGTGCCGGATGTCACCGGAAACTCGGTCGACTCGGGTGCGGGCGGGGTGTTGCGCGATTTGCGGAACGGAGCGCCGGACGCGGTGTCGTACGGGGGCGTGTAGATGTGCATGTCGAGATCGCTGGCCTGCGGATCCCAGCCGAGCGTCACGCGGATCCGGTCGGTCGGATGCAGCTGCGCGTAATCCGCCGGCAGCGACACGTTCAGCTGCACGACGAAGCAGGGATTCGCCAGCGTGTCGCAGATGAAGCTGTCCGAGTTCCCCATGCCGGCCAGCTCGAGGACCAGAGCGGCTGTGTACGTCTCGTTCGGCACGAAGAACGGTCCGCCGCTGGCGCTGGCGGTGCGCGCGGTGTCGGTCAGAGTGAGGGTGGCGGCGGGGTTTTGCGCGGACGCTGCCGAGGCGATCAGGAGAAGAGCGACGCAAACAAGGAGCCGACGGTCGAACATCAAAAGCCTCCAAATCCGGTTACGTTGATTGCGATTGGCGGTAGTAACGCTACCGGCGCGGTGCAAACGTCAGACCAACGTTGGAGGTCACATTCGCGAATCTTGATAGAGGGACCGGTTTCACGCGGAGAGCGCGGAGAGGCGGAGGAGTTTACGAGATGCGCGATTGGACGACGACGGCGAGGTCGCGCAGCGGTTGGGCAGCGGGGCCGAGGTTGGAGATTGAGGAGAGGGAGGTCTCGACCAGCTCGTCGCTGAGCTTCTTCGCGCCATCCACGCCGGCGAGTTTGACGAACGTCAGGCGGTCGGCGTCCTTGCCGACGTCTTTGCCGAGTTGTTCGGGGCTGCCGACGACGTCGAGGATGTCGTCGGTAATCTGGAAGGCCAGGCCGAGGTTCTTGGCGAAGACTTCGATGCGGCCGAGGGCGGCGGGAGAGGTGTTGGCGAGCATCGCGCCGACGGCGGCGGCGGCGACGAAGAGTGCGCCGGTTTTGCGGGAGTGGATGAACTCGAGCGTGTCGAAATCGAGGCGCGACGTTTCGCTGTGCAGATCGACTGCTTCGCCGGCGATGGTGCCGTCCCAACCGACGGCATCGACGACGCGTTTGATCACCTGCAGCATCGGCCACTGGCGCGGGGTCAGCGCCGCGTAGTTCTTCGCGACGAGTCCGTACGCGTGATTGAGAAGCGCGACCGAGGAGAGGATCGCAAGGTCTTCGCCGAATTCGCGATGCAATGTCGGCTGTCCGCGGCGGAGGAGCGCATCGTCCATCGACGGCAGGTCGTCGAGGATCAGCGACGACGCGTGGATCATCTCCATCGCCGCTGCGGCGTCCGCGAGTTTCTCCGCTTTGCAGCCCGCCGCCTCCCCTGCTGCCATCAGCAAAACGCCGCGAACGCGTTTGCCGGATGAGGTCAGCGCGCGCTTGAGAGGATCGGCCAGCGGCTTCGGGGCGCCGGCGCGGAGGGCGATGTTTTTGAGGGTTTCGTCGATCAGCGCGCGCCGCGCCGCGAAGTAGTCGTTCACTCGGGCGCATGGTAGCATCGGCCACTTCGGCGACGGGAACTCTATGAACCTGAGACACTTCGGGCGTGCCCAGCAGATGTGGGTTCTGATCGTTGCCTGCTTCACGCTGTTCGCGCTCTTCCTCCTGCTGGTGCCGGGGATGACGTTCGCGATGTGGTGGCCGTCGATGCTCGCGGCGCTTCTGGCCAGCGGAATCACGGTCGCGGCATTTCAGTGGTGGCTCGGCTCCGTCCTCGCGCGCCGCGACTCGTCGATCCAGCTTCTCAACCGCATCACCGCCGGCGATCTCTCGCTCGCGGCGCGCGAAATTCAACTGGCGACACAGTCGACGCGGATGTCTGCAGCGCTGCGCGCGCTGGTCTCGAATCTCGAGCGGACGATGCGCCGCTTCGCGCAGCTGGCCACCGACGTCGCAACTGCCAGCGGTCAGATCAGCGGACGTTCGCGGGTGCTCGCGCGCGGCGCCGGCGAGCAACTCGTCTCGACCGAATCGACCTCGGCATCCGTCGGCCAGATCGATCAGACCATCAACAACGTGCGCACATCGATGGAAGAACTCTCCGCGAATGCAGAGGAGACGTCGACCTCGGTGCTGGAGATGTCGGCGTCGATCGAGGAAGTGAGCCGCATCGCCGACACGCTGGCCGAATTCGTCGAGCAAACGTCGTCGGCATTCGAAGAGATGAGCGCGTCGATCTCGCAGGTCGCCGCGAACACGGAAAGCTTCTCGTCGTTCGCGACGCAGACTGCCAGCTCGATGGTGGAGATGAATGCGACCACCGAGGAGATCGGCAAGTCCGCGAAGCAATCGGCGGAGCTCGCGCGGTACGTGAAGGATGCTGCCAGCGAAGGGCGCGTCGCCGTCAGCGGCACTGTCGAAGGGATGCGCAAAATTCAGGTAGCCGTCGATGAGGCGAAAGCCGCGCTCGGCGAGCTCGCCAATCGGTCGCAGGAAATCGGCGAAATCGTTCGCGTCATCGACGAGATCGCGGGGCAGACCAATTTGCTCGCGCTGAACGCGGCGATCATCGCCGCGCAGGCGGGCGAGCGGGGCAAGGGATTCGCGGTCGGCGCCGACGAGATCCGCGATCTCTCCGAACGCACCTCGGTATCGACCGACGAGATCCGCACGCTGATTCAGAACGTGCAGCGCGCCGTCGATCGCGCCGCCGAACAGATGACGATCAGCAGCGATCGCGTGTTCGACGGCGTCGCGCTGACGGCGCGCGCAGAGCAGACGCTCGACAAGATCCTCGACATGACCGCGCGGTCGACGAACTCGATCGCCGAGATTGCGCGCGCGACCGACGAGCAGTCGCGCGGCAGCAAGGCGGCCACGGCGGCGATCGAAGAAGTGACGAAGATGGTGCAGCAGACCGCGAGCGCGACACAGCAGCAATCGCAGACGGCGCGCAAAGTCGGCGAGCAAACGTCAATGGTGCGCGACTACACCAAGCACCTCAAGCGCGCGATGTCGGCGCAGGAAACGGGCAGCCGCGCCATCAGCCGGGCCATGGAAAACATCATGGGCCTCGTGCAGAACGTCCTCGAATCAACCTCGGTGCTTGCCACCGAAAGCTCGGCCATCGTGAAGGCGATGAGCGTGATCCAGCAGGCCACGCGCGAGTCGAACGTGTCGATCGGCGATCTGAATCAGATGGCGAACACGCTGTCGCATGAGTCGACGCTGCTGAATTCGGAGTTGGACCGCTTCACGCTGCCGACGCCCACCGAGGGTGGCAAACTGACGACGGCGACGGTGCTGTGGCAGCAACTGACGCTCGATCCGATCAACGTCAGTTCCGCCGCGCTGGGGTTTATCTCGAAGACGATTCAGGCGCATCTCGTCATGTACGGCGAAGGCGCGGAGCTGATTCCCGGACTCGCCGAACGGTGGGAGATCCTCGAGCAGGGACACGTCTACCGTTTCCACCTGCGCCGTGGCGTGCGTTTCCACAACGGGCGCACGCTCGAAGCGAAAGACGTCCACGACGCGCTGGTGCGGTTGCTGCTACCGGAGTTGAATTCGGCATCGAGCTGGATCATGCGTGAGGTGCGCGGCTCGGCGGATGTGATCGCGGGCCGTACGCGCACGCTGTCCGGCATTCAGGTCCGCGATCAACACACGGTCGACATCATCCTCGACGAGCCGCTGGCGTTTTTCCTGTCGCTGCTGACGATGCACGAAGCGGCGATCATTCCGGCCGAGGAAGCGCGCGATCCGGAACGATTCCGGTTGCATCCGGTCGGCGCTGGCCCGTTCCGTCTGGCCGAGGCGACGGAGGGCGAGCGCGTTCGCGTGCAGCGCAATCGCGACTACTACGTGCCGGGTATCCCGCATCTCGACGAGCTGGAGTTCCGGCTCGACCTGCGCAGCTTCCGCGATATGGCCGAGGCGTTTTTGCGCGGCGAGGTGGATATCGCGCACGGCGTACCGCTGAACATCGTCAGCGAGCTCCGCGCTGATCCGCGCATCGCGCCGTACATGCTGACCACGATCCAGTTGCACACGTCGTACTTCGGCTACGACTGCACGGTGGCACCCTTCAATCGCGTGGAAGTGCGGCAGGCGATCAATCACGCCATCAACCGCGACCGCATCAACGAACGCGTTTTCGCCGGACTCGGTGTGGTGGCGAAGTCGCTGCTGCCTCCCGGCCTCCTCGGCTACGACGCGAACCTGCGCGGCATCGAACACGATCCGGAACGCGCACGGTCGTTGATGCGGCAGGCCGGCGTCAGCGGTGGACTGCGCGTCGAGTACCGCACGTGGGACACGGATGAGTTCAACAACTCCGGCCAGCTTCCGCTGATCGTCGAGGATCTCGCGGCGATCGGCATCGACGTAAACGTGACGATGCATTCCGCGGTCGAAGCGCGCAAGCCGTTGTCCAAGCCGGGCCACGGGATGTTTTTCTGCGGCAATTGGTACGCGGACTTCCCCGACTCCGACAATTTCTTCTACGTCTTCTTCCACAGCGAGGCGCACTCGATCCGCGGCTTCTACTATCACCGGCCGGAGGTCGACGCGCAGATCGATGAGGCGCGCCGCGCAAACGATCCCGAACGGCGCGCCGAGATCTACCGTCAACTGAATCAGATGGTGATCCGCGAAGCGCCGTTGGCGACGCTTTTCCACGAACGCTTCTTTGTGCTGCAGAAGCCGGAAGTGCGGGGACTGCGGACGTCGCTGGTGCCGCCGCCGGTGCGATATCACGGGACCTGGATCGAGGAGTAGAAGGCTTTCACGCGGAGCCGCGGAGTTAAGTCGTCTCTCTCCGCGTCTCCGCGGCTCCGCGTGAAGGCCTTCCGGAGACATACACGCCAGCCACGATCATCGTGCCAGCAAGCAATGCGATCGGCCGAATCTGTTCCTGTAGAAAAATCGCGGCGAGGATGACCGCGAAGACGGGCTGCAGGTACGTGTATGCGGCGACCACCGAGCTCTCCGCATACTTCAGCGCCCAGGCGTTCATCAGGTACGCGGCGATGGTCGGGCCGGCGATCACGAATGCCAGCGACCACCACGCGGTCGGCGGAATCGCGCGCCATGGTTCGTGCAGCATCGGCCAGGCGGCGATCGGGAGCATGACGATCGATGCGATCGCGAACATCCGCGCGATCACGCGGCGGGCGGACATCCGCGCCATGGCCGGCTTGGAGAAGACGAGATAGAGCGCGTACGAGAGCGAGTTGCCGACGATCATGAGATCGCCGAGGAGCGATTTCGCGGTCCCGCTGAACCCCTCTGCTCCGACCAGCACGATCGCGCCTGCGGCGGACAGGGCGATGCCACCGACCTTTGTCGCGGTCGGAAACTCGCGTCCGAGGGCAATCGCGGCGGCCAGCGCGAAAATCGGGATCGTCGTGATCAGGATCGCCGCCGCATGCGCCGTCGTCAGCGCGAGGCCGGCCAGGAAAAGCGTCTGATTGATGACCACGCCGAGGATCGAGAAGCGGAACAACCGCCATCCATCGCCGGGCTCGAGCGGCGCAGCGTTCCGCTCGCGCAGCACCGTGTTTAGGATGATGGCGGCCGCGAGCACACGTAAGTACGCGAATGTCAGCGGGTTGAAGACATGCATCCCGACCTTCGAGATGATGTAGTTGATCGCGAAGAGCACCGAGACCGATGCCATCGCAGCGTGGACGACCAGCGCGCTCGGGACATGACCGGGCTTAACATTGCCCACGCCACTGGCGGCGGAGCCTTGGGCAGCCAACGCTGCCGGCCGTGCCGGCTTTTGCAAGGGGCGGCATCATAATCGCGTAAACGCGGGCGGCGGACAGCCGTCCAAAGGGTCGTGGGTACCGTGGCGACATTCCGAGTGAATCCGATCAGCGAATCCGCGCCGTCCGACCAGGAGCTCATCGCGCGCACGCTGGGCGGCGACGGAGCAGCGTTCGGAATCCTCGTCGACCGGTTCCAGCGCAAGATCTATCGCGTCGCCTACGCCATCACCCGCGATGACACCGAAGCCGACACGATCACGCAGGACACCTTCATTCAGGCCTACACGCACCTCGGAAAGTTTCAAGGCCGCGCGGAGCTGGAAACGTGGCTGACGCGTATCGCCATCAACCGTTCGCGCGACTGGCTGCGGCGCCGCAAGTTCGTGAGCATCTTTTCGCACGACGACGCCGAAAGCGACGACCGCATCTACGCGATCGAGCCGGTCGACGAGCAACCCGACGCCGAACGCTTATTCATGGCCCACCAGCTTCGGGCGGCCATTCTCCGCGCCGAGCGTACGTTATCGTCGCAGCAGAAAATCATCTTCCGTCTGCGACACTATGAGAATCATTCACTCGAGGAGATTGCAGAGCTCCTCGGGTTGCGCTCCGGAACGGTCCGGGCGCATCTGTTCCGCGCCATCCACAAGGTCCGCAAAGAACTCGGCGAGTGGGTGACGAAGAGAGAGGGAGTTTTCGATGAAGCACTTTAGCGAAGCAGATTTACTGGAGACCTACTACACACAACCGGGCGAATCGATGCCGGTGATGATGCACCTCGCGGATTGCCGCGAGTGCGCCGCGCGCTACGAACGGTTGGAACTGAAGCTGCGCGAAGCGGCTGCCTGCAACACCGAGAAGCCGGCCACCTTCTGGACGCGCCAGCGGCTGCAGATCATGCGCAGCATCGACAAGCAGCAGTCGCATGCTGCCAGCGCCAGCCGCATGTTGCGCGTCGCAGCCGCGGCGATCCTGTCGTTCTTCCTCGGCGGCGCGGTCGTCTACGAAAGCGTCAAACCCGTTCAGCATCAGCCGGCGCCGATCGTGAAGGTTGTGCCTGTCGTTGCGCAGACCGCGCCGGCTCCGTCCCCGGCCGACATCCACGATGCCTGGCAGTCCGATGAGCTGAAAGATTTCCATAACGTCGTGGAGTGGGAGTCGTGGGTGCCTGACAACAAGACGACGTCCAATCGAGGGAGCTCGCTGTGAAGCGCATTGCCGTTCTTGCTGCGCTCACCGTCGTTTTCGCCACCTCGGCGTTCGCGCAGAATCTGCCTCCCGGCAAGTGGTGGCGCCGGCCGGAAATCGTGCAGAGCCTGAATCTTTCCGAAGAGCAGCAGAACAAGTTGGAGACTGCGTTCCGGACCGCGTCGAGCGATCTGATCGATCTTCGCGGTGAAGTGGAGAAGCAGAACATCGCTCTTCGCGGCGACCTCGATCAATCGCAGCTCGACCGCGCCACGATCCGCCGCGACGCGCAGCGTTTGTCGGACGCGCGCACGCGCCTCTTCGAACGCGAGCTGATGATGCTCGTCGACATGCGCGCCGTGCTCAACGACTCGCAATGGGATCGGATGCGCAGCCAGTTGGAACGCTTCGGCGCGCAGCAGCAACAGCTTCGTCCTCGCGCGAACGGTCGGAAAAACCGTTAAACCACAGAGGCACAGAGATCACAGACAGATTTTCTCTGTGTCCTTTGTGTCTCTGTGGTTGATTTCATCTCGCCAACAAACGGAACCGCGACGGATCGTAACGAAGCGCCATCAACTTCCCCTTGTGAATCGCGACATTGCCGGGAATCGTCACGCGCAGCAGGAACGCGCCGCTGAGCACTCCACGTACGTGCCACGCGCCGCCATAGAAGCTGGCTTCTTCGACGCTGAAAATCAAATCCGATTCCTCACCTGCCGCGGCGACGGAGAAATCGTCCGGACGAATGAGCGCGATTCCACTTCCCTGAAACGGCGGCGGATCGACGTCCCACGATCCGATGATCGACTCGACGACATTGCCGCGGATGGTCACCGGCACGACGCTCACATCCCCCGTCGCCGCCGCCGCCGCTTCGCTGCGCGGATTCCCATAAACCTCGGACGGCATCCCCTCCTGCACGATGCGCCCGCCATCGAGCACGATCACTCGATCGATCGCCCCCAGCTCGACAATCGATGACGGCGCGGTGATGACCGTCGTCCCCATCACGCGCAGCGTTCGGTAAAACTCGTCGGCGAGGTTCTCCGATGGATTCACCCCTTCGAGGATGCGGTCCGCGATCAGGATCGCCGGTTTGAGAACCTCGATCCGCGCGAGGTTCGCGCGCGTTCTCTCGGTCGACGACAACGTGTCCAGGCGGCGATCGAGTAACAGGTTCCACTTCGTTGCCGCCAGCTCGATCTCATGCTGCCGATCCTCGCGATCGATCGTCCGCTGCCGTGCCGCGGCAACGAGCAGATGGCGAACGGACCAGCGTGACGGAGCGTCGATGGCCGAGGTCGTGTAGAGCAAGGGACGACGCGCGCGCTTGAGGCTGGTGACGTCGCGCGATCCGATGCGGACTTCACCCGATTGCGGCTTCCGATCGCCGGCGATGATCTGCAACAACGTCGACGCTCCGCATCCCGCCGGGCCCACGATTGCGGTGTGCGTTGATCGCGGAAAGGTTGCGGTTACGTCGCGCAAGTTCGCGAACGCGATGTTGGTCACCGAGACGTCGAGCATCAACGCGATTCTTTCATGGCCTACGGTCCCGTGCGGTACGCCACTTGCACATCACGAGAGCGATCTCGGACCTTCTACGATTCACGGAGCGCAGGTGAGCATTCGAGCGCGGCGTACCCCCTTCAAACTCCGCAAGCTGCTGGTCATCGACGACGATACGGCGTTGGTCGCCGCCTATCGCGATCTCCTGCTGCCGTACGGCTTCGAAGTCCTCACCGCGTCCGACGGTCAGGACGCCATTCCCATCGTCGAGCAGAATCCCGACATCATGCTGGTCATCCTCGATCTGGCCATGCCGCGCATGGACGGCCGCGAGTGGCTGCGCTGGTTCCGCGGCCACCGCAAGGAATCGCCGGTCATCATCATCTCCGCCTACAAACTCGACGCGAGTGACGAAGATCTGAAGCCGGCCGTGATCCTGGAGAAGCCGTTTCACGTCGCCGAGTTGCTCGACATGGTCGGCCTTTTCTGCGGACTCGGCACGCCGATGGCCGCGGAAGCAACCTAGACTGCGCCAATGGCCCGTGTAGGAATCATCGGCACCGGCTGGGGCGCGCGCGTGCAGGTGCCTGCGTTCCGCGAGGCGGGACTCGACGTCGTCGCCATCGCCGGGCACAACGCCGAACGGACGCGCAAGATCGCCGGCGAGCTCGACGTCGAGCCGTTCGACGACTGGCGTTCGCTCATCGCGTCGAACATCGATCTCGTCACCATCGTCACGCCGCCCTCGGAACATCTGGAGATGGCCACGTCCGCGCTGGACGCGGGCAAGCACGTGCTCTGCGAGAAACCGACTGCGCTGAGTGCATCCGAGGCCGAGCAACTTGTCGCGGTTGGGCGCAAGCATCCAGAGCAGATCGCGCTCATCGACCACGAGTTGCGTTTCCTCCCCTCGTTCCGTGCCGCGCGCGAGCGCATCGCCGACCTCGGCACGATTCGCTACGCTGAGGTTCGATACGCTAGCCCCGGCCGCGGCGATCGAACGCGCGCCTGGAACTGGTGGAGCGATGCGGAGCAGGGCGGCGGAATCTGGGGAGCCGTCGGCTCGCACTGCGTCGACATGCTCCGCTTCCTCGGCATGGAGATCGAAGCGGTGCAGGCAACGCTGCGCACGATCATCGACGAGCGTCCCTTCGAAAACGGTACGCGCCGCGTGACGTCCGACGACTTCGCCGACGTCGCTCTTCGCCTCGCCAACGATGCGATCGCGTCGATGACCTTCAGCGCCGTCGCCTCGGGACCCGACGAGCCGACCACGCTCACGATCCACGGCGAAGAAGGCGCGATGCGTCTCACCGGCGAAGACCTGCTGACCGCGATGCGCGGCGAACCATTCACCGCCGCGACGAAAGGCAGCCGCGCCGATCGAAAAGGCAACTCCGCCGGCGGCGCCTTCGGCACCGGCACCTACCTCCTCGGCCGCGCGCTGAAAAGCGCGATCGATGACGGCGATCGCACTGTACTCGCGAACGCGGCCACGTTCGAGGACGGCCTCAAGCAGCAGCGAGTGCTCGACGCCGCCCGCGAGTCCAGCGCGGACGACGGCCGCTGGACCGACCTGTCATCCTGAGGCTGCCGGAGCCGGGAGCTGCGAAGCAGCGGAACGGCGGAGGACGCCGAAGGATCTCAAGCTTCCCCCAATCTGCGTTTGAATCCCAGTAGGTTTCAGCCGGAGTTGTGCATCTTGAGATCCTTCGTCGTCCTGCGGCGCTCCGCCTTCGGCTACGACGCCTTCGGCGACTCAGGATGACAGCGAGTGCTGCGCGCGCGAAAGCGCGCGCAGCATGCGGATCACTTAACCACCGGCACACCCGCCGCCAGCTTGTTGAACGCCGGCAAATCCGTATCCCAGATCGCCTTCAATTTCGCCAGCTCTACATTGATCTTCGACACCAGCTCATCGCGTACCGCGATCTGTTGTGCCGTCGGCGCGTACGGACCGGTTGCCGCGGAGTCGCCGACGCCGGCCAGCTTGTCGTTGAGGCGGATCGGATAGTTCAGTGGATCCTGCGAGCTCTTGTTTTTCGTCTGGTACAGCGCCTCTTCGACCGCGGTCATCTTTTTATCGAGATCGTTGGCCGCGGTAACGACGGCCTTATTGTCGGCTACGCGCTTCTTCACGTCCGTGAGCTGTTTGCGCACCTCGCGAATGCGAGCGACCGCCTCATTGACCTCGGAGAGTTTGTCGTGAACGCTGGTGACGAAATCGAACTGCGCTTTGAGATCGGCAGCGGTCGACGTGCTGCGCGGATCCTGGCGGATTTCGAATGACGTCGTCACCGGCGGCTGATCGCCGACAGTCAGTTTGGCTTGATACGTTCCCGGAATCACGCGTGGTCCGAGCGTGCCTCCGCTCCACATGATCAATCCCGCGAAGCGCTTGGCCTCCGCAGTTCGCAGATTCCAGACGAAGCGATTGTGGCCGTTGACGACGTCGGTGAGCTTGTTCGAGTCGCGGCCGCGCCGTCCGCCTTCCTCGCCGCCGCCTTCTTCCTCCGCCTCACCGCCTTCGGACTTGATCGCTTCCTTCGGCGCCTCTTCGGCCGCTGCAGTTGCAGCCGTCGCCGCCGCCGTTCCACTCGCCTCGCGCGGTTTCGCCGCCTCGGCCTGCACCGTTCCCGTGTACTCGCGGATCACTTTTCCATCGCTGCCGAGGATGGCCATGGAGACCTTGGTGCCGGGTTTTTGATCGTGGATGTAGTAATCAATGATGGCGCCGCCGGGGGGATTCGTACCCTGCCCGCCGCCCGGCCGCCCTCCCCCGCCCGCCGTCCGCCAGGTCAGAGCGGGCGTAAAGACGTGAACAGGTTTCGCGGCGACGTCCGGCGTGAGCTGGCGCAGCGGCTCGAGGTCGTCGAGCATCCAGAACGCCCGGCCGTGCGTCGCGGCGATCAGCGCGTCGTCGTGCACGAGCAAATCGTGAATCGGAACGATCGGCAGCTTGTACTGCAGCGATTGCCAGTGGCCGCCGTCGTCGTAGGAAACCCACACGCCGCGCTCCGTGCCGGCGTAGAGCAAACCGCGCTTCTTTGGATCGGCGCGGATGACGCGCGTGAATTCGGTGGCAGGAATCCCGTCGACGATCTTCGTCCACGTCTTGCCGTAGTCGGACGTCTTGTACAGGTACGGATGGAAATCGTCCCACTTGAAGTTCGTGGCCGCGACGTACGCCGCGCCCTTGTCGGTCGGGCTGGCGTCGATCTCGTTGATCATGATCCATTCGGGCATGATCGTTTTCGGCGGAGTGACGTTGTCCCAATGCGCGCCGCCGTCGCGGGAGACGTGCACGAGGCCGTCGTCGGAGCCAACCCACAGCACGCCCGCTTCCACCGACGACTCGGCGCCGTAGAAGATCGTGTCGTAGTACTCGACGCTGGTGTTGTCCTTCGTGATCGGCCCGCCGCTCGCCCCTTCCTTCGACTTGTCGTTGCGCGTCAGATCGGGGCTGATCACTTTCCAGCTCTGCCCCGCGTTCGTCGACTCCATCAAATACTGCGACGCCGCGTAGACCTTGTTCGGATCGTTGGGCGAAAAGAAGATCGGGAAGTTCCACTGGAAGCGGTGCTTGATGTCGGCCGCGCCGGCGCCCATCGGATTGTCGGGCCACGGATTGACGTCGCGCTGTTCGCCCGTCTTGTGGTTGTAGATCGTCAGCAGGCCGCCGTACGAACCGCCGTAGACGATGTCGGGATTCTTCGGGTCGGCCACGATATAGCCGCTCTCGCCGCCCGCCGTCTCCTCCCAATCGCGCGGACCGATTCCGCCGCCGCCGCTGCGATGGCGAATGCGAACCGCGGTGTTGTCCTGCTGCGGCCCGAGGAGGCGATAGGGGAAGTCACTATCGACAGACACGCGGTAGAACTGCGCCGTCGGCTGGTTGTCCTGCTTCGTCCAGTTCACGCCGCCGTCGGTGGTGACGTTCACGCCACCGTCGTTCGCTTCGATCATTCGCTGCGGATCGTTCGGCGCGATCCAGAGGTCGTGATTGTCGCCGTGCGGCGTGTTGATCGCGCTCCACGTCCGGCCGCCGTCCTTCGTCTTGTGGAAGCGGACATTGACGACGTAGGCCGTGTCCTCATCCTTCGGATCGGCGTAAATCCGGGTGTAGTACCAGGCCCGCTGGCGAAGATCGGCGGAGTCGCTGGTCTTCGCCCACGTGTCGCCGCCGTCGCGCGAGCGGAACACGCCGCCTTCCTTTGCCTCGACGATGGCGTAGACGTTCTGCGGATTCGACTGCGAAACGCTGACGCCGATGATGCCGAGCGTTCCCTTCGGCATCCCCTTGTTGCGCGACAGCTCTTTCCACGTCTCGCCGCCGTCGGTCGATTTCCAGAGCGCGGAACCGTCCCCACCGCTGTCGAAAAAGTACGCGCCGCGCCGGAAGCGCCACGTCGACGCGTAGAGGATGCGCGGATTGGACGGGTCCATATTCAGATCGACCGCGCCGGAGTCGCGATTGACGAAGAGCACGCGATCCCAGTTCTTGCCGCCGTCGCGCGACCGATACACGCCGCGCATGTCGTTCGGCCCGAAGGCATGACCGAGCGCCGCGACGTAAACGAGATCGGGATTCGACGGATGAACGCGGATGCGCGCAATGTGCTGCGAGTCATCGAGCCCGATGTGCGTCCAGCTCTTGCCCGCATCGGTCGACTTCCACATCCCCGCGCCCGGCGAGACATTGCCGCGAATGGTCTCCTCCCCCGTCCCCGCGTAAACGACGCTCGGATCGGACGGTGCGACCGCAACCGCACCGATCGTCCCGCCGAAGAAGCCATCCGACACCGGCTTCCACGACTGTCCTGCGTCCGTGGTCTTCCAGACGCCGCCGCCGGTCGATCCGAAGTAGTAGGCGTTCGGCTGATCGGCGATCCCGACCACCGCGTCCGCGCGCCCGCCGCGATACGGCCCCACTTCGCGCCACTGCATCCCCTTGAGGATCGACGCGTCCGGCAGCGCCGGCGCCGCAACCTTGGAAGGTGTTGCCCCATAGGCAACCGGGACTAGGAAACCGGCGACACACAGCAGCCGCAGCAGACGATTCATGCGCTCTCCCTCCGAGGGCGCATGTTTACCACAAACGTAGGGGTGCCCCGATCAGCGACACGGCAAATCCATCGGCGCCCGCAATCGGGCGCCGATCGGTCAGCGCCCCTTATTGCGAAACGTCATCGTTGCCGTGGTCTGGCCTTCGCCAAGGGCGAGCCGCAGTGGCGCGGGCACGTCCATGCCCGACATCAGCGCATCGACGTCCGTCATTTTGGCGTACGGCCATAGCTCGTACATGCCAGGAGGTAGATTAGAGATCTTACCAACGCCGTCGTGACCTGTTTGAAACGAGAAGATGCGCCACTGGGTCAATCGCATCAGAACTTCCAGCGGAATCGTTTCGCCGTCGTAGCGAACCAGGAATTGAACGTCACGAACCGGAACGTGATCCACTCTCTCGCTTTTGATCTCGAGGATTGCCGTCCCTTCGGCGACTTTGACGCGAACAGCGTGCGCCTCGCGATCAGCAGCGCCAATCCTTCTGACAGCGAACGAGCCTGATGCAGGAACGGCAATCAAGACGACCGATCCGTTCTCAGGCATCTTGACGTCGGCGTTGCCGGATGCGTCGGTCTCCAAGGTATTTACGACGACGTTATCCACAGACTCGAACAAAACGGCCATGGGGTAGGGAACGCCATTGCGATCGACGACGGAAACGTGGATGGCAGCGCCCCTTCTGAGCCGAAGGTCCGCGTGATGTTCGGTTTCTGTCGGAGCTAGAGCGAACGCAACCGGCTCACTTGGGAGGTACTTTTCCGCGGTTGCGGTCAACGTCTGCGACCCCTTACGCACGTGATCGAATACGAAGTGACCGTTCGTGTCTGCCTTCGTCGTTATGGAGGTCTGCAAATCGCCATCCTCGGAGGTCAAAGCGATCGTCGCATCGGGTATGACAGCGCCTGTGTCGTCCAGAACCTTGCCCTCGATCCGTGCGGCAGGCAATTCGAGAGTCCATTGCAAGGACTCCATATCGTCCAATGACCCGTGGCCTAACACCGACGTTCCTGCGCCTGCGGCACGCAAAGCGAATGAGAACTCACCGGTTTGCCAAAGAGGTTCGGTGGCAGAACCCTTGTCGTCGACGGTCAGCGAGCCTTTCCACTTGCCATCGACGCTCTTGAGCGTGACTGTCGCACCAGGTTCTCGCTGAGTACCGGAAGTGACGTTCACAGTCAACCGCGATTCACGGATGACCACCTTCTCATTCGTTTCGGAATCGGTGAGACGGATTAGCCTCGAATACTGCTGCAGCGGTCTTTCACCTCGGATCACAAGCCGATAATCACCCGCCTCAAGACCTGTCAGAAGAGTGGGTTCGGACGCTGGAAAAACGACGGAGTGCGTTGCTACCTCGACCGGCGACCCATCAACTTCACGGAAGACACTGACCGAAACGACCCGCACCGGCGGCGGAACGTCGATAGACAACCTCAGTGTCGCGGCACGCTGAAGATGGATTTCCCCTAATCGCACATTGCGGGCAACCGGACCGAGGGGAACGATCTTCGCGCCGGCTCCGGGGTACGTTACTCGAATCACCGCCGGCCATTCGCCGTCCGTCTCGCACGCGAACTCGCCAGTTGTACTTGTGCTGCACGAATGTTTGCCGGGTAACGCCTGGATCGAAGCGTCAATGGCAGGTCCACCTTCCCACGTGACAACGTGGCCGCTGATAGTCGGAATCCGGCGCAGGACCATTGTTGCCCGCATCGGCTTTTCAGCGTGTGCATCGACGACGGCGGTGGCACTCCGATAATGAAGCGCAGAAAGCTCCACATCGTAGCGGCCTTCGGGAAGCATGATCGCGTTCGCTGCTGTCAACTCGTCCGGCGACAGCATAATCGCCCATTTGACGACGGCCGGTGTGCTCGCCTCACGAACGGTTAGCGACACGAGCGTGGCGCGCTCAGGATCCGATATCGATACCGATAGCGGCACCCGCCGAAGCCGTTGCAAATTGAGCGTGCGATTGACTATGGAATCATCGACCACATCGAATGCGATGAGATTCGACGTGATAACCGCGACACCCTGACCCAGCCGCTCAGGCGGCGGCGACGTCAAGTCGCTTGTACCTCCGCAGTCGGCTTGCGTGGCATGCAACCCACCGTAACAAACGCGGACGAAAGTGGCCCCGGCCATCTCGGCCTCAATGGGAGCCGAGATGGCCACGAGCAATGGCAATAACAAGAACAAGAACATGTCAAATAGCCGTCTGTGCGTTTGTTTTGGGAAGCGATCTGGATCGAGACGCGGGTACTGCGACCGTCACCGAGGCGACCTCGAGGTCGTTGGTCATTGGCGTGGCGTTCCCTATATCGAGCACGCAATGGTCTCCACAGTCCTCGTCGCCGCCGCCTTCGCTAACCGTGCAGCTTCCCCATAGCGCACAACCCGCGTTCGACGGAGTGTCGCATCCCGAATGCGTGGCGTTGATACGACTCATGAAGCATGCGTAACCGGTGCTTTGATCGCATTTCTTGCACATGCCCGCTTGCGCCGATGACGCAACGATCGCAGCGAAAAGAACGAATAGCATGGCGCGAAGTCGCATGACTGGTATCCCCTCTCAAAGAAAAGCGCCGCGCTCGGCGCCAAGGTTTGTAAAAAGTGACGCACAAGCGACACCGGTGGCGTAGTAGTCGTATCGCGAACTCAAGGGGCAGTTCCTCATGGAAGCGTTCCCAACGCTGCGTCTATCTCGCTGGTTGTGGGGCGGACGGATCGGACTCGGCCTGCGGAATCGACGAGTACATACGCGGGGACCGCTTGTGGTTGTTTCAGATTGGGCTTGAATAGGAGAGTGCGCGAAAACCGGAACTCCTACCCCCATTTTTGGAAGATCGCGCTCTTAACGCGAAAAAAAGACCCGGCACGACGCTTTTAAGGCACTAAGTGACTCCCTAACGCGTCCTTTTCCGGCAGTCCCCCCAGGCGGGAGAAACAAAAACGCCGCCTTTCGGCGGCGTTTCAATCAGCAGTCAGTGAGTTGAACTACGAGTTCCAGGAAACCGGCGACACACAGCAGCCGCAGCAGACGATTCATGCGCTCTCCCTCCGAGCGCGCATGTTTACCACAAACGGTTGTTAGGGCCGCGAGGGACGATGCCTCGGCGGCACCTGGTCGTCGACGATGACGACCGCTGCGGATGGCGTCAATCGTAGCGTTGACAGCGTCGAAGAGCAGAACCGAAAACGCATCCGAAGGTTCCGGAACCGTGTCGCCGAGGATGTGGAGGTCGATGGAGTGGGTGACCTCGCCGGGCGCAAACTCGATCACGCCGCTGGCTTTCTCCGACGCTCGTCCCGGCCGGCAGATCGTTGGTCATTGTTTGATGCGGTGCGCCAGCCGGAAAAATAAGGGAGTTGACACCGGCAGGAGTCGCTGCCGGAGACCAGTTCGACGGATCCGACCAGTTACCGCTTGCCGCACCCGTCCACGAGCGCGTGATCGCGAAAACGGGAGAAGCGATCAAACAGCAGAGTACAAGCGGGAGAAGCGCGCGACTGGGGCCATATGAACGGTAGACCTTGGCCAAACGGCCGATGAAGGGTTCGTGATTGAAAGGGTGAGGACCGGAAGCGGATTGTAGCCTCATAACAAAAACGCCGCCTTTCGGCGGCGTTTCAATCAGCAGTCAGTGAGTTGAACTACGAGTTCCCACCCTCATTGCCACCGCCCGTCTTCGGGGCGTCGGAGGCTTCGCGGGCGCCGCTGTCGCTGTTGAAGCGGGGGCCGCGGTCGCCTTCGTGGGGACGGGGGCCGGAGTGGCGCGGGCGGTCGTGATCGCGGCGAGGACCGCGGTCGCGATCTCCGCCGCGTCCGCCGCCACCGTCACGACGCGGTCCGCGATCGCGGTCGCCGAAACCGCCGCGGCCTCCGCGGTCGCCACCACCACCCGGGCCGTCGCGGCGCGGTGGGCGCGCTGCGGCGGCCGCAAGCTCTTCTTCCGTCGGAGGCGGAAGCAGCGGCTTGCGCGAAAGGCGGATCTTGCCGCTGTCCGGCTCAATGCCGACGACCTGCACCTCGACTTCATCGCCGATCTGCATGACGTCCGTCACCTGGCCGACGCGGCCGTGAGCCATCTCCGAGATGTGCAGCAGGCCGTCCTGGCCGGGCATGATCTCGACGAACGCTCCGTACGGCTCGATGCGCTTGACCGTGCCTTTGTAATTCGTACCGATCTCCGCGGAGGCGGTAAGACCTTTGATGATTTCGATGGCGCGGTTGGCCGAGGTCACATCGTTCGAGGCGATGGTGACTTTGCCGTCGTCCGCGACGTCGATCTTGGTGCCGGTTTCTTCGACGATCCAGCGGATGGTCTTGCCGCCGGAGCCGATTACGTCGCGGATGCGGTCTTTCGGAATCTGGATCGTGTAGAGGCGCGGCGCGTACTCGGAAAGCTCGGCGCTATGTGTGGAGATCGCCGCATCCATCTTGTCGAGGATGTGAATGCGCCCTTCTTTCGCCTGCGCCAGTGCGCGGGACATGATCTCGCGCGGCAGGCCGGCCACCTTGATGTCCATCTGCAGCGCGGTGATGCCCTTGCGCGTGCCGGCGACCTTGAAGTCCATGTCGCCTTCGTGGTCTTCCATGCCGGCGATGTCGGAGAGGATGGCCACTTCGCCGGCGTGTTCGCCGGTCACGAGTCCCATCGCGACACCGGCCACCGCGGACTTAAGCGGAACGCCGGCCTGCATCATCGCCAGCGAGCCGCCGCACACCGACGCCATCGACGACGAGCCGTTCGACTCGAGGATGTCGCTGACGATACGGATCGTGTACGCGAACTCTTCCTGCGGCGGCAGCATCGGCGCGAGCGCGCGGCGGGCAAGGTTGCCGTGACCGATCTCGCGGCGGGCCGGGCCGCGCATGAATTTCACTTCACCGACTGAGAACGGCGGGAAGTTGTAGTGGAGCATGAAACGCTGGAAGGTCTCGCCTTCGAAGTCTTCGATCTTCTGCGCTTCCTGCGGCGTGCCGAGAGTCACCGTGACGAGAGCCTGCGTCTCGCCGCGGGTGAAGATGGCCGAGCCGTGCGTGCGGGGAAGCACATTCGTGTCGATCGTGATCGGACGGATTTCGGTGAAGGAGCGGCCGTCGACGCGCTTGTTTTCCTTGAGCATGAGGTTGCGGAAGATCTGCACTTCCATTTCGCCCCAGGCGGCGTGCGTGGCGGCGAGGCGCTCCGTGTCTTCCGGCGGAACCGCGCCGAGGATCTGCGTCTTCAGAGCTTTGAGCGCAGCGGAGCGCTCGTGCTTACCCTTGGTCTGCATCGCCTCTTTGAGCGTCGCGCCATGCTGCGACATCAGCTCCGTCACCAGCTCTTCGGTGAACTTCGGCGTGAAGGTGACTTCGAGCTTCGGCTTGCCGGCTTCCGCGCGCAGTTCGAGCTGCAGCGCGCAGAGGCGGCGGATTTCGTTGTGCGCCGCTTCGAACGCGTCGAGGACGACGGTTTCGTCGACTTCGCGGGCGCCCGCTTCGACCATCACGATCGCGTCCGGCGTCCCGGCCACGACGAGGTCGAGGTCGGAGAGGTCGCGCTGCGCGTTGGTCGGATTGACGACGATCTGGCCATCGATGTAGCCGATGCGGACCGCGGAGATCGGATTCGGGAAGGGGATTTCGGAGATCACCAGCGCCGTCGAGGCGGCGTTGATGGCGAGGATGTCGGGATCGTTCTCACCGTCGGCGGAAAGCACGAGGCCGATGATCTGGGTCTCCTGGCGGTAGCCCTTCGTGAACGAGGGGCGGAGGGGACGGTCGATGAGGCGGCAGGTGAGGATTTCCTTTTCGGTCGGACGGCCTTCACGTTTGAAGAATCCGCCCGGGATGCGGCCGCCGGCGTAGGTGTATTCCTTGTAGTCGACCGTGAGCGGCATGAAGTCGCCGAGGACGACGCCATCTTTGTAGCAGGCCGTCGCGAGGACGACCGTGTCACCGTAGCGGATGACGCAGGCGCCGTTGGCCTGGCGCGCGACCGCACCGGTTTCGATCGAGAGCGTACGCCCACCGATCTGCAATTCCTTCTTGTACATTTGATTCCTTTGTGCCCGAGACCACTCATCACCTCGAAGCAGTAGATTTGTCCGCTGGTGGCCGGATGATGGGATCCGGCCGGAAGGAGTAGCACGTGCGAGCCACGCGCCAGAAAAACCTCGGGCGCACTTGCGTGCGCCCGTTTGCTGCGGGCGCTGTTGCGCGCCCCGATCTGGTTACTTGCGGATGCCGAGTTTGTCGATGATGGAACGGTAGCGCTCCATGTCCTGCTTCTTCAGGTAGTCGAGAAGCCGGCGGCGGCGGCCGACCATCTTGAGCAGACCGCGACGGCTGTGGTGATCCTTCGCGTGGGTCTTGAAGTGCTCGGTCAGATAGGTAATTCGGTTCGAGAGGAGCGCAATCTGCACCTCTGGCGACCCGGTATCGACGTCATGGACGCGATACGAGGAAATGAGCTCGGTTTTCTGCTCTTTGGTGGTCGGCAAAATCATGTCTCCTTAAGACGTAACCCTTGTAAATGCAATCATCCGCTTTGAAACGCGACACGGTAACAGCGGCGGACGGCAAAATCAATCCCGCGAGGACGCAGCTACCGCGGTCCGGTGAAGAACCCTGCATCCTCCCGTAGAATTGCATCCGATGCCCGCCACCCGCGAGTTAGCCATCCCGATCCCGCACGAGGAGATCGCCGCGTTCTGCCGCAAGTGGGGCATCAAGCGGCTGTCGTTCTTTGGGTCCATCGTTCGTGACGATTTCGACCCGGAGCGGAGCGACGTCGATGTGCTGGTCGAGCTGCGGGCGGACACCAAGGCGCGCGGGCTCTCCTTCTTCGGAGCGGAGCGCGAGCTGTCGGAACTTTTCGACGGACGGAAAGTAGAGATGATGACCGGCGTGCGCGATTCGGTCAGGCCGTACGTCGAGCCGGACATCGTCGTCGAATATGCCGAAGAAATCTGACGCCGTTTACATCGAGGACATGCTCACGTATGCGCGTCGAGCCCAGGATCGCATCCGGGATTTGTCGCGTGATGAGTTTGAAGCGACCGTCGAGCATCAGGAGACGGTCGCATACAACATCATGATCGTCGGCGAAGCCGCATCGAAGCTAAGCGAAGAAACGCGCGCGAAGTATCCGACGATCCCGTGGCACGAAATCAGAGGCATGCGAAACCAGATCATTCACGGCTACGCGGACACGGAACAGGACAGATTGTGGGAGACCGTCACCGACGACATCCCCGTCCTGATCGCTGCGCTTGAGGACCCTGCGCCATAATCCGCGGCGCATGAAACGCACGCTTTTCGCGATCGCCTTCCTCCTCGCCACCACTCTCACCGCCGCCGTCCAGTCGCCGTCGCAGTTCCTCGGCTTCGACGTTGGTGCGGACCGCAATCTCGCCGACTACAAGCAGATCGTCTCGTACTTTCGCGCGCTGGCGGCGGCATCGCCGCGGGTGCGCGTCGAGACGCTCGGCAAGACCACGCTCGGCGAAGACTTCATCATGGCGGTCGTCAGTTCCGAAGGGAACATGCGGAACCTGGAGAAGATCCGGGAGAACGCCAGGAAGCTCGCCGATCCTCGCGGATTGAGCGACGACCAAATCGCGCAACTCGCGCGCGACGGCAAGGCCATCGTCCTCGTCACTTGCAACATCCACGCGTCCGAGATCGCGTCGAGCCAGATGGCGATGGAGTGGGCGCATGCGCTGGCGACCGCGAACGACGCCGAGACCAAACGCCGCCTCGACAACGTCGTGCTCCTGCTCGTCCCCTCGCTCAACCCCGACGGCGAGACCATGATCACCGACTACTACCGCAAGTTCCTCGGCACCCGCTACGACGGCGGACGGCTGCCGTGGCTCTACCACCACTATGTTGGCCACGACAACAACCGCGACTGGTTCATGCTCACGCAGGTCGAGACGAAGGCCATGAGCCGCGCCGTCTACCACGAGTGGTATCCGCAGATCTGGGTCGACGAGCACCAGATGGGCACCGACGGACCGCGCATGTTCATCCCGCCGTTCGCCGATCCGGTCGATCCCGACGTGCATCCGCTGATCTGGCGCGAGGCCAACCTCGTCGGCACCAACATGGCCTTTCGCCTCGAGCAGCAAGAGAAGGCGGGGCTGATCTACGGCTACTCGTTCGATGCGTACTGGCTCGGCGGCACGCGCAACACCGGCTGGTGGAAGAACATCACCGGATTGCTCCTCGAAACCGCGTCGGCGCGCATCGCCTCGCCGATCGTCATCGATCCGAGCGAACTGCACGGCGGGCAGAAGGGACTGATCGAATACAAGGCGACGGTGAATCATCCGCATCCGTGGGCCGGCGGCCCCTGGCGGATGCGCGACATCATGGACTACGAGCGCATCGCCTCGGACGCGCTCCTCGAAACCGCCGCCGACCGCCGCGAAGATCTGCTGCGCGATGTCGCCGTCCGCGCGAAAGCCGCGGTGGCGTTCGGCGCAGCATCCGACGACAAAGCAAGGGCGTATCGCATTCCGCACGATCAGCATGACTGGCCGACCGCGCAGTTTCTCGCGGCGCTGATGCTCGAACACGGCGTCGAAATCCAGCAGGCCGAGAACGGCGACTACTGGATTCCGATGGCGCAGCCGTACTCGCGCTTTCTCGTGGAGATGCTCGAGCCGCAGCGATATCCCGAAATCAGGCTCCAGGCGGGGAAAGACATCCTCAGGCCGTACGACGTGGCCACGTGGACGCTGCCGCTGGCGATGGGCGTGACCGTCGAGAAGACGGCGATGCCGGCCAAGTACAAACCCGTCACCGACATCAAGCCCGCAACGAAGGCGGTGCTGGCGAAGCGCGCCAGCCAGCCGAAGCCGCGCATCGCCATCTACAACCCGTGGGGCGGGGCGCTCGACGAAGGATGGACGCGCTGGCTGCTCGATCAGTACGGCTTCACGCCGAAGTCGCTCCATCCGCAGGAGGTCAAAGCGGGCCTGCAGAACTACGACGTATTCATCCTCCCCGACATCGAGAAGGACGAAATCGCCAGCGGCCGCCGCGCGGGCGGCGAGGGATCGATGAAGTACGTCGACGAGCTGCCGCCCGATTATCGCGGCGCGCTGGAAAAAGAAGGCGCCGCGGCGCTGAAGACGTTCGTCGAAAACGGCGGAACGCTGCTGGCCTTCAACGCCGGCTGCGACTACGTCATCGAGAACTTCAACATCCCCGTCCGCAACGTTCTGGCGAAATCAGCCGACTTCTCCGTTCCTGGCTCGCTCGTGCGCGTGAAGATCCGCAACGATCATCCCGTCACGGCGGGGATGCCCGAGGAAACCGCGATCTTCATCGATCATCCGATTGCGTTCGAGACGACTTCGCCCGGCAACGAGATGCAGCGCTGGGTGCTAGCGACGTATCCCGACGAGGCGCGTGACATCCTTCTCTCCGGCTGGATTGCGGGCGAGGACAAGCTGACCCGCAAAGCCGCCGCGGTGGCCATGACCTACGGCAAAGGCCGCATCGTCCTCCTCGGATTTCGCCCGCAACACCGCGGTCAGACTCACGCCACGTTCCCGATGATCTTCAACGCGTTGTATTGGGGTCGGGAGTAGAACTTAAAGGGAACGGTTTCACGCGGAGTTCGCGGAGAGGCGGAGAAAAGCAGGGTGTTCACCGCCTCTCCGCGTGCTCCGCGTGAAACCGTCCCCCTTGAATCACCGTACGAAACTCCCATGCGCACGCTGACCGCCCTCGCCCTCCTTCTCACCGCCGCCACCGCCTCGGCCGATATCTTCGGCGACTGTTCCTTCACCGAGAAACGCAACGTCGCGGCGCCAGCGGCGGGCGTGAGCCGGATCGTGATCATCGGACGCGCGGGTTACCTCCACATCAACGGACGCCGCGGAGCGGGCGAAGTCCGCGCCAGCGGCACTGCCTGCGCGTCGAGCCGCGACATCCTCAGCGACACCAAGCTCACGCTGTCGCGCAGCGGCTCCGAACTGCGCATCGAAGCGGAGACGCCCGACAACAGCGGCATCTTCAGCAGCGCCAAGCTCGACTTCGACGTCACCGTGCCCGACAACATCGCGCTGCGCGTCGAAGACGGCTCCGGCGATCTCACCATCGACACCGTCGCCAGCGTCGACCTCACCGACGGCAGCGGCGACATCAGCATTCGCAACGTCATCGGCGACGTCGCCGTGCGCGATGGATCGGGCGACATGAAGATCGACAACGTCTCCGGCAACGTGCACATCAGCGACGGCTCCGGCGACATCGACGTCAACGGCGCCGGCAGCGTCGAGATCGCGAACGACGGCAGCGGCGAGGCAGATATCCGCAACATCAAGCACGACGTGCACATCGGCAACAAAGGCTCCGGCAGCGTTGAAGTCTCCGACGTCGGCGGCAACTTCCGCGTCGGCAACAAAGGCGGCGGCTCGATCGACTGGACCCGCGTGGCCGGACACGTCGATGTTCCGGAGCGGTTTCGCAAATAGACGGCATGCTATTCTTCGCCCTCCTCACGCGGGGTTAGCTCAGCGGTAGAGCGTCTGCTTTACACGCAGAGGGTCACTGGTTCGAATCCGGTACCCCGCACCACACACGGACTTCTGGCTCGTATCGTGCGGTTACCCTCCGCACCGGTGTGTTCCGGATACCTGAATGAAATCCCTCTTCAAGCGCCGCAAGCGCGTTCTTTTGCTCGACGATGACCCTTCGATGCAGCGTCTCGTCGCGCGAATCCTCGGCAACGACGGATTCCGCGTCGACGTCTTTCTCACCGGTAGCCAGGCCATCGCCGCGTTGCAGAAGGCCACGTATGACGTCCTCCTGCTCGACCTGATGATGCCGCACGAGGGCGGGATGACCGTGATCCGCCACCTGCGCGGCAAAAACCCGCCGATGCTGAAGCGGTCCATCCTCCTGACCGCGTCACCCGACTCGCTGATCGAAGCGCTCTCCGGCGAAGTCAGCACGGTGGTTCAGAAGCCGTTCCAGCCGAAGCAACTCATCGACGCCGTTCGGCTCATGAGCCAGTCATGAGCGGCACGTTCACCGTCCTCGACGGCCACTACGCGATCGTCCGTCTGCATGCCGATGACGCCATTCCGCACTGGGCGCGCGGCGCATTTCTTTCGCTGACCCGAACGAGCGACGAGTTGTCCATCGTCTGCGAGGAAGGGAACGTTCCTGACGTCATCGCCGACCGCGGCTGGCGCTGCCTCAAACTCGCCGGTCCGATGCCGCTCGATCAAACCGGCGTCGCCGCCGCGTTCACGCGCGTGCTCGCGGACGCGGGCGTGGCGCTCTTCGTCATCTCCACGTACGACACCGACTACGTGCTCGTCCGCGATGCCGCCCTCGACGATGCGTCCGCGGCGTTGCGCGCGTCGGGCTACGTCGTGCGAGCGTAGTGCAGGCGTCCTCGCCTGCATCCGGCGTGGCGTCTCGCCCGACGGTGGTTTCTGTGACTAATCGACGCCTGCGCAAGCTTCGCGAAAACCCCCGCCGGGCGAGGACGCCCGGCGGTTGCAGACGAGACGTCCGCACTACGCGTCCGGCACAAACTCCAGACACGCCCGAATCATCCCTGCCACCTCCGCGATTTTCAGCGGACGGCGGATGATGATCTGCACGATCTCCGTGTCGATGGCGTCTTTCGACGAGCGAACGTTCGCAGTGATCATCACCATCGGCCGGCGGCTGACGGGCAGCGAGCGGATGCAGTCGAAGACGCCTTCCACGCCCGCCATTTCCAGGTGCAGCAGCATCAGCGCGTAGCGGCGCTGGCCGAGTTGCACGAGTGCGTCGCGCGCCGACACGGCGGCGTCGCAGAACACATCGCGGTCGAGCAACGCCCTGGAAAGTGAAACGCGGACTTGCTCGTCGGCGTCCACCAACAGGACGCGCGAGTTCTGAGTCATCGATCGTCGTTACCCCTTGCCGACGACGGCTACGGTTACAAATAACCTGCCACGAACGACGTTCTGCATCCGCTACAATCCGCGCCCCATGGACCGATCGCTCGCCGTCGCCGCGCCGAGTACGACGCGCGAGCGATTCGTACTCCATCGCGCCCTCGCCGCCCCCGCCAGCACCTTCGCCGAAGATGTCCGCCGAGCGCTTACGGCGACGTCAAAGTTCCTGCTGCCTCAGTACTTTTATGACGCGCTCGGTTCCGCGCTCTTTTCGGCAATCTGCGAGTTGCCGGAGTACTACGTCACGCGCGCCGAAGACGAGATTCTGCGAACGAAGGCATCGGAGATTGCGGCGGCGTTCGGATCGAACGTTCGCATCGCCGAGCTTGGCAGCGGCAGCGCGCGCAAAACACGGCATCTCATCGACGCCATTCTCGAGCGCCAGCCGTCACTCGACTTTTTCCCGATCGACGTCGATGCCGGCATCCTCGCCTCCAGCAGCCGCGAGCTGTTGAACGCGTACCCTCACCTGTCAATCACCGCGATCTGCGGCGACTTTCGCGATCCCGCCGCTCTGCTGCGCCCCTACCTCCCGCCCTCGGACGCGCGCACGGTCATCCTCTTCCTCGGCTCCAGCATCGGCAACCTCGATCCCGCCGCGGCCGGCGCGATGCTCGCCAATCTTCGCACCGCACTCACCCCCGGCGACGCCCTCTTCCTCGGCGCCGACCTTCGCAAGTCGCCGTCGATCCTCGAGCCCGCGTACGACGACGCGCTCGGCGTCACGGCGGCGTTCAACCGCAACGTCCTCGTCCGCATCAATCGCGAGCTCGGCGGGACGTTCGATCTCGCATCGTTCGACCACCGCGCGTTCTACAACGCGTCCGAGGGACGCATCGAGATGCACCTGGTCAGCAAGGTTGCGCAGCAGGTGCTCATCGATGGATACGAAATCGCGTTCGAGGAAGGCGAATCGATCCACACCGAAAACTCGCACAAGTACGACGACGCCACCCTCGCCGCCCTCGCCGCCGCCGGCAGCTTCCGCATCGAACGCCGCTGGACCGACAGCAACAGCTACTTCGCCGATCTGCTGCTGGTGGCGGAGTAGGCGTCATCACTGTCATCCTGAGCCGCCGGAGCTTCGAAGGCGAAGCCGGAGAGCGCAGGACGGTCGAAGGACCTCCAACCTGCTAACCCGGATCGGGCGGCGGTATTTTGAACAAGGCAAGCACCTGGGGGTCCTTCGACCGTCCTGCGGCGTTCCGCGCTTCGCGCTCCAACGCCTTCGGCGGCTCAGGATGACAGCCAGAATGCATTCGCAGACCTCGCTGTTCTTACTCGCGCCTCACTTGGTTTCTGAGTATCATTCCGCGTCTTTGTGCCGAGGTAGCTCAGTTGGTTAGAGCACCAGATTGTGGATCTGGGGGTCGCCGGTTCGATCCCGGCCCTCGGTACCATCGACCCCCGCCCGAATGACCAACACCGTCGAACCTCGTGTCTCCCGCGGTCTGCGCGACCTTCTGCCCGACCAGATGCTGGCGCGGCAGTCGATGATCGATACGATCCGGCGCGTCTACGAATTGTACGGATTCGTTCCGCTCAGCACGCCCGCCATCGAGTTTCTCGACGTCCTCTCCGGCAGCGCGGGGCAGGAAGCGCAGTCGTCGATCTTTCGCGTCACGAATCCGGAGAATGAAGCGCTCGGACTGCGCTTCGATCTGACCGTGCCGCTGGCCCGCGTCATCGCGCAGTACAAAGAGCTGCCGCGGCCGTTTCGGAGATATCAAGTCTCGCCGGTGTGGCGCGCAGACAAGCCGGACAAAGGCCGCTTCCGCGAGTTCACGCAGTTCGATCTCGATTCGGTCGGCACCGAGTCGGAGGTCGCGGATACGGAAGTCATCGCCGGGATGTGCGACACGCTTTCGGAGCTGAACGTCGGACGCTACATCGTCCGCTTCTCCAGCCGGGCGATTCTCAATCTGCTTCTCGATTTCGCCGGCATCAGCGCGGAACAGGGCGTCGACGTTTTCCGCGTCCTCGACAAGCTCGACAAAGTCGGCCTCGACAAGGTCTCGCGCGAGCTGATGAACGGCTACAAGGACGAATCAGGCGACACGATTCGCGGCGTCGGCCTGAGCGCGGATCAGGTCGACCGCATCAAACGATTCCTCGACATCAAGTCCGACTCGCGCCGTGACGTCGTCAGCAGCGTGCGCGAACTGTTCGCAGGTCTCGACCACGCCGCCGCGCAGATCGACGTCGTCGAGAAAATCTCGAATCATCTCTACAACCTCGGCTACGGCGACGATCGCGTCTCGCTCGATCTCTCCATCGCCCGCGGTCTGGCTTACTACACCGGCCCGGTCTTCGAAGCGATCCTGCTCGATGCGCCGCAGTTCGGCTCCGTCTTCGGCGGCGGCCGTTACGACGATCTGGTCATGCGTTTCCTCGGCGAGCGGATTCCGGCCGTCGGCGCCTCGATCGGCGTCGATCGCCTCCTCGCCGCGCTTGCGCACCTCGGCCGCGTCGATACGCGCAAAGCGACAGCGCGCGTGCTGGTTACGAACATGGATCGCGCGATGACCGACGACTACCTGCAACTGACGTGGGAACTGCGCCGCGCGAACATCCCCACCGAGTTCTACATCGGCACCGCGAAGCGCCTCGGTAAGCAGCTCGAATACGCCGACCAATACGACATCCCGCTGGCCATCCTCTGCGGCTCGAACGAAAAAGCGCAAGGCGTCGTGACGGTGAAGAACATGGCCGCCGGCCGCGCGAAGGCTTCGCTCCTCGATGACCGCAGCAAATGGCTCGCCGAGCGTCCCGGGCAAACGACAATCCCGCGCGATCGGCTGGTGGAAGGGATCCGTGATCTGCTCGCAGAGATTGAATCGCCACCGGAGGGATAGCGCAGTGACGACGGTTGCGGCGATAACTCCCGTTCATTTTCACGCGGAGACGCGGAGACGCGGAGAACACCAAAACCCACTCCGCGTCTCCGCGTCTCCGCGTGAAAAGAGACGAAACGCTGATGAGTGACACCATCCTTCTCGACGGCTACTCGCTCACGATCGAGCAACTCGTGCGCATCGCGCGCGAAGGCGCGCGCGTCGAGATCGATCCATCGACAAACGAACGCGTCGCCGCCAGTGAACAGCTCATCGCGCAGGTCGTCGAAAACTACCGCCGCGCGTGGGAAGCGGGCGAGCCCGCAGCGACCGAGTACGGCGTCACTACCGGCTTCGGCGAATTCAAAGACAAACCGATTGCTCCCGCCGACCTTGAACAGCTTCAGCGCAACCTGCTGCTTTCGCATTCCGTCGGCGTCGGCGAGAACTGCGATCCCGACGATCTGTCGAACTACTTCCCGGCCGACGTCATCCGCGCCGTCCTGGCCACGCGACTCAATTCGTTTCTGCAGGGACACTCCGGCGTTCGCCGCAAGCTCGTCGACATCGTCCAGGCCATGCTCAATCGCGGCGTGATTCCGCTCGTTCCGCTGCGCGGTTCCGTCGGCGCCAGCGGCGATCTCTGCCCGCTCTCGCACACCTTCGCCACGCTCCTCGGCGCCGGACGTTTCTACATCGCCGGCACGAAGGATCTTCGCGATGCGTCGGAGCTTCCCGCGGTTCTCGGTTTCACCGCAGACGAGATCAAACCGACCTTCAAAGAAGGACTGGCCCTCGTCAACGGCGTCAACTTCTCCGCATCGATGCTCGCCTTCGGCGTCGCCGATGCCGAGCGCCTCGCCGATCTCGCCGACGCCGCGGCCGCGATGACTCTCGAAGCGATGTGCGGCTGCACGCGCGCGCTCGATCCGAAAGTTCACGCCGCGCGCGGCCATGCCGGACAGATCGCCAGCGCCGCGCGGATGCGCGAGCTGATCGACGGCAGCAAACTCGTCGAACGCGCGGGCGCCGTGCAGGATCCGTATTCGCTTCGCTGCGCGCCGCAGGTCCACGGCGCCTCGCGCGCCGCCATCCGCTACGCGCGCGATGTTGCCGAGCACGAGATCAACGCCGCGACTGACAATCCGCTGTTTTTCGACGGCGAACCGTTCGACATCCGCTTCCGCGACAACTGGCCTGACGGCTATCGCGGCGATCAGCGCCTCGCCTACTCCGCCGGCAATTTTCACGGCCAGCCGATCGCCCTCGCCGCCGACTTCCTCAGCATCGCCCTCGCCGAGCTCGCGAACATTTCCGAACGCCGCACGCAGATGCTTCTCGACAGCGATCACAATCGCGGCCTGCCGCCGAATCTGACCACGCGTCCCGGCGTGAACTCGGGACTGATGATTACGCAATACACCGCCGCTTCACTCGTCTCCGAGAACAAAGTCCTCGCGCATCCCGCCTCGGTCGATTCAATCCCCACCGGCGCAAATGCGGAGGATCACGTATCGATGTCAACGCACGCCGCGCGCAAGATGCGCACGATCCTCGGCAACGTGCAAAGCGTCATCGCCATCGAGCTGATCGTGGCCGCGCAAGCGATCGAATGGCGCGTCGCGATGATGCGCGGCGTCGACGAGGCACATAACCTCGCGGATGCCGAGACGCAGGCGAAGGCATTCGAAGCCAACGTCTCCGGACGCGCATCCGAAATCGCCCAATTCCTCGGCATCGGAACCGCGGAGCTTTACCTCCGCATCCGCGACCTCGTCGATCCGCTCTTCGCCGACCGCCCGCTCAACGAAGCCATCCGCTGCGTGCGGCTCGGCATTTGCCAATAGCCATGCGCGATCTCGACCTCGGCGACGGCATCGTCGTTCCCGCGAACCTGCTCCGCGCCGCCACCTCGCGCGCGGGCGGTCCGGGTGGGCAGAACGTGAACAAGGTCGAAACGCGCGTCACGATCGAAGTGGACGTCGATTCACTCCCGCTTCCAGACGACCGCAAAGCCCGCATCCGCGAGCGCCTGGCCGGACGCATCAATAAAGCCGGCGTGCTGCGCGTGACGTCGCAAGCCGAGCGAAGCCAGCTCGCCAATCGCGATCGAGCGTTAGCGCGAATGGAGGAGTTGTTGTCCGATGCGATCGCCGAACAAGCGAAGCGCCGGCCGACGCGGATCTCGAAATCGCAAAAGCAGCGGCGATTGGAAGAAAAAAAGCGCCGCGCGCAAACAAAGAAGTTGCGGACAACGTTCGAGTAGCCGAGCACGATTTGTTATTGCTGGCGTAGCCAGCATAAGAACCGTAGCCCCCAGCTTTTAGCTGGGGGTCCTAAAACGCACAGAATCGTGAGCCCGTTTTAACGGGCGAGAGAAAGCTTTCTTTCGCGCGCTAAAGCGCGCTCCCAATTTTCGCGGATCCGAAAAACCCCCGCCCCAAAGGCGGGGGCTACGGTTCTTACGCCGGCTACGCCGACGGAAACGATCTATCCACGAATCACTGCTTTGCCGGTGCTTCCCCCTTCACACCCGCCCAGGCTGCGAGCGCGGCATCCGCCGCGGGTTTGAGCAGCGCCCAGCTCGCGCGGGCGTCGGCGGTTGGGGCGGCGTCGGCGCTGTCGATCGCGCCGGCGAGTTTCGCGAGCGCCTGATTGATGAAGCGGAGCGACGACTCGGGCGGCGGCGGGGCGGTGAATTCGTCGACGGTGATCGTGCCGGAGATGTCCGTCGCGCGATGCTTCAACGCCTCGGTGATGTCCGTCCGTTTGACGAATGCGCCGGCTTCGACCAGTGCTGCGGAAACTAATGCGCGTGTCCGTTCGACTTCGCGGGCGAGTGCGAACTGTTCCGCGTAGGCGCTCGCCGGCAGGTTGATCCGCGGATCGGGAACGACGCTCAGCGGCTGCGTGAACTTCTGGCCGTTCACCGTCAGAACGACTTTGTAGTTGCCGGGCGGCGCCCAGATGCCGTCGGCGAACGGACCACCGCCGCCACCACCGCGGCGTCCGCCGACGCCCGCGGGCGCGGGATAGTGCAGCGGCCAGACGAAGCGGTGCATGCCGGGCGTCGCGGCGATCGTCGACGGCGTCGTGAACCATTCCGGCGCAGTACCGAGGCGCTTCAGGTCCATTGCGGTGGGAACGTCGGTGCTGCTGTAGCGGCGCACGAGCGCGTCGTTCGCGTCGAGGATCTCGATCGTTACCGGCGTTGTCGCGGCGCTGCGGATCACGTAATCGATGTACGCGCCGAAAGGCGGATTCGGCGCCATCGGCTCGTCCTTCGGCATCGGCGAGCCGGTGAATCCGGCAGGACGCTCGCGGACCGCAATCGCGGGCTTGAAAAGAAAGTCGCCGGCGGGAACGTCCTGCCGCAGCGGCGTCACGTTGTCGATGGCCCAGAACGCGCGGCCGTGCGTTGCGATGACGACGTCGTCGCCGTGAACGTCGATGTCGCGCACCGAGGTGGTGGGGAGATTGAGTTGGAGCGGCTGCCAGTGATCGCCGTCGTCGAGCGACACATACACGCCGCGCTCCGTGCCGGCGTACAACATCCCTCGGCGGACCGGATCTTCGCGGACGACGTTCACCGTCTCGTTGATGCCGTTCGACGCCAGCTGCCACGACTTGCCGCCGTCGTGCGTGCGATAGACGTACGCCTTCGTATCCTCGATGCGATGGCGATCGATGGCCGCGTACGCCGTCTCGCCGTCGAAATGCGAGGCGTCGATGATGCCGACCTTCGACCACGCCGTTAGCGCGGCAGGCGTCACGTTCTGCCAGTGCGCGCCTTCATCGTGCGTGCGCCAGATCTGGCCGTCGTCGGTACCGGCCCAGATGTCGTGATCGATCATGCGCGACGGCGCGATTGCGTAGATCACGCCTTGCCGCGGACCCGGCTGCGCTCTGTCAGCCGCGGTGATCGGATCGAGATTCGCGGGAACGTCAGGATTCTCGCGCGTCAGATCGGGACTGATCACCGTCCAATGTTTGCCGCCGTCGTCGGTGCGGAACATCCGCTGGTTCGAGAAATAGAGCACGCGCGGATCGCGCGGCGAAAACACCAGCGGCAGCGTCCACGTGCGGCGGTCGTTTCCCGGATACGCAATCGTCGGATCGATCGACTGCGTCTGTTGCGTGCGCGTGTCGAGGCGATCGACGCGGCCGCCATAAATAATGTCCGGGTCGTTCGGATCGGGCGCGAGGTTGTCGCTCTCGCCACCCGCGGTGGTCTCGCGAAACTCCATCAGCGTCACGCCGTCGATCGTGCCGGTGCGGCTCGGAATGCGCGCCGCGCCGGAGTCCTGCTGCGCGCCGTAAACCCAGTAAGGAAAGCGGTTATCGGTGATGACGTGGTAGAACTGGCCGGTCGGCTGATTGAACCAGCTGCTCCACGTGCGGCCGCCGTTGAGCGAGATGACGGTGCCCTGATCGACGCCGAGAATGCGGCGCTCCGGGTGATCGGGATCGATCCAAAGCTGGTGATAGTCGTCGCCCCCCGGCGCGCCTTTCACCGGCGCGAAGTTCTTGCCGCCGTCGGTCGAGCGATAGACGTTGACGTTGATCGAGTAGACGGTATCGGCGTCCTTCGGCTCGACGACAACTTCGCCGAAGTACCAGCCACGCGACCAGATCCGCGCATCGCTGCTGCTGCGCGTCCAGTTCGCGCCGCCGTCGTCACTGCGATACATCCCGCCGTCCGCGACGGCGTCGACGATGGCGTAGACGCGCTTCGGATTCGACGGCGCAACGGCGATACCGATCCGTCCCGGCTTGGCCGGAAAACCATGGCCGGTGATTTCGGTCCAGTGATCGCCGCCGTCCGTCGATTTGAACAGACCGCTGCCCGGCCCGTTCGACGGCGGATAGACGCTCCACGGCGTGCGCCGCGTCTGCCACAGCGACGCGTAGAGCACGTTCGCATTGCCCGGCTCGAAGGTGATGTCGATCGCGCCGGTGTCGTTGTCGTTGTTGCGCGAGAGGATGCGCTGCCACGTCGCGCCGCCGTCCTTCGAGCGGAAGACGCCGCGCTCCGCATTCGGACCGTACGGATGCCCGAGGGCCGCGACATAAACAATGTCCGGATTCGTGGGATGAACGACGATGCGTCCGATCTGCTGCGAGTCGGTCAGTCCGATGTGCGACCACGTCTTGCCGCCGTCGGACGACTTGTACATCCCATTGCCCTGGGCGATGTCGGAGCGCATGTCGGCCTCACCGCTGCCGACATAGATCACGCGCGGATTCGACGGCGCCACCGCGATCGCGCCAATCGATCCGATCGGCTGATCGTCGAAGATCGGCGTCCACGTACGACCGGCGTCTTTCGTTTCCCACACGCCGCCGTTCACGCTACCGAAGTAGAAATGCGCCGCCTCGCCGGGAACACCGGTCACCGCGAGGACGCGTCCGGCGCGAAAGGGCCCGAGGAGTCGCCAGTGGAGATCTTTGAAGAGAGTTGGATCGACGGCGGCGAAGGCGCTCGTGCAGGTGAGAAGAACAAGGACGCGCAAAATTCGCATGGCCGCGAATGATAGCCGCACTGCTGTTGCACTCGCTGCGCTCGCACGCTTTGTCATCCTGAAGCGCCGGAGCCGTGGAGCGCGAAGCGCAGAAGCGGCGGAGGACGCTGAAGGATCTCAAGCTTCCCAAGCTGCGTTGAATCCCAGCGGTTTCAGCACAGCCCGCGCATTTTGAGATCCTTCGGCGCGCTCCGGCGTCTTCGCCTTCGGCTCCGCGCCTCCGCCAGCCTCTGGATGACAAACCGTCACCGACCTCACCGGCGACTTCCGTTATAACGTCGCCATGAAACTGCGATCCGCCTTCGCCGCCATCCTTTTGCTCATCCCGTTCGCCGCGTTCGCCGCGTTCGCCGACGATCCGCCGGCCACGAATCCCTTCTTCGAGAAGAGTCCGCTCCCCTTCGAGGCGCCGCCGTTCGATCGGATCAAGGACAGCGATTACCAGCCGGCCATCGAGGAAGGGATGAAGCGCGAGCTGGCCGAAATCCAGGCCATCGCCAACAACCCCGAGGCGCCGACGTTCGCGAACACGATCGAGGCGATGGAGACATCGGGCGCGCTGCTGCGGCGCGTGCAGCGCGTGTTCGGCGGGATGACGCAGTCGAATACCAATCCGACGCTGCAGAAAATTCAGTCGGCGGTCGCGCCGAAGCAGGCCGCGCATCGCGATGCCATCAACCTCGATCCGAAACTCTTCGCGCGCATCAAATCGCTCTACGACCGGCGCAAGACGATCGGCGTCGACGCAGAGCAGGAACTCCTCATCGAGCGTTACTACAAGAACTTCGTCCGCTCCGGCGCCCAGCTCAACGACACGGACAAAGCCGCGTTGCGGGCGCTGAATCAGGAGCAGTCGAAACTCACGACGCAGTTCCGCGATCGTGTTCTCGCTGACACCAACGCCTCGGCCATCGTCATCGACGACAAATCGCTCCTCGACGGTCTGCCGGAATCCGATATCGCCGCCGCCGCCGAACGCGCCAAAGGCCGCGGCATGGAAGGCAAGTGGCTGCTCACGCTGCAGAACACCACCCAGCAGCCGCCGCAGACCTATCTGAAAAATCGCGACCTCCGCAAGCGCCTCTTCGAGGCGTCGATTGCGCGCGGCAACCACGGCGGCGACAACGACACGAAAGCAATCATCACCCGCCTCGCGCAGCTCCGCGCCCAGCGCGCCAAACTCCTCGGCTACCCGACCTACGCCGACTACACCCTCGACGACGAGATGTCGAAGACGCCCGCGAATGCCATCAAGCTGATGACCGACATGGTCCCCGCCGCGACGTCGAAAGCACGCGCCGAGGCCGCGAGGATGCAGAAGCTGATCGACTCGCAGAACGGCGGCTTTACGCTCCAGCCGTACGACTGGCAGTACTACGCGGAGCAGGTGCGCAAGAACGAATTCGATCTCGACGAAGGGCAGGTGCGGCCGTATTTCGAGATCGACAACGTCCTGCAGAATGGCGTTTTCTATGCGGCGACGCAGTTGTACGGCATCACGTTCAAGGAACGGCACGACATCCCCGTCTATCAACCCGACGTCCGCGTCTTCGACGTGATCGACTCCGATGGCAAGCCGCTCGCGCTTTTCTACCTCGATCCATTTTCACGTTCGAACAAAGCAGGCGGCGCGTGGACCAGCAGCTTCGTCGGTCAGAGCAAACTCCTCGGCACGAAGCCGGTGGTGACGAACACGGAGAATTTCACGAAACCGGCCGCCGGTCAGCCAGCATTGCTGACGTTCACTGAAGTGACGACGATGTTCCACGAGTTCGGCCACGCGCTGCACGGGATATTTTCGAACGTGACGTACCCATCCTTCGGCGGCTCCGCGGTGCCGCGCGATTTCGTCGAGTTTCCGTCGCAGTTCAACGAGCACTGGGCGATGGAGCTGACCGTCTTCGCGAACTACGCGAAGGACTACAAGACTGGCGCGCCGATGCCGAAGGAGCTCGTCGAGAAACTGAAGAAAGCGCGCACGTTCAATCAGGGTTTCGCGACGACCGAATACCTCGGCGCGGCGCTCCTGGACATGGCCTGGCACACGATCCCCGCAAACGCGCCGCTACTCGACGCGGCCACGTTCGAGCCGGAGTCTCTCAAGCGGTACAACGTCGCTCTCGATCAGGTCCCGCCGCGCTACAAGTCGACGTACTTTTCGCACATCTGGGGCGGCGGCTATGCGGCCGGTTACTACGCCTATCTCTGGAGCGAGGTGCTCGATGACGACGCCTTTTACTGGTTCAAGGAAAACGGCGGCATGACCCGCAAGAACGGCAGCCGCTTTCGCAAGATGATCCTCTCGCGCGGCGGTACCGGCGATCCGGCCGCCATGTATCGCGCCTTCCGCGGCCAGGATCCGAAAGTGGAGCCGTTGCTCGAAGAGCGCGGGCTGACCGGCAAGTAAGTACAATCGCCCGCCCTCATGCTCGACGACATCTCACGCATCAGCTCTGAATTCGACGCTGCCCTCGGCGCCGCGAACACCGCCGCGGCGCTTGACGAGTTGCGCGTTCACTACTTCGGCCGCAAAGGCGGTCTGATTCCTGCGCTCTTCTCGCGGCTCAAAGAAGTCCCGAAGGAGCAGAAAAAGGATGCCGGCGACGCGCTCAACAAGCTGCGCGACCGCCTCGAATCGGAGCTGAAGGAAAAGCAGGAACGCGTTGCCGCCGAGGAGGCGAAGCGGAAGGAGTCGCGCGACATCATCGATGTGACCCTCCCCGCCCGCCTGCCGAACCTCGGACATCTCCATCCCGTCACGATCATCCGCCGCGAGATGGAGACGATCTTCAGCGAGATGGGCTACTCGCTCGATCCCGGCCCCGAGGTCGAGACCGACTGGTACAACTTCGAGGCGCTCAACTTCACGCCCGATCATCCCGCGCGCGATACGCAGGACACGTTTTTTCTGGACGTCGAACCGTACCTGCTGCGCACGCACACGTCGAACGTGCAGATCCGTTCGATGGAGAATCACACACCGCCGGTGAAGGTGCTTTCCTGCGGCCGCGTTTATCGCCGCGACGAGATCACCATGCGCCGCTCGCCGATGTTCCACCAGGCCGAGGGCTTTCTGGTCGACAAAGGAATCCACATCGGACACCTGCGCGCAACGCTCGAGCACTTCATCAAACGCCTCTTCGGCGCCGACTCGAAGATGCGCATGCGCCCGAGCTTTTTCCCGTTCACGGAACCGTCTGCCGAAGTCGATATGTCCTGCGTCTTTTGCAAAGGCGCGGGCTGCGGCACCTGCTCGCAAACCGGCTGGATGGAGATCCTCGGCTGCGGCATGATCCACCCGCAAGTCCTGCGCAACGTCGGCATCGACCCCGAGGAATGGAGCGGCTTCGCCTTCGGCCTCGGCCTCGACCGCTGCGCGATGATCAAGTTCGACATCCCGAACATCCGCACGCTGTTCGAGAACGATCTGCGCGTTTTGCAGCAGTTTTGACGGCGGCCTGAGTTGTCACCAAGCCACGTTCAGGACGCGCCGTCGCTCAAGGCGGCGTGCTGCATGTTCGACATTGACAACGCTCATCGCTGAACCTAGCATCTTTCCATCTCCAATTCAGGATCAGCAATGAATACGGTGCGATTGATGCCCGACTGGACCGTTCTAGGTCTATCGGATAACCCTTTTGATCCGGCTCGCGAGTTGCCCGAAGTGGAGGACTATCTTCTGCAGGATTTGGTCACGCAGCCGCTTCAGGTGCATATTGCGCCGGCGTTGAAAGCGCTCTATTGCCCGAACCTCGGAAAATTTGCGGACCATCTGGCCGATTTCAAGAACGAGCTTCGTTTGAAGGGTTATGCGCAGGATCCGCCGAGCGCGAGCCGTTCATCCTTCATCTTCGCCATTCGCGGTCCCAAAGGAAGCGGGAAGACGACTCTGGCCAACATGATGATCGACTGGTTGAAAGGTTGTCATCGGGAGAACGAAACCTGGAACATCGAAGAACTGTTTCGGGACGAACCTCTCTCAAACCCCCAGGAACAAATGGCGGCGATCAAGAAGCTCGAGGAGGACATCGAAAAGAAAGCGGAGAAATCTCATTGTCTGGCCCTGGACAATCTGATCAGCGGCTCCGAGCAGACTGCCTATTCTGTGTGGGACCGGCTGCGGAAACGCCGGCGCATCGTCATGTTTCTGATTACGGATGACTGGCCCGTGGTCCACCGGGGATTCGGTGGATCGCGCTTCAATGTGCGCTCTTATCTCACCACCGCGCTGTCTCCTGAAGACGCGGTGCTCTTCGTCAGGCATCGCATGGAACGCTACCGGAATCCGGAGTTTGTGCTGCCCGCTGATAATCCGATCTTTCCATTCGATGAGTCCAACATCCGCGAAACGGTCACGCCACGTGGCACAAATCAGGAGTTGGTCACGCTTCGGCAATTCAGCATCATCGTCAACGAGGCGCTGAAAACGCACCTTCTCGGTTGCCGCGACGAGAGTTCCCGAGGCGACACTCGATTCAACGACGGCCTGATCGAGCTTCAAAAGGCCGTGGCACGAATGGTGGCGTGATGGCAAAGGTCCTGAACCCATTCCCGGATCTCCCTGTGCGTCCGCTCAGCGGCGGCGATGCCGTTGAAAAGTCGACAGTACAGACCGCGAGCATCGTTCAGGCGCGCAGTCTTGTCGAGGCGTTCGCCAGCGGGACGGCTTCGCCCTCGTCATCGAGTGCGGCGCTTCTGCTGCGCGTATCCGGGGATTATGGCAGTGGGAAAACGCATCTCGTGATCTACGTCATCAGTCTCGCCGAACGGCTGGCTTTCCCTACGATCGTTTTTCGGGCTGCCTGCACGGAGACGGATGTGATGTCGTGGTTCCGAACGGCGATCGTCCCGCGATTGAGAACGACGCTCAGTGCCGGAACTCTTGTGGCATCGCCCGATGAACGGAAGCTCGAGGAACTGCTCACAAACCTTTACGCGGAAGCGGCAGCCGACGTCGCATCAAAGGCAAACCTGACTGCCCCGCTGATCGACGAGTTAAAGGTAAATCCGGCACGAGTCAGGGAGATCATCGATCGAAATCTTCTCAATGACACGGCCGTCGAAGAACACTTTCAGAGGCGGCTCGCTGGGCTGTTTCCTGGAGCCGACGAAGAAGTGCTCGCCGCCTTCGCCGCGCTGAAGGATCCAGACAAGGCTCGCCTGGGAGTCCAATGGCTCTGCGGCGACTCACTCAGCGAATCCGAGCTGTCCGCCTTACGCGTCAGAAAGGCGCTCTCCACCGAGCAGCAGGTTGCAGATCTGCTCACGGTCATTGCCGCTCTCGCGGAGGCAGTCGGACATGTATTCATTTTTGCAGTCGACGAGTTTGAACACTTCACTCGGTTCGACGAGCATCACAGCCTTGGAAACAACGCGACATGGACCAAGCGCCTGTTGGAGTCGCTCTCGCAACGGAGGGCGATCGCAATCGTGTCAGGGCACTCCTCGGCCTGGAAGAAAAAACCTGACGTTCTGGACCGCTTCACCGACTCACTCGAGCTCCATCCGGTCACAGGTGATGAGGTCATGCGGATCATCAATTTACGAACGGACGGACGATTGGTAAGTTCGGATGTGTGTGAGGCCATCGCCGAGGCCGCACGCGGGAACATCCGGCGAGTCCTTTCGCTCTGCCGCTTGTTGTACAACCGCGCGCAAGGCGGCATTGAGACGCTGACCGTAAATGACGTTCTTCGCACCGCGCTCGCCCTCGCTAGGCGAATCGAGCTGAGTGACGTGAATCTTGCGGTCCACAGCGCCGCGGAGCGGGTCGGCTTCACAGTTCATCACGCGCACGACGTTGACGGGATTCCGTTCGATGTCGTGGCCTTCTCGGGCGAGCGCGTACGCATGGTCGCGGAGATCAAACACGCAACGACTCCGCGCGCCTCACAGGAGGCGGCACGCCTTTTCAACGAGCGATATCGCGAAGTCGCCGACAAGAATCCGGGTCTGGTAGGCGTGTTCGTGGCCGACGGTGCCGTCGATGAGGAGTATCTGGATCGGCTGAGGGCATCGCTGCCGCACTGCGTATGGATCAACCTGGACGAGACTGAGTCGGTCGCGAAAGTTGAGGAGCAGGTTGCCACCGCCCTAACGGCCGCTGCGCGTGATTCAGGTGAACCGGCTGAAGTAAAGGATGAGACAAACGACCGGCGCGGCATCGCCAATAAGGAGCTCGAAGATCTTGAGGCGCGCAGCCGCGAACAGGATGCGGCACTGCAGGCCCGGCTCGCCATACACACGGAGTCGTCTGCCGGTCATCTGGCCCCGCAAAGCGAGGAGGTCGACGACCGCCGCAGCTACGAGACGTACAAAGAGCTGACCGACCGGCCATTTGCCGCGGGGATGTCCCATTTGCTCCGAGGAATGTCCATTCCTCTTCTGGTTGTGCTTGTCACGGCGATCCTGCTCGTCGTTTTTCTTCCCGATACGATCATCGCCAGAGTGAGCGGTTACAATCCGCATGAAGAATCTCTGTTGCAGGCCGCTCGCGAGTCGCGTCAAATCCTGTACTGCATCATTGCTTTCGGCGCATTCCTGGCGGCCCTAACCATTTATCTTCAATATCGGCGATTCGACGCTTTCATCCGTGAGCGGTCCTACATCTTGCGGCAGCTTTATCTGCGCGGCGCGCCGCGGGAGAAGTTGTTCGGGATTCACGACCTCTCGGAAAGGATCCTGGCGAAGCGCGGCCCGGTTCGAGGCATTCCTATAATGAATGACGAGATCCGCCGTCTGTATCCCGATCTTGTTATCTCCCACTTATGACCTATTTCGACGACCTGCCGGCCATCAAACCGGACTTCGAATTCCCGATTGTAGCGCGCGCCATCGCCGAGCTTCTACTGGAGGACTACCAGGCCGCACGCGTCATCGCCATTCATGGACCATGGGGCAGCGGTAAGACCACGCTCATGACCGCCATCGGGACGGAATTGGAGGCTGTACTTGGCGCGAACGCAGCAATCCTCACATTCAATGCCTGGAAGTTTGATGATCGCGGCGCCCTGTCCCGCTCATTGATCCTCAGCATCGTCGGTGAACTCCGCGAGCAAGTTCTGGACGAGCAGCAGAAGAAGCGCCTCGACGAACTGGAAGAGTCTCTTTACCACGCATTCTCTGTCGTGGAAAAGGGGCCTTATTCAATCAACTGGCGCTCTGTGGTCGTGGAAGTTGCGAGTCTCCTTCTATCGCTGGTCAAACTCGATTTCGTAGCGAAAGCGGTCAAACAGTCGACAGGTTTTCTATCCCGGCTGTTCATCTGGGAAGGTGGCGATAAGAAGGACAAAGAGGAGAAGGAGCCGATCATCACGGCAAACCGGGTGGAAAAACTTGCTGGTGTACTGGAGCGAACGTCATTGACGCGAAGCGTGGTGGAGGTAAGGTCGACCGAACAATTCCTCGCGAAGTTTCGCGAGACGGTGGCCGAGTTCACCAAGAACAAGCGACGTCTCTTTGTTCTCATCGACGACCTTGACCGATGCCTCCCGGAAAATGCACTGCAGGTGTTCGAGTCAATCCGTCTGTTCGCTGACGCCCCCGGGTGCGGCTATATCGTGGCCCTCGATCGCGAGGTGATTCGCAGAGGTTTGCGTATCCGCTACGGAAAGACCGCTGGCGAGGCGATGTACATCAATCCCGACGAATACATCGAAAAAACCGTGTCCATATCGCTCGATCTCCCCCGGCTGTCCCCGCAGGACGCGCTCACCATCATGCGCCGCTACGCGCTGGAGTTGACCGCGCAGGAGGAGAGCCTCATTCTCGCGGGACTGGGAACGAACCCAAGGCGGCTCAAACGCTATATGAACACGCTCTCTCTACAATTGCGCATCGCACGCCTTGCGCACGCCGCCACGGGCGCGATCGAGATCTCCGGCCCGATCCGCCCTATGTTCATCAAGCTTTCGTTGCTGAGCTACCGGTACTCCCCAATCATGAACCTCGGCGCCGAAACTCCCGTGATTCTCCTTGAGCTCCAAGGCACGGCCACACAGAGCCGGGACAAGAAGCCGAAGCAAAAACAGGAGCTCCGTTCCAAGGCCGCGGCCGAGGTCCCGCCGCAATTAAACCTAGAATTGACACCGGATTTCTGGACTCTGTTGGAGCATGAGCCGGACCTCAATGAGAGCGCCGCCAAGCTTCCTCAAGTCATCGATTGGTTCCGCGCACAGCCAGTCGGACGGGATGCCTCGGCGTGATACGGCCGCTTCGGTTTTTGTCCAGGGAGCTCACCCGCCCGTAATCGTCCTCTTCCCTCCCGTGGCCGGATTCCAAGCGAGGATGTGACCGGCGTCGCCGACGTAGAAGACTTCGCGCAGCGGCTCGATCGGCGGGCGCGGATCGAAGACGCCGGAGGGGACCCAATCGTGGATCGGCTCGCGGCGCTCGATCACGCCACGATCGATGTTGATCGATTCGAGCATCTTCTTTCCCGACGTCGTGTCGAGGTCTGTCAGGACTATGCGCGTGCCGTCGTCGCCGATGAACATCGTGAATTGCTTCGCGCCGAGGGCGATGTCGCGTTGCGGCGTACCGTCAGCGGCGAGGATGTGCAGGACAGCCGCTGAATCGGGTCCATCGATGAAGGCGATGCGGCCATCGCGCAGGTAGCGAGCGGTCTTTAGTTGCGTGCCGGAGACCAGAGTCTTGATCGGCGCACCGGTGCGCGCGTCGTTCAGCGTCAGCGTGTCGCCGTGGGTTGACCGCAGCAGCATGTGCGCCGCGGACGAATCGGGATACGCACCGATGGCGTTCCCCGACGGAACAAAGCCGGTTTCGCGCAGACCGTGAGCGCGCACGTCGAGCTCCACGATCTTCATGCCGTCGCGCACATTCAGAAAGACGCGGACGACGTCATTCGTGACGAAGAAGGCGCGCAGATAGATTGCCTCCGGGAGGCGCACCGAGGCGAGTGAGCGCTTCTGCGCGACGTCGTAGACCGAAAGGGTTGGATAGGAGATCGTGGCGATCCGGCTGGCGTCGTCGGAGATGCTGTAGCCACCGTCCTTGATGGTCAGTCCCGTATCCGCCGGCTCGCTCCTGCCGCGCGTATAGATCACGATGTCGGCGACGTTGCCGGCGCCGGCGCGCCGCGGCACCACGGCGCTGCGGCCATCGCGCGCATAACGCGTCAGCCACGCAGCCCACGGATCGACGCGCGTCATCGAGCCGTCTTCGCTGTTCAGCAGAAACGCGGCGCGATAGTCGGCGCGGCCCTTCGAAGTTCCGGTGATGACGGCGAACGGTCCACCGGTGGAGCGTGTCGCCTGGATGTGGCTGGTCAGATCGCCCGGCTTCACCGACACCACCCACGCCACATACGCGGCAGCGATGAGCAACGCCACGGCCATCGTGCCCCAGAGGAACTGCGAGAGCGCTAGATGACTGCGTCGACGGTCGGTGCGTCCGCGCTCGAGTTGCCATGCGCCTCCACCGACGACTGCCAGAGCCGCGGTGATCGCCAGCGCGATCGATAGTTTGGAAATGATGACGGATGCCTCACCCGCGATGAGAGGCACGATCAGCAGCCGGATCACCACACCGCAGATCACCGCGGCCGCGAAATCGAAAACGATCAGCGGCGAGCGAGAACGGGCGAACGTGCTGATGACGTGCGCGATCAGGAAGAGCGCGATCGCGATCACGAGAATGTAGAGGACCGAGTAGGTCGTCGAGGCGCTGACCAGCCGTGTCCAATGATTGCCTGCCGCGAGGCGCGCCGGAATGATGATGAAACCGAACGTGCCGACGATCAGCAGGATGGCGGCGGTGAGCTTGCCGAACCAGATCGAGAGCGAGCCGACAGGACGCGAAAAGTAGAACGACATCCGTCCGTCCGACAGATCACGGCCGATGAACGACGCGCCGGAGATCACGCCGACGGCGATGGCGAAGGCCGTTCCGAAGACCAGAGCACCCATCACGATCGTGTCCGCGGGATTGGCCTTTAAGCCGGGGATTGCCGCGAAAATGAACGGCAGAATGGCGAACGCTACCGCCGCGTACGCAACGAAACGCTTCTCCTCGAATTCTCTTGCTGCGATGACCAGTGCGTTTTTCATGACTTGGCTCCTGCGATGGCGATGAAGATTTCTTCGAGCGACATCGCCTCGACTTCCGCGGCGCCGATGTTGCTCGTGCTGCGCATCCGTTCGAACGAGACGTCGTCGTAGTTGCTGACGATCGCTTCCGCGCCGCCGCCCCAGCTGCGCATGACCGTGGGCCGGAGCACGGCCGCATCGATCGCCACCGGCTGCGCGGCGAAACGAATACGGCGGAAACGCGACTTGAGCGCGTCGACGTCTTCGTCGAGCACGAGACGTCCGTTCTCCATCATCCCGACGCGGTCGGCGAACGTCTCGACGCCGGCCAGATCGTGCGTGGTGATGAAGACGGTCGTCCCGCGATCGGCAAGATCGCCGATCACTTCCTCGAACAGCGACTTGCGCGCGACGACGTCGAGGCCGAGGGTTGGGTCGTCGAGGACGAGCAACTCGGGGGAGATTGCCAGAGCCATCGCCAGCGAGACCTGCTTCTTCTGTCCTTTCGACAAGCTTCCGAAGGCGCTGTTCAGCGGGACGCCGAAGGTCCGCAGGCGCGCCTCGACGCTGTCCTGGTCCCATTTGTCGTAGAGCCGCGAACAGAAGCGGGCGATGCTGGCGACGGTCATCTCCGGCGGCGCATCCGCATCTTCGGTGACGACGCCGATGCGCTGCATCAATGATGTGCGTCGCGACCAGGCGTCCCCGCCGAAGAGCGTGGCGGTGCCTTGCTGCGGCTTCTGCTGACCCAACAGGCAGCGCACGAGCGACGACTTGCCTGCGCCGTTGCGGCCGACCAGCGCGTAAACCGCGCCGCGCGCAACGTCGAGTGACGCGTGATCGACGGCGGTCATGCGCCCGTAGCGCACGGTGAGATCGGATATTCGAATGGCGGTGTCGCTCATGCTTTTCTCCTGTGCTCGCGCACGACACGCTCGTGCGCGGCATTCAGCTCGTCCACCGCGTCGTCGAGCGACGCGCCGACGGCGATCGAGGTGGAGGCGTACCGCGTGGCGGCATCGCGCAGCGCTTCGTTCCGCTCCGCTTTCCGCGGCACCGGCGGCTCGTCGGCCACATACGTCCCCTCTCCGCGCTTCACCGACAGCACACCGCCCTCGGTGAGCCGCTGGTACGCGCGGGCGACGGTGTTCGGATTGACGCGGAGATCTTTGGCGAGGTCGCGGACGGAAGGTACCGGCGCGCCGGGCAGCAGCGCGCCAAGTGCGATGAGCCGCCGGACGCCTTCCTCGATCTGCCGCCAGATCGGCGCAGGGTCTGTTGGATTGATGGCGAACATGGCTATTTCGCGGCAAACGTCCAATGGCGGAACAGCCAGCGGCCGTCCTGCGTGGCCACGGCGTCGTCATCGAATGACTTCAACTCGCCGCCCGTGGACCAGCTCGTCCTGTCGAACTTGCCGTCGGCTCCACTGCTGACGACCTTGTACCCTTTCGCATCCGACTCGACCGCATAGGGACGGCCCCAGGCGTCGGTCATCGGGAGGTGAATGACGTAGATCGGCTCGAAGAGCGCCCTGGCCTCCTCAGCCGACTTCACTTCCGGATACTTGTGATGGTCCGACGCATACGCATCGAAGCATGTGCGCCAACTGCGCATGTCCCACATGGTCCAGTTCGCGCGCTCGGAATTGGTCGGGATGTACGGCCCGTCAGCGGCAACAAGCGGCATGGCAATCGCGGCGAACATCAGGGCAATGAGTGTTTTCTTCATAAGCGTCCTCCGTACCTGTGTATTAGTTACCTAATACAGTAAGCCTGCGATTCTCGATTGTCAAGGGGGTCGACGCAAGATGGCACGACGCTTGAGTTGATTCGAGATATGCGAAAGAACCAGAAGGTAGCGATAGCGGTCGCGGCGGTTGTGGCCGTCGCCGGAGTCACGTCCATCGTCATGCGGCACGGCGGGAAGGCCACGACGCCGCGGAACACGCGCGCCGAGGTGGTGACGCCGCAGATCCCCGATGCGGCCATCGTCAAGGCAGTCCGCGACGCGAATTTGAAGATCGACGGCTTCTCCGCCACGAACGTCGGCGGCATCGTCGTTCTCAAAGGCACCTCCGACGCCGCTTCGGCGCAGCAAGCCGCAGCCGTGGTCAAGCAGCTCGGCTTCGCGCGTGTAGCGAATCTGATCGTGACCAGAGTCGCCGCGAATGACGAGACGATCCGCCGCGACGCGGAGCGCCAGCTCACCCTGACGCGCGCCCTCGACGGCTGCACGCTCCACGTCAGCTGCGTCAACGGCATCCTCCGCGTCGATGGCACCGCGTATAACGATCTTCAGGTCGACGTCGCCCGCCAGGTCCTGCGCAACGTCGGCGCGCAGGAAGTGCAGGTCGCGCTGAAGAAGCTGTAAAGCGCGCTCCCACCTTGAGTGCCGACCGTCGGCGTAGCCGGCGTGAGAACCGTAGCCCACGGCGTTCAGCCGTGGGTTTTTGCGTTAGTTGGATGTTTGAGCCCGCTTCAGCGGGCGAAAGAAAGCTTTCTATCGCCCGCCCAGGCGGGCTCCCAAATCACACCCGGCTGGTTGACCCACGGCTCGAAGCCGTGGGCTACGGTTCTTACGCCGGCTACGCCGACGCTCGCTATCCCACCGTCACCGGCTCCAGCTCCTCGTCCACCCGCTCCGTCTTCTTCGCCCGCATCCGCTCCTGCAAATCATCGAATAACGAATACGCCACCGGCGTCGCGAGCAGCGTTAACAGCAGCGCGAGACTCTGGCCGCCGATGATGACCGAGCCGATGGCGCGGTTCGTTGCCGCGCCCGTTCCGCTCGAGGCGACCAGTGGCAGCATTCCGGCGACGAACGCCAGCGTCGTCATCAGGATCGGGCGCAGGCGGTCGCGGTTCGCTTCGCGGATCGCTTGCGCGCGCGGGAGGCCGTGCGCGCGAAGGCCGTTCGTGTGGTCGACCTGCAGGATGCCGTTCTTCTTCACAATACCGAACAAAACCAGGATGCCGAGCATCGAGAAGATGTTCAGCGACTGATTCAGCACCAGGATCGAGAAGAGCGCGAACGGCACGGTCAGCGGAAGCGCGAGCAGAATCGTCACCGGATGAACCCAGCTCTCGAACTGCGCGGCCAGGATCAGGTACATGAAGATGATCGACAGCAGGAACGCGAACATGAAGTTCGTGAACGCGCGGCCTTGCTCGCGCGAGCGGCCGGTAAAGCCGGACGAATACTCGGGCGGCATGTTCAGCTTCTTCGTCTCGGCGACGAGGTTATCCATGACCGTTTGCGCGGAGTGACCGGGCGCCATGTTCGCGGTGAGCATGACCTGGCGTTGGCGCTGGATTCGATTGACGGATGACGGCCCCGCGCCCGGCGCCATCGTCACGACGTCGCGAAGCTGCACCACGCGCGCGCCGACCGAGGGCACCTGCGCCTGCGCAATCCCCTGCGGATCTTTGCGGTACTCATGCTCGGCGCGCACGTGCACTTCGTACTGCTCGCCGCCTTCGTAGTAGTCGGTGATCTTGAGTCCGCCGACCAGCACGTTCAGAGTCGATGCGATGTCCTGCACGCGCACTCCCATGTCTGAGGCCTTGTCGCGATCGATGCGGACGCCGAGCTCCGGCTTGCCGGTGATGAGATTCGTATCGGGATCGATCACGCCGAGGTTCTTCATCCCTTTCAAATTCGCGAGCAGCGTGTCGGAGTACTTCGAAAGCTGATTGAGATCGGGTCCGCCGATCCAGTACATGATTTCCGCATTGACGCCGCCGCCGAAGGCGTTGACCGGACCGACGGACGTGCGCAAGTTCAGTCGTTGATACTGCGGCATGATGTTGTTGCGGACCTCGGCCATAACCGCGAACTGATCGCGCTTCCGTTTGTCGACCGGGATCAATTTGACGTAGACCGTGCCGAGGTTCTGCGTGACCTGCGGATCGTCGCCGATTGTGACGACGGTCGTATCGACTTCGGGCAGCTTGCGGACGCGCGCGGCGATCGATTCCATGATCGTCTGCGTCGTCTGCAGGCTCGATCCCTCGGGTGCGCGGGCCTGCACCTGGAACTGCGATTCGTCGTCCGCCGGGAGGAAGTTCTTGTTGACCGCGATGCCGAGCGGGACGATCGAAACGAGCGCGATGATCATCGCCAGGACGATCACCCAGCGATGCGCCATCGACCAGTCGAGCATGGCCAGGTAGACGCCTTCGATCTTCGCGTAGAAGCCGTGCTCGCGCGTCGAGGCCTCGTGCGACAGATCTTCGCGGCGCAGCCAGCGCGCCGACATCATCGGCGTCAGCGTGAACGAAACGAGCAGCGAGACAGCGATGGCGATGGCCATCGTCACGCCGAACGAATGCATGAATCGTCCGACGATGCCGGCCATGAACGCGACCGGCAGGAAGACGGCGATGAGCGAAAGCGACGTGGCCAGAACGGCCATGCCCACTTCCTTCGTCCCTTCGACCGCAGCTTCGGCCGGCGGCATCTTCTTCTCTTCCATGAAGCGGAAGATGTTTTCGAGCACGACCACGGCGTCATCGATGACGATGCCGACCGCCAGCGTCAACGCGAGCAGCGTGATGACGTTGAGCGTGAAGTTTTCATAACGCATCGCCGCGAAGGTGGCGATGATCGAGCTCGGAATGGCGATGGCGGCGATGATCGTCGGACGCGAACGGCGGAAGAAGTAGATCAACATCCCCAGCGCGACCAGGCCGCCCGCGAGGCGGACCGGATTGACTGCGATCACGGCGACCTTTGGCACGAACGCGGCGATGACAAACGCGACAGCCGCGCCGCCGATGCGGAAGGCGAACGGCAGTTGTTTCTTCGACGCCCACCAACTCACCAACGCGAACAAGACGATGAACGCCAGAATCGAGACGTGCAGCGTCGGCGCACGCGCGGCGATGTCGTGCAACCCGAAAAGCAGCGTGTACGTGGCCAGCGTGGAGGCGAGCATGATCACCGCGACGCGCAGTTTCGGCGAGGAGAGGAAGAACCAAACGATCAGCGCGGCGAAGAGCGAGCCGAGGATCAGATGCTCTTTCACGGCGTCGACCGCGGCCACGATGTAGTCCGACTGATCGCGGACGACTTGCATGTTCCAACCCTTCGGCAAGTCGGTGCGCACCTGGCCGAGCTGCTCCTTGAGCCGCTCGATGACTTCGACGGTGTTCGTGCCCGACTGCTTGCGGATGTTCATGACCACCGCGGGTTTGCCGTTGACGGTGGCGATCGATTCGGGCTCCGCGACGCTGTCTTCGATGTGCGCGACGTCGCCGACTTTCACGACGTAGCCGTTCGAAGTCGACAGCGGAATGTTGGCGAAATCCTGCGGCGACTGGACGCGGCCGTAGGTCCGCAACGTGAGGTCGCGCAGCCCCTGCTCGACTTTGCCGCCGGGGATCTGCACGTTCTGCGATTGCAGCGCGGCCACGAGCTGCGCGGTCGTCAATCCAACCGCGGAGAGCTTCGCGGAATCGACGACGACGTTGATCTGCCGCGGACGTCCGCCGACGATCAGGACCTGCCCTACACCATTGATCGACTCCAGCCGGCGGCGCAGTTTCTTGTCGGCGAATTCGGTGATGTCGCGGATCGGGGCGGGGCCCGAGAGGGCGATGCCGAGGACCGGAACGGCGTCGGGATCGATCTTCTGGATGATGGGAGGATCGGCGTCCTTTGGCAGGTCGCGCAGAATCGTGTTGACCTTGTCGCGCACTTCCTGCGCGGCCACGTCGATGTCCTTCTCCAGCACGAAGCTGACGATGACCTGCGACGTGCCCTCGGACGAAATCGACTGCAACTGGTCGATTCCGCTGATGGTGTTGACAGCCTCCTCGACCTTGTCGGTGATGTCGGTCTCGATCTCCTCGGGTGCCGCGCCGACGAGGCGCGTAGTGATGGTGATGGTCGGAATGTCGACCTTCGGGAAGCGGTCGACACCGAGCTGCTGGTATGCGAACCAGCCGACGACGACCAGCGAGAGAACGATGACCGTCGCAAAGATCGGACGGCGGACGCAGAGTGCGGCGAGTTTATGCATTGTTGTTTCCTCGGTTGCTTCTATCTGCGTACATCTGCGTCATCTGCGGATGAAAACGTGATCCGCAGATTTCGCAGATGTACGCAGATGAAAAACATCACTGCCCCATTTCTACTCTCGCAAACATGCCCGGCTTCAACTTGCCGTCGCGATTGGGGAACTCGGTTTCGACCGTGAAGGAACGCGTGGCCGGATCGACGACGCCGCCGACGACGGCGACTTTGCCCTGGAAGACATCGCCGGCATACGCGTCGACGGTGGCTTTCACATTCTGTCCCTGGCGAACGTGCGAGATCTCTTTCTCAGGAACGCGGAAACGAAGTTTCAGCGGCGAGGTCTGCACGACCACGAGCGCGACGGTGGCGTCGCCGAGGCGTTGGCCGACATCGGTGCGTTTCTCGGCAACGACGCCATCGATCGGCGAACGAAGCGTCGAGTCGGCCATCTGCTGGCGGAAGATATTCGCCTGTGCCTGCGCCGACTGTTTGGCCGCACGCGCCTGATCGAACATCGCCTGCGAACGGTCATACGTCGCCTGCGGGATCGACTCCTTCGCGATCAACTCTTTCTTGCGATTGAGATCGCGCTGCGCATCCTGCTCGGCGGATGCGGCGCGAGCGATGTCCGCCTGCGCCTTCTCGAGGTTCAGGCGCGGATAGTCGGTCTCGAGCTCGAGCAGCGCCTGACCGCGGCTGATGCGCGAGCCTTCATCGACATACATCTTGGCCACGCGTCCCGGAACTCGTACCGCCAGTTCGGAACGAACTGGCGAGATGAACTCGCCGGTGGCGACGATGGTCCCGCCGGATTCGCTGGCGACGCCGGCAGCTTCGGTCGTCGTGGCCGGCGCGGATGTGGCGGTCGCCGCGGCAGCAACGTTCTGGACGTCATTCGGCAGCGCCGGCGCGGCCTGCGTCGTCGTCGCGGACGCCGTGGCGTCTTTCTTCGCGCAGCCGAACGGCAGCAGCGCCAGGATCAAAATCGAAATCGTGTAACGCTTCATCGCTGTGTCGCTCCCAAACCAACGGCATCTTTGATCGCGCCGGCGGCATACCAGACGCGCAGTTGTGCAAGGTTGTGATTCAACGTTTCCGCGGCCACGGCGCGGCGCGCATCGGCCAGCGAAACTTCGGACGTGGCGAGATCGAGCGAAGTCGATTCCTGCGCTCGATACAGGTCGAACACCTGCGCGTACTCCGCCTCGGCGGCCGCGAGCTGCTCCTTCGCCAACTGCAGCGTCGTATCGGCGGCATTCAGATCGGTGACGGCGCGATGGACGTCCTCGCGCGCGGCGATCTTGGCGTCTTCGAGAAGAAGCCGCGCCTGCTGCTCGCGCTCTTTCGCCTGCGCGATGCGCGACGACACCTGCCCCGATTGCCAGATCGGAACGCTGAACCGAAACGCACCGTAACCGTAGCGGCTGGCCGGAAACGCGGCCTTCTGGTCGATGTAACCGGCGTCGAACGTGACCACCGGAAAATACGCGCCGCGCTGCTTCTTCACTTCCAGCTCGGCCACGCGAATGTTGTTCTGCGCGATGGCAACGTCCGGCCGCACTGCTTCCGCTTTCGAAACGAGCGTTTGTTCATCCGGTATCGGAGCGAGCGACGGATCGGGCGACGCCACGGCGATGTCGCCGGTCAGGTCGAGGTCGGCGCGCAACGCGCTCTCCGCGGCCTCGCGCTGCTGCTGCGCGGTGGCGAGCAAACGCTGCGACGCTTTGATCGCCGTCTCGGCGCGCAGCACATCGACCTTCGTCACTTCACCGGCCTGATAGAACGCGGTCGATTGCGTTTTTCTCTTCTGGGCGATCTCGATGTTGCGCTGCTCGATAGCGATGTTGGCCTCGGCATTGGCTACGGCGAGGTAGTTCGACGCGACGCGAAGGAGCACGGCGTCTTCGGTGCCGAGCACTCCCTCTCTCGCGTTGACGATACCGATCTTGGCCTGGTCGTACGCGCGCTTCTCGCGCAGGCCGGCGTAAATCGGCTGCGAGAGAACGACGCGGTAGTTCCAGTCGGTGGCCGGCAGGATCGTCCGCGCGTCGGCGCCGCTGCCGAAAGATACTTCCTTCGAGTTCTCGATCGTCGAGCCGGTCAGATTCACCTGCGGCAGAATTGACGACAGCAACTGCTTGCGATTCTGCTCCGCGACGTTGACCTCGATGCGCGAACGCTCGACGGTGTTGTTGACCTGCAGCGCGCGTGCGAGCGCTTCCTGCAACGTCAGTTTCGTCTGCGCGCGAACGCTCAAAGGCGCCGCGAGCAGCATCAAAGTTACGACTGCACGTTTCAATGTGAGCTCCGTTTCAATTTCGGAATGGCGATGCCGCTGAGAATCGTGGAGACGATCAGCTCGACGTCTTCGCTTTCTGGCGGCGGCGCATCTTCAGCGAGGCGTTCGAGCACGATGGCGATGCTCCCTTCGATCAGAAAAAGCGCCAGCCGTTTCGGATCGAGCGGCCGTACTTCGCCGGCATCCATCGCTTGTTTCAGGATTCCCGCGAGCCGGTCGACGCGCGCGCGAAACTGCGGCTGACACGTCCGCTTCTGCCGCCGCTGCTGCGCGCTCGTTCCCTCGGGCATCCGCAGCGAGTGATACAGCCGGAAGAACTCGCGATTCTCGTTGAAGAACCCGAGCTGCGCCGTCATCACCGCGCGCAGCCGCTCTTCAAATGTCCCGTCACCTTCCAGCGCCGTATCGAGCCGCTTGTGCAACTCGCCAATCGCGGTCTCGAACGTCTTCTCGACCAGCTCCTCGCGGTCGCGAAAGTAAAGGTAGATGGTCCCCTTGGCAATGCCCGCCTCTTCGGCGATCTCCTGCATCGTCGCCGCCGCCATCCCCTTGCGCGAGATAACGCGGATGGCCGCCTCCTGAATGGACTGAACGCGAAACTCCGAAACGACATCTTCTTTGGATTTAGCCATTAGTCACCGTGCTGAACGGACGGTCAGTGTATCGGAATTCCGGGTCAGCAGCGCCAGGACGGGTGACGAACTTGCAAACCTGCGCTTGACGTAGAAGCCGAGGTTGGGCGTACGATTACGGGCATGACCGTCGTCTCTTCGATGACAGCGGACGAGCTTCTCCAACTCCCCAGCGACGGATGGAGATATGAGCTTGTCGAAGGAGAGCTGCGCAAGATGTCCCCTTCGGGCGCTCGCCACGGCCGCGTCGCGGCGGAAATCGTCGGAAGTCTCATCGCGCATATGAAGCGTCAGCGAACCGGCGCGGTTTATTCATCGGAAACAGGATTCCGCCTCTCGCGTCAACCCGACACCGTGCGCGCGCCCGACGCGGCATTCGTCCGTTCCGAGCGCGTCACCGACACGGCAGGCTTCTTTGACGGCCCGCCCGACGCCGCGTTCGAAGTCGTATCGCCCGGCGACACGTACACCGAGATCGAAGAGAAAACCCTCGCATGGCTTCGCGCCGGCACGAGAGTCGTGGTCATCGTCGATCCTCGCACGAAGTCGGCTCGCGTTCATCGCATGGGCAGCGCTTCGAACTCCGAGGATGTCATCGAAATCGACGACGTCATTCCGGGATGGCGTCTACCGCTCGCCGAGATCTTCGAATGATCCACGTCGTCCGGCTTCGGTCTCTGCGATCATCTCGCCGATATCGCCGGTCGGCCCGTTAACCGACGCGAGGCGTTCGAGCGGATCCACGTGTTCTCCTCGCATCACCACGACCAGCAACACCGCCGACACCAACAGCGCTCCGCCGAAGATCACCAACTGCCGCGTGTTGTGGAAGATCGCGGCGCCCGTGGCGAACATGATCGAGTAGACGAGGATGATGCCGAGGATCCAGGCGATTGCATTGCGGGAGAGTTCGCCGCGGATTGGTTCGATGCCGCTCTCGCGGGCGACGACGCCCCATCCCGGTCCGGCGGGACGCACTTTTCGGTAGAAGGCATCGAGCGTAGCGCGCGGCTCGGGTTCGGTCAGCAGCGTCACGGCGAGCCAGACCACCGTCGTCGAAAGCGTGGTGATGATCAGGCTGATTGCGAATCCGCGCGGCGAGGCGGCGTCGATGAAATTGCGCAGCGTCAGCGACACCACCAGCGCCGCAGCCATCGCGCTCACCTCGGACCATGCGTTGATGCGCCACCAGTACCAGCGCAGGATGTAGACGAGGCCCGTGCCGGCGCCGAGCATCAGCAGGAACTGCCAGGCGTGACTGATCTGGTCCATGAACTGCGTGGCGATGAGCGAGAGGATGAGCGTGAGCGCGGTCGCGAGACGCGCGGCGAGAACGTAATGCTTCTCCGATGCGTCGCGTTTGATGAAGCGTCGATAGAGATCGTTGACCAGGTACGACGAGCCCCAGTTCATCTGCGTCGCCTGCGTCGAGCTGAATGCGGCCACGAACGACGCCAGCATCAGTCCGCGCAATCCGGACGGCAGCAGGTCGACCATCGCCCGCACGTAGTTGACGCCGGGATCGGCGTCGTGAACCGCGCCGCCGTACATCACCAGCGTGCAGAGCGCGGTGATCACCCACGGCCAGCTGCGCAACGCGTAATGCGCGATGTTGAAAAAGAGCGCGGCGCTGCGCGCTTCGCGTTCGGTGCGGCAGGCCAGCATGTTCTGCACGACGTAGCCGCCGCCTCCCGGCTCGGAGCCGGGATACCACGATGCCCACCAGTTCAGGCAGAGCAGCGCGGCGAGCGTGATCGTCGGCACCATCCAGACGGCGTCGCCGGTCGGCCAGAACGACATCGCCGCCGCCGAGGTGCCGAACGTCGTCCCGATCGGCGAACCAGCAGGATGCGCGAAGGCCAGCTTCGCCTTCAGTACGTTCACGCCGCCGACCGCGCTGAGCGCAACGACCGCGAGGACGATCGCGCCGCCCATCTCGAACAGATACTGCACGCCGTGCGTCGTAGCCACGCCCCAGTAGCCGGAGTAGACGGTGTACGCGAAGACGATGATCAGGCAGGCGAAGAGCGCGCCGCGATTGGAAATGCCGAGCGTGCCCTGGAGCACTTTGGCCATGCCGAGGTTCACCCAGCCCATGACGATGATGTTCGCGATCAGGCCGAGGTAGGCGGCGCGAAACCCGCGCAGGAACGCGGCCGGTTTGCCCGAGTAGCGCATCTCGGTCATCTCGACGTCGGTCACGACTTCCGCGCGGCGCCAGAGGCGGGCGAAGAAAAAAACGGTGAGCATGCCGGAGCCGAGCATCGACCACCACAGCCAGTTGCCGGCCACGCCGTTCTTCACCACCATCTCGGTCACGGCCAGCGGCGTGTCGGCGGAGAACGTCGTGGCCACCATCGCCGTGCCGGCCAGCCACCAGGGCATCGATCGATGCGACAGGAAGTAGTCCAGCATCGAACGCTTGGCCTTACGTCCGAAGTAGAGGCCCATGCCGACGATGAGCGCGAAATAGGCGGCGACGATGGCGTAGTCGAGTGGACGAAGTGCGAAGGTGCTCATGGCTTGGCGATCCCTGTTCCGCGCGCGACGATTCCCGGGATGGTGACCGGCAACTTGCCCGACACCGGTGCTTCGCCGAACAGCGCCTGCACCGCGGCGAGTTGCATGACCGGCTGGACGCCGTATGCACAAACGTACGTGCCGGCCGTCGGGATCTCGCGCAGCAGGTACGGCGTGCCGAACGAGATGGCGACGACGGGAGCATTCATCCCCATGAGCAGCGTCCGCGCGATCTCGGGGACTGCGATCGATCCGGAGCCCGATCGTGCGCGGACGGCCAGCGCGAAGACAACAACATCCGCATCCTTCGCCGCAGCAGCGATCGGACCTGCGTCCAGCGTGCGCGAGTCGATCAGGAACGTTTGCGGCGGCGCGGTCAGACGTTTCCGCATCTCGCGTTCGAAATCGGGCAGCGGCGAAAGAACCTCCGGAAAATCGCTGACGGTGACGATGACCACGCGCGCGTTTTTCTTCACCGGCAGCGCACCGTTCGCTTCGCGCACGAGCGTGACCGCGCGACGCGCGATGCTCGCCGCGAGGTCGCGATGCTCTTTCGTGTCGAGCCCGCGGAAAATCTCGTCCGGCGTTCCCACCGGCGCGCCGGCGAACGCTTTTGCATCGAGAATCCGCCGCACCGATTCATCGATGCGCGCTTCGCTCAACCGTCCGCTCGCCACCGCCACCTTCACCGCCTTGATCGCGGCGTCGACGTTCGGCGACATCAGGATCTGATCCTGTCCCGCTTCGATCGCGCGGATAGCAGCCTCACCGGCGTCGAAGTGCTCAGTGATGCCGCCCATGTCCATGGCGTCGCTGACGACGAGGCCATCGAATTTGAGTTCGCGCCGCAGCAGATCACCAACAATCTTCTTCGACGTCGTCGCCGGCATCGTCCCGTTTTGCGGCACCTCGGACTCCGCAGTCCCGTACGGATTCTCGCCCGCTCCCGGCCGCCGCACCGGCACGAGATCGGCGTCCAACGCCGGCACGGCGAGGTGTCCGATCATGACCGACTTCACGCCTGCATCGATCGCCGCGCGGAACGGCAGCAGTTCGACGCGATCGAGCCGCGCGCGATCGACATTCAGAATCGGCAGCGAGCGATGCGAATCGACATGCGTATCGCCATGCCCCGGAAAGTGTTTGGCAGTGGCCAGCACATGCTCCGCCTGGACTCCCTTGGTAAACGCGACGACGAACTTGCTGACCTCCGCCGGATCCTCGCCGAAACTGCGCGCGTTGATCACCGGATTGTCCGCATCGACATTCACGTCCGCGATCGGCGCGTAAATTTGATTCACGCCCACCAACCGCGCCTCCCGCGCCACCACCCGCCCCTCGGCCTCCGCCAGCGACGGATCGCCCGTCGCCGCCAACGCCATCGCCCACGGCCAGTGCGTGGTGTCGAGGAATCGCATCCCCATCCCCGACTCGAGGTCCGCGCTCACCAGCAGCGGCACGCGCGCCTCGCCCTGCAATCGCGCCGTCAGTTGCGACGTCTCGTAGACGTTCGACACCGACCAGATCACGCCGCCGATGTGGTTCTCGCGAACCTGCCGCCGCAACTCCTGATACGCCCACGACGACTCCGGCATGAACACACCGCGGCCGAGGACGACGAACATCTGCCCGACCTTTTCGTCGAGGGAGATCTCGTCAACGCGGATCGCATGATGTTGCGGGACCGACGCACACATCGAAGCCAGCAAGGCTAGCACGGCAGGAACAACCGATCGGACGCGGCGCAAGTGCGGAGAAGGATAACGCCTCTCATCCTGAGCCGCCGCAGCTGCGGAGGCGAAGCCGGAGCAGCGGAGGACGGTCGAAGGCGCCCCAGCTGGTAAGCCGGATTGTCATCCTGAGGCTGCCGGAGCCGGGAGCTGCGAAGCAGCGGAACGCGGAGGACGCCGAAGGATCTCAAGCTTCCCAAGCTGTGTTGAATCCGGGTGGGTTTCAGACGGAGTTGCGCATCTTGAGATCCTTCGCCGTCCTGCGGCGCTCCGCCTTCGGCTACGACGCCTCCGGCGGCTCAGGATGACAGCTTCACTGCCGCTCGAAGGCGTCCCGCAACTGCTCCAAATCCCCCTCCGGCACATCTGCAACCGCGACGAACGTCAGCCCCTTGTCCCGCCACGACAGCGCGCTCATCGACGGCGGCGGAGTGCCGAGGGTGCGCGGCGCGTCCTGCGGGCGGACGATGAAGAGCGAGATGCGGTGCGCGCCTTTTCCGACGAGAAGGTATGCGGCCTGACTGGCGTGCCAGTAGACGACGCGGCCGCCGATCAGGCGGAACGGCGTCGAGGCGAGATCGGGCACCGGCACGCCGAAGGGGACGCGGCCTTCGAACCACGGCTTGACCGTGTGGCGATCGGTGGAGAGCACGTCGACCGGATTCGCGCCGGCCAACATCGTGACGTGCATATCGGCGAGCTCGGCGATCGCAGTTTGCGATTGCCGTCGCCACGCGAGCGCTGAAAGAACGAGCACCATCGCCAGCACTGCCGCGACAGCCATCCACCACTGTGTCGACACGCGCTGCGTCTGCAATCGCGCGCGAAGTCGCGGCGGCGCGTCGCCGATCGACATCGCTTCGCGCACGCGCCGTTTCATCAGGCCGTTCGCGACGACCGCATTCGCGCATTGCACGCATCCACTGAGATGGACGTCGTCCCCGGAAACTTCCTCGATCTCCTCGGCAGTCCAGTGACGGTCCATCATGGCTCCCCGCGCAGCGCCTTGCGCACTTTCTGCCGCGCCCGGATCAGGCGCGACGTCACCGTCCCGATCGGAATCGACAACGTCTCCGCGATTTCCTTGTAGCTCATCTCTTCCACGTCCGACATCAGCAGCACCTCGCGAAACTCGAGCGGCAGATTTTCGATCGCGCGCCGGAGCGATTCGACATCCGCTCGCTGCAGCAGGTGCAACTCAGGCGTCGCAGCGTCAGCAATCGGCGTCTCGTCCAGCGGAACCGTTGGCACAGCGCGCAGCCCCGTGCGCGACGTCAGGAACGTATTGCGAAGGATGCGGAACATCCACGCGCGGATGCTCGACCCGGCGCGAAATCCGCCGAAGCCGCGCAGGCCTTTCAGATACGCCTCCTGCACCAGATCCTCGGCCTCGCCCGCATCGCGGGTCAGCCACCGCGCGTATCGATAGAGCGCATCGAGCAGCGGCAACGCCAGCTCTTCGAATGATGCGATGCCTACTCGATCCGCCATCAACTCCTTCTACACCCGATCACCGAGCAGTTGACACCTCGGGGTGATGAATCGCGCCTCCGCGCGCCGCGGCCCAGCCGATCGCCGCCGCCAGGCCGACCGTCAACAGGAGAACGACCACACGAAGCAAAACCGACAACCCCGCCTGCTGGCGTTCCACGATCAGCAGCACCGCGGCGATGATGATCGTGACGATCGAGACGCACAGAGCGATGAGCGCCGCCTGCTGATGCGGCGCGATCGCGTCCTGCTGAATCCCGTCCACGTTTCCAATCGCATCGGCCGTTCGAACGCCAGCGAAGTAGATCGCCGGCATCATCGTGCTCGTCGCGATCGCGAGGAACAGCGCGAGACGTACGAGCTCTCGACGCCGGCTGCGAATGAATTGCGCCGCAGCCGCCGCGACGACGCACTCCAGGCTGAGCACCGGCGGGAAATGCGTGAGCACGAGATGGAGATGAACGAAGTTCACGGTGCTGCTCACTCGACGTTGATGACCATCTTCATGTTGCCGTGGCCCGATCCGCAGAAGTGATCGCAGATGGCGACGAACCGTCCGGCCTTTTCGGGTGTGATCGTCACCATCGACTCGTGGTCGGGAGTGAGATCGAGATCGATCTTCAGATCCTTCTGATAGAAGCCGTGATCGCGGTCAAGCGCCGATACGTGCAGCGTCACCGGCTCGCCGCGTTTCAGCGTGATCTGGTTGGGCGTGAATTCGAATCGCTTCGCGGAGATCGAGATCTCGCGCGGCGGCGCATCCTGTGCAGCGCTGAGGCTTCCGGCGAGGATGGCGAGGATGAGAATTGCGGACCGTTTCATAGAAGAACTCCTGGTTTTGAGATTTGCTGGACGCCGTCCGTTCCGCCGAATTCGCGGAGAGTCAGCTCGACGTCGTTCACCGAAAGATGTCCGCTGGTTGCCGCCACGCGTTGCAGGCCGAGGTTCTGGAACGGCTTCTCCTTGTCGAAGGGAAGCGGCTTCTTGTCGCCGGACGTCGTGGGATCGGGAAAGGCGAAGATCAGCGACCGCGATGCGTAGTGCGTCGCATGCTCGGTGTGATGCTCGTCGTGGCGATGGATGTGGCCGTAGAGGATGGTCACGTTCTCGAACGGCGCGAGCACGTTGAGCACCTCGTCGCCGTCGCGCGTGAACCATTCCCAGTCCGGCCGCAGATCGAAGAGCGGTCGATGCGTGAAGACGATGATCGGCGCCGTGTGCGGATAGCGGGCAAGGTCGCGCGCCAGCCACGCCAACTGCTCGGCTCCGACCTCGGGTTTGCCGCGCGACACATTGTCGAGCGCGACGAAGTGCACGCCGCGGTGATCGAACGAATAGTGCGTCTCGCCGAAGAACTGCCGGTACAGCGCGCCGTTGTCGAGCGCCGCATCGTGCTCACCGGGGACGTACATCACCTTCTTCGCCTTGAGGCCCGCCGTGAGCGATTTGAATCGCTGCATGCGCCTCGCGTGCTCGCCCGCGGTTTCCGATTCATGAGTCAGATCGCCGGTGAAGAGGATCAGATCCGGTTGCGGATCGAGTCCGTTGACGATGTCGATAGCGCGCTCGAACGCCTTCGTCCCCGTCGGATTCGGCGGCCCCGAAAATCCGACGTGCGCATCGCTGAGCTGCACCAGCCGGAACGGACTGACCGCCTCGCCGTTCTGCCGCCGGAACCACCGCGTCATCGCCGACGCCGTTCCGCCGCCCGCCAACCCCGGCGCAACGGTGATGAGCGCCCCGACGCCCAGAGACACCCCGGAGACTCGCAAAAACTTACGTCTGTCGATCGGTTCCACCATCGTCAACCCCTTTCGGTTCGACGATGGAACTGGCGGGCGGCCGTTTCCATCCCGCGCAAATCAGCGAGTCACAGAACGTTCACACCCGCTACTGAATCACCGCGCGAACCCCGATCGTACCGGTCGCATTCGCATCGTCCTTCGATGTGACGGCGATCGATTCGTTCAGCGCGCCCGCTTTCGCTCGCGCGCCGTCGACCGTCACCGTCAGCGCTTCTTTCGCTTTCGGCGCGAGCTTCACCTTCGTGTCGTACTCGTAGTAGAGGCAGCGGCATGCGGACCGCGCGACGGTAATCGTGAGCGGCGTCGATGACATGTTCGTGATCTCGAACTGCCGCACCGCCCGCGTTCCCTTGCGAATCGTTCCGTAGTCGGCAACCTCGGGGGCAATGTGGATCGAGGCCGCTGCGACCGGAGCCGCCGGCGCAGCAGTCGTGACCGTATCGGGACTGGTCGTCGACGGCGGCTGCTCGATCACCTGCGGCGTGGTCGTTTTCTTGTCCGAGCTGGCGCGCCAGATCAGCCAGCCGATGACGCCGAGAACCGCGACGGCGATCAGCATCATCAAGAGCATCCGCGAGCCGTTGTTCGAGGGGCGATCAATCGGAACGTCGTAGTTCGCGATGCCGTGATCGGTCACCGGCTCGGAGGACACCAACGGCCGGTTGCCGGGCGCCGTCCCCATCCGCTGCGTCTCGTTGTATGACGGATTCGGAACCGCGACGGTTCCGGACGCCGTCCCCTTCCCTTCGAGCTCATCGAGCTTGCGCAACGAGGCATCGATCGACGCGACCAGCCGCTGATACTCCGCCGCCAGCTGCTCGGTCGGCGCATCGGGAACCATCCGCACGAGCGTCTCGCGATGCGTCCGGTAATGCTGCCGCAACACCTCGATCTCCCGCGCCCGGTCGCCCCGCTTCACGTTCACCGTCCCAAAGTCATCAGACATCGGTCACCTCGAACCTCGCATCTTTGCAAAAAGCGGGCGGAGGGACAAATCAGTGATGGTCTGCGCTGTCATCCTGAGCCGCCGGAGCCGAGGAGCGCAAAAGCGCGACCGGCGAAGGACGGTCGAAGGACCCCCGACGTGCTTGCCACGTTCAGGTACCGCCCGACGCTCCCTGGTTACCAGGAAAGGGGTCCTTCGACCGTCCTCCGGCGTTCCGCGCTTCGCGCTCCAACGCCTCCGGCGGCTCAGGATGACAGGTGTACCTGGTATCGCTCCCAATCCGCGATCACATCGATATCCCAACGCGTCGGCAGGACGGCGACGGTGCTTTGCCACTCGGCTATTTTCGAGACGGTGGTGGCGAAGACGGAAGACTCGCCCCAGGCAACCTCCTGAAAAATCGCGGGATCGAAGGCAGCGGCGCGGCAGCCGATGAGGTAGTAGCCGCCGTCTTCGGCGGGGCCGAGGACCCATTCGCAGGAGTCGAGGAGTGCGAAGGCGTGATCGATGAGCGTCCGCGGGAGCGAGGGGTCGTCGACTCCGATGGCCACGATTTTTTGCGTGGCGTGAAAGAAGAAGCGTTCGGAGAACGCCATCGACAGGCGGTCGCCGAGGGTGGCGCCGGTCTGCATGGCGGTGGGGAGATCGCCGAAGGCGTTTGAGAGCGAATCCCCGTTCGCGGATTCTGTCGGCGCCCAGAGAATTTCGATTTCGACGTCGGACGATGGCCTTCCGATCGACGCCAGCAGATCGTGCAGCATCGTCTCGTAGGCGGCGAGGGCGGCGTCCTCACCGATCGATTCGGCGAGTCGCGTCTTCACGTGACCGCGCTCGGGAAGGCGCGCGAAGACCAGCAGGCGCTGCGCGGGCGGCGGGATGGTTGGGAACAAGCCGCCGAGTATAGTTTCGCGCTCGATGCGGACGATCGCACTCCTGACCGACTTCGGAACGCGCGATCCGTATGTCGCGGCGATGAAGGGCGTGATCGCGTCGCGATGCGACGCCTCGATCGTCGACCTCACGCACGACATCTCGCCGTTCGACGTTTGGGAGGCGGCGTTCTTTCTGCGCGATGTCGTCCGTTACTGGCCGGCGGGAACGATTTTCGTTTGCGTCGTCGATCCGGGCGTCGGGACAGCGCGGCGGATCCTTGCGGTCGAATCGGACGGACGAATCTTTCTCGCGCCGGACAACGGGCTGCTGCATTTCGTCCGAGGGGTCGCGTACGACGTGACGGATGAGTCGCTGTTTCTGGCGGATGGTTCGACTACATTTCACGGGCGCGACCGCTTCGCGCCCGTTGCCGCAACGCTGGCGAATGGAAAAAATATCGAAGACCTCGGGCCGCGCGTCGACGATCGCGTGCCGCTCGACTACACACCCGGCGCGATAATTCGCATCGATCGGTTCGGCAACTGCGTCACCGATCTCGTCCCGCCTTCGACGCCGTTCGCGGTGATCGTGAATGATCAGCGCATCGATTCGATCCGCACGACGTACAGCGGCGACGGCGCGTTCCTCATCATCGGATCCACCGGTTGCATCGAGATCTCCGTCGCTAACGGGAGCGCGGCGTCGCTCTTGCAGCTCAGCCGCGGCGATCGCGTGACGATCGTTCGAAATGACTGACTACGCCCAATCCCGCGAGGTGCAACGTCCGCGCGGACGGCTGCGGCGGCTCGTGCTGCCGCTGTTCATCGCGCTCGTGATTCTGATCGCGCTGCTGTTCGCCGTGGCGTGGATTCCGTTGACGCGATCGCGCGATGCGTGGCTTCACGGCAATGATGCGGCGGCCATCGCCGGCGGCGAGCAGTGGTCGCGGCTGCATCTCTGGCCGGCGCAGTATCACCAGCTTCTCGCCGCGGCCTACCTCACTTCCGGCAACATCGCGGCCGCGCGCGCGCACCTCGGCGGTATCGGCAATATTCGCTTGTCCGTCATCCCAAAGGACGAAGTTGCTCGGCGGCTTTTCGCGCGCGAGCGATACGACGACTTTCTCGCGTACGACGCCGCATCGCACGATGCGAAGGAGAACGCTGACGTACCGCTCTACCGCGCCGCCGCGCTCGTGGCGACGAATCGGGTGGCCGAGGCGCGGAAAGCCTTCGCGTCGATCGATAAAGCGCATGTGAATGCGTCGCGATACGCGTCGCTACAACGGAACGTTGTGGCGCGCGCAAACGGCGACGCGCCGTTTGTCTTCGACCGCAACGGCGGCACAATCGCCACGATCCGCGCAAACGACGTCGTCGCGACCAACGACGATTTCGCGCCGATCATCAATCGCGAAGCAGGCGCCTTGACGATCGGCGCGAAGCTGCAGCAGCTCGGCGCGAACGACACCATCGAGACGACGCTCGATCCGTTCGTGCAGAAAGCGGCGCTGAAGGCTCTGGCCGGTTTTCGCGGCTCACTCGTGGCCATCGATCCGCGCACGAACGAAATCCTGGCCATCGCCAGCAGCCCCGGCAAAGGCGCGATGGCGAACCTCGCGCTCGAACATCAGTACGAGCCCGGCTCGGTAGTCAAGGTGTTGACCGGTTTGAACGCGGAAAGCGGAGGCGTCGATGTCGCGTCGCTCTTCCCGTACACGTGCAAAGGATTCCTCGACATCGACGGGCGTCATTTCGGCGACTGGCTCGCCGCCGGACACGGAACGCTGAACTCGATCGACGACGCCCTCGCCGTCTCCTGCAACGTTTTCTTCGCCGACGTCGGCCTTCGCCTCGGCGTCGATCGTCTGACCCACTTCATGACCGCAGCCGGTTTCAACGGGCAGGCGGACCTGGGTGTGTTCACAGTGCCACTCGGAAAAACAGTAGGCCAGGCGTTCAACCATTTCGAAACCGCCTTCCTCGCGATCGGCCTCGAACACGAGTCGATGAACGCGCTGCACGTGGCGATGATCGCGTCGATGATGGCCAACCGCGGCGAACTGACGACGCCGAAGCTGCTCGTGCAACGCCGCTCCATCCTCGGCGACGTCGTCGCCACCGCACCGAAGCAGGGATCGACTCGCCTGGCCTCACCCGCCGCCACCGAAACGATCGTGCACGCGATGGAAGCCGTTGCGACGGAAGCAAAAGGGACCGGCCGCCGAGCGCCGGTAGCGGGGATCTCGCTGGCGATGAAAACCGGCACGGCGGGCGAACGGAAGAGCGGTCTCGAAGCGCTGATCCTGGCGTTCGCGCCCGTGCAGTCGCCGAAGATCGCCTTCGGAGTGATCGCCGAGGATGCCGGCCCCGCGGAGTTCGCAGGCGCGAAGATCGCACACGATTTTCTGGAAGCGATGTCGCCTCGGTTGAAGTGAGACCTTCGCGGCGCGCGCGAGGCGCCGAACCGGGGGCTAAGTTGTCGAGCGCGCCTTTATGCTCCGTCCGCGAAGCGGGCGTAAGAACCGTAGCCCACGTCTTCAGACGTGGGACCGTCGATCGCGCTGATGTGTGAGCGCGTCTTGACGCGCGAAAGAAAGCTTTCTCTCGCCCGCCAAGGCGGGCTCACAAATTCTGCGCCGTCCAATGCCCCACGGCTCAAAGCCGTGGGCTACGGTTCTTACGCAGGCTTCGCCAGCGGACGACTCGTCCTTTACGGGAGTCATTGCGACGATGATGCGGAACACGCATCGTGTTGAAATAACAATCCACGCGATCGCGCAACTCGTTACTCCGCCATTCCTTCGCAACGCAGGAAACGGTGACTACGCCTCCGCGCAAACGCGGCGCACGATCTGCTCTTGTGGCCGGCCGGAGGATTCAATCATGCGCAGATTTTCAATGGTCTTCGTCATCTGCATTCTTGCGGCTGGTTGTGCAACGCAGTACCGGCCAAGCGACGAAAGCATCACCGGCGGATTCAGTGAAACGCAGCTTGCGCCGGATACGTGGCGCGTGCTCGTCGAGGGAAACAGTTTTACGAGCCGCCGTCACGCGGAGCAGTTTCTGATGCGGCGTTGTGCGGAGCTCGCGCTGGAACAAGGAAAGCGTTACTTCGTCCTCGGCGATCACGATGCCTGGATGAACATGCATCGCACGAAGTCGGGCGTCGCCGCGTGGCCGATCAATCGCGCCGAGGTGACGGTTGTTTCGGAGCGGGACCGCGATACGTTCGATGCCGTCGAGATCATCGAGCGGACGAACGCAGCTGCCGGCGGACGACTCTCCGCGAGAGCGCGCCGCACGTTCGAAACGTTCAAAGACAGCATCTCCTGAGCCAGGCGATCCCCGTGCGCCCTTCGGCCGCACGGGGATTCCGCGGCGGCCCGAACTGCGGTAACTTCAACCGCACGTCCGCACATCAGGAGGTCGCATGGGCCGCTCACTTTTCGCGAAACTGCATCGCCGTTTTGGACGCCGCATCGGTGGCGATGAACGGCGGCAACGGGCGGCGGCACATTACGAGCGTCTTCGCGAGGCGATGCCGGTCGGCCTCGCCGGCAGGGCGCAGCGGATCGCGACGGCCGCTCCGCGCGTCGCAATCCTCGGCGCGGGATTCGCGGGCGTCAGCGCGGCCTGGTTCGGGGCGCGGGCCGGATTCGCCGTCACGCTCATCGAGCCGCGCGTGGTCGGCGGACGCGTTTCATCGACGCGCACCCTCGTTCCCGGTCGCATCCTCGAAGCGGGCGCCGAATTGATCGGCACGAATCATCCGCTCTGGATTGCCCTCGCGTACCAGTTCGGATTCGCACTGAGCGCCGTATCGACCGAGGAGAACTACGCCGCGGCCGGCTTGGAGATGCCGCTCATTCTCGATGGACGTCATCTCTCGCCGTCCGAGCAGGAAGCGCTTCACGACGAGATGGACGAAGTCCTCCAGCTCTGGGCGGAGCAGTCGAAGATCGTCACCAACGCCTGGATGCCATGGACGACCGACGGCGCCGAAGCGCTCGACGCGCAGTCGGTGGCGTCGAAGATTCCGGAGGGCACCGGCGAGCTCGCGCGCAAAGCGATCCTGCTCGAGTTCGAGCTCGACAACTGCATTCCGGCGGCGGAGCAGAGCTGGCTCGGCGCGCTGGCGCAACTCTCAGCCGGCGGCGGCTCGCAGTTTTTTGAGGAGACGGAAGTCTTCCGCTGCTCGGCCGGCAATCAGGCGCTCGCGCAACGGCTCGCCGCCGGTCTCGATCTCAACCAGCGCCTTGCCACGAACATCCGTACCGGCGACCGCATCTTCATCGACCTCGAAGGCGGCGGCAAAGACGGCCCGTACGATTACGTCGTCGTGGCTGTGCCGAGCGTGGCGATGGAGAAGCTCACCATCGACGGCAAGCCGTTTCCGTATCGCGCCATCGCCCACGGTCCGGCCGTGAAATACCTCTCCGCGGTCGAGCGCCGTTTCTGGATTCCCGAGGGCGTCGCGCCGAGCGGGATGTCCGACAACCTCGGCATGATGTGGGAGGGGACGGACAACCAGATGGACACGGCCCCGTTCGACGTCAGCGTTTTCGCGGGCGGCCGGCCCGCGCAGGCGGCGATCGATGCGGGCGGCGGCGCGGCGTACTTTGCGCCGCGACTGACGGCGTTGCTGCCGCACTACAACGCGACGCACGCGGAATTCGAGAACTGGCCGAAGCGGATCGGGATGGGCTACTCGTGTCCCGCACGCGGCGAGGTGACGACGAAGCAGAAGGCGTACGCGGACCTCATCGCCGGGCGCATTGCCGTCGCCGGCGAGCACACGTCACCCGGTTGGTTCGGCTTCATGGAAGGCGCGCTCGAATCGGGGCTGGTGGCGATCGCGCGCATCGCGGCGAATGCTGGGCTGAACCTCAAGCCGGAGTACGGCAAGTTCAAGGCGGTCTAGCCGATGATCATTCGCGTCGCCACGCCCGCCGATGCCGCGACGCTCGCCGCGTTGTCGCTGAAAACGTTTGTCGACACGTTCGCGCCGCACAACAACGCCGCGGATATGGATTCGTACACGAGTGGCGCATTCGGAGAATCACAGCAACGACGCGAGCTCGAAACAAACGGAATCATCACGCTCCTCGGCGAAGAGAACGGCGAAGCAATCGCCTACGCGCAGATCAAGCACACGCCGGGCGCGCCGCATGGTGACGTCGAGATCGCGCGCTTCTACGTCGACCAGCCGCACCACGGCCGCGGCATCGCGCAGATGTTGATGAATGCGGTTGACGCGCAAGCCCGCCTGCTCGGCGCGACGCGGATCTGGCTCGGCGTCTGGGAGCACAACCTCCGCGCGATTGCCTTCTACCGGAAGTGTGGCTTCGTCCACTGCGGCTCGCACCCGTTCATCCTCGGCACAGATCTCCAAACCGACTGGGACATGACCCGGACGCTGTGATGGTCGTCGCCATCGTCCTCGCCGCCGGTTTCTCCACGCGCCTCGGCACGCCGAAGCAGGACGTCGTCTTCGAAGACGAAACGCTGCTGCAGCGCGCGGAGCGTTTGGCGCGCGAGGTTGCGGACGGCGTCATCGTCGTCACGCCGCAGATCAATCCCGACGCCGCGGAAGGGATCGCGTCGTCGATCCGCGCCGGAGTTCGTTTGGCGGGCAACTCACGCATCCTGATCATGCTCTGCGACCAGCCGTTGATCACGGCCGAACATCTGCGCGCGTTGATCGCGATCGACGCTCCCATCGTCGCCACCGGCTACGCGGGCATCGCCGGAGTTCCGGCCGTCTTCGCGCCGGAGTTCGCATCGGAATTGCTCGCCCTTCGCGGCGACCGCGGCGCGCGCGTCGTGATCGAAGCGCATCGTGATGTCATGCGCGTCGTTCAATTCGAAGGTGCTCTGGTCGACATCGACACGGCAGACGATCTCGAAAAACTAAAAGGCTGATCACCACAAAGGCACAAAGATCACAAAGGAACTCTTTGCCCTTTGTGTCTTTGTGGTGAAACGCCTTTCACAGCAACTTATCGATCGTGACCGGCAGATCGCGAACCCGCTTCCCCGTCGCGTTGTAGACCGCGTTCGCGATCGCTGGCGCCACGCCGATGATTCCAATCTCGCCGATCCCTTTCACGCCGATCGGGTTCACGTGCGGGTCGTCCTCCTCGATCATGATGACGTCGATCGGCGGGATGTCCGCGTGGACCGGCAGGAGGTACTCGCCGAGGTTGACGTTGGTGAACGAACCGACGTGTGCGTCGAGGCGCGTCTGCTCCAGAAGCGCACACCCGATGCCCTGAATGATGCCGCCGTAGAACTGGCTGCGCGCGGTCTTGGCGTTGAGAATGCGTCCGCCGGCGAACGCGCCGACGATGCGCCGCAAGCGCACGATGCCGAGGTCCGCATCGACTGCGACTTCGGCGAACTGCGCGCCGAACGAATGCGACGCGTACTTCGACTCCTCGGGATCCGGCTTCGCATCGATCTGCGCTTCGACGGTCGTCAGATAGTGACGATGCAGCAACGCGCCGTACGTGTCGCCCGCGGCGAGCTCGTGCCCATCGTTGAGTTCCACCAGCTTGCGTTTCAACTCGTTCGCGACTTGATAGACGGCTGTTCCGACTGTCGCCGCGGTCAGCGATCCGGCGGAGATCGGCGCCTGCGGCAGTTTCGTATCGCCGTACTCGAAACGAATCGTTTCGAATGGAACGCCGAGCGTTTCGGACGCGACCTGCTGCATGATCGTCGCCGTGCCCATGCCCATCTCGTGTGTACCGCACAACACGACGACATTGCCCGACGCGTCGATACGCGCGCGTGCCGAGGCGGGCGCGCGATGCGCGGGGTACGTGGCGCTGGCCATGCCCATTCCGATGAGCCAGCGGCCATCGCTCGTCGAGCGCGGCACAGCATTTCGACGCGACCATCCGATGCGTTCGGCGCCTTGTTGATAGCACTGACGCAGCGATTTGCTCGACCACGGCTTGTGTTCGACCGGATCCTCCTCGGCGTAATTCGCAAGGCGCAGCGCGATCGGATCCATCTTCAACGCTTCGGCCAGTTCGTCCATCGCCGACTCGAGCGCGAACATGCCGACGTTCTCGCCCGGCGCGCGCATGTACGTACCGCTGGCGACGTTCAGCACGACGACTTTGTTCGCCGCGCGAATGTTCGGGCAGGCGTAGATCGTCCGCGTCGGCCGCGTCAAGCGTTCGTTGTAATCGGAAACGTCATTCCCCTGGCTGATGCCTTCATGGATGATCGAGACGAGTTTGCCGTCCGCGTTCGCGCCGAGGGCCACGCGCTGCTCGGTGGCGGGACGATGTCCGTTCGTGAAAAAGAGTTGCTTGCGCGGCAGCCACAACTTCACCGGCCGCTTGACCTGGTACGTCGCGAAGGCCGCGGCGAATACATGCGGCCACGTCGATCCTTTGCTGCCGAACGCGCCGCCGACGAACGGCGACATGACCTCGATATTTTCCTTCGGGATGCCGAACGCTTTCGCCATCGTGGTGCGGACCGCGAAGATGTTCTGCGACGAATCGTGGAGCGTCAGCCGGTTACCTTCCCAAGACGCGACGAGCGAATGCGCCTCCATCGGATTGTGATGCTGGTACGGCGTGCGGTAGGTCTGATCGATCTTGACCGAGGCCGAGGCGAACGCGGTATCCGCGTCGCCAACATGAATCGGCGGCGCTTGCTGTGACCCCTTGTCCGTAGCCTCGGCGCGATGTTCGAGCAGGTCGGTCTTCGACGGCGTTTCGTCGTAGGTAACCCGCACGAGATTCGCCGCATACGTAGCCTGTTCGAGCGTTTCCGCGACGACGACGGCGATCTGCTGGCCAACGTAGTGAATGTTGGCGTCGGCGAACGGCAGGAGATGCGGCTCGGCATAGTTGCCGGAGTCAGGAGGCGGACCGCCGGACTGCTGGCCGCCCGTCGGCTGCGCAGGCGGATGATTGACGCGCGGCACGTTGAGATACGTGATCACGGCGAGCACGCCGGGCGATTTCTTCGCCGCGGCATCGTCGATCGATTTGATGCGTCCCGACGGAATCGTGGACGCGACGACGACGGCGTGGACGAGTCCCTTCATGTTGTTCTCGGCCGCGTAGCGTGCGGCGCCGGTGACCTTCACTCGCGCATCGACGCGATCGCGCGGCTTGCCGATCATTGGGAGACTCATGCGACACCTCCCGTCAGATCGGTCAGCGCGCGAACGAGCGTCCGCTTCGCCAGTTCGATCTTGAAATCGTTGTGGCCGTAGCCGTGCGCCTTGCTCATCTCGGCGTCGGCTGCACGGCGGAAAATATCGGCCGAGGGCTGCTGACCGGTCAACGCCGACTCGGCGGCATGCGCGCGCCACGGTTTCGTCCCGACGCCGCCGAGGGCGATGCGCGCGGAACGGATGATGCCGCCGGCGACATCGAGTCCGACGGCGGCGGACGACAGCGCGAATTCGTACGAAGCGCGGTCGCGGACTTTTAGGTACGACGAATGTCGAGTGTGCGGTGAGTCGGGGATGAAGACCGAGGTGATCAACTCAGCATGCTTCAAAGCATGCTCGATCTGCGGCGTGTTGCCGGGAAGCAAATGAAAGTCGACGGCGGGGACGTGACGCTCGCCGGCCGGACCGCGCAGCGCAATGACGCCATCGAGCGCGGCCACAGCCACCGCGAAATCCGAAGGATGCGTGGCGATGCAGTGCTCGGACGTTCCGAGAATCGCGTGCATGCGGTTGTCGCCTTCGATGGCCGAGCAGCCGCTGCCGGGATTGCGTTTGTTGCACGGCGTCCAGGTCAGTTCGCGAAAGTAGGGACAGCGAGTCCGCTGCATGAGGTTGCCGCCGATCGAGGCCGCGTTGCGCAACTGCGGTGACGCGCTGGCCAGAAGCGCCTGCGAAATCGCCGGCGCATGCTGACGAACGAGTGGGTTCGCGGCGACATCGCTCATGCGCGCCAGCGCGCCGATGCGGATGCCGCCTTTCACCGCTTCGATCGTCGCCAACGGCAGCGCGTTGATGTCGACGAGCCGCGCGGGACGTTCGACTTCGCACTTCATCAGGTCGATCAGGTTTGTACCGCCCGCCACGAACTTCGTTTGTGGTTTCGCACGCGAGGTCAGAGCGTGCGACGCGTCGGCGACGCGTGAGTATTCAAACGGGTGCATTCGCGCCTCCGTTCTTCGCCGCTTCCTTCACCGCTTCGACGATTCCGCCGTATGCGCCGCAGCGGCAGATGTTGCCGCTCATCCATTCGCGGATTTCGTCGTCGCTGCCGGCGTGCCCTTCCTTCAGCAGCGCGGCGGCCGAACAGATCTGGCCGGGCGTGCAGTAGCCGCACTGGAATCCGTCGTTGCGGATGAACGCGGCCTGCACCGGATGCAGCCGGCCATCCGCGGCCAGTCCTTCGATCGTGGTGATCTTCTGGCCGCCGTGCATCACCGCGAGCGTGAGGCAGGAGTTGTAGCGGCGGCCGTCGATCAGCACCGTGCAGGCGCCGCACGCGCCCTGATCGCAACCTTTCTTGGTGCCGGTCAGGTCGAGATGCTCGCGCAAGGCATCGAGCAGCGTCGTGCGCGGATCGAGCCGCAGCTCGTGCCGCGTTCCGTTGACGGTGAGCGCGACCGGAATCGCGTTCGGATCGACCTTCGGAACGAGCTCCGTGGCCTCAGCCGAGCTCCCCAGCATCGGACTGACGACGATCGCGGCAGCTGCAGCGGCGGATCCAAGAACGAATGAGCGCCGCGATGGATCGTCCGGTTGATCGTCATCGTCGGGCGGTGTGTAGCAAGGCGGAAGGGTCATGAATCCTCCGTTCGGGCGGCGTGCAGTGACCGAGCCAGTTTTTCACGCGGAGACGCGGAGACGCGGAGAAGAAGAGTTACTTTTTCTCGCGCGCCCGCGTCCGCGCGGCTTTCTTCCCGGCTGCCGAGCGCGACGATGCGCTGCGCTTTTTCGCCGCCGTGCGCGCCTGACGCGACAGCGCTTTCTTCGACGCCGCGGAACGTCCTTCGCGCTTCAGCGCCGTCTCCGCCGCGCGGGAACGCTTCGCGGACGGCTTGCGCTTCGCTTTCCCTTCCTTCAGCGCCAGCGCCGCGCTATGCCGCGTCTTCGCGCTGGCCTTCCCCTTCGCCGGCGGCGGCAGCTTCACGCCCGCACGGCGTGCCTTCGAGAGTCCGATGGCGATGGCCTGCTTCGTCGATCGCGCGCCATGCTTCCCTTCGCGAATGTGGTCGATCTCCTCGCGCACGAACTCGCCCGCCTGCGTCGACGGCGCCTTCCCTTCGCGCTTGTCCTCTGCCGCCCGCTCCAACGTTTCCTTCTCCGGCATGGCAATCTCCTCAATGGCGCTTGAAGAACTGGACGGCCCGCTCATGCGCCTGCGCCGCTTCGCGCGTCTTGAACGTGCCGAGGTTGCGGCGCTTGCCGGTAGCGGGATTCTTCTTCCGCGAGTACAACCGGTATTCGCCCGATTTCAGTTTCCTGATCATGGCGAAACGGTGTGCAAAGGGCGTGTCCGGGTCGGCGAATGGGAGGCGCTTCCGACACCTTTCTGCTCGGAAGGTGTCTGAAGGTCGGGATGTCGTTCGAGAAACATCACGTTCACATTGCGCCCGTCTATCACCTGTTCATGCTGGTGTTGTGCGTCCTGGCACTCGTTGGGATCGTGGTTCAGAACGCGTTTCGACATGATCCGCAGATCGAGTTGGTGCTCGACTACGCTGACTTCGCGATCTGCATGGCCTTCGGTGTCGACTTCGTGGTGGCGGTCTGGAAGGCACCGAAGCGCGGGCGGTACCTGGCGACGTGGGGCTGGCTCGACATCCTCTCTTCGATTCCAACGCTGCATATCGCGCGTTGGGGACGGCTGGCGCGGATTGCACGCATCGGCCGCGTGCTTCGCGGTCTTCGCGCGACACGTCTCCTCGGCGAAGCGGTCCTGCGGAAGCGAGCGCAATCGACCGTCGCGGCGGCTGCATTGCTGGCGTTGATGCTGGTCATCTTCTCCAGCACCGCAATCCTGCATTTCGAAGTGCAGCCGGATTCGAATATTCACACCGCCGAGGATGCAATCTGGTGGGCAGTGGCCACGATTACGACAGTCGGTTATGGCGACCGCTATCCTGTTACTACCGAGGGCCGCGCGGTTGCGACATTACTGATGTTGTCCGGCGTCGGCCTGTTCGGGACTTTTTCGGCGGCGCTGGCAGCGTGGTTCCTCATCCCCGAGGGACAGGCGACGAACACCGAAATCGCCGCACTGCGGAAGGAAATCGCGATGTTGCGGACAGCCGTCGAGAAGATGCAGTGAATCTCGTTCGCCACAAATCCGGGAGGCATGAGCGGCGGCAATCGCCGCCGCTCTGATTACGTCACTCGTAGCGCAATGCCTGAATCGGATTGAGCGCGGCTGCCTTCCTTGCGGGGTAGTAGCCGAAGAAGACGCCGACGGCGCCGGAGAAACCGACGGCGATGATCATGATGATTGGGGAGATCACGGTCTCCCAGCCGGTGAAGTGGCCGAGGACTTTGGCGCCGGTGTAGCCGAACAACAGTCCGACGATGCCGCCGAGGATGCCCATGACGATGCTCTCGACGAGGAATTGCGTGAGGACGTCGGAGCCTCGGGCGCCGATGGCCATGCGGATGCCGATCTCGCGCGTCCGCTCGGTCACGGAGACGAGCATGATGTTCATGATGCCGATGCCGCCGACGAGCAGCGAAATCGATGCGATTGCGGCGAGGAGCAGCGTCATTACCTGCGTGGAGCTCTCGGCTGCAGAGGCAAGATCCGCTTGGTTTTTCACGGTGAAGTCGTCATTGCCGTCAGTCACTTTGTGCGACTCGCGCAGCAGCGTGCGGATCTCTTCCTGCGCGGCGGGGATGTCCTGCTCGTTGGCGGTGCTGGCCAGGATCTGCGGGATGAAGGCGCGGCCGGAGAGCGTGGCCGAGGCGGTGGTGTACGGCATCAGCACGACGTCATCGGAATCGCTGCCGCTGGCGGTTTGACCTTTCGCGGCAAGCACGCCGACCACTTTGTAGACCGAGTTGCGGATCTGGATTTCGGAACCGACCGGGTCCTGTCCGGGGAAAAGATTCTGCGCGACCGTGTTGCCGAGGAGGACGACCTTGTGGATGGAACGGACGTCGTCCGCGGTGAAGAAATCGCCGGAGGAGGTCTGCCAGTCGCGGATCGTTTGAAAGTCGGTATCGACACCGTTGATCTGCGTCCGCCAGTTGCCGGACGGACCGATGACGGCCGTGCGGCTGACAATGACCGGCGAGACAGCGGACACCATCTGCGCTTCGGCGCGGATTTTGTCGACGTCCTTCAGGCTCAGATTCGGAAAGGCCTGCGCGCCCTGACTGACGCCGGCAGCCTGCGCGGCGCCGGGAGTGATCACGATCATGTTCGTGCCGAGGTTGTTGATCTGGGCGCGGATGCGCGTGCGGGCGCCGTAGCCGACGGCCACCATGACGACGACCGCGGCTACGCCGATGATGATGCCGAGCATGGTCAGTGCCGCGCGCATCTTGTTTTTCAGGATGCTCTGCGTGGCCAGCTTCACGAGTGTCTTGGATTTCATGCGACCTCCCTTTCCTCGAAATGTTCGAGGTCATCCGCGGCGGAGCGGCGCGATTTCACCGGCTCGTCGCGGCGGATGCGGCCATCGCGGACTTCCACGATCCGGCTCGCGTAGACGGCGATGTCCGGCTCGTGCGTCACGAGGACGATGGTGATGCCTTGTTCGTTGAGCTGCTGGAACAGCGCCATGACTTCGATCGACGTCTGCGTGTCGAGGTTTCCGGTCGGCTCGTCAGCGAGGATGATGGCCGGCTCGGTGACCAGGGCGCGAGCGATAGCCACGCGCTGCTGCTGGCCGCCGGACAATTCGCTGGGCTGGTGATCGAGGCGATCAGCCAGTCCGACGCGCTGCAGGGCGGCGGTCGCCAACGCCTGCGTGTCGCGTTTGCGGCCGCTCCGGTCGTAGAGCATCGGCAGTTCGACGTTCTCCAGCGCGCTGGTGCGCGGCAGAAGGTTGAAGCCCTGAAACACGAAGCCGATCTTCTCGTTGCGCAGTGCGGCGAGGGCGTTGCGATCCATGCCGTCGACGCGAACGCCGTCGATGAGGTACGAGCCCGAGGTGGGCGTGTCGAGGCATCCGAGAAGATTCATCAGCGTCGACTTGCCGGAGCCGGAGGTTCCCATGATGGCGATGAACTCGCCTTTCTCAACTGCCAGGTCGATTCCTTTGAGTGCATGAACTTCGGTGCTGCCGGTGGTGTAGGTCTTGACGAGTTGGGTGGTTTCAATGACGTTCATTAGAAGCCTCCCCTTCCGCCGCCACGCTGCGCGCCGCCCTGCTGCTGTCCACCCTGGAACGGAGTGGCCGGCGCGGTGCTCGTCGCGGCCGCGGTCGTAGTTGGCGTGATCGTGCCGGCGATGACCTTCATCCCTTCCTTGATGGTTTTGCCGGTGATCTCGGTGGTGCTGCCGTCGTTGATTCCGGTCTTGACGCGCGCCACTGCGAGCTTGCCGTCAGCATCGAGGAAGTAGAGCGTGCCGAAGTTGCTGCTGCGCGTTCCTGTCCGCGCTTTGCGATCGGGACGCGCGGTGGATGTCGTCGAGGTCGTCGACGTTGTCGTGGCCTGACGCGACGCCTTCAACGCTGCGAGCTCGACGTCGGTCGGCTTGTAGCGAAGGGCCGAGTTCGAGACTTTGAGGACGTTGTCGGCCTGCTTGGTCAGGAACTGCACACGCGCGGTCATGCCGGGAAGGAGCTTGCCATCCGTGTTCGGCACCGACACGACGACGGTGTAGTTGACGACGTTATCGGTCGTCGTCGATTGCAAACGCACCTGCTTGACGGTGCCTTTGAACGTCTGGCCCGTCAGCGCCTGAACGGTGAACGACACCGGCTGCCCTTCTTTGATCTGGGCGATGTCGCTCTCGCCGACCTGCGCGAGGATCTGCATCTGCGAGAGGTCGTTGGCGATGAGGAAGAGCTGCGGCGCAGAGAGGCTGGCCGCGACGGTCTGCCCCTGCTGCACGTTGCGCTCGACGACGACGCCGTCGATCGGTGCGTAGATGCTGGTGTACGAAAGGTTCTGCCGGGCGCGGTCGAGCGCGACACGCGCCGACTTCACGCCGGCGTTAGCGACGGTGGCGCCGGACTGCGACACTTCGTACGCGCTGCGGGCCACGAGGCCGTCGTTGGTCAGCTCGCGGTTGCGGGCGTAATCGCGCGACGCCTGCAGCGCCTGGGCCTGCGACTTTTCGAGATTGGCCTGCGCGTCGGTCACCGCCTGAAGGGCGAGCGTCGGATCGATGCGCGCCAGGAGCTGTCCCTTTTTGACGTGATCGTTGAAGTCGACCAGCAGTTCCGAGACCTGCCCGGAGACCTGCGTACCGACGCTGACGGTGGTGACGGCGTTCAGCGTTCCGGTCGCGGAAACGGTCGATTGCAGGTTGCCGCGCTCGATCGTGGCGAAGCGATATGCCGTCGTCTCCTTCGCGAAGGCGAGGCGATGCACGAGCACGCCGATGACCGAAAGGATGAGAACGAGTCCGATTGCGATGAACGATTTTTTCTGTCTCATGATGCCGGTAGTAACGGGGCGCCACCGGTGCATGTTTCGAGTTTTCAACGAGTTGCACGTGGGCGGCATGAAGTGCACGGGGGCGTCACGAGAGGCCACATCCTGCCGTGAGCGAAGCGAACCGGCAGGATCTCCGGTCAGCCCGCGCTGGCGTTGGGTTAGGCCGCGCGGGCCAACCGGAGATGCTGACGGTCGCTGCGCTCCGCAGCATTGGTTTCGGTCAAACAGACAAAAAACTCCCCGTCCTTGCGAACGGGGAGTGGGTACCGCGCAGCAGTATGAGGAGAGGGATTACTGCTGCTGCTTGTACTGAGACCGATGCGCTTCGCGCTCGGCCTTCAGCGTGTCGAACTGCGCGCGCTGCGCGGGAGTCAGGATCTGTTTGATCTTGGCGTCCTGCGCATCGCGAAGCTGCTTCATCTGCGCGCGCTGCGAATCCATCGTCGGACGGAGTGCATCGAGCTTCGCCGTGTCGTTCGCGTCCTTGGCGGCCTTGAACTGTTCGCGCGTCTGCTTCTGCGCGTCGAAGAAGGCCTTGTTCGTTTCGCGGAAGTTCTTGTCGAGGTCCGCGATCTGCGTCTTCTGGGCATCGGTGAGGTTCAGCTTCTGCGCGTACATCTCGCTGAAGCCGCCGCGATGACCGTCCCAACCACCCTTCCCTTCTTTGCCGTCGTGCATGCCGGCGAAGGCCAGCGTTGCGCCGAGAGCGAGAACTGCCACTGCCGAAATCGTCTTTTTCTTCATCGGTTTTCCTTTGGGGTCTTTGCCGCAGCTTGATCGCTGGCGGACGTGCGATGAGACAATCCGCGCGCGCCGTCTCTTTCCGATCGGACATGAACTGCACTCCCGTGTCATGAAGCGCACATCGCGCGGGCTGGAACTTGCATCGAGCACAGCCGTGGACGACTCGCAACGACCGACCTACGCACGCATCGGCAGCCGCGAATTGCTGCTAATCCTCGCGTTCTGGACGTTCATCGCCACGCTGTCGGCGGTGAATCGCGCGCTCGATCCGCGTGGGTTCGGATTCCAGCTCAGTTCACCGGCGGGACCGATCACGCTCGAGTACATCGAGTCGTGGTTGTGGGCGGTGATCACGCCGGGCGTTTTTTTGCTGACCCAGCGCTTTCCGATCGATCGCTCGCGATGGGGACGAATCGCCGCACTGCTGCTGATCGGAATCGTGATCGCGATCGCGGTCGACCTGACCATGGACTTCGCGCGGATCGCCATCCTGGCCGGCGTTCCCTCGCGCCGTCCGCGAGTGTTCTCGCCGAGGGATGCGATTCTGCGGTTGCGCTTCGTTAATCAACTGATCGTCTATCTGGCGGTGCTCATCGCCGGCTACGCGCGCAACTTCTATTTGCGCGATCTGACGCGGCAGCGCGAAGCGGTGGTGCTCGAAGCGCGCGCGTCGGAACTGCAGGCGCAGCTCGCGGCCGCGCGGCTCGACGCGCTGCGGATGCAGCTCAACCCGCACTTTCTCTTCAACACGCTGCACGCGGTTTCGGCGCTCGTGGAGCGCGATCCATCGGGCGTGCGCAAGATGATCGCGCGGCTGAGCGAACTGCTGCGGCACACGATCGAGGCGCGCGGCGCCGACGAGGTGCCGCTCCGCGACGAGCTGGAGTTTCTGCGCCGCTACATCGAGATCATGGAGATCCGTTTTCAGGGACGGCTGACGGTGACCGTCAACGCCGGCGACCGATCGCTGGAGGCGCTCGTGCCGAACCTCATTCTCCAGCCGATCGTCGAGAACGCGCTCGAGCACGGCGCCAGCCGCGCCTCCGGCCGCGGTGAGGTTGTGATCGATGCGAAGGTCGATGGCGACGATCTCGTGGTGACCGTTCAGGACAATGGACCGGGGTTGTCGTCGACCGGCGAGGGAGTTGGACTGAGCAACACCAAGGCACGCCTCGATCAACTCTACGGCGATCCCGCTTCGCTTACGCTCACTTCTCCATCCGGCGGCGGCGTGCTGGCGACGCTGCGCGTTCCGTATCACACGGCCGCCGATCTTCGAACGCGAGCCATGCATGTCTGACAAAACAATCCGCGTCCTCATCGCCGACGACGAAGCGCTGGCGCGCGATCGGATCGCCGATCTTCTCGCACACGAAGCCAATGTGGCCATCGCCGGAACGGCATCGACAGGACTCGAAGCGGTCGACGCCATTCGCACGTTGAAACCCGATCTCGTCTTTCTCGACGTGCAGATGCCGGGACGAACGGGGCTCGAAGTCGTCGACGACATCGGCGCCGAGAAGATGCCGGCCACGATCTTCGTCACCGCCTTCGACAAATTCGCGCTCAACGCCTTCGACCGTGCCGCCGTCGACTACCTCGTCAAGCCGTTCGACGACGAACGTTTCGCCCAAGCCTTCCGCCGCGCGCGCAAGATGATCGAGCTGGAAGAGGTTCAGGAGGTGACGCAGCGCCTGCTCTCGCTTCTGCATCAGCCGCCCACCGAAACGCCACCGCCTCCGAAGCCCGACTACCTCGAACGGATCTCCGTCGAAAGCCGCGGCCAGGTGCGCGTGGTGCCGGTGGAGAAGGTCGACTACATCACCGCCGACGGTCCGTACGCGGAGCTGCACGTCGGCGACCGCGTCTTCGCCATCCGCGAACGAATGCAGACGCTGGATGAGCGCCTCGATCCGGCAGTCTTTTTCCGTATCCACCGCTCCGCCATCGTCCGCCTCGACCGCATCGACACCCTCCTCCGCCACCCCGGCGGCGACTACGGCGTCCGCCTGAAAAACGGTACGGAGCTGAGCCTGAGCCGCGGACGGCGCGACGAATTGGAAGAGAAGTTGGGGATCACGAAGTAACTTTCGGATACGTCAAAGGGGACGGTTCACGCGGAGACGCGGAGACGCGGAGGGGGACGGAAGTCGTCGACGAAGCGGCATAAGAACCCTTCCCCCTCCGCGTCTCCGCGTCTCCGCGTGAACCCGTCCTCCTTCGCCGACAAGAACTTTGCATTGGTGACGTAACTAAAACCAATCGCGCGCGGGCCGCACCCGCAAAGATCGCGACGTATGATCGCGCCTTGCCCCCAATCAGCCGGCGCGCCGTTCTGCAATCCGCACCACTTCTCCTTGCGACGCTTGTGCGCTGCTCCAACGCCGTTGCCGGCCGGGCGCGCGTCGCCGAGGCGTTCATCGTCGACCCATCGTGGGATGCGTATCGGCCCGTTCTGCGCGGAGTCATCGCCGCGGTCCTGCCATTCGACGCCGCCGGTTTTCCGCCGATCACGATCGATGATGTCGAGCAGCGGCTGCTGAAACTGTTTCCGATCGAGAACGAGACGAGGTATGCGCCACTGCAGCGCACGATCGCCTTCTTCGACGAGATCACGCTCTTTCCGCTGATGTCTGGTCCGCTTCTGCAGGAAGAGGCGACCGTTCGCGACCTCGCCGCGCGCGGCGGCGACGAGGCGCGGATCGGTGCGGAAATCACGGCCACCGATAAGGTTGCGTTTGCCGCGTTCGCGGCGAACATCAAGCCGAACGCCCGCTTCCGCGATCTGTCTACCGAGGCGCAACGCAGCTACCTCGGCTTGTGGCGCGACAGCGCGTCGATCGTCAAACGGGAGTTCTTCGGAGCGCTGCGAAACCTGGTGATGATCACCACCTGGTCGATGGAAGCCACCTGGCCGAGCATCGGCTACGACGGCCCACTGATTCCGCGGACGGCCATCGGATCATGACCCGCCTCACGTGCGACGTCCTCATCATCGGATCGGGCGCAGCTGGCGGCGTGCTCGCCGCGACGCTGGCCGAGCAGACGAAGAAGAAGATCATCGTCGTCGAAAAAGGCGGCTGGTTCGGCGGCGAGTCATTCGATCAGCGCGAGTGGGATTCGCGCGTGTTGTATGCCGAGGACGGACGGCGAACGACTGTCGACGGCGCTATGGCCGTGCGCGGCGGAGAGTGCGTCGGCGGCGGAACTACCGTCAACTACGCGCTCTGTTTCAATCCGATCGAATCGGTCTGGGACGGATGGCGGCGCGACGTCGGCCTGACCGGCTTCTCCTTCGACGAGCACGCGAACGACTACGGCGTGACCGGTCTGAACGTCCCGTCCGCGCTGCACGAAGTCCGCACGCGCATCAACGTGCATCGTGCCGAGGATGACGAGATCAACGATAACAACCGCGCCCTCGAGCGCGGCTGCACGGCCCTCGGCATCCCCTCCAAGCATTTCGAGCTGAACATGCGCGGATGCGTGCGCTCCGGTTTCTGCGGCGAGGGCTGCAACTACGGCGCGAAGCAGGGCACGCTGGTAACGTACATGGAGGATGCGATCGCGCACGGCGTGCAGCTGGTTCATCACTGCGACGTCGAGCGCATTGTGTTCGAAAAAACACGCGGCGCGATGTCGGCTGTGGCGGTCAACGGACGCGTGCGCCGTACGCGCGCCGGCTCGCATCAGAACAGCGTTACCGTCGGCCGCATCGAGATCGAGGCGAAACTCATCATCGTCGCCGCCGGAGCCGTGGCCACGCCGGCGCTGCTGCAGCGTTCGCATCATCCCGACCCGCACAAACGAATCGGACGCGGTCTGGTCACGCATCCGAGCCTGCCGGTCATCGGCATCATGGACCACGCAATCTCGAACTATCGCGGCATCCCCGGCTCGATCTACAGCGATGCCTACGCGACTTCGCACCGCATCTACTTCGAGACGCTCTTCGGGCACCCGGTGTACGGCTCGGTGGTCATCCCCGGAATCGGCGCGGAGCACTTCGACGTCCTTCGCGAGCTGCCGCGCCTGATCGGATTCGGCGCCATGCTGCTGGACGAAGTCGACGACAACAATCGGGTCGAGTGGAACGAGGCCGACGACAAGCCGCGCATTCATTACCAGTTGAGCGACGGCGATCGCGTCCGCCTGCGCTTTGCCGCGCAGCGCGCCGTGGAGGTGATGTTCGCGGCCGGCGCGCGCAGCGTGCTGCTGCCGTCGAGCGAACGCGTCGGACCGCTGCCTCGGCCCAAGTTCAGCGCCGCCGCCGAAGCAGCCTACTGCTCCGATCTCCGTTTCGAGCCGCACCGCACCACGCTCACTTCGGCACACGCGCAGGCGACGACGAAGATGGGTGAGGACGAACGGCGCACGACGACGAACTCGCGCGGCGAATCGCGCGAGATTCGCAATCTGGTGATCTGCGACTCGTCATCGTTCCCAACCTCCTGCGGCGCGAATCCGATGCTGTCGATCATGACCATGGCGCGCTATCAGGGACGCCGAATCGCCGCGGAGCTGGCGCGCTATGACCTCTAAGCGCGCGATTGCCGTCCTCTGTTTTTTCGCCGCGGTGACGACCGCGCGCGCCGACGATCTGCGTGTCCTCACCGCAGCCGTGTTGTACGAATCGGGTCTGGCCGCGCCGGCGATCGAACTCCGTTCCGTCGCCGCCGACGGTTCGCTCTGGCGCGGTTCCATCACTGGCTGGTCGCTCTCCCTCGGACGCGAACGTCTGCTCAGCCACGACCGCCGCCTCATCCTCGACGTCACCGCCACACCGTACGACGCGCACAGCAGCAAACGGATTTTTCGCGACGGCGTTCGCAGACGCGATCTGGAATTTGACGATGCCGCGCTCACCGCCCGCGCCGCGCTCCGTTTCCGCGAGAGCGAGCATGCGTCCATCGAGCCGGGCGTCGTCATCGGCAAGGAGATCATCGGCAACGACGCGCCAGCGGCGCTCCGCGATGCGTGGCGTTCTCCGTATGCCGGTGTCACCGTCACACAGCGCATCCGGTTCATCACCGCCGAGGATCCATTCACGAACCGCATCGATGGGATCGACGCCGCGGCCACCGGCGAGGCGTATCACGGCAATCGAACCTGGACGCGCGTCATCGTCACGGAAAATGCTGGCCGGTCGTTTGGCAGAATCCATCTTCGCCAATCGCTCGCCGCATACCGAGGCAGCAGTCTCGACACCGTGAGCGCGTTCCTGATCGGCGGCTCATGGGACCTCCTCGGTCCGACCGCGATCTACGGCCGTCGCTACGCCGAGTTCCGCGTGAATCGCGGCGTCAACGGAAACGCGGGAGCCGACTTCGCGATAACACGCTCATTGGAGCTCGGTCTCCGAGGCAGCGCATTCCGTTCGGGATCCCTTCACACGACCGGCATGATGCTGCAGGCAACGCAACGCCTCGGCGGATATCGCCTGACGGCCGGCGTGGGCCGATCGCAACATCGAACCACCGTGATGGCGACAGTCGGCGGCGCGGTCTTCCTCCGATAACAGCACGCTGGAAAGAAACCTTTCTCTCGCCCGCCAAGGCGGGCTCACAAATCGGGACGCATCGCGGTTCCCACGCTTGAAAGCGTGGGCTACGGTTCTTACGCCGGCTTCGCCGACCGGGGCATCCCCTCCGCGATCTCCGCCTCTCTGCGAACTCCGCGTGAACGGAATCCCCTCCTCTCCCCTGCCGTTTGCTCCACGATGCTCGCCGAAAATGCGCTTCGCAGGTTTGTTGCGCCGCGCACGCTCTCGCGCGGCGATGCGTACTACGAGCAGGGCCGCGTGCGGCGCATCGAGCGGCTCAGTCCCCACCTGATTCGCGCCGACGTGCAGGGCAGCCGCGTCTACTCGGTCGAGCTGATGATCGAGGGCGATTACCTCACCGCCGAATGCGAGTGCCCCTGGTTCCACGAAAACCTCGAGGAGTGCAAACACATCTGGGCCGTCATCCGCGCCGCCAGCGCGCGCAAGATGCTGCCGGAACGGCCGATGTTCCTCGGCGACAACGAAGCCGAGGGCGAGTTCCTGGACGATGACGAATTCGACGATGACGATCCGCCCGTCACCTATCCGCGCGCCGTTCCGCATCATCGCGAGGCGCCGCCGGCGTGGCAAAGCTTCCTGAATGCGCTTCCGCCGCCTCCGCCGCCGGCGCGTGAGAGCGGATCGCGCAGCGTCCCGGAGGAGATCGCGTACGTCATCGTGGGATCGCGCCGGGCGCAGTCGCTCACGCTCGAAATTCTCGGCCGCGCGCGCAAGAAGAATGGCGAATGGGGAAAGTGGAAACCGCTTTCGATTCGTCTGGACGAGATGGAGAAGCTGACGCCGTTCGACCGCGAATCGCTCGCGCTCCTGAACCCGAATTCGTGGTCGTACAGCACCGAGCGGATCGTCACCGTCGCTCCCACGATGGTGGCGTGGTGGGTCGAGCGCCTCGCGCGCGCGGGCAAACTCGGCGTTCTCGATACGGATCAGGTGCAGACGATCGCATGGGACGACGGCCCGCCGTTTCGGTTGCGCGTTGCCATCGTCAATGACGCCGCCGCGTCGAAGTACCGCATCGTCGCGACGATCGAGCGCGACGGCGAGACGTTGTCACTCGAGAGCATCGAGCACACCATGCCCGGAATCATCATCGCCGGCAGACGGGCCAGCCGTTTCGACGACGGCGGACGCGGCTCGTGGCTCGAAGCGGTGCGAGCCAATCCGACCATCGAAGTTCCGCACGCGGATGCCGACAAGTTCCGCCAGGCGTTGCTCCGCGCGCCGATCGCGAACATCGAACTGCCCGAGGAGCTCGGATGGAACATCGTCGACATTCGTCCGCGGCCGATGCTTTCGCTCGCCAATCAATCGTGGACCTCGGAGTTGAGTGCCCAGCTCGATTTCGTGTACGACGAATGGCGCGTCTCCAGCCGTTCCGAGGAAATGCAGACCACGCTCGGACGCAAATTGCTCCGCCGCAATCGCGCCATCGAAGATGGCTTCCGCGCGCGCCTCGGCAGCCTCGGCGTGATCTCGACGTGGGACGGCTATCGCGTCCGGCAGTCGCAGGTCGAAGACATCGTGCGGAAGTTGAGCGCCGAGGGATGGACGATCGAGCTCGACTCCGCGCAGGTGCGCGTGGCCGACGACTTCGACGTCGAGATTTCCAGCGGCATCGACTGGTTCGATCTCAATGTGAGCGCCAGCTTCGACGACATGGAGGTCGATCTGCCGGAATTGCTCGCGGCCGCGGAGGGCAATCGCTCGCTGCTGCGGCTGTCCGACGGCTCGTTCGGGATCATGCCGTCGTCGTGGATGGAATCGCTCGCGCCGGCGCTGGAGCTCGGAAAGCGCGAAGGCAGCGGCGTGCGCTTCCGTCAATCGCAAGCGCTGCTCATCGACGCGCTGCTGAAATCGAATACGCGTCATGTCGACACGGCCTTCGCCGAACTGCGCCAGCGCGTGGCGGACGCATCACCGGAACCGCGGCAGGAACCGGCCACGCTGATGACGGAGCTGCGTCCCTATCAACGCGCCGGCCTCGGCTGGCTCGAATTCCTTCGCACGACCGGCCTCGGTGGCTGCCTCGCGGACGACATGGGCCTCGGCAAAACCGTGCAGACGCTGGCGATGCTGGAAGAACTTCGCGCGAACGGAAATCGCGGACCGTCGCTCGTCGTCGCGCCACGATCACTGCTTTTCAATTGGGCCGCCGAGGCCAAGCGGTTCGCGCCGCAACTGCGGGTGATGGAACATCACGGAACGGAACGCGGCAAGAACGATTTCGCCGATGCCGACCTCGTGCTGACGACGTACGCGACGATGCGCCTCGATATCGTGAGGCTGGCCGAGAAGGAGTTCGAGTACGTCATCCTCGACGAATCGCAGGCGATCAAAAACGCGACCAGCCAGGTGGCAAAAGCGAGCCGGCTTCTTCGCGGACGACATCGCCTCGCGCTCAGCGGCACCCCAATCGAAAACCATCTCGGCGAACTCTGGAGCCTCTTCGAGTTCCTCAACCCCGGTCTCCTCGGCTCGTCACGTTCGTTCGCGCGCACCTTCGCCGCGCAGAACACGCCGCCCGAACGCCGCGATGCGCTCGCGCGCGGCTTGCGCCCGTTGTTGCTTCGCCGCACGAAGGAGCAGGTCGCGCCGGAGTTGCCGGAACGCATCGAGCAAACGCTCTACTGCGAGCTTGAAGGGACGCAGAAAAAGCAGTACGAGGAGTTGCGCGATCACTATCGCGCCGCGCTCCTCGGCCGCATCAAAAAGGGAGGCATCGACAAAGCGCGCATGCACATCCTCGAAGCGCTGCTGCGCCTGCGTCAGGCCGCGTGCGATCCGGCACTCATCGACGGCAACACCGACGCGCCGTCCGCGAAAGTCGAACTACTGATGGACGAACTCCGCGACGTACTCGACTCCGGCCATCGCGCGCTGGTCTTCTCGCAATTCACGTCGTTCCTGTCGATCGTGCGCGGCGTTCTCGATCGCGAACGCATCCCCTACCTCTACCTCGACGGCAAGACGACGAATCGCCAGACGCTGGTCGAGCAGTTTCAGGATTCCTCCGGCCCGCCCCTTTTCCTGATCAGCCTCAAAGCCGGCGGCCTCGGCCTGAACCTGACGAACGCCGACTACATTTTCCTGCTCGACCCCTGGTGGAACCCCGCCGTCGAAGCGCAAGCAATCGACCGCGCCCACCGCATCGGCCGCCAAAAACCGGTCGTCGCCTATCGCCTCATCGCCCGCGACACCGTCGAAGAAAAGATCCTCGAGCTGCAAGCGAAGAAGCGCGAGCTCGCCGAGTCGATCATCTCCGAAGACAACAGCGTTCTACGCCGGCTGGAGTTGGAGGACCTTGAGCTCTTACTGACGTGAAGAGTCAACAGGGACGGTTCACGCGGAGGGCGCGGAGAAAAGCTCCGCCTCTCCGTGCCCTCCGCGTGAACCCGTTCTCTGTAAGTCACCGCGCGTACGCGGCATACCGCGCGTCGCTGGCGACAACGCGTAGCTGACGCGCGGCGAGCTGCGCGCGATGCGCGGCGTCGTTTGCGCGGACGATGAAGATGCGCGGCGTCGCGGTATCGGCGAGCGCGATATCGAGCCAGGGCATTGATTTGATTGACGCGCCGCCGGTGAAGTTGGCGTAGTGGCGGATCAGGTAGTTGCTCGTGAACTCCTCGGCGTCGGGAGTGACGACGACAATTGGTCGCTGGAGGTAAAAGGTCATCGAGCCGGTGAAGGCTTCGACGCCGACGATCTCCGTTTGCGGCGTAACCATCGGTCGGAGCTGCTCCATCAAGGCGGCCTCGGAACGGCGCGCGCCGATGGCGCGCATCATCGGGTTCGCTGCGAGTGGGATGGCGATGATCGGGATCGTCAGCGCGATCAGGACGATGTCGCGATTCCGGACAAACGCCAGCGCGCCGCCGATCACGAACGCAATTCCGATCGCCATCGCGGAGAGGCGCGCGGCGTCACCGTATTCGGCGCGCAGGTGCAGGAATGGCAGCGCGATGACGAGCACCACTCCGAAAACCAGCAGCATGATCGCCGCGACGCGCGAACCGATCCTCGCGTTGTGCCAGATGCGCGCGATGAGCAATGCAACGGGCGCCATCAGCGGCAGGATGTACTGCGGTCGCTTCGACTGCGAGATCGAGAAAAAAATGAACGGGATCGCGATCCAGAGCAGCAGGTAAATCGTCGAGCGGTCGCGGCGATCGATCGCGCGCGGACTACCGATGAGCACGATCGACCACGGCAGCGCGCCGGCGAGGAGATACGGGATGAAGTACCAGGGCGGACCGGTGCGTTTGAGAGCTTTGGTCGCCAGCCGTTGGGCGGTTTCGGTGACGACGACGTAGTGCAGAAAATCGGGGATGACGCGCGAGACCGCCCAGACCCACGGCGCGACGGCGGCGACGAACAACGCCAGTCCGCCCCACGACCAGAGCGCGCGAAAACGCTTGCGCCAGATCGCGTACGGAATCGCCACGAGCAGCGGCAATGCGATTGCGACCGGTCCTTTCGTGATCACGCCGAGGCCGATGGAGAGCCAGGCGAGCGCGGACCATTTGCGCGCGCCCTCCTCGCAGGCGAGGTAGAAAAACGCCGTGGCCATCGTGATGAAGAGTGCGAGCGCGGCGTCGAAAATCACGGTCCGCGAGAACGCGACGGCTAACGGCGTGGCGAGAAAAACGATCGCGGCGATGAAGGCTTCGTCGCTTCCCCACACGCGTTTTGCGAACCACCACAGGAACGCCGCGCCGGCGAGCGTGAAGAGGAATGCCGGCAGCCGCGCGGCGACCTCGGTCGGCCCGAGGACCTCCATCGCTGCGGCTTCGGCCGCGAAATAGACGATCGGCTTGTCGAGATACGGCAGGCCGTCGAGTCGCGGCATCACGTAGTCGTTCGTCGCCGCCATCTCGCGCCCGACCTCGGCGTTGCGCCCTTCGTCCGGGTCGAGCAACGGAAATCCGCCGAGGTGAATGGAGAGGGCGATGACGACGATGAGGAGCCACCAGCGGAGAAGCGAGGAAGGGGCGGCCAAAGCGCGCGAAGGATACCGCTAATATTCGCGGCAATGCTTCGACGATTCTTCCCGCTTCTCATCATCTGCTGCGTTCTTGCCAAAGCACAGACAAGAGTGTCTGTGCCACACATCCGTCTCGCCGCCATCGCGTCGCACATTCACTTTCTCGCCAGCGACGCCCTCGAAGGACGCGAGACCGGCATGCGCGGATTCGAGATCGCCGCGGAGTACGTTCGCGCGCAGTTCCAGTCGATCGGACTGCAGCCGCTGAACGGCGACTGGTTTCAACATTTTGTGTTGCGCGCGGCCACGCTCGATGAGACGCAGTCGTCGCTGGCGATCAATGGCAAGGCGCTCGTCATCCGCAAGGACTTCCTGATGCGTCCCGACTTCGCGCGCGAGAACGTTTCCGTCGATGCGCCGTTGGTCATGGCGGGATTTGGTGTCACCGCGCCGGAGCTGCATCGCGACGACTATGCAGGCATCGACGCGCGCGGGAAGATCGTGGTCATCGTGAGCGGCGCGCCGAAATCGTTTCCGTCCGATCAGCGCGCGTACTACTCGTCGGGCGACGTGAAGCGTCACAACGCAGCGGCGCACGGCGCGGTGGGGATGTTGACGATCACGACGACGACCGACGAGGCGCGAAATCCGTTCGAGAAGCGCGCGCGGCAAAGCAGCATCGTGCCGATGACGTATCTCGATGCGAATGGCAATCCGGTGGACACCGTCGAGTCGCTGCGCGGATCGGCATCGCTCAGCAGGGAGGCCGCGGCGGCGCTGTTCAACGGCGCGGCGATTCCGCTCGATCAGCTGCTTGCCGATGCCGAGAACGGCATTGCACATTCGTTTCCGCTCACCGCGACTGCTTTGATCAAGACAGTGACCCACTTCGCGCAGATGCAGAGCGAGAACATCATCGGCGTCTTAACCGGCAGCGATGCCAAACTCCGCGACGAATACGTCGTCGTCTCCGCGCATCTCGATCACCTCGGCAACCATCCGCCCGCGAACGGCGGCGATGGTTTGTACAACGGCGCGTACGACAACGCCTCCGGAATCGCTTGTCTGATCGAGATCGCGCGCAACCTCGCGGCAGGTCCGCGGCCGAAGCGCTCCGTCTTGTTCGTCGCGCTGACCGGCGAAGAAAAAGGCGAACAGGGATCGGAGTACTTCGTTCACTTTCCGCCGGTGCCGAAGCGGCAGATCGTCGCGGACGTGAACATGGACATGTTCCTGATGATCTATCCAGTCGCGGACGTGGTGCCGCTCGGCGGCGAGCATTCGTCGCTCGGCGCGATGGCCGCAACGGCGGCGCGCGAATCCGGATTCAGCGTAAGCCCCGATCCGTATCCCGAGGAGGTGCGGTTCATTCGCAGCGACCAGTATTCGTTCGTCAAGGCAGGCATCCCGGCCATTCATCTCAAGCCGGGCAACAAGAGCACCGACCCGTCGATCGACGGCGCGAAGCTGACCCGCGACTGGCTGCGCACGATCTACCACTCGCCGAAGGACGATCTCTCGCAGACGTTCGATTTCGCCTCGGGCGCGCGCTACGCGGAGACGAACCTGCGGCTCGTACACGCGATTGGCGATGCGCCGTCGCGGCCGTCGTGGACTGCAGGCGACTTTTTCGGCGAGACGTTTGGCCGCAGCGCTCGGAAGGCGACGATCACGCTGCGGTGAAAGACCTCCTCGGACGCAACTTCGATTTCTCCACGCCGCCTTCGCGGGTGGTCTCGCTCGTCCCGTCGCTGACGGAGACGCTCTTCGACCTCGGCGCGGGCGACACGGTCGCCGGCATCACCGACTTCTGCATCTTCCCCGAGGGGATCGATCGGCCACGCGTGGGTGGGACGAAGAATCCGCGCATCGATGAGATCCGCGCGTTGTCGCCGGATCTTGTCTACATGAATCTCGAGGAGAACATCGAGCGCCACGCGAAAGCGATCGAGGAGTTCGCGCCGGTGTTCGTCACCGAACCGAAGACTGTCGACGACGTGGCAACGCTCATTACCACCCTCGGCGCAATTCATCGGCGCGAGGAAAAGGCGCGCGAACTGACCGATGCGCTTGTGAGCGAACGCGGCACCGTGGCCACGTTCACATTCGCGGTTCCGATCTGGAAGAAGCCGTGGATGTGGTGCGGCGGCGATACCTACGTTTCGAATCTCGTCGAGTCGATCGGCGGGACAAACGTGCTCGGCGATCGCGAACGGTACCCGTCGATCGATCTCGACGAGGTACTCGCGCTTCGTCCGGACATCATCTTCCTACCCGACGAGCCGTACGAATTTACGTCCGAGGACGCCGCCGAAATCTGTGGACCGCGCGTCATCGGCCCATTTCCCGGCCATCTGTTCACGTGGCACGGAACGCGGACGATCCTGGGGCTACGGTTCCTACGCGATTGCTTTCAGAAAGCCGGTGATTCGGCGCGAGCTACTTGACGACAAGATCGTGCAGCAGCTCTTCAATGCTTTCAGGAACCGCGACGGGCACAAACCACGATTGCGGGTAGAGGTAGTCTTCGCCCGATTCGTCGATGATGCGCGCGTAATTGCGCGACGCGGCGGAGGCATCTTCGAGAACTTCGTAGACCTTGCGCAACTCGAGCGTTCCAGCGTATTCGCCGTTGTTGATGCAGATGACGAAGTGCTTTGCGTCGCTCATAGTCAGTCGAGGTAACGCTTGATTTTGATCCAGCGCCGGCCGATTCCATGCGCTTCGTACCAGTGAATCTCGGCGTCGGCAATCCTACCATCCGCGAGCCGCACGGTCGCGAAGCCCTTCACCTTCCGCCAGTTTCCTCGGCCGAAGCGTTTCTGCAAAACAGCAAGATCACGAATGCCATGTAGGCTGGCGATGATTTCAACGCCGTGAATCGGGCCGATGATCTCGAACGATTCCGGCACATCTCACCTCAGCTGATCAACCCTCGATGATCCCGGTCGCCCAGATGCGCAACGTTTCCTCCACCGAGTCGAGTTGCCGCGTGAAGAAGTGATCGGCGCCGGTGATGATCATCGTTTCCGCGTTGCGGATCTGCTGGCCGAGGATTTCGAGTTTCTGGACGTCGCCGTGTTCGTCCTGCGTGCCGTGGAGGATCAGCATCGGTTTCTCGCAGGAACGGAGATAGCCGAAGTCGTACTTGTTGACGGGCGTCCCGATCAGGAAGAGCGCATCGACCGCGGCGATCTCACACGCGGCGCGCGAGGCTACCCAGGCGCCGAACGAGAAACCGCCAACGATGACCTTCTTGCCGGGATGCTTCTTGATCAGCCAGTCGATCGCGGCGACGACGTCGCCCTGCTCGCCTTCGCCTTCCTCGTGATGGCCGGCACTGTTGCCGGTGCCGCGGAAGTTGAAGCGGAGCGTGGCCACGTTCGCGGCCTCGAGTCCGCGCGCGGCGCGGAAGACGACTTGGTTGTGCAGCGTGCCGCCGCCGAGCGGATGCGGGTGGCAGACCACGGCCACCGCGGCGGGATCCTGGAGATCGCGGTAGAGCGCCTCGAGCTTGCCGGCGCTCGAAAAGAGATCGACGTGGCGGAGAGGTTTCGGGTTCACAGTACGCCCGACGTTTCGCGCACCGGCGCGAGCCTGACCAGGATGCGATCGCCGTCCACTTTCACCTCATGCGTGGCGATCGTGTACTCGGCGTTGCCGGGACAAAGGCCCGTGCGGACGTCGAATCCCCAAAGGTGCCACGGACAGACGATCTCGTCGCCGATGAGATCCCCCTCGGCGAGCGGACCGCCGCGATGCGGACAGGTGTTGTCGGTGGCGAAGAACCCGCGCGTGGTGTGGGAGATGGCGATGCTGCGGTCGTCGACCTTCACGGCCCTGATGCGGCCGATTGGAAGTTCGGCCGCGTTCAGGACCTCGGTAAAGGCTTCGTTCATCGGACGCGCACTCTAACAAAAGCGATGTCAGCGAATCTTTTGGCGCATGGCGCGGTAGGTGTTCCAGTCGGGTTCTTTGGAACCGGCACTGAGCGTGATCGGATACGGATGACCTGGGATGAGGCGATTCAACTCGGCCGCGAACGCCTTCGGATCGGCGACGTACCAGAGCCACGTGCGCTCGCCCTTGCCGGTCACGATCATCATCAGGTAGCCGAGATGGTCGCCCTGGATCGGATCGACGGCCGCTTCAAACTTCGCGATCTGCGTGACGACCTTGTCGGCCGGCATCCCTTTGGCGTCGGGCGCGTACTTCCAGTGCATTTCGATCGCGGTCGGAAACTTGGCCGGCTGCGCGTCGGGCGGCACCTCGTTGCGGACTTTCAGGAGCAGCAGGTTATCGGCCTGCTTGGAAAACGTCACAAGCCAGCTGACGTTGGGGCCTTTGTCTATTGGCGCCGCGACGGGAGTCTTCTTTGCTTGCGGCGTATCGGCGACGAGCGCGGATGCGAACAGCGTCGCGCAGAGTGCAACTGCGATTCGTTTCATTGTCACGATTCCTTTCATGCGAGCCAGACGGGGCGCGGGACGCCGTTGCGGCCGACGGCGGCGCTGCCATCCCAAACGCCCGGAATAGTAGTGCCGCAATCCGGGCAGTGGCCGTCACTCAATCGATACGAAGTGACGCGAAAACCGGTGCGGCCGATGACGATCGCATCGCACGACGGGCAATGCGTGCTCTCCAGATCGCCGACCGCGCCCGGGATATTGCCGGGGTAGATGTAACGCAGTCCCGAGCGGCGGCCGATTTCGTACGCGCGCAGGAGTTGGTTGGCCGAGGTGTTCGCGTTCGCGGTCATCTTGTAGTCCTGATGGAACGCGGTGATGTGCCACGGGATGTCGCGATCGACGCTCGCGAGGAATTCGGCAATCTTCGTCAGCTCCTCATCGGAATCGTTGAAGCCGGGGACGATGAGCGTGACGATCTCCACCCAAATGCCGCGCTGCTTGAGACCTTTGATCGTGTCGAGCACCGGCTGCAGCGTGCCGCCGAGGTCGCGGTAGTGCGCGTCGGAGAATCCTTTGAGATCGACTTTGTAGAGGTCGACGTACGGTGCGATGTAGTCGAGCACCTTCTCCGTTCCGTTCCCATTCGAGACGTAGGAGCAGACCAGGCCTTCGCGCTTCGCTTCCTTGAAAATCTCGACGGCCCATTCCGAGGTGATGAGCGGCTCGTTGTAAGTCGAGGTGATGACTTTCGCGCCGTGACGCTTGGCAAGCGCGACGAGCTCGGCCGGTTCGATATCGACCGGCGACGCACCGGCCACGGGATCACGTAACGCCTGCGACGTGACCCAGTTCTGGCAGTAGCCGCAGTGATAGTCGCAGCCGAGCATGCCGAACGAGAGCGCGAGCGCACCGGGATAGGCGTGAAAGAACGGCTTCTTTTCGATCGGATCGACCTGCAGCGCCGCCGCGTATCCGCGCGGGACGCGCAACACGCCGTCTTCGTTGTAGCGGACTTTGCAGATGCCGTTGAGGCCGTTGAGGATTTTGCAGCGATGGCCGCACGAGTAACAGCGCACGGCCTTGTTCTCGAGTTTGTCGTACAGCTCCGGCGCTCCCTCGGCCGTCCTCGCGGCCAGGATCTCGCCGAGCGCAGTTTGTTGTGGGGTAGCTACGGACATGTCGAGGAAAACGCCGCGGATGAGGCGTGTATTGCGGAATCAGTGATGCGCTGGCGCGGCCGCGGGCAAGACGTACAGCGCCACGGCGATGATCGCGTAGACCGCCAGAAGCTGGATGCCTTCGTACCAGTTGGTCTCGCCGTCCATGACCAGGTAGGAAAAAATCGCCACGCACAATCCGACCGCGAGCATCTCGAACGGCGTGAACAGCAGATCGAGCGGATGTCCGAGCGGATACGACAGAAACACCAGCAGCGGACAGACGAAGAGCGCGATCTGCACGCTCGACTGCATGGAGATGTTGAGCGCCGTATCCATCTGATTGCGCATCGCCAGCATGACCGCGGTCGAATGTTCCGCGGCGTTGCCGACGATGGCTAAAACCACGAAGCCGAGGAAGACTTCGTTCATCCCCCACGCCTTCCCCGCCTCCCCCACCGCCGCCACCAGCCCCTCGGCCACCACGCTCATCAGCGCGCTCGCGAACACGAGCAGCCCGATCGCGCGCTTGAGACTCCACACATCTTCATCGGCCATCTCCGGCGGTTCGATGACGGCGCTGAGCTGCTCTTTGTGCGTCTTGAACGCGAAGAACAGGCCGAGGATGTAGACGATGATCAGGATGATGGCCGTGCCGACCGAGACCTGATGAATCAGCTGCGGCTGGTGCGCCGAGGCCGCGGATCGAAAGAAGAGCGCAGGCACGAGGAACGACGCGACCGCGAGAATGAGCTGTCCTGCCTGCGACTCGGCCGCGAGCGCGTTGAACTTCAGCGTCCGATGTTTCCATCCGCCGGCGAGCATCGACAGTCCCGCCACGAAGAGCAGGTTCCCGACGATCGATCCGGTAAACGACGCCCGCACGACGCCGGGCAGTCCGGCGCGGATTGCAAAGATGGCGATGACCATCTCGGCAAAGTTTCCGAACGTGGCGTTGAACAGCGCGCCGTACGTCGATCCCATGCGGTGCGCGAGCTGTTCGGTGCTGACCCCGATCCACGCCGCCAGCGGAAGGACCGCCGCGCATGCAAAGACAAACTCGGCGACGAGGTGGCCATGGATGAAATGCAGCGCGATGGCGACGGGGATGGTGGCGTAGAGGAGCCAGCGAAGGATTCGTTGCATGGTGTCTTTTTCTAACTTTATCCTGCGGCGGGCGCAGCCCGACGTCAGGATCTCCCATTCGCCCGCGCAGTACGATTATTCAGCGCGATATCACCCGAGATCCTGACGTCGGGCTGCGCCCATCGCAGGATAGAGTTACGAAAGATGATCAGCAGCGAGAAAAACGGCTACATCACCACCATCACCCTCAACCGTCCCGAAAAGCTGAACGCCTTCAGCGGATCGATGCGCGAGGATCTGCTCGCCGCAATCCGCGTGGCGGCGGACGATCAAGACTGCCGCGTGGTCATCATCACCGGCGCCGGACGCGCGTTTTGCGCAGGCGGCGACGTCGAGTACATGTCCGGCCTGCAGAAAAACGGCGATGTCGAATCGTTCCGCAAGTTGCTCAACGCCGGCCGCGACGTCGTCACGCAGATCGCCGCGATGCCGAAGCCCGTCATCGCCTCGGTCAACGGCATCGCCGCAGGCGCCGGATGCAATCTCGCGCTCGCCTGCGATTACCGCATCGCCTCCGACACCGCAAAGCTCGGCGAGACGTTCGTGAAGATCGGCATTCATCCCGATTGGGGCGGGACCTGGTTTCTGCCGCGCCTCGTGGGCCCAAGCCGTGCGTTCGAGTTGTTGACGACGGGACGGATGGTCGATGCCGCCGAAGCGCTCGCGATCGGGATGGTCGACGGCGTGGTGCCGCTCGCTGATCTGCCGGAACAAACGCTGACGCTCGCGCGCGCGATCGCGCAAGGTCCGCCGCAGGCGATCGCGGACATCAAACGCGCGCTGACGGCATCGCGCACGAATTCGTTATCCGCGCAAGTCGAGCTGGAGAGCGAGCATCAAGTGCGCGCGTTTTTGTCGCGCGACGCGGGAGAAGGGATGGCGGCGTTTTTTGAGAAGCGATCCGCGAAGTTCGAAGGGACGTGACGTTCAGGCGCTCGTAATTCTTTGAACGTGGGGATACGCGTCGAATCCCTGATCAAACGAGAGGATTCGCTGTATCCCTCGCTGTTCCATCACCGCTACGTGAATCGCATCCCTGGCCGATAACCGGTACTTCCCAAGCAGGATCGTCTTCGCGCTCAACGTTTTCGAGTTCGGTCGGAAAGACTTCGTCGATCAGACCAAGAACTGCATCAAAGGCGGCTTGAATCGCGTCGAGGCGACCGATCGCCGCGTACCGATGGAGGATCTCCTGGAACACTTCGGTGTTGGTAACCAGCTTTTCCTGCCGGGCGATCAGTGTGGCGATCGCGTGTTCGGCGGCGATCTTGTTTGGATGCGGAGAACCGACCAGATACATCGGCACGTTCGAATCCACAAAGATCACGATGGTTCTTCCGAGTAGCCTCGCTCGATCTGCGCGAGCATCTCCTCGATATCCGCCGTCGGAAATGAGTGCGCGGTGGCCGCAGAGAGAGCCCGCAATTTTCGACTTGGATCCGCAGCCGGCTCCTCTGCCTTCGCCGCTCGCAGCGCGCCGCGTACCCAATCAGCGACTGTCATTCGCCGGCGACGAGCCAAAGTGCGGATTTCCTTCATCTCACGATCGTCGAGGATCACCTGAAGGCGCTTACTCATGCGGATGAGTATAAGTGAGGCTGGAATCTGGCGCCCGCGCCGGCGCCAGATTCCTATGGGAAAACGCTACATATCGTCTGACCGGAACTCGTGGTCGTCGAAGAAGAACGCGAAGCCGCGGCCTTTGCGCTGCTCCATCGTCGTTCCGTCCACCGGGCACTTGAACGTTCCGTCTTTCTTGTCCTCGGGGACGCGCAGCATGGTGTGGTCCTTCGGGCAGACGAACCAGGTCTGTGACGCCGCGCCGCGCGGCAGGATGCGCGTGCCCGGCGTGCCGAAGTCCATGCCGTCGATCATCACGCGCGGACGATCGGGACCGACCACCCACGTGTGCGTTCCGTCATGTCCGGCGCCGCTGCGCTCGACGCGGATCTCGCCGTCACCGCCGCGGACGATCGTGATGTGACGCGTCTTGCCCGCGCCATCGATCTTGACGTCGAGCGCGTCGCCGGTGCGCTTGACGGTGATGGTGTTGTCGCCGTCGACCAGCGTCTTGGTCTCACCGTCTTTCATGTCCGACGGCGAAATCGTCAGCCGGCTCGAGCTCCCCGACTCCGCCGCGTAAACGAACGCCGCCCCCGCCAGAACGATACAAAGAAGCACTGCAACCATCGCATAGCGTTTCATCGCATTCCTCCTTGCCGGTTTGGACGACGAGGATTTCGCACGGTTACCCGGAGGGACGCAGTTGTAACAACGCGTAGCGCGCCGGAACGCTGGCGTCCTCGCCGGCTGGCCCGGCGCGCGTCCCGCCGCCGAACTGGCCGAGTGCAAACATGCGCTGGCAACAACGCGTCGAGACGCCGCCCATGGGGAGGCTCGGACCGGCGTGGGATATCAATCAAATGTAGCGGGATTGGCGGTTCGGCGGCGAGACGCCGGCGGGACGCCAGCGTTCCGGCCGCGAGCATCGCATGCCGCGAATATCTACGACGCAGTGCGCGCGATGACGAGCGTCTCGTCGTCCTTCTGCGGGGCGTTGGCGACGAAGGCGTCAACCGCCTCGGCGATCGCATCGCGGACTTCGCTGGCCGAGGCGTTGGAGAGGCGTGAGAGGAGTTGCTCGAAGGCTTCGTTGCCCCATTCGTCGCCCGCGGCATTCTCGGCTTCGCAGATGCCGTCGCTGTAGAGCACGACCGTCGACCCGGCCGGGAACGGGCGCGTCTGCGTCATGTACTTCGACGCGCCGAGGATGCCGATGGGAAGTCCGTGGGAACGAAGCTGCTCGATGTGGTCGCCGGTGATGACGTAGCAGGGATTGTGGCCGGCGTTGACGAACTGAATCGTCTCCGCCTCGGGATCGATCGTGACCACGATCATGGTGATGAACTTGTTCTCGGCCGACCAGCTGTGAATGTGGCGATTCAGCTCCGTGGCGATGTCGCCCAGCTCGCGCCCCTCGGCGAAAAGAAGCTGAATGGCGGCATGAAACGCAGACACGAGCAGCGCGGCCGGCATCGACTTCCCCGCGACATCCGCAACGACGGTCGTCAGTGTTCCTTCGCGCTGGAAGAACGCGTGGTAGTCGCCGCCGACCTGCTTGGCCGGACGTGAAAGCGCGGCCAGCTCGAGGCCTTCGATGACCGGGATCGACTTTGGAAGAATGTCGCTCTGGATCGTGGCGGCGAGATCGAGCTCGCGCTGCATGGCCTGCTTCTCGAGTGCTTCTTTGTGCAGCCGCGCGTTTTCGAGGGCGATGGCGACCTGGTTCGCGAAGAGCGAGAGCAGCCGCAGCTCGTTCGCTTCGAACGCGCCGACGTCGCCTTCACGCGTTTCGCGATCGCCGGCGGCGAGGACGCCAATCACTTCGTTGTTGCCCTTGATCGGAACGGCAACCGTGGCGATGCAGCCGGGGAAAATGCACTCGGAAGCATCCTCGAACGTCAGCGCCTCGCCGGCGGCGACGACACGGTCGGTGATCTCGTCATCGAGAAAATCGGAGCGGGTGTCGCCGAAGGAGCGGTAGACACGGAACTTGTCGCCGTCGCGCAGAAACAGCGCAGCGCGGCGCGCGTTGATCAGCGAAATCATCCGGAAGAGGATCTCGTCCGCGAGGGCGTCGATGTTCAGCGTGCCGGCGATGGAGAGTCCGATGTCGTACAGCGACTCCAGCTCCCACAGCCGGTACTTGAGCTGGAAATCGCCTTCGCGCATCTCCTGTGACAGGCGGTGTGTGTTCAGCAGCGACGCGGCGAACGTTCCGGCGGCGTGCAGCATCTGGAGATCTTCGTCGGAGGCGGGGTCGCCGGAGAGAGCGACGACGCCGAAGTGATCGCGCGACGTGCGCATCGGGATGATGTGCCGCGGCTTCGGATCGAGCGGCGCGGAATCGAGCGAATCGCCGTCGAGGATTTCCGGCGCGACGCAGATCAACGATTTCGCGGCGAGACGCATCTCCGGACCGCGCGCATCGCGCAGATAGACGGCGCCAACGTCATACGGTGTGTGCTTGGTGAAGGCGTCGAGGATCAGCGATCCGTGCGACGAGAGCGCGGCCCGCTCGAGTTGCTGCAGGTCCTGCAGAAACTCCGCGAACTGGTGAACGAGGGGGGACATGCGAGAGGTGGAAGGATAGCAGTTGCCGGTGATGCGATTGCGAGGGCTAACTCAGAGTCCCAGTTCCTTCATCGCGTTCTCTTCGTTGTCGAAGATCGTCGCGTAGTTGGCCAGGCCCATGATCTGGAAGGTCTTGTGGATGACGGGCGTGAGGCAGCAGAAGGCGATCTTGCCGCCTTTGTCGATCATCTTCTCGATGATCTCGATGAGGATGCTGATGCCGATGGAGTTGACGATTTTCGTATCGCGAAGATTCAGCAGCAGAGTGCGCACGCCGGCGTCCATCAGCTCGTAGGCACGAACGGCGATCTCTTCGCCGCCTACATTGTTGATGTAGCCCTTGGTGTAGAGCACCGCACCGTTGTCCTTGCGGTCGACCGCGACTTTCAGTTCCTCAGTCATGATTCTTTCTTCTCGTATTTGACCATATGGATGGTGGTTCCGCCGCCCGACGACGTCGAGATGCTTACCTCGTCCATGTGCGCTTCAATCAGTTGCAGTCCGCGGCCGCGTTTGTGAGAAACACCGGGAGCCGGCCGTCGCGACCGAGCCTCGGCTGGATCGAATCCACGTCCGTGATCGGTGACCCAGACATCAATCCGGCTGCCGTCGCCCTGGGAAGTACCGACGAATCTTAGATAGATGCGGTTGTCGGCGCAACCGGAATGCTCGCGAGCGTTGATGCAGGCTTCGATGATCGCATGAGTCATCTCATCGATCTTCTCGGAGCTCATGCCGAGCTCGCGGGCGAGATTGCCGGCCGCGCGGGCCGCTGCGATCTCGATATCCGCGACCATCGGGAGCGTGAGCTCCATCTGCCGCTCGGCGGTCGTCGTCATTTCGGAAGTGTCCTGACCGACGCGATTAAAAGCCGAGAAGCAGGGCCACCGCGGACTTGATCCACTCGGGGATGCCGCCGAGCTGCTCGATGGCGAGCAGGGCGAAGGTGTTGACGGCCAGCAGCATGGGAAGCGCGTACTGGACGGAAACGGCGGTGGTGCGGGTTTGAGCGATGCTTTTCATGGTGTCCCCCCTCAGTTGTCGGGACCGACCAAGAGCAACGCGACTGCCACGGTTGGCTTTTCAGGTGCACTCTCTCTAAGCCTCTGATGCTGCGAAGTTTACACGAGAAATCGGCGAAATGTGACGAAGTGTGCGAGTGGGGCAAATCGCTACAGTAACTAGGTTTCAAATGTTTACGTAACTCTAAGTCGCTCTTTTAATGACAGTTACTAGTGAACGTCCCAAGACTCCGCAGTTGGGGCTAATTGGGACAGCGACTCACGCATCCGGTAGAGGGTCTTGCGGTCGACGCCGAGGATCTTGGCGGCTTTGGAGATGTTGCCCTTGGTATGGACGAGGACGCGCGCGACGTAGCGGCGCTCCAGTTCGTTCAGCGATGGGAAGTCGGTAAGCATCTCCACGCCGCCGGCCCCGGAGGCGGATTCGGGGAGAGCGAGGTCGCCCGGATCGATGACGGGATCGGTGGTCAGCGCCAGCGATCCTTCGATGAGATTCTCCAGCTCGCGGACGTTGCCGGGGAAGGGATAGCGCATCAGTTTCTGCAGCGCCTCCTGCGTGATGCGCACGTCGTGCAGCCCTTCGCGCTTGCCGTATTTGTCGAGGAAGAAGCGCACCAGCTTGGGGATGTCTTCTTTGCGGTCGCGCAGCGGCGGAAGGACAATCTCGACGACTTTGAGCCGGTAGTAGAGGTCCTGCCGGAACTCGGTCTTCTCGATCATCTGCTCGAGATCGCGATGCGTTGCGGCGAGGATGCGCACGTCGATCGGGATGCGGCGACGTCCGCCGAGCTTCTCGACTTCGCGCTCCTGCAGCACGCGCAGTAGCTTGGCCTGCAGCGTGAGCGGGATGTCGCCGATCTCGTCGAGGAAGATGGTGCCGCCTTTGGCCAGCTCGAATTTTCCAGGACGCGCATCGACGCCGGTGGCGACGCCGCGCTCGATTCCGAACAGTTCCGATTCGAGCAACGTCTCGGGCAGCGCGGCGCAGTTGATGGCGACGAACGGTCCGTCTTTGCGCGGTGAGTTGCCGTGGATCAGCCGCGCCACCATCTCTTTGCCGGTGCCCGACTCGCCGCGAATGAGGACGCTGGCCTGCGAGTCGGCTACGCGCGCGACGAGGTCGATGACGCGCTGCATCTTGGGCGAGTCGCCGATCATGAGGCGATCGCTGTAGTCGCGCAGCATCTTCTGTTTCAGGTTGCGATTCTCGTCCTCGAGCGTTTCGCGCAACACGGACAGCTTGTGAAAGTTGCGGGCGTTGTCGATGGCGGCGCCGCCGATGGCCGCGAGCGAGGCCAGGAAACGGAGGTCATCCTCGACGAAGCTGCCGCTCTTCGCGCCGCGTTCCTCTTTGCCGCCGACGCCGATGATGCCGATGATCGTCTCGCCGGAGATCATCGGCGCGAGGAGCAGGTCGCTGCCGGCCCCGCCGAGGAACTTGGAAACGGTGACGGACATCGGTTCGCGCGAGGCCAGAACCTGCTTGATCGGAGGCTCGTTCAGAATCGCGTTGGCGGGCGTCGGGATCTCGACACCGAACGTGAAGATCTGCTGGACGTTGAGCTTTTCATCGAGCGAGAAGACGAAGCCGACCGTGGCGTCGAGGACCGCGATGGCGCGATGCATCAGCTCTTCGATCAGCTCCCCTTCCGGCCGAAGCGTGTTGAGGGCGCGGCCGACGTCGTAAAGCGCCTCCAGCTGGAGGAGCTTGCGGCGAAGCTCGAAGGTCGATTGTTGCGCCACTAATCCCGTCCCATCGCTCTCCTGCATTCACCGAGCAGGAAGTCGCAGTTCCAGCTCGCGTAGAACGCCGGATCCATCGCGTAGATTCTTACGAACAACGGGCCTGCTTCGTCGAACCGCCCCCGCTTCATCTCCGTCCGCGCCAGAAAGTAGATGGCGCGGATGGTCACCGGATCGACCTCGTTCTTCTCGACTATCGCCCGAAACCCGGCTTCCGCCTCGGTGAAGGCGCGCCGCTGATAAGCGCAGAGCGCTTTGGAGTAGTCGTCCGTACCGGGACATGTACTCGGCGGCTTCGCCTCCGCTTGTATCGCGATCACGAGGAGTAAGGCAGTCCAGCGCATTAGTCTCAGTGTAGAACGGTTTCACGCGGAGGTCGCGGAGAGACGGAGAGCACGGAGAACTGCTTCTCTCCGCCTCTCCGCGAGCTCCGCGTGAACCGTCTCCCTTTCGAAATACACTCGAATCATGAAACTCGGCATCATCGGCGGTGGCCGCGCGGCGTGGGCCTTCGCGAGCACCTGGAAGCGAATGGGCTGGCCGATCAGCGGCATCGCGAAGCGCGGAGAGGAGTGGGATCTCGAAAAACTTGCAGCGACGAGCGAGATCATCCTAGTCGCCGTCAGCGATCGCGCCATCGAAGAGGTTGCCGCGTCGATCCCTGCTACGCACGCCATCATCATTCACCCGAGCGGCGCGCTTCCCGCGCTGCGCGGCGGGTTCTCGCTGCATCCGCTGAAGTCGCTGCCGCCGGTGGGCGAACCGTCCGATCTCGAAGGGACGCTGCTCGTCTTCGAAGGTGCGCACCGCGACGTCGCCGAGCAGATCGCGAAAAAAGCCGGCGCCCGATTCGCCGAGATCTCCGCCGGCGCAAAGATCCGTTACCACGCAGGCGCCGTATTCGGATCGAACTACATCGCCGCCCTGCTCGACATCGCCGAAGAGTTGATCGGAATCGACGGCGCTCGCGAAGACATCGCGGCGCTGGCAAGGTCCGCGATTGACAATTGGGCCGCGCACACGGACGCGCGGCGATTCACCGGGCCGGCGTCGCGCGGCGACGACGCCGTCATGCAGCAGCACCGCGATGCACTGCGCGATTCGCCGGAACTTGCAGAGATCTACAGACTTCTGGCCGCGCGCATTGTTGCGGCTGCAAAGTAGCGGGTGCTACCATCGACCCCCTTTCGATCGGAGCGCGGGCGGAATGGTTTTCTTTAATTACGCGACGATGCAGATGGCCGCGAAGATCGTTTATTACGGTCCGGGCCTCTGTGGAAAGACGACCAATCTGCACCACATCTACGCCAAGACCTCGCCGCAGAGCCGCGGCGAAATGGTCAGTCTGGAGACCGAAACCGACCGCACCCTCTTCTTCGACCTGCTCCCGATCGACGTCGGCGTCATCGGCGGATTCAAGACCCGCCTCCAGCTCTACACGATCCCAGGCCAGGTCTTCTACAACACCACGCGCAAGCTCGTACTGAAGGGCGTCGACGGTATCGTCTTCGTCGCCGATTCGCAGAAAGCAATGCTCGATGCGAACCTGGAGAGCTTCAAAAACCTGCGCGAAAACCTCGCCGAGATCGGCCTCTCCATCGACGAAATCCCGCTGGTTCTGCAGATCAACAAACGCGATCTGCCCAACATCGCGACGGCGGACGACGTCGTCGACGTCATCGATCCGGAGCGCAAGTACGACTTCGTCGAGGCAGTCGCGTCACGCGGCGACGGCGTCTTCGAGACGCTCAAGGTCATCTCGAAACTGACGCTTCGGACATTGCGCCGGCGCATGACCGGCGAGGAGCCGGTGAAGCCGACGCCGCGGCGTCCCGCGCCCGATGTGGCGTTCCGCGTTCGCGAAGACACGGCGCCAGTCCCCGCGATGCCGGCGTCGCCCGCTGCCACCGCGCCGATCGCTGCGTACAACCCGCCGCCGGAGCCTCCGCCACCCGTTGAGCCGATTGAGGAAATTGCCGCCGAGGCATTCCTTCCGCCCGAGCCGGAACCGGCAGCGCCTGAGCCTGCGCCACCAGCCGTCGCGGCGCCGGAACCACCTCCACCTCCACCTGCGCCGCCTCCGCCCCCCGAGCCGGAGATCGATTTCGGGCAGACTGAGAAGCAGGCCAAAGCCGCGCCCGAGGTCAAGCACGTCAAAGTGCGGTCGTCGGTCGACATCATGGCGGAGCTCGAATCGCTCCGGAAACGCGCCACACAATCGTCGCCGAAACAGCCAGCGAAGAAAGAGACTTCGCCGCTCGATGCCCTCCGTCACCCGCCGAAGCCGAAGCGCGATGTGCATCGCACCGTCACGCTTCCGATGGCGCCCGGTACGCTGCCGAAGTCGAAGCAGTTGCGCCTTACGGTATCCTTTGAAAATGACGGCGGGGTCGTGCAGTCCCAGGAGCAATCGATCGACCTCGGCGAAACGAGCGACATCCAGTCGCTCTCGGTCAATCTGAAGTTCGAAGACGTTTAAGGGCGGGGAGGGAAGTGCGATGAATCGAGAGCGAGCGGTCGTTCTGCTGGTCGCGATTTATGCCGTCGCCTGCGCGTCATCCACACCCGCGCCGAAGCCCGTCGCCGCAGCTCCCGCCTTGCAGCCGCCATCCGCCGCGAAATTGCAGGCCGAGGAGTATCGGAAGGCGCTGGAAGCCGCGTATGGCGAGATTGTGGCGCGCGAAGGGAAACCGGTCGCCGCGCCAGCAGTCGACATCGAAGCCGCGGCGTCGATCCCGATTCCGGATCACCCGACCATTCGTGGCGCGCTCCAGTACTTCACGACCGATCTCAAACCGAGCATCCAGGAATCACTGCTCCGCTCCGGCAAGTACAAGAAGCTGATCGACAAAGCGCTCGACGACTACAAACTGCCGCACGGGCTGGCGTACCTGCCGGTGATCGAGAGTGCTTACGTGCCGTCGGTCACCTCGCGCGCCGGCGCGCACGGCATCTGGCAGTTCATGCCCGAGACCGCGCGCGACTACGGCCTGCGCGTTGACTGGTGGGTCGATGAACGCGCCGATCCAGAGCGCTCCACGCGCGCGGCCGCCGCGTACCTGAAAGACCTCTATCGCCAGTTCAACGACTGGCCGCTCGCCCTCGCCGCCTACAACGCCGGCCCGGGCCGCATCCGCCGCGCGATGCAGTCGTCCGGCTCCGTCACGTTCTGGGACCTGCTCGAAAATGAAGCCGTGCCGAAAGAGACGCGCGGATATGTGCCGACGTTCTTCGCCACGCTGACGATCGCCAGCGATCCGACCACCTACGGATTCAAGCTCGGCCAGCCGATCGATTTCGACCGCAGCGCCGTCGAAATCGAAGGGCCGCTCTCCCTCCGTTACCTCGCCTCGGTCGCGCATGTCGACGAAGCGCTTCTGCGCGATCTGAATCCGGCGCTCCGTCAGGGCATCGTGCCGCCGGGAAAGATCACGGTGCGCGTTCCGTCGAAATCGGCCGAATCCGTCGCCGCCCGCGCCGCTACATTAAAGAATGAGGATGCGAACATCGCCATCTGCTCTTACACGCTCCGCGAAGGGGAGTCGCTCAAACGTCTCGCCCGCGCCCTCGGCACGGACATCGAGACACTGAGGGCGATGAACAACCTCCGCTCACCCGACGCCATCGGCGAAGGCGACGCGGTTTACCTCCCCGTCCGCGCCCGCGAGCTCGGATCTCTCCTCGCACATAGCGACGCCTTCTACGCCGTGAAAAAAGGCGACACGTACTATTCGATCGCCAAAAGCCACAACCTGACCGTCGACGAGCTACTCGAACTGAACGAGCTCGAAGTCGAACACAAACTCCACCCCGGCGAACGGCTGCGCGTCACCGCACCGCGCGCGGTCAGCGCCGGCGGGATGTAGTCCGTCGGGCGCGCGACGTGCACGCCGATTTTTTCCATGGCAAGAGGATTCGAAAGCAAGGCAGTTGAGTCGAATCGGCAGGATGCCGAGGACGAGCGCGCCGCGCGCGGGAAGCGGCGGCCGGACGTGCGGGTGATCGAGCGGCGCCAGAAACGCGAGGGTCTGGAGCTGTCGAGGCGGCGCATCCTTCATGAGATGGAGAGCGCCAACGAACGCCGCCGCGCGTCGCTGCAAGCAGCGCTTGCGCATCTCGACGGCGAGCTCGCGAAGATTCAATAGTCGCGGCGCGGTTGAAATGCTTAGCGTCCACTGTTAGTTTCGCCGCCCACCATGGCCGAAAGCAGTGACTACAAAAAGACGCTGAACCTTCCGCAGACCTCCTTCTCGATGAAGGCCAACCTGCCCGTCAACGAGCCGAAGCGGCTCGAGCAGTGGCGCCTCATCGATCTCTACAAACTCATTCGCGAAAAGTCGGAAGGGCGGCCGAAGTCGGTCCTGCACGATGGACCTCCGTACGCCAACGGCCACATTCACATGGGCCACGCGCTCAACAAGATCCTCAAAGACATCGTCGTCAAGTCGAAGACGATGATGGGTTTCGACTCGCCGTACGTGCCGGGGTGGGATTGCCACGGATTGCCGATCGAGCACGCGGTCGACAAAGAGATCGGCAGCTCGAAGCGGAAGGAAATGTCGCCGGCCGATTTCCGCCGCGCCTGCCGCGAGTTCGCCGAGAAATTCGTCTCGATCCAGCGACAGGACTTCATCCGCCTCGGCGTCCTCGGCGATTGGTTCCATCCGTACATGACGATGGCCTACCAGTACGAAGCGGACATCGCCTACGCCCTCGGCCGTTTCTTCCGCACCGGCATGGTCTACAAAGGACTGAAGCCGGTGCACTGGTGCACGTACGACCAGTCCGCACTGGCGGAAGCGGAAGTGGAGTACGCGGATCACACGTCACCGTCGGTGTACGTGCGATTCCGTTTGACTGACGAATCGGTGCAAAGCCTCGATCTGCCGATCGAGAAGCCGTGCTACGCCGTGATCTGGACGACGACGCCGTGGACGCTTCCGGCCAATCTCGCCATCGCGCTGAAGCCTGACTTCGACTACGACGTCGTCGAGCATGACGGGGAGAACTTCATCATCGCCTCGGAGTTAGTGAAGACGGTCGCGCCGAAGTTCGGATGGAGCGACTACAAAGTCGTCAAAGTTTTCAAAGGCTCCGCGTTCGAGCATCTCCGCTATCGCCACGCGTTTTTGCCGCGCGAAGGCATCTTCGTCCTCGGCGAATACGTGACGCTTGAAGCGGGCACGGGCCTCGTGCACACCGCGCCCGGACACGGCGCCGATGATTTCTACACCGGTCAGCGCTACGGACTCGAGACCTACACGCCGGTCAATCACCGCGGCGAGTTCACCGCGGACGTTCCGCTGTGGGCCGGCCTACATGTGTTCAAAGCGAATCCGCAGATCATCGAGTTGCTGCGCGAGCGCGGGGCGTTGCTCTTCACAGAGACGATCACGCATTCGTATCCGCACTGCTGGCGTTGCAAGAATCCGGTCATCTTCCGCGCCACCGAGCAGTGGTTCATCTCGATGGACGATCACGATCTTCGCGGCCGCGCGCTCGAAGAGGTCCACAAGGTGAAGTGGTTCCCCGCGTGGGGCGAGGACCGCATGGCGGGCATGGTCGAGAACCGCCCCGACTGGTGCATCTCGCGCCAGCGCACGTGGGGCGTTCCGATCACCGTTCTTTATTGCGAATCGTGCGGCGAGCCGGTCACGTCACCGGAGCTGTTCGAGAAGGTGAAAGAGATTTTCTCAACCGAAGGCGCCGACTCCTGGTACGACCGGCCATCGACGGATTTCCTGCCGAGCGGCTACGCGTGTGCGAAATGCAGCGCGATCGCGTTCCGCAAAGAGCTGGATATCCTCGACGTCTGGTTCGACTCCGGTTGCTCGCATGTCGCGGTGTTGAAGGAACGCCCCGAGCTGACGTGGCCGAGCGACGTCTACATCGAAGGACACGACCAGCATCGCGGCTGGTTCCAGTCGTCGCTGTTGGTCGGCACCGGCATCGAAGGCGGCGCGCCGTTCCGCCAGGTCATCACCTGCGGATTCCTGATCAACGAGCAGGGCGACAAGATGTCGAAGTCGCGCGGCAATGCGCTGTCGCCGCAGGAGGTGCTGAAGCAGCATGGCGCCGACGTCATCCGCCTCTGGGTGGCGATGATCGACTACCAGAACGACATGTCGATCGGTCCGCAGATCATGAGCCGCAGCGCGGAGTCGTACAAGAAGCTGCGCAACACGGCGCGCTATCTGTTGTCGAACCTGACCGGCTTCGATCCGGAAACGGATGCGGTCTCGCACGAGCAGTTGCAGGACGTCGATAAGTGGGTTCTGTCGCGCGCCGTGGAAGTATTTGATCGGTGTCGCAAGGCATACGGCGATTACGAGTTCCACGTCGTCTACCACCGCATCCTCGATCTCTGCACCGTCGTGCTGTCGTCGCTCTACCTCGACATGTCGAAGGACACGCTGTATTGCGACGGACCTTCATCGCCCACCCGGCGTTCCGCGCAGACCGCGATGTACGAAATCCTCCGCGGCCTGGTCAGCTATCTCGCGCCGGTCCTCAGTTTTACGGCCGAGGAGATTTATGAGGCGATGCCGGGAACGAAGGAGCAGTCGGTGCATCTGACCGACTTTCCAACGATCAGCGCGCCGGCGATCGACAGCGCCGCGTGGGAGCGGATCTTCCGCGTGCGCGAGGCAGTGTCGAAGGTGCTCGAAACCGCGCGTGCCGCGGGGACGATCGGACAATCGCTCGAAGCGGACGTCCAGCTTCACGGGATCACGCGCGAGTCGCTGGTTGGTTCGCTCGATATCGATCTGGCGAAAGTCTTCATCGTCTCGCACGTCGACTTCGTCGCCACAACATCAACTGACACGATCGACATCGAAGGCCTCGGCCCGATCGGCATCACCATGTCGCCCGCCCGCGGCAAAAAGTGCGGACGCTGCTGGCAGTACCGCGAGGAAGTCGTCGAAGACGGCGGCCTCTGCGCGCGCTGCGATGAGGTGGTCGTGAACCTGGTCGTGCCCGAGCAGCCGACGGTTTGATGTCATCCTGAGCCGCCGAAGCCCGGCGTCGCGAAGCGGCGACGTGGCGGAGGACGGTGAAGGATCTCAAGTTACGCAACTTGCGTTGGAAACCCGTGGCTCCGTCAAGAGCCGCGTAACTTGAGATCCTTCATCGTCCTTCGGCGCTCCGCCTGCGGCTCGGACGTCTCCGGCGATTCAGGATGACAAACTGCTACGCTTCCCACTTGCGTTACGCCGACCTGCACACGCACACCTATCACTCCGACGGCACCCGTTCGCCGGCGGAGGTGATCGACGTCGCGTTCGCGCATGGAATCGAGATCGTTGCCATCAGCGATCACGACAACCTCGCCGCGTACTTTGAGATCAAGACGTACGCCGATTCGAAGGGCGTCACGCTGATTCCGGCCACGGAGCTGTCGTGCGCGTACGAAGGCGTCGATATCCACATCCTCGCATACGCGTTCGATGCCCACGACGAGCGCGTCGAGGCGAACCTGCGCAAATTTCGCGATGCGCGGCAGACGCGCGGACGACGCATCGTGGAGCGGCTCCGCGCGCTGAACTACAACATCAGCTCGGAGCGTGTCGAGCAGCTCGCCGCCGGCGGCGCGGTCGGGCGTCCGCACGTGGCGCGCGCGCTGGTGGAGGCGGGCTACGTCGCGTCGGTATCGGAGGCGTTCGACAAACTGCTGCGTCCGGGCAAGCCGGGGTACGTCGAGAAGGATCGTTTCGCCATCGACGAAGCGGTGGCATTGATGCGCGCAACCGGCGGGCTGACGTCGATCGCGCATCCGACGCTTTATCCCGATCACGAGCGCATCGTTCCGCAACTGCTCGATGCCGGAATCGACGGCATCGAAGTCCTGCATCCCGACGTCAACGCGGAGTGGCGCGAGACATACAGCAACATGGCCCGTTTCCGCGGCAAGATGCTGACCGGCGGCTCGGACGATCACGGCACCGTGAAGAAAACGGAGACGCTCGGGACGATCAAAGTCCCGGAGGATTGGATCGGCGCGATTCTGGAACGGCTGTAGTCGTGTCCCTCCGCCTCGTCTTCTTCGCTTTCATCCTCCTCGCGCTCCTCGGCGACGCGCGCATCTTCCTCTTCGTTCTGAACCGCTTCGTCTTCGGCAGCCATCGCGAGGAGCACAGCGAATGGAAGTGGCTGATGTTTGCGACGCCACCGGTGTTGATCGTGCTGACGGCGCTGATCTGGCCGCTCAATCAATGGCTGGACTGGCTGCTGGCCTCGCGCGTGGTCGAGCGATTTGCGCCGCAGCGTTTGGAGGACATCGCCTGGTCGCTGGCGCTCGCGAAGATCGGCGCTGTGTGGCTGATCGTCGCCGCGGCGGTCGGCAGCTACTGGATTCTCGATCGCATTCGGGTGAACTACCTGCCGTCCGCTCCACTCGTCGGGATTCGCGACCATCCATCCGAGGTGATCGCGTTGCGGCGAGCGCACGTTCCGTTTGCCTGGCTCCGCCGCCTCGGCGCGCACAACGACGTCTACGACATCGAGGTCACGCGACACGAGATCATCATCGATGACCTGCCGCCGGCGTTCGACGGTTATCGCATCGCGTTTCTCACCGATACGCATGTCGCGTCGTTCATGCGCCGCGGCTTTTACCGCGAGGTCGTGAAACAGGTGCAGCGATTCGCGCCGGATGTGATCCTCTTCGGTGGCGACTTTGTCTCGTTCACGCGGCACATCCAGCTGCTGCCCGAGATTCTTCTCGACGGTCTCGCCGCGCCCGACGGTCTCTTCGCGATCCTCGGCAATCACGACTACTGGGCGGGTGCGGACGAGATCACCGGGATCCTTCGCGCGCATGGAGTCCGCTTCATTACGAACGACGCCGTGATGCTCGCACGCGGCTCGGCGCGCCTGCCGCTGGCGGGAATCGACGAGATCTATCGCGGGACGCCCGACGTGGCGCGCGCGTTCGCGGGACTCGATCCGGCCAAGCCGTGCATTGCCATCAGTCATCATCCCGACATCGTCGACATCATCCGCGGACAACGCATTGACCTGTTGCTTTGCGGCCACCCGCACGGCGGCCAGATTCGCTTTCCGTTCTTCGGATCCGTGGTGGTTCCGTCGCGGCACGAAGCCGAGTACGCGGCCGGATTTCACCGCATTGGGGCGGTGTTGCTCTACGTCAGCCGCGGCATCGGAGCGATTCCGCCATTGCGCATCCTCTGCCGTCCCGAGGTCGCAACGTTCGTTCTGAAACGCGGCAGCCGAAGCGAATGATCACCCGCTTATCTGAAGTCTGGCCGAACGTCGAACGCATTGCGCGCGACGAGGGAGTGCTGCGCGTTGGCGCGAGCGATCTCGATGATGATCACGCCGCGATTTTCGACGAATGGCTCGATCGAAGGCATCACGCGACGATGCACTACCTGGCAAAGACCGCGAGCATTCGACGCGATCCGTCCGCGCGATTTCCGTGGGCGAAATCAGCAATCGTGATTCTCGTTCCGTATTCGTCGGCGCGCCCCGCGGCGCCGGACGGCGCGCTCTCGAATCACATTGCACGTTACGCACTCGGCGACGACTATCACGACGTCCTCGATCGCATTCTGCGGAAGATTGAAGCCGAGATTGCGCCGCATGGGAAGACGTGGCGCTATGTCGATACCGGACCGCTTTCGGACCGCGCGCTGGCGACGCAAGCGGGACTCGGCTGGATTGCCAAGAACGCGATGCTGATCAACGAGCAGATCGGCTCGTACACGTTTATCGGAACGCTGCTGACATCGCTCGAAAACGACATTGTCCCGGATGCCGTCGCCGATCGCTGCGGCACGTGCACGCGCTGCCTCGACGCGTGTCCGACAAACGCGATCCTGCCAACTCGCACCATCGCCTCGGAACACTGCATCAGCTACGCGACGATCGAACATCGCGGCGCGCTGCCCGATATCGAACTCGCATCGAACGCGTTCGGCTGCGACATCTGCCAGGAAGTCTGCCCCTGGAACAACGAACCCGCCGCGACGCACGCGGCCTTCGCTCCGCGCGACGAGTACCGAGCGACGCCGATCACCGATCTCCTTCGCTTCGACCAGGCCGATTTCTCCGCGCTCTTTCGCAAATCGGCGATCAAACGCGCGAAGCTGGCCGGCATGCAACGAAACGTGGCCGCGTTGACAGAGCCGGAAAGCCGAGGGATGCTGACGCCATGACGAAGGATGTGACCGTTGCGGAGTTGCAGAACGACCTTCCGCGGCATCTGGCGGACGTTAGTGATGGCGTAACAATTCGTGTTCTAGACAAGGGAGAGGCAGTCGCACAAATCGGTCCTTCAGAAACTGACGACGATTTTTTCGCCCATCTGCCGGATCCAGCGCTAGGACCGCTAGGAGAATGGATGCCGCCTTCGCTGCGCCTCGGCTGGGATCCGGTTCCTGATCTAATCGCGGAACGAGACAAGTACCGGTGATTGTTTATCTGGACGCTTCGGTCATCCTCCGTCACGTCCTGTTTGAGCCGAATACCTGGCTTGGATGGGATCAGATTACGCAAGGAGTCAGCAGCCAGATCGCGGTCGTCGAATGCCGGCGCGGTTTGTACAAAGCACACTCGATCGGCCGTATCGACGACGCTGCGCTTAAGACGGCGCGCCGTGCGGTGGAGGCGATTCTCAATGGATTGAAGATGGTCAGACTCACGAATGCGGTCGCTGAGTCCTCATCCCAGCCGTCATCCGTAATCCTCGGTGCTCTTGACGCGATCCATCTCGGAAGCGCGATTGAATTCCGCAAACGGAGTGGCGAAGAGCTGATCCATTTCGCTACGCACGACCGCCAGTTGGCTCTCGCTGCGGAGGAAATGCACTTCCCTATTCTCGGCGCCTAAGGCAATTCGAACGTCCGTCCAATAATCGAAGGGTCGATCGACCGATCCAGGTACTCCCACACCGCCAGCGCGTCAGGATGGTCGGCGATTGCCGGGGCGGCGGTGCGGGTGGTGGGGTCGGCGATCATCAGACGCGCGCGGCGGTACCAGTGCATGGCCTCGTCCGGGTTGAGGCGCAGCTCCTCGCGGACGCACTGGATCAGCAGGTACTGCTCGGTCGGGACGCCGGACATTTCGTTCGCGTGCGACGCCAGTTGACGGGCGCGGGCGCGGATCACTTTCAGTTTCAGCGCCAGCGAATGTGTATCGAGGATCGCGGCGCCGGTTTCGCAGAGATGTCCGATGGCGAGGCGGAGCAGCTCCGGCTTCTCGTCGATGATCAAGCCGCTGCGGTAGGTCGACGGATTGACCGACTTCATCGACGACCACGCCACTGCCGCGGCGACGGAAACGCTCAGCTGACCGACCGCAAACGTCAGCGTGCCGTTCGACGACGCCGCCAGGGGACGTGAAGTCTCGATCCGTGCACCGCGGGCGGAGAGATTTTCGATCATCGTGTGCTCGCGATTCCACGTGGCCTCGAGCACCGGCGCAATGTCGAAGCGATCCGTGGAGCGCAGCTCCTCAATGCGCGTCGTCCGCTTCATCCCCTGCAGATGCGCGAGGACGCCGTCGATCACGCCCGGCTCGACGTAGGTGCGGACGCCGGTCATGAAGCGCCCCGCGACGGCGGGATCCGGCTTTGTCCAGACCACCACTGCTTCGAAGTTCGTCGGTGGGAGGCCTTCGATCGCGACCTGCAACAGCGACTTCTGCCCCATTTCAACCGGAGTCGCGTGGCGGAAGCGCGCGCCTTTCACGGAGATGTCGGAGACCAGCACCGGAGCCGACGCGAAGCGGCCGTTCAGCGCGGGAGCGATGAGGAAACGCTCGGCGGTGCGCAGACTTCTGGCGGCGGCTTCGTACATGCGGGATGGCCGCGAAAGGTATAGCACGGCCACAGCCGGCCTTGTGAGCCGGATCACTCATAATGCGCGGCCGTGCCTCGCTACGACGTCATCACGTTTGACTGCTACGGAACGCTCATCGATTGGGAGTCCGGCATCGCGAACGCGTTCCTCACCACCGCGGCGGCGGACGGCGTGACCCTCACGCGCGAGGGCGTGCTGTGCGCGTACGCGGAGACCGAGCATCGCGTCCAAGCGCAGTCCTATCGTCCATACCGCGACATCCTGCGCGACACCGCAGTGCGCGTTGCGGCAATCCTCGGCTGGCCGCTCTCGCCGGAACGCGCCGATTTCCTCGCCGACAGCCTGTCGTCGTGGCAACCATTCCCCGACACGAACGCAGCACTCGAGCGGCTCGCCACGGTCAGCCGCCTCGGCATCCTCTCGAATATCGACGACGATCTCCTCGACGCGACGCGCGAACACTTCACCGTCGATTTCGACATCATCGTCACCGCGCAGCAGGTTCGCTCGTACAAGCCGGGACATGCTCACTTTCAGACCGCGCGCGAGCTGATCGGATCGGCGTCGTGGCTGCACGCGGCCGAGAGCAATTTCCACGACATCGTCCCTACCAACACCCTCGGCATCGACAATGCCTGGATCAATCGCCAGCGGCAGCAGGAGCTGCCGGGCGGCACGCCGAAGTACAAATTCGACGACCTTGCGGGGCTGGCCGAGGCGATGTCCTGACGCGTCAAAAGCTCAAACTCAATCCTGCCGAGGCTTTGAATTCGGGATCAGCCACGTTCGCGCGATGACTGCCGAGGACCTGCTTCGCATCGAAACGCAACGCGAATGTCGGATTGAATTGAAGCGCGATGCCGCCGGAGACCTCGGGGTCGATCGTGCGTCCGGCGGAGTAGAGGATGCGCCGTCCGGCCACACGAAATGCGTCGTCCACGTACCGTAAGCCACCTCCGACATACGGCTTCCACCGTCCGCGCGTGAGCACGTGGTACGACACGTTCAGATCGATCGGATGGAGGCGTTTGGTAACGGTCGCGATCAAGGGCTCGCTGGTCGAGCCGACCAAATCGAAGACTCGACGGGAGCGCTGGCTGCTCACCGACAACTCAGCCGAGAAGCGGTCGCCGAAGCTGCGTTCGAATGACGCTGCGAACGCCGCGTCGACCTTCGCGCCGCCGGCGTTCCCACCGGTGACTGCGAAGACGGAGACGGTATTACTGCGCTGTTGTGCGAATGCCGAGGAAGCGATGAGGAAAAAGCAGGAAAGCACGAGGGTCAATCGGGGCATCGTCATCTCGGCAACCTGATACGAATCGATCGCGCGAAACGTCACGGACTCAACCGCGCGCTTCCTCTTTCCGCCATCGCGTAGAATCCGGCGTCCGTTCCATCAAGTCAGAAGGGGTAAGTGAATGCGTAGTCGAATCGTCGCAGTAAGTGTGCTGCTGTTCCTCGCAAGTGTGGCTGTCTTCGGCCAGACTCCGAATCCGAATCCGAATCCAACGCCAACTCCCGCGCCGTCTCCGGTGCCTCAGCCGTACGTACAGACCACGGCGGACCCGACGCCCGACTGCACGCAGCCGGGGACGAATCGGGCCTGCGGCGATCAGCGCGACTCCTTCATCGCCGACGTTTACCTCGGCGAGGCGGTCGACAACTTCGCTGGCGACACGACGCTGAAGTATCTCAATCCGCAGGCCGCCAACAGCAACCTGCTGCGCGCCATCGCCGGTGTCGATTTCCAGTACCGAATGATTGGCGACAAGAGCTCGAAGAACCAGCTGTGGGTTTACGGGCAGACGGTTTACGGCGTTCGCAGCACGGATGTCGATTGCAAGAACCCGAACACGATCCAGCTCTCGATCTGTACCAACAACATCGGATCGACTACGACGGACACGGTCCTGAAAGCCGCTCCCGATCAGTTCATCGCCATCCTGCGTGGCGCCAGCAGCCTCGAGGCCTTCGTCGGCGCACGCTACGAAACGGCGCTGTTGCAGTCGGGAACGGAGAGTCCGGCGCGCATTTTTGTCGACCTGCAGCTAGGCTTCCTGAGCGTCACCGGCAGCGGCACCGATGCCGTAGACATGCACCACCTCGGCGTCGGCGCGATGGCCGTGAACGGCATCTTCCAACAGAGCTTTCTGGAAGCCGGCATCGGCAAGGACGATCTCTTCCAACGCAATCGCAATCGACGACTGATCGTGGACGGCTACCTAACCGTCGATCCGCACTACATCCCCGGATTCAAGAACATCGTCGGCGCCGGATCACGCATCCGCCCCTTCATCGAGCTGACCGGCAACTTCGATGGAGGTCATGGCTCCGACAGCATCCAGACTTACTTCGGCCTCAACTTCGATCTCGATTACTGGCACGGCAACGGGCGGTAATCAGAAGCGGAAACTCAATCCGACCGATCCGGTGAATGCGGTTTCGCCGAGGACGGAACCACTATTTCCGATGATCTGCTTCGCGTCGAAGCGCAAGCCGAGGGCCGGACGAAATTGAAAGACCACGCCGCCGGAAATCTCGGGGTCGACGGTGCGAGTCGTTAACCGCTGATTACCCAACGGACCACCGGTGAGGATGACGGAGTTGTTCAGGTACCTCATGCCGCCGCCAACGTACGGCTTCCAGCGGCTGTCGGTGAGGAAGTGATAGGAGACGCTTGCGTCGATCGGATGGAAGTGAACCGTCGACGATGTAACCGTCGGCTGCCCCGTCGGCTGCCCGCCGACAACGAACGTCGAGAAGTAGCGCCGCGCGGGTTGGCTCGTCACGGAGAGCTCGGCGGAGATGTGCCGGTTGAACATGTGGCCGAACGCGGCTCCGTAGCTGACGTCGAGCCTCGATCCGCTGGAGCTCGAATAACTCACCGTCGCATCCGAGACGAAGACGGAGACGGTATTCGCAGGAGTGGCGCGCTGTTGGGCGAACGCCGACGCGACAACGAACAACAGTGACACCGCAATGACGATCGATTTCCGCATGATTCCCTCCAGCCGTAAAGGTCTATACACCCTTCGACGGCGGATGGAGCGGCACGTTACCGATTGTCACAATCGTCGTTGACGGATGTCACACCCGCTCGATGATCATCGCCGCCGCTTCGCCGCCGCCGATGCAGATCGCGGCCATGCCGCGCTTCTTGTTCTGCGACTCCAGCGCGTGCATCAGCGTGACGAGGATGCGCGCGCCGCTGGAGCCGATCGGGTGTCCCAAAGCTACCGCGCCGCCGTAGACGTTCACCTTCTCGTGCGGGATGTTGGCGTCCTTCATCGCCGCCATGGCCACGACCGCGAAGGCCTCGTTGATTTCGAAGAGATCGATGTCGTCGACGGTCATCCCGGCGCGTTTCAGCGCGATCGCGATCGCCTTCGCCGGCGCGGTCGTGAACCACTCCGGCTCCTGCGCCGAGGTGGCCTGCGCGATAATGCGCGCCATCGGCGTGCGGCCGTTTTTCTCTGCCCACTCGGCGGATGACACGATCAGCGCGGCCGCGCCGTCGTTGATCTTCGACGCGTTCGCAGCCGTCACCGTGCCGCCCTCTTTTTGGAAGGCCGGCTTCAGTGATCCCATCTTGTCCAGCGGCGCCGCGAACGGCTCTTCATCGTCGATGATCGTCGTCGATCCCTTCTTTCCCGGCACCTCGACGACCGCGATTTCCTTCTTGAACTTGCCGGTGCGCACCGCGTCCTGCGCGCGGCGGTACGACTCCAGCGTGAACTCGTCCTGCGCCTGGCGCGTGAACGTGTACTTCGCCGCGCAGAGCTCCGCGCAGTTGCCCATGTGCTTGTCGCCGTACGGATCCCACAGGCCGTCGTGAATCATGATGTCGATCATCTTGCCGTTGCCCATGCGATAGCCGCTGCGCGCTTGCGGCAACGCATACGGCGCGTTCGACATCGACTCCATCCCGCCGGCAACGGCGACGTCGTATTCATCGCATCGAATGTCGTTTGAGGCGTACATCACCGCCTTCAGCCCCGAGCCGCAGACCTTGTTGACCGTGACCGCGCCCGCGCCGACCGGGATTCCGGCACCGATTCCGGCCTGCCGCGCCGGCGCCTGACCGACGCCCGCCTGCAGGACGTTGCCCATGATCACCTGCTCGATCTGGTCTGCCGATACGCCCGAATTTTCAAGCGCGCAGCGGATGGCAATCGATCCCAGCTTCGGTGCGGCTAACGACGAAAGTGTTCCCTGAAACGATCCGATCGGCGTGCGTGCGCCGCCGAGAATGACGATGTCTTTCATTTGAATCTCCAGTGGATTAGTAGATCAGTCGATTCGTAGATTAGTCGATCAGTGATCCGCCAGTTCCGGTTGGCTCCTAACCTGATCCACGAATCGACTAATCCACGAATCCACTCCGACCCCCGACCCCCGACTCCCGACTCCCCGCGATATGATCGCAACGCCCGACAGGAGTTAACAAATGTCCATTTCCGCCATCACGGACCGGCGCGTCCACATCCAGCCCAGCGACGTTCACAACGTCCTTTCCCGGCACATGCTCGCCGACGGCTACGACGTCGTCATGGACCTCAACCGCTCGAAAGGCTCCTGGCTTTTCGATGCCCGGCGCGGCCGCGCCGTGCTCGATTTCTTCACCAACTTCGCCTCGTGTCCTATCGGCTACAACCATCCGCGGCTCGACAACCCCGAGTTCCGCGACCGTATCGCCACCGCTGCCATCAACAAGCCCGCCAACTCCGACATCTACACGACCTACATGGCCGAGTTCGTCGAGACGTTCTCGCGCCTCGCCGTTCCTCCCTCCTTCAACAAGCACCTGTTTTTCATCGAGGGCGGCGCCCTCGGCATCGAGAACGCGGTCAAGACGGCCTTCGACTGGAAGATCCGCAAGAACATGCGCAAAGGCCTCGGCGAGCGCGGCACGCAGATCATGCACCTGCGCGAGGCCTTCCACGGCCGCTCCGGTTACACGCTGTCGCTGACCAACACCGATCCGAAGAAGACCCAGTACTTCCCGAAATTCGACTGGCCGCGCATCGACAATCCGAAGCTGAAGTTCCCCGTCGATGAAGACGTCGAGAAGCGCGAAAAAGCCGCAATCGCGCAGGCCAAACGGTTCCTCGCCGAGCGCAAGGACGACATAGCCGCGTTCATCATGGAACCGATCCAGGGCGAAGGCGGCGACAACCATTTCCGTCCCGAGTTCTTCCGCGCCGTCCGCCAGCTCTGCGACGAAAACGACATGCTCCTCATCTTCGACGAGGTGCAGTCCGGCGTCGGTCTGACGGGAAAGATGTGGGCGTTCCAGCACTATGGCATCGAGCCCGACCTCTTCTGCTTCGGCAAAAAAACGCAGGTCTGCGGCTTCGCCGCCGGCGAGCGCATCTTCGACATCGACGACAACGTTTTCAAAGTCAGCTCGCGCATCAACTCCACGTGGGGCGGCAATCTAACGGACATGGTCCGCTCGCAGCGCTATTTCGAGGTGATCGACGAAGAGGATCTCGTCGAAAACGCCGCGACCGTCGGCGCGTACTTTGTCGGAGAGCTGCAGCGGTTCGCCGAAGAGTTCCCGAATCTCGTCTCGAACGTGCGCGGCCTCGGACTCATGGCCGCCTTCGACCTCCCCGCCGGCGACGTCCGCGACGCCGCGCTCAAATCATTCATGGCCAACGACGTCATGGCCCTCTCCTCCGGCAGCCGCTCCGCGAGATTCCGTCCGCCCCTGAATTTGTCGATGGACGAAGCCGCCGAAGGCATCAAGCGGATGGAGAAAGCGCTGCAGGAATTGGCGTGATGTGGCACAGACATTCTTGTCTGTGCTCTTGAAGCCGCGCAGCTTTTCGTCGGCGAAGCCGGCGTAAGAACCGTAGCCCACGGCTTCAGCCGTGGGTCAGCCGACGTTTCCGGATTCGTGAGCCCGCCTTGGCGGGCGATAGAAGCTTTCTTTCGCGCGCTGAAGCGCGCTCACAAACATCCAGCCCGCTCCGAAACCCACGGCTCAAAGCCGTGGGCTACGGTTCTTACGCCGGCTTCGCCGGCGACGCTCGCATCGATAGCGCGCACGAACGCCCTTCCCGCTACACTACCCAACCTCGCGGCTCTTGCGCCGTACTACTGACGAATGAACCGCGAACAACTCACACGCCGCGACTGGCTCCTCATCGCCGCGTGCGTCGCGGTCGCCGCCGTCTCCATCTTCGTCGTCGTCAACTGGTTCGGTGCCGCGTTCCCGGAAGCGTCGATCGAGTTCAAGTACGACCGCGGCTCGTCCGAAAAACTCGCCGACGGCGTCCTCGCGGAACAGCTCCTCGACACGCGCGGCATGAAGCACGCCGCCACGTTCGATGCCGACGACGAAGCGCGCATCTTCCTTGAACGCTCGCTCGGCCTGACGAAAACGAACGAGATCCTGAAACGCGACGTCCGCCTGTGGGCCTGGTCGCACCGCTGGTTCCGGCCGCTGCAGGAGGAAGAGTTCCGCGTCGACATCGCGCCGACCGGTGAAGTGACCGGCTTCAGCGATCGCATCCCCGAGGATCGCGCCATCAACTCGCCGGACGTGAATGCCGCGCGTGCCATCGCGGAGCGCTTTCTCGGCACCGTAAACGCGTTCAACAATTTGAAACTCGTCGCACAAAGCGAGCGCCGTCTGCCGAAACGGATGCAGCGCATCTTCACCTACGACTCGCAGAGCATTCATCCCGCCGGCGCGCCGTATCGAACCGTCGTCACGGTTGACGGCGATCGCGTCAGCAGCTTCTCGCGGCGCATCAAAGTCCCCGACGACTGGCAGCGTTCGTATCGTGAGCTGCGGTCAAAGAACAATCTCGCCGGCAACGTCGACGTGGTCTTTCTCATCATCACGATGGTTTGCGTCGTGGCCGTTTTCGTGATGCGACTCCTGCGCGGCGACCTGCAACTGCGCCTGCTCCTAGGCATCGGAATCGCGGCGGTCATCCTCGTCACCGGCACGTCGCTCAACTCCTTCCCGAGCGCGCTGGCTGGCTACAACACCACCGAGTCGTACGCCGCGTTCCTGGCGCGATTCGGATTCGGCGCGCTGATCCAGGGAATCGGCGTTGCGATGATGCTGGTCGTCGTCGTCGGCGCCGGCGAAGTCCTCTTTCGCGAACGCCTCCCGAAAAAACTCTCCGTCGCGCGCATCTGGAACCGCCGCGCGCTCACGTCGAAGCGCGTCTTCCTCGCCTTCATCGTCGGCTACACGCTCGTCGCCTTCTTCCTCGGATACCAGGTCGCGTTCTACCTGATCGCCGACAAATTCGGCGCGTGGGCGCCGGCCGAGGTGCCGTACGACGACATGCTCAACACGGCGTTCCCGTGGATCGCGGTGCTCTTCGCCGGATTTTTTCCCGCGCTGAGCGAAGAGTTCATGTCGCGCGCGTTCTCGATCCCGTTCTTCGAAAAAGTGCTGCGGTCGCGGTGGGCCGCCATCATCGCCGCCGGATTCATCTGGGGATTCGGCCACGCCACGTATCCGAATCAGCCCTTCTACATCCGCGGCGTCGAAGTCGGCTGCGCGGGCGTGCTGATCGGATTCCTGATGATGCGCTTCGGAATCGTGCCGCTGCTGATCTGGCACTACACCGTCGACGCGCTTTACACCGCGATGCTGCTGCTGCGGTCGGGCAACAACTACTACGTCATCTCCGGCGCACTGGCGAGCCTCGTCTTCGCGATTCCGATGCTCGTCTCGATCGCGCTGTACGTTCGCAACAAAGGCTTCGTGCCGGACGACGATCTCTCCAACGACACGATCCCGATCCATCCCGTTCCCGAACGCGCGCCGGAGCCCGCACGGCCGGCGTTCACCTTTCCGCCGATGCCGGTCACGCGCGGCAAGCTCCTCGCGTGCATCGTGCTCGTCGCACTCGCCGCCGGCGCGATCGCATGGAACCTCCCATCGATCGACGACGCCGTCGACTACCGCATCACGAAAGACGACGCCAAGCGCATCGCTGCCACCGTCGGTCCGCCGCCCGCCGCCGCGATGCGCAGCATCGCCACGCCCGTCGAAGGCTTCCGCTCCTGGGACCGCAACGCCACGCGCGAAGAAGGTGGCGGCCCGGGCGACTTCGACACGATCGCCGCCGACTACCTCCTCCGCCACGGCCTCTCGATGCAGTCGCTGCTCGCCGTGATGCGCACGAAGATTCCGACCGCGACGTGGATTGTCCGCGACTTCGCGCCGCAGGTGAAAGACGAGTACTTCATCGAAGTCGATCCGCGCGCGGCGCGCGTGGCCGGCTATCACAAGTATCAGGATGAAAAGCGCCCCGGGCCGCGTCTCGAGCAGCCGCAGGCGCTCGCAATCGCGCAAGCCGCGTTCGCGCGTTTCGGCGTCGACGTTCGCGCGTTCGATCTCAAAGAAGCGCTGAACTTCCAGCAGCCGAACCGCCGCGACTGGCTCTTCCACTTTCAGGAACGCGCGCCGCTCGCCGCCGACGGCTGGCGCCGCATCAGCGTCCGCGTGGCCGGCGCCGAGGTCACGCAATTCACGACCACCGTCAAGGTGCCCGACAGCGTCTATCGCGAGCCCACCACGCTGCTCAACATCGTCTTCACGCTGCTGCGGATCGCCGGCGTACTTACGATTCTCTCCCTCGTCGTGGCCGGCTTCGTCATCGCCCTGCGCCGCCATCGCTTCCCATGGCAACAGGCGCTGCGCTGGACGCTCGCGCTGGCAATCATCCCGCTGATCAGCGTCGCGTCGCGGTGGGAGCTGACGCTCTTCGAATACAACACCTCGATCACCTGGCAGACGTTCATCACGAATCAGGCGATCAACATCATCCGCAACGTCGGCCTGCACCTCGGCGTGATCTTCCTCGCGGTCGCCGGCCTCGCCGCCGCGTACCCCGAGGCTTTCGAACTCGCCCGCCGCGACTCGCGCGCCCGCCTCGGGCGCTCCGCCGCCATCGCCGCGCTGATGACGATCAGCATCGCCGTCCTGTTCCGCGTCGCCGAACAAGCGATCGCGCTCCGCTTCCCGGCGCTCACCTCGGTCCACGGACTCAACGCGCCGGAATTCGTCGCGATCCCGCTCCCCGGCCTCCTCGGCATCGCCTCGACGATCCTCCGCACGCTGATCGGCTGCGCCGTCTTCGGCCTCTTCATGCTCGCCCTGCGCGGCTTCACAGCCCGCCCCTGGCTCCCCGCGACGATCGGCACGATCGCCATCTTCCTCGCCGCCCTCGACGCCTCCGCGAACCTCAAAGAAACGCCGCTGATGCTCGCCTCGGCCGCCGTCGCCGCCGCTCTGGCCTTCATCGTCATCCGCTACATCCTCGGCACAAACCTCCTCGCCTACCCGCTGACCATCGCCGTAGCACTCCTCCTCGGCAGCGGCGCGGACTTGCTGCAAAACCACCGTCCCGATCTGACCATCAACGGCATCGCCGAAATCATCGTCGCAATCGCGCTGCTGCTTTGGGCCGCGATGCCGGGCGATAGTTCAATGTCACCGGTCAGCGAGGCGAGCCAATGAACCCTCGGATCTACCTAGAGACGAGCGTGATCAGCTATCTGGTCGGCTGGCTGAACCAAAGCCGACGTCGATGCTCTCCACGTCGCGATTGCAACTGTGAACGGAATGGACTATTTGCTCAGCTGGAATTGTAAGCACATCGCGAACGCAAACATGCTTCCGCAGGTGTACGCGGTCTGCCGCGCGTCGGGATATGAGCCACCATTGATCTGCACCCCGTCTGAACTTCTGGAGCCCTGACTATGGTCGAAGATCCGATTGTCGAAGAGCTGCATAAAATTCGAGAAGAGATGTTGACCGAACACGGCGGACTCGAAGGTCTCGTGAAACATCTCCACAAGATTCAGGCAGAAATGCCTCAGCGAATCGTGCGGCTCGATCCGAAACCACCGGTTGCAGCAGGCCGTCGGAAGATTTCTGAACAATCCGGCGTCGACCGCGACGCGTAGAAGAAGCGTGTTCAACGACTACCACTTCATCACGCACTGGCGCGTCCGCGGGAAGGTGGACGAGATCATCGACATCCTCAGCGACGCCGAGGACCTCCCGCGCTGGTGGCCCTCGGTCTAGATCGAGGTAAAGAAGCGCGGCGACATCGTCGAGCTCTACACGAAAGGCTGGCTCCCCTACACGCTCCGGTGGAGCTTCCGCGTCCTCGAAACCAAACCGGACGGCTTCATCATCGAAGCCTTCGGCGACTTCGTCGGCCGCGGCGAATGGACCCTGACCCAATCCGGCGACGCCGTCGACATCACCTACGACTGGCACATCCGCGCCGAAAAACCGCTCCTGAAACTCTTCTCCCCGATCCTAAAACCGATCTTCGGAGCCAACCACCGCTGGGCCATGTCCCGCGGCGAGGAGAGCCTGAAGATCGAACTCGCCCGCCGCCACGGCGAGCCGCACGGCGCTCCGCCGAAGGCGACGTTTCGGTAGAAGATATTTTCACGCGGAGACGCGGAAGAGAGACGCGGTTAATTCTGACGACTAGCAGTAATACCGCGAAGCCGGATGGGATCGGAATGCTTCAGCAAGCGAGGCCGTTAAATCACGGAGTCGAAACGGCGCAAAAAAGCGTCGTCTACCGGAGCTGGCCTACCGGTGCTGACGATGACAGGCTTTACCGCTGTACTCGCGAGTTGGTTCATTGACGTCACGATCAAGTTCGGAGGTACTGGGATGGCTCTTTCCGACGCAACAATAGCGACGTTCTTCTGCCTCACAGCCCTTCTCGTCGCGTCATCTACCAAGGCCAGCCGCCGTTATGGGTTTCACTCACTGACGAGCCCGTGCAATTCGGGCGAAAACGGCGATTGAGCAAGCTCCGCGCTTGGATGCTTGGTCAGCATACCTTTGACGTTAAGCTATGACCGTGGAATGTGAATCCTTACGCGATAGCGTCAAAATCGTTGTGACCAATGCTCGGCGTCTCTTCGAGGACGCCAAGCGAATGGAGGAATGGGAGAGCTTTCCGACGGCCCACGCCTTGTGCATCTTGTCTCAAGAGGAGTATGGCAAAGCTTTTCTGCTCCACCTCTCCGCGGAGCAAATGATCCCATGGTCTCCAAGTGTCCAGCGAGGGTTGAACAGCCACACGTGCAAACAGCTGATGGCTCTCATGCTCGAGTACATCCACCGGAAAGACCTTCTAGAACTTCGAGACGACCCTAACAGCTTTCGCGGCGCAAGTGTGCTTCCAGAATATATTGTCGACGCGGTGCACATCGTCGTTCTGGAGCACTTCAAAGGATGGACTCGCGCAGATTGGGTTTATGAAAACGAACGCAAGGTGCACACGTTGGCAAATCGGATTGCTCGGGGTGTCCTCAATCGGGAAAAGCAAACCGGGTTATACGTTCACATCGGGCCCGACGGTGCCGTAAGAAAACAGCCGGGATTAATCGACACCAACCGGTGTCGTGCAGAAATGTCACGCACTGAGAGAGTGAGCAACGCGTTTTGGTTCTACGAGGATAAGGTTAACCTCGGCGCGTCGTTCGACTGGGAAAAGGTGACCGCGATGTTTCAATTGCTCACCGGCACGATGAGCGCCGAAGAATTCGAAAACAATTGGTGGGCGTAGTCGACGCGGCGCGTCATTGCTTAACGGACTGGAGAAATGGCAGGGCGACATCGGCGGCCTGCGGAGCAATGCGTTGTGCGTGAACCAGATCAAAGGCTCTGAATGTCTGGTTTGCGAAGGTTCAGTGGCCAACGCGCGAGCGAGACGCGCAGGACGCACAACCTACCGCTTCCGCGCAATCTCGCGAACGAGATCGGCGGCGTGCACGTCCAGAGCGCGTGCCAAGTTGAGCACAATCGTCAGCGTCGGCACGTTCTCGCCGCGTTCGAGGAAGCCGATGTAGCTGACGTTCAGGTCGGCCAGTTCCGCGAGCGCTTCCTGCGTCAGGCCTTTCTTCGTTCGTAGCCGGCGGATGATCGCGCCGAAGGCTTCCGCGTCCGGGTTGGATTGTTTTCTTCGCGACATCTCTTGCATCTTGCCCATGGTAGTTCTATATTGTCCATTGACCATGGTAGTGATCGTGATCGGAGGGCAAACGTGGGTAAGAAGACGGCACAAGCGGCAAAGTCAGCGTTCGCGATTCCTGAATATCGACGTCCGAGCAGGCGCGGCGGCGGGGACGGGAAGCGGGAGTTGGTGGTTGCGGCGATGTATCGGGAGAGCGGGAGCTTTCGCCGGCGGCAGACGGTCGTGCCGTTCATTCGTATGTCTGGCTTGTGGCTGCAGCAACTCGGGTTCGATCGGGGAGATCGGATCGAAGTCACTGCCGAGCGTAAACGGCTCGTGCTCACCGTCGTTCGCGACGAGTGAAGCTGGTGCGCTCCGTCACATTGCGTCGTGACACTGCGCGGTTCCCCATCTGCGTCCATCTGCGTAATCTGCGGATAAAGATTCATCGCATCAGGATGACAACGGCGGCGATGCCTGTTGGAGCGAACCGTGAAACTTGGAATTGAAGACTTTGAGTACTCCCACCTCTACGACAACGCGCGGTTGCAGGAGCTGGCGCTGGCGTTTGACCGGTATCTGGCCGCGAGCGATGCGGCGCTGTTTCAGCGGTTCGAGTCGTATCGGATCGGGATGCAGAGCGGGATTGCGTCCGGCGGACTGACGAAGCCGGAGGAGTCGGCACTGCTCATCGCGGCGAGCCGTCCGCTGGGGGCGTTTCTGGAGCAGTTGTTTCAGACCGACGCCACGCCGATCGCGGCGCGGACGCAGCGGGATGCCGAGGTGGCGCGGTTCAAGAAGGAAGTCGTGGCGAAGAGGGTGGCGAAGGTGGCCAACGTTCCGGAAGGCGATCGGAGCGCGGCGGTCGAGGTTCTGATCCGCGCCATCGCGCCGGGGCAGGAGCGCGATCCGGAGTACGCGATCGCGGTCACGGCCAACCGGCTGCTCGATTTCGAGCGGGAGTATCCGCGCGGGGCGAAGGCGGCCACGCCGTCGCCGCAGACGCGGGCCGCGCTGGCGCAGTTGCGCGACGAGCTGCGGGCGTCGGGCGCGTTCGACGATGCCATCGTCAAGCGGGAGTACGTCGAGTCGAACGAGGCCATCGCGCGCGAGGCGGCGACCGTCCATGCGTTGGGCGATCTGCTCGTCGACTGGCTGGCGGCGCAGTGGAAGTCGGGGCGGTTCGAGAATTGGACGTCGTTCCGGCTACCGAAGCCGCTGATCTTCGACCACCTCGTCGAGACGGAGCGCGTCGACGAGAACAGCGTCGTCGGTCCGCATGACGAGTACCGCCGCCGCGATGGATTCAAGCTCACCGATCCGCGCATGACGCCACGCGAGATCACCGACGAAGCGCACTACTGCATCTACTGCCACGAGCGGAAGAAGGATTCGTGCTCGACCGGCTTTGTGGAGAAGGACGCAAAGTACAAAGTCAATCCGCTCGGCGTGCCGCTGACCGGCTGTCCGCTCGACGAGCGCATCGGCGAGATGAACGCGCTGCGCAAGGACGGCGACTCCATCGCCGCGCTGGCGATGGTCATGATCGACAACCCGATGTGCCCCGGCACCGGCCACCGCATCTGCAACGACTGCATGAAGTCGTGCATCTTCCAGAAACAGGATCCGGTCAACATCCCGCAGATCGAGACCGGCGCGCTGACCGACGTGCTCTGGCTGCCGTGGGGTTTCGAGATTTACTCGCTGCTCACGCGCTGGAATCCGCTGAACGTGCGCCGTCCGATGGCCCTCCCCTACAACGGAAAGAACGTTCTCGTGGTCGGCCTCGGGCCGGCCGGCTACACGCTCGCGCACTACCTGGCCAACGAAGGATTCGGCGTCGTCGCGATCGATGCGCTGAAGATCGAGCCAATTGACAGCAAGTGGCTGCGCGAGCCGATCCGCGATGCGCGCAAGGTCCTGTGGGAAGAGCTGGACGAGCGCATCCTGGCCGGCTTCGGCGGCGTCTCGGAGTACGGCATCACCGTGCGATGGGACAAGAACTTCCTGAAGGTCATTCGCATCGCGCTGGAGCGGAAGAACAACATCCGCGTCTACGGCGGCGTCCGTTTCGGCGGCACGCTGACCATCGAGGACGCCTTCGACACGCTCGGCTTCGATCACATCGCCATCGCCGCCGGCGCGGGCACGCCGACGATCGTGCGGATGAAGAACAACCTCATTCGCGGCATCCGCAAGGCCAGCGATTTCCTGATGGCGCTGCAGCTGACGGGCGCGGGCAAAAAGTCGGCCATGGCGAACCTGCAAGTGCGCCTGCCGGCGGTCGTCATCGGCGGTGGACTGACCGCGATCGACACGGCCACGGAGCTGTTCGCGTATTACCCGCTGCAAGTGGAGAAGATCCTCGATCGCTACGAAACGCTCTGCGACGAGTTCGGCGAGGCCGTCGTGCGCGGCGGATATGACGCCGAGGAACAGATCATTCTCGACGAGTTCATCAAGCATGGACGCGCGGTGCGCGCGGAACGCCAGCGCGCGACAGCCGATGGCGACAAGCCGAACTTCATCCCGCTCGTTCGCGCGTGGGGCGGCGTGACGATCGCGTATCGCAAGTCGATCACCGACGCGCCCGCGTACCGGCTCAATCACGAAGAGGTAATCAAGGCGTTCGAGGAAGGGATCGCGTACGCGGAGAGCCTATCGCCGATCGAAGCAGTTGCGGACGAGTTCGCACACGTGAAGTCGCTCCTCTTCGAGAAGCAGGGCGTCGAAGACGGCCGTTGGAAAGATTCGGGCACGATCATCGAACTGCCCGCGCGCAGCGTGATGGTGGCGGCGGGAACGAGTCCGAATGTGATCTACGAGAAGGAGCATCCCGGCACGTTCAAGCTGGACAAGTACGGCCAGTTTTTCCAGAGCTTCGCGACGTCCGACACGGAACTCATCGAGGTCGGCAATACGGAGACCGGCTTTTTCACCTCCTACCAGCGCGGCACGAAGCGGATCACCTTCTACGGCGACAACCATCCGCGCTACGCCGGAAACGTGGTCAAGGCGATGGCGTCGGCGAAGGACGGCTATCCGTTCGTGACGAAGCTCTTCGCGCGCGAATTGATGTCGCTCGATCGGTCAAATGAGGCGCAAGAGATTCGCGAGTCGCAATGGAACGATCTGCTGCGCACCCTCGATGACGGACTGTTAGCCGTCGTCCATCAGGTCAATCGCCTGACACCGACGATCGTCGAAGTGGTCGTCCGCGCGCCATTCGCATCGCGGCATTTCGAGCCTGGCCAGTTCTTCCGTCTGCAGAACTTCGAAGCGAATGCGCCCGTCGTCGACGGGACCAGTCTGACGATGGAAGGCATCGCGCTCACCGGCGCCTGGACCGATCCGGAGCGCGGACTGCTCTCGCTGATCGTCCTCGAGCTGGGCGGCTCATCGCGCTTGGTCGCGCAGCTCAAGATCGGCGAACCGGTCGTGGTCATGGGACCGACCGGCGCACCGACCGAGATCCCGCGCAACGAAACCGTTCTCCTCGCCGGCGGCGGCCTCGGCAACGCCGTCCTCTTCTCGATCGCCCGTGCGTTCAAAGAGAACGGCTGCAAGGTCGTCTACTTCGCCGGCTACAAGAAGAAGGATGACGTCTTCAAACGCGACGAGATCGAGGCCGGCACCGATCAGGTGATCTGGTCAGTCGACGCCGGCGAACCGATCGCGCCGCGGCGACCGCAGGACCGCGGCTTCACAGGCAACATCGTGCAGTCGATCCTCGCCTACGCCCAGAACGCGCCCGAAACCGACTTGCGGACCGTGAATCGACTCATCGCCATCGGCTCCGACGGCATGATGCGCGCGGTCAAAGACGCCCGGCACGGCGTCCTCGCGCCGTTCCTGAACACGGACCACGTCGGCATCGGCTCGATCAACTCGCCGATGCAATGCATGATGAAACAGGTCTGCGCGCAATGCCTCCAGCGCCACGTCGACCCGGTCACCGGCAAGGAGTCGTTCGTCTTCTCCTGCTTCAACCAGGACCAGCCACTGGACAGCGTCGACTTCACCAACCTGCGCGCGCGCCTGCGCCAGAACACGGTCGTCGAGAAGATGACGAATCTGTGGCTGACGCGATTGCTCGCGAAAGCCGCGGCGCCGGTGGCCGAGGTACCATTGGGGACGTCATGACCGACTTTGATCTTTCGCCTGAGGAAGAATCCGAATTAGATGCAGCCATCGCCGAGGCGGACGCAGGGATGTTGGTTCCGCTTGAGGAAGTGCTTCGACGGATGCGCGAGGAAGACACAGGTGCACGATGAGCCAACACCCGATTGAGACTAAAGAAGAAATACAGCTGAGTCCTGAAGAACTGGCGGAACTCGACGCTGCAATGGAGGAGGCCGCGCGCGGTGAAGGAAGCGACGCGTTTGAGTTTCTCAAACAGCTTCGCGAAGGTACGTGGCGCGAAGGCTTGTAATCACGGTTCCGCGCGCAAAGCGCGAGATCGCCGCCGCTAGGACGTGGTGGCGGAAAAATCGCGACAAGGCTCCCTTAGCGTTTGATGAAGATCTTCCTCGCGCTATCGATTTAATCCTTGGCCACCCCGAGGTTGGTGCGAAGGTTGGCGGCACTAAGCGTCCTGGCGCGCGCCGTCTTTTTCTTGAACGAATTCGCTATTACCTCTACTACGAGGTCACAGAGGGCGCGATTTTCGTCCTGTCGCTAACGCACACAGCGAGGCAACGCCTCCCACGCCTGTGAAACAATCCCCGCCCATGCCCACCCTCCCCGCGGACACCATGGAGGTCATCCTCCGCCTCTTCGCCGCAGCGGCGATCGGCGCTTGCATCGGACTGGATCGCGAAGTGCGGCGGAAGCCGGCCGGGATGCGGACGCATGCGCTGGTGGCGCTTGGGGCGGCGCTGGTGACGCTGGTCGTCGTCCGGTTCGATCCGGCGGCGCTCCCTGTCGACGCGATCAGCCGCGCCATTCAGGGGATCATCGCCGGCGTTGGATTCCTCGGCGGCGGCGCGATTCTGAAGGCGGAGCATGAGATGGTGAGCGGGCTCACGACGGCCGCTTCGATCTGGCTGGTGGCGTCGCTCGGGATTGCGTGCGGCGTTGGGCAATGGGTGGCGGCACTGATCGCGCTCGCGTTCGCTCTGATCATCCTGATCGTCGGCGGGCCGGTCGAAGGGTTCGTTCATCGCGTGGCCAGCCGGCGCAAGATTCCGCCTGATCTGCCGGCGCCGTAGCTATCGGACGATCACCTTCGCGCATTCGTCGGGATTCGAGAAGTGGCAGGCGTGCGCGCCGGGAAGCAGCGTCAGGTTCGGGATCGCCTTGCGGTCGACGAGCGGATCGCGTTCGCCGGCGAACATTTCGACGTCGGGCGGCGCGTTGCGGATGTCGCCGGCGTAGCGGCGGGTCGTTCTGACCCAGCGGCCGAGGCCGGATTTCAAGTAAGCGCGGGCGACGTAGGGGTAGAGCGCGGCCGGCTCGCGGTAGAAATCGACGACGAGCGCGCGAAGCAGACGCCGAGGATGACGTGGTGACCAGAGCGGGCCGATGCAGACGGCGCGCTTGACTATGTCGGGACGCAGACGCGCCAGGTGCCTGACGGCGTTGCAGCCGAGAGAGTGACCGATCCAGGTGGCGTCGCGAATGGAGAGCGCGTCGGCCCACTCCGCGAGAACCTTCGCGTGCTCGTGGGCGCCAAGCGCCGGGCCGCCGGCACTGTCGCCGAATCCCGGCAGATCGGGCGCGATCGGATGCGCGCCGCGCGCGTAGAGCGCTTGCGCGAAGCGGTCGAAGTAGGCGCTGGACATGCCGAGGCCGTGGATGAGAACGACGTCGCGTTTTCGTCCCGCGGCGCGGTAGGCAATGCCGTTCGCCCGGCCGGAGAGGCTCCACGAAAATGCGTGATCGGCGGGTCCGTCCATGACCTCAATCTAATCGAGGAAGGACAGCAGCGCGTCGTTGAAATCGCGCGGGTTCTCCCACATCGGCACGTGGCCAGCGCGCGGGATCACGTGCAATTTTGCGTGCGGTATTTCTGCGCGCATCTGCTTCGCGTACGTTAGCGGCACGAGAGGATCGTGCTCGCCCCAAAGGAGCAGAACGGGCATCGTCAGTCTGCGCATGAGCGGGCGCGCGTCGTCGCGCAACAGGCGCGCGAAGGCCACAGCGAAAGCAGTTGGACCTGCACGAAAGAGGTCGCGCGCGAGAACGAGAAGAAGCGTCCGCCAGCCGTGCGGCATGACGATGTTCTCGATGTGAGCGCCCGGCGCGATCTCGAACGGAATGCCGGTGGAATCGATCAGCACGAGCGAACGCACGAGATCGGGACGGCTTGCGGCGAGGTGGATCGCAATCTGTCCGCCGAGGGAGTTGCCGGCGAGGTGCACAGGGCCGTCGAACGAGGACTCGATCCATCGCGCCAGCAGCGCGGCGTAGTCATCGAACCGCAACGGGAGATTGCTGCGGCGGAGAAAAAAGCGATTCCGTCCGAAGCCGATCAGATCGACGGCGGAGACGAGATAGCGCTCGGCGAGAACGTTAATGTTGTGCCGCCACCAATCGGACGATCCGCCGAGGCCGTGCAGAAGTACGAGCGGCGTGCCGCTGCCCGCGCGCGTCTCCCAGAACGTGAACGGCGGCAGGTCGACGCGGCGCGTAACGGGCACTATCGCCGGATCCGTCCCTCTTCGACCATCAGACAACGATCCTGTACCACCTTGATACCGGCCTCGGCCAGCTTCTGCGCAGCCTCATCGTTGCGGATGCCGAGCTGGAACCAGACGCTCTTCGGCTTCGCGGCGATGATGTCGTCGACGTGCGGCGGAATGTCGTTCGGACGCCGAAACACGTTGACCATGTCGATCGGGCGACCGACCTCGGCCAGTTTCCGGAACACCGGCTTGCCGAGGATTTGCGTAACCTCGGGGTAGTAGACAGGCACCGGGATGATGTCGTAGCCGGCCTCGGCCATGTGTGCGGGGACGTAGTAGCCGGCCTGATCGGCGTGCGATTCGGGCTTGATGCCGAGCACGGCGATTGTCTTCGTGTCGCGGATCACAGCGGCGATTCCGGCGGCGTCATTAATTAGGTTTGTTTTCCAGTCGGTCATGGCGAGGCAGAGTAGCAAAAAGTAAGCTACCGTATCCTGATTCAGCGATGTCGTTACACGGAATAACTAAATTCACGCGGCGTTGTCCTTCGCAATCAACGCAAGTCCAAATCCAAGGAAAAGTGAGGTCTACGACCGGATGAAACGCGCAGCTTTCATTGCCCTGTTGTTCATCGCCCCGCTCACCGCGTTCGCCGCAGCGCCGACGCAGGCCGTCATCGTGATGACGAAGCCGAGCACCCACTTCGCCGCCAAATCGCTTTCGGCGATGTTCGATCCGAACATCAGCGCCGACGAGCGCGACCTTCGCGAGCTGCCCGGCATCAACGGCTTCGCGGCCAACCTCACCGACGCGGAAATCGCCGCGCTGAAAGCGTCGGGCACGACCGTCTCGATCGAGCCTGATCTGGAGCGCCACGCATTGGCGGACACGGTGACGGCGGGCAAGCAGACTACGCCCTACGGTGTCACCGACGTGAATGCTCCAGGGGTCTGGCCCGTCACGCGAGGAAAGTCGCTGGCAAACGGACCGGCCATTCACGTGGCCATCATCGACACAGGCATCGACTACAACAACCCCGAACTGTCGGGAGTGTTCAAGGGCGGCTTCAACTTCGTCGCACGGTCCGGCGATCCTCTCGATGACGCCGGCCATGGTACGCACGTCGCCGGCATCATCGCCGCGGCCAATGACGCCGCTGGCGTCGTGGGCATCGCGTCCGATGTCGACGTCTATTCGCTCAAGGTTCTCGATACCTGCGGCAGCGGACGCACAAGCGACATCATCTCGGCGGTTCAGTGGGTCGTGGACAAGAAGAAAGAAATCGGCGGCAACTGGATCATCAACCGCTCGCTGGGCGCGGACAACGCATCCGGCTCGGAGCAGGCACAGTTCCAGACCGCTGCCGACGCCGGAATTCTCGTCTTCGCAGCATCGGGCAATGGCTACCCCGATTCGGTGGGCCTCGCATATCCGGCCGCATATCCGACAGTCGTTTCGGTCGGGGCAGTGGACTCGACCAACACCGTCACCAGTTTCTCGCAGCGCGGGACCGATCTGAAGGTTGTGGCGCCGGGTCTGGACGTGTTGTCGACATATGTTTCGCCGTTGGTGGGTACGAATGATGGGCGCAAGTTTGCGGCCGTACGTGCTGATTACACCGACGACTCACCCGATAATAACGACTTGCCATTCTCCGCATGTCCCCCCAACACGACGAACATTTCCTCCACGTTTGTCAACTGTGGCCTCGGTGGTACCGCCGATTTTCCAGCCGCCGTTAAGGGAAAGATCGCACTGGTTCAGCGCGGCACGAACACGTTCTTCGAGAAAGCGCAGAATGCGTACAAGGCGGGAGCGCTGGCGGTTGTCATGTATGACAACAAAGTGGAGGACGTACCGTTCCGTCCGATTTTCGCGACGTCAGCAAAGACGGCCCTGACAATTCCCGCTTCGGCTCCGTTCCTGATGATTTCGCAGGCAGACGGCCAGGCGATCCTCACAACGCCCAACGCCACCATCACGATGACCAGCGGCTTCGAGTCTTTCCAGCTTCTGGCCGGCACGTCGATGGCGTGTCCCCACGCCGTCGGTGCCGCCGCGCTGGTGTGGGCTTCTTCTCCGAACTCCACCGCCGCCAACGTTGCCACGGCCCTCGAGCAGACGGCGAAGGACCTCGGCGCTCCGGGCAAAGACGACACGTACGGCTACGGCCTCGTCAGTGCGCTCGACGCCGCCAAGATGCTCAACCCGACCGCATTCGGCACCGGACCGGTGATCGGGCCTGTCACTGGCCGGATGGCCGGCCGTCGCGGACACTGACGTTTCGCTTCCTAAACCACCCTCACCGCGGCGCCTTCGGGCGCCGCGTTTTTTATTGTTAGACTTCCCACTCCATTTCGAACGAGGACCACAATGATGAAGCGCATCACCTTCGCCATCCTTTTTCTGGCCGTTTCATCGGCCGCAGTCGCGCAGCAGACGCAGCGCTACATCGTGGCGATGAAGTCCGGCGGCGTACACGCGGCGAAGCGCGCCGTATTCGCGGATCGCATCACCGAGGACTTCCAGTATCTCGATTCATTCGTTGCGAGTCTGACGGACGCCGAGGTACAGACGCTGCGGAACGATCCGTCGGTTCAGTATGTTGAGAGCGCCGACATCAAGTTCTTCGCGCTGGACGCGCCGGCGCCGGCAAAGCACGTTGCGCCGATGTCGCATCCCGCGAACGCACAGGTGACTCCGTACGGGATCAACATGGTCCGCGCTCCCATCCTTTGGCCGATCGCGAAGGGCGATGGGATCAACGTCGCGATCGTCGATACCGGAATCGACTACACGCATCCCGAGCTCAAAGACCACTACCAGGGCGGCTTCAACGCCGTCACCGGAACGAACGACCCGAGGGATGACGACGGCCACGGCACTCACGTCGCCGGCATCATCGGCGCCGCGGACAACGGAATCGGAGTGGTCGGTGTCGCACCCAACGTGAAGCTCTGGTCGGCGAAGGTGCTGTCGCCGGACGGCAGCGGCAAGGCGACGGGCAGTAATGCGACGATTGCGTCCGGTTTGAACTGGGTGCTTTCGAAAAAGACGGAACTGGGCGGCAACTGGATCGTCAATATGTCGCTCGGCCAGTGCACCGACGTAACGGTGAGCGATCAATGCTCTCCGAATCCTTCATTCACGATGCAAACAGCCTGTCAGAAGCTCGCCGACGCCGGGGTACTGGTATTCGCCGCGAGCGGCAACGACTCGACCGACAAACACATCGCCAGCGTCAGTTATCCGGCCGCGTTTTCCAGCGTCATCGCCGTTGGAGCTCTCGATTCGACCCAGAAGATCGCCGTCTTTTCGAATCAGGGTCCGGAGATTGCGGTCGCAACGCCCGGTGTCGGCGTTTTCTCGACCTATATCGTCGGCCAGGGAGTCAACGCATTCCTCACGACACCGAATGCGTCCTTCGACAATTTCGCGCTTACCGGGTCGGCCAAAGGGACGCAGAGCGGCCAATACGTCTACTGCGGCCTCGGCGCGACGGCCGCGGACTTTCCGGCCTCGGTCAAGGGAAACATCGCCCTCATTCAACGTGGCAACGCCACGTTCAACCTGAAAACCAAGAACGCGCTCGCGGCTGGCGCGAAGGCGGTCGTCATCTACAACTGCTCGATCGCCGCGACGCCGGCGACGTGCAGCAGCGAAACGTTCGGCAACTGGACGCTGATCGGGCAAGTAAACGGTGCCGATGATCCCGCCGATCTCGCGTTCCCGTGGCCGGTGGCAATCGGCATCTCCTACGCCGACGGAGAGGCGTTGCGCACGGCTTCCACCGCCTCCGCGCTTACCGCAACGACTGTCGCCGACGACTACGAAACCCTCGGCGGAACATCGATGGCCTGTCCGCATGCCGTCGGTGTGGCGGCCCTTGCGTGGAGCGCCGCGCCGGCCGCAACTGCAGCCGCAGTAAAAACTGCCCTATTCAATTCGGCGACGGACCTCGGTGCAGCAGGCAGAGACACGACGTTCGGCTTCGGCCTCCTCGACGCGTACGGTGCGGCGAGGTTGCTCAACCCGGGGGCGTTCCAAGTCCATGCGCGCCTTCAGGGACGCCGCGGGCACTGACAAACCTATGAAAAAGTTCCTTGCTATCTCGCTGTTTATAGTCCCATCGCTCTTCGCTGCTGAGACGCATCGCTACCTCGTCGCCACGACGCGCGCGCCGCGGCTCATGAAACTGAATGTTCTCAGCGCCGGTGAAGTGACCGCACGCAATGTGCGGACGTTCGAGGCCATCGACGGATTCGCCGTCGATCTCACCGATGCCGAAGCAGCGGAGATGCGCAAGTCCGCGGGCGTGCGCTACGTCAGCCGTACGGTCGCGATTCATGCGGCCGGCAGTGTCGCGCCGCCGCGGCTTGCGCCGCATGCAGAGGACTCGCCTCTGAACGCGAAGCAAGTCATCCCACCCAATATCGACCTCCTGCACGCGCGGGACGTGTGGCCGCTCACGCGCGGCGGCAACGTCAACATCGCCATCATCGATACGGGCGTCGACCTCGCGCACGCTGATCTCGCCGGCAACATCGCCGGCGGCTACAACACGTTCACGAAACTGGGCGACTTCAACGACGACAACCTGCACGGCACGCACGTGGCCGGGATCATCGGCGCGCTCGACAACAACATCGGCGTGGTCGGAGTCGCGCCCGGAGCGCGCATGTACGCGGTGAAAGTGCTCGACGCCGAGGGCAACGGCACGGACGAAAACCTCGTCGCCGCGGCCGACTGGCTGCTGGCCTCGAAGCTCGCAAAAGGCGGCAACTGGATCATGAGCATGTCGCTCGGCTCGCACGAACTGACGGCTCCCGTGGAAGACGCGTTTCAGCGGCTCATCGCCGGCGGGGTGCTTTGCATCGCCGCGGCCGGCAACGACGGCGGCTTCTACGACATGCTTTACCCCGCCGCGCTCCCCGGCGTCGTTTCCGTTGGAGCCGTCGACAACGACAAGGTGAGAGCCGACTTCTCCGACATCGGACCGACCCTCAACGTCGTCGCGCCCGGCGTTTCGATTCTTTCCACGCTGCCGACGAGATCCGTCAAACGCGGTGTCACTACCATCGGGGACGGAACCGTCTTGCCCTCCGCGATGCTCACCGGCACCAGGCTGGGCGACGTAACCGGCGAGTGGGTCTCCTGCGGCTACGGGGCGGCAGGCGACTTCCCGCCCGAGACCCGCGGCCGTATCGCCGTCATGTCGCGCGGCATGTCGATCACGTTCTCGGAAAAAGTGCGCAACGCGCGCGCAGCCGGAGCGATCGGCGCGGTCATCTTCAACAACAACCTCACCACCATCACGACGTGGACTCTGATCACGTCGATCTGCGACGCAGACAACAAGAACTGCATCGACAATCCGTCGGATGTCGCGTACGACTGGCCGGTCGTCGTTTCGTTGTCCAATGCGGACGGCCTGAAGCTGCTCGCGAACGAAAAACAACAGACCCTCACCCTTTCCACCTACCTGGACGACTACGGAAATCTCAGCGGAACGTCGATGGCCACGCCGCATGTGACCGGCGTCGCCGCGCTTGCGTGGTCGCTGGCGCCGACGGCCACCGCGAAACAGGTTGCCGCCGCGCTACGAAGCTCGGCCACCGACCTCGGACCGCCCGGCGTCGACAACTACTACGGCTTCGGGATGGTCGACGCGCTAGCCACCGCGAAATGGCTCGCGCCCGCCGCGTTCGCACTTCCGCCGCGGCCCGACGTCCGCACGCGCGGCGCGCACCATTGAAGCAGGGACGAGGGGATGAAGCAGGGACGAGGGACGAGGGACGAGGGACGAGGGAAAGCATCCACCATCGATCACACCGTCTCTCTTCCCCAGTCCCTAGTCCCTCGTCCCTGCTTCATCCCCCTGCTTCTCCGCTAGAATGCGCCCGCCGCGCGGAGCCGCGCGGGATCACGTTTGACGGAGAACGAAGCGATGCGGATCGGCGTACCGGCTGAGATCAAGAACAACGAGTACCGCGTAGGGATGACGCCCTCGGGCGCGCAGGACCTCACCACGGACGGCCATACTGTCTTCATCCAGTCCGGCGCGGGCAACGGCAGCGGCTTCGCCGACGAGGAGTACACCGCCGCCGGCGCGAGGATCCTCTCCACCGCCGATGACGTCTACGAGCAGTCGGAGATGATCGTGAAAGTCAAAGAGCCGATCGACGCCGACCTCGCCCGCCTCAAAGATGGCCAGCTTCTCTTCACGTATCTCCACCTCGCGCCCGTGCCCGATCTCACCGCGTCGCTGCTGAAAAAGAAAATCACCGGCATCGCCTACGAAACGATCACAGACGAACGCAAACGGACTCTCCCGCTACTCACGCCGATGTCGGAAGTTGCCGGACGGATGTCGGTGCATGTCGGCGCGTACTACCTCCACAAGCCGAATAACGGCCGCGGCGTGCTTCTCGGCGGTGTGCCGGGAACATTGCCGAGCGACGTCGTCATCATCGGCGGCGGCGTGGTCGGCACGAACGCGGCGAAGATGGCCGTCGGCCTCGGCGCGCGCGTCACGATCCTCGACAACAATCTCGATCGCCTGCGCCAGCTCGACGACATCTTTCGCGGCACCGTCCAGACGCTGGCGTCGAATCGCGCGCATCTCGCCGACGCCTGCCGCCGCGCCGACCTGCTCATCGGCGGCGTTCTGATTCCCGGCGCCTCGGCGCCGAAACTCGTCACGCGCGAGATGGTGCGCAGCATGAAAAAAGGTTCGGTCATCGTCGACGTGGCCATCGACCAGGGCGGCTGCGTCGAGACTGCACATGCGACGACGCATTCCGATCCCGTTTACGAAGTCGATGGCGTCATCCACTACTGCGTCGCCAACATGCCTGGCGCGGTGCCGCGGACGTCGACGATCGCGCTGACGAACGCCACGCTGCCGTACACGCGCAAGCTGGCGTCGCAAGGATTTAAGGAAGCCATCGCCGATCCCGGATTGGCCGAGGGCGTCAATGTTTATGACGGGAAAATCACCTATAAAGCTGTGGCGGAGTCGCAGGGACGCGAGTACACAGCCCTCGATAAGTTGCTGTAATCTGGCCGCGTGAAAACGCGTAACGTTGCTCTTCTTTCCTTTGTTATTTTCGCGATTGCTCTGGCCCCGGCCGCGTTTGCGCAGCCGGACCTTACCGTCGCGAAGTCCGCTCCATCCACGGCGACCCCCGGCAGCCAGGTGCCCTTCAGTGTCACGATCGCCAACAGCGGCACTGCCGCCGCGACCGCTGTGCAGTTGACCGATCCCCTGCCCGCCGGAATGACCTTCGTTTCCGAGACGCAGAACACCGGCCCTGTCTTCACTTGCTCGAATCCTCCGGGCGGCACGAACGGAACCATCACCTGCAGCATCGCGTCGCTCAATAACGGAACCAGCGCGAACTTCACCTTCCTCGTGAACGTCCCGCTCGGGACCGCTCCCGGCACGGTGTTCTCCAACACCGCCACGGCCTCGAGTACACCGCCGGACTCCAACTCCGGCAATGACTCCGGAACCGCAACCGTGACCATCGTGTCGGAGACTGATTTATTCGTCTCCAAGAACGGCCCGAGCAGCGCCGCCGCCGACACCGATGTCACGTTCACTCTCACCGCCGGAAACAACGGTCCTGACGGCGGGAGCATCTCACTCACCGACAATCTGCCCGCCGGGATGACCTTCGTCTCCATCACGCAGACGAGCGGACCAAGCGTTCCATGCCCGACGCAGCCCAGCCCGGGCTCGGGAGGCACGATCGACTGCACCGGTGCGCTCGCGGCCGGAGAGAGCGTCACGTTTTCACTGGTCACGCACATCCCGCCGGGAACTGCGCAAGGTACGACCTTTACGAACCAGGCAACGGTCACGGGAAACAGCGTCGACCCCAATGACGAGAACAACGCCTCCTCTGCCTCCGTGACAGTGCCGATTCCTCAGGCTGACATCGGCGTTCAGAAAATCGGTCCCGACAGCGCCGCGCCTGACACCGACGTCTCCTACTCGATTACCGTCAACAACTCCGGACCTGACGCAGCCGACAGCGTCTCACTCACCGACACGCTGCCCGGCACGATGACCTTCGTCTCGATCACGCAGAACAGCGGACCGACGTTCACTTGCACCGGGGGCAGCACCACGACCTGCTCGATCCTCAGCCTCGCCGTTGGCACCACCGCGACCTTCACGCTGACCGGCCACATTCCGCCGGGCACCGCGTCGGGAACTGTTTTCACCAACGTAGCTAACGTAACGACCACCACCTCTGATCCGAATCCTGACAACAACAGCAGGCAGACCGAGCTCACGGTCGTCACGAGCGATCTCGCGGCGGCAAAGACCGGACCGGCCACCGCGTTCGCCGGCAACACGATCTCGTGGACCATCACCATCACCAACAACGGTCCCGACGCGCAAAGCGCGGCGACGCTCAACGATCCGCTGCCTGCGGGAACGACATTCTTCTCGCTCGTACAGAACACCGGGCCGTCAGCATCCTGCAGCGATCCGGGCGTGGGAAACCCCGGCAGCGTGACCTGTTCATTCTTTACTCTCGGGTCGGGGGTGAGCGCGCAGTTCACGCTCACGGCGACGATCAATCCGGGGTTCACGGGAACGTTGAGCAACACCGACACAGCATTCGGAACGAACGCGGATACGAATCCCAACAACAACAGCGCCACCGCGGTCACGACCGTTACCGCGAGCGCCGATCTCTCCGTCGTCAAGACCGGTCCGGCCACGGCGAATGCAGGAACGAACATCACCTACACGATCGTCGTAACCAACAACGGACCGTCGAACGCGGCCAACGTCTCGCTCACCGATGCCGTTCCGGCGAACACGACGTTCGTCTCCGAATCGCAGACGACCGGGCCGGTCTTCTCATGCGTCAACCCGCCGTCGGGTGGAACCGGCACGGTGACCTGCACGATCGCGTCGCTCGGTCTGACGTCGGCGACCTTCTCGATCACCGTCCACGTCAATCCGGGCGCCGTCGGCGCGGCGATCGGGAACACGGCCAACGTCACAGCGTCGACCACCGACCCGAACCCGGGCAACAACACATCGTCGGCCGTGACGACCGGCACCGGCAGCGCCGACGTTTCGATCGTCAAGACCGCTGCCGCCGCGGCAGCGGCGGGCACGAACCTCACCTACAACATCAACGTCACGAATAATGGCCCCTCGGACGCGTCGAGCGTCACGATGTCGGACACGCTTCCGCCGAACACGACGTTCGTCTCCGAATCGCAGTTGACCGGTCCGGCGTTCTCCTGCACCAATCCGGCACCGGGAGGGACCGGCACGGTCTCGTGCTCCATCGCCACGCTCACCGCGGGAACCTCGGCTACCTTCTCGATCGTCGTGCAGATCGCGGCGGCGGCACCGGTCGGACCGAGCAGCAACACCGCCACAGTGGCGACGGCGACGACCGATCCGAATCCGGCCAACAACAGTTCCACGGCCGTCACGGCGATCGCGCTGGCAACTGCCGATCTGTCGATTACCAAGACACCGGCGCCAGGCCCGTATGGCACCGGCCTGCCGCTGACTTACACGATCGTCGTGACGAATGGAGGTCCGAACACCGCCGCATCCGTGACCGTGACGGACACTCTGCCCGCCGGCACCACGCTGCAATCGTCGACGCCTGCGGGCGCGTGCACCGGTACGACGGTCGTTACCTGCAACGCGGGGACGCTTGTCAACGGTGCGACCGCGACGTTTACGCTGACGATCCTGTTGCCGGCGACTCCGGGTCCGATCACGAATACGGCCGTCGTCAGCGCGGCTGCGACCAATCCCGATCCGAATCCCGGGAACAACACCGCCACATCGACGATTACGGTCATTCCCGCGGGGAACATCCCGATGATCTCGCCGTTGTCCCTGCTGCTCCTCTGTGTCGCCCTCGCCATCGCCGGCGCGTTCGTGCAGAAATCGTAGCCGCCGTTCTCCATCGCTTCTTTCGAACGGCGCCACCGCAAACGGTGGCGCCGTTTTTCCATCGGCGAATGAACGCCACAGCTTTGTAACCTCAACCAGTTCTTCAACTTGATGCAATCAATCGTACGAGCTTCTACGCAATGCGCACGCAGCCCTTTCCAGCACTGATCCTTCTTTTTCTCGGCGCATCGTGCGCGAGCATCCACAACATCGGCAATGTCGTCGACCCCGTGTCGCACGGCTCCGGCACTCCGGCGTCGCCCGCGGCAGCGTGGACGCCACCGTCGAATGCGATTCCGCCGAAGGTGCCGCAGCCGAACGATCTCGTCCTGCCACCCACTGGCGTTCCGCTCGAGCTCGCGCAGGTCATTGACCTCGCGCTCTCGAACAATCCCGCCACGCGCACGACCTGGCTCGAAGCGCGTCTGGCCGAGGCCAACCTCGGCAGTGTTCGCTCGGCGTATCTGCCGACGGTCGATCTCGACGCCTCGCTCACACGCGGGCGCACGAGCACCGGCACTGCCACGACATTGAGCGGTCCGAACCTCTCGCTCGACTACCTGCTGTTCGATTTCGGCGGACGGAATGCTGCCGCCGAGGCCGCGCGGCAGACGCTCATCGCATCCGGCTTCACGCATAACCAGACCATCCAGGACGTCATCCTCAACGTCGAGCAGGCCTACTACGACTACCTCGACGCCAAGGCGCTGCTCACCGCGCAGGAAGCGACGATCAAAGAGCGGCAGACGAGTCTCGACTCCGCCGACGCGCGCCATCGCGCCGGCGTGGCCACGATCGCCGACGTGCTGCAAGCGCGCACGGCGCTTTCGCAGGCGAAGCTGACGTACGAAACCATCGAGGGCAACCTTCGCCGGCTGCAGGGAACAATCGCCACGCTGATGGGCGTGCCGGCATCGACGCCATTCGTCGTCGGCGACTTGCCGGCGGACGTGCCCGCGCAGCAGGTCAGCGACGCCGTCGAGTCGCTGATGACTCGCGCAGTCAGCGAACGGCCCGACCTCGCGGCTGCACGCGCTGAAGTCGAGCGCGCGCGGCAGCGTGTGCAGGTCGTCCGTTCCGAGGGATTGCCGTCCCTCGGAGTCGGCGCAAGCGTCGGCAACGTCTTCACGAACGGACTCAATAACCGGTTCACGCCGTACTCGGCCGGCATCTCGCTGCGCGTTCCGCTCTTCACCGGATTCAAGAACACGTACGACATCCGCGCGGCGCAGATCGAAACACAGCTCGCAGCTGAGAACGCGCGCAATGTCGAGCAGCAGGTCGGGCTCCAGGTCTGGACGAGCTACTACGCACTGCAGACGGCAATGCAGCGCGTGGCCACGAGCCGCGATCTGCTTCGCGACGCCACCGAGTCGGTCGACGTCGCGATGGGCCGCTACCGCGCCGGCATCGGCAACATCCTCGATCTGCTCACCGCTCAGGCCGCGCTCGAAAATGCGCGCGCCGAGGAAGTTCAGGCGCGTACGGACTGGTTCCTCTCAGTTGCACAACTCGCACACGACACAGGCACGCTGACGCGCGCCGCCGCATCGCAAGGAAAGTGATCACGATGATTCGAATGAAGTCCACCGGCCTTCGCGCCGCAGCCTGCGCCGCGATCGCCGCCAGCATCCTCGGCTGCGCGGAAAAGAAAGAGAAAGTGCGCGAGGAGCGCGTCCCAGTCACCGTCGCCGTCGCCGAACAGCGCGACATCCCCGTGCAGGTGAAGGCGATCGGCAGCGTCCAGCCGATTTCGACCGTTGCCGTCCGCGCGCTCGTCGCCGGGCAACTGCAGCGCGTATGGTTCCGCGAAGGCGAAGACGTCCACAAAGGTCAGCGCCTCTTCACGATCGATCCGCGTCCGTTCGAAGCCGCGCTGGCGCAGGCCCAGGCGAATCTCTCCCGCGATGAGGCGCAGGCACGGAATGCAGATGCGGAGGCCAAGCGGTATGCGGAGTTGGTGAAGAAGGATTACGTCACGCGCGAGGAGTACGACAAATTCGCCTCCGGCGCCGAAGCAGCGCGCGCCGTCGTCGCGGCCGACCGTGCCGCGGTGCAGAACGCGCAGTTGCAGCTCGCCTACTGTGAAATCCGTTCGCCGATGGACGGCCGCACCGGCAGCGTTCAGGTGCAGGCCGGCAACCTCGTCAAAGCGAACGACACCACGCCGCTCGTTACCATCAACCAGATCACGCCCGTCTACGTGACCTTCTCCGTCCCCGAGTCGCAACTCGGCGACGTTCGCGCACGCGGCCTCGGCAATGTGCCGGTGTCCGCCGCGCCACAGCAAGGCGGAACGCCGGTGCAGGGCGGCAAGCTGACGTTCGTCGACAACGCCGTCGACCCGACCACCGGCACCATCACGCTGAAAGCAACGTTCGCGAACGAAGGCCGCGTGCTCTGGCCGGGCGAGTTCGTGAAGGTCGCGATGACGCTGGCCAATCGTGCGAACGCCATCGTCGTCCCGCTCCAAGCCGTGCAAAATGGGCAGAAGGGGCAGTACGTTTATGTGGTGACCGACGGCAACGGCGTGCAGATGCATCCGGTAACCGTCGTGCAGCAACTCGAAACCCAGGCCGTCATCGGCCGCGGCGTGAACGCCGGCGACACGGTAGTCACCGACGGCCAGATTCGTTTGACTCCGAAAAGCAAAGTGGACGTGAAGAAGTCGCTGTAAAACGTTGCAGCAAAGGCGCCGAGCAGACCCTATGAACATAGCCGCCCTCTTCATCCGCCGCCCGGTCATGACCACGCTGGTCATGCTCGCCATCGTGCTGTTCGGAATCATGGCCTACCGGCAACTGGCCGTGAGCGATCTTCCGAACGTCGACTTCCCGACGATCAACGTGAACGCATCGCTGCCCGGCGCGAGCCCGGAGACGATGGCCTCGGCCGTGGCGACGCCGCTGGAGCGCCAGTTCTCGACCATCGCCGGCCTCGACTCGATGGTCTCGTCGTCGTCGATCGGATCGACGTCCATCACCCTCCAGTTCGCCCTCAACCGCAATCTCGACAACGCCGCGCAGGACGTGCAGGCCGCGATCGCCGCCGCCGGGCGCCAGCTGCCGCCCAACATGCCGGCGCCGCCGTCGTACAACAAGGTCAATCCCGCCGACACGCCGGTTCTCTATCTCGCCATCACCTCGGACGACATGCCGATGTATCAGCTCGACGAGTACGCCGAGACGATGATGGCGCTCCGCATCTCGGCGATCGAGGGCGTCGCGCAGGTGCAGGTCTACGGCGCGCAGAAGTACGCGGTGCGCACGCAGCTCGATCCGCGCCAGCTTGCCACGCGCGGCGTCGGCATCGATGAAGTCGCGACCGCGATCCGCAACACCAACGTCAACCTCCCCGCGGGCGTCCTCACCGGCCCGTACACAAACTACACCGTTCAGGCGAACGGGCAGCTCTTCAAAGCGGCCGACTACGCGAAGGTGATCGTCGCCTATCGCAACGGCCACCCCGTCCGGCTCGGCGACCTCGGCAAAGTCATGGACGACGTCGAGAACAACCAGACCATGGCCTGGTTCCGCGGCAAGCCCGGCTTCATCCTTGCCGTGCAGAAACAGCCGGGAACGAATGCCGTCGAAGTCTCCGATCGCGTTCGCGCACTGCTGCCAACGTTCCGGACCCAGTTGCCGGCGTCGGTCGATCTGCAGGTACATCGCGACCGCGCCGACTCGATCCGCGCCTCGGTCGACGACGTCAAATTCACGCTGCTCCTGACGCTCTTCCTGGTCATCCTGGTCATCTTCCTCTTCCTGCGAAACGTCTCGGCCACGATCATCCCCAGCCTCGCGCTGCCGCTTTCGATCGTCGGTACGTTCGCCGTGATGTACATGTTCGACTACTCGCTCGACAACCTCTCGCTGATGGCACTCACGCTGTCGGTCGGTTTCGTCGTCGACGACGCCATCGTCATGCTCGAGAACATCGTCCGGCACATGGAGATGGGCGAGAAGCCGATGGAAGCGGCACTGAACGGTTCGAAGGAGATCAGCTTCACGATCATTTCGATGACGATTTCGCTGACGGCCGTGTTCATCCCCATCCTCTTCATGGGCGGCATCCTCGGCCGGCTCTTCCACGAATTCGCGGTCACGATCGGCGCGGCGATTCTCGTCTCCGGATTCGTCTCGCTCACGCTCACGCCCCTGCTGAGCGCGAAGTTCCTCCGCCCTCACAAGGACGAGAAACACGGCAAGCTCTATCAATCCACCGAAAAGATTTTCGACGGCATGCTCTCGCTTTATGAGCGCGGACTGCGCATCGCTCTCAACCAGCGCGCGCTGACGCTGATTTTCTCGATCATCATTCTCGCTGCCACGGTTTGGCTCTTCATGGCCGTGCCGAAAGGCTTCATCCCGAACGAAGATCAGAACGAAGTGCGCATCAGCCTCGAGGCCGCGCAGGGCACTTCGTTCCCCGAGATCATGCGCCATCAGAAGATGGCCATGGACATCGTGGCCAAAGATCCGCGCGTGGCCGCATTCTTCTCGTTCGTCCGTGGCGGCAACAACAACGTCATCTCGCTGCGCCTCGTCCCGAAAGGACAGCGTAAGGCGTCGATCGACGACGTGATGAACGACCTCCGCCCGAAACTGAATGCGATTCCCGGCTATCGCGTCTCCCTCCAGAATCCACCGCCCATCCGACTCGGCGGCCGTCAGTCGAATTCGCAGTATCAGTACACGCTGCAGTCGGCAGACACAACCGTGCTCTACGACGCATCGCAGAAGATGATGGAGAAGATGCGCACGCTGCCGGGATTCGTCGATGTGAACACGGATCTCTTCCTGCGCAACCCGACCGTCAACGTCGAGATCGACCGCGACCGCGCCGCAACGCTCGGTCTCACGCCGAATCAGGTCGAGGACGCGCTCTACTCCTCGTACGCGACGCGCCAGGTGTCGCAAATCTACGCGCCCAACAACACCTACCAGGTCATCATGGAGCTCGATCCCGAGTTCATGAAGAATCCGGCAGCGTTGTCGATGCTCTATGTCCGCTCAACCTCGGGTGATCTCGTCCCGCTCGACGCCGTCGCGAAAATGATCCCGACCGTCGGCCCGCTGGCGGTGAACCACTCCGGTCAGTCGCCCTCCGTCACGCTCTCGTTCAACCTCAAGCCCGGCACATCGCTCGGCGCGGCCGTAAGCGAGATCAACGACGCCGCCAAGCAGACGCTCCCCTCGACTGTTTCCACGTCATTCCAGGGAACCGCGCAGGCCTTCCAGTCGTCGCTGCAAGGCCTCGGACTGCTGCTCCTCGTTGCCATCGGCGTCATCTACATGGTGCTCGGCATCCTGTACGAGAGCTTCATCCATCCGCTGACGATTCTCTCGGCACTTCCCTTCGCAGGATTCGGCGCGTTGCTCACTCTGCTCGTCTTCCACGTAGACCTGTCGATCTACGCCTTCGTCGGCATCATCATGCTGGTCGGCCTGGTCAAGAAGAACGGCATCATGATGGTCGACTTCGCGCTCGAGGCGCAGCGCGCGGGGAAGGACGCCACCGAGGCGATTTACGAGGCGTGCGTGGTCCGGTTCCGGCCGATCATGATGACCACGATGGCCGCGCTCATGGGCACGATCCCCATCGCCCTCGGATTCGGTGCAGGCGCCGAATCACGCCGTCCGCTCGGCCTCGCGGTCGTCGGCGGTCTGCTCTTTTCGCAGACGCTGACGCTCTTCGTGACGCCGGTCTTCTACGTCTACATGGACAAGCTGCGGAAGAAGCCGCACGCGGGCGGGCCGGATACTGACGCGATCGGCGACGAATTCGCAGCGCTGCAACCGGTCGCCGAGGAACAGCCGGCCGGCGTGATGTTCGGTACAGTCAAGCCCGAACCGGCAACATAGAATCCCGCACCATGCGCTCTTGCCACCAAATTCTGTATGCGGTCGTGATGGCGCTCGTTGCGGCCGGCGCCAGTGCGCAAAGCGCCGATATGCTCATCTCCAAAAGCGCGCCCGAATCCGTGACCGCGGGAGACACGATCGTCTACTCGGTCTTCGTCATCAACAGCGGTCCGTCGTCCGCGAACAATGTCACCGTCACCGACACGCTGCCAGCCGGCACGACGTTCGTCGCGCTCAACGCATCGACGACGCTCTTCAACTGCACGACCCCATCCGTCGGCTTCGGCGGCACGGTCACCTGCATCGCCGAGGCGTTCGAAGATGAGTCCGAGACTAGTTTCACCATCTCCGTGAAGACGTCGCCGGGCGCGCCCTCGAGCCAAATCAGCAACACGGCCACGGTCACGTCGGGCACATCCGATCCCGACACGACCAACAACTCGAGCACCGCCACGACCGGCATCGTCGCGGTCTCATCGGCATCTGCCGATCTCTCCATCGATTCGATGCTCGGCTCGACCGGTGCCGCATCCGGCTCGACGTTCAGCTTTCAGGTCGTCATCTCCAACAAAGGACCGTCGACCGCGCATCACGTGCAACTGACCGACAACGTCCCCGCCAACGCCACGTTCGTCTCGGCCACGGTGTCCGATCCCATCGGCTCATTCACCTGCGCCACGCCGGCGGTCGGGACGAGCGGACCGATTACCTGTACGGCATCGAGCCTGGATCTTCGCGGAGCCGGCGATCAGCCCACGTTCACCTTCACGTTCCGGATCAACGACGGCGTCAGCGCCGGGACGATCCTCACGAACACGGCCACAATCGCCGCCGACGAGACCGATCCGAACTCCTCGAACAACAGCAGCAGCCGCACGACGACCGTTACATCGCAAACAGCATCGGCGGACATGGCCGTGGCGACATCCGGCGGCGGAGACACGTTCCTCGTCACCGTCTCCAACTCCGGCCCCAACGACGCCGCTGGCGTGACGCTCACCGACACCATTCCATCCGGCAGCACGTTCGCGTCATGGACGCAGACGTCGGGTCCGCAGTTCACCTGCAGCACACCCGCGGACGGCGGAACCGGAACGATCTCCTGCACGATCGGCATCTTTCCCGGCATCGAAGGGAAAACGATCACCGCCGCTTTCGAGCTCGCGCTCAACACCTCGGCGCTGGTAACGAATACGGCCACGGTCTCGAGCTCGACGACCGATCCGCGGCCCGACAACAACACCTCGACGTTCCCCGCCTCCACAAGGCTGACCGTCGATGACGCCAGCGTCGTCGAAGGAAACGCCGGGACCACGCCGGCCGTCTTCAACGTTCACCTGCAACCCGCAAACGCCATCGTGACGGCGACGGTCGATTACCAGGCCTTCGGCTTTACCGCCCTCGCCGGCTTCGACTTCGTCGCGACGCAAGGGACTTTGACGTTCCGCGCCGGCGAGACACTGAAAACCTTCAACGTTCCGATCATCGGCGACACGCTCTCGGAAGCTGATGAGACGTTTTCCGTTCAGCTTTCCAATCCCGTCAACGCCACCATTGATCGCGGCACCGCCTTCGCCACGATCGTCGACGACGACCATGGTGGTCCGCCGATTCCGGCCGCGAGCATCGACAACGTCAACGTCAGCGAAGGGAACGCCGGACTGAGCTCGGCCACATTCACAGTACGGTTGAGCATTTCCTCGGCAACGTTAACGCGCGTCCGTTTCCAGACGCAGGACGTCACCGCCACCGCCGGCTCCGACTACCTCCCGGCCAGTGGCGAACTCACATTCCAGCCCGGCGAAACCGTGAAGACGTTCACCGTATCGATCATCGGCGACGTCGTCTTCGAAGAGAACGAGACGTTCAAAGCGGTCATCACCGGCGCCGACAACGCGACCTTCTCCGCCCCGCCCGCGATCTGCACCATCGTCAACGACGACGCGCAGGTCCCGCCCCGCCACCGCGCCGTCGGCCACTAAACGCCGCGCGAATCCCGCACGCTTGACAGAATAATGCCGTCCGCATATTGTTTAGCACTCGTGACGCTTGAGTGCTAAACGCTCAGCTCTCGAACCAGCAACGAATCTCGCGGCGTTCTGCCGCGAAGCAATCCACGAATTGGGTGAAAGGAGAGTCACAGATGGCTATGAAACTTCGTCCGTTGTATGACCGGATCGTCGTTACGCGTAAGGAAACAGGGGAGCAGATTCGCGGCGGCATCATCATCCCGGACACTGCCAAAGAGAAGCCGCAGCAGGCGGAAGTGATCGCAGTCGGCGAGGGTAAGTTCGCCGAGGACGGCAAGCGCATGAAGCTCGACGTCAAGGCCGGCGACACGGTCCTCATCGGCAAGTACTCCGGCACCGACATCAAGATCGATGACGTCGAGTACACCATCCTCCGCGAAGACGAAGTCCTCGCGGTGGTCGAGTAAGCATCATCAACTAAGGAGAAAAACCAATGGCAAAGCGTATTACGTACAGTGAAGATGCCCGTCAGGCCATTCTTCGCGGCGTCAACAAGCTCGCCGACGCGGTCAAGGTGACCCTCGGCCCCCGCGGCCGCAACGTCGTCATCGAGAAGAAGTTCGGTTCGCCCACGATCACCAAGGACGGCGTCACCGTCGCCAAGGAGATCGAGCTGAAGGATGAGATCGAGAACGCCGGCGCGCAGATGGTTCGCGAAGTGGCCTCGAAGACCTCCGACACCGCCGGCGACGGCACCACCACCGCCACGGTTCTGGCCCAGGCCATCTACCGCGAAGGCATCAAGAACGTTACCGCCGGCGCGAATCCGATGGACGTCAAGCGCGGCATCGAGCTCGCCGTGAAGGCCGCCGTCGATTCGATCGATAAGCTGGCCAAGCCGGTTGAGGGCAAGGACATCGCCCACATCGGAACGATCTCCGCGAACAGCGACGACGAGATCGGCACCATCATCGCCCAGGCGATGGAGAAGGTCGGCAAAGACGGCGTCATCACCGTCGAAGAAGCGCGCGGCCTCGACACAGTCCTCGAAGTCGTCGAGGGCATGCAGTTCGACCGCGGCTACCTCTCGCCGTACTTCGTCACCGACCCGGAGCGCATGGAGTCGGTCCTCGAGAACGCCAAGATCCTGATCTACGAGAAGAAGGTTTCCTCGATGAAGGACCTGCTGCCGATCCTCGAGCAGACCGCTCGTCAGGGCAAGCCGCTTCTCATCATCGCGGAAGACGTCGAGGGCGAGGCTCTGGCCACGCTCGTCGTCAACAAGCTGCGCGGCACGCTCAACGTCGCTGCCGTCAAGGCGCCGGGATTCGGCGATCGCCGCAAGGCCATGCTCGAAGACATCGCCATCCTCACCGGCGGCAAGCTGATCTCCGAGGACATCGGCGTGAAGCTCGAGAACGTGAAGTGGGAAGACCTCGGCGACGCGAAGCGCGTCACGATCGATAAGGACAACACCACCCTCGTCACCGACACGGACGACAAGGGCCACAAGGAAGCGATCGCGGGCCGCGTGAAGCAGATCCGCAGCCTCATCGACGACACGACCTCGGACTACGACCGCGAGAAGCTCCAGGAGCGCCTGGCCAAGCTCGTCGGCGGTGTTGCCGTCATCAAGGTCGGCGCCGCAACCGAGACCGAGATGAAGGAAAAGAAGGCGCGCGTCGAAGATGCGATGCACGCCACGAAGGCTGCCGTCGAAGAGGGCATCGTCCCGGGCGGCGGCGTCGCGCTGCTGCGCGCCATCGCTGCTGTCGAAGCGGTCAAAGCCGAGGGCGACGTGAAGGTTGGCGTCAACGTCATCCGCCGCGCGCTCGAAGAGCCGTTCCGCCAGATCGTCTTCAACGCCGGCAAAGAAGCCGCCGTGCTGCTGAACGAGATCAAGCTCAAGGGCGGCAACTGGGGCTACGACGCTCGCGAAGACAAAGTCGTCGACATGATCGACGCCGGCATCATCGATCCGGCCAAGGTCACGAAGCAGGCGCTCCAGAACGCCAGCTCGATCGCCGGCCTGATGCTCACCACCGAGGCACTCATCTCCGAGATCAAGGAAGACGAGAAGCCGCAGCCCGGCGGCGGCGCCGGCGGTATGGGCGGCGGCATGGGCGGAATGTACTAAGTTCGAATCACAACGAATCGCAGAACGGGCGAGCCGCAAGGCTCGCCCGTTTTCGTTTCACTGCTTTGTCAGCACTTCACGCACCCGCTTGATACCGCCGGCGATGAACTTCTCGGCGTTGGGACTGATGAGGATCGACGTTCCGCCGGTGCCGTTGTGATGCATGACGCCCACCGTCAACTTCCCTTCCCAGTGCAGCGTCACTCCGTAGCCGAACTTCTTTCCGTCGGATCGGTCGGACCAAACGGTTGCAAGTGAGGCTCCGGCGTGATGCGCAAAGTAGCCGATCATCTCCAGCGCAAGCGCACTCTTGAACTTGTCCTTCGCGTCGCTGGCGTATTCGTAAGCGGGCGTCGGATGGAAGGTGATGAGTTGCCACGATGGCGGTTCGTTGAAGCCTCGGCGTTCGTGCTTGCGATAGATGGCACTGTTCACAGCCAGTTCCCACGGGAACTGCGACGGCGCGCGATTGAAGTAGTCGTCCCATCGCTGATCGAGCCCGGTAACGTACGTCACCAGTGCATCGCGCTGGTCCGCGAGCAGGACTCCGTTCACGCGGCGAACGAGCGTCGCCGAGGTGATGATCGCCATCGCTTCCTTGAACGCCGCGACGCAGTCCGACTCTCCCTTCGCGCATCGGGCCGTGACGTCACCATTGATGTCGATGGCGAAGGGTGTCTCGCGAAAAAGTCCTTCGTCGTCGTACTTCCACTTGCCGGCGTCCAGCGTTGCGATTGCATCCTTCCCGATTGCGCTGATCCACGCGTCGATCCGTTGCTGAAGCTTGATCACGTTGGCGCTGCTGCCTGCTGACGCGGCGCTGTTTCGCGCGTCCGTGAGCACTTCCAAAGCACCGGCGCCATCCCGAACGACATTCCACGTCGTGAAGTGGGCACAGGGCGCGATCGCACACTTGCTGCCGCCCAGGCACGATGCGGTATCGAGACGCCTGAGCGCCAACAACGCCTCGGCTGAGGTCTTCGGCCGTGCGCTGATCTCCTCGCACTGCTGCGCCGCGAGCGGCAGCGTGCAAAGCAACACGGCGAGAACGAGCGAAAAAGAGACGCGCACTCTCACGCTTCACCCCGTTTCACGAGAATGGAGTGGAAGGCGTCCCAAACGTCGCGCAGCACGCTCCAGACTGACCCCATGCTCGGCGACATCTTCGCGAGATCGCCCTTGATGTCGGCGACCTGCGAAGCCGTCAGGCCGCCGATCACCGGGAAGTCGTCGTTCGCCTTCTTCTCCTCATCGTCCGAGATCATCGAATCGCTCGTCAACGCCCGGAAAAGAGGGATGTGTACAGCAGGGTTGATCAGATAGTGATCGATGTCGTGCACGTTCGCCTGATGCACGTGCGTCACCTCGACGTACTTGTAGCGATTCGCCGCGACAGTCGCCGCATCGGGCCACGCCTGCGGATGGAACATCTGGGGAATGGTGAATGGATCGAGGAAATGTCTGAAGTTGAGGAAACGAAGGCAGTCGCGTCCCTCCTGTCCTGCGCGTCCAGGCTTCACCGCCGACTCATACGCATCGACCACGGTCTCCAGCAATCGGCTGGTGTTCGCCACCATCGCGATCACATTCGCTTGCTCGATCCTCGGATCGAACGCGTTGACTGCCGCGCCCGGAACGTGGCCGATGGCCAGCATGTCGAGCGCGTCATGTGCAACGGCGGTTCCGAGGGAGTGCGCAATGACCGACCATAGCGATTGCTGTTCTGCGTCGTATTGCTTCGCCACCTCATCGATGATCTGTTTCGCGACCCGAACTTTCACGCGCTCGCGAACCGTCGACGACAAACGATAGAGCAGCGCGTCGGCGGCATGCGACCAGAGAAAGTTCCCATCGGTTTCGCCGGCGTTCCTCAGCCAGCCGATCATCGTCTCAACTTGTGAGGGAACGATGTCGCCGGCGAGCGTACCGATCGCTTCCGAGTCCGTCTGCCACTTCCCGACGATCTCCTGGAAGATCGGATCGTAGTGGATCATCACCGTCTCGAACTGGTCGTCGAAATCGATGGCCGCGAGCCGCGGGTATTTCTTGTACGCCTCGACGAGAACCTTCTTCACGTCATCGGCCCACTCGTCGCCGTCGTAGGTACCAATCCCGTGCACGAGAAAAATCTTGTGGCGCATCGAGGCCTCCTCGTCGTTAGACGGTCGCGGCAGCGGTTTTCCGAACGCGTTTTGTTTCAGTCGACGAAGTCGTAGGTCGTGTTCGCGTCGAGATTCACCGGCGCGTACTTGCCGGGCTTAACGCGGTTCTCCGTGTCGCCGAGGCGCGCCTGCACTGACTTGTGGAGCGTCATGCCCGGATCGACGAGGCGGTGGAAACGGCCGCGGCTTTCGAAAAGTGCGCTGAACGAATCGTGCAGCGTGCCGTACGCCGCATCGTCCGCGCAGGCGGTGCCGAACTTGTCGTCGGTGAAGAGCATGCCGTGCTTGCGCGCGCGCGATGCCATCCAGCAGAGCGTGATGTCGGAGAGCCGGTGATCGTCGTCGTACCCGCCGCCGATGTCGGAGTGGACTCCGGCGAAGTAAAGCTGCTCCAGGTGCTGACCGGGACGGACGGTGGACGGATCCCAATACGTCGGCTGGAAATCGAAACGCTGCTCGTCGAGCGACATCGCGTGATACGCATTCTCGATGCGCGGCCCGAGGCTGAGGTCATGGAAACCCGGAACGAACAGCGTGGTCGTCGTCGCGAAAACCGGGACGCCGAGGGCGCCGACAGTGTCCCACACGCCGATCATCTTGATCGGCGCATCGACGGCATTCGTCGCTTTGAAATTAGCGACGAGCTTGTTGTTCGCGTCGTCCTTCGGCCGCGTGTAGTTGTTGAAGACGATGTCGAACATGTCTTTGCGGTTCGTGGCCGCGAAGCGCTTCCGGTCGAGCAAGCCGACGCGGTCGATCATCCCGCCGAGGCTGCGGGCCTCGTAGGCGCCGCGGCTGAAACCGAAGATGAAGATGGCATCGCCGTCATCGTACTGATCGGTGATGAACTGGTACCCATCGCGGATGCGGTCGTTCAGACCAACACCAAATGCGCCGCCCTTGATCTTGTCGTACCAGTCGGTGCCGACGCCGCGCGTGTAATGCGTGACCTGCCGCTGGCCATCGTTGACCGCGGCGCCGTACATCGTTCCGACGTTGCTGTTGTTGTTGACGCCTTCCTTGTACGTGTCCCAGCTGCCATCAAGGAACACCGCGATGTTTTTGGCCATACAGGCTCCTTTGTTAATGAAGGACGCATTCTCCCACTAGTCACCAGTAACGGCGAACAATGGTCAGGAGCGCCACCGCGTTGCACACCGCTGCAAGCCCGACGACGATCATCGGGGTCATTCGCAGGCGCATGCGCGGGAACGCGATCGCAGCGAGGAACAGCGGCAGGATCTCGAGAAAGTAGCGACCTTGCACGCCTTCCAGCGCGTCGCCGCAGACGACCGACCAGATCAGGTATTGCGACAGCAGGATGCCGGCGATGGTCATCACGACGATTGCGAGTGCGGTGATCCGGACGCGCGCCCGCAGCGCCGCGCCACACGTCATCGCGACGCCGAGCAGCAGGAGGATCTCGATGGTGATGACGACCGGCGAAAGCTTCAACTCGTTCGCGCCAAAGCGGCCGATCATCTCTTCGACGTAGAAACGGCCGTTCGTTGCGACGTCGTGCAGCATCACGTGCACGAAGTGAATCGGATCTGATGCGATGCAGCGGAGTTGTGCTCCGGCATCGATCGGCAAGCCGGGACGCGCGTTGTACGCGCCGCGCTGCGCCGCCGCAATCGCCAGCAGCGTTCCGATCGCAGTCGCGCCGAGGATGGCGATTCTCTGCCGCCAGCGTAGCGGTATCACCAGCGCCAGCAGCGCGAGCAAAAAGTACGCGGGCTTGCAGAGCGCGAGCAGGAATCCGACGAACGCGATCACCCAGATCCGGCGCGGCGGCGCGAGCAACAGCGCAGTGAAGAGCCACGCCAGCGCGATCGTCGTGGCATCGGCGGACAGCGAGGCCAGCTCGTACAACGACATCGGCAGCAGCGCCGCGGCGGCGAAGATCGATCCATATTGCGGCGCGATGCGAATGGCCAGCGCAATCAACAGCACCCCGAGGAAAAGGTTCGCGACGCGGCCGCCGTAAAACACGACTGCGGGCCGCAGCGGCAGCGCGGCAATGAGTGACTGCGCGACATACGGCATCGGCGTGTACCAGGCCGCGAACCGAATCGTCCCCGCCGCGGTGCCGTCGTACGGAAGCGCCGCAACGATGCGCAGCTTCTGCGCCAGCGTTTCGCGCGGGTCCGTTCGCGACAACACCCAGACGAAGTTCTGCGTCGACTTCGTCACCGGCATCGAGTCGAGTCCGCGCGCCGGCAGCAATTGGCCGCGTCCGACCGCGAGCGCGCGCCAGAAATGGTTCTGCTCGTCCGGCACTTCGAACGGCGGCGTGATGACGACGTACGCGAGCCCGATGACCAACGCGGCGGCGACGAAAAGCCGAGCGCTCATGTCGCCGCGAACTGCGCGAACGTGATCACGTTGCCGGCTGCATCGCGGATCACCGTCTCCGTCGATCCGTAGAACGTCTGACGGCTTGCCACGATCACGTCGGTGCCGTCGGGAATCTGCGCTTTCAGGCCATCGAGATCATCGACCTCGATGAACACCGCCGACGCGCCGATGGCGCGCGAACCTTCCAGCACTTTCGCCTCATCGCCGCGGACGCTGTCGAAGGTCTGGTACATCACCTCGACACCGTCGCGCGTCAGAATCACGAATCCGAGCCCGTCCTCATGCGGCACTTCGGCGGCACGCGCGAAGCCGAGCGCATCCCACATCGGCAGCAGCGGTTCGATGCGGTCGACGATCAACACGGGCGTGATTTTTTTGAGCATCCGCGAACGATAGCGTGCCCGGCCATTGCCTTACAATGCGCCGCAAATGAAAAACGCGATGTTCGCCGCGCTGCTGACGCTCTCCGTCTTCTCGCTCTTCGCACAATCGCCCGAATCCGCTCCCAACCGACAGCCGTCGCCCACACCTCGCCGCGAGACGGCTCCGGCGATGGAAAGTGACGACCGCGCCGAGGCCCCGCGCGAAGAGCCGCGCAACGCGCGCCCGAACGCCGACGCGAAGGACAAAATCTCGACGACGCAGCACTCCGTCAACATCGGCGGCCAGACCATCAGCTACACCGCCCGCGCAGGCACGATGATCATGCGCGACGAGGACGGAAAGCCGCGCGCCAGTTTCTTCTTCACCTCGTACACGAAAGACGGCGCCGATCCCGCGCGCCGTCCCATCACCTACACCTTCAACGGCGGCCCCGGCTCGTCGTCGGTCTGGCTGCACATGGGCGCGTTCGGTCCCAAGCGAGTGGTCTACGCCGACGATGAAGGTCACGCCGCTCGCCCGCCGTATCGCACCGTCGACAACGAAGGAAGCATCCTCGACGTCACCGATCTCGTTTTCATCGATCCGGTCACGACCGGCTACAGCCGCGCGATTCCGTTTGCGGACGCGAACAAGTTCCACGGCGTCGATTCGGACATCCAATCGGTCGGCGAATTCATTCGCCAATGGACGACGCGCTACAGCCGCTGGGCCTCGCCGAAGTTTCTGGCCGGCGAGAGTTACGGCACCACACGCGCCGCGGGTCTGTCCGGCTGGCTCGGCCAGCAGGGCTTCTACCTCAACGGCATCGTGCTGATCTCGTCGATCCTCAATTTCGAAACGGCATCGTTCGACAGCGGCAACGACCTCGCCTACGAGCTCTTCCTCCCGACCTACACCGCCATCGCCTGGTACCACAAGCGCCTGCCGTCCGATCTCCAATCCGGCACTCTCGAACACGCCATCTCCGAGTCCGAACAATTCGCCCTCGGCGATTACACGCACGCACTGATGCAGGGCGATCGCATCACCGATGCGGAACGCCGAGACGTGACAGCGAAGCTGGCCCGCCTCACCGGCCTCTCCACCGCCTACATCGAACAAACGAATCTGCGCGTGAAGATCGATCGCTTCGACAAAGAGCTGATGCGCGCGCAGCGCCGCACCGTCGGACGCCTCGACGGCCGCTTCATCGGCATCGACAAAGACGCCGCCGGTGAAGCAGACGAATTCGATCCGTCGTACGCGGCCATCTTCGGCGAGTACACCGCCGTCGTGAACGACTACGTCCGCCGCGAGCTGAAGTTCGAGACCGACCTTCCCTACGAAATCCTCACCGGCAAAGTCCGCCCCTGGAGTTACGACCGCGCCCAGAACCGCTACGTCGACGTCGCCGAAACCCTCCGCGGCGCCATTGCCCAGAACCCGTTCATGAAGGTCTTCGTCGCCAACGGCTACTACGACCTGGCCACCCCCTTCGCCGCCACCCGCTACACCTTCGCGCGCATGCAACTCGAGCCCGAGCTGCGCAAAAACATCTCGATGGATTACTTCGAGACCGGCCACATGGTCTACATCGACCGCAAAGCGCAGGCACGGTTAAAGAAGGATGTGGACGAGTTCATTCGGGCGAACGCGAACGTGCAGTAGGTGTCGTCATAGCTTCTGCCCTTTCGCAGCTTGACCTCGAAGTAGGAAGGTCTTCGGATACTTACCTTCGCCACAAACCTTGAACGACCCGAAGTCTTTGACCCACAACCCTTCAGGCGCATCGGGCTCCGACTCCCGCCAGAGTTTGAGTTGGTAGAGATCTTCGACGGTGATCTTGCGGTCGCGCAGGCGGTCGAAGAGATGATCACGCAACGCAGGTGGAAGGTCGGTCCATTGAATCCGCGGCACGCGACGTTTCCTATGGCTCGCCGAAGGTCATCCGTGCCAGCTCTTCTTTGAGTCGAGCCTGCTCCGCGCGATCGGAGGTGTGCGTCAACCGGTCAGCGAGATCGAAGAAGGCGACTTTCTCCCGCTCTTTCGCTTCGAGACCGCTTTCGATCAGATCGACGATGACCCGGTTGGCGCTTGTGCGGCTGCGTTTCGCGAGCGCTTGGACGCGTCGCGCGACCGTCGACGGGAGGCTCACACTCTGACGGACACTCTTCTGGGGCTGGGCCATGCGTCATGCTACACCGGTCTGCACCAGAATGCACCATTGCTCCACAAAGCCAATGCGCTACCATGCGCGGCGCATGGTCCGCATCCTCGTCACGAACGACGACGGCATCTACAGCGAAGGGCTTCGAAAACTGGCGGATGCCTGCCTGCGCATCGACGGTGTCGAGGTCACCATCGTCGCGCCCGACCGCGAGCAGAGCGCGGCGTCGCACGCGCTCACGTTGAACCGTCCGCTGCGGATGCTCAAGCTTCGCGAGAATGAATACATCGTCGACGGAACGCCCGCCGATTGCGTCAATCTTGCGGTGCTCAAACTGATGCGTGAGGATCGTCCCGCCCTCGTCGTCTCCGGCATCAACTTCGGACCAAACCTCGGCGATGACGTCACCTACTCCGGCACCATCTCCGCCGCATTCGAAGGGGCGCTGCTCGATGTGCCGTCGATCGCTTTTTCCACGCTCGTCGGTGAAGGTTTTTCATTCGAACGCTGCGCCGAGTTTGCCGAGAAGTTGATCCGCTGGGCGCTGGACCATCATCGCGATCCGCACATCATTCTCAACGTCAACTTTCCGGTCGAGTTCAGCAACGTCCGCGTGGTTCGCCTCGGCAATCGCATCTACGCCGGCGACATCCTCGAACGTAAAGATCCGCGCGGCCGAACCTACTACTGGATCGGCGGCGGCAAGCCGACGTGGCGCCCCGGTGAGGACACCGATTTCGAAGCGGTCGAAGAGGGCTGCATCGCCATCACGCCGCTGCACCTCGACCTCACGCACCACGAATCGATCGCGCGTCTCAAACCGCTCGAGGAACTCCTTGGCCACACAGCGAAGGGATAGCGCGCCGCAGCCCGACTTCGCGCACCTGCGCGCACGCATGGTGCAGGACTACGTCGCCGGCCGCGGCATCAAAGACGAGCGAATCCTGCAGGCCATGCGCGACGTGCCGCGGCACCTCTTCGTGCCGACGCTCGTAGCCGCGAAAGCGTACGGCGCCGGCGCGCTGCCGATCGGCGCGAAGCAAACCATCTCGCAGCCGTACATCGTGGCGCGGATGATCGAACTGCTCGATCTCACCGGCAAAGAAAAAGTCCTCGAGATCGGAACCGGCACCGGCTACCAGGCCGTCGTTCTCTCCAAACTCTGCGCGAAAGTTTTCTCCATCGAACGCGTCAACGAGCTGGCCCTGCGCGCCGCGGAGCTGATCCGGACGCTGAAGATCTACAACGCAACGGTGAAAGTCTTCGACGGCACCTACGGCTGGTCCGACCAGGCGCCGTTCGACCGCATCATCGTCGCGGCCGCGGCGCCCGAGGTGCCGAAGCCACTGCTCGAACAACTCTCGCGGACCGGCAAGCTGGTCATCCCGATCGGCGAGCCGGGCAATCAACGGCTGGCGAGAGTGATGCGCGTCGGGACCCGCGTCCAGATCGAAGACTGCGGCACCGCGGAGTTCGTGCCGCTGGTAGGGAAGTTCGGCTGGAAGGAGTAGCTCGTATGCCAAGCGTGTGAAGAAATCTGTACTTAGCGATTGTCATCCTGAGGCCGCCGCAGCCGGGAGCTGCGAAGCAGCGGAAAGGCGGAGGACGCCGAAGGATCTCAAGCTTCCCAACCTGTGTTGAATCCCAGCGGTTTCAGCCGGGGTTGCGCATCTTGAGATCCTTCGGCGTCCTGCGGCGTCTACGCCTTCGGCTCCGCGCCTCCGGCGGCCTCAGGATGACAACGCTTGATCCTCGCTTCCAATCATGAGGCCCTTGGCGCCGCTCTTGAACGTCCCCATTCGTGCGCGCGCGCAGCCTGCTGATTCTTACCGCGATCGTTTCGTCGCTCCTCGGCGCGGTGGTCGCGTGGCTCGTGCTCACCGTTCCAAACGATTTGCAGGCAGGCGCGATGATGAAAACCGCGCGGAAGGACGTCGCCGCGGGACATAACGACAAAGCCCGGCAAGAGCTATCGCGCATCATTCAGCAGTATCCGCGGACTGATGCCGCCGCGGCCGCAACCGTGGCGCTTGCGACGATTGCTGATAGCGAACGGCATGCGCTCGCGACATCGATCGACGCTCTTCGCAAGACCGCGGAAGCGCAGCAGAAGCAGATCGCCGATCTCACGGCGCGCGTCGATGCGCTCGCTGCGGCGCCCGCACCGCAACCGGTCACGGTGCAGGCGCCTGCTCCAAAAAAGAAAGCGGCCGTCCATAAAGCGTCCCGCAAACGGCGCCGCTAATTGAATACAATCCCGCGAACATGGCGAAGGAACTGCGCATCATCAAGATCCACGGAAAAGTTCAGGGCGTCGGCTATCGCTTTTTCGCCACGCGCGTGGCGCGCCGGCTCGGGCTCAAAGGGACGATCGAAAACGTCCGCGACGGCTATGTCGAAGCGATCGTCGAAGGCGAGAAGAGCGTCATCGACGAATGGCTCGAGGAGTTGAAGGAAGGTCCGCGGTACGCCGAGGTCACCAGCATCGATCAGGAGACGAAGGACTACACCGGCCGGCTCGGTGACTTCGACGTGAAGTTCTGATGGATCTGCGACCGTTCATTCGCGACGTTCCCGATTTTCCCAAGCCCGGCATCGTCTTCAAAGACATCACGCCGCTGCTTCGCTCGCACGAAGCGCTCGACTACATCTCCCACGCGTTGGCGGAGCCGTTCAAAAACTCCGGAGTGACGAGCGTAGCGGCGATCGAATCGCGCGGCTTCATTTTCGGCAGCGGCGTCGCACGCGTCCTCGGCTGCGGCTTCGTGCCGATCCGCAAACCCGGCAAACTCCCGTGGAAAACGCGGCGTAGCGAATACACCCTCGAATACGGCAGCGGCATCCTCGAGATTCATGACGATGCCCTTACCGCCGACGACCGTGTCCTGCTCATCGACGACCTGCTCGCCACCGGCGGCACCGCCGCGTGCGCGGCAACGCTCGCGCGCGAATGCGGCGCCACCGTCGTCGCCGCAGGATTTGTAATCGAGTTGACGTTCCTAGACGGCCGCGCGAGACTCGATGGCGTTCCAGTTCATTCGTTGATTGCGTATTAGTGTCGGAGGTCGGGGGTCGTAGAGATCAGACCTCCGCCACCCGACACCCGACACCCGACACCCGACAGCCAAAAACATTCATGTACGACCTCATCGTCATCGGCTCCGGACCGGCGGGCGAGAAGGGCGCTGCGCAGGCAGCGTACTTTGGGAAGAGTGTCGCTCTCATCGAGCGCGAACCGGTCCTCGGCGGCGCGTGCGTCAACACGGGCACGATTCCGTCGAAGACGCTACGCGAGTCGGCGCTGGCTCTCTCCGGATTCCGGCAGCGTGGATTCCGCGAAGGCGCGATCGACATCAACATCAACTGCATCACCGTCGCCGATTTCATGTACCGCAAAGACCACGTCGTCGCGCACGAGTGGAAGCGGATCGAAGACAACCTGCGGCGGCACAAGGTCGATCGCTACCAGGGCACCGCGCGGTTGGTCTCGCCGACGCGCGTTGCCATCACGAATGCCGTCGGCGAACAGACCATCGATGGCAGCATCGTCCTCATCGCCACCGGCTCTTCGCCGCATCGCCCCGATCACGTTCCGTTCGATGGCGACGTCATCTGCGACAGCGACACCATCCTCGGCATCGATCGGATTCCCGAGCGCATGGCCGTCGTCGGTGCGGGCATCATCGGCGTCGAGTACGCGGCCATGTTTGCCGCACTCGGCGTCGATGTGCACCTCATCGACGGCCGCACGTCGCTGCTGCCGAACATTGACCGCGAGATCGTGCGCATCCTCCTCGGCGAGTTCCAGAACCGCCTCGGCATCACCATGCACCTCGGCATTGACGTCGATTCGATCGAACGCTGCGGCAACCAGGCTTCGCTCACGCTGAAAGGCGGCGAGTGCATGGTCATGGACAACGTCCTCTACGCCGCAGGCCGCTCCAGCAATGTCGAAGCCTTGAACCTCGATGGCGTGGGCGTCAAAACCGCGGCGCGCGGACTGATCACCGTCAACGACGACTACCAGACCTCGGTGCCGAACATCTACGCAGCCGGCGACGTGATCGGCTTCCCTGCACTTGCATCGACGTCGATGGAACAGGCGCGCGTGGCCATGGTTCACGCGTTCGATCTCAAGTACAAAACGAAAGTCGCGCCGATCCTGCCGTATGCGATCTACACCATTCCCGAAGTCGCTACGGTTGGACTCAACGAAGAGGATTGCCGCAAGAAGGACATCCCCTGCGCCGTCGGCCGCGCGTTCTATCGCGACAACGCGCGCGGCGAGATCATCGGCGACGTCAAAGGGCTGATCAAACTCGTGTTCGATCCGGAGTCGCGCAAACTCCTCGGCGTCCACATCATCGGCGAGGGCGCGTCCGAGCTGTTGCACATCGGAATGATGGTCATGCAGTTCGGCGGCACGATCAACGCGTTCATCGACTGCGTTTTCAATTTCCCCACGGTGAGCGAGGCCTACAAATACGCGGCCTACGACGGCCTCGGCATGATCAACCGCAAGAGGACCGTCGAGCAGGAGCTGATATGAGGCAGATCGGACTGCTCGCGGAATGACGGCATAACGGAAGCCTGCTCTGCAAGCCGTATAGTGAGTGCTGCCATGGCCCACTACGATCTTGTCATCCGCAACGCGACCATCGTCGACGGCACCCGCGAGCCTCCCTTTCAGGCCGATGTCGCGATTCAAAAAGGCCGCATTCAAAAAATCGGACCCGTTGGAAAGGAGCACTCCGACCGCGTCATCGACGCCTCCGGAAAGATCCTGGCCCCCGGTTTCATCGATGCGCACACCCACGACGACCGGCTGATGCTGTCGGGACCGGACATGTCGCCCAAGGTGAGCCAGGGCGTTACGACGGTGATCGCGGGCAACTGCGGCATCTCACTCGCGCCCGTTTTGCGCCTCGTGCCAAAGCCCGTCACCCCGCCCCTCGACCTGCTCGATGACGAGGGTAGTTGGTTCCGCTTTCCTATGTTCAAGCATTACATCGAGGAACTGCGAAACAAACCGGCCGCGACGAACTGTGCGCTCCTCGTCGGCCACACCATGCTGCGCGTCCAGACGATGGAAGATCTCGAGAAGCCGGCCTCGAAGAGCGAGATTGCGAAAATGCAGAAGCTGGTAGACGAGGCGCTGGAAGCGGGCGCGATCGGCCTCTCGACCGGCCTCTTCTACGAGCCGGCCCGCGCCGCGACTACGGAGGAGGTGATCGAGGTGTGCCGGCCGCTCAGCGCGCGCAACGCGCTCTACTGCACTCACATGCGCAACGAGGCCGAGGGCGTCGTCGATTCGCTCGAAGAGACCTTCCGCATCGGTCGCGAGGTCGCAATACCGGTCGTCGTGTCGCACCACAAGGTGCTTGGGACGCCGAACCACGGCCGCTCCGCCGAGACGTTGCCAATCATCGAGAAGGCGATGCGCTCGCAGGAGATCGGCCTCGACTGCTATCCCTACTGCGCTTCCTCAACCATCCTTTCCTGGAGTCGCGTCGGCATCGCCTCGAAGGTGCTGGTCACGTGGTCCAAAACCCACCCCGAGTTCTCAGGGATGGACCTGAAAGACATCGCGCGAACGATGAATCTTTCCGAAGAAAAAGCAGTCGAGAAACTGCTCCCCGCGGGCGCGATCTATTTCTCCATGGCCGAGACAGACGTGCAGCGCATCCTCGGTTTCGAGCACACGATGATCGGCTCCGACGGGCTGCCGCACGATGCGGCACCGCATCCCCGGCTGTGGGGAACGTTCGCCAGAGTGTTGGGCCACTATCGGCGACTCGGTCTATTTTCTCTCGAAGAAGCAGTTCACAAGATGACCGGTTTGACCGCCAGGACTTTCGGCCTCGCCGGCCGCGGCGCGGTGAAGGAAGGCTTCGCCGCGGACCTGGTGCTCTTTGACGATGCGACGATCGACGAGGCGGCGAGCTTTGAGAAGCCCGTCGCTCCGGCGAAGGGAATCGACACGGTGATCGTCAACGGTGAACCGGTGTGGCGCGAGGGCCGGCCCACCGGCGCACGTCCCGGCCAGGTGCTGACGCGAACACCATCGCACTGAAGAGCTACGCCTCCAGCTCCAGCTTCACCAATGGCGAACCCTTCGTCACGTGCACGTTCGGCTGCAGTTCGAACGAATCGTCCGTGTCGCTGGCACCGCCGAGGAGGAGGCAGAGGCGGGCTAGTTCCTTGAAGGCGGCGGGCTCGCCGGTGAACGTCACGCCGGCGGCGTCGGCGCGGACGGTCAGTGGCGTTCGCATCAAACCGTCCAGCGCCATCATGGCCAGGTCGTAATTCATTCGTCTTCTCCCCGGTAAACGACGGAGTTTTTCTCCGTCTCCTGCAGCAGGACTTCGTACAACATGCCCTCGGTGATCGCCGGCGCGAGCTGTTGCCAGAACGCACGCGCTAGGTTCTCCGCAGTCGGAATCACGCCCTGCAGAAAATCGACATCCTCGTTGAGATTGGTGTGATCGACGCGATCGATGACGCGGCGGCGAACGACGTCCTTCAGCAATTTCAGATCGATCACCATGCCCGTCTCCGGATCGATCGTTCCCTTCACGCTGACGTGGATCACGTAGTTGTGGCCGTGGCCGCGCGGGTTGTCGCACTTGCCGTAGACGCGGCGATTCCAATCGGCGTCGTACTTTGGGTTGTTCAGCCGGTGCGCGGCAGAGAACGTGAGTCGGGCGGTGATGATCATGAGCGGAATCTACAACGTCACGCCCGCTAGTGCCGCGCGGATCTCGTTCTGCTGCGCCGCCAGCTTTGCGCGGATCTTCAGAAATCGCGCGTCGCTCTGCAGAAATCCGAAGAGCGGATTGGAGAGGACGTAGCTCGCGGTCGGCTCCTTGCGCGCCGCCGCGCGTTCGAGGGCGTCGTTGACGCCGCGCGCGTCACCATCCATCGCCGCGATTTCGGCGACGCTCGTCCAGTAGTCGTCACCCGGTTTCGAGGCCGCCTCGGCGACTTTGAGTTCGTCGGCAGCGGCTGCCTTGTTGCGCGATTGCGCCGCGATGTAGGCCTTGAGAATGTGAGCGCCGTACTTTGGATCCGACTGCTCCAGCTTCTTCAGCTCGAGGCCGGCCATCTCCGTCGAATGCCGGAGAACGGCGATGCGGCCGATCTTGAGCGCGAGCGACGGATTGTGCGGCATGCGTTGCTCGTCGTCGTAATACTTGTCGGCGGCGCTGTCGATCCGGCCGGAAGCCACGAGCGCATCGGGAGCGTGTACGGCGCTGGCGTCCGAGGTGCCGAGGCGTTTCAGCGCGGCAGTGAAGCGATCGTTGTCACCGGCGGCAAGCGCGTAACGTCCGATCGTATTGAGAGCATCGACGTCGGAATGTTCGTGTTGCAGAACGGCCGCGTACGACGTGAACGCGGACGTGAGGTCGCCCGAGGCGAGACTTGCGCGCGCGACGCGGCGCGACGCATCCATGTTCGCAGGATCGAGCGCGACGATCTGCTTCGCGGCGGCGACCGCGTCTGCATCTTTTCCCTTCGAGTCGAAGTAGCGGAACGCCATCAGTTGCGCCGGCAGGAAGTGGCTGTCCGCCTTGATTGAATTTCGCAGCGCGGCGTCGGTCGTCGCATCATCGTTCGCCGCATGCGCGGCGACGGCGTCTGCAAACGCGTTGTACGCGTCGGCGCTCGCCGCGCCGCGCGGTGGAATCTTCAGGTCGGCGGCGATCCACGAGACGAGCGACTGAATTCCGCTCGATGCATCGATCAACGCCGCTGCCTGTCCCTCGGCCGGCTTCTTCGAATCGGTGACCGGCACGATCTGCGGCGCCGCCGCACCACCGGTCAACTTCGCGGTGTAGGCGCTTACGTCCGCCGCCTTCGCATCAACCACGCGTACTTCGGGAAATGACCGCAGGATCTCCGCGGCTGCCAGCCGGATTGCATCCGCACGCTGCTGCATGGCCGGATCCGGCGGATCAACAAGAAACGGCTCGATGACGACCTTGCGCGGCGTTGCTGCCGTCGCCGGAAGCAAGCCTTCTGCTTTCTTCACCACGATCGGCGCCGCATCGCGATTCCGATTGCGCATCCAGACGAAGCCCGACGCTCCGCCGATGACGATGACCGCAGCTGCGGCAATCGACGCAAAGCGCGACCGCTTTTTCTTTCGCACCATGCGCGCGCTGGCCTCGGCTTCCGCCTCGGCCGCCAGGCGCGCAGCCTCTTCCGCTTCCGCAGCAGCGCGTTCCGCAGCCTCGGCCGCTTCGCCTTCCGGCGCGATCGAAAACAACTTCACGCCCGCGCGCGCGCCAGCATCGCGCAACCGAGCGGCGACCTTGCCCTTCTTCACGAACGCTTCGCTGATGTACAGCTTCGCCGGATCGAGCTGCTTGAGAATCTCGTACGCCTTCTCGACCGCCGGCCCGGCCGCGGCGCCGTCGTGCGTCTCCACTTCACCGAAGTGCAGCAGCAGTCGCACCGGAATCGCTTCGCCATCCTGCTGCTCGGGCGAAAAGTCGAACTCCCCTTTCCGCCCCGCTTCGAGCGCGTTCTCGAGCGACGGCAACTCGCCTACGAAGCGCGGTCCGAACGGATCGACGACCTGCCCGTCGAAGAGGTAGACCGCCTCGCCGAGGATCTGCTGCATGCGCGCGGCAGACTTCGCGGCAGCGGCGGGATCGAGGGCATTCACCTCATCGTGATTCGCAACGTCCGCAACGAAGATGATCGACTGCCGCGCCTGCACCGCGTGGCGCGCATTCGCGACGACCGTGAGCGCGGCGCGGGCCGTCTCGTTCGACCACTCCACGACATTGCCGTCGACTTTGACGATGTCGTCGATGATCGCTTTCGCATCTTTGTAGCGCCGATAGGGATCGCGAAAAAAACATTTGCCCAGGACGTTGAGCACCGCATTGTCGATGGCGGGATTCACGGCCTTCGGCGATGGCGGCTGCTCGTTGACGATCTTGTTCGCGATCTCCGCGGCGCTCGCGGCGAGGTACGGCCGCCGGCCCGTCGCTACCTCGTACATGATCACGCCCATCGAAAAGACGTCGGTGTGGGGCGTCACCATCTGATTCGTGATCTGTTCCGGCGCCATGTAGCTGACGGCGTTCGGATCGTTGCCCTTCTGCGAAAACGCTGAACCCTGTCCTTCGCGGCGCGGCAGGAAAGTCAGCGCGTTGAGACCGGCCAGCTTCACCTGACCATTCGCGGCGACGAGCACCGAGTCACCGGCGATGTTGAGATGAAATACATTCTTCGCCTGCATCAACTTCACGGCGTCGGCGAGTTGATAGGCGACGCGAAAGAACTCCGTCCGCTCCGCCGCGCGTCCGCGAAAGGCAGTGGCGATCGGAAGGCCGTCGAACCACTCCATGATCATCACCAGCGCGTCGTCGGCAGGACAGATTTCGAGGATGGTGACGATCGAAGAGTGGTAGAGCGCCGCGCCTTGCCGGATCTCGCGGATGACCGACTCGCGGCGCGCGGGATCGTGCGGCAGTTGCTTGGTGAGGACTTTCAGCGCGACCGTCTTGCCGTTGCGCGTGTCTTCGGCGCGCCACACCGAGGCGCCCACACGCTCGAGAAGCCGAAACAACGCAATCGTCCCGCCTGCGACGAACGGATCGATAGTGGACATGTGCGCGAATTATATAGATCGTCCTGGGAGCTAAAGTGCTCTCAGGTGCAAAAGGTCTGCGCCGCCTTCGACCGTGTCGCCGGCTTTGACGAAAATCTCGTCGATGACGCCGTCCGCGGGCGCGGGGATCTCGTTCTCCATCTTCATCGCTTCGAGGACGAGCAGACCCGTTCCGCGTTGGACTTCGGCACCTTTTTCGACCAGCACGCGAGCGATGCGGCCGGGCATGAGCGCTTTGATGATGCCGCTGTCGCCGAGGTGATCGTCGCCTCGCTTGCGGCGGAGGGCGAGTGGATCGACGATCTCGACGTCGAGCCGCGACGCCCCGATCGTGATCTGGTGCGTCGTCCCTTCGCGGTGATGCGCGAGCAGAAACTGCGTGCCGTCTTCGAGGCGCAACGATCGCAATCCGCCGGCGGTGATCAGATCCGCGACGATCCAACGCTCACCGATTCTGACGCGATACGCGCTGCCATGCCGTTCGACCTCGAGCGGAATCTCTTCGTCGCGATAGCGGGCGGAGAAGATCAATCGCGCCCCCGCATCGCTTCGATGCGCGCCGCCTGCCGCCAGCGCGAGACGGTTTCTTCCGGCAGACGCACGTTCTGCGCGTCCTCGAACGCAATGATGGCCGCGGCGAAGAGTGCGGCATCGTGCGCAGCTTCATCAGCCGGACGATGTTCGAGATCGAGCTGCGGCAGGATGCGATCGATGAAGCCGGTGTCAAAGTTCGCGGCGCGAAAATCGGGGTGTTGCATGAGAAAGCTGAAGAACGGGATCGTGGTCTTGATGCCGTCCACGCGATATTCCTGCAACGCGCGCAGCATGCGATCGATGGCCTCGCCGCGGGTCCCGGCGTGGCAGACCAGTTTCGAGAGCATCGGGTCGTAGTAAACCGGCACGGTGTAACCGGCATAGACGCCGTTGTCGTTGCGCACGCCCGGCCCCTGCGGCAATTCGAGATGCCGAATCAACCCCGGCGATGGCGCGAACTTCCTCGCCGGATCCTCGGCATACACGCGGCACTCAATGGCGTGCCCGTTCGGCACAAGATCGCTCTGCGCGAATCCGAGTTTCTCGCCGCGCGCGACGCGGAGCTGCGCTTTGACGAGATCGATCCCCCACACCATCTCCGTGACCGGGTGCTCGACCTGCAGCCGCGTGTTCATTTCGAGGAAGTAGAACTGTTTGTCCGGTCCCATCAGGCACTCGATCGTGCCCGCGGAGTAGTAGTTGACCGCGGCGGCGGCCTTCACCGCCATCGCGCCGAGGCGCTCGCGCAACTCGGCGTCGACGACGGGCGACGGACTCTCTTCGACGACTTTCTGATTGCGCCGCTGCAACGTGCATTCGCGCTCGCCGACGTGGATGACGTTGCCGTGCTGATCCCCGAGGATCTGAACCTCGATGTGGCGCGGCGACGCGATGAATTTCTCCGCGTAGACGGCGGCATCGCCGAAGAACGATTGCGCTTCGCTGGTGACGCGATCGAACGATGATTTCAAATCGTCCGCATGCTCGACGAGGCGCATCCCTTTCCCGCCGCCGCCGGCCGAGGCTTTGATCATGATCGGGAAGCCGGCGTCGCGCGCGAACGCTTCGATCTCGTCGAACGATTTGACGGCCTCCGTCAGCCCCGGAACGACCGGCACGCCCGCGGCCTGCATCCGCTGCCGCGACTCGGTCTTCGATCCCATCGCTTCGATCGATTCCGGCGACGGGCCGATGAAGATGATGCCGGCATCGCGGCAGGCCCGAGCGAAGTTGGCGTTCTCGGCGAGGAAGCCGTAGCCGGGGAGAATGGCCTCGGCGCCGGTCTTCTTCGCAGCATCGAGAATGCGGTCGATGCGCAGGTAACTTTCGCGCGACGGCGCGGGCCCGATCGGCATCGCTTCGTCGGCGTAGAGAACGTGCAGCGCGGCGCGGTCGGGCTCGGAGTAAACGGCCACCGTCGGGTAGCCAACTTCGCGGCAGGCGCGCATGACGCGGACCGCGATCTCGCCGCGATTCGCGACCAGGACTTTCATCGCGGCGCATTGTAATCGCTGCTAACATCCGCGCCCATGGCCGACGAACCCCTGCACGATCAGCGCACCCAGATCCTTTCGGGCGTCGTCAAAACGCTGCTCGACGATCTGAAAAGCGGAGCCGGCGACAAAGACCGCCGCCGCCAGGTCGAAGAGTGGATGCGCACGCTGGCCGAGAAGTATCCGGAGTTCCAGATCGAGTCCGGCCTGCGCGACTACTACCTCGCCGAGGCCGAACGTCTGCGGGTCGATTTCGAGAAAGCCGCGGAACTCAACGAGAAGCTCGCGCTGGGACGGTCGATCGAAGGATTTCTGGATCGCGCCGCGGACTACGCGAAGCGGATCGCCGAGAAGTAGTTAGTAAGCCTCATCACGGCGGAGCACGTGCAGAATCTGCATGGCGCGGCGATCGTGATCGAGACGGAACAGCACACGCCACTTCTACCCGAAGTCTGTACTCAGGTGGTGTGATGTCTTGAAGCCGGCGCACGTCGCCTTTGGACTCGCTTGCAAACGCTTCCACCGCCTGCCGGACCCTATGCTGTTCCCCGCGGTCGAGACGAGCCAGCTCCTTCAGAGCCCGCGGCGCCCAGATCCCTTGCCAGCTCATGCCAGCCCGAGGCGCCGCATGGCCTCATCGTGGGGGATTCCTTTCCCTTCTTCGATCTCGCGAAGTGCCTCTGCGACAGCTGCGCGTTCTTCGTCGGTTTCCGGTTCGTCATCGAACGGGATGTCGCGCAAAGCGAGCGGAATGGAGTCGGAGGTGGAGTTCAGCGCTTCGAGAACGCGCAGCGCGGTAGGCACATCTTCGCTGGGCAGCGATTCGATGAGGTCGTGCAGCTTCGTTCGCGCTTCGGCAGTTGTCATGCTCTTTGGTGCCCAAGGCCGGACTCGAACCGGCACGGATTTCTCCACACGCCCCTCAAACGTGCGCGTCTACCAATTCCGCCACTTGGGCTTTAAAGAACGCTGCTACTTCTTGGCTGGAGTTGCCGGCGCTGAGGGTGCGCCGCTCATGACCGAGGAGCGCGGGCGAGCCTGAAGGATCGCCAGCGTGAGCGAGGTGATGACAAAGAGGACGAAGAAGCTGGTCGTCAGCTTGTGCAGGAGCGTGGTCGCCGCGCGCGCCGAATGCGGTCTGCGAGCCGCCACCGCCGAACGCACCCGCGAGATCCGCCCCCTTCCCCTGCTGCAGAAGGACGACGAGGATCAGGAACAGGCTGATGACGATGTGCAATATGACAAGAAGTACGATCATGGATTCTCCGAAGCGAAGCTGCTAACGGGGCAAGGGGGCGAATTCTTCCCGGAATGGCACCGGGTGTCAAGGCTGCGCCGGAAGCCTCTTCATCGCCTCGGCGAGCGCCAGAAACTTCTTCGAATCGAGGCTCGCGCCGCCGACCAGAAAGCCGTCGATGCGGCCGTGTTCGATGAGGTCATCGACGTTGTCCGGCGTGACGCTTCCGCCGTAAAGGATCGGCGTTCGCTTCGCCATTCCATCGGGCCAGAAACGTTCGAGCGCGTTGCGAATCGCACCGACGATCTCCGCGACCATGTCGCCGGTGGCGTTGCGTCCCGTGCCGATGGCCCAGATCGGTTCGTACGCGACGATGATTTCGTTCGCGTTCGCAAGCTGCGGGATTGCGGCGGCGCGGAGTTGATCGGAACAAAAACTGACCGCGTGACCGCGCTCGCGCTGCTGTTCGTTCTCGCCAATGCAGAGGACGGGCATCAGTCCTGCGTCGATGACCATCGCCAGCTTGCGAGCGATGAGTGCGTCGTCTTCACCGTAAATCGTTCGCCGCTCGGAGTGACCGATGATGACGAAACGTGCGCCGCAATCGCGCAGCATGTCGGCGGAGATTTCGCCGGTGAAGGCGCCTGATTTTTGATCCGCGCAGTTCTGCGCGCCGGCGTTGGCGAACTTCGCGGCGACCTCTTTCAGGTAGACGAACGGTGGCGCAATGACGGCATTCGTGTCACTCACTGCCTCGAGATACGTGGCGATGCCTTCCGGCGGGATGTTCATCTTCCAGTTGGCGATCAGGTAGCGGTTGGGCATTCAGCAAGAGAGTTTACGAGAGCTGAACCACAAAGACACAAAGGGCACGAAGAAACCCTCTTTGTGTCCTTTGTGCCTTTGTGGTGAAAACGATTTTCAGGATGACAGCGAGTACCGGTTCTTCCCTGCCCGCTTCGCTTCGTAGAGCCGTTCATCCGCGCGGCGGATGACATCCGCGGCCGTGCTGTCGGTGCGCTGGTAGTCGGCGATGCCGAGGGAGATCGAGCAGCGGATGGAGCCTTCGTCGTCGGCGGGGATGGTCAACATGCGGACTTTCTGCAGGATGCGGTCGGCCACGGCGCAGGCGCCGCCAAGGTCGGTGTGCGGGAGGATGATCGCGAACTCGTCACCGCCGAAGCGGGCAAAGAGATCTGGAGGACGGAGCGTCTCGCGCACCGCGCCGCAGAGCTCCGAGAGAACGACGTCGCCGACCGTGTGGCCGAAGTTGTCGTTGATCGCTTTGAAGTCGTCGATGTCGAACATCAATAATGTGAGTGGAAGCGAGTAGACGCGGGCACGCTCCATCTCCTGCGGCAGCTGGCGGCGGAAGTAGCGCTTGTTGGCGATGCCGGTGAGGTCGTCGGTGTCCGCGAGACCCTGGATTTGTTCGCGTGCGCTGAGCTGACCGATGAGCAGCGACACCTGCGCCGCGAAGATCTCGACGATCTGCCGCTCCTGTTCGCCGAACGGCTCGCTGCGATAGACGAGCAGCACGCCGCTGCTGCGGTTCTCGACGGTGATGACGGCGTGCGTGGAGTGCTCGATGCTGTCGCCGCTACCGCGCCGCGGAAGATCGCTGCGCTCCGCTTTGACGATGACGTCCGCTGCGGCGAATGACACCGGGATCATCGTCTCCAGCGTGCGCCGCAAGCTCTCGATCAGCGCCGGGCCGATAAGTGATCCGGCATCTTCGCGCGTGACGACGTAAAGGTCGAGGTTCTGCTCGAGCATCACCGCGGCGGCGAGATCGAAATCGATGGCGTGATCGAGCGCGCGGAATGACGAGACGAAGAGGTCGGCGATGTTGTCGGCGCGCGTGGCGGGGCCGGTGAGCTCGCGGATCAGCGACAGGACCCCGGCGATCGGTTGCTGCTCGTCACGTCTCACGGATGGCTGAATTATACGGAGCACCTATAATCCGATGCCATGACCATGCCCGAGTCGGAGGCGATTCCATTCGAGCCGCAGGACTTACGCGGCGAGCGCCTCCTCGTGCTGGCGCCGCATCCGGACGATGAAGTGATCGGTTGCGGCGGCCTGGTGGCGCTCCATCTGCGCGAAGGCCGGAAGGTGCACGTGGTCGTGGTGACGGATGGCGCGCAGGCCGGCGTCGCGTCCCAACGCGAAGCGGAGTCGCGCGCCGCGCTCGCGCTACTCGGCGACGCCACGATCGAGTTTCTCGGATTTCCGGATCGCGGACTATCGAACGCGCACGAATTCGGTGACCGTCTCGCCGCGATTCTTCGGGAGCTGAAGCCGGATCTGATCGCGGTTCCGAGTCCGCTGGAGATTCATCCCGATCATGTGGCGTTGTCGCGCGCCTTCTGCGATCTGATCGCGCGCGATGCATCGCTCTTCGCCGATCTGGCCGTGGCGCGCGTCGCGTTCTATGAAGTCAGCGCTCCGCTGCGGCCGAATGCGCTCGTCGATATCACGTCGGTCGCTGACGCGAAGTACGCGGCGATCGCAACGCATGAATCGCAATCGGCCGTTCGCGACTACACGTCGTACGCGCGTGGACTGAACGCATGGCGGACGATGACGCTGCCGTCGCACGTGAAGTTCGCCGAGGCGTATTGGACGACGCCCTTGCCATCGCTGCGCACGACGCCGTTTAGCGCACTGCGCGAGGCGATGGGGCCAAGTCGTCTTGATGTCGTCGACGAGCCGCTGCCGATCAGCGTCATCGTGCGGACGAAGGATCGGCCGGCGCTTTTGGCCGAGGCGATTGCATCGATTCGCGCGACCGGCTATCCGGCGGAGATCGTGGTCGTGAATGACGGCGGCGCGCATCCGAATGTCGATGGCGTCACATTGATCGAGCATAAGACATCGCGCGGGCGTTCCGAGGCCGCGAATGCGGGCGTGAAAGCGGCGAAGAATGCGTACGTCGCCTTTCTCGATGACGACGACCTCTACTACCCCGAGCATCTGGCGACGCTTGCGAATACGGCGCGCGGATCGAATGCGACCGCGTGGTACAGCGATGCCGTCTCCGCATTCATCGATGGCGCCGAGCGCAAGCCGATGCGCATGTACGCGCGCGATTTCGATCGTGAACTGCTGCTCGTCGACAACTTCATCCCGCTTCCCACTCTCTTGCTTCGCCGCAGCGATTTCCTCGACCTCGGCGGCTTCGACACTGCCTTCGATCTCTTCGAGGATTGGGACTTTCTGATTCGACTGTCGCAGCGCGGCGAATTCGTTCACGTGCCGCGCATCACCTGCGAGATCCGCCACATCAAAGGCGGTGGCTCGATCGTCCTGGAAAATCCCGAGGGGTCGCCGAAGTTTCGCGACGCCCGGCTTCAGGTGTGGCGAAAACACGCCGCGCTCATGGGCGAGAACCTCTTCGCGAACGTATTCGAACGGGAGAAACGGCGCACGGTGATGCTCGAAGGCGATCTCGTGGAAACCCGCGGCGGGCGCAGCCGGATTGAACAGGAAGTGGCGCGGCTCGAACGCGACAAGCAATCGCTGATCGCGCAGATCGGCACGCTGAGCGAACGGATCAACGAAACGATGATGCGCATCAGTCACCTCGAAGGCGCGAACGCGGAGATTCGCGGCGCGCTCGACGGCGCGAACCGCGAGCGATACGCGGCTACGACGCGGTTGACCGAGGTCGAGCCGGCACTGGTCGAACTGCAGCGCACGAACGGCGCGCTGCATGCCGAGGTAGCGAGGATGCAGAACCTGCTCGACGCGATTTTCAAATCGCGCACGTGGAAGCTGCACACGATGGTCGAACGCGTGAAGGGACGCGGATGACGCGTGCGCTTCTCGTGTGTCCGGAACCGATTAGCCACGGCCAGCCGGCCGGTGTCGGCATTCGATTTCTGGAGATGGCGAAGGTCCTGCGCGCCGACGGCCACGAGGTGACGATGCTCTCGCGCGATGCCGGAGCCGTGCCCGGCTGCCGCGTCGATGCGATCACGCCGGAGACACTGCAGCGCTACACCGCCGAAGCGGATGTCGCTGTCGTGCAGAGCCACGCCGGGAATGACCTCTTCGCACACGGACGCGCGATTCCGACCGTCGTGGATCTTTACGATCCCTTCATCATCGAAAACCTGACCTACTACGTGACACGCGGCGCCGAAGTGTTCACGCACGATTATGCGACGCAGATGCGGTTGCTGTTGGGAGGCGATCTTTTCCTCTGCGGGTCCAACGCACAACGCCTCTTCTACCTCGGCGCGCTGCTCATGGCCGGCCGCGTGAATCCGATCGCATTCGGCAACGATCCGCATTTCGACGCGCTGATTCGCATTGCGCCATTTGGCGTTCCTCCTGCGAACGCGGCCATCTTGCCCGCGGCCGATTCCGGCAGAGATGTCCTCTTCGGCGGCATCTACGATTGGTACGATCCGATCCTGGCAATCGACGCGATTGCCATCGCGCGCGCGACACTGCCCGATCTGACGCTGACGTTCACCAAGCATCCGAATCCTTCGCTGACGCCGCAAGGCAAACTTGCCGAAGCAATCGCCCATGTCAAACGAAACCGCTACGACTTTGTCCGCTTTCAACCGTGGGTCGCGTACGAAGAGCGCGCAGCGTTCTACGGCCGGTTCGGCGCGGGCTTGCTGACGTACCCGCAATCGATCGAGACCGATCTGTCGATGCGGATCCGCGTCTACGATTACCTCTGGGGCGGATTACCGGTCGTCACGAGCAGCGCACCCGGCACTGACGAGGTGCTGACGAAGTATCGAGCCGGTGTGATCGTGCGCTCCGCGTCGGCAAGCGATTTCGCCGAAGCCCTCGTGCACGCGTTGGGCGATACAAGCATGCGCGATGGCGCACGGCGGTTCGTCGAAGACCACCAGTGGCAGCGCACGCTCCAGCCGCTCGTCGATTTCGTTCGTGCGCCGCGTATCGATCCGCAGAAGGACGCGTTCGCGGCGGCGATGCAGGTGCCCGAGCATCCGCGCTCGTTTTTTGACCGCGTGAAGCGCCGGCTCGGAGGCTTGCCCTGAGCACGCCGGTCGCCGACATCATCATCGTCAACTGGAACAGCCGCGAGGACACGCTGGCGTGTCTCGACGCGGTGTCGCGTCAACTCACGAACGACGCGATGATTACCGTCGCCGATAACGGCTCGACCGACGGCAGCATCGGCGCGATCGCCGGCCGCTATCCAGACGTTCGCCTGCTCCCGCTCGGCAAGAACCACGGTTTCACCGGCGGCATCGTTGCAGCGCTGGCGCGTTCCTCCGCGCGCAATGTGATTTTTCTCAACAACGACGCGGTGCCGGAGCCTGGCTGGCTATCGGCGCTCGTCGAGGCAATCGAGAGTGCTCCCGATGACGTCGTCTCCGTCGGCGGCAAGATCGTCGATCCGACTGGAGAATTGATCGACTTCATCGGCGGTGTACTCACCTTCGACGGACATGCGCTCCAGAACGGATTCCGCTATCCGTTACCGTCGCGCGACGATCCGCCGGCGGGCTCGGACCTCCTCTTCGCGTGCGGCGGCAACATGATTTCGCGCCGCGAGCCGCTCCTCGCGCTCGGCGGATTCGACGACGACTATTTCGCCTACCTCGAAGACGTCGACTTCGGCTGGCGAACCTGGCTCGCGGGTTCCCGCGCGACGTATGAGCCGCGCGCCGTGGTCCGCCACAAGTCGAGTGCGACCAGCCAGCGCCTCGGCGATTTCGAGCGCGGCATTCTCTTCGAACGAAACGCTCTGCAGACGGTGCTGAAAAACTTTGAATCGATTCACGAAGCGTCGTCCGCGCTCTTCACCTTCTTCGCACGGCTTCATCACTACGCGACCACACGCAACGCGAATGCGAGCGAGTTGACGCGCGAGCCATTCTCGAAGGCTTCCAAGTCGTCGCGCAGCCTCGCGGGCCGTGTCCGACGCAGACTTTTCGGGAGCAAACCGCTGGCGACGATCGACGATCCGTTGACGACCATGCAGTTCCGCGCATTCGAGTGGGTGATGGCGCACGGCGATCGCATCGCCGCGAAACGCGCTGCCGTTCAGAAACTGCGGCGCCGCAGCGATCGCGAAATCTTCGAGCGCTTCCCGCTGCAGATCGTGCCGACCTATCCCGGCGACGAAGCGCTCATGCGCGGCGCGCTCTTCAACCTTCTGCGGCCGTCGCTGCCGGCGATCGAGCGGACGCTGTCCGATATCATGCGATCGTGACGCGGTCGGCCTGGTGGCGTCGTTTTTCCGTGCGCGGTGTGTTCTGGCGGCAGCTGCTTCGCTTCGCCATCCTCCACACGCCGCCGTGGATCGAGCCGATCGTCATGGCCTTCTGGTCGGCGTTTTTTCTACTGTGGGGTCCCGGCCGCCGCGGTGTGATGCGCAATCTGAAAGTGATCAAGCCCGGCTCGTTCGCCATCGCCAATTTCTTTCGCTGCTACCGAGTCTTCTGGAACTACGCCTGGACGATTGCCGACAACGTTCGCTTCAAGGAGCTGCGCACAATTCCTGATTGGGAGTTCGCCGGCCTCGATCACTTTCAGGCGATGCAGGCCAGCAACGGCGCGATTCTCCTGACCGCGCACATGGGCAGCTACGACCTCGGCGCGCATCTTTTCTCCGAGACGTCGACGCGCCGCATCGTGATGGTGCGCGCCCCCGAAGAGGAGCTGGAGACGAGGGAGTTCGAGGAGCAGCACGGCGCGGAAGGATTGCGAATCGAGTTCAACACGCGCGCGACCGAGCTTGCGTTCGATTTGCTGGACACCGTGCGCGAAGGAGCGATCGTTGCGATTCAGGGCGATCGCGTCGTGAGATCGATCAGCACGCTGCCGGCGACATTGTTCGCAAGAGCTGCGGCCGTTCCCGCCGGTCCGTTCGCACTGGCGATGGCAGCGCGCGTGCCGATCTACCCTGTCTTCGTCGTGCGCATCGGACGACGGCGCTACCGGCTGGTGACGTCGCGGCCGATCGAGATCACGCGTAGCCGCAACCGCGAGGATGATTTCGCGCGCGCCGTCGCGCAGTGGATGACGGAGCTCGAAGATGTCGTTCGCAGCTACTGGTATCAGTGGTTCACATTCGAGCCCTACTGGCCGGAGGCCGCGTCGTGAACGTCGTAACGGATAAACCGGAAGCGCGCTGGTTGCCGTCGCGACATCACTTCGCGCTGTCCCGGCTGATCGCATACGCGAAGCTGCGGGGCGCGCGTGCGATTGCGAACAACGCAGAGCACCTGATTCTCCCGATCGATCGCGATCAGACCGCCGTGGAGATGAACAGCGTCGCGGTCTGGGTTTTTTTCACGACCGTTTGCTACATCGCGGCGACGTTGCCGCTGATCCTGCCGGCCGCGATCGTCGTCGCCATTCCGTTGGCCGCGATCGTTCTGCAGTTCCCGATCGTCGTCATCGGTCCGATCGTGCGGATGATGATCGGCGATGGGGACCACATCAAAATCATTTCGGCGATCACGATGGTGTTGCTCGTGATTGCATCGGCGTACTTTGCCGTTTCGACTTCGTGGCCGCGTTACGTGGCGTGGTTGTTCTTCGCGGTCCTCATCGTGAACGGCACCGCGGCGATTCTCGTCTGGCTCCTGCGCGACGGCATGCGCGAGGCGGAAGAACGATGCGCGCGCTGATCCTCTGGTTTGCGTCTTTCGCGACGCTGCTGATTCCGATTCTGCTGATCGTGCTCTTTCCGGCATGGTGGCCGATTGCGATCGGCGTCATGGCGCTATCGCACGCGCTCGTACTCTGGCCGACGCTCCGTCCGAACTCGCAATGGCTGGGACCTGTGATCACGGCGTTCGAATCGACATCGAACGAAGTGTGGCTGACGATCGATGATGGTCCGACCGGCGACACTGCGGCGCTTCTCGACGCGCTCGACGCGCGCAACGTCAAAGCGACGTTCTTCGTGAAAGGCGCGCTCTGCGCGGAACAGCCGGAACTCGTGCGGCAGATGCTCGCACGCGGCCACACGGTTGCGAACCATTCGGAGACGCATCCATCGGGCGCTTTCTGGTGCCTTCCGCCGGCTGCGATCGCGCGGCAGATCGATGAATGCAACGCGGCGCTGACGACGATTACCGGCGTGACGCCGCGCCTTTTTCGCGCGCCGGTCGGGATGAAGAATCCATTTGTTCATCCGATCCTTGTGCGCCGAGGCATGACGCTGGTCGGCTGGAGCGTGCGCGGCTTCGACTCCTTTGGTGACGACGTCGAGCGCGTCGTGCAACGAATCGTGCCGCGCGCGGGGGGTGGATCGATCATCGTCATGCACCAGGGCCGCGATTTTTCCGTGGCCTGCATCAGCCGCGTGGTGGACGAGATGAAGGCGCGCGGCTATTCGTTCGTGATCCCCAAGATCGAACGTCTGAAAACGAACAGGTAGTTGTTGAACGGAGTCCGCCCATACAGCGGCACGACCTCGGCTTCAAACTCCGCGAATGGCCGCACGATCTCTTCGCGCGTCAGGAAATGCAGCCGCTCCGCGCGCAGCCAGCGCACCGCGCGCGAAAACGTTTCCTGCGCGTACGTGAGCCGGTAACGCCAGCTCCCATCACGCACGGCGTCGCGGATGATGACGGTGGTCGCATTTGCAGCGGCGGCTGCGAGGATCGCCGCCTGATCAGCGCTGCGAAAGTAATGCAGCAGATCGAGCAGGACGACCGTGCCGCCGGCCGCGATCGCCGCACGCGCGTCGGCGACTTCGAAGGTCGCGTCATGCACGACGGCCGCGGCCACGGCGATCTTGCGTTCATCGTGATCGATGCCACGGATCGGCGCGACGAAACCGCGCATCCGCAGATACGCCGCGAGAACTCCGACGCCGCAGCCGACGTCCAGCGACGAGTCCGTGCTGTCACCGATGCGCTCGAACGCAGCGGCGTACACCGGATCGATGCGCAATTTCGCGCGGACGTACGTGCGCAGAAATCCCGACGGATATTGTGCGGCGATACGGCTCGCGACATCGTCCGTGGTCACGGCGAAAGATGCTCGATCAGGTCGATCAGCTCGGTGAGATTGAAAGGTTTCGGCAGGATCGCCGAGGCGCCGAGTTGCAGGATTGCCTGCGGCTCGACGTGCAGGTGCGCGGAGAGAACGATGACCGGAACCGTTCCGAGAAAGCCGGTCTCTTTGAGGCGCTGGAGAAAATCCCAACCGTTGACGCCGGGCATGGCGAGATCGAGGAGGATGACGTCGGGACGATGAATGGTCAGCGCACGATGACCTTCGCCGCCGTCGCTGGCGAGCAGCACCTGAAATCCGGCCTGACGCAGCGCGGCGGCGAGCATGCCGCGCAACGGTAAATCGTCGTCGATGACGAGAATGCGTTTCCGGTCAACGTCAGCGATTCGTTTCTCGCCGCCGGTGCTCTGATTCTGAACCTGGTTCATGCCGCGCCCGCGCCTTCCATTCTAGCGACTGCTGAGACCGACATGCAGAACGCTGGCCACACGTCCGTCAGAACAAATCGCTGTCGCCGTACGTGTAGTAAAAGCGTTCGGCGATGCGCGCGCTGGCGTCGGGCAGATCGAACGGAACGCACATCAAAGACAAATCCTGCGGATCCGGCCTCGACTCGAATTGCATCCCGTGCAAAACGCGATCGAACCACGCCGGCCGCGGGGGAAACCAACCGTCGATGCGATCGACCGCGTAGCTCGGCACGACATGCCGCAGAAGCACGTCGGCTGCCTGCGGATATCGCGGATCGAAGAGCGCATCTCCCCACGATAATCGCGAGTCGCGAACGCCGAAGACGCTCCATCCCACCAAGCGACGCCACTTGCGGATGGCGACGATGAAGTACGAAACGTCGGGACATTCGAGATAGCGCCAACGGAGATAGCGCGCATCGCGCCGGACTAGAAATCGGTACGCGGGGGCGACGCGCGCGAAGAAGTCGTCGAACTCGCGACCAGCATCCTTCGCCAACTCCAGCTGCCATCCGCGCAGCAGCCGTTCGCGGCGCGTGATCGGTTCAAGCGGACTGCGCACGAGATCGCGGACGCGATACGGCGCCGGCTCCACGGCGTCGCTGCCGAGGAAGCGAACGGAGAGTTGGCGATGCGAATCGGTCGTGAAGCCGTAGTTGAAGGCGACCTTGCCTCGGCAGAAGGCATCGTAAAAGTGCTGCGCGGTCCGCGCGAGGATGCTGGTCGGCCCGCGACCGACCTGGCGCACGGAACGGTCGGTCATGATGTCGCCGATCTGATTCGCGAGGAACTCGCGGCCGTCCTCGACCATCGCCACCGGATAGCCGGCGTACTGCGCGACGAGTTGGCCGCTCGCGTCGAACGTCAACGCGATGCGCTCGTTGCCGTACGGATTGCGCTGATACTCCCATCGAAAATGCTCGACGCCCCGCGATGCATGCGGAAAGGCGCGATGGAAAAGTTGGAGGATCTGTTCTTCGTCGCCGGCGTGAAACGCGCGCGATGTGAACCGCGAATCAACGGGCATGCGTCGGCTCGACCGAGCGGATGGCGCGGAAGTTCGCCGGCGCACCGGCGCGGCGCTTGGCGACGATGCGGATCGATCCGGAGAAAAGCAGCAACGGATCGGGCAGCACTTTCAGAAGCATGCGCACGAGCGGCGCGATCGCGGGCCAGCGCATCGCCACCGAGTGCCGGAGAAAACGATGGTCGCGGTACGCCAGCTCCGCCCCAATGCTGACGATTTCGAATCCTGAATGCTCCAACAGTTCGATGAGCGCAGACCGCGAATAGAGAATGAGATGCGTGCGGAAGTTCTGCGTCATCCACCGCCGCTCGGTGATGAGATACACCAGCCCCTCGGTGTCAAACGTCGACAGCAGCAGTACACCGCCGGGCTTGAGCAGGTCCTTCATCCGCGCGAGCGCGTCGTGCGGATCGGCCATGTTTTCGAAGACGTGGAAGAGAACGATGGCGTCGAACGCCGGACCGGTGTTGACGAAGTTCGGAACCGTCGAGCAATACACCTCGAGGCCGCGCGAACGTGCGGCTCGCGCTGCGGGAGCGGCGCGATCGATGCCGACGTATTCGAATTCGCGCGCGGCGGCGTCGCCGAAACTGCCGTCGCGGACGCCGATCTCGAGCACGCGCGCGCGCGAGGTGAGATGACGCCGCAGTGCCGACAGCCGGCGCTGACTCGTTTTCTCGCGCGCCACGCCGCGGTGCAGCGTTTCGTCGCCGACCTCGACCTGTGCATGCTGTCCGCGCAGCACGCGCCGCACGGGCCGGTTGTCATCGCCGATTTCGAAGCGGCCGAGGTACCGGCACTTGCAGCGGCTGCAGGAGCGGACGACGTTGCCGGGGATCTGATCGAAGTTCCAGACCTCGTGCGAGAAACAGACCGGACACCGCCGCGGCGCACGATAGCCGTTGCGGCGATCGGTCATACGGATCGAGATCGCCGACGCGACGCCGCGCCAGAATCCGAACGCCATCCGTGACTTCGCCGCGCGGACCGTCAGCCGCTCGATCCGGAATCCGTATTTGTTGGCGAGGTACGCGGTTTCAAGATCGAATCCGCTGCTGCGCAACTTCGTTTCAGCCATGAGCAGCCGCGCCGCCTCCGACGAAAACGCTTTCAAGTGCAGCGATGGATCGGGAAGGATCGGCACGAGCAGCGATCGAAAAACAATGCTGTCGCGGCAACCCTCGCGGCGGCCGAACACAACCTCGGCCGCTCCCGATTCGATCAGCGCAACCGCGTCGCCGATCGCGCTGACGGGATACGGCAACTCAGGATCGACGACGATGACGACGCTGCCGCCCGCGTCGGCCGCACCGCGGCGAATCATCGCGCCGTAGCCGGCACCATCGCGGCGATCGAGCACCCGGATGTCGAACGCGAAACCGGTCGCTTGCAGGTAACGCTCGATCGTTTCCAGCGTCGAGGGTAGCTCGGGCGCGGGTCCGGCCAGCGGCACCAGGATCGACACGCTCGTCGCGCTCATGCCCGTATTCTAGCTTTCGTCCACGACCGGAGTACGCGGCCGGTCTGCCGGTCTACAGCGCGCAGGTGGAGAACATCGCCGCGATAGATGCTCCAGATGTCGTCGGCGATGTCCGCAGCGTCGCTGCCGAAATGACCGGCGGCCGTCTCGAAACTGGCCAGCGGCGAGGCTTCGAGAACGATGTCCTCGCTTTCTCCTCTCGCGGGTGCGAACGACTGAAGACATCCCTCAAACCGTTTCGCGAACGCGCCGCCCCACTTGCGCAGGTAGAACAACTCGGACCGCGCGTACAGCGACGCCGCCTCTGCCGATCCCGCGGCGCTCTGGTTGTAGAGATGGCGGCATCGCGCCGACGGAACGTAGACGATGTCGCCCTTCACACGGCGCAGAAAATCGTTCTCTTCGAAGTACAGCGGGAATCGTTCATCGAATCCGCCCGCATCATCGAACGCGCTGGCGCGAATGGCCATGACCGCGCCGGAGAGCGCGCGAACACGCGTGGTCTGATCGAGCGACCAGAACGCAACGCGGTCGAGGAAGCGTCTGCGTTCACGACGTCGCGCCCACGGGCGCGAGTGACTGGCAAAAACACGATCGATCACTTCGCGTCGCGTATGCAACTCCGCGGGCGGGAGCATCCAGCGATACGCGTCGTCCCAGAAAAGTTTCGGGCCCGCGACGGCGGCATTCGCGTCAAGCAGCTGATCGATCGACTGGTCGCCGAAGCGAACGTCGGGATTCGAGACGACGATGACATCGCCATCGCACGAACGCCGTCCCGCGTTGATGCCGGCCGCGTAGCCGAGGTTACGAGGAGACACGATGACGGTGTCGGCGAAAGTGCGAAGCGCATCCGCCTCGGCTGCGTCGACGCTGTTGTCGACGACGATCACCTGCAACGGCCGCGACGATGCCTCACGCGCGGTGGCGATCGCATCCGCGGCGAGCGCGGACGAGCGGTAGTTGATTACCAGCAGCGAAACGGAAGTCATCTGCCGGCCGGCTGCGCGGCGTCCGCTTCCGCCGGCGCGAGTGACCAATGGTGATCGAGCGAGATCAAGCCGACCTCGAAGCGCGCGCCCGTGACGGAGAACGCGGGGCGAACGTCGCGGCGGTCGAATACGGTGATGGCGTTTTCGTCACCGGCAAACGCGATGATCGAGTACTCGCCACGATTCAGCGGAACGCCGTGCAGCTGCGCCACCAACTCGTACTCGTTGCGACCAGACGGAGGCTCGAATCCATCCGCATGCGTGCCGACCGCAAAGCACTGAAAATCATCCGCGGAGCGATGCACACCGACGATCACGTGGATCGGCTGCGACGCCATCTCCGAATGGATGCGCAGTTTGACGTGAATGTCCTCGCCGCGGTCGAACGTGTCGCGGGGCCGGCCGCTGCGATCGCAGACGACAATCTCGCGGATGCGCACCGGCGACGGTACGCGCTCGTGCTCCGGCTCGCCCTCGCTGGCGGGCCGCTCGCGGTCGCGCTGCATGAGAAACGTCTCGTACTCGTGCACGACGTCGAGCGACGGTCCGTAACGCATGACGGTTCCGTGGTCCAGCCAGAGAGTGCGGCGGCAGATCGTACTGACGTGATACAGCCCATGCGAGCAGAAAAGAATGGTCTTCCCCTCTTCCTGAAACTCGCGGATTTTGTCGACGCACTTTTTCTGGAAGTGGCCGTCGCCGACTGCTAAGGCCTCATCGATCACGAGGATGTCCGGGTTGACATTGACGGCCACCGAGAACGCCAGCCGCATGTACATGCCCGAGGAGTAGGTTTTGACGGGACGGTCGAGGAAGGTGCCGAGCTCCGAAAACTCCAGAATCGCCGGCAGCCGCTGCTTCACCTCGGCGGGACCGAGCCCGAGGATGGCCGCGTTGAGCGCCGCGTTGTCGCGGCCGTTGAACTCGGGATGAAAACCGGTGCCCAGCTCGAGGATCGATGCGATCGTCCCGTTCGTCTCCAGCGTGCCGCTGGTCGGACGCGTGACGCTGCAGAGGAGCTTGAGCAAAGTGCTCTTGCCGGCGCCGTTCTGGCCGATGATGCCGATGGTCTCGCCGCGCTCGACCTCGAACGTGACGTCCTGCAGCGCGGGAAAAACCGTATGTCGCGGCCGTCGAGTAACGGCTTCGATCAGCCGGTCGATCGGGCGCCGGTAGATGTCGTATTGCTTCGTCAGCTCGGCAGCACGTACCGCGACAGTCATTGCCGTCATTGTACGGACCGTGACGCGAAATCATCGCCGCAAAAACAAAGTGGCGGGCCGAAGCCCGCCACTCTTTCTATATCTGGATTGAAGATCAATGCTTCACAGCGTGGCCACCCCGCGGAATGATCGGCGTAGCGCCGGTAACTTTCACCGTCGCGTTGAGGTCGGCCGTCGCCGATCCATTCGAAAAATGGACCACCACGTGGTACGTGCCGTTCGCGGTGTATCTGTGCAATGGAGCCTTGCCCGTGGCATGGCCGCCATCGCCGAAGTCCCACGAATAGGTGTGCGACGCGCAGGTGAAGTCGTAGCCGGTCGCGTTCACATCGAATGCGATGTCGGCTTTCGCGGAGCAGTTGCCGGATATCGCGTTGCAGCCATCGCCGAAGAACGTGACATAGACATTTTGGTCAGGAACGATCGGCGCACAGCCGCCGGTGCCAGGGTTGGTGATTGAGCCGATCACGATAGAGCGCGTGACAGTCGTTGATGAGGTGCCGTTCCCAACAAGCAGCTTGACGGTGAAGGTACCGGCGCCTGCGTATGAATGCGACGGCTGCGCTTGGTTCGAATGGGCAGAACCATCACCGAAGTCCCAGTCGTAGGTATGCGCCGCGCTGCAACTAAAGTCATACCCCGTACCAACCGGCCGGAATGCGACCGAGCCCGACGAACAGGTACCGCCGACTTCCGTGCAGCCAGTGCCGGTGAACGCGACGGCGACGGTCTGCTGCGTCAGCGTGAGGCATTGCGTCGGCTGAGCATTTCCAACCTTCACGTTTTGCAGGTAGGTGTACGACCCGCCGCTGTTCGAGACGGTGACCTGCGCGTGGTAGATGCCGGATGCCGAATAGGTGTGCGCCGGCGAAAGTCCACTGCCGTTCGTGCCGTCACCAAAGCCCCACGTGATTGACGTCGTGCCGCAATTGAGGTTGAAGCCGGAGTCGGGCCACAGCTGGAACTGAACCGATTCCCCGGGGTTACACCCGCTGACGGTCACTGGTGTGCAGCCCGATAGCGGGCCGGTGTAGGCCACATACGCGCTGTTAGCCAGCGGCGCGCTGCATCCGCCACCGTTGCCAGGCGGCGGGGGCGGAGGCGTGACAACGGTGCCGATCGTGACCGTGGTGGTGTAGGTGTTGGTAGCCAGAGCACCCGTCAGTACCAGCGAGACGTTGTAGGTGCCGGCAGTGTTGTAGACGTGATTCGGGATCATTTCGGTCGACGTGCCGCCGTCTCCGAACGTCCAGGCGAACTTGTCGCATTCAACAGAAGGCGTCCAACCCCGCGGGAACATGATGAAGGTGACTGTGTCTCCGGGGTTCGGCGTGGTGTTGGTGTTGATTCCGATGGCGTTGTTGATGTTGTCCGGCGCGCTCGAGCACAAAGGCTTGTCGATGTGCTGGCCGGAGAGAGTAGCGAGCTTGCTGCCGATGCCGTTGGTGACGGTAACGCCGACACTGTAGTCCGTGGTGGTGGTGAACTGCGGCGCAAAGACCGCCGCGGTCGTGCCTGAATTGGTGACGCTCGGATTAACCGTCCACGCGAAGGACCACCCGGCGAGGGTTGGATTCTTCGCCGACGTGACAGTGAAGGAGCACGGGCTTCCGACGGTCACGCAGCCGGTCTTCACTATGACCGGATCGGGACCATTGAGCTCGCTGCTCTGCGCAACGGCGGTCGCGAGACTGCTGCAGCCGGTGCCGGGAACTGCCGACGCGGCGACGGTGGTCGAAAGTCGCACGCGCAGTCCGAGGGTACTGAACGTCGAGCGCGGCACGCTGAAAGCGGGGATCGTACCGAGCGTCGCGGAACCAGCCGCGGTGAGGATGGCTGCCTGGCTCGCGTCGATGACTTCCCACTTGTACGTTACCGCCGTGCCCACGCCGCCTGGCAGATCCGTCGCGCCGGCTATACGAACGGCAGCCGTGAAGACCGCGTTCGGATCGCCGACAGATGCCGGACCTGGTTCCTGAACCGTAATGACGTACGGTCTTACCGTGTAAACGAAGGGCGAGATACTCAGAGGAAGATCGCTGCTCGCGGTGATCGCACTGCCGGTCCCCGTGTACGGGCCGTAATGCGTGTTGAACGCGAGTGTGTGTGCACCGCAGGCGCCGACGCTGAAGGCTTCGCTCGGCAGCTTCTTGTTCGACGTGCCGTCGAGGACCCAATCGGTGTAGTGGCCTTCGACCGAGCCATCGGACGCATCGAAGAAAGAGTCACCGACGACGATCGGGGCGGTAGAACTGGCGTCAGGCTGTCTGAACAAATATGCCGTGTTTGCAAGCTGGAAGCGAGCCTGCGGTGCGGCGAGGGTGACCGAAAGGGTGTCGCTCATCGTCGGGTCCAACGCGTTCGACGCCGTCGCGTGGCGGACCAGTGGAAGCGACGCAAGTGACGTAACGCCGCCATACTGATGCTTCACGACGCCGTTGGTGACCGAGCTGTCACTCGTGTTGTCGCCGTAGTCCCAGCTGACGTTCGCTACGTTTCCTGACGACAAAGAACTCGTAAACGTCTGGCGGTCGCCATAGAACGGACCGGTGCCGGAAGCCGCGGCCGAATGAGGATTGGCCACGTCAGCGGACGCGGTCAGGCGGGCGCTGAGCGAATCGCCCGCCTTGAGCTCCCACACATCGCCCAGACCGTAGGCGGCGACGACGAGGTAGATCTTGGAGGCGACTTTGATCGGAGCAACGTCCATGAAAAGGTTGTAATTAGGACGCGTGTAGCCTTGGGGAGCGTTCGCACCGTAGTACATCGACCAGAACGGCTGTTGGCGCGTTCCGTTGGAACCGGGTACCGGCATTTCAAACGGAATCTCGGTCAATGAGCTGGGGCCGACTTTGTAGACGCGGATGTTCCAGGTGCCGACTGGCGGGATCTCTACCCCGTAAATCGCGAGATATCCATCGCCATAATGGATGCCCTGGGGCACGCCATAGCCGTTCGTCGGGTAGCGCTTCTCCACGTAGGTATTGCCGGACGGCGAGACGACAGAGATGAAAGGACCGGAACCCGAGGCCCCGTAGGCGTAGAAGTTGGTTCCATCGCTGGTGACCATTTTGAACGTACCGCCGCCACCGGCTTCGAAACGGATGATCGGCGTGCCCGTGCGAACGAAATCGTCCGTCGTAAAGATCGACAGAGCGCCGCTGTATTCAGTAATCGCGACGCGCGAACCGGTTGAATCCTTTGCCCACAAATAGAAGGAGCGGCCCGAAACGTCGGGCTGCTTGACTGGAACGGCCGGATTCTGAACGTCCCAGATCTGCAGGAGCGAAGGCATATTCTTGTCGCTGACCGCTGCGTAGTAATGACCGTCACTCGTCTTCAGGGACAGGATGTGGTCGGGAGTGAGACTATTCACCTTCACCGTCTGGGAGACGCTCTGCATCCAGCTCCCCCCCATGTCGCCGGAGTCCTTGACGATGCCCCAGCCAAAAGCCGAGTACGCAAGGTAGACGTTCCCGCGATCATCCCAGTCGAAATCCCAAAGCCGCTCCTGGCCATCTTCAAAGGGAGTGATCCACCCGCCTCCGTTCTCGGCGTAGAAGAACGCATCCCACCAGAGGAAGACCTCCGCCGGACCGAAAAAGGAAACACTCCGTCCGCTGCCGCCCTTCACCGGGACTTGCGTAGCCGGCGTCATTTGCTCCTGCGGATTTGAACTGAGGCGCGCGAAAAATTGGTCCGAGTCGTATACGGCCAGCGCGCTGCCGAGCAGCGTGTAGAGCCGCTTCTTGCCAGGGACAAACCGAGCCAATTTCGGGCGCGCCGTACGGAAGTTCTGTTGATAGTCGTGCTCGATTTCGGCGTCGGCCCAGCGCCCGACGAACCTGAGCACCGGCGGATATCCGATCGTCAGCAGGGTCTCGCGGCCCGGGCACGCCGAGCACAGCACGTCGGTGTTCGGCGTGCGTGCAGGAAACGAATAAGTCTGAGCGACTGCGCCCGTAGCGGCGGCAACGAGCAGCACGCAGAGCAGCAACGACCTGAAGCGCATGGAATTCACTTTATGTCCCCCAATAGGAGCTGATGGCGGTAGCCACACCAGAGTTGAAGTTCTCCAGCGACCGATGAGACGCTGCCGAAGGAATGTTATTTTACTCAAATCTGGCCCCGTGTCACGAAGAATCTTTCAAAAAAAAAGCGGGCCGGAAAATCCGGCCCGCTTCACAGCAACTGCGTGTGGATAGAAACTACGGCAGAGGCGTCGTGTTCGTACCGGTGTACGGAGCAACGCCAGGCGTGCAACCCGGGTCGCCCGCGGGGCAAACCGGAGTACCGCCAGCCGGTGCGATGACGGCACCAACTCCAACAGCCGTCGAGCAGCCGTTGCCGAGCCACGCCGCGTCGAAGTCGACGGTGAGGCGATTGCCGGTAGAAGTGCTGCCGAACATCTCGATGACGACCCAGTTCTGGCTGGGACGCGGACCGACCGTGCCGGAATTCCCGACGAGATTGCTCGTGCTGCCGGCGCCGGTGATGATCGTCGGAACGCCGCCAACGTTACGCGTCACCGAGTAACCGGTGCTGCCACCGTTGTTGAGGTTGAGGTACATCCAACCACCGACGTCAGCACTGCTGATCGACGGGAAGTTGCCACTGGAGGTGTTCTGCGCGGACGTTTCCGGCATCGTAGAAGTGGTCACGCCCGGGCACGGCGACGCCGTGCAGGGAGCGCTCGAGTTCGGGTTCTCGTGCTCATCGAAGCGGATGATTTCCGACACCGGGAGGGCGCCGTTCAGAGCAAGCGAAGCACCGCAACTGCCGGCGCCGAAGCCTTCACGCCAGACTTTGTAGTTCGTGGCGAAAGCGCCCGTGCCGCCCTGGATGTAGCGCGCCGCCCACAGAGCCGGAAGCGGCTGGCGACGATCGAGGGTACGGTTGGTAGCCGGGGTGTAGCGGTCATAGAACGTGTACGGAAGGTTCGTCTGGGCGCCGGCGAGCGGCGTTCCAGCCGGTCCGCCCTCGGGGACGGCGCGGATGTGAACCATTGCGTTGCCACCGGCATCAAACGACGACGCCGTCGTTCCGAACGGAGCCGGTCCAAGCTGCTGGTAGTCTCCGATCAGGACGTTGTCGAACAGGATCGACGTTGCGTAGTAGTTCGGGTCCGTCGGCAGAGCAAGCGAGCAGTTCGACGCGACGTCGATCGTGATGTAACCGATCGCATTCGCGGTCGCGCCACGGTTGCTGCCAACCTTATTCGGGCAAGCAGCGGCGCCGCCCGGATTGTAGTCACCAGTGGTGAGAGCGGTTCTCACCGCTGCCACGAGGGCCGAATTGAGCGATCCCGGCTGGCTCGCGCAGTTGATCGAAGCGCCGCCGCCCGCGAAGTTCGGGTTGGCGGTAAAACCAGCGGACAGAGCGCCGAGCGGCGACTGCGCCGTGGTCGGTCCCGTACCGTTGTTCTGCGCGACAACGCCCGTGGCGAGAATCTGGTTGATCGAGATTCCCTGCACGTCATAGCCCGTGAGGTAGATGTTGAAGTCGAGGACCGGGAATGACCAGTCCGTCCAAACGGTGACGTGAGCGATCTGCGGAAGGCGGCTCACGTTCGTGATCGTGAAAAGCGTGTCCTGCGTACGGTTGGTGAAATCCACCTCGAAGTACGGCAGAAGCAGAGTGGCGGCAGGCGCGACACCGATGTCGCACGAGTCGTCGTTGTTGGTCGTCGTCGGCCCGGAGGCGACGCCCGGCGCTCCGAATGAGAAGGTAGCGTTCGGAATCGTATGCCGATTCACGGCGAACGCCGAACCCGCCATCAGGAGGGTGGCCATCATGGCCAGAACCAAGAGTTTTTTCATGCTGTTCTCCTACACATTAAATGATTGTTTAGAACCGAGGTTACGGACTGCGGTCACCCTCTCTCGACGATACGATCACCTCCCGCGTCGGATTTGAAAATTGTCGTTCTATTCCAAGTTGCCGGTAACAGTATGGCGGAAAAGCCTCGAAGTCAAGCCCTCGCCACGATTTTTATGCCGCTACACCATAGATTGCCGCACAACCATCGAAAACGCAAGGACTGCCCGCCCGAACTAAGCTGCAGACGCACCCTGAATGCGGGAGCGATGCCTGCGCCGGACGACCGGTCCCGTCGCTTCATCACTAGTTTGAAGACTTCTGCGGCGCATTGGTCTTCACAAGCCCGCGGTTCAGAAAGACATGCACCGACCCGTTGCGCGCAGCGAACGTCGGCGTCGTTTCCCCGCTTGTTGCGTTGGTGCTGGCACCCGACTCATACATGACCACCACGTCCGGTTTCTTGTCACCGTTGACGTCCACCACTTTGAGGTCATAGGTCCCGAGATCCAGAAGTTGCAGTCCCTCGGTATTTGCGCGCGTGAAACCGCCCTTGCCATCGCCGAGAAGAACCACCAGTTGCCGCTGCGTGGAATCTGTGTAGACGACGTCGAGATTGCCGTCACCGTCAACGTCTGCGAGAGCGACTCCAGTCACCGGCCGGTGCCCGCCCCACCTCACGATCGGGTGACGCGTCGCCGTGCCATCCTTTGCAAACGACATTCGATCGATCGCCGTAACCTCCATGAGTGGCGGCCGCGCCATGACTTGCGGGTCGAGATCGGTCGGCCAGTAGCGGACGTAACTGATGATCGCGTCGTCGTGCGTCTTCGAGGTGATTTTTCCGGCCGCGTTACCGTAGAAGTACGCGCCCCACGGGATGAGATCCTCGGTGTTTTCCAGGCGTGCCCATTTGTCGGCACCCTTGCTGAGATAGAAGATGTCCCTGCTGCCGAGAAAGATGCTGCCAATCACGAAGTCCGTTCGCCCGTCCTCGTTAAACTGAGCAGAGGAAAGCCAGTCGCCGCCAGTCACAGTGCCGGGCGGCGCGATGTTCTCCACCTCCCACGACTTACCTTTGTTCTTGTTGATCAGCGCGATGAGCGGCGCGTGCGGGGCTCCCACGAGCGGACGCGGGGTCGGGCCTTCGGTAACCGCTACCAGGTCCGGGTAACCATCCTGGTTGACGTCCGCGACGACCAGACGGCGCGTCGGAAAGTCGTGAGGCAAGCCGTCGGAAGCCTCGGTGAAGTGGCCCTTTCCATCGCCGAGGTATACGAAGACCCCGGTGAGATGGACGCTGAAGGCCATATCTTTGTGACCGTCTTTATTGAAGTCTGCGACGACTACGCTCCCGTAATCGAGGACATGAGGAACCGTTGCCGGCCACCCTTTCCAGTGACCTTTGCCATCTCCGAGATAGATGGCAGGAAGCCCCTCGGCGCCGCCGCGTTGGGGCGGAAGAACGATGTCGAGAAAACCATCCTCATTCATGTCCGCGATGGCCATCGAGTTCCGGAACGAACCGTTTTGCGGGAGACCATCAGAGGCTTCTTCGAAACGAATCGTCCGGTCGTTCTTCACCGGATCGAGTGGAAAGTATTGCGGACGCAGAATGCCGAAGAATTTGAGATCGGAGTCGCTGTAGCGCGAAGCCGGCACGGGCGTGGCTGCCTGCGTGGTGTCCTGCGGCTCAGGATCACCGATCCAGACCCAGACGTACTTTTCATTCTGCTGGTAAATCTCGAACGCGAAATTCACGTTCGCCATCGGCCGGACGGTGCCTTCCTCGCGATCGTAGGCCGCCCACTTCCGGTCGAATTTCTCAATGTGGGCCGACTTGCCGAAACGCCAGTAGTGCGTCGCCGGATCGGGATTGATGCCCGGATCGATACGCGTGCCGAGGCGCTCCATGCGATGCTCCGGCGTCTCCGGTTTGATCCACGTCGGCATGCCGCCTTCGGGGACCGTTGCGTTGGATGGCGTGGCAGACGTCTGCGCCGCCGCGGCTGGAGCCGGCTTGGCTGGCGTCTGTGCGAACACCGCCGGCACCAGCGCCGCAGCGACACACGTTGCAAAGATCAACTTCCTATCGAGCATTCATCTCTCCTGGTTTGGATTCGCGAAACGGGTCAGATCAGGTCGGCCAGCGTACCTTGTGCGCGGCGGAAGAAAAGCAGTCCGCCGGCGAACGTCGCGGTAGCGACAGCCAGTAGAAATACGATCGACCCGGCTGCAGGTAACGAGGCCGACAGCATTGCGCTGCGGAACAAACCGAGCAAGGGCGTCATCGGATTCCAGATGAAGATGCGCTCGAAGCGGCCGGCCACCGGATAGAGGATGGGGCTGAGATAAAAGACGACTGACAGAAAAAACGCGAGGATCGGCGTCAGGTCGCGGAAGAACACGTACGTCGCGGCAAGAAACCAACCGAGACCGACCTGTACCGCGAACTGCACCGCCAGCACGAACGGCAAAAGCCACACGAGACGCAGCGGCATCCCGCGCAGAAGACAAAAGGCTCCGAAAAGAACGAGCGCGACCGACTCGAAGATCATCGCCGACGCGTTCGGAACGATGATCAGCAGTTCGCTGCGAAACGCCAGTCGCCGCACCATCGGTGCGTTATCAACGATGCTGGTCGCGGAGCGCATCAGGCCTTCGTTGATCCCGAGCCACGGCAGCAGCCCGGCGATGAGAAAGTCGATGTAGTGATCGTTCTGCCCCGTCGGGCGACGGAACATGTAGGTGAAGACGAACCAATAGAGGATGACGAGACTGAGCGGCTGAAGCACGGCCCAGAAGACGCCGAGGACGGAGCCGGTGAAGCGCGCGTGAAAGTCTCTTTTGATGAGTTCGCGGAGGAGGTGGAGGTTTTTGTGCGTTTTCGGACCTTCTCGACTTGACAGATGACCGTCGAGTCCGTAGATTGCTGCGAAGTTTATGGTGCGTATCCCATAAAAGTCAACGAAACCCGCATGAATAAGCCAGCACAGCTCGAACTCGTCGGCCGCAAAAGCCGGCAGCTTCGCCGCCAGCGCAAGCTAACCCAGGTGGAGCTCGCCGACCGCATCGGCGTTCATCAGTCTGACCTCTCACGCATGGAGCAGGGTGAGTACAAGGTCGGCCTCGACACCCTTCTGAAGATCCTGGCGACGTTCGATCTGAGCATCGGCGACTTCTTCGATGAAAGCGCGCGCAGCGAGTCCGTGGTGCAGAAGTACCGCAGCCTCAGCCCGACCGCGCAGAAGGAAGTCGAGAGCTTCATCGAATTCAAACGCGCGCAGGAAGAAGACGGCTCCTGGGATTCAGACAGTGGGGAGAGCGAGGGTGACGATGTCTGAAGCTACAATGTCCGAAATGACAATGACCAATCGAATCGAGCAGCTGCGCCAGCAGGCTCTCGACCAAGTCCGTTCCGAAAACTTCGACGAGGCTCTCGCGCTGTACGACGAGGCCCTCAGCCTGACCGATGACGAAGAAGTTCGCGAACTGATCACGATCAACAAGGCTCATGCCCTGATCGCGGCCGAGCGCACCGGCCCGGAAGTCAAAGCACTTCCGATGATCCTGATGCGCCGCCGCAACGTCCATCACACGTTCCTCTCCGCATACGCGCTGACGTTTACCCACCGCCTGACGAGCGAATCGAAGCGCGCCATTTTCTATGGCCAGATCGCACTCCAGGCAGCCGAGCAGGCAGGTCAGATCTACTGGAAACTCGCCGTGCTCAATGAGCTCGGTATCGTTTACGAGATCGATTCGCAGTTCCCGAAGGCTATTGAATGCCTCGGCGAAGCCCTCGCGTGCGTTGATCGCTATGCGGGCGATCCCGCCGCGCATTCGTTCAGCCGTGTAGCAATCATCACGAACCTCGGATACAACAAGCTTCTCGTCGGCGAAACCGATGAGGGTCTTCGGCTGTTGAACTCCGTCATCGACGAGATCAAGACTCCACACCCCAGGTCAGACGCCTACGCTGATCTCTGTTTCGGTTATCTCGATTGTGAGGAGTACGAAAAGGCGCGTCACTACGGCAATCTGGCGCTCGAGTTCGCCTGCGAACCACGGCAAGTCCGCAATGCTCATTACCTGACCGGCGAAGCCGCCTACAAATCAGGAGACGTTGAGGCCGCGGAAGAGCACTTCGAGCAGCTCGCGCGCTTCTATCCGCAGTTCCGTCATCTGAAAAGTTTACTCTTCGCAATTGACCTTCGGTCGATGATCAACCTAAAACTATGAAACGCTTTCTGATCGCTCTCATCATCTCCTTCCTTTCCGCAGGCGCCTTTGCGCAGGTCGGCGCCGATCGCGACGTGCTCGTGACGCCCGAGGGAACGGTTTACACGCTCGATCAGCAGACTCCGTCGGAATCATCAGGCATCGCTGCGACAAACGTTCTCCAACTCTCGATTCAGAACGGCTCCGAAACGCAGCGCCTGCTCGTGCCCGAGTCGTTGACCGCCGGGTTCCACTCCGATGGCGCTCTCGCCTACGACTCCACTTCAAAGACGCTCTTTCTGATGTGGACTCACATGCCGAATGGCATGTCCAGCGAACTGCTTCTCGCGTCGTTCCGCGAAGGCAAGTGGCAGCGCGCCGTTTCGATCGATAGTCACGGATATGACAATCATCTGAACCTGCGCCTCGGCATCACTCGCCGCGTTTCGCAGCTTCAGAAGGACGGCAGCTACGCCGAGGCACCGGCTCTGATCCTCCATGCATTGTGGTGGGACTCCAGTGCACACGGTGAAGAAGCGAAGTACGCGATGCTTCCTGTCGAGAACGGCGCCGTCTCCGAGGGTTCCGTTGAGATTCATTCGCTCGAAGAGTTCGTCTCGGCGGACGACAACGTCCATGAGGTCGATTCGAACTTCAATCCCGAAATCCTGCGCCATCCGGCCATCGTAAGCTCGCCGATGCAGAGTTCTGTCGAGGTCATTTTTGGCGACGCAACGAAGAACTCGATCCACTCGGTAACGCTACACCCTACGGCTGAGTCGCGCATCCATATCCCCGTAGGCGTGCACGGCGGAGGGCCGCAAGGTCCCAAGTCTCTTAACATCGCCGCACCCGCCAGCTTCACCGCGGATTGGCAGGGACGGGTCACCGTCATCGAGCGTGGCGATCGTCTCGTATTCGCGAATGCGACCGACAAAGCTCTGAGCTACATCACCTACACCGATGGAGCGTGGACTGACACGAAGTCGATCGCACTGAGCAGCAAGCTGCCGGCCGAGGCCGCGCTGGCCGTCGTCGATAAGATGGTGAGCTCGCAGTAGCAGCAACCACTCACGCAGCGAACCGAGAGCCGGCGAATATCGCCGGCTCTTTTGTTTTCGCTTGCAGTCAGGCACCGCCATTGCTGAGTCCCTCAGCGGAGGTACGCCCGTGAACTGGTTCAATCTGTCCTTCCTCGGCTGGGTCATCCTGATCGCCGCGCTCGCGATCGCCGCGTACATGTTGCACGTGCCGACGCTTTGGATTGCCATCATCGCGCTGGCACTGGTCGGCATCGGCATCATCGCCTCGGTGGCGAAATCGAAGCCGCGGATCTGACGCCTGAAAACACAACGGCCCGGCGATTGCCGGGCCGTTGCGCATTGCGTTGGTCGCGTTGCGGGTTACAGCTTGTAGACGAAGAACGCGATCAGCAGCGCGTAGATGACCAGCGACTCGATGAGGGCGAGACCGATGATCATCGACAGGCGGATCGCAGGTGCAGCGCCCGGATTGCGAGCGATGCCTTCGACGGATGCGGCGATTGCACGCCCCTGACCGATGGCGCCCGCCGCGGCAGCGACGCCGAGAACGAATGCCGCCGCCAGAACACCCCAGCGCACTCCCGACTTCGCGGCAGTGGCCTGGGTGATCGGATCCTGCGGCGTGGCTTGCGCAAACACCGCGCTGGCCATCAGCACGATAACCAGAGCCATCAAGATGATTTTGACTTTGCTCATTTACCTATCCTCCTTTCCTGAATTTCTTGTGAGTCATCAATTGCGAATCAGTGCTCTTCCACTACGGTTGCCCCGGCGATGTAGACCATCGTCAGCATGATGAAGACGAAGGTCTGTAGGAAGGCTCCGAAGATGCCGAGGCCCATCATCGGCCAGGGCAGCACGAACGGCAGCATTCCCATGAAGATACCGGTAGCGGCGTGCTCACCGAAGATGTTGCCGAACAACCGCATCCCGAGCGACAGGATGCGCGCCAGGTGGCCGATGATCTCGATGGGGATCATCAGCGGCGCGAGGATCGGCATCGGCCCGGCGAAGTGCTTGAGGTAGTGCACGATGCCCTGCGTCTTGATGCCCTGGTAGTTGTAGTAAAGGAAGGCGCAGACGGCGAGACCGAAGGTCGTGTTCGGATTGCTGGTCGGCGGCTGCAGGAAGAAGAAGAGGCTGAAGATATTCGAGACGAAGATGAACGCCGCGAAGCCGCCGATGATGAACAGAAAGCGGTCGCCTCCGTGGCCGACGATGTCGTTCAGCAGGCCTTTGAGGCCGCTGACAACGAGCTCCAGCATCTGCTGAAAGTGGCCGGGATTCTCCCGGCTGATCTTCCGCGACATGAGCGGGAAGACGATGGCGCTGATCAGCAGGACCAGCAGCGCCATGATCACGTGATCGGGGATGTCCCAGGCAAACCGGTGCTGCAGGCTGTGCCACAGCGCGTTGACCGGTGCGTAAAGTATCGAGCTTTCGTGTTCCATTCAGGTCTTATTCGGCGAAGCTTCGGATTGTCGAATACACAGCTTCACCCATGATTCCCGCCACCACAATTGAGAACCCCAGCAACACACTTACCGCATTGATACGAGCAACGAAGATTGTGACCAGGAGCGCCACACCGAGGAGAGCAAACCTCGACAGAGTACGAACTGTCAGTCTCCAGGGGTGCCGGGCCGGCGTCGGCTGGAGCAGGGTGTCAACGATCTCCTCCAACCAAAGGAAATTGATCATAGTGACGAGGCCACTGCAAGTCAATCCGAGCAATCCACGCCATCCGCCAATCATCGCGACGGGCACGGCGAAGGCGATCCAGGCGGCCACGGCGATGAGGCGAATTCGCCGCAAAACGACGGGCGCGCCTTCATCCTGAGGGGCTGATGGTTTGTCATCCTGAGCCGCCCCTTCGACTACGCTCAGGGCAGGCTCCGCCGCGTCGCGCGAAAGCGCGGCCGGCGGAGGACGGTGAAGGATCTCAAGCTTCGCGGCTCCGGCTGGAACCCTGTCGACGGTACGCGGCTCCGGCTGGAACTGCGAATCTTGAGATCCTTCGCCGTCCTGCGCCGTTCCGTCGCTTCGCGACTCCCGGCTTGGCGGCTCAGGATGACAGTGCTCTCGTCCTGAACTGCCGCCATCGTTCGTCATTCTTTCCGCAAGCCGATCCGGAAAAGGTTGATGAAGGCGGCGATCACGCCGAAGCCGGTGAAGATCCAGGTCAGCCACGGGCTGGTGTGAAAGAGCTTGTCCATCCCCCAGCCCCACGCGTAGCCGAGGCCCATGGCGATTGGGAACATCAATCCGATCGACGAAGCTTCGAGCAGCGTTTCGTTCTGGCGAAGTTTCTTGTTGTCGTTATCGTCCGGCATGGGGCGTGAGCGCCGCGCGGGCGGCGACGTGACTGGACGAGATGATGACTTGATCGATCATCGGCGCAGGAAGGATGCCGAGAGCCAGCGTAACGATGAGGCAGACGCCGGCTACGATCTTCAGCGGCGTGGTGATCGCGAATTCCGCCTCCACTCCTTCGCGCAGGTACATCGCGACGACGAGCCGGAGGTAGTAGAACATCGACACAGCCGACATCAGCACGGCGATGATGGCCAGCCATCCGAAGCCGGCCTGCACGGCGGCTGCGAAGAGAAAGTACTTGCCGATGAATCCCGCCGTCGGAGGAATGCCGCCGAGGGAGAGCAGGAAGATGACCATGGCGAAGGCCCACAGCGGCGCACGGCGGCTGAGTCCTTCAAAGTCGTCGACGCGCTCGCCAGCGTATTGATTGCGCCGCAACATCAGCACCGTCGCCCAGATGCCGAGGTTCGCGAAGACGTAGACGATTGAGTAGACCAGGATGCCGCGCAGCCCGAGCGCGTTGAGCGAGATGACGCCGAGCAGGATGTAGCCGGCGTGAGCGATCGACGAGTAGGCCAGCATCCGTTTGACGTTGTCCTGCGTCAGCGCGGCCAGGTTGCCGAGGATCATCGACAGCGCGGAGATCGTAGCCAGCACGTAGTTCCACTCGAGGTGAAAGTCGTGCAGACCGACGTAGAAGATGCGCGCGAAGATCGAGAAGGCGGCCGCTTTCGAAGCCGTCGAGAGGAACGCCGCGATCGGCGTCGGTGCGCCTTCGTAAACGTCCGGCGTCCAGACATGGAACGGAACCGCGGCGATCTTGAAGCAGAGCCCCGCGCCGAGCAGCATGATCCCGAACATCAGCGCGTCGTTGGTGATGATCGTGGACATGGCCGCGGCGATGTCGAGCAGATTGAGCGATCCGCAGACGCCGTAGATGAGCGAGATTCCGTACAGCAGAATCCCCGAGCTCACCGCGCCGAGGATGAAGTACTTCATGGCGGCTTCGGTCGACTTCAACTCGCTCTTGTAGAAGCCGGCCAGGATGTAGCTCGACAAGGAGAGCAGCTCGAGACCGATGTAGATGGTGATGAGGTGGACGCCCGAGGCCATGAACATCATGCCGCAGAGGGCGAAGGCGAGGAGCGAGTAGTACTCCCACGGCGAGTAACGCGACTCAGCCAGGAAGTCGTCGGAGAGCAGAACGAGCATCGCGATCGCGGCGATAAACAGCAGCTTGAAAAAGATGGCGAAGCCGTCCAACGCGAACATCGCCTGCAGTTGTCGCGATTGGTCGATACCTTCGACCGCGTGCGAGCAGGCGATCAGCGATACGGCGGTGAGCGCGAGGAGAACGAGCATCATCCACTTCGCGGATAGGCTCGTGCGGCCGCCCACGACCGGTGCGAGCAGCAGCGCCGAGGCGCCGATCGTCAGCACGATCTCCGGTAACAGATAGATGAAGTCGTTCCAGGTCATCGCGTGGTCTCGACCGCGGTGACCACCACAGGCGCGGCCGGCGGGTATTCGATCGGTCGTTTGTCAAAGTACGTCGGATCGACCTTGCGGACGACGTAGTTGACCGGCTCTTCGATGATGTCGAAGAAGACGGCGGGCTTGATTCCCATCCACACCATGATCACGACCAGCGCGAGCAGCAGCCCGAGCTCGCGGCGGTTGACGTCGAGCAGCGTTTTGTTCGCGGGGTTGTCGAGCGGACCCCAGAAAACGCGCTGGTAGAGCCACAGCAGATACGCGGCGCCAAGGACGATGCCGACCGCGGCGAACGAAGCCCAGACGATGGAACGGTTGGCGGCGCCGAGCAGGATGGTGAACTCACCGATGAATCCGTTGAGCGCGGGAAGTCCCATCGACGACAGCGCGGCAATGAGGAAGAGCGTCGCGTACATCGGCATCTGCTTCGCGAGGCCGCCGTACTCAGAGATCAGGCGCGTGTGCCGCCGTTCGTAGACGATGCCGACGAGAAGGAAGAGGGCGCCGGTCGAAATGCCGTGGTTGATCATCTGCAGCACGGAGCCTTTGAGGCCCATCGGATTCAGCGCGAACATCCCCAGCATGACGAAGCCGAGATGCGAGACCGAGGAGTAGGCGACCAGCTTCTTCATGTCCTTCTGCACGAGCGACACGAGCGCGCCGTAGATGATGCCGATGATCGACAAGACCACAATCGGGATGATGAGTTGCTTGGTGGCGTCGGGCAGGATCGGCAGCGCGAAGCGCACAAATCCGTAGGTGCCCATCTTCAGGAGGACGGCCGCGAGGATGATCGAACCGGCAGTCGGCGCTTCGACGTGTGCGTCGGGCAGCCAGGTGTGGAACGGGAACATCGGAACTTTGATCGCGAAGCCGAGGAAGAAGCCGATGAAGATCCAGAACTGCAGCTGCGGCGGGATCAGGTGTCCGATGTTGTGGTACTGCAGCACGGAGAACGTGGCCGGATTGCCGAGACCCTTGATGTTGAGGAACGGGATGCCGCCGTCGTTGAAAAAGTAGAGCGCGAGGATCGAGAGCAGCATCACCACCGATCCGGACAGCGTGTAGATGAAGAACTTGATCGCGGCGTAGAGCTTTCGCGGCCCGCCCCAGATGCCGATGATGAAGTACATCGGCACGAGCATGATTTCCCAGAAGACGTAAAAGAGGAAAAAGTCGAGCGCGCAGAACGTACCGATCATTCCGGTCTGCAGCAGCAGCAGCAGGATGTAGTACTCCTTCTGCCGGTGATCGATGGCCGAATACGACGAGACGACGGCGATGATGCCCATGAACGTCGTCAGCAGGATGAGCAGGAGCGAGATGCCGTCGATGCCGAAGTCGTATTGGACGCCGAGCGACGGAATCCAGGAGTAGGTTTCGCGGAACTGGAAGAGGCGCGTGCCGGTGCCGTGCGGATCGAAGTTGAACCAGAGGTAGAGCGAGACGATGAAGTCGATGACGGCGAAGGCGGTGGCCGTGTAGCGGATCGCTTTGCCGTTCTCCTTCCGTAAAAAGAAGAGGATGACGATCGCGCCGATCAGCGGGATGTAAGTGACAAGGTTGAGAATGCCCATCTTCCGTCGTTCCCCTTAAGGCTTCGTAAACAAGTAAACCGCGGCGACGAGGACGATCCCGCCCGCCATCACCAGCGCATAGTTCTGGACGAATCCGCTCTGCATCTTGCGGAAGAGGCGCGAGCCGCCGCGCGCCGAGTAGCCGACGCCGTTCACCGCACCGTCGACGACGTATTTGTCGACCAGGTTGGAGCCGTGGCCGAAAAGAATCACGGTCAGGTGGCGGACGCCGTTGACGATGCCATCGATGATGTGCGCGTCGAACCACGACAGCGCGCGGCTGAAGGCGAGCGTGCCGCCGACGAAGACGAAGTTGTAGAACTCGTCGACGTAGTACTTGTTCTCCAGCAGGCGATGCAGGAACGCGAAGCGCAGCCGGAGCCGCGTGGCGCGGGCGAAGGAGGAGTCCTTCTTGTACAGCACGTACGCGATGAACCAGCCGAGCGTGGCCACCGCGATCGACGACAGAATCAGCAGCAGTTCCTGCAGCCGGCTGGCCTCAGCGAATTCGAAATGTTCGCCGCCGAGCGGCAGAAGAACTGGCGAGAGCCAGCGCTGGAAGATCGTCGGATGCGCGCCGCCGAACATCTCCGGGATACCGACGAAGCCGCCGATGACGGCTAGGATCGCCAGAATCCACAACACGCCGGTCATTCTCCACGGCGATTCGTGCGGATCGTGTGAGTCGACGTGATGGCCGTGCGCCTTGTCGGAGTGCGCGTCACCGTCGTCGAGATGAACGTGCGACGGGATGACGTCGTGTCCGGCGTGCTCCGGCTCCGACTCCGGATGGCCTTCGACGTGCGCGGCGCGGTAGTCGCCGGAGAAGGTCATGAAGTAGAGGCGGAACATGTAGAAGGCGGTGCAGGTCGCGGCCACCATGCCGAGGAAGTAGAGGAAGCCGTGGTGCTCGTAGGTGGTGGCCAGGATTTCGTCCTTCGAGAAGAACCCGGCCAGCGGCGGGAAGCCGGCGATGGCGATGCAGGCGATCAGCATCGTCATGCGCGTCTTCGGCATGTACTTGCGCAGCCCGCCCATCTTGCGCATGTCCTGCTCGCCGCCGCAGCCGTGGATCACCGAGCCGGCGCCGAGGAAGAGGCAGGCCTTGAAGAAGGCATGCGTCATGACGTGGAAGATGGCGGCGGTGAACGCGCCGACGCCTGCAGCCAGGAACATGAAGCCGAGCTGCGAGACGGTCGAATACGCGAGCACTTTCTTGATGTCGTTCTGGGCGATACCGATCGTCGCGGCGAAGATCGCCGTGACCGCACCGACGACGGCAACGACCAGCATTGCGTCGGGCGAAAGGCGAAAAAGGACGTTCGAGCGCACGACCATGTAGACACCGGCGGTGACCATCGTCGCGGCGTGGATCAGCGCGGAGACGGGCGTCGGTCCAGCCATCGCGTCCGGCAGCCAGACGTACAACGGAATCTGCGCGGACTTTCCGCACGCGCCGATGAAGAGCAGCAGGCAGATGGTGGTGGCGATGCCGGCGTAGGCGGCAGGATTCGCGCTGGCGAGCGCGAAGACCTTCCCGTAGTCGGCAGTACCGAACGTGTTGAAGATCAGGAAGATGCCGAGGATGAATCCGAAGTCGCCGATGCGGTTGGCGACGAACGCTTTTTTGCCGGCGTCGGCGGCGAAGTTCTTGTCGTAATAGAAACCGATCAGCAGGTACGAGCAGAGGCCGACCCCTTCCCATCCGACGAACATGACCATGTAGTTCGCGCCGAGAACGAGGAGCAGCATCATGAACATGAAGAGGTTGAGGTACGTGAAGAAGCGCGTGTACCCCTCTTCGTGCGCCATGTAGCCAGTGGCGTAAACGTGGATGAGGAAGCCGATCCACGTAACGATCAGCAGCATCGTGCAGGAGAGCGTGTCGATGCGGAAGGCGAAGTCGACCGCGAAGTTGGCGATGCCGTTCGCGCCGACGTGGCCGAGTCCCGCGGGGATCCAGGTGTAGTAGGCGTGCTGGAACGCGGACGACATCCCGCCGCTGACATAGGTGATTACGGTCCACGCGGCGAGTAGTGCGGAAAGTCCGGTCGATCCGAGGGCGATGGCGTTGGTGATGGTGCGGTTCTTGTGCGTGTGCGGCGCGGCCGCCGCGCGCACACCATTGATGAGCGCACCAATCGCTGGCAAAAGAGGGATCAGGAGGAGGATGGTCGGGTTAACCATTCGCGCTTCTCCTCTCCAGCAAGAAGCTCTCGTCGGCGAAGCCGGCGTAAGAACCGTAGCCCCCGGCTTCAGCCGGGGGACGCGAGGCTTCCGGCGAGTACGGCATGCAGCGCGATGGCCCTCTCTCTCGCCCGCTAAAGCGGGCTCCCACTTGGCCCGAACCGTCTTTCCCCCGGTTGAAACCGGGGGCTACGGTTCTTACGCCCGCTCTCGCGGGCGATGTCGCCAGATCTGCGCTGGAACCTCCGCCATCGCGGCGCCACCGGAGATCCTGAAGTTGCGCTTCGCGCACCTTCAGAATTGGGCCTTGCGAGAACCTACCCATTCATCGACCTCGCTTCATCGACGTTGATCGTGCTCTTCAGTCGATACAACTGGATGATGATCGCAAGCCCCACCGCGGCCTCCCCTGCTGCCACGGTGATGATGAAGATCGTGAAGATCTGTCCTTCCAGCGATGCGAAGCGATGCGAGAACGCGACGAGGTTGATGTTGACGGCGTTCATCATCAGTTCGACCGCCATGAGCACCGTGATCATGTTGCGGCGGATGATCACGCCGACCAATCCGATGGCGAACAGCGTCCCCGACAACATCAAGTAGGCCTCGGTGCTTGGAATCGCTTCAGGCACGCATCGCCTCCTTGATCTCATGCTCGGTCTCGGAACGCTCAAGCATGTACGCGGGGATGTTCTCTTCTTCGGCCGCGGAGAGTTCGCGCTTGCCGATGACGATCGCGCCGATCATGGCCACGAGCAGGAAGAGCGACGCGACTTCGAACGGGACGAGGTAGTCGGTGTACAGCGCCATTCCCACGGCCTCGGAATTACCAACTACTTTTCCCCGGCGAATCAGCTTGCGCGTCACGGTGCCGTCGGGATTCTTCACCTTGCGATGGCGATACGTGTACGTCGAACGCAACGGCTTATCGCTCGGCGCGGGATCGTGGTAGACGCCCGGCCGCACGAGCGTGACGAAGAGAATGAAAACTGCGAGGCCGACGGCGAAGCCGCCTTTCCAGAAATTCGAGAGGACTTTTTCGTCCGGCAGATGACGGACGTTGATCAGCATGACCACGAAGAGGAAGAGCACCATGATGCCGCCGGCGTAGACGAGCACCTGCACGGCGCCGACGAACTCCGCTCCCTTCATCACGAAGAGCACGGCCACGCAAAGGAACGTCAGCAGGAGGAACAGCGCCGAATGCACCGGGTTCCTCATCGAGATGACGAGGATCGATGCAGCCACTGCAATCGTTCCGATGACGGCGAATACGAGAAGTTCCGGACTCACGCCGTCCCTCCCTCGATCTGCTTCGTCTCCGACTCATCCGGAGGTAGCCCCGCGTACTCCGGCCGCCCTTCCCAATACTCGAGTTGCTGCATGTTGAAGTACAGGTCGTTGCGGTCGTAGGTCGCCAGCTCGTACGTCTTCGTGGTCAGCCAGATCGACTTCGGTTTCGTCGGACACGCTTCTTCGCAGAGCGCGCAGAACATGCAGCGCTTCACGTCGATGTCGTAGCGGTCGAGCACTTTCAGCTTCTTCATCTTGCCGTCCACTTCGCGCTGCTCGTCGTGGACGTCGATGTAGATGATGTCGATCGGGCAGGCCAGCGCGCAGAGCTTGCAGGCGATGCAGCGGTCGAATGAGAACTTGAACATGCCGCGGAAGCGGTTGGCCGGTTCGAGCCGCTCTTCCGGATAGCGGATCGTCACCTTCGGTTTGAACAACTCCCGAAAGGTCGTCTTCAACCCCTCGAGCATGTCGAGGAGAAGAAACTTGTCGGACCACCTAGGCTTCGGATACTCGACGTGCATGGATCACCTTTGCGCGCGGCCGGAGCAACAGATACAGCGTGAACGCGATGATCGCCGCCCCGGCGATCGAGAGCACCACTTCTCCCTGGAAATTGAACTGCTGGCCGAGGAGCACGACGACGCCGGTAACGGCGATGTTCGCCAGCGCTAGCGGAATCATCCACTTCCATCCGAGGTCCATCAGCTGGTCGAAGCGGAAGCGCGGGAACGTTGCGCGGAACCAGATGTACATCAGCATGAACAACATCACCTTCGTGATGAAGATCAGCGCTCCGAGGATGCCGCCGGCGAGACCCCAGCCGCGCAGCACGCCGGTCGTAAGTCCGTAGCCGTTGATCGCGAGCGTCCAGCCGCCGAAGAAGAGGCTGACCATCAGGCAGCAGTTGACGATCATCGATGAATATTCAGCGAGCATGAAGAACGCGAACTTCATCGCCGAGTACTCGGTGTGATAGCCCGCGACGAGCTCCGACTCCGCTTCCGGCAAATCGAACGGCGTGCGGTTGTTCTCTGCGTTCATCGCAACAAGGAAGATGAAGGCTGCGATCAGCTGCGGGAAGAGATTCCAGATGTGGCTCGCCTGGTAGTTGATGATGTGGACGAGGTCGAAGCTGCCGCAGAGCATCAGCACGCCGACGATCGAAAGTCCGAACGGTACCTCGTACGACACCATCTGCGCGGCGCTTCGCAGTCCGCCCATCAGCGAGTACTTGTTGTTCGAGGCCCAGCCGCCGAGGATGATGCCGTAGACGCCGGTCGAGGTCAGCGCGAGGATCAGCAGCAGTCCGACGTTCACGTGCGTGACGACGAACGTCGGCGGCGGGCCGTACGGAATCAGGCAGAAGACGAGGAAGGCCGGAATCAGCGGCAGCATCGGCCCGAGAAAGTACGCAACTTTCTCAGAGCTGGACGGAACGATGTCTTCCTTGAGAATGAACTTAATCGGATCGGCGATGATCTGCGCCAGTCCCCATGGAATGCCGAACTCTTTTCCAACGCGATTCGGTCCGAGCCGGGCCTGCATCAATCCGAGAAGCCGGCGCTCCACCCAGTTCATCGCGGCGACGATGACCTGGACGATGATGAAGGCGACCAGGAACTTGACGAGCGGCCAGATGAGGTAGCGCATCAGGAGGTCTTGCGTCATCGAGACACCTCCAAGTTTGTCATCCTGAGGCCGGCGGAGCGCGGCCGAAGGATCTCAAGATTCGCGGCTCCGGCTGAAACCCCGTTTGGGGTTACGCGGCTCCGGCCAAGTCTGCGCATCTTGAGATCCTTCGCCGTCCTGCGCCGTTGCGTCGCTTCGCAACGCACGGCTTGGCGGCTCAGGATGACAGCGCTCACCGGTCCACCTCACCCAACACGATATCGATCGTCCCGATCAACGCCACGAGATCCGACACCAAATGCCCCTTAGCCATCGCCGGCAGCGCCTGCAGATTCACGAATGACGGCGGCCGCACGTGGCAGCGATACGCCATCTGCGTCTTGCCGTCCGCGATGATGTAGTACCCGAGCTCACCTTTCGGCGATTCGATGGAGTGGTACACCTCGCCCTCGGGTGGGCGCACGACCTTCGAGATCTTCGCTTTGATGTCGCCGGCCGGCGTCGCTTTCACGAGCGGGATGCACTGCTTGAGGATCCAGTTCGACTGCCGCATCTCTTCCATGCGACAGAGATAGCGATCGTACGTGTCGCCGTTCTTGCCGATGGGGATGTCGAACTTCAACTCCGAGTAGCACTCGTACGGCTGCGCGCGGCGCAGATCCCATTCGACGCCCGATCCGCGCAACGGCGGGCCGGTGATGCCCCAATCGATCGCTTCTTCGGGGGAGATCACGCCGATGCCGACGGTCCGTTTTTTCCAGATGCGGTTGTTGGTTAGCAGCGACTCGTATTCATCGACGGCGTCCTCGAACTTGTCGACGAACTTCTCGACGTCGTCGAGCCAGCCCGGCGGCAGATCGTCAGGCATCCCGCCGATGCGCATGCAGTTCAGCGTCAGCCGCGCGCCGCAATACTCTTCGAACAGATCGAGAACCTGCTCGCGCTCGCGGAAGCAGTAGAAGAACGGCGTCATCGCGCCGATATCGATGGCGTGCGTGGCGAGCCAGAGCAAATGCGACGAAATGCGCTGCAGCTCGCTGAGCATCACGCGCATGAGCTGCGCGCGTTTCGGAATCTGCTTCGTGATTCCCATCAGCTTCTCGACCGTCTCGACGAAGCCGAGGTTGTTCGTGGCCGACGCGACGTAGTCCATGCGGTCCGTGTGTGGGATGCACATCGGATACGACATGTTCTCGAACAGCTTCTCGGTGCCGCGATGGAGGTATCCGATGATCGGCTTGGCGTCGATGATGCGCTCGCCGTCGATCTTCAGAATGACGCGCAACACTCCGTGCGTGGACGGATGCTGCGGCCCGAAGTTGACTTCCATTTCGTGGACGTCAAACATTGCTGGCCCTCCCGCCCGGGTGTCGGGTGTCGGGTGTCGGGTGTCGGGACGCAAGCATCAGGTGACGGAGCGAAGCCCCGACACCCGACAGCCGACAGCCGACAGCCAGCATGAGCGTCATCACTTCCCCGCCCCTGCCATGAGCATCTTCAACATCGACTCCGTCTCGTCTTCGCCGGGGACGCACAGCGTGATGTCTGTTGACTCGCCGCTGGCCAGCGCGGCAGCGTAGCCTTCGCAATCCCAGCCGCAGGCGGTGCAATCGGTTTGCGCCATCGCGGCGAAAAGTTTGTCCTTCAGGCTGCCTTCTTTGGCGAGCTCCATCCGTTCCGGAAGCGACTTCTCCGGATCGTGCCACGGCGCATCCGCGGTCGGCTGCGCGGTGTCGGCGACGACGCCGGCCAGTTCCGGCGCCGGCGGCTGCCCACCCTCGGCGGCACGGGCCGCGATCTCCGCCGCGGGCCACGAGCCGTAGTGAACCCATGGGCCTTTGTAGATGTTGACGTCCTTCACATCCTTGCCCGTCGATCCCGGCTGCGGCCCTGCGCCTTCCGGGAAAACCTCGGGATAGATGCGCGCGCCGGTATCGATGCCGCGGATCGGAAAATCCTTGCGCAGCGGATGGCCATTGAAACCTTCCCACATCAGGATGCGCTCGAGGTTCGGATGGCCCTCGAAGATGATGCCGTACATGTCGAACGTCTCGCGCTCATGCCAGTTGGCCGTCTTCCAAACCGAGGTCACGGAAGGGATGGGAGTGTTCTCGTCGGTGGTGACTTTGAGGCGGACGCGATTGTTTTTCGAGAACGAGTAGAGCGTGTACGAGACGCCGAACTGCTCGCCGGTCCAGTTGGGAAACTTCGAGTAGTCGACACCGGCGAGATCGACGAGGTAATTGAATCCATCGTCGCGAAAGGCTTTGGCCACTTCGACGATGCGATCGCGCGCGACCGTCAGCGAGATCTCGCCGACGAACTCTTTCGCCGAGATGATCGCGTCGCCGGCGCGTTCGCAGGCGCGCGCGACGAGCGGATCGCGCTTGATCTCGTCGATGCTCCGTCCGGCCGGGACCGCGGGAACGGCCGGCGCTGCGGGCTTCGGTGGCTGAGGAACTTCCGTCATCGGCTAGTTCTCGATCTCCACTTCTTCCGGAGCTGCCGCTTCCTGAATCTCGGAGTCCGGCATGACAACCACGGCCGGTGCGGGCGCTTTCGCTTTCTTCTCTTCGTACGGCGTCCGTTTGATGCCGGAGATCGGCGCTTGCTTCAGCTGCGCCTTGGCCTGCTCCGCACGAAGGGCCGGACCTTCGTGCACCGGCCGCAGCGAGTCGCGCACGGCCGCGCGCGCGAAGTCGTACGACTCGCCGCCCTTGCGGATGACGTGCATCTTTTCAATCTTCTTCTGCAGCTCCATCAGCCCCCAGATCAGCGCCTCGGGGCGCGGCGGGCAGCCGGGGATGTAGACGTCGACAGGGATCAATCGATCGACGCCCTGCGTCACCGCGTACGTGTCATACGGGCCGCCGCACGTCGCGCACGATCCCATGGCGATGACCCATTTCGGATCGGGCATCTGGTCCCACAGCCGGCGGACGATCGGCGCCATCTTCTCGGTGACCGTGCCGGAGACGATCATCAGATCCGCCTGGCGCGGCGTGGCGCGAAAGACTTCCGCGCCGAAGCGGGCCATGTCGTGGCGCGGATCGAGGACGGCCATCATTTCGATGGCGCAGCAGGCCAGCCCGAACTGCATCGGCCAAAGGGACGACTTGCGAGCCCAGTTGAAAAACTTGTCGACGGAAGTGGTGAGGACGTTTGGATCGAAGCGGTTTTCGATCAGACCCATGAAAGGACCTTCCTCTTCCACGCGTATAGGTACCCGACCAGCAGGATCGCCAGGAAAACTGCCATCTCGATCGCGCCGAACCAGCCGAGCTGTTTGAAACGGATCGCCCAGGGGAAGAGGAAAACGGTCTCGACGTCGAAGATGATGAAGAGGACGGCGATGAGGAAGTAGCGGACCGAAAAGCGGTGGTCGAAGGCGAGCGAGCTGGCCGGAACGCCGCACTCGTACGGCTCTAGCTTGACCTTGCCGCCCTTCGAGGCGCGCACGAGCGGCGTGATGATGAACAAAGTCAATACCGGCAGCGAGATAACGATGAGCGCAGCCACAAGCAGCACTGAATAGTTCGCCATTTTTTAGACCGGTCGCGAGACCGCCGGTATTGTAAACGCCGACTGGCAGGAGTCAACCATTCGTTGAGCCTCGCGCGAGCCTCATTCCGAACATCAGGCGCTGCCTCTTGCCAAAGCACAGACAGAGTGTCTGTGCCATATCGATCCTGCCGTACTTGCGCGACGCTGCCTACCGGCACCGAACCAGTTCCCGCCCTCCCCGCTCACCGCCGGCACGACGGACACCCGCGCCGCATCGAACCGCGACCCGCCTTCCTACTCCACCGGCGTCACATGCACCGCAGTCGCACCCTCGGTATCGAGGATGGTGTTGACCTCGTCGAGCAGCGTGGCGCGGCCCGGCACGCTATCCTTATTCTCCGCCCCGAATTGATCTCCACCAAGGAGATTGGTTGGCTCAAATGTGACTCTCCAAAGGGACATAGAAACCTCCTTACCTCAAACTAGCGCCTGATGATACCCGAGCTTCCATCTTGATTTCCTAACCTTTTCAGAAGAGTTCCGTCTGAAATCGCCACGGCTCCGGTCCCATCCCACGGCCCTGCACGAGCACGCGGATGTCCGCTCCGATGCCGTCCGGAAGGATCAGGCGTTTGGCATCGTCACGCGCCTGGAGGAGGGTCAGGCCTTCGTTTGCGCTTTCGATGCTGACGTCGAGGATCGGTTTGAAGAGCTCGTGCTCGGTGGCGCCGAGAGCGAGGAGAAACTTCGCCTGGATGTCGAAGAAGAGCGAATCGAAGGCCTGACCCTCCCCTGTTCGTTTCAGATCGTCGAAGTTGATGTGCGCCGTCAGATCCTGCCGGCCGGGATTGATGAGCAGATCGCGGCTGACGCGTTGCTTCGAGTACGCGGCCGCCGTGCCGAAACGCCGCATGCGTCCGCGAAAGAGCTTCGACTGTGGCAGACCATAGTCAAAGGTGACAATCAGGCCGCGGTTCACGAAGCGGCAGATGTCGGCGTAAAGCGATGACCATTCGAGGGAAACATCCGCGAACTGACCGTCGTCGAGCTTGATGCCGCGCTCAGCGAAGTAATCCTCGTATCGGGCATCCGCCTCGTGCTCGCTCCAGTCGAGGGCCCCGTCCCGTTCCGTGACCCACAACTCGTGCAGTTGCTCGCCGCGCTGAACGAGCCTCGCGAACGGCAGCGCGTCGAACAGCTCATTACTAATGATGAGACGGGCGTCGGCTGGTGGGATTTCGTCGAGCGATTTGACGTACGTGACGTTCGGATCTGGAACCGCGCGGCCGAGGTTGCGATCGAGGCCGAAGAATTGGGGGGTCGGGATTCGGGGGTCGGGGGTCGGAGATAGCCCGCGGAGCGCGTCACTGCCGACCGTTTCTACGACGCCCGGCGCCCGACCCCCGACTCCCGCCAGCGCCCGGATCAACCCGCCATCGCCGCACCCAATGTCCACCACTTGCCACACACCGTCCCCGCTCCGGCTCATGAATTCACGGCAGAGATTGCCTAACGAGTACGAAAAAACAGGGCTGAGGACAGGCGAAGTCACGTAATCCGCGTCCCTGCCGACCGGCGATTCGGCTTTGGCGTAGTACCCAAACTCGGGGTGGTAAAGGACGAGCTCGACGAAGTCTAGGAACGGCAAGTCGCTGTGTCTCAGCGAGTTGCGCAAAACGTCCAGCATCGATTGTTCGCCCGCCATGGGTCGAATCGTACACCGCCAGAGGCCGTCAATTGCGGTCGTGGCACCTGCGTTGCGAATAGGAAGGCAACACCAGGGAGGAAACATGAAAAAGTTACTCGCATCCACACTCACCGTTCTGCTGTTCGCGACGACGACAGTCTTTGCCCAGACTGACGAACACGCGAAAGCGAAGAAGGGCGCCATCATCGGCGGCATCGCAGGTGCGATCGCCGGCGGCGTCATCAGCAACAACCGTAATGGCCACAGCGGAAAGCGTGGCGCGATCGTCGGCGGCCTGGCCGGCACCGCGGCCGGCGCGATCGTCGGCGCGATGATGGACAAGCAGGAACGCCAGCTCCGCCAGATCCAGGGCGTTGACGTGACCCGCACTGCCGACAACGAACTGAAGGTGACCGTCAAGAACGACGTTCTCTTCGACTACAACTCGGCAAGTCTGCGTTCCGCATCGCGTTCGTCGTTGCGTGAGATGGCCAACGTCTTCGAGCAGTATCCGAACACGACCCTCGCCGTCGAAGGCTTCACCGACTCGACCGGTCCCGCGTCGTACAACGAGCGCCTCTCCGAGCGCCGCGCCGCGTCCGTCGCGAACTACCTCGAGAACCTCGGCGTTCGCGGCTCGCGCGTCGAAACGATCGGCTACGGCGAGTCCCGCCCGCGTGCGACGAACAACACCGCCAGCGGCCGTCAGCTCAACCGCCGCGTCGAGATTCACGTCCGCGCGAATGCTTAGTTTTCAACGATGTCTACGAGAGGGGCGCCCACCGGGCGCCCTTTTCGCTTGTAATGAGCACTTTGGAGGGTTTCATGATTCGTAAAGCATCCATTCTTCTTCTCGCCATCGTTTTGGCCGCCGGTTGCGCGACGAACGATCCCAATCAGAAAGCGAAGCAGGGCGCGGGAGCCGGCGCGGCGGCGGGCGCAATCATCGGTGCCATCATCGGCAACCAAGGCGGCAACAACCGGACGGGTGCCGTCGTCGGTGCAGCCGCGGGAGCCGCGATCGGAGCAGCGATCGGGCATCGCATGGACAAGCAGCAGCAGGAGCTGCAGCAGATTCCGGGCGTCGAAGTCTCGCGTCCGTCCGAGGGAGAGATCGCAGTCAATCTGACGAACGACATCCTTTTCGACTTCAACTCATCGTCGCTTCGCGGTGAATCGCAGCAGACGTTGCGCGACCTCGCTTCGAACTTCCGCAACTATCCCGACGAACAGGTCACGGTCGAAGGGCACACCGACTCCGTCGGCACGCCTTCGTACAACCAGACGTTGTCGGAGCAACGTGCGTCGGCGGTGAGCAACTATCTCGTCGATCAGGGCGTTCCGTCATCGCGCATCACCTCGATCGGTTACGGCGAAACGCGCCCGAAAGCATCGAACGACACCCCCGAAGGCCGGCAGCTCAATCGTCGGGTGGAGATTCACATTCGCGCGACGCAGGGTTAGAGAACGTAGCGCCGCCGGCTCGGCGGCTGGACCGCCAGCGGCTCGCTGGCGCTTTGACTTGCCGCCGAGCCGGCGGCGGTCCAGCCAGCGAGCCGCTGGCGCTACGGATGCGAGCATCTACAATGGCGCGCCATGAAGAAGCTTGCGTTTTTGCTCCTCCTCGCCGCCGCACTTCCTGCCGCCGCGCAGATCGATCCGGGGATGTACGGGGAGATGCGGTGGCGGATGATCGGGCCGTTTCGCGGCGGACGCACCGTCGCTGCAGTTGGCGTCATCAAGCAGCCGAACGTCTTCTACATCGGCGTCAACAACGGCGGCGTGTGGAAGAGCACCGACTACGGCCGCATCTGGACGCCGATCTTCGACGAGCAGCCGTCCGGCTCCATCGGCGCGATCGGCATTTCGCAATCCGATCCGAACATCATTTACGTCGGTAGCGGCGAAGGTTTGCAACGGCCCGATCTCGCCACCGGCGACGGCATGTACAAATCGATCGACGCCGGAAAAACCTGGACGCACCTCGGCCTTCGCGACGCACAGCAGATTCCGACGATCGTCGTCGATCCGAACGATCCGAACCGTCTCTTCGTCGCTGTCCTCGGGCATCCGTACGGCCCGAACGAGGAACGCGGCATCTTCCGCTCGACCGATGGCGGCAAGACGTTTCAGAAAGTGCTCTACAAGAACGATCTGACCGGCGGCATCGACGTCATCCTCGATCCTTCGAACGCGCAGACGGTCTACGCCGCGCTGTGGCAGGCGCAGCAGGGTCCGTGGGAGAACGCGTACTTCGGCGGAGGAGCCAGCGGACTTTTCAAATCGACCGACGGCGGCACGACGTGGAACGAGTTGAAGAGTGGCTTGCCGTCATCGGACGTCATCGGCCGCATCGGCATCGAAGTCTCGCAGTCCGATCCGAAACGGCTCTACGCCATCTGCGGCACCGACGCGAAATCGGGCGGCTTGTATCGCTCCAACGACGGCGGCGCGACCTGGAGCCGCGTAAACACGGACGAGCGCATCTGGGGACGTCCCGGCGACTTCAACGAAGTGCGCACCGATCCCAAGAACGCCGACATCGTTTACAGCGCGAACGTGGTCACGTGGAAGTCGACTGACGGCGGCAAGACCTTCGCGTCGTTCCGCGGCGCGCCGGGTGGCGATGACTACCATCGCGTCTGGATCAATCCGAATGACACGAAGACAATCCTGATCGCCTCGGATCAGGGCGCGATCGTCACGGTCAACGGCGGCGAAACGTGGAGCTCCTGGTACAACCAGCCGACCGCGCAGATGTTTCATGTGAACGCCGACAACGGCTTCCCGTACCGCGTTTGCGGCGGGCAGCAGGAAAGCGGTTCGGCGTGTGTGGCTAGTCGCGGCGACGACGGGGCGATCACATTCCGCGAGTGGCATCCAGTGGGCGTGGAGGAGTATGGCTACGCCGTTCCCGATCCGCTCGATCCCTACATCATCTTCGGCGGCAAGATCAGCCGCACCGATCGCCGCACCGGCCAGACCAAAGACATCACTCCCAAGCCGCTGCGCAAAGGCAACTACCGCACCGTGCGCACCGCGCCGGTCGTTTTCTCGATGGCCGATCCGCACGCGCTTTTCTTCGCATCGAATACGGTCTGGAAAACGACAAACGGCGGCGAGAGCTGGACGGAGATCAGCCCCGACCTCACGCGCAAAACATGGACCGTTCCCGAGAGCGCGCGCGGCTACGTGAACACGCCAATGACGAAGGTGACGCAGCGCGGCGTGGTCTACGCGCTGGCGCCGTCGCCGCTCGACATCAACACGCTCTGGGCCGGCACCGACGACGGACTCATTCACGTCACGCGCGACGGCGGCAAGAGCTGGAACGACGTGACGCCCTCGGAGCTGAAACCGTGGGCAAAGGTGTCGGTCCTCGAGCCTTCGCACTTCGATGCGAACGAAGCGTACGCGGCGATCAACACGATCCGCCTCGACGAGCTCCATCCTCACATCTACCGCACGCGCGATGGCGGCAAAACGTGGCAGCACGTCGTTGCCGGCATCGCCGACGGCGCCACGATCAACGCGGTCCGCGAAGATCCGAAACATCGCGGCCTCCTCGTCGCCGGCAGCGAGACGCAGGTGTGGTTCTCGACCGACGACGGCGACTCGTGGCAGTCGCTGCGCCAGAACATGCCGGCGTCGTCGATCCGCGACATCGCCGTTCACGACGACGACATCATCGCCGCCACGCACGGCCGCGGATTCTGGATCCTCGACGACATCGAGCCGCTGCGCCAGATTCGTGGCCGCATCGCGGAAACAACACTGTTCAAGCCACAGCGCGCGTGGCGGATTCGCTGGAACAAGAACACCGATACTCCGCTACCGCCGGATGAACCGATGGGACAGAACCCGCCCGACGGCGCGGTCATTGATTACTACCTTCCCGCGGCGGCCGGTCCGGTCACCCTCGAGATTCGCGACGCTGCCGGCGCCGTCATCCGCCGCTATGCCAGCACCGATCCCGCGCCGGCACCGAAAGACGAAGGCAACATCCCGTGGTGGTGGATTCGTCCGGTGAAATCGCTGGCGACAACCGCCGGCATGCACCGCTTTACGTGGGACATGCACTATCCGCCGGCGCCAGGCTCACGCAACGCGTATCCGATCGCCGCCACACCGCATGACACCACGCCCGCCCCGGCGTCGCCGTGGGTTGTGCCGGGAACATACACCGTCGCGCTGACTGCGAACGGCAAGACGTACACGCAGCCGCTGACGGTGGAGATGGATCCGCGCGTGAAAACCTCCGCGGCCGACCTGCAGCAGCAGTTCGCGCTGTCGAAAGAGATGTACGACGACATCGCCCAGCTCGAGGAGATCAGCGGACGCGTGCGCGCCTTCCGCGCGCAGATGCGCGACGCCACCGCCAGCGCCGACATCAGCGCGCTCCGCAAACAGGCTTCCGAACTTGCCGGCGCCTCGGCTGAAGAAGACGACGAAGCGCCGCCGGCCGCCGCGCCCGATCACGAAACGCTGAGCAGCCTCACGCAATCGCTTCGCGCCGTGCTCCGCCTGCTGCAGGAATCGGACGAAGCACCGACCACCCAACTCGCCGCCGCCGTCGAAGACCGCCGTCACGCGGTCGCCGAAATCCTCGGCCGCGCCCAGACCTTCGAAACCGCCGCACGCGCCGCGAAACTACCCCCACCCGCGAAAGGATCAAGCGCCATCAAACCCCAATGAAACTCATTCCCTCAATCGTTCTCCTTTCCCTGATCGTTCCACCGGCCGGCGCGCAGTGGTCGCAGATCGGCGCCAATCCAAAACACACCGGCAGCGTGCCGGTGGCGGCGCAGCCGCTGTTGCATCTGCTGTCCGACATCACCTACGACCCGTTCGTTCCGCAGGAGATGGCAGCTACAGGCGGCGGTCTCGTCGTCCACTATCAAGTCCCGCTCGTCGACGGCGACGACGTCTTCATGGAATTCAAATCCGGCCAGTACACGGCGCCGGAGCATTGGGAGACGCAGGTCTGGAGCATTCACGGACTGCGCTGGCAGAACGGCGCGCTCGTCGATCGCTGGACGGCGACCAGCGATTGGAAACCGGTGCCGGCCAACGGCGCCGCGACATGGGAGCCTGTCTTCCACGCCGCTCTCGCGAATGGTTCGGTCTACATGCCCGCATCCGGCGGAACACTGCTGCAGGTCGATCGCAACGACGGTCACGTCATCAAGCGCATCAATCCGTTCGCGAGCGTCGATCCGAATGTTTACGTCTCCGGAGTGCCCGCGGCCGATGCCGCCGGCAATATCTACTACGGCGCGTTCGGCCTTGACGCCGCCGACCCGTGGTCGAACGACATCACCGGCGCATGGCTCGTGCGCGTGAAGCCGGATGGCAGCGCCGCGGCAGTGACGTTTGCGTCGCTGGTGCCGAATGCGCCGAAGCCAACGGACCAATGCACGATTTCGTTCGCGCGGACGCAGCCCCACCCCTTCCCTCCGACGGTGAACGCCGTCGCCCCGACGGCGACCTGCGGTGCAATACGACCTGGGATCAACGCCGCCCCGGCGATCGCCGCCGACGCCACGATTTACGTGGTTGGCCACGCGAACTTCAATCCAAACTACGGTTTCGTCGCCGCGGTCAATCCCGATCTGACGCCGAAGTGGAGCACCTCGATGCACGCCATCTTCAACGATGGTTGCGGCGTCCTCGCCCCCTACGGAAGCGCATGCCGGACCGGCGCGACGCTCGGCGTCGATCCGAGCACCAACCAGCCGGGATCGGGCGCCGTTGTCGATAACTCGAGCGCCTCACCCGTTGCTCTGCCGGATGGTTCGGTCCTCTACGGTTCCTTCACCAGCTACAACGGCGCGCGCGGACACCTGATCCATTTCTCGTCCGCGGGTGCGATCCTCGCCAACTACGATTTCGGCTGGGACACGACGCCCGCGGTCTGGGAGCACAACGGAACGTATTCGATCGTGCTGAAGGAAAACTTCTACGTTCAGGAGGCTTACTACATCACGCAACTCGATCCGAATCTGAAGAAGGAGTGGCAGTTCAAGAGCACGAACACCCAGGCCTGCGGCCGCGGTCCGGACGGGAACATCACCTGTGTCGACGGGCAGAACGGCTTCGAATGGTGCGTGAACGCGCCGGCCATCGACATCCGTGGAACCGTCTACGCGAACAGTGAAGACGGCAACCTCTACGCGATCGGGCAAGGCGGCGTGCTCGAGGACAAGATCTTCCTGCAACTGGCCCTCGGCGCCGCCTACACGCCCATCTCGATCGGTCCCGACGGCCGCCTGTATGCGCAGAACGCCGGACACCTTTTCGCGGTTGGAGGATCGAGACCGCGCCACCGCGCGGTGCGGCGATAAGGATGGAGGATAAGGTCGCCCGAGATTAGTCGTTCGTGGTAACGTCAAATAACTTTCATGCGGACACTTCGCACCACGTTCTTCACTCTGCTCATCGTTGCCTCGGCGCATGCCGCGATCCGCGTGACGCCGGAGACAGGCATCGCCGATCCTATGCGTGCGCCTCTCGATCGCGAGCAGAACGGGCCAATCGTCGAAACCGACGGGAATCAATTCCTGGTGTTGTGGAGCAACGCTCACGGCGTGTATGTCGCGTGCGTCGATGCGGAGGGCCGCCTCGTCTCCTCGCGCCTCGCTGTGCCTCGCACAACCGGAGAAGCACTGACTGCGACGTGGACAGGTTCGGTTTACCTGGCCACATGGAAAGACTCCGCGAAAGCGGCGTTGTTTTTCGCCACCTTTTCGAAGACGGGCGACCTGCTGTCCGGGCCGGTGGCGATCGTGGGAGGGATGGTCGGAAGTGGTGGCTTGGCGAGCAACGGCCATCGCGCGCTTCTGCTCTACGTCGATGGCGTCTCGCCGGGCGTAAGGACAGCGATCTTTGATGCGGACGGCCGTTTGATCAGGACGAATGTGGCGATCCCGAGCACGGAAAATGCGACGAGTTACCCCCGCATCACTAGCGACGGGGAGGAATTCGCCCTTGTGTGGGGCACCGTCAAACCCGGGCTGACTTCGTCCGGTCTTCCTTTGCAGGACCTTCACATACTTCGGATGAACGAGGATGGTGCGGCGATCGGTTCTCCGATCGACGTCGGCAGCGTCGAACAAAAGGGCACACTCGGCCTCTCGTTCGGCGGCGGACGTTATGCGATCGCGGCCTTCGAGTCTCACATCATCACACCCGGCTACGAGCAGTCGCGCCTCGTGCGCTTCTCGGTCGACGCGCGCCGCGGCAGCATCACCAGATTGCCGGCAGTCGACACCACCAACGCCACGAACCTCGCCATACTCTGGAGCGGCAGCTCATTCGTCGCCTTCTGGTCGCGCTACCCGACTCCGATCACCTCGGGCATCGACGTGATGACGCTGCCATTCAGCGGTGCGGACGAAAGCATGGCGCCAACCCCGGTAGCGGCGTGGACGGGCAACCCCGCCGGTTGGCTCATTTCGATGGTCTCGAACGGGCACCAAACTCTGCTCGTCTGGAACCAGAGCATCGGCACCGGAGGAAGCCGCTCAGAGATTTACAGCTCCCTTTTCCATGCTGCGGTTCCGAGCGCAGCGGCGCCCGGTGAACCGACGCTCCTCTCGATCGGCTGGTCGCGTCAGTTTCAACCGTTGACGGCTTCGTCGCCGGCCGGCTCGCTCGTCGTCTGGATTGAGGATAGCGATACCAGCCGGCTCCTCGGCATGCGTACAGACGCAACCGGTGCATTCATCGACGCCGTTCCGTTCGAGATCGCTACCGATGTTTCTCAGGCTGCGGTCGTTTTCGCCGGAGAGGTCTATGTCGTGGCGTGGCAGAAACCCGATTATTCGGCCGTGTCCGCAAGGACCGTCGGCGGCGATGCCTCCCTCGGACCGCCCGTGTCACTTGGTCCCGGTTGGGGAGTCGCCGCGGCGTCAAGCGGCAGCACGACTTTGGTCGTCTTCAGCGAAAGGGGAACATCGACGCGCCTGGTTGGGTACCGCTTTGATGCGTCGGGGAGGCAGATCGACACGAGCCCGCTGGTCATCAGCGACGGCTACCTGCCGCAGGTGGCCTCAAACGGCACCGACTTTTTCGTCGCATGGGATGTAGGCAGCGATTGGTGGCAGTTCCCCTCGGCCAACATGGTGGACGTCCTCGGAACACGCGTTTCCGCCGCCGGTGCAGTCGATGCGGCGCCGTTACCGATTGCGACCGGAGGCCGCGATCAGCGTCTCCTTTCCCTGGCAAGTAATGGGCGCGACTATCTCGTCGCCTACCAATTGGACCCGTATCCGAGCGGAGTCGTCGCGACCAAAATCGTGTTGCGCGAAGGACAGCTCGGCGGCACGACGGCGACCGAGGACGGAACGATCATCACGCGTGACGCAGCCAACGGGATCGTGTTGTCAGGTGACACGACCGGCTACTGGAGCGCCTACCTGCAACTCGATGGAACGGGCAACCTTCTGCGGCTCGATCAGCGTGGAAACCCAACGTCGCCGCCATTGCCCATAGGCGCAGCGTTGTCCTCGGTGGTGATCGGCCGTTTGCCGGGAGGAGCAGTCCGGCTTCTGTACGCGCGCGCAATCGACTACGGCGAATTCACCGGCACGAGCATGGTCTTCTTTCGATTCGTTGGAGATGATCTCGGGCTTCGGTGGCGCGCCGCGCGTCATTGAGGCCGACCAACGAACCAATCCTTTCGAGTGGCTGCTTCAATTCCCCCGCGCCGGCTGAAACGCCGTCGCAGGAACCGGCTCGCCGAACAGGAATCCTTGCACTTCTTCGCATCCCTGCTGGCGCAGGAACTCCAGTTGTTCGGGCGTCTCGACGCCCTCGGCGGTCACGCGGAGGCGCAGGCCGCGGGCCATGCCGATCACGGCGGAGACGATGGCGCGATCGGGGGCGCTCCCTTCGATCTCCTGCACGAACTCCTGATCGATCTTCACGCTGTCGATCGGGAAACTACGCAGATAGTTCAGCGACGAGTGGCCGGTACCGAAATCGTCGATCGCGATCTGCACGCCCATCTCGCGCAGGCGGTGCAGCGTGGCGATCGTGCGCGACGTATTCTGCATGGCCAGGCTTTCGGTGATCTCCAGTTCCAAATCGCTTGGTGCGAGTCCGGAGCGCTCCAGCGCCGCCGCGATCACCAGCGGCAGATCGCTGTGCTGGAACTGGCGCGGTGACAGATTCACGGCCATGCGGAAGCCCGATTCGCGATCGCCCTGCCACTCCCTCGCCTGGCGGCAGGCTTCGCGCAGCACCCACTCGCCGATCGGCACGATCAGCCGCGTCTCCTCGGCGATCGGGATGAAGTCCTTCGGACCGACCAGACCGAAACCGGGACGGTTCCAGCGCAGCAGCGCCTCGACGCCGGTCACGCGCCCCGAGGCAATGTTGATCTGCGGTTGGTAGTGGAGCTCGAGCTCGCCGCGGTCGAGCGCGTGGCGAAGATCGTTCTCCAGCGACAGCCGTTCCAGCGCGCGGCTGTTCATCGCCGGCGTGAACATCTGATACGAATTGCGGCCGGCGTCCTTGGCGCGATACATCGCGTGATCCGCATTCGAAAGGAGCATCTCCGCGGAATCGCCGTCACTCGGAAAGAGGGCGATGCCGATGCTCGTGGTGATGAACAGCTCCGTCCCTTCGATCTGCAACGGCAGCGCGACAGTGTCGAGCACCTTCTGCGCGATTTTTGCCGCGGCGTCGGGCGTTTTGAGGTCGGCCAGCAGGACGGTGAACTCATCGCCGCCCATCCGCGCGATCGAATCCTCTTCGCGCAGCGACGCCTGCAGCCGCGCGGCGATCGCTTTCAGCAGCTCATCGCCGATCGAATGTCCGAGAGTGTCGTTGACGACCTTGAAGCGATCGAGGTCGAGAAACATGACGGCGAGTGGATGCTTCATGCGCCGCGCGTGCGCGAGCGCGACCGTGAGCCGGTCGCGGAACAGACGCCGGTTCGGCAAGCCGGTCAGCGCGTCGTGATAGGCCTGATACTCGATCTGCTCTTCTACCCTCTTCCGTTCCGTGACGTCGCGCGAGACACCGACGATTTCCCGAATCTCGCCGCTGAGCGCGTCGCGAACGCTGCGGCTCGTCGTCTCGAACCAAACCAGCGAACCGTCTTTTTTCTCGACGCGATACGCGAATGTGGTCGGGCCGGACTCGTGGATCAGCGATGAAAGGTAGCGAACTTCTTCGCGATCGACTTCGAAGATGAAATCGTAAAACGAGCGGCCGACGAGCTCCGAAGGTTCGTAGCCGACCAGGCGCCGGCATGCGTCGGAGGCGTACAGGATGATCCCTTTGTTCGACGTGCGCGAAATCATGTCGGTCGAGTTCTCGGCCATCAGCCGGTAGCGCGCCTCGCTCTCGCGCAGCGCCTCCTCGGCCATGCGCCGCTCGGTGACGTCGTTGTGGACGCCGATCGATCCGACCACGTTGCCGGCCGCGTCGACGACCGGTGCGCCGCCGATTTCCAGCCAGACCACCATTCCGTCCTTGCGGCGGACGCGAATCTCGTACTGATCGGCGATGTGACGCAGGCGCAGCCGCGTCTTCTCGCGCATCAACTCGATGTCTTCGGGATACGCGAGCAGGAGATCGCCCTGCAGACCGACCAGCTCCTCGCGCGAGTAGCCGACCATCTCGCAGAAACGGTCGTTGACGAAGTGCAGCACGCCGTCGTTGCCGGCCTGCACGAGGCCCTCGCGCATCCGCTCCACGAGCAGGCGATAACGCTCTTCGCTTTCGCGCAGCGCGTTCTCGGCGAGCTTGCGGTCGGTGATGTCGATGACGGTTCCTTCGAGAATTTCGGGATCGCCATCGAGCAGATGGACGCTTTCGATCAGCCAAACAGCACGGCCGTCTTTCCGCCGCAGCGAAATCTCGCGACTGGTCATCATCCGTTCGCGGCGAAGCTGGGCGATGAAATCGACGCGGTGCGTCGGGTCCTGGTAAAGCTCGGACGCCGACTGCTCCATCAGCTCCTCGCGCGACGAAAAGCCGAGGATGCGGGCCATGGCATCGTTGCAGTCGAGGATGCGGCCGTCGATGGTGTTGCGGTAAACGCCGGCGAGGTTGCGCTCGAACAGCACGCGATGGCGCTGCTCGCTGCCGCGTAACGCCGCCTCGGTGCGATGACGCTGAATGGCATTCACGAAGATCTCGCCGCTGATGCGCAGCAGCGACGCCGCTTCTTCGCTCCACGTATGCGGAACGGCGCTGGCGATGCCGAGCACTCCGAGAAACTCGCGGTTGTAGATCATCGGCACGACCACGATGGAGTGATTGCCGGCACGCTTGAACGCTTCGCGCTCCGCGGCAGCCTCGGCGGGCAGATCGTCGATTGAGATCGTCACCTGCTGCAGCGCGACGAGCTGCTCGCCTGTCCAGGGGAACGCCGCCATCGGAACATGGACGCCGATGCCTCGGCTGGCATTCGGATCGGCCATCCACTCGTGCGTCAGAACCGCGGTCTGCCGGTCCTCGCTGAGCATGTAAATGTAGGCGCGATCCGCACCGACGAAGCGTCCGACGGTTTCGAGTGCTCCCGCGATTTCGTGATCGACGTCGGCGGCAGCGACGTTGATGAAGTTCGTCGAGATTCCGGAGATCAGCTTCTCGAAGGCAAGGCGATGCTCCAGCAGTTCCTGTGTCTGCCTCGAGTCGGGGCGCAACTGGTCAGGATTCGCCGCGGACAATCCGATCTCCCTGAAGTCCGCATCATAGCCGTTCAATCGGGTAGATCTTCACGTTGACTTCGCGTGCGTAATGCCGCAGCGGACGGGCCTCGGAACGCTTGATGCCGGCGGCCCAGATCAGCGTTTCGTCGAGCTCCAGCAATTCGGCGCGTTGCACCGGATACGGCTGGTGATGCACGCGGGCGCGGTAAAGCTGATGCTCGTCGTCGACCGCGTAGAGGATGTAGCGCTCGATCAGAAAGTGCTCGAGCGATCCCGGCGCGGCGGTATTGACGATGCCTTCCATCGCTTTGTAGCGGATGTGCGCATTCGCGGGCTGCGTGCCGAGGGGATCGTCGCGATGCGACGTGAAATCGATTTCGGGAATCGCCGCCTGCGACGACACGAAGTCGATGTGCGAATGAAAGTACGGCAGCCTGTAAGCGGCGCGAGCGGCCGCGACGGCGATCGCGCTCGATGCATCGAGGCTGAAGAACCAGACTCCGGGATCGCGTCCATCGCGATGCACGTAGGTGCGGACGTTGATCTCATGAAACGACGACACCCAGGGCAGCGGCGGCACGCCGACCGGACGAACGCCGGTCATCGTGAACGGGACGAGACCGACGTAGGCAATGCCATCGAACGTATCGATGGTCAGCTCCGGCGGAATGAGCGCCTGCAACTCCTGCGGCGGGACTTCCCAATGCAAAAAGAGGAGGTGATGCCAATCCTGCCGCATGAGCGCGAGCTGATCGGGTTCCAGCGTCGGAGCGATGCGATCGATGACGTCAACGGCGGTCACGTGATCGACTCAAGCAAAATCGCGTCCTGTTTTAGTATGGCCCATGCGAATCCTCCTCGCCGCCGCCGCGCTCGCCGTCGTCGCATGCTCGTCGTCAGGACCGGCGGCGCCGAAACAGAAGGCTGAGATTCCGCCGCCGGATTTCGAAATCCGGCAATTGGTCGGCCCGGCGGAGCTCAACTACGAGGAGGGCGCGATCGAGGTGAAGTTCCGCCTCGATATCGGCAACCGCGCCGGCATTCCGATCACGCTGCGACGCATCGAGATCGTGACTGTGAATCCCGAGGGCGGCGCGTACACGCTCGAGCCGAGCCACCGCGCGTACTACTTCAACAAGACGATCAACGCGCAGGAAAAGGCTTCGATCGATTTCTGGGCGAAGGCCTACGCCTACGGCCGCAGCACCCGCGAAAACGAGCCGGTCACCGTCCGCGGCACGCTCTACTTCCAGACGCCGAACGGCTACTACGACCAGGTGTTCGTGAAGGAGATCGGCCAGTACCCGGGACAGAACGACTAGCCTGTCATCCTGAGGCGCCGGAGCTTGCTTCGGCGAAGCCGGCAACGCAGGACGGGGAAGGATCTCAAGCTTCCCAATCTGCGTTGAATCCCATGGGCTTCGGCAAGTCCGCGAAACTTGAGATCCTTCGCCGTCCTCCGGCGCTCCGCCTTCGGCTACGACGCCTCCGGCGGCTCTGGATGACAGTCTCACCGCAGCTTCTGCTGCAACATCCAATGCACCATTCCCGGGTCGGCGTATGCGGCATCCCAGACGTCGTGCGCGCCGTTCGGGTATTCGGTATAGCGGACGTTCGCACCGCTCTGTCGCAGCGCGGCCACCATCGATCGTGATTCGGTGACCGGCACGGTCTCGTCCTTTGCGCCGTGAAACGCCCATACCGGTGTCCGTCCGATTTGCGTGGCCAGGGTCGCGTAAGGATTTGGCGATCCAACGATCCGCGCGACATCCGGCGGCGGATCGCTGGGGAACGGATCGTCCGGACGCCGCGCCACCTCGCCGCACACGGGGACGATCGCGGCCCACTTTCGATTGTGGCGAGCCATGTACCACGCGCCCGCGCCCCCCATCGAGATACCGGTCAGATAGATGCGCCGCGGATCGCCGTGAAACTCGCGGATCGCGTTCGCCAGCTCCGCCATCGCCATCGACTCCGTCTCGCCGTACCACTCCCGTTCGAAGTCCGCCTGCGGAAAAACGACGATCGCCTTGTATCGCTCGCCGTAGCGCTCGAGCGCCGGCCCGAGGCCGAGGCTCACCTGCCGCAGATTGTCGGTGCCGCGCTCGCCGCTGCCGTGCAGGTAAAGCACGACCGGCCAATGATGCAGCTTCGTGTAATGGTGCGGCAGCCAGACGCGGTACTTGTAGGTGTGATCGCCGAGCTTGACCTCGCGCTCCAGGAATTGCGACCGGCCCGTGCAGCAGACCACCGTGCAGCCGGCCAGTGCCAGCACTACGAGAAGAATGAGGAACGTTCGCCGGCTGGCCACTTACTCGAAGAGATCGTATTCGGCGACGGGGAGCGGCTCCTGCTCGACGTCCGAACGCCACATTTCGAAAACGTAGAGATCCCAGTGCAGCAGGAAGACTTCCCTGGACATCTCCCACCGTGCCGTCAACCCCGGACCGATGCCGCGCTTGTTCTCCTTGATGAGATGGCCGAGGTCGTGAATGACCGTCTGCTGCTGCCGGTAGCCGGCGCGCGAGCAGAAAAAGTTGAGCGCTGCCTCGATCTTGAAGCGTTCCTGATAGCGCAGCGGCACTGTGTCCCATACCGCGCGGCGCATCACGCGAATGCCCGACAGAACCGGGCCGACTTTCATCTGCAGATGAAAAAAGTTGCGGACCGGGCCGCGGCTGCGAACGCCGATGTTCATGTCGCACTCATCGCGGAGCACAGGACGGACGAGCGATTCGATGTGCTCGTCGGTGACATTGAACATGTCGCCGTCAACGAAAAAGAGGACATCGTGTCTCGCGTAGTCGACACCGACGCGCATCGCGTAGCCTTTGCCGCGGTTCTCGCGAAGGGCAATCGTGGTGACGTCAAACGAGCGTGCGATCTCGACCGTGCGATCGGTGGAACCGTCGCTGACCACGATGATCTCGTCGATCATCCCGCTCTTCGTCAGCGCGGTCAGCACCTCGGCAATCGTCTTCTCTTCGTTGTATGCCGCGATGATGGCCGAGGTACCCAATGAAATGTCTCCTAAACTCGCCCGATGGTCTGCAACCGGCAGACCATACCACAGCGTTTTGCCGGTTTCTGCTGGTGCAATGCGACGGGCCAGACCTTTGCACAGGCTGCCGTTCGCCATGAAACGCAACCTCATCTACGCGACGCTGCTGACCGCGGTCTGCATCATCCTTTCGGCAGTCACCCTGTCGCTTTCCGGATGCCAGTCGCTGGCTGGCCTGAACATCGTGAACCCGCGCTATGCGCTGCGGGGCGTCGTACCCCACGTGGCCATCGCGCTGCCTCTATCGCAATCAGCGATCGATTTCGATTTCAATATCGAAGTCGACAACCCGAATCCGGTCGGTCTGCGCCTCGACTGGCTCGACTTCGATCTGGCCGTCAACGACACGCCGGTGCTGACGAGCGTCCGCGCCGAACAGGGCGTGCGCATTCCGGCGCACGGAATCGGCGACGTCCGCCTGCGCACGCGCGTCGGCTACGAAAACCTCAAGACGCTCTTCCGTCAGGTCGCGGACATGGTGCAAGGCAATCGCGCGACGTACACGATCCACGGAAACGCGTATTACCAGACGCCGCTCGGCCAGATGCGGTTCCCGCTGACGCTGTACTCGCGGTAGGAAAATGACGGCGAAGCCGACGTAATCGACGCCGGTAGGCGTCACGTACGGTAGCCGGTGGTCGCGTGCGAAGCACGAGACCACCGGAATGCGGAGCGCCGCGCGTCATCGACCCCGGCGGGGTCGCGGATCAAATACCAAGCGGCGTGAATCCCTCCGCGACCGCTGCCTCGGTCGCATACCAACGCACATTCGTAGCCCGGTGGTCTCGCGCTTCGCACGCGACCACCGGCTACCGTACGAGCCTCCTCCGGAGGCTTTCGCGCGGCTTCGCCGCTGATAATGTCGCGAACTTGAATCCTAACAATCGTCAAACGCGGATGTACGCGGCTTCCATCGCCGCGCTTCTCTATTTTTCCGAAGGGCTGCCGTTTGGGATCGTCAGCGACCTGATGCCGGTGTATCTGCGCGTTCATCACGTCGAACTGACTGCGATCGGATTCCTCAGCACGATCGCCTCGGCGTGGACGCTCAAAGTGTTCTGGTCGCCGCTGGTCGACGCGTTCGGAACGTATCGCCGCTGGATCGCCACCGCGGTTCTGGCGATGGCCATCTGCATGGCAACACTCGCAGCGATGCCGGCAACTGCCGGTCCGGCGTTCTGGACGATCATCGCCATCTTCGCCATCGCCTCCGCTACGCAGGATCTCGCCGTCGACGCGTTCACCATTCGCGCGACACCGCCCGAGTTCGTCGGTCCCGTAAACTCCATCCGCGTGGCCGCGTATCGCACCGCGCTCATCGTCGGCGGAGGCGGATTGGTGGCGCTGTCGGGCGTGATCGGATGGCGCGGCAGCTTCCTGGCGAGCGGCATCATCGCGATCGTCGTGTTCATCGTCGCGCTGCGGCTTCCTGACGATCGCGGCAACCGCGACGACCGCAAATCGATCACCGATCTTTTCCGCGGACTCGGCGAATGGCTTCGCCGTCCGCGCGCCGGCGTCCTGCTGGCGATCGTGCTGCTCTATCGATTGGGAGAACTCGCGATCTACGCGATGATCAAACCGTACTGGGTCGACCGCGGTTACTCGCCCGCCGAGATCGGCACGATTACCTCAGTCATCGGAGTGATCATCAGCATCCTCGGCGCGATCGCGGGCGGCGCGATCGTGGCGCGCATCGGCTTGTATCGCGCCATGCTCTGGCTCGGCGCCGCGCAGATCGCATCCAACCTCGGCTACGCGCTCGTGGCGACGACGCACGCGGGACGCTGGGCCATCTACGCCGCCGCGGTCGTCGAGAACATCGGCTACGGCCTCGGCACCGGCGCCTTCCTGGCGTTCCTCATGGCCATCTGCGACCGCGAGCGCGCCGCCACCGAGTACGCGATGCTCACCGCCGCCTTCGGATTAACGCGCGTCGTCATCGGAACGCCGAGCGGCTGGATCGCGCAGAACCACGGCTACGCGGCATACTTCTGGCTCACGGTGCTCCTCGGCATTCCGGGTCTGCTGCTGGTGCCGTTCGCGAAGGAGAGGATTGAGGTGTCATCCTGAGCCGCCGAAGCGACGTAGCCGAAGGCGAAGTCGCGCAGGACGGTCGAAGGACCCCCCGATGCTTGCCTCGTGATTCGCCACCCAACCGGGTTATCAGGGCGGAGGTCCTTCGACCGTCCTCCGCCGTTCGCGCTTCGCGCTCCTCGGCTCCGGCGGCTCAGGATGACAGCATATGAAACACCGCTTCTTCATCGACGCCGAACTCGCCGCAGGCAACACGTTCGCGCTCAGTCACGATGAGCAGCACCACGCGCACGTCGTGCGCGTGCGTGAAAACGAAGAGGTCGAAGTCTTCGACGGACGCGGCGCGTCGTTCGTTGCGAAGTACACCACCGAGGGGTTGCAGATCGTTCGTGAAGCACCTGACCGCGAAGCGCGGATGGCGATTCATCTGGCGATGTCGATCATCAATCTCGAGAGTTCGACATCGTCCTGCAGAAGGTGACGGAGCTCGGCGTTCGCTCGATCGTTCCGCTCGTCACGGACCGCGTGGAAATCCGCGCCGAACGCTATCGCGGCAAGGCGGAGCGCTGGCGGAAGATCGTTTTCGAAGCCGTGAAGCAGTCCGGACGATCGGTCATCCCAATCGTCGAAGAACCGCAACCGTTCGACGAAATCGTCAAGCGAGACGGGATGAAAATTGTCTTCGACGCCGATGCCGAGGCGGCGCCGCAGCAGCTCACGAACGCAGCGACGATCTTCATCGGCCCCGAGGGCGGCTGGTCGGAACGCGAACTGCAACTCGCTCGCGAGCACGGCTGCGCGTTCGAACGCCTCGGCATCCGGCGGCTTCGCGCCGAGACCGCGGCCATCGTCGCCACCGCGCTCGTCGCTGCGCGCGCTGGCGACATTTGATAGATTGACGCGCTCGATTTGCACCGGAGGAGTCTTTTGCCGACCAACAGCCTCACCATCACCGATAACCGTACGGGCCAAACGTACGACGTCCCCATCAACGACGAGACCATCCGCGCCACCGATCTCCGCAAGATCAAAGTCAACGACGACGACTTCGGCCTGATGACGTACGACCCGGCCTTCATGAACACAGCCGCATGCCGCAGCGCGATCACGTTCATCGACGGCGACAAAGGCATTCTCGAATACCGCGGCTATCCGATCGAGCAGCTCGCGGAGAAGAGCACGTACCTCGAGACCGCGTGGTTGCTGCTCAACGGCGAACTGCCGACGAAGGACGAGCTGGCCGCGTGGACACACACGATCACGTACCACACGTTCATCAACGAGAACCTCAAAGGCGTCCTCGACTCGTTCCGCTACAACGCCCATCCGATGGGCATGCTCATCGCGATGATCAGTGCCCTCGGAACGTTTTATCCCGAAGCCAAGAACATCTTTGATGAGGACGTGCGGAAGCGGCAGATCGAACGCCTCATGGCCAAGATGATCACCATCGCCGGCTTCGGCTATCGCCACATGGTCGGCATGCCGTACGTCTATCCCGACAACGAGCTGTCGTATCCGGCCAACTTCCTGAACATGATGTATCGCACGACGGAGCTGCGTTATGAGCCGGAGCCGGCGCTCGTGCGCGCACTCGACGTGCTCTTCATCTTGCACGCCGATCACGAACAGAATTGCTCGACGAGCACGATGCGCGTCGTCGGCAGCTCGCACGTCGATCCGTACTCGGCCGTCGCCGCGGCCTGCGCTGCTCTCTATGGACCTCTGCACGGCGGCGCAAATGAGCAGGTCATCCGCATGCTCACGGAGATCGGCACGAAGCAGAACATCCCCTCGTTCATCGAGAAGGTGAAGAAGGGTGAAGGCGTGAAGCTGATGGGCTTCGGACACCGCGTCTACAAGAACTACGACCCGCGCGCCACGATCATCAAGAAGGTCGCGTACGACGTTTTCAAAGTGACCGGCACGAGTCCGCTGCTCGACATCGCTCTGGAACTGGAAAAGATCGCGCTCGAAGACGAATACTTCATCAAGCGCAAGCTCTACCCGAACGTCGATTTCTACTCAGGTCTGATCTACCAGGCCATGAAGTTCCCGATGGACATGTTCCCGGTCCTCTTCGCCATCCCCCGCGTCTCCGGCTGGCTCGCGCAATGGTGCGAGATGCTGAACGATCCGGACCAGAAGATCGCGCGGCCGCGCCAGATTTTCACCGGCGCGCAGCGGCGGGATTACAAGGCGATGGACGCGAGGTAATACGCGGCGGGAACGCTGGCGAAGCGTAGTGCGGACGTCCCCGTCTGCATCCGGCGTGGCGTCTCGCCCGGCGGGGGTGTCTGCGAACATTTCCCAGCTTGCGATTGAATCCCGGAAACCACCGTCGGGCGAGGACGCCCGCCGGATGCAGGCGTGACGCCCGCACTACGCTGGGAATGACCTTCGCGAGTCGTCCGTTCTTTTCGACGCCGGTACCCGGAAAGGTTTCACCATGAACACTTCCAGGTACATTTTCATCGCCCTGCTTCTCGTTGTCGTTTCTCTTCCACTCGCCGCGCAGATCAATGACACGTATGTCATCCCGGCTTCCGCCAACGCGGCGGGAAACTTCGGGACGCGCTGGCTGACGCAATTCAGCGTCTTCAATCCGCAGCTCGATTACCCGCTCACGGTCAGCGTCACGTTTCTGCCGACCGGCGGCGGCACCGCTACGGAGAAGACATTCACCGTTCCGGCGAATGGCACCGTGCTGTCGGACAATATCCTCGACGATCTGTTCGGCATCAAGAGCGGATCGGGCGCGCTGCTCGTCGCCACGTTCGCCGAGGACAATCCGAAGGCGCCGAATGACGTCGTGTCGCGGTCGTTCCTGATTACGACCAACACGTACAACAACGTGAAGAGCGGCACATACGGACAGACCATCCCCGGCGTCTGGGCCGGCCTGCAGGATTTCAACAGCGATGGGATCAGCGCTGTCGCCCATGGCATCCGCAACGTCTCCCGCCTCGGCTGGCGCACCAACGTCGGCGCCGTGAACCTCGGGCGCTCGAACGTCACGCTGCGCATCAACATCTACGACGCGGACGGCAAAACGATCAAGCAAGGCGCGACGCTCGACATCCCCGGACTCGGACATCGGCAGGCGTCGCTGCCGGCGGAGGTCGATGGCGGCTCCGTCGAATTCTTCGTCGATGATCCGTCGAAGACCGCTGTCGTCTTTCCCTACTCGTCGACGATCGACGATCTTTCCGGCGATCCGACGTACCAGGGTCCGACGCTGCTCGCAAATGCGAAGGTTCTCTTCAAGATGGGCATGCCGGTGACTCTCGGTCGCAAGATCGATTCTGAGTTCGCGCGCGGGATTCGGGAGACGGCCACGCGGCTCGGGCAGGCGACGGTGGTCAACAGTCGGGTACGCGGCGGTGAGTGACTTGTCATCCTGAGGCTGCCGGAGGCGCGGAGCCGAAGGCGGAGACGCCGCAGGACGCCGAAGGATCTCAACATGCGCAACTCCGGCTGAAACCGCTGGGATTCAACGCAGCTTGGGAAACTTGAGATCCTTCGCCGTCCTGCGGCGTTCCGCCTTCGGCTCCAACGCCTCCGGCGGCTCTGGATGACAAACCGGCGCGTCAGGATAAACTTCGCGCCCATGCCTGCGCTGCTCGAGACCAGCCTTCCTCTCCCACTCGCCCGCCGCGGAAAAGTGCGCGATGTCTACGACCTCGGCGACTCCTTTCTCTTCGTCGCGACCGATCGGATCTCCGCGTTCGACGTCGTCCTCTCGCCCGGAATCCCCGACAAGGGAAAAATCCTGACGCAGATGTCGACGTTCTGGTTCCGCCATTTCGGCGACATCGAAAATCACCTTCTCGAAACGGAATGGGATGCCTTCCCTGCCGAGGTCCGCGCACATCCCGATCTGCGCGGAAGAAGCGTGATCGTTAAGAAGTGCCGCGTCGTCCCGGTCGAATGCGTAGCGCGCGGCTACCTGGTCGGCTCGGGACTGAAGGAGTACAACGAGACCGGCCGCGTTTGCGGGATCGAACTGGAGAAAGGGCTGACCACCGCCAGCAAACTGCGTGAGCCGATCTTCACGCCGGCCACGAAAGAAGAGACCGGCCACGACGAGAACATTTCGTTCGAGCGGATGTGCACGATCGTCGGCGACGATCTCGCTGCCCAGCTGCGCGACCTGACTCTACGGATTTATCAACGCGCTGCCGAATTCGCCGAAACGCGCGGCATCATCATCGCTGACACGAAGTTCGAATTCGGCATCGACGAACACGCGACGCGCGGCAACATCGTCGTCTGGATCGACGAAGCCCTCACCCCCGACTCCTCCCGTTTCTGGCCCGCGGACCGCTACGCCGTCGGCAAGAACCCGCCATCGTTCGACAAGCAATTTGTCCGCGACTGGCTGGAGACGACCGGCTGGGACAAAGCATCAACCCCGCCCGAACTACCCGAGGACGTGGTGATGAAGACGCGCGAAAAATACATCGACGCGTTCCGAACGCTGACCGGTTCGGAGCCGGAGCTCTAGTTCGCCGGCTTCCGGTGCTCCACCCTCACCACGGTCTTGATTCCGCCGCGGATGTAGAAGTCGCCTTCGACGTGGAGGTAGCGCGGGCCGAGGGCGGCGATGAGGTCGTTGGCGATCTTGTTCGTGACCGCTTCGTGGAACGTGCCTTCGTCGCGAAAGGACCAGAGGTAGAGCTTCAGCGACTTCAGCTCGACGCACGTCTGATCGGGCACGTAGCGGATGCGGATCGTGGCAAAGTCCGGCTGCGCCGTCATCGGGCAGAGGCAGGTGAACTCCGGCGCCTCGAAGGCGATCTCGTAATCGCGTTCGGGGTTCGGATTCGGAAACGTTTCGATTTGTCGCGACGGGTTTGAGGGCATGGCGGCTACTTCTTCACCGCTCCCATCGCCATCAGCTTCTGGTTCAGCTCCTTGATGCGTTCCTGGAGCTGCGTGATTTTGGCCTGAGCATCGGCGCGGAGGCGTTCGTTGTCGCCGCGGAGGCGCGTCACCTCTTCGTCGTGCTGTCCGCGGGAGGCGGAGTTCTGCTGGAGTTGCTGGCGGAGGAACTCCATGTCGTGCTTGAGGTTCTCGATCTCCTCCTCCTTCACCGACACGCGATGCCGCCAGTGCACTTCCTGCTCTTCGTAGAGCCGCTTGATGTCCATCAGCTCGGTGATCTGTGAGTAATCGGAATTGCTCGGAGCCATGTCTCCCCCCTGGCGGACGCGCTCTTCGATCTGCGGGAAGAGCTTGCGGACTTTCAGCGACAGGTCGTCGGGATCGCTGGAAAGATTCATCGCGTCCTGGTACGAAATCATCTGGTGTACGAGCAGCGCGATGAGCGATTGGTTCATCGACTGCATTTTGTAGAGGCCCACCGAGGATTCCATCTCCTCGAGGATGTCCTTCGTGTTGCCCTCTTCGATGAGTCGGGCCACGCGCGGCGAGTTCTTGAGGATCTCCACGGCTGCCGTCAGCGCGCCGGTAGTGGTCTTGATCAGCTTGAGCGAAATGATCCCGCGCAGGACCAGCGCGAATTGTGAGCGGACCTGTTTGTGCTGGTCGGGCGGAAACGTGTCGATGATGCGGTCGATCGTCTGCGCCGCGTTGTTCGTATGCAGCGTGGAGAAGACCAGGTGGCCGGTCTCCGCCGCGGTCAGCACCGTTTCCACGGTCTCCGTATCGCGCATCTCGCCGACCATGATCACGTCCGGATCCTGGCGCATGGCGTTGCGCAGCGCTTCTTTGAAATTCGGCGTATCGGTGCCCACTTCGCGCTGCGAAATGGCCGCGACCTTGTCGACGAAGAGAAGCTCGATCGGGTCTTCGATGGTGACGATGTGCAGCGGCTCGTTCTCGCCGATGTGCGAGATCATCGCCGCGGGCGTGGTCGATTTGCCGGAGCCGGTCGGGCCCGTGACGAGCACGAGGCCGTCCGGAATCTGCGTCAGATCGCGGATCGCGTCCGGCAGATCGAGTGCATCGATCGTCTGCACGTTGATCGGGATGCGGCGGAAGACACCGGCAACGGTTCCGCGCTGCAAGTAGAGGTTGGCGCGGAAGCGGGCCACGCCCGGCACGCCGTAGCCGAAGTCGACCGACTGTGTTGCCTCGAACTTTTCCTTCTGTCCGCGGCTCAGCAACGGCATCAGCATCTTCTCGAGATCGGCCGGCTTGAGCGGATCGCTCTTGACCGGCACCAGCTTGCCGCGGATGCGCAGCAACGGCGGCCGCATCGGCTTCAGATGGAGATCGGACGCCTGCTGTTTGGCCATGTAGATGAGCAGGTCGTTGAGCGTAAAGCTCGGCGCCTGTTCGGCAGGTGCCGATGGGACTTGAACGGTCACGGGGCGATTATAAGGTTCATCGCCGCATCACCGAATCGAGGATCATCAGAAACGCTTCCTGCTGGCGCGCTTCCGTTTTATTGATGACGGCGATGGTTTCGCCGATCCGGAAACGCTCGTGGAGCTCGTCGGCGGAATGCGACGACGTGACCACGATGCGTTTGGCAGGGACACCTTTGGCGCGGGCATAGTCGACGAACTTTTTCCCGTCCATGCCGGGCATCTCCAGGTCGACGATGAGCAGGTCGATCGAGTCGTCGATCTTCGGCAGCGCGTCGTACGGATGCGCATACGTCTCGACGTGCGCGGTGGCCGCGTAACGCTCGATCATGAAGTTCGACCAGAGATCGCAATACGCGGGCGAGTCGTCGACGATGACGACGCGCTTCGGCTTCAGGTCAGTCATCGCTTCGTCTTTTTCTTCGGACGAATGTCGTAGCGCACCGCGCCTCCGACGATCGTCGTCACCGCGCGGCCGCGTAGGGTTTGTCCGATGAACGCAGAGTTCGATGCCTTCGATTGGAACGGCGGCGCAAACGTCACCTCGGCATCGAGATCGAGCAGCGTGATGTCGCCGGACGTTCCGGCGCGAAGCGTTCCGCCAGGGAGGTTGAAGATCCGCGCAGGTCCGCACGACATCAGATCGATGAGGCAATCGAGGTCGATGACGCCCGCGCGTACGAGGCGGTCGTAGCAGACGGGGAACGCGGTCTCCAGTCCGATCACACCGAACGGGGCGAGATCGAACTCGACGTTCTTCTCATCGAAATGATGCGGCGCGTGATCGGTGGCGATCGCGTCGATCGTTCCGTCGGCGATGCCGGCCAGGAGCGCGTCTCGATGTTCTTTCGACCGCAGCGGCGGATTCATTTTCAGATTCGTCGAGAACGACTGGACGCTCTCGTCGCCGAGGGCAATGTGGTGCGGCGTGACCTCGCAGGTGACGTGGACGCCGGCGGCGCGCGCGTTGCGCACCGACTCGACCGCGCCGGCCGTCGAGACGTGCGCGATGTGGACATGCGCGCCGGTGACGCGCGCCAGGATCACGTCGCGCGCCACGAGCGTCTCCTCTGACGCCGCCGGGATTCCGCCCATGCCGAGGAGGGTCGAGAAGTAGCCTTCGTGCATCACGCCGCCGTCGGTGAGATTCGCATCCTCCTCGTGCGCGATGACCGGGATGCCGAGCATGGTGCAGTACTCGAGCGCGCGGCGCATGAGCTGCGCGTTCCAGACCGGCTTGCCGTCGTCGCTCACGCCGACGCAGCCGGCGGTGCGCAGGTCCGCGAGTTCCGCGAGCGCCTCGCCCTTCAGTCCCTTGCTCACCGCGCCGATCGGATAGACGCGGCAGGCGCCGTTGCGCCGCGACTCCGCGATGATCATCTCCGTCACCGCGCGTTCGTCGTTCGGTGGCAGCGTGTTGGCCATCGCGCAAACTGCCGTGTAGCCGCCCGCCACCGCCGCGCGCGTGCCGGTGGCGATCGTCTCCTTATGCTCCTGCCCCGGCTCGCGAAGATGCGTGTGGAGGTCGATCAGTCCGGGAACGGCGATCAGACCGTTTGCATCGATCGTCTCAGCAATCGTTTCAGCAGGCGCCTTGATGCGCGTGTCGGCGCGCGTGATGACGCCGTCCTCGATCAGCAGATCGAGTTTCGCATCGAGCTCCTGACTCGGATCGATTACACGCGCATTTGTGATGAGGAGGTTCATGATTGGCGACGGGTGTCGGGGGTCGGGTGTCGGGGACTCCGGCATCTCCGACTCCCGACTCCCGACTCCCGACACTCGACTCCCAAGTTTCTATTCAACGTTGTGTGCTCCACCGAGGAGATACAGAACCGCCATACGCACCGCCACGCCGTTCGTGACCTGCTCGAGAATCACGGACCGTTTCGGATCGTCCGCGACGTCGCTGGCGATCTCCACGCCCCGATTCATCGGACCGGGATGCATGATGATGGCGTTGCTGTTCGCGCGCGCCAGCCGCTCCGGCGTCAGTCCGAACGTGTTGTAGTACTCCCGCAGCGACGGGAACGACAGCTTGCCCTGACGTTCGAGCTGGATGCGCAGCATCATGATCACGTCCGCGCCTTCGACCGCTTCGTCGAGTTTGTGGACGACGCGAACGCCCATCTTTTCGATCTCAGCGGGGATCAGCGTCGGCGGTGCGGCCACGGTCACGTTCGCCTTCATCTTCGTCAGCAGATGGATGTTCGAGCGCACCACGCGCGAGTGGGCGATGTCGCCGATGATCGACACGTTCACGCCCGCGAGTCTGCCGAGGCGCTCGCGGATGGTGAAGGCGTCGAGGAGAGCTTGAGTCGGATGTTCGTGCGATCCGTCGCCGGCGTTGATGATGGACACGTTCGGCAGGCGGTCGGCCAGCATCTTCGGCGCGCCGGGATGCTTGGCGCGGATGACGATCATGTCCGGATGCATGGCCACGAGGTTCTCGGCGGTGTCGATGAGCGTCTCGCCCTTCTCCACGCTCGATCCGGAGGCGGTGAAATTGAGCGTGTCGGCGGAGAGGCGCTTCTCGGCGATCTCGAACGAGACCCGCGTCCGCGTCGACGCTTCCATGAAGAGATTGATGACGAGTTGCCCACGCAATGCCGGCACTTTCTTCACCGGCCGCTCGCTCACCTCTTTGAACCCCTCGGCGGTATCGAGAATCAACTCGATCTCATCCGGAAGCAGCGCTTCGATGCCGAGGAGGTCTTTGGATTTCAGCGAAGAAGTGGAGGCGCGCATGTGGTTACGGAGATCCTTCGCTTCGCTCAGGATGACCCTGCGGGTCACTTCTCCATGATCAAAACCTCATCCTCGCCATCGGTCTCGACCAGCTTCACCTTGATCACTTCGTGCGCGTCGGTGGGGACGGTCTTGCCGATCACGTCGGCGTGGATGGGAAGCTCGCGGTGGCCGCGATCGATGAGGACTGCGAGCATCACCGCTTTCGGCCGGCCGAAATCGATGAGCGCGTCGAGCGCGGCGCGGACGGTGCGGCCGGTATAGAGAACGTCGTCGACGAGCACGACAATCTTGTCGTCGATCGGCTCCGGCAGCTTGGTCGGCTTGACCACCGGCTGCGGCGCGATCGTGGTGAGGTCGTCGCGGTAGAGGGTGATGTCGAGGATTCCGGAGCTGACCGGATGACCTTCCATCTCCTCGATCTCCTTCGCCATCCGGTCGGCGATCGGAACGCCGCGGCTGCGGATGCCAACGATGATGAGGTCGTCGGTGCCGCGATTTTTTTCGAGGATTTCGATGGCCATGCGCCGGATCGCGCGATTCATGCGTGGGCCGTCCAGCAGCCGTTTTTTGACGTTCATACGGACCTTGTCAAGCGTGGAGATTTCGCCATTCGGGAAGGGCGGCGGGAGGATAGCACGCGGGCGGCGGCGATGGTGCGTTGGCGTCCCGTCGGCGAAGCCGGCGTAAGAACCGTAGCCCACGCTTTCAAGCGTGGGGCAGCAGGATCGCACAAATTTGTGAGCGCGCCTCGGCGCGCGAAAGAAAGCTTTCTTTCGCCCGCTAAAGCGGGCTCCCAATGTCTACCGCATTTGGGTTCCCCCGGCTCGAAGCCGGGGGCTACGGTCCTTACGACGGCTTCGCCGCCGGAGGGCAGGCTTTCGCTTTGCGGCCGAAGGCGTCGCAAAACGCTTCAATCACTTCACCCAGCCGACGGTGGCTCCGCCAGTCCAGAGCGGCTGCCCTTCATAAGTCGTGATCTGAAACTTGCCCTTCATCACCCGCTGCTCGCCGGCCTGCTTGACGTCGGCGTCGGCGCCTTTGTCCGAGGTGAGCGTGAGGGTTTTCGCGGACGGTGCGTCGATGATGAAATCGTCGATCGGCATATCGACGTGCAGTGACGTCTTGCCTTTCGGAATGGTCACGGTCATCGGCGTCGGTGCCTCTTCCTTCGCGGTGATGTGCAGATGCACCTTCTCGCCGTTTTTCACCGCCTCATCGACCTCGGCATCGATCCGGATCAGACCTTCGTCGTACGCCTCTTTCAACGTGAACGCCGCTTTTTTCGCCGGCGCTGCGGCGGTTGACGCCGGTACCGGACCGGCTCCCGTGGCGACCAACTTCCGCTCAAACTTCGTGACCTTCTCACCCTCGGTGATCGTGAACGTGTTCCGTTCGACGCCGAACGGCACTGCGTCGCTGAGCCAGTAATCGCCGGCCTCGGTCGACGGGCCCGGACGCTTGATCGAATAGCTGTAGCGGTCCGCCTTCTTGCCGTCGACGACTTCGCTGCCCTTGAAGACGACCACCGGCCCGTATGCGGGCATGTTCTCGGCGATGAGTTTGACCGTATTCGCATCGAAGACCGTCTGGTTATCGGCGTCACCGCCGGCGCCCGCAACGATGTACGGCCCGTAGTCGAGGAGATCGCGGTCGACGTCGAAGCCGCTCTTCATGATGTATCGATTCAGCGCCACCGGGTACTTGCCGTTCGAGTCCATCTTCATCTCGATCTGCGGCCGGCCGTCGTCGTCGCCGAGCCGCGTCAGCGTCACGGTCATGTCGACATTGGCGGGATCGGAACTGTGATCGATGTAGCGCGCCCACGTGCCGGGCTTCGTGGCGCCGAAGTACGCCTTCTTCCAATCGGCGGCGGCTGCGAACGGCGAAATGGCGAGCGAGAGAACGAGCAGAGCGAATGTGCGGCGCATGGCGCGCAGTATAGGGCTGGCCTCGCTTCGCCTATCGGCGTATCGTGGCGGAATCCACGCAAATCGAAAAGGAGGACTCATGTCCTTGTCCTTTCCTCACGTGAACTACCTCGCAGTCCTCGTCGGCGGCGTCATCATCTTCATCCTCGGCGGTCTCTGGTACTCGCTGCTGTTCAAGAAGCCGTGGATCCGGTTGATGGGAATCCCGGAAGAGAAAATGAAGGAAGGCGCCGGCGGAGCGATGCCCTTCCTTTTCCTGATGGCGTTCCTGTGCGGACTGCTAACGTCGTACGTGGAGGCGATCATCATCAATCACTTCCCGCCGTATGCGTTGTGGCGCGGGGCGTTCGTCGGCACGCTGGTGTGGCTCGGCTTCGCGGCGCCGTCGAGTTTCGCCACGGCGATTTTCTCGATGACGAAGAAACCGTTGTGGCTCATCAACTCCACGTACAACTGGGTCTGTTTCGTGGCCGTCGGGATGCTCCTCTCCGTCTGGCGCTGAAACGGAGAGCGGGCGTTACCGGAGCATCCTTCGCTCCATTAGTTTTGCGACCATCGCCGCGCGCGAGGTAACGCGCAGCTTGGAAAAGATCCGGCGGAGATGTGTTCCGACGGTCCAGGCGCTGATATCGAGCACGGCGGCGATGGCTTTGTTGGGATGACCGGCGGCGACCATGCGGGCGATTTCGAGCTCGCGCGGGCTGAGCGCGGCATCTTCCGCATGGCCCCCGTCGTTGCGAATCAGCGTGCAGCGGACACCGTCGACGTTCATGTCCAGCAGCACACTCTGCTCCTGCCTGCTGCTCGTGGGCGATGCGCGGCGCACGAGCGCGGAGACCAGGTCATCGAGCGACGCGTTCGCATCGTCGGCAACAGCCGCTGGCGTTGTATGCCTTTGGGGCATGAATGGACCCGTACTCATAGTGTAGTCCGCCCGTGGAACGTTTCATGCCGTCCGTTCCTCCGCATTGACGGCATGCGGTCCCCATTGCACCAGGCGCTGTTTCGAGCGCGGTCCAGTGAGGCCGAGTGATTCGGCGCTTGTCAGCCACTCCTCGGAGAATTCGGCGATGTCGACGAGCAGCGATTCAAACTGCGTCCGTCCGCTGCGGAGAATGAACGATTGCGCCAGCCACTGCAGGATCTTCTGTCCGGCCACGGCCATGCGCTGGCGAGGTGAGGTCGACACGCCCTCGTTGAAGTAGCGCGTCAGGATCTCTTCGATCACGTCCCAGACCGTCGTTGCGCCGAAGAGGTTGCGGACATCGTCCGCGCCGAGGATGCGGAACGCTTCGTCGAGGAGTTGCAGAACCTCGACGCGCAGCGTCAGGAGATGACCGTAGGAGCTGAACTTCAGATTATTGCGAAGGTCCAGGCCGGCGCGGCGGACCGTGGCGATGGAGCCGAACGTCGGATCGTTGGCGCGTTCGCGCATCACGTCGGAGATCCGCTTGTCGCGCCAGAACAGCGCCACTTCGCGGATGAAGTGCGTGAAGAGCGGATGGAACTGGCTGTTGGGCTTCGATCCGGCCGGCGGCGGCGCGCTGCAGTAGCCGAAGCCGCGGCAGTAGGCGGCGAAGCGTTCGCGTTGCGTGAAGCGCAACGCGGCGCGGCGCGAAAAGCGATACAGTCGCTGGGCGCCGTCGCCGTTCGAGAGGCGGACCGCGCCTGCTGCCCACAGCTGCTCGAGCTTCTGCAAGGCCCGGAAGACGCCCAGTTTCTCGTGCTGGTAGACGTAGTAGAGATCACCCATGGCCACGATCCGCTCCGAGGAGACGGTCTCGTCGTAAGGCTCGACCTCGGGGACGAGGTAGGCGGTGTTGATGTTCGGCGGTGCCGACGAGCCGAGGCCGATGAGATCCGCCAGACCGCCGTCAGCGGGGGGAGCTTTGAGCCGGTCGGCATCGAGGTACTGCTGTTCCAGCTCGTCGATTCGGTCGGAGAGAACTTCGGCCAGACGTGGATTCGCGGCGAGGTTCGGTCCCATCTGTTTCGAGACTTCGGCCCGGAACGCGGCGATCTGATCGAGCAGTTGCTGGTAGTCCTTCTGGTTAGCCATCGTCGTCTCCTATTTCTTTTTGGCTGGCGCCGCCGGTGCCGCCGCGCCGTCGTAGCAAGGGACTGCGACTTCCGCCCGCAGCGCGCGTTTCGTTTCGCGGCAGAGCTCCGTCAGTTGCAGTGCCAGCTTGTTCACGGCCGCTTTGGTCCGATGAGTGGACAGGAACGTGGCATCGCCGCAGTCGAGGCACTCGCCGGCTTTCTCTCTCGGCTGCGCCTTGTCGCCGTCGACGAGCGGCTTGAGGTGATTGCAGACGAGGTCGAGGAGCTCGTCGACGACAGGTTTGATCGTGGCGATGCCATCCTGGCCAGCGGCGATCACGGCCAATCCCTTGGCCGAGGCAATTTCGTCGATCCACGACAGCAGGTCTGCCAGCGTGATCGGCGGCTGGCATTCGAGAGTAAACGTCATCCGTTCGGCAGGACCTACGTGAGCCGCGTCGAACGCGGCGAAGACCTCGGCATTCGCGGAACGAATGGCGTTCAGGCGCCGGTAGATGCGGCGGACGTTAACGCCGACGGAGTCCGCGCCGGCATTGTCAAAATCGCCGCGCACAGCCGCCCACGCCGTTTCCAGCATCCACACATAGCCGACGAAGGTGCGGAAGTCGGTACGGATCGTTTCATGCTCGATCGTGCGCGCCGGGCTGTCGAAGCCGAGGCGTTTCCCGAGCGTCTCGATTAGCCCGCCCACGCACGCAGGATCAGGATTCCTGGGAACGTCGCCGGTGAATTTGACCCCGGTGAGGTTCAGGAACTGCATGTCGATCCGTTTCGACATCGGTCCCGCATCCTGCGCGAAAAGGGCAGGCAATTCGGCGAGGTCGCGACTGATCAGATCGCGCAGTGATTCGATGCCGTCGTCGCATGCGCAGTTCATCGGCCGCAGCCGCGCCAATACGGTCAGCGCTTCGCCCGCCAGCAGTGAGGCCTGCGCCTGAATGCCGGCCACCGCACCTGTCGCGGGGAGCGGTCCGCTCTGAAGCGACAGCACGGAGCTCGAGGGAGCGACGTAGCTGATGCTGGTCGCGCCGGTGGCGGCATTGACGGCGGCTGGAAATGCGCGCGCCAGAGCGGAGCGGAAGCGGTTGATGTCGCCATCGAGCTGCACTCCGAGAATCTGACCGAGGACGTCATCGACGGCGATGGCCGGGGTCTGCGTCTGCGAGAAAAGGTCGTTGAGGATTGCTCCATCCATGAGGCATCTCCTTCCTAGACGGGGATTCGATATTGCGCGACGATCTCGCGCCAGCATTCGAGCAGTGAGTCGTTGACGGAGTCGGCCAGGGCGGCAGCGTTGTCGATCGCCTGCCGGACCACGCCACTCCAGCGGTTCCAGGCGCCGCCGCGCGCCGAGGCAATGGCCGCGATCTCTTCGACATTCGCGGCAGTGGTCAGCTCGACCCGCAACCGTCGCGACGCGGCATTGAACGCCGTGTGTGCGTCGACGATCGAACCGGCGCGGGCGGCAGTGGAGGCGGCGTGCACTTCGCCGCGGATTCCGGTAGCGCGGTCGCGCAGCGCGGCCACGATCACCGGTTCATCCTCGCTCTCCGGCAGATCGCCGCTGATGAGAATGACGTCGTCGAGTGCGCCGTCGAGCTCCGCGAGAGACTGCTCGAGATGGACGATGGAGTCGTGCATACTCATCGTCATCTCCTCGCCAGCTCAGCGTAGAAGTTCTTCGTGATGACGCCGGGCCGCGCCAGCTTGCGGTCGAACGCAAGCCGCGCGGCCGGGATGAGAAATCGTTCCGGTACGACGCCAGGGTCGTTGCCATTCGCAAGACGTGTCGCCGCTTCCTCGATCATGACCTGCTCCTTCGTTTCGAAGCGGATCACCTCGGACAGCGTGCGGTTGCCGAGCGTTTCGTATCGTGTGTAGCAGATCGTGTCGACGACGATGGCGTGCGCATCCGCGAACGTGGCCAGCATCTCCCTCGGGATCTGCGTCGACGACGTGAGCGGATACAAACGGCTCCACGTCTTCGAGAAGGCCTTTGCGTCCGCGTCGAAGCCCATCCGCCGCAGAAGCTCGCAACTGAGAAACGTGCGCAGAAACGGCGTGGGATGCGCCGCTCCGTCGTGAAACGTCATCGTGTTCGCCCGGGAGCGGCCGACGACGTCCATCAGCGACGCCACGATGGCGGGACCGCCAAAGAGCAGGCCGGCCATGTCCGCGAAGGTCTCGCGGTTCCACCCTTTCCACGTGCGCGCGACGCCGGGCGGGATGCCCGCGGCGAGGAGCCGTTGCTCGATCGCGCGCGGCACCACCTGATCGAGGCCGAGGTCGTTCTGCAGGTTGTGACTCACTTCGTGCAGCACGGCGCCGAGCGTCCACGGGTTCATGAGGCGGTGATACGGCAGCTGAATCAGCGGAAACGGATTCCGCAAACGCCCCAGGCGCTGCAGTGGAACGGAGCGCCGGAACGTCGCCGGCGAGAAGCCGGTGCGCATGTACGAGAAGGCGGGCGGCGCCGGGATCGTTTTCGCGACGCCGATGCCGAGGTACGAGTACTGGTAGCAATCGAGCGCGATGCGATCGCACGACAGCAACCAGTCGGCGAAACGTGTCTGTCGCTGCCCGAATAGTTCGAAGTAAAAGTCCCAAACCGTCTCGATGGCCTGCACCCAGCGATGCGCGGCATCCTTCAGCTCGACGACCTTGGTCAGCCGTCCGGCATCGGGCGATTTGATCGCGTCGTTGGCGGCGCCCGACACTTGCCGGGTCATCTGCAGCAATTGCTTGCGCAGGCCTTTCATCAGGTCGTTGGCGGCCTGAATGTGTCCTTCCGTCGGCGACGCGGCGGCAGTACCGAATTCGTCGCGCGTGAACGAGCGCAGCCCGGCTGCATGCCGCGTCACGTTGACCGCCTGCGCCTTGAGCCAGGCCGGCATCAGCGCCAGCGGCTCCGGCACACGCGCCGCCGGTGGCATTGGCGGCTGCGATGCGGGCTGATGGAGGACGGTTGTCATGACGATCGCCTCACCGGCAGGAGCACGCACACGGAGCGGACTTCGGACATCCTCCGCATGGCGATACCGATTGGTGATACTTGCGGTCGACGTTCGCCGCGCGGCGGACGCACTGCACGACCATGCGCGGATTTCCGAGGACTTGCGCGGTCTGCTTCGCCAGCGTTTGCACGGCGCGTTGCGGCGTCACGTTCTGGCCGGCCGCCGCTTGCCGGGCGATGTCGGTGACGGTGCGCTGCATGACCCGAGGCAGCGTCCGCACCAACGGCTTACCCGCTGGGTTCGAGCGCAGCGTCTTGGCCACGCCTTTCAAACCCTTGAAGAGTTTCGGTGCGACTTTCGTCACGATTTTCGCCACCTTTGGCAGTAGCTTGGGAAGTACGGACTTCGCCAAAAGCGGCAGCGCTTTGGCGGCCAGCGGGAGCAGCGGCGCGAGGAACGCGAACGACTCGCCATTGCTCTCCGCCTCCGCGGCGGCGTGTCCGAGGTGCTCCATCAGCGCCGCGGCGGGCGCGGCGTCGCGCGGGTTGAATGTCTCGTGATACGACCCCTCCGATTCCCACGCGGCCACCTGTTCCGCTTCGGCTTCCCCTTCGGGATCGGGAGCGCCGCCCTGCGACAGCGCGGCGCGTGCAGCCTTCATGGCCAGGAGCGCCAGCGGACGATACGAGCGTCCCTGCTGCGCCGCCGTGGCCACGTTTTCGTAGAAGGCCTCGGCTTCATACATCGCTTCGGATTCCAGTTCGCTTTCGAATGCTCCGATGCTCATGTTCGTCTCCTCTCGTCAGCGATGGCGCGCATCAGCCGGCGTAGGCCGAGCGGGGCGCGGTGCGGCGAATGCGCTGGCTGACGGCCTGCGTTGCTTTGACGTTGCGCGAGACGGCCTTGGCGCAGAGCGCGGGCGAGCCGAGGACGCGACGGGTCTGCGCCGCCATGGCGCGGCCAGCCGTCTGGCGGGTGACCGGGTGGCCGGCGGCAGCCTGCTTCTTGAGCGCGACGGCGGTGCGCGAGACGATCGTCGGCACGGTGCGCACGTACGGCGCGGTGATGCGGTGGCGGCGCAGCATCTTCGTCAGCACCGCCGAGCCGCGATTGAGACTGGCCAGTACGGCGCGCAATGCGCGGCGGTCGCGCGGACTGAGCGCGATGACCGTGGCCGCACCGATCTGCGATTCCGCTTCCATGTCCGACACGGCCTTCGACGCCGCGGCGGCCATCAGCTCGCCGAGGGCCTGCTGTTCCGTCAGCGGACCGCTCATGACGGATTCGAATTCGGCTTCGCTTTCGCTTTCGAATTCGAGCTCGAATTCGAACTCGCCTTCGCCTTCGAGCGAGAAACCCTTCGGCAGGAACGAGCCGAGGTTGTTGGCTACGTTGCCGACCTGGCCGGCGATGTTGCCGATGCTGGCGATGCGGCTGGCCAGCGGACCGCCGACGACTTTCTGCACCAGCGGCGCGGCCACGGAAGCGATCTTCTGCAGCATCGGCGCGGCGCGCTTCACGCCGGAAGCCACGCGGCCGATGATGCCGCGCAACGCCTTGCCGAAGAACTGCTCGCCTTCGAATTCACCCTCGGGATGACCTTCGAATTCGCCTTCGCCGAGCAGGCCGCCGAGGAACTGCTCGCCCTCCAGCTCGAATTCGTGCAGCGGCGACTCGCCTTCGTTGAAGCCTTCGCCGTGGATTTCCCACTCCCCTTCACCTTCGAACTCGAACTCGCCCTCTCCTTCGCCGAGAAGGCCGCCGAGAAACCCTTCACCCTGGTTCTCAAACTCAAACTCGCTTTCGAGCTCCAGCTCGTGATCGTTCATGGTCCGTTCTCCTTTCGAAACGTGATCGCCAAGTTCGGTCGGAGCTGCGCGCGGAACGAGTCGCACGTTGTGGGGAGACGCAAAGCGGTGTCACTCAGATGCGCCACGCATTGGACCGCTGACGCCTATAATTCCGGCTCCCCATGCCGTCCACCCTCGAGACTTTCCTCGGCTCGCGGCCAGACACGTTTCTCCTCGGCAGTGAGCTGGGGCGGACGCTGGAGGAGATTTTTCCGCGCGCGGAAACGCTGCTGCCAAAGCCGTACAAGATTTTTCCCGCCGACGAGACGCTGTCGCCCACGCTCGGTTTTCCCGTCGCCGACGCGCCCGTGCTTCGCGAGCTCGAGGCGAAGCTCGACCGCTGGCTCGCCGACGAAGTGGCGTGGCAGGCCGGACGCCAGCAGCCTGCGAAGGAGAAAGCGCAACTCGCCTGCACGGCCTACATGACGCAACTCATGCGTCTCGCGGAAAACGCGCTGATGTCGAATCTGCTCAGCGACTATCACGCCGTTTTCTGGCTCGCGCATTCGTTCGATTTGTCGCGGCAGTTCTCGTCGATCCCGCGACGCGTCAGCAGCTTCGATACGCAGATCGGCCGCACGCAGGGCGACGCGTTCAAGTACCGCATCTTCGCGAAGTGGGCGTCGGACACGCGCGAGGCGATGGCGCAACTGGCCACGAAAGCGTCGCCAATCCTCGATGGCGAAGAACAGCGCGGACTGCAGTTTTTCCGACTGCTGACCGATGACGTTTTGATTCTCACCGAGGAGTTCATCGGGCCGGATCTGCGCGAGTTGCGGTCGTTCGTGAATGGATATCTTCGCCGTGACTTCCAGTCCTTCCGCGACTCCATCGAACGGATGCGCGAGATCGCGCTCGATCTGTTGCAGCGCGACCGCACCTTTCGCGCCGCGCTGCCGCTGTTTTCGTCGCTGCCCTCGTCAAACGACCAAGGCATTCCGATGGCTCTGCTGCTCGACACGCGCTTTCAGAACTTCCTCTTCGATCAGAATGCGATTCAGGCGGCGGTCACGCGCGAAGACCGCGAGCAGTTCCAACTCATCGCGCGCCGTCTGCGCGAGTTCGCCATCCTCAATCAGCTGCGGCGCGGCATCACGATGATGACGGTGACCGCGGACAAGCAGATCGTCTCCGCCGACAAACGCGCCACGGCGTATTCGCGCTCAACGCGGCCGATGGATTTCGGACGGCCGGGCGTGGTCGATCCGATGGTGCATCGCTTCGGTCTGATCTACGACATCTCCAATTTCACCGAGACCCTCGGCAACATCCGCCGCGGCGGACGCAAGGAGGAGATCAGCTCCTACCGGCAGATGCTGCTCTTCCAGCGCAAGCTCGATTCGATCGCCGGCCGGCACCTGCTGCAATTTGAAAAGTTCCTCGGCGACGGCGCGTTCTACACGACCCGCCGCGCGCTGCGCCTGATCCGCGCCGCAGTCGAAATCCAGCGCTGCTACGCCGACGTTCGCCGCAACGGTTTCGCGTTCAACAAAGGCGTCCGTATCGCGCTCAACTTCGGCTACTACCGCCTGCTGCCGATGAAGGGCAGCGGCAACGAGCGCATCACGGAGTTCTACGGACCGGGCATCGTGGAGCTGTCGCGCCTGACGACTGGCAAGGCCATCCGCGAGATCGACGACTTCGCGTCGTTCCTCCTCACGCACGGCTACGATGCCGCGAAGGTGCAGGCGTTCTTCGCGCCGCTCGAGCGCGGCGTCGACGTCATCGATCACACGCAGCACGCGCGCGAGTTCTACGCATACGTGAACAACAGCGGGCACCTCGTCAACGAAGGGATCGTTGCGTCGTTCCCGCTGCTGCAGGAGTTGTCGAACGAGTTGACCGCCGAGGGGCAGCAACTGTTTCGCTTGCGCGCGCCGTGGGCGACGTACATCGGATTCGCGCCGTCGCTGACCGGACTCGAATACATCGGCGTGCGCCTGATCGGCAACGTGTCGCTGAAAGGCCTCGCTGAAGTCGACATTGGCGAGATCGTTCCCTTCGCCCCCGGCGACGTCGAAGCGACTCCGCTCGATGGAACCGAAGCGCTGGTGCTGGCCATCCGCCAGGAGTTCCACCAGGAACGCGATCGCCCGCTACCGATCGCAGCCGAGTTCGACACCACCACCAGCGAGCAGGCTCTCGAAATGGAGCTGTTGATCTGCCTCCGCCGCGATCCCGACGGCAGCGAGAACGACGTGATCATCGGCGAATGGGACCCGCGCACCGACAATCTCCAGCGTCCGCTGCGTTTCCCGCGCGGCGACTTCCTCCGCCTCTTCGCCCTCAAAGGCGAGTTGAACGCGGAGCTGTTCGCCGCGCGCCGCGACACGGTCCGCGATCTCTACGCGCGCCTCTCCGACCGCACACCATCAGAGGCGGTGCCGCTGTCCGATTTTCGCGACCAATACGCGACGTTCGTTTTAGGCGCGGCCGTGGAGAAGTTGTAGCAGCGTAGTGCGGGCGTCCTCGCCTGCATCCGGCGTGGCGTCTCGCCCGACGGAGGTGTCCGGAATCATCACGACTGCTGCAGTTGAATCCCAGAAACCACCGTCGGGCGAGGACGCCCGCCGGATGCAGCCGAGACGGCCGCACTACGCGCCCGTATCGTCCGCCGACGGTCCGTAAATCGACGGCACCTTGCCGCCCATCGGACGGATGTAAGCGCTGAGCTGGCCGCGATGATGAATCGCGTCGAGCAAGAAACCCCAGAAAATGCTGCTGACGCTAGCCTTCCACGCTTCGTGACCGCCGAAGAGGAATCGTCCCGGACCATCCCAACGCTCGTCGGGCATCGAGCTGACGAGCTTCCGCACGTTGTCCGAATTCGCTTCGTACGCGGCGACGATTTCGTCGAGCGTCGCCGGGCGCGATCCCGACTCCCAGTTGATGTCGCCACTCTCCGTGACACCGGCAAGAACGCGCAGTTCCTCGGACAACTGCCACGCCAGATCGCCGGCGCTCGTGGAGCGTTCGTGCGGCTTGTAATCGAGCTTGTCGGCGGGCAACGCGCGCAGTACCCGCAGAAACGCCGGCTGCTCCGGCTCCCATCTGCTTAGAAAAAACTCACGGTTCGTCATGACGTAATCACTCCTTCGATGAACGATCATATGCCGATGCGAAACGCCTTGATTGCAACGCTTCTCCTCGCCGCAGCCTGCAGTTCGACGACGACCTCGAACAACGACTGGCCCGCGTACGCGAACGCCGGGGGAGCGCGCTATTCGCCACTCACCGACATCGATCGTACAAACGTTGGAAAGCTGGAAGTTGCGTGGACGTATCACACCGGCGAGGCGACGTTCGTCAAAGACTCCGAGCAGAAGTCGACCTTCGAGACCACGCCGATCGTCGTCGACGGCACGATGTATCTCAGCACGGGCTTCAACAAAGTCATCGCGCTCGATGCCGCGACCGGACACGAGAAGTGGACGTTCGATCCGCATATCGATCGCAGCGGCGACTTTTCCGAGGTGACGTCGAGGGGCGTGGCGTATTGGGGGAAGGGGAAGCGGATTTTCGAAGGGACAATCGACGCGCGACTCATCGCCCTCGATGCCGCCACGGGGTCTCCAATCAAAGACTTCGGCGTTCGCGGCACAGTTGATCTGACCGAGGGAATCGAGCATCCGCGATTTGGCGACTATCAGGTCACCTCGCCGCCGGCGGTAATCGGCGATCTGGTCATCATCGGTTCCGCGATCGGCGACAACGGCGCCGCGGAGCTCGAGCGCGGCAGCGTGCGCGCCTACGATGCGCGCACCGGAGCGCTGCGATGGACGTTTGATCCGATCGCGCGCGAACTACACAGCGGCGCGGCGAATGCGTGGGCGCCGATCACGGCCGATCCCGACTCGGGCATGCTCTTCATCCCCACCAGCAGCCCCAGCCCTGACTATTACGGCGGCCTCCGCCTCGGCAAAAACGATTTGGCCAACAGCATCGTGGCCATCCGCGCCGAGACCGGCGAAGTGGCTTGGCACTTCCAGGTCGTCCATCACGACCTCTGGGATTACGACATCGCCACGCAGCCGGTGCTCGTCGAAGTACGCGGCATCAAAGCGGTCGCGGTCGGGACGAAGATGGGACATCTCTTCTTCTTCAATCGCATGACGGGCGAGCCGCTTTTCCCGATCGAAGAGCGGCCCGTCCCGGCCAGCGACGTGGCCGGCGCAGAGGCCTGGCCGACGCAACCCTTCCCGACCATGCCGCCGCCGATCGTTCCGTCGCAACTCAAACCCGACGATGTTTTCGGAGTCGATGACGCGGACCGCGCCGCATGCAAATCGCTCATCGCCTCGCTCCGCCACGACGGCATGTTCACGCCGCCGAGCATCCGCGGGACGCTGCAGGTTCCCGGCAACGTCGGCGGCATGCACTGGGGCGGGATGTCGTACGACCCCGTGCACCACATCATCGTCGCGAACACGAACCGCCTCGCGGCGATGGTGCGCCTGATCCCGCGCGCCGATTACGACGCCGACCGCGCCCGCAGCAAAGGCGAGCGGATTTTCGGCGAATACAACCGCATGAGCGGCACGCCGTACGCGATGTACCGCACGATTCTTCTGTCGCCGAAAGGCGTCCCCTGCACGCCGCCGCCCTGGGGGGCGCTGACCGCGGTCGACGTGAATACGGGCACCGTTCGTTGGGAACCGCCGTTCGGCAGCGTCACCCGAATCCCCAACCTTCCGCCGAACATCGGCTCCCCGAACCTCGGCGGCTCCGCGACCTCGAACGGCATCGTCTTCATCGCCGCCGCGATGGACGAAATCTTCCGAGCATTCGACGTCGAGACCGGCAAGGAACTCTGGCACGCGACGATGCCCGCAAGCGCACAAGCGTCGCCGATGATCTACCGCGCGGGAGGAAAGCAGTTCGTCGTCATCGCGGCGGGAGGACACGGCAAGCTGCACACGAAGCGCGGCGACGCGGTGGTGGCGTTTGCGCTGAAATGAATTTGAACCACAAAGACACAAAGGGATCTCTTTGTGCTCTTTGTGTCTTTGTGGTGATTATTTTTTCAACCAATCACGCAACTCTTGATAAAGCGCGACCAGCTCCGCCGGACGGTAGTTCGCGTTCAACCCGCTCGGATTCGGCAGGATCCAGATGCGTGTATCGCCGATCGTCTCGTCCTGCAAGCCGGTCTTCGCGCGCGGGCGATTGAATCCCGTTCGATACGCACCGATTCCGACGATCGCCAGGACGCGCGGACGGTAGCGGCGAATTTTCTTTTCAAGCACGCGCGCACCTTCGACCAGCTCCGCGGATGTCAACTCCGCCGCCGCGGTCGTGGCACGCGCGACGACGTTCGTGATCCCGCAGCCGTGCTGCAGCAATTCGCGCTGTTCGGATGGATGAAACAGCCGCGGCGTGAAACCGGCCTTGTGAATCGTCGGCCAGAAGCGATTGCCGGGACGTCCGAAATGCTGCTGCACCGCGGCGGTGTAGAGACCGGGATTGATGCCGCAGAAGACGACGTCGAGATCGGGCGCGAGAACGTCCGGCAGCGTCTTTCCGAACGCGGCCGCGAGATCTTCCTTCGTCGGGTTCATTCGATCCGCACGATGCCGTCCGAGACTTTCGGAAAGCGCGTCAGCACCGCGGGATCGTGGCCTGGGATGATGAAGCGCGGATCCTTGACCAGCGTTTTCATCTTGTCCTGCGCCGCAAGGTTCGACACCGCGTCGAACGTCTGCGCGATCGGCAGGTGCTTGTCGAGATTCTCGTAGAGGTACATGTTGTCGGACGCCAGCACCACCGTTCCCGGCTTCGCCGTCACGCTCACGTATTGCGACGCCCACGTGTGCCGGCCGCCGATGTACACGCGAACGCCGGGCAGGATCTCGCGGTCGCCGTCGACGAGGTGCAGCCGCCCTTCCATGTTCGCGCGCAGCAGGTATGCCATGTCGTCCGGTTCGATGCCGCCATGCTTCCCCTCCGGCTGCCACGCGTCGGCGGTGTAGTAGCGGTACTCCTCCTTCTGAATCCAGACCTGCGCTTTCGGGAAGAGATCGGCGCCATCTGCGTGATCCCAATGTGCATGCGTGAGGATCACGTCCGTGACCTCCTTCGGCTTCACGCCCGCGCGCGCGACCGCTTCATCGGGACGAACGAAATTCTCGACTTTCCAGTTCTTGAAAAACTGCGGCCGGTAGAAGCCGGAGTCGACGACGATCGTGTGTCCGCCGCCGCGCACCAGCCACACCATCATGGCGATGTCGATCTTGCGCGATTCATCGGCGTCCTTGATGAGTCCCGATACCGGAAAGCCAGGGATGGTCGCGTAGCGAATCGCGTAGACGTCGTACGTCTGCGCGGCGGCGATGGTGGTTGTCAGGATGAACGCGATGCTGGCGAGGATGTGGCGCATTCACGCATTTTCCACCACAGAGACACAGAGGACACAGAGAACCCTCTGTGATCTCTGTGTCTCTGTGGTGATTAGCTTTTTAGCGCTGCATCGTGATCTTCCCCGATCGCACCGCCTGTTCTTCCTCCTCGCTCGCGCACTCCACCACGAACGACCCGTGCTTCGGATCGACGGCGTCGTTGAGTTTCGACTGCAATTCAGCGGGAGTGACGTCGGCGACGATCAGCCACGTCAGATGCGGCAGCGGATGGTGAAGCAGTTCGTTGCGCTCGATGGCGCCCTGTCCGTACTCCACGTCGGTTCGCTCGACAGCGATGTAGCGCGCTTTCAGCACGGCATCCTCGGGCGCATGCAGCGCCAGCAGCAGAAGAATTGTAATCATCGATTGATTGGTGCAACGGGAGTTGAGAGCGCGGAGGATGCGCTCGTGTGGGGAGGCGGAAAGGTACACAAAAAACGCCGCCGGCGCAAGTGGCCGGCGGCGTTTTGGAACGATTGTCATCCTGAGGCCGGCGAAGCGCGGCCGAAGGATCTCAAGATGCGTCTCACTTGCTGAAACCCGGTTTCAACTGACGCTTTCGTAGCTTGAGATCCTTCGCCGTCCTCCGGCGGCTCTGGATGACATCACTTGTCGTTGAACAGCTCGATGAACTCGTACACGTAGTTGCCCGTGCCGAGGGCGTCGGAGAACTCGTTGATGAACGGACCCTTGTTGCAGCCATTGAGTCCGCCGGTACCGGGGCTACCGGACGCCGAGGCCAGCTTCGTCCAGCTGCTCAACGTTCCGATCGCGCCGCACGTGGCGCGCTGGAAGTCGGATCCTCCGGACGTATCCATCGCCACCGTCGTCCCTTCGATCGTGACACCCGAGGCGTTCTTCAGCGTGTAGGTCTCGCTGCCGTTGATCTGCGGCATGGTATCGGCGGAGTTGATGTAGACCACGTTCGCGCCGAGGGTCACGCCCCAGTACGTCTGGAACGCGGTCTTCGTCGCGTTGCGCGCGATGATCACGTAGCCCTTCGACGGAATCGTCGTTCCGGCCGGGATCGTGTAGGTCAGCGTCGCGTTGGCCTGCGTCAGCGTCCAGTTGCCGATGTTCACCGGGACGCCGTTGCTCACGGTGACGTTGACGGTCGTCGACGTTCCGACGTTCAGCGCCGCGTCGTACGCCTTCGACGTCAGCGAGTGCGATCCGTTCGTCGCCGTCGTCGTATCCCACGACCACGAATACGGCGATGTCGTGTCCGTCGATTTCAACGCGCCGTCGAGATAGAACTCGACCTTCGTCACGCCGACGTTGTCCGAGGCTGAGGCGGTCACGCTCGTCGTGCCGCTGACGGTCGCGCCGTTCAGCGGTGCGGTGATCGACGTCAGCGGCGGAGTGATGTCGCCACCGCCGCCGGCATCATCGATCGTGAAGCTCTTCGGCAGTCCCGACGCCGCCAGCTCGTTCGGCCCCTGGTGCACCGCGCCGTCGGCGGAAACAGTGAAGATGCTGATGCCGTCCGTGGTGATCTTGATGTTGCCGACGCAGAACCCCGAATGACTCGTATTCGTCCCTGCCGGATTGCCCTCCTCGGTCTGCAGCACGTACGCCGGCGCCGCGGTCGTACAACCGCTGCTGCCGAGGAGCACGCTGTCGACGACCTTGATGCGCGGCAGGTCCCAGCCGGTCGTCTCGCCGGCGCCGACGCCGATGATCGCCACAGCCGGTTTGATCTTGTTGAAGTAGGTCGGATTGCTGCTGCTCTCACTGCCGTGATGATTGACGTGCATCAGATCGATGCCGCCGGCTGTGATCAGCGGATGCGCGCCGCCGGGCGAGATGGCGTTGATCACCGAGCTCTCGACGTCGAGCTGCGCCGTGCCGCGGCCGGTGCAGGCGTCAGGTCCGCCGCCCATGTCGCTGGCCCAGATGTAATCGAAACCGCCGTATTTGATGAGCAGCGCGATCGAGCGGTCGTTCTCGTCAGTCACCGCGACCGATCCGCCGCCGATGATCGAGCCGTTGCGCGCGATGCAAGTGATCGTCGCGCCGTTGCCGAGGTCGATGACCTGGCCGACCGGCATCGCGATTGGCGCGCCGGCGGTGGTGCCGGCGGATGCGGCGTTCCATCCATCCGCGCACGATGACGAGTAGCTCGATCCGTTGTAGTACTGCTTGATGTGGATGTTGTAGCCGGCCTGGATGACTTCATCGAGTCCGCCGATGTGATCGCAATGCTGATGGCCGCCGATGACGTAGTCGATTCCATTGGCCGGCTGCACGCCGATCGATTTCAGATACGGGACGACGTACGACGTGCCCATGCCGGTGTTCCCGGCTTCCATCAGCACGGTGATTCCGGTGGGACCTTTGATGAAGACCGAGCCGCCCCATCCGACATCGATGTAGTGGATCTCGAGATTCTGCGCGGCGAGCGGGAGGGCGGCGAGGAACAGGAGCACCGGGAGCAGTGACCGGATAAGTCGCATCAATTTCTCCTCTGATTTGTGCGGTGGGGAGCCGTTGCTATGCAAGCGGCGTGACGGGGAGAACGGTTTCACGCGGAGTGCGCGGAGAGGCGGAGCACGCGGAGAAGTTCTCCGCCTCTCCGCGATCTCCGCGTGAAACCGTTCCCTGTAGCGCTACTTCTTCTTGATCGTCTTCGCCAGATACTCGCGAATGTGCTCGTGCGTCTCCGGCGCCGCCCAGATCGCGTCGATCTCATCGATCGACGCGACTGCGATCTCCGACGCATCGCGAAGGTACGGTTCGCGCAACTGCCGCTTCGTAATCCGAAACGTCGCGCGCGGAACCGTCATCAACTGCTCTGCAACGGAGACCGCACGTGACAGAAGATCCGCGGCCGGCACCACCTCGTCCACGATCCCCATCGCCTTCCCCTCCTCGGCAGTCATCGTCTTGCCGAAGTACACCATCGGCTGGAGATGCGGCTTCGGCACGGCGTAGCGAACGATCGCGAGAGCAAGCGGCGGAAACGGTACGCCGACCAGCGGCTCCGGAACGCCGATGCGCCCTCCGCTCATGAGGCGATGATCGCAGGCAAATCCGAGGATCGCGCCACCGGCGATGGCGTGTCCGTTTAGCGCTGCGACGCACGGCTTGGGGAACGTGAACAGACTGCGGAACGCCGCATCGAGCGACTCGACGAACAGCTGCACGTAGTCGCCGCCCGCATCGATCATGCGAGGCAGATCGACGCCCGCGCAGAAGATCGAGCCGGTGCCGGTGAGGATCACCGCGCCGACGTCGTCATTCGCCGCAGCTTCCTCGAACGCACTCGCCAGCGCATTGCAAAGTTCGAGATCGAGCGCACTCGCTTTTCCGTGTGCGAGGCGAATGGTGAGGATGCCGTTGTCGAGATTTTTTTCGAGCATCGCCCGATGATATCTGCGGCGGCACTTTACCTGCACATCACGAACAATCTCCCCACGATCCTCGGCCAATTCTGGTCAACAACTGCACACTTCCCGGGTCAATGAACGCTTCCGTGGTCAACATTCAGGCCACAGAAACAACGGAGGAATGATGAAGAAATGCTCGCTCTCGCTCCTGGTGATCCTCGTGCTCCTAGTTGCCACAAGCTCCGCCGCACAACAGAAAACGATCCTCTTCGACGCCGCGCACGCGCAGACCGCGGGCAACGCCGACTGGACGCTTGATGAAGATTCGTGCGGCACCGCGCAGCGCTTCCCCACGCCCGATCAAGCGGGCATCACGTCATCCACTGCCGAGACCTACTGGAACGGCGCGCACTCCGCGATGGGCGTCGATCTCGTGAAGAAAGGCTTCCACGTCGAGTCGCTCCCGGTCGGCGCGCGCATCAGCTACGGCGACGGCACCAACGCCCAGGACCTGAGCCACTACAACGTCTTCGTCATGCCCGAGCCGAACATCGCGCTGACGTCGACAGAGATCACCGCCATCCGCAACTTCGTCTTCAACGGCGGCGGTCTTTTCATGATCTCCGACCACGCCGGCGCCGACCGCAACAGCGACGGCATCGACGCCGCCGGCGTTTTCAACGCGCTCATGGGAAGTCCGAGCGTTTTCGGCATCACCTACAACGACAACTCCTCGGACTCGACGTTCGGCTGGTTCGACAATCATCCCGACGGCAATTTCACGACCGACACCGCGTCGCCCATCATCTGGACCGGCGCGTACGGCGTCCCGTCCTCCAGCCGCGGCCTCGGCCTGTTCGGCTCGACCTCGATGACGCTCACCGGCGCCGCGAAAGGCCACGTCTGGAAGACGACCGTCACGCACGACACGTCATCCGGCGTGACCTACGCGACGTCGACCTACGGCAGCGGACGCGTGGCCGCGATCGGCGATTCCTCGATCACCGAAGACGCCACGAACTCCTGCGGCCACTCCACGTTCCTCGGCTACAACGATCCGAGCTACGACAACGGTCTGCTCGTCGCCAACGGCATCGCCTGGCTCGCCAACGGTTCGGGCGGTGGCGGCGGCGATGTAACCCCGCCGACCGTCTCGATCACCGCGCCACTCAACGGCGCGACCGTCGTCGGAACCGTTTCCATCAACGCCACTGCCTCGGACAATGTCGGCGTGACGAAAGTCGAGTTCTACGTCGACGGCGCGCTGAAATCGACCGACACAACGTCGCCGTACTCGTACAGCTGGGATTCCACCTCGGTCGCGAACGGCTCGCACTCGCTCACCGCAAAAGCCTACGACGCCGCGCTCAACGTCGGCACTTCGCCCGCCGTCAACATCACCGTCAACAATCCCACCGGAACCGACATCTCCGGCTGGACCGTCACGCAAGCCAACGCCACCGTCGTCTACACGATCCCGGCCGGCACGGTCATTCCCGCGAACGGCTACGTCGTCATCGCACGCGACGCGACCAAGGCCGCGTTCCAGACCTTCTGGGGCGTGACGCTCGCATCGAACGTCGTCTACCTCACCACCGCCGGCGCCTTCCCGCAAATCAACGGCAGCGAAAACTACACGCTGAAAAACGCCAGCGGCACGACCATCGACGGCCCGACAATCTCGACGCTCTCCAGCGCCAACGAGTCGCTCAAGCGCATCGATCCCTGCACGGCAGCCAACATCACCTCCAACTGGAACATCGGCGCCACGACGACTGCCACACCCGGCACCGGCGCGGGCGCCGGCTGCGCCAAAGGCGTCGTCATCAACGAATTCTCCGACGCCGCGGGCACCGGCAACTTCATCTACGAGTTCGTAGAACTGCACAACGACAAGTAGTTCCGTGAAAATGACAGGCCGGGCGACGCGCGTCCGGCCTGTCATCCTGAGCCGCCGGAGGCGTCGTCGCCGAAGGCGAAGCGCCGGAGGACGGTCGAAGGACCCCCCAATTGTTAGCCCGGGCGGGCGGTGGGTTGAAAGCACACGAACCTGCTATAACCGCCGCCGAATGCCGCCCGTCCTCCTCACCTGCGAACGCCTCACGAAGTCCTACACCTCCCGCCCGCTCTTCAACGACCTCTCCTTCTCCCTCTTCGAAGGCGACCACGTCGGCCTCGTCGGCCCCAACGGCTCCGGCAAATCGACGCTGATGAAAATCATCGCGGGCGAAGAAGAAGCCGACTCCGGCAACCGCGCCGTCCGCAAAGGCGTCCGCATCGGCTACGTCCCGCAGGATCCCGTTTTCGCGCACGGCAAGACGATCGAAGAAGTCCTCCTCGAAGGTCTCGAGAACGATCACATCCTCGACGACTACGACAAGCAGTCGCGCATCGCCATCGCCCTCGGCAAGTCCGGCTTCATGGATCGCACGCAGGACACCGCCACGCTCAGCGGGGGCTGGCGCAAGCGCCTGGCCATCGCGCGCGAGCTGGCGCGCGAGCCCGACATCATGCTGCTCGACGAACCGACCAACCACCTCGACGTCGACGCCATCCTCTGGCTCGAAGGCCTGCTGAAGTCCGAGCCGAAAGCCTTCGTCGTCGTGAGCCACGACCGCTACTTCCTCGAGAACACCGCAAAGCGAATGCTCGAACTGAATCGCCAGTACGCCGACGGCCTGCTCCAGGTCAACGGCCACTATTCGGACTTTTTAGAACGCCGCGACGAGCTCCTCCGCAACGAAGCCGCCTACCAGGAGACGCTCGCCAACCTCGTCCGCCGCGAAGTGGAATGGCTCCGCCGCGGCCCGAAAGCGCGCACGACAAAATCAAAGTCGCGCATCCAGAACGCGGAAGGTCTCATCGGCGAACTAAAAGAATCAAAATCGCGAAGCGCAACCAGCAACGCCAAAATCGACTTCATCGCCTCCGAACGCAAAACCAAACGCCTCTGGCTCGTCCGCGGCCTGCGGAAGTCAATGGGCGACAAACTCCTCGTCGACGACCTCGACATCCTCCTCACCCCCGGCACCCGCCTCGGCATCCTAGGCCCCAACGGCTCCGGCAAAACGACTCTCCTCCGCACCATCACCGGCGAGCTCGAACCAGACGCCGGCACAATCGAAAAAGCCGAAAAACTCCGCATCGTCTACTTCGAACAAAACCGCGAAAGCCTCGACCCCACGCTGACGCTCAAACGCGCCCTAGCCCCCGAAGGCGACCAAGTCGTCTACCGCGACCGAACCCTCCACGTAGCCTCCTGGGCCAAACGCTTCCTCTTCCGCCCCGAGCAACTAGAGACTTCGGTGAGCAAACTCTCCGGCGGCGAAAAAGCCCGAATCGTCCTAGCGCGCTTGATGCTCCAACCGGCCGACCTGCTAGTCCTCGACGAACCCACCAACGACCTCGACATCTCCACGTTAGAAGTGTTGGAAGACTCCCTCCTCGACTTCCCCGGCGCGTTAGTCCTGGTAACCCACGACCGCTACCTAATCGACCGCGTCTCCACATCCATCCTCGCGCTGGACGGAAAAGGCTCCGCCGAATACTTCGCCGACTACACCCAATGGGAATCCAACCGCCCCCGCGGTGTCCCTCGCGACGCCGCCCCACCCCCACCCAAACCCCGCACCAAACGCCTCTCCTACAAAGACCAACGCGAATACGACAACATGGAAGCCGCCGTCCACGCCGCCGAGGCCCGCCTCGCCGCCGCCACCGCCGCCGCCCACGACCCCTCCATCGCCGCGGATGCCGCGTTGCTTCAGCAACGCTTCGCTGACGTCATCGCCGCGCAAGGGGAGGTGGATCGGTTATACGCGCGGTGGGCGGAGCTGGAAGCGAAATTGACGGGCGAGTGAGGAAAGCACCGGTGCGCAAAGAGCATGCAACCGTTCGGATCGCAACCGACGCCTTTGTACAGGTCAGACAGGCTCTGTTCGCTCCAACCCATACCCTACAAAGCAGAAGCACCGAGAACCGAGCCTGAGCGGCACACGTGCGGCGTTTCCCAAGATCAAGACACGACGCAAAGGACGTGGGTTTGTTAGGTAGCACTTAGCAGCGGGTATAAGGTTTACTGCCCTTACCCCACCGCCCCCTCCTCCACCCGCACCACCCCCGCATCCGCGTCGAGCGTTGCCCGCGCGCCGATGGGGAGAACCAGCTTCTGTTCGATGTGGCCGAAGGAGAGACCGGAGATGGCGGGGATCGGTAGCGCGCCGAAGCGGTCGCGGAGGATTTCTTCGAGGCTCAGGCTGGGGCCTTTTACTCCGCAATCGCTGCATCGGCCGAAGATGATGCCGGCGGCTTTTTCGAAGAGGCCGCCTAGCGCGAGCGTGGTGAGCATGCGGTCGATGCGGTAGGGCTCTTCGTGGACATCCTCCAGAAAAACGATCGCGCCGGACGTCTCGGGTTGGTAGGGGGTGCCCATCAGCGAGGCGATCATGGTGAGGTTGCCGCCGATTAACGGGCCCGTCGCTTTGCCAGGGGTGATTTTCAGGATTCGGTTGGTGCGGTCGATTAGTTCGTTGGGTTTTTTCGATGGCGTTGGGAGGAGACCGGCGGGGTCGGCGGTCATCACTACGCGGCGAAAGTTTTCGAGGGTGAACGGGTCGAACGTCGAGCCGCCTACGGGGCCGTGGAAGGCGATCAGGCCGGTCTTTTTGTGGACGGCGTTCAGGAGGGCGGTGATGTCGCTGTAGCCGATCAGGACTTTTGGTTTACGCGCGATGAGGTCGTAGTCGAGGTATGGGAGAACTCTTGGCGATCCCCAGCCGCCGGTGTAGCAGACCACGCCGTTGACGGTGTCGTCGGCGAACATGCGGTTGATGTCTGCGGCGCGGTCTTTGTCGTGGCCGGCGAAGTAGCCCCATTTGTCGAAGGCGTGCGCGCCGATGACGACTTTGAATCCGATCGCTTCCATCTGTTCTTTGGCGAACTGGATTTCGTCCGCTTCGAAGGCGGCGGTGGCGGGGAGGACGAGGCCTACGGTGTCGCCGGCGGTCAGGCGCTTTGGTTTGATCGTTGCGGGTTTCGACGTCGCGGCGCCTAGGAGTGGCGTTGCGGCGGCGACGACGGAGAGGCGGGCGAAATCACGTCGGTTGAGCATGGCGCGGATTGTATGTGCGCGCAGCCATCCGCCCACCCTGGGTTATCAGCTGGGGGTCCTTCGACCGTCCTGCGGCGTTCCGCGCTTCGCGCTCCAACGCCTTCGGCGGCTCAGGATGACAGGTGAGCCGCCGAAGGCGTTTCTTGATCTAGTCGCGTTCGAAGAGGTTGAACTTCTCCGTTGATGCCGGTGCGCCGGAGGCGCCGCCGTTGGCGGCGTCCCAGGCGGATTTAGTCAGCGGGGTGATGGGGTCGAGTTTCTTTTTCGTAAGTGCGGCGTTGATTGCCGCCAGCTCCTTCGCGGTCCAGGCGTCGAAGTCGCGGACGACGTCGGCCAGTTCGTGGCTTAGCGCATCCGTCCGTTCGACTTCCGTTTGCGAGGGGCGGCCTTCGTAGAACAACACGTTGCCGTAGAGGTCTGTCAGGTTTTCGCGGAGGCGTTCTTCGCCGGTGATCATGCCGCCTTCCTTCGTCGCTACGATCTTGCGGCGGAGGGTGTCGACGTCCGAGGAAGCGGTGCGGAGGCGTTTGGTGAGCGCGTCGGTGGCCGGGAGTTTCGAGGCGCGATCATCGAGAGCTGTGCGGACGCCGTTGATGCGTTCCACGGCGAAGCTCATCTCGCCGAGTTGTGCGTAGAGCTTGTTGGCGAGGTCCCATTGCGCCTTGCGGTCTTCGGCGGTGTGTTTCGAGCGCGGATCGGCGATCACTTCGACCGGCGTCGTGTAGACGTTCTTGTCCTTCTTCATCGTCACCGTGTAGGTGCCGGGGAGGACTCGCGGACCTTGCGATGCGGAGAATGCCGCGGTCGCGGCGGTGGGGACTTTCGGCGCGGGAAGGCGCATCGCCCACGTCACGCGATTGAGGCCGCGGCGTTTGCTGCTCGGGATGGTGCCGATCTTCTTGCCGTTCGCGTCGGTCACGTCGATCGACAGGTCGCCGAAGATGTGGCGCGTGCGCTGGTAGTAGGTGATGACGGCGCCGTCGGGCGGGTTCGCGCCTTCGAACGCGGCGTCGCCGTTGGCCCAGCCGCCCTGCGCAGGGATGCGCTGCACTACCGGCGCGGTCTGCATGAACACCACATCCTTCTGCAGCACCTCGGGCGTCAGCGCGCGCAGCGGCGTGATGTTGTCGACGATCCAGATGCCGCGGCCGTGCGTGGCGATGACGAGATCGTTGTCGCGCGGATGGATGGCCAGATCGTCGACGGCCACGTTCGGCAGATCGCCGCCTTTGTACTGCGCCCACTGCTTGCCGCCGTCGAGCGTGACCCAGAGTCCCTGCTCGGTGCCCATGAAAAGGAGATCGCGATTGACGAGATCCTCTTTGATGACGTGCGCGAAACCGCGAACCGGCGCGCCGTCGGCGATGACCGGGGTCCAGGTCTTGCCGGAGTCGGATGTCTTGTAGGCGTACGGCTTCATGTCGCCGAACGTGTGCATGTCGAAGGTCGCGTACGCGGTGGCGTCGTCGAAATGTCCCGGCTCGACGCTCGTGACCCAGGCGTTCTTCGGCAGGCTGGGGATGTTGGCGACGACGTTCGTCCACGTCTTGCCGGCGTCGCGCGTGACCTGCACGTTGCCGTCGTCGGTACCGACCCAGATCACGTTGCTGTTCTTCGGCGATTCGGCGATGGCGAAGATCGTCGTGTGCATCTCGGCCGAGGAGTTGTCGACGGTGACGCCGCCGGACTGCTCCTGCTTCTGCTTGTTCGGATCGTTCGTAGTCAGATCGGGCGAGATGCGTTCCCAGGTCTGGCCGTGATCTTTCGAACGGAAAAGAAATTGTGATCCGAGGTAGAGCGTGCCGGTGTTGGAGACGTGGATGGGCGTGTTCCAGTTGAAGCGGAGTTTGCCTTCTTTGTAATTCGGGAGCGGCTTGATCGGCCGCGTCTCGTGCGTCTTGCGATTTACTCTCCCAATCTCGCCGCCCTGCGCCTCGGCGTAGATGTAGTCGGGATCGCTCGGATCGGCGAACATCCAGAAGCCGTCGCCGCCGTAGAAGTTTTCCCAGCGGCTGCTGGTGATGCCGCCCGGGTACGCCGAGTCGCCAACCCAGGAGCTGTTATCCTGCAGGCCGCCGTAGACGTGGTACGGGCGGTCCATGTCGACGCTCACGTGATAGAACTGCGAGACCGGCAGGTTGTCGGCCTTCCACCAGCGATTGCCGCCGTCGTACGAGTACCAGAGGCCTCCGTCGTCGCCGGCGATGAGGTGGTCGGTGTTGTTGGGATTGACCCAGACGTCGTGCCAGTCGCCGTGACCGCCTCCGCCGATGCCGCTGAAGCTTTTGCCGCCGTCGTTCGATGCGATGAGACCGCCGCCCGCTTTGTAAAGCTTGTTCGGATCTTTGGGATCGACGGTGAAATTGGCGAAGTAGAACGGCCGCCAAATCATCATCTGGCTGCGGTCGCGGGCCTGCCAGGTCTTGCCGCCATCTTCGGAGCGATAGAGGCCGTTTTTCGGCGGCTCGGCTTCGATGAGGGCGTAGACGATATTTGCGTTCGACGGCGCGGCAGTGACGGCGATGCGTCCCCACGGTTTCGTGGGCAGGCCGGGCGCGGATTTGTCATCGAGCGATTGCCACGTCGCGCCGCCATCGATTGATTTGAAAAGTCCGCTGCCGCTGGGCGCGTCGGGACCGTCGCCGCCGGAGCGGAAGGTCCAGCCCTTTCTCCGAAAGTCCCACATGCCGGCGTACAGCGTCTTCGGATTGGCGCGGTCGAGGGTGAGCATCGAGCAGCCGGTCGATGCGTTCGAACCCTTCAGAACCTTCGTCCAGCTCTTGCCGCCGTCCGAGGTTTTGTAGACGCCGCGGTCATCGCTGTCGCTCCACAGTTTTCCGGGGACGCAGACGTAGACGGTGTTGGTGTCGCTCGGATCGATGGCGATCTTGGCGATGCGCTCGGAGTTCGCGAGGCCGAGGTTGGTCCAGTTGTCGCCGCCATCGGTCGATTTGTAGATGCCGTCGCCGTAGGAGACGGAGTTGCGCGTCCACGACTCGCCGCTGCCGACCCAGACGGTCTTCAGATTTTTCGGATCGATGGCGATTGCACCGATGGATTGCACCGGCTGTTTGTCGAAGACCGGCTTGAAGGTCGTGCCTCCGTTGACCGACTTCCAGACGCCGCCGCTGGCAGCGCCGACGTACAACGTGATGCGGTTGCCTTCCTGCACGGCGTCGAGCGCGGCGATGCGTCCCGACATTGCAGCGGAGCCGATGTTGCGCGCGCCGAGGCCGGAGATGGTTTCGGAGTCGACGGTGACGGGAGTCGCGGGCGGCGACTGCCGAACGTCAGGCTCCGACGCTGGCAGCGGCGCATTCGGCAACTCAAGTTTCCGCGGAAGCGGCGTCGGGGTCGCCACGGTCGCTCCGCTCCCCGGCCGCACGAATAGCGCGCTCGCCATCGGCACGTTCGCTTCGATCTTCGAATACGTCGTCTTCTGCCGGTTCGGATTTCCCTTCACGCCGTTCTCGATCGAGAACGGGAGGTACCAGCCGTTGACCTCTTTGTAGTCGCCGAGGATGGTCTCGTAGTTGCGCTCGGCGCCGCGGATCATGCGGCGCGTCTCGATCTTGATGGGAACGTACGAAGTGGTGTCGATGAAGTACGTGCGCACATCCCCCGCCGGGGTCGTCACCTTGATCTTGTAAGCCTCGGAGCCTTCGACGGTCTCCGTGCCGAGGGACTCGACCTTGTTGCCCTTCTTCGCATAGTTGACGAGAGGGCCGTCGAGATCGGAGTCCTCGATGATCGACTTCAGCTCTTCCTCGCTGAGCGACTCGGGGTCCTTCTTCCCTTCGAACGGATCGATCTTCCAGCCGTTGGTGCCGTCGTAGGCGTTGACGGCGGTCATCCCCTGCAGCGAGAACTCCTGGCGCACGAGATTCGGGCGGGCGTTCTCTTCGAGCACCTGGGCCTCGAATCCGCCGCCGCCGGTGAACTTGCCGGTGCGTTTGAGCGAAGTGACGGCAGAGATGCGATCCAAGCCACCTATCGTTGAGATGTACCTGTTTATGATCTCGTCCGCGCTCTGCGCGAACCCATTGATGGCGAGGAAGAGGATTCCAACTCCGAAGAGCACACGACGCATGCAGGCTTCTCCTTTTCGGTGAGTCTATCCGCAGATTTACGCAGATGAACGCAGAGGTTTCATCTGCGTCAGATCTGCGTCATCTGCGGATCACGGCATCCGGTAGACGAACGCGTTGATGTGCATCCCGGCGCCGACTGAGGCGAAGAGGACGATTTCGCCGCTGTGGAAGGCATAGCCGTCGAGCTGCTGCTTGGCGATGAGGTCGAGGAGCGTGGGGACGGTGGCGACGGAGCTGTTGCCGAGCCAGGAGATCGTCATCGGCATCACGTCCGGAGGCGGCGTCAGGCCGGCGGCGCCGTAGAGGGCGTTGATGATGGCCTCGTCCATCTTTTCGTTGGCCTGGTGGATGAGGATTTTCGAAACGTCGCGCAGCGGGATGCCGGCTTTGTCGAGGCACTCCTGCATCGAGCCGGCGACCGTTTGCAGCGCGTACTTATAGAGCTTGCGGCCTTCCATCTTCAGGAAGAGCGCCTCGAGGAAGACCTCGTCTTTGTACGACGCGCCCATGGTCAGCATCGTGGAGTGATCGAGGGTGTCGGAGCGAGTGGCGTGCGCGAGGATTCCGGAGTCCGTGTCGCGCGCTTCGAGGACGGTGGCGCCGGCGCCGTCCGCGTAGATCATGCTGTCGCGGTCGTGCGGATCGGAGATGCGCGAGAGCGTGTCGGCGCCGATGATGAGCGCGCGCCGGATGTCGCCGGCGCGGATCATGGCGTCGGCGGTGATGACGCCCTGGATCCAGCCGGGACAGCCGAAGACCAGATCCCAGGCTGCTGCGCGCGGCGTGACGATGCGCAGCTTCGCCTTAACTCTCGCTGCCAGAGACGGAACGAGATCGGGATGGCCGCCGCTGCACTGCACGTCGCCGAAGTTGTGGGCGACGATGATGAGATCGAGCGACTCGCCGTCGATGCCGGACGATTTCAATGCTTCGTTCGCCGCTTCGAATGCGATGTCCGAGGTGACCGTCCCGTCTTCGACGTAACGGCGCTCCTGGATTCCGGTGATCGCTTCGAACTGCTTCACGATCTCAGCGTTCGTCTTCTGCAAAGGCTTGCCGTCCGCCGTGCGGAAGTCGTGATTCAGGAATTCCGAGTTGGGGACTCGGATCGGCGGGATATAGCTCCCGGTGGCGGTAATGACGGAGCGAAGCATGGGGGCGGGGATTTTACGCGAGGCAGGCGTGGATTGGGAGAGGGAGACGTTCACGCGGGGAACGCGGAGGAGCAGAGGATGCGGAGTGCCTTTCTCCGCCTCTCCGGGTTCTCCGCGTGAAACCGTTCCCATTCGAGCGCCCCCAGCCCGGCCGGCCACTCGCGTCTAATAGTTATTCGCGTTATGCACCGAAAACACTTCCGCATGTTCATGGAATATGGGATATCACCATAAAATTGGTCCGGAAGTGCCTGTATGCACAGAAGTTAGGCGTTGACTCCGGACCTCCTTTCCATAGAATACGCAACTCGCCGCTGTCCAATACGGTGTCAAGGAGTGAGCATGGATTCCCGCTATTCAACAATCATCTTCGTCCCGCACGCGAGGGCGAAGTTCCGGAAGTTGAAGGTGTCGCACCGCCTGCTCTTCTCCGTAGTTTCGATCGTTACTTCGTCGCTTTGTCTCTCGACGTTCTTCTCGGTCCAGTACTTCACCTCCCTCTCGCAGACCCACGAGCTCAGCAAACTTCGCCACGAAAACAAGGAGCTGCAGACCGCCAACGAGCAGTTCAGCAAGTCGGTCGAAGCGCTCCGCGGCCAACTCCACACCGTTGAAGACCGCACCCGCAAACTGGCGATCTACGCCGGCATCAGCAGCCTCGATGACAGCGCCCAGGGCGGCGCCGGCGGCCTTCGCCCCCAGGACCTCGGCAACAACCCCTACCGCGATGACGTCGACAAGATGGCCTTCCGCTCGCACCGCATCGAGAGCGATCTCTCCGTGCTCGAGCAGAAGCTGGTCGCGCAGTCGCAGCTTCTGGCCTCGACCCCGTCGATCGCTCCGGTCCGCGGCATCCTGACCGACGGCTTCGGCGGACGCTCCGATCCATTCACCGGCGAGCCGGGCACGCACAACGCGGTCGACATTTCGTCAGCAGTCGGCCAGGCCGTTCGCGCTCCCGCCGACGGCATCGTGGTCAAGGCCGAATGGGCCAACGGCTACGGCAACGTGATCTATCTCTCGCACGGCTACGGATTCTCGACGCGCTACGGCCATCTTTCGGCCTACGCGGCGAAGCCGGGACAGCACGTGAAGCGCGGCGATGTCATCGCCTATGTCGGTTCCACCGGCCGCTCCACCGGCCCGCACCTGCACTACGAGGTGCGCCTGAACAACGTCCCGGTCAATCCGCTCGCGTACATTTTGAACGCGTTCTAGGCGTTCGCGCGTCGCAGCAAGTTTGCTTCCGCGCTCGGCCCCGTCGGCGAAGCCGGCGTAAGAACCGTAGCCCACGGGTTCACCCGTGGGGTTCGAGCGTGCCGCATGTACGGGAGCCCGGTTTACCGGGCGAAAGAAAGCTTTCTCTCGCCCGCCAAGGCGGGCTCACAAATTCGATGGATCGCTGACCCACGGGTGAACCCGTGGGCTACGGTTCTCGCGCGCGGCTGCGCCGCTATCGGAGCGCCGCGCGACTCAAAACAATCGTCTGCCGTAGATTTTCTGTTCGTCTGCTTCGTTGACGAACAGCCAGCCGACGAAATCGCCTGGCTCGAACGTTTCGCCGGGATAGCGCGTGGCGTCGAAGGCGGCCGATCCGAAACGCTCGATGTCGCCCGGCTTAGCGTTCGTGAGGCGCCGCTGCCAGCGCTCGAAGTTCGAGAGGCGCAGATCGACCCAACCTGATGCGGCGTACTGCTCGATGCGTTCGGCGTTCAACTCTGCGACGCTGCGTCCAGCGACGACGGGAGGAATGCTGATGCGCGGACCGCGCGTGATCGTCAGCCGTCCGCCCCGCTCGCGAAGAATCGGCGTACCGACGCGGACGATCGTGCTCGTCACCGCCGGATTCGCGGCGAGGTAATCCTCGACGCGGCGCTGCATCTCCGCGGCGTCGATCGCCGCGATCTCGACGATCTTTGCCGTTCCCGCCGCCTGCCGAATCAAATATCCCTCGGCCAAAAGTTTCGAAAGACGCGGCGGCCCGAGGTGGCCGACGGCGATCGAGGGGACCTCGCCGCGCTTCTGCGCTTCGAGCGTCTGCATCTGGCGAATGGCGTGATCGCGCAGGACGCCGGCGCGGTAACTCGGCTCGGTGATGGCGCCGTCGATCGCGGCCAGGACGTCGCGGCCGGTCGAGGCGCCGATGATTTCGAGGACGACCGTGCGCGCCACTTCCTCCGGCGTCACGTACTCCATCTGCCGCGGAAACGTGATCGCCTGAAACTCGCCGATGGAGAAGAAACCGTTCTCGCCGGTGTCGGCACCGATGACTTCCAGCGGCACGTCGCGGCCTTCGAATCGCTCGTATTGCGCGTCGTCGCGCAACTGCAACTGCGCGCCGAGCGCTTCTTCATGCGGCTCGACCAGGTATGCCTTCCCACTCTCGCCGCGCACGCCGATGTGGCGCTTCTCGACGCGGCGGAAGCCGATCATCGCGCCCGGCTTCACTTCCTTCACGATCGCGCTGTGTTCTTCCTCGGACGCACCCGGCGTGCGCGCCATCAGGAACAGCAGGCCGGTGTGCGCGAAGCCGATCGCCGATTTCGCGAGCAGCGTCAGCGACGGCTTGTCCTCGCTGTGCGTGTACGGAATGTTCAGGCCCATGCCGCCGGTGCCGGTCGTGCCGACCTTCACGTAAATCTGGACGTCCGTGTTCTTGAGCGTCTCGTTCAGCAGCAGGATGTGCCGCGCGATCTGCGGGATGCCCTGCGCGATGAGCAGCTTGCGGATCGTCGCGAACAGCGGCTCCAGTTCGTCGCGCGGAATGTCACCGGTGCGATCGCGAAATCCATCGATCAACTCCTTCGTCTCGATGGCCAGCTCGAATTCGTTCTGATAGCTGATTGCGGTGGCCGTGTTGATCGAATCGATCACGATCTCCGGCTGGTACTTCGCCACGAGTTGATAGAGCGCCGAGGTCTGGTAGCTCACTTCGCGGCGGAAGACAGCGTCGAAGAGTTTGTCGTAATACTCGCGGTTCTCAACGACCGAAACGCGATCGACGCCCTTCAACTCCTCGGGGACGAAGATGTTGCCCCACTCGCCGGCGAGTTCGATGCCCTCACCGAGTTGATCGCGCAGAAACTCGAGCGCCGACTTCACCTCGGCTTCGCTCACCGCCGCGATCACGATGCGTTTCGGACTCAGCTCGCGCGCCACTTCGCGCGCAACCTGCACGCCGACCATTCCGCCACCGCCCAGGATGAGGACCGTCCCGGCGGTGCGCGTCAATCGCGATCCTCTTCTCCGACCGGAAGGTCCCAGCGCTCGGTGATGCGCTCGTGCGTCAGCCACTTCTCGCAGTCGAGCGCCGCCATGCAGCCAGTGCCGGCCGCGGTGACGGCCTGGCGATAGACGTGATCGACGGCATCGCCGCACGCGAAGACGCCCTGAATGTTCGTTGCGGTCGAATGCGGATGGCGCAGACAGATGTAGCCGCGCTCATCGAGCTCGAGCTGCCCCGCGTACGGCTGCGTGTTCGGCGTGTGTCCAATCGCGACGAAGAGTCCCTGCGTCGCGAAGTCCGTCACTTCATTCGACTTGAGATTGCGCAACTTGAGCGACGTGATGCCGCCCTCTTTCGTGCCGATCACTTCATCGACGGTCGAGTTAAGGATGAACTGAATCTTCGAATTGCCGCGGGCGCGGTCCTGCATGATCTTCGACGCGCGCAACTCCTCGCGGCGATGCACGACCGTGACCTTGCTGGCGAACTTGGTGAGGAACGTAGCCTCTTCCATCGCCGAGTCGCCGCCGCCGACCACGACGATCTCTTTGTTCTTGAAAAAGAATCCGTCGCACGTCGCGCAGTACGACACGCCGAAACCTTGCAGCGCCTTCTCGCTCGGCAGTCCGATCTGCATTGCCGACGCACCCGCGGCCACGATCAGCGCCTCGCATTCATAGATGTGAGAGTCGGTCGTAATCGTGAAGGGATGGCCGGTGAGCTGCACGCTCTCGACCTGCTCCATCTTGAAGACGGCGCCGAAGCGTTCGGCCTGCTGCCGCATCAGATCCATCAGCTTCGGCCCGAGGATGCCGTCCGGAAAGCCGGGATAGTTTTCGACGTCGGTGGTGATGGTGAGCTGCCCGCCGGGCTGCAAGCCTTCGAGGACGAGCGGCGCGAGGTTCGCGCGAGAGAGATAAATCGCAGCGGTGCATCCAGCCGGGCCGGACCCGATGACGATCACTTTGTAGTCGGTAATTCGTTCCATGGCGGCGCGCATTCTATCGCCTCGCCTGTCATCCTGAGCCGCCGGAGCCGGGAGTCGCGCAGCGACGGAACGGCGCAGGACGGCGAAGGAACTCAAGATGCGCAAGTTCTGCTGAAACCCGCTGGGATTCCAACGCAGGTTGGGAAGCTTGAGATCCTTCGGCGTCCTCCGGCGTTCCGCGCTTCGCGCTTCAGCGCCTCCGGCAGCCTCTGGATGACAGACAGGCACCTGCGCGATGGAAATTCAAAGGGCGACTGGTGGCGGAGCCTTAGGCAACGAAAGCTGCCGGCCGTGCCGGCCTAAAACAACTTCGCCTGCGGCGGCTTTGCGCCGCCGCGGAGGGCGTCGATAAGCGCCTGTCCGAGGAGGGCTTTCTGCCAGTTGCGCATCGAGGAGATGCCGTCGAGATCGGCGGGCTCCTGCGGCTGGGCTTGCGCGACGGTGAGAAGGACGTGGCGCGGCGCGAGCACCGAGGCGTCGACCTTGAGATCCTTCGCGATCTTGTCGCGCGCTTTCTTCATGCGATCGACGCGCGCTTCCAGCTCGCGGTCGCGCAGCCACGTCTTCGCTTCCCCCTTTTCCGGCAACTCATCCTCGGGGATCGCCAGCGCTTCCTGCACGAGGCGGACGACATCGCGGCTGTAGCGGCCGCGGTGATAGCCGGAGACGCCTTTGATGACGCCGAACTCCTGCGGCGTGACCGGCTTGACCTTCGCCACTTCGAAGATCAAATCGTTGCTGAAAATCTTGAACGGCGGACGATCGGCTTCGCGCGCGAGGCCGTCGCGATAATCGTAAAGTCCGCGGACGACGGCGAGCGAACGGCGATCGAGCGCACCGAGTCCTTTCAAACGGCGGAACGGCTCCTCGTCGGTGTCTTTCTCGTTGAAGCGGATCTGCTCGAGTCGCGCGAACTCCTCCACCGCCCACTCCCAGCGCCCGAGGGCGGTGAGCTCGTCGCGAAGACGGTCGGCGAGCGCGATCAGGTGACGCGTGTCGGTCGCGGCGTAGTCCAGCATGTCGGCCGGCAGCGGACGCATGGCCCAGTCTGCGCGCTGATGTTTCTTGTCGACCTTGAATCCGAAATGGCGATCGAGCAACGCGGCCAGCCCGAATGCTTCGTAGCCGAGGAGTTGCGAACAGACCATCGTGTCGATCAGGTTGCCGATGGTGAAGCCGAAGTCGCGATTGAGAATGCGCAGGTCGTAGTCAGCGCCGTGCAGGATCTTGACGATGTCGCGGTTCGCGAGGATCTCGCCGAACTTCGCCAGATCGAATTTGCAGAGCGGATCGATGATCAGGTCCTCGCCCGGAATCGACATCTGGATCAGGCAGACTTTGTCGAAATACGAATGCAGCGAATCGGCCTCGGTGTCGAGCGCGACCACCGGCTGCGCGGCGACGCGAGCCATGGCGGCGTCGAAGTCCTGCTGGTTGTCGATGAAGATCACAGCGCGAGCTCCCGCAATCCGATCGACACCAGTTTCTCGTTGAACGCACTGCGGTCGAACGACTCGCTCGCGGCAAGTGCGCGAACGTCATCGCGATCGTCAGACATGCTGAGCAGCAGCGCGACGTCTTCGGCGGACGGAACGCGAATCTCCCGCTCGTAGAACGCGACCGTGCGTGCATTCGCGAACATCCGCGCGTAAAGCGCATTGCTGGCGACGAGAACGTGGATGCGCACGTCGCCGTCTTCGTCGATCCAATTGAACGGAATCAGATCGAGCTCCTCGGCCTGATCGATTTCGTCACGATCAACACGAAACCCACGATTGTTGGCCATCATCGCAACCTGATTCTTCTGTTGCGGTTGCATCAGGCCGAGGACGTCGACGGCGCCACTGTCGATCAGGCCGCCGAGCCACGCCGCGCGCGCCACGCTGCCAACGAACATCGACTCGATTCTGAGCTTTGATAGCAGCTCCGCGACGGCTTCGACTGCACGTGCGTGGCGCGGCGTTGCGCGGAGCGGATGCATGAGTGGCGGATTATATGTTTGCGCGAGGTACCATCACCCGCGGTGCTCGACCGCCTTCGCGAACTCATTTCTCATCACTGGGGATACGACTCCTTCCGACCGCTGCAGCAGGAAGCGATGATGGCGTCGATCGAAGGGCGGGACTCGCTCGTAGTGATGCCGACCGGCGGCGGCAAATCGCTCTGCTACCAGGCGCCGGCGCTGCTGAGCGAGCACGTCACGGTGGTCGTCTCGCCGTTGATTTCGCTGATGAAGGATCAGGTGGACGGACTGCGCGAGTGCGGCGTTGCGGCCGCGCAGCTCAACAGTTCGCAGAGCAGCGACCGGCAACGCGCGATTGAACGCGATGTACTCGATGGCAAGATCAAGCTCCTCTTCGCGTCGCCGGAGCGGCTGGCAATGGGCAGTTTTCGCGATCTGCTGCAGCGCGCGAATGTGCGCACGTTCGCGATCGACGAGGCGCATTGCATCAGTCACTGGGGCCACGATTTCCGTCCCGAGTACCGGCAGCTTCGCGATCTGCGCAAAACGTTCCCCGAGGCCTCGGTGCATGCGTACACGGCCACTGCGACGCCGCAGGTGCGGCGCGACATCGCCGAGCAGCTTTCGCTTCGCGATCCGTTGATGCTCGTCGGCGACTTCGATCGCCCCAATCTCACGTACCGCGTCCTGCCGCGTCACGACGAGTGGAAGCAGGTGCTGGAAGTCGTCGAGCGGCATCAAGGCGAGGCCGGAATCGTCTACTGCATCCGCCGGCGCGACGTCGATTCGTTGTCGGAAAAGCTGCGGCGCAAAGGCGTCAATGCCGTCGCGTACCACGCGGGACTTTCACCCGAGGAGCGGCGTGATGCGCAGGAAAAATTCGCGACGGAGAAATGCGACCTCGTCGTCGCTACGGTCGCATTCGGCATGGGCATCGATCGATCGAACGTCCGCTTCGTGCTGCACACCGGCATGCCGAAGTCGATCGAGCATTACCAGCAGGAGAGCGGACGCGCCGGCCGCGATGGCCTCGAAGCGGAGTGCGTGCTGCTCTACTCAGCCGCGGACGCGATCGTCTGGCGGACGATGCTCGAACGCGGCGGAGACGGCATCGAACCCGATCCGGCGTGGGTCGAATCGGCGATGCGTCACGTGCGCGATCTCGATCGCTACTGCTCTGCTGCGACGTGCCGGCACAGCGCGCTGGTCGAGTATTTCGGCCAGCAGTACACCGCCGACAACTGCCACGGCTGCGATATCTGCCTCGGCGAAACGGAGAGCGTGCCCGACGCGATCGTCATCGCGCAGAAGATTCTGTCGTGCGTCTATCGCGTCAATCAGTCGTTCGGCGTCGGTCACGTCGTCAGCGTGTTGCGCGGCGAAGACACGGAGAAAGTTCGCGATCGCGGGCACGCACGCTTGTCGACATTCGGCCTACTGAAAGGTTCAACGAAACACGAACTGCGCGAGTGGATCTATCAATTGATCGCGCAGGATTTCCTTCGCCAGACCGACGATGAATACCCGATCCTCCGCCTCGGCGCGCGCGCTCGCGACGCGATGAAGGGAATCGCCGAGGTGAAGCTGCGGCAGCCGGCGGTGCGGAAGAAGGACAAGGCTGCGTCGCGATCGTCGTCCGGCGCGGCGCCGCTCGATCCGCTGCAGCCGCACGACCGCGAGCTGTTCGAGCGGCTGCGCGTGTGGCGGCGCGCTGAGGCCGAGCATCGCGGTGTACCGCCATACGTGATCTTCAGCGACAAGACGCTGCGCGAAATCGCGCGCGTGCGGCCGACGACGTTGTACGAGCTCCGCGGCATCTACGGCATCGGCGACGCGAAGCTGGAAGCGTTCGGCGAAACGCTGATCACACAGATCCGCGAACATTGCGCGATCGCGCCATCGTGAGCAACAGCCACACCGCGAACACGCACGAGCCGACGCCTGCGGCGAGTCCGAGGATTCTCAGAAGAAACGCCAAGAAGTGATCCGCGGGCAGCATGTGCAGCGCGCCGAGGATGTAGCCCCAGTCATGCTCCAAATCCTCGGACGACGCGAAGCCGACCAGCGGCAGATCCTTCGATCGCGCGTCGCCGACATACGCCGACAGTTCGTACAAGCTGTAGGACAGCCAGAACCCGCCGACCGAGGCGCCGAAGTAATCACGCTGCCTCACGACGAAGTAGAGAACGCAGATGATCGGGATGGCGATCTGAAACACGCTCCCCATGATCGAAGTGATGAAGTGCGGCGCCCACGCGAACACGAGATGCCCCATCTCATGAAAGGCGAGCGTGATGCCGTAAAAAATCGTCCACCGCGTCGGATCGCGAAACTTGACTGTGAAGAGGTAGACGAGAAACAGCAGCAGCAGCGCGCGCGGAATCCACATGCGTCCGCGGCACCACTCGCGGGCGTCGTCGAGAAGGAGATCGAGGGTTGTTGGTTCGCGCTGTTTTGGCGCGGGCTCGATGTGACCCATTGAGCGCAGTGTAAACGCACGTCGCTGCCGCTCACGGAAAGCCGCGGAGCGGCGAAATCTACGTAGCCCAATGTGTCAGCGTTGGGACCATGTTCGAGCGGAGATTTCGAGCCGCGGATGCGGCGGCATTTCGAATGAGCAATCGATACGAGATGTCGCCGCTCCGCGGCTCGGACATCGGGCGCGTCTCGAAATCCCAACGCTCACGCGTTGGGCTATGTAGATGCCGCCGCTCCGCGGCTGAATCCAACGCGATCAATTGCCTGGTGATCGCGATCCGCGCAACAAACCTGAGACGCTCAAGTCTTCGTCGAGCGCCGGCCAGTTGATGTATTCGCCGTCTCCGATGAGGCGAAGATCTGCGCGATCGGCGGCCGATGCGTGGAGGAGGCGCGGGAACCAGGCCAGCGGAACACTCACCGTGCGGCCATCCGCAAGATGGACGACCAGCTCATCGTCGGTGATGCCGATTTCGATAGCTCGCGGATTAGTTTCGACGGCGAAGGAAGTCATTCCAAGCCTCCATGATAGCGGAGTGGTTCTCGCGCACGACGCGTTCCATCTTTGCGAGTTCGTGTGCGGCGAAACGGGCGGATTTCGATAGCTGAATCGGTGACAACCAGAACTTGGCGACCATGCCGTCGCGCTCAACGTGAATGTGTGCTGGTTCGTCGAGATCGTTGCTCGTGAAAAACAGCCGGTACGGTCCGATGCGTTTGAAGTTCACGTGAACGCCTACAAATACTCCAGCACCCGCGCCACGTGCTCCCACTCCGTCGCGCCGTTGCCGATGGCGACGCGGATGCCGTAGCGGTTGGCGAGGCGGGTGTGGGAGACAAACAGGCGGCCGCTGGCGTTCATCCGTTCGAGCGCTTTGATGCTGGCGCGTTCGGAGGCGGCTTCGTCGATAACGCCACCGGAACGGACGACTTTGCGGAAGACGACCACGCTCAGGTTTTGCGGTGCGATCAGCTCGACGTCATCGCGCTTCTGCAGTTCGGCGGCGAGGCGCGCGGCGTCGGCGACGTGCTGCCGGATCACTGACTGCATCTTCGCGATGCCGTAGTGCTCGAAGAGGAACCACAGCTTCAGCGCGCGGAAGCGGCGGCCGAGTTGGAGGCCGTAGTCCATGTAACTCAACTCGCCGGTATCGCTCGTCTTCAGGTATTCGGGGACGAGCGAGAACGTCTCGCGCAGCACTTCCGGATGGCGCGTGTAGAGCACGCTGCAATCGATGGGCGTGAAGAGCCACTTGTGCGGATTGACGACGATCGAGTCGGCGCTTTCGATGCCGTCCCACAGCCAGCGAAATTCGGGACAGATCGTCGCGGGACCGGCGTACGCGGCATCGACGTGCAGCCAGGCGTTCTCGCGTTTCGCGATCGCGGCGATGCGGCGAACGGGATCGACGGCGGCGGATGACGTCGTACCGACCGTCGCGGAGATCGCGCACGGAACGAATCCGGCGGCGCGGTCGCGGGCGATCGCGGCTTCGAGCGCGTCGACGTTCATGGCGAACGTATCGTCGCCGGGGATCTTAACGACACCTTCGATGCCGAGTCCGAGGGCAAGTGCGCCTTTCTCGATCGAGGAGTGCGCGTGTTCGGAGCAATACATGCGCAGGACCGGCGCACCGGCGAAACCGTGCGTGCGCATGTTCGGCGCGGCGCGCTGGCGCGCGGCGGCCAGCGCGAGAAACGAATTGATCGACGCGGTGTCATTGATGATGCCGAAGAGATCGTCGGGAAGGCCGAGCGCTTCCCGAAGCCAGCGGAGAGTGACCGTTTCCAGTTCGGTGAGCGACGGCGACGTGCGCCAGATCATGCCGTTCACGTTCAACGCGGCAGTGAGCAGCTCGGCGAGGATGCCTGCCTGCGAGCCGGTGATCGAGAAGTAGGCGAAGAACGCCGGGTGATTCCAATGCGTGATCCCCGGCATGATCTTCTCGTCGACCTCGGCGAGGATGGCGTCGTACGGACGGCTGTCGATGCTTGGTTTCGCGGCGAACTGTTTCTCGATCTCGCCCGGCTTCACGCGCGAGAGGACGTCGTATTGATCGACGCCGTCGAGGTAGTCGGCGATCCAATCGATCAGTTTGTGGCCGGCGGCGCGGAATTCATCACTCGTCGGATCCAGCTTCGGCATGCGGCGCATCTTGGCTGCCGCGCAACGAATTCGCAAGCATCAGAAAAACGGCGAAGGTGATGGGGACCGCGAGCTGCGCGGTGAGCCGCGGCCACGAGCTCAGCACATGCCACTGCAGTCCGTTCGGAGTGATGAAGTAGACGACGATGTAGAAGAGGCACTGGATCGCGGTGACGAGGAAGATGAACCGCTCGCGGCGTCGCGCCGCCGCCGGGCCGAGAAGGATGCCGATCAGGATCGCGATCCAGAACCACGGTTTGTTCAGCTGCTCCGCGAGAAACATCAGGATCTGATGCGCATGCGGCAGGCGCACGAAAAGGCGCGAGATCGTCGAGCCTTCGACGATGTCCGTCGGAAGCGTGTGCAAGGCGCGAAGGATGAGCCACGGCGCGGCGAGCGCGTACGCGGGGATAAGTTTGAAAAATCGCGCGCGGGATGTCGCGATGACTGCGATCGTCACCGCGACGAGCAGCGCCAATCCTTCGTTCTTGCAGTTCGCGGCGAAGCCGAGCATCATCGCGGCGTGGCGCCAGGAAACGTCGTCATCGTCGAGCAGCGCGGCGCGAACGCAGAGAACGCCGGCGCCGCCGAAGGCGATGAGCGCTCCTTCCGCGAGGCCGACGTAGCGGCTGAAGCCGAGCGCGGCCACCAGCAACGCGAGCAGCGAGGCGAAGAACGGCGTCGTCTCGCGCGCAGCGAGTGAGCGCGCCACGAGCGCCAGCGCAACGGCCCAGGCCACGCCCATCAATCCCATCCAGCGATCGCTCCATCCGCCGTTGAGCAGCGCCACGAAGTCGTAGTTCAGCGGCACCAGAAGCGGATAGTCGGGATGCGCGAACGTGTTCCAGTGGCTCTCCAGGAAACGCCAGTCGATGCCGCCGATCTCGAGGAACGTTCGCGCTTTCAAACCCCAGATCGCCCAGAAGTCCCACTCCCACACCGGCGCGAGCGTGGCGTAGAGCGCGTAGCAGACGATCGTGAAGAGGGTGATGAGATCGAGCAGGTGCGGCTTCGTCTTGCTCCCAAGCTCAGGGGTTCGCCGTCGCGCGATGAATGCCGCGGCGCAAAAGACAATCAGCGACGCGATCGTGACGCTGATCAATGTCCAGCGAATGTGCACGACTGACATGGTCAGGAGCACGAGGTACATCGTCCCGCTGCCATACAAGAACGCCGTTCCGATCAACAGCGGTCCTCGGGCGCGGCGATCCACAGCTAGGGCGATGGGGATGCCGAGGACGGCGAGGCTGAGGATGGCGACGAGAGTTGCAGTCATCGCTGCCGCAGCCTCAAGAGCGCACCCCGTCCGCCGCGCCACACAACATCGGCCGGAACTCGCAGACCGACGCCGAACACCGCGATGTACTTCGCCGCGAGGAAGTTTTGCTGCACTCGAACGTCGCCAGCGGTGACGAGCGGAAGCACTTCGCGCCCGGTGAGGAAGTAGCTGGCGCGGTAGTAGGCGTACGAATAGCCACCATCCCAAGTCATCGCCGGCACGATCACGGCGATCGTATCGCCCGGCTTCGTGTGCTCGCGCACGCCCTCGAGGAAGCGCGGGTAGTCGGGCCAATCGCGGTCGGGATACCACGTCATCGCCCGCACGGACTCCGTTCGATCGATGAACGGCAGTTCCAGCAGCCTGGAGGCGGCACCGAGGACCACGATTGCGGCCAGACAGACGACGGTGAGAACGCGGCGGAAATTCACAGCGCGCTATTGTGGCTCAACCGCGACGGAGCGCTGGCGCTCCAAAAAGGCTTAAACCACAAAGACACAAAGGACACGAAGAAAACCCTTTGTGATCTTCGTGTCTTTGTGGTGCGAGCTTTTTCAGGCCTACGAGGCGCCGCGGCCTGACAACACGGCCGGAATCGTGCGCAGCAGGATCTTGAAATCGAGCGACGGCGACCAGTTGTCGATGTACTGCAGGTCGAGCTGCATCCAGCGATCGAAGTCGACGTTGTTCCGCCCGCTCACCTGCCAAAGGCAGGTCAGGCCCGGTTTCATCGAAAGCCGTCTCCGATGCCACCGGTGATACGCCGCAACCTCCTCGGGGATCGGAGGGCGCGGACCGACGAGGCTCATGTCGCCCTTGAGCACGTTCCAGAGCTGCGGCAGTTCGTCGAGCGAAAACTTGCGCAGGACGCGGCCGAAGCCGGTGATGCGCGGATCCGATTTCGCTTTGAACACAGGTCCCGTCATCTGGTTTAAATGCGTGACCTCGCCGCGGCGTTCGTGCGCATCCTCGAACATCGTCCGGAACGTGAAGAGTGTGAAGACGCGGCCGTTCAGTCCCATCCGCTTCTGTTTGAAAAAGACCGGGCCCGGCGAGGACAGCTTGATGGCGATGGCAGCGATGCCGATGACGGGAAGCGAGAGAATCAGGAGCAGCATCGAGACGGCGACGTCGAGCAGCCGTTTGAGCGCGAGCTGCGATTCGTTCGACGGCGTCGTCGTGAACGTGAGGAACGGAATCCCTTCCAGCTCTTCGAGCTCGACACGGGCCACGCGGTTGGGAAAGAAGTTCATGGCCACGCGGGTGCGGATGCCGAGCTCCTCGCACATCAGAAAAATCTGCTTCATCTCGTCGAGCTTCTTGCGCGTTACGGCGAAGACGATCTCGTCGATCGGTTCGGCGAACTGGCCGCCTTCGAGCAGGCGGCGAAGATCGGGGACGCTGCCGTAGACGCGGAACCGCGCCCAACCGTTCGACAGGCGATGTCCGTCCGAGACAAATCCGAGGATCTTGTAGCCCCAGTACTTGTGTGCTTCGACCGTACGGGCAACTTCGATCGCGCGGCGGCCGGTGCCGACGATGAGGATCGTTCGATAGTTCATCCCCTTCCTGCGGACGTAGCGGGCGATCACGCGCACCACGACTTTTTCGAGCACGAGCAGCAGCGCCGCGAGGATCCCGAAGAGGATGAACCAGGCGCGCGAGAGCTGGTGCAGCGGAAGGAGATAGGCGAGCGTGGCCAGGATGGCGTTGCCGACGAAGACGACGCGGATGGCCGTCAACACCTCGCGCAGCAGGGCGATCGTGCGGTGGCTGTGGTAGCTGTGATAACTGAAGAGCAGGATCGACCAGAGGATCAGGACGACCGGATAGATCTTGATGTAGTCGCGCAGCGGGAAGAGGCCGGTCGGAAACTGCGAAGGCGCGATCTTCGGCAGGATCAGATCGCGGATGAAGAACGCGGCAAAGAAGGCAGCCGTCGTGAGCGCCAGGTCGGCAACGTAGACGACCCTCGCGATCATGCGCGCTTTTTCTTTAAGCATTCAACCTCTTGGCCACGTGCGTCCCCGAATGTACTGCACTGGCGTCCGTCCGGTATACGGAAATGACTCCGAGCCCGTCTAGTGCCGCACGATTTCGGCAAAGAGCCGTTCGTACGCATCCGTCACGGCCGCCCAGCTGTACTGCTCGCCTGCTCGCCCGCGGGCAGCGACCCGCATCTGCTCGCGCAACGCCGGCGATTCAAGGAATTCTCGAAGTGTGCCTGACAGAGTTTCGGAAGGACGCAGGCGGAAGTAACCGACGGCATCCCCGCCCACTTCCCGGTTCTCGGGAGTGTCGTGCGCCAGGACGCAGCCGCCCGAGGCCATCGCCTCGATCATGGCGGGATGGGTGCCGCCGACTTCTGTGGCCTGAATGTAGATGAGCGCATTGCGCTGCAGGGTCCGGTAATCGGGGCCGTAGAGCGCGCCGGGAAAGAGGATGCGATCGGAGGCGTGGCGTTTCAACACCGCGTCGAGGTCGCGGGCGTACGAGGCGGCGCCGAGCATGATCAGTTTCGGGAGTCGGGAGTCGGGAGTCGGGAGTCGTATTTCTGAGTTCCCGACACCCGACACCCGACACCCGACACCCGCAGCCTTCTCGTACGCCTCCACCACCTCCAGGGGATTGTTCTCCGGCTCGAAGCGGCTGACGTAGAGGATGTAGTTTTGTCGCTCGACTCCGAGGCGCGCGAGAACGTCGCTGTCGTCCTCGGACGGGAACTCGGCCCCGTACGGAATCGTGACCGGCTCGATGCCGTAGCGGGTTCGATAGTAGTCCGCAATCACGTTCGCGTCGGCTACGACCTTGTTCGCGAAGAGCGCGGAGAACGATTCGCCGATCGCGTAGACGAGTTTGCCTGCGACGTTCCACTTGCGCCGATGGCGTTCAATCCCGTCGACGTTGATGGCGACGGGAATCCGCGCCGCGCGCAGTAGCGGGAGGACGAACGCGTTCGCAGCGTTGCAGAGGAGGACGACGTCGAATTCTCGTCGCAATGCATCGAGCGAAGAGAGCAGCGTGTGGCTGACGGTCTCGAAGTATTTGTGACGAAGCGCGGGAAGAACGATGCGGCACACGGGTGTCGGGTGTCGGGTGTCGGGTGTCGGAGCGTCGCCGGTCTCATGTCCACTCCGACCCCCGGCCCCCGACTCCCGGCTCCCGGCTTCTCTGCAATACACCGCCACCTCGTGCCCCCGTTCCACCAGCCGCGTCGACAACTCCTCGGCGAATGTCTCGAAGCCGCCGTAGCGCGCCGGGATGCCGCGCGTGCCGGCGATGGCGATCTTCAAACGAACCATCCGGCCAGATCGCGGTCGGAGACGCGGCGGCGGCTTTGGATGGCGCGGCGTTTCTCCATGATCCGCCGGCGATTCTTCCACAGCCATGTCAGCGCCGGAAGGGAGCTGCGTTCGATCGTCAGCGTTGCCAGAATCACGATCAGATCGCGAGTCAGCTCGAACGGTGCGTTGCGCAACGCGAGATACAACCCCTCGTTTTTCAGCCGCAGCAGAAAGCGGTTCTTGACGCCGTGCATGTTGATTACCGCGGACAACGCTCGCCGCTTTCCCGGCGTGACGGTCCGGACGTGATGCGCAACCGCCTCCGGGACGTAGACCGCGCGCCAACCGAAGAGCCGGCCGCGCCAGGCGACGTCGGCATCTTCGCGAAAGGCGAAGAAATCCTCATCGAGAAATTCGCCGCCGATGGTGACGTCGGTGATGAAGGAGCGTTTGTACATTGCTGCGGCGCCTGATACTCCGAAGACGTCGATTGGGGTGTCGGGTGTCGGGTGTCGGGTGTCGGGCTTTCCCTGATCGATATCGAAATGCCGTCCCGATCGCGTCATGCGGATGCCCTTTGAGTCGACGAGTTTCGTTTCGGCCTGCAGCAGTTTTCCCGTAGCCATCCCGAAATCTGCCAAAGCGCTGACGAGCGACGAGACGTAATCGGGTTCTAGATACGCGTCCGGATTCAGCAGCAGTACGAACTCGCCGCTTGCAACCCGCACCGCCTGGTTCACGGCGGCGCTGAAACCGCGGTTCGTATCATTAATGATGTGCTGTGCCGTCATGCACTCGCGGACGATCGCCACGGAGTCGTCGGCCGAGGCGTTGTCGGCGTGGATCAGCTCAATCGGCCGATACGTTTGCGCGGCGAGCGCGGCGAGGCAGCGGCGGAGAAACGGTGCGCTGTTCCAGGTGACGATGACGACCGAGACCAGGCCGTTCGTCAGGCGCCGCTCCATCGGTTGAACGCCTTGCGCATCACGCCCGCGTACGCGCGCGCGGCCGTCCAGCGCCCGAGGCGTCGGTAGGCGATGCCGGCGAGCGCAGGCGGGATTCGCAGCAGCATCCCCACCACGATCGCCCATCGCAACGCCTCGGCCTGCCCCGGCGACAGCCACTTCCGCGCGTACAGCCACATGTTGCGATACCAGAGCGCGATGAATTCGGCGAACGGAACGTGTTCGAGGCTCGCGCCGCCGAAGTGCCGCGCCCGCGCCGCCGGGACGACGAAGATCGTGTGACCCGCTTCCGCCAAACGCCTGCAGTAGTCGACGTCCTCGAACCACGCCGGCGCGAACTGTTCATCAAACGCTCCGACCTCGGCGAACACCTCGCGGCGCAGCAGCAGCGCCGCAGCGGCAGGCTGTTCGACCGGCTGCGGATGCGTCAACTCCAACTCGCGGTAGCGGTACCGCGCGGTCGTGCGATTGGCGGGAAAGAGTTTGTCGATGCCGAAGACTTCGCTGATGAGCGTCCCGAGCGTCGGCAGGCGGCGCAGTTGAAACTCGCGCTGCGAGTCGCCCGCTTCGTCCGACAACAGCGGCGCCGCGGCGGCGACGACGGGATTGGCGTCAAGAAATTCGACCAGCGTTTCCAGCGCGCCCGGCTCGAGCTCGCAATCGGGATTCAACAGAAAGAGATACCGGCCACTCGTGCGCGTGGCCACGCGATTGACGCCCGCGGCGAAGCCGAGGTTCGCGGTGCCGCGAATCACTTCGACGTGATCGCCGATCACCGTCAACGTCTTGTCCGCCGACGCGTTGTCGTAAATCACGACCTCGTACGCGAGACTGCCGCACGCGGCCGCGATCGACTGCAGGCAGCGCGCGATCCAGCGCTCGCTGTTCCACGTCACGATCGCGATCGAGAGATCGAGCGGGCGCGTGGAAACGCCGCGCAGGATGCGCTCGTCATGATTCAGCGTTCGGGTTGCCTCTGCCATTCGTTGATTGCCTCGATCAGCGGCCGCGTCACTACGTCCCACGCAAACCTCGGCTGGATGCGGATCAGGTTAGATACGCACGCCGCGTAAAAATCGTCGTCTCGAATCAGTTTTTCGATGCCGTCCGCGACCGCCGCCGCATCCGACGCCGGCACGACCACACCCAAACTCTCTGCCGCAACCAGCTCTGCCGCGAATCCGTTTTCCGTCGTGATCACAGGAACCGCCGCCGCGATGGCGTCGAAGAGCCGCGTGCGAATCGAGTACGCGGCCTCCGCCGTCGGACGGTGAAGCATGATAGCGGCTTTGCTGCGGCGCAGCCACGACAGGCGATCGCGATACGGCGTCCACGCATCGTTGGCCTGCACGAACGGTGCACTGCCGGCGATGATTGCGTCGAGCCGGTCTTCGCGGCGACGATCGACGCTGTGGCGGTTCGGACGCGAACGTCCGAGGAAAAGCAGCCGGCAATCGACGCCACGGCGATTCACCTCCACCACCGCCTCGGCGGCAATGGCAGGATCGAGCCACTCCCACGTCCCGCCGCCCCAGAGGATGATGTTCTCGCGCTCGTCGTCCGAGGTGACAGGGATGTCTTCAATTCCGAAGGGGATTTCGATGATCGGCGCCGTCGCATCGCGATACAGCTCGCGCTGTTTCGCCGCCGCGACGATCAGCAAATCGCCTTCGGACATCGCGCGATGCACGCGCCAGCGCTCCGCGGCGATATGCACGCGTTGCCGGAGCGACGGATGGCGGCCGTACATCTCGCGCAACTCGAGCAGAACGGGATCGAAGAGATCGAAGACGACGCGCTGTCCGCGCCGCTGCCGTCCGAATCCGCGCGCCGGCTGACCGACCACAACGCTGGCCGCCCGCATCGCCACGAGCGCCTCGGCGCTTCCTCGCTCGGCGACGCGAAAATCGCAGGCCGAGGGCAACTCCCCTTCCCGTTTGCAGACCAGCGTGGTCGTGAAGTGTTTGGCCAGTTCGGCCGCGAAGTGCCACGCGCGAATCCCCGGCCCGGCCATCCGCTCGCCGGCGACGTCCGGCGTGTGCACCACGACCCCAAACATGGCCGCGCACTTTACCGCGTGAAGAGTCCCTGCCACATTCCGCGAAGCGAGGTACGTCCACGCAACGCGAGCTTCAAGTCTTCAATGATCAGCGCTCCGACGCGTCCGACGCCGCGATGCCTTCGCGCGACGAGGTAACGATTGCGCGTGCGCAGCCGGAGTGCGTCGCTGCCGAGGATTGAGGCCGATTGCGAGCCGCGATGCGTGGCCTTGATGACCGGAAGCACCTCGGTACGCCATCCCGCTTCATGCAGCCGCGCACAGAGATCGACATCCTCGTAGTACGCGAAAAGCGCCTCGTCGAAGATCGTGTCGCCGAGCGCATCGCGGCGGTAGAGCGCGGCGGTAGCGGAGACGCCCCAGGCGGGTGTCGGGTGTCGGGTGTCGGGTGTCGGAGAGACCGGGTTCACTACGACCCCCGACTCCCGACTCCCGACTCTCGCGATATGACGGATCTGCCGAAATGTGCCGTCGCTGATGTCGATGCCGGCGCCGTCGATCGTGGATTCGTCGCGACGCAGGATGGTTTGGACGGCGGCGAGTTTCGGATCGGTGTCGAGCGCAGCGACGACCGTGGCCAGCCAGTCGCGGTCAAGGATCACGTCATTGTTGATGAGCGCGATGTAGTCGCCGGTTGCGTGACGATACGCGGCGTTGTTGCCTCCGGCGAAGCCGAGGTTGGTTTCGGAACGGAAGATATGCAGGCCGTGGCGGAAGGCGATGCGTTCCGCAACCGGCGTGTGCGAACCGTTGTCGAACACAATCACCTCTCGCGGCGGAAGCGTCTGCGCGGCGATGGAGTCGAGACAGGCGCGGAGCATGTCGCCGCCATCGATGTCGAGGACGATGATGGAGACGTCACTCATGGCGCATCCAGTCGAGATTCGCGCTTCCGTCGATGCAGCGCAACGTCGTTCGTCCTGTCGTGGCGAGATTGACCGGCAGATAGCCGTAGTTGGAACCGGTCGGCGGAAAGACGAACGCGTGTCCGCTCAACTCGATCGTCGCACCGGTTTGCGATTGATAGCGGATTGTCGATCGTCCGGCTTTCGCGAGGAATGAGAGCGAATCGCCGCGGCGCACGATCCAACCGCCCTGGTAGAGAAACCGGGCCACCGTCCACTCGGCGGGGAAAAGCTCGCCGCCGTTGTGCGTGACGTGCGCGTCTTCGAATTCGACGCGGTCGGCGGGTTGGCGGCCGTAAGTGAAGGCGGCGAGGAGGAGCGTGGCGAAAACGAGGGGCAGGGGGAACGCTGTCATCCTGAGCCGCCGCAGCTGCGTAGGCGAAGCCGGAGCAGCGGAGGACGGTCGAAGGACCCCCTCCGTGCTTGCCTCGTGAGAAACCGCCGCCCTTCCGGGTTGCAATGGGGGGGTCCTTCGACCGTCCTCCGCCGGTCCGTCGCTTCGCGACTCCCGGCTTCGGCGGCTCAGGATGACAAGCACCAGCATCGCGGCGACCAACAGCACGCTCCCCACCACCGCGGCCAGGTTCGGCCGGATGAAACTCGGCATGAGGCGCGAGAAGTCCGACTTCCAGATCGTGCTCAGCGACTCGCCGATGAAGTTTTCGCCAGTGGCGAGATGGAAGAGGCGCCAGGGGAAGGCGCCTCCGTGGATGACCAGCATCAGCGTCCACAGCGCGATGACGGCGCGCGTGCCGGCGGCGATGCGCTCCCACATCACGGCCACGCCGAGTGCGAGGATCGGCATCAGGACGACGATGTAACGGAGAGGGGGGGACCAGCCGCCGTGCCATTCGGAACGCGGGATCAGGTAGAGCACGTACAGCAGCGATGCGGACATGCCGAGGCGGAAGCCGTGCGGCATGGAACGCCAGCGCGGGAGGGCGAGGATCGCCAGTGCGTAAAGCGGCGCCTGAAAGACGATGCCGGCGGCGCCGTCGAGGATCAGGCCGAAAAGGCCGAGCCAGTAGAAGATCGCGCCGCTCGGGAGCAACTCGCGGATCGAGTGCGTGTTCATGGCGTTGCCGGAGATCAGCCACGCGATGACGAGCGGCACGGCGATAACGGCGGCGGCGATGGCGAGTTGCCGTTTCGTGCGCAGCACGCGAATCAGCAGAACGACGGCGAGCAGGCCGAAGCGAATTTTCAGTAGCACGAGCGCGAAGATGGCGACGATCCATCGCGGCGGACGCCGCTGCCGGATGCCGCGCACCGCCTCGAGAAAACAGAACGCTGCCGGCACCTCGGGCCAGATTCTGGTCGCGTAAAAAACGATCGGCGGCCCGAAGGCGACCAACGGAAAAAGCACGCGCGTGGTGGCGTCGCTGATGCCCTCGTCTTCGAGAAAACGGATCGTCGATCGCGCCAGCAGCGCGCCGAACAACGCGATGATGGCGAGCGCGCCGGGCAGACCGCCGAGGGCGTAGCCGGGCATGAGCAGAATCGGCAGGAACGGCTCGTGCCGCGAGTACTGCTCGCCATGCGGTCCGCGCGGATCGCCGGGTTGTGGCAGGAGGTCGGGACGGCCGATGTCCGAATGCGCTAGGTCGCGATATTGATTCGTCAGATCAAGATCGTGGTCGCGGACGAGCGACTCCGTCATCAGCAGGTAGTACGGCTCGTCGCCATCGATGGGGGTCCGAAGCTGGAGCGGAATCATGAGCGCGTAACCGATCGCGGCGATGACGAAGGCGCGGTTGGCGCTCCAACGGACTTCATCGGCGAACGCGAGGAAGCCGAGGGGGATGGCGAGGAACAGAGTGCCGGCGGCGACGAGGGTCAGGTACGGATCGACGTCGATTCGCAGCACGCGTCCGAACGCGGCCAGCACGGCGAAGGCGATCAGCGCCACGAATTGCGATTCGAAGCAGCGTCGTAGCGAGCGTCCGCGCAGCGCGACGAGCGGGATGGCGATCGCGGCGGCGATGAAGAGCAGCGTCATCGCGCCGGAAACTCTACCGAATCGATCTGCAGATGTGCGTCGTGCGGAAGGTTGGGGGCGGCGATGATGCGCAGCGACGCGATGTCCGCCCGCGCCGCGATCGCGGTGCGGCCTGCGCCCCACACCCACGCGTTCGCACCGTAGTCGCGAATCTCGCCCGGCGAGAAGCGCGGAAACGGATTGCGCGAGGCGAAAAACTGCTCGCGACGCAGGAAACCGAAATCGGCAATGTCGCCGATGCTGATCGGACGCGTGGTCTTGTTTCCGCGCGCATCGGTCGCTTCGATCGTGCCGACCACGCGTCCCCGTTTGAACCGCGCCATCTGTCCGCCGCTCAGTGTCACGACGGCGTGCCGGACATGCGGCGGAACGTCGATCGGCAGCGCTTCCGACGGCGCGAGCGCCACTCCGACCGGACGTCCGCCGCCGGAGGAAGGCTCGTAGTTGCGAACGATCGGCAGCGCGCGGGCGATGATGCCGCTCCACGGCCAAAGCGCGAAGATGGCGACGGCGGTGGCGTAGGTCAGTGGCTTCACGCGATGGAGCAACGGCATCAGGAAGACGATCGCGACGGCGATGTAGATCGTGGCCAGCGAGTAGCGCGCGAAGAAGGCGCCGATGAGAAAGAACGCAGCAATCACAACCTGCGGGATGCGGCCCGTTACGAACACGAGCACGGCCACCGTCAACGGCAGCAGCGCCATCTTGCCCGGCGGGATCGGAGTGATTGCAGCGAGTACGAGAACGCCGAGGAGCGCTGGCGTCCCGCCGGCTGGCTCGGCGGCGTCTCGCCGCCGAATTGCGAAAAGCAGCACAACGGAGCCCGCAAGAAGTATCAGCTCTTTAATGACATGAACATCGCGGAGCGGAATCCAACGCAGCAGAATGACCCCGACGATCGCGAGCACCACCATCGGCGGCGAGACGCCGCCGGGCCAGCCGGCGAGACGCCAGCGCTCCGTTTCGTACGCTGTCACGATGACTGCAGCCCCAAACGCCGCCGCTACGATGATCCCGTACGCCATCAGCCGCGTCCGCTCGTCCGCGATCGTCATCATTGCCGCGATCAGCAGCGGCACCGCGCACTGAATCGCCGCCGCCCACCCCGTGCCGCGCGCGGCCCAGGCGCAGGCCAACACCAGCGCGATCACGAGCGGGAGATGCGCGTCGATCGGCGTCGTCGTCAGCACACCACGTTCTCGGCCGGATTGCGGACCCACTCCGGATCGAAGCCTTCCACCGTCTCCGGCGTCATCGTGGCGCGGTAGACGATGCGCGCGTCGCCACGGAGCTGCACGCCGCCCGGCGTACCGCCGTCGAGCGTGAACGACACCTCCAGCGTGATGCCGCTGCGCGTGAGCACTTTCACCGGCGACTTCGTCTTCCCGAACAGCGCGCTCGTCACTGCCGACGCCACCACGCCCGAGCCGCACGAAAGCGTCTCCGCTTCCACGCCGCGCTCGTACGTGCGAACTTCGATCGCGTTCGTTTCGCGGACGACGACAAAGTTGATATTCGCCCCGGCCGGCTGCAGATCGGGATGCATGCGCAGCGCGAGGCCGAGGGGGACGATGTCCTGGGACCACAGCTCTTCGCGAAGAAACACGACGTAGTGCGGCACACCGACGATGATCGAGCTCCCGCGCACCACTGTGTCGCCGACGCGCAGCGGACGATCGGCCACGAACGAATGCGGCGGCTGCAGCGACAGCGTCACATGCCCTCCGTCGCTCACCTCGGCGCCGATGATCCCCGCACCGGTCTCGATGGTCATCTTCTTCGGCGCGATCACGTTTACGTACGCGAACCGCGCTGCGCAGCGCGTCCCGTTCGCGCAGAAGTCGGCCGGCGATCCGTCCGCGTTCAGATAGCGCATCCGGAACGTGGCCCGGTTGGTGTTTTCGATCAGGATCAGGCCGTCGGCGCCGACGGACAAATGAGGCGTGCAGATGCGGCGTGTCAGCGACTCCGCATCGCCGATCCGGGCGGAGCGGTTGTCGATGATCACGAAGTCGTTGCCGCCGCCGGCCATCTTCGAGAACGTCAGCGGATCTTGTTTAGACGCCTGCATTTGCATGAGCAGCTCGCGCGTGTTGGCGGCCGGAAGTTTTCGCGCCGGGCCCGGGTTCAGACCGGCGGCCTATTCTCGCATGTAACGGCGCGCTCTCCCGATTCGTCTAGAACGTCAGGACCTGCCGGCGCGCGAGAGCGGCGTTCTTCATCGGCACCGTCCGAATCTCACCATCATCGGAGCAGATTGCGTGAAACGACTTCACTTCAGCCGCGTCATCTCGATTGTCCTCATGGCCGCCCTCACCGCGGGTCCACTTGCCGCGCAACAGAAGAACCCACCGGCCGCCGAGACACCGAAGCTGTCCGAGAGCATCGACGTGCGCGTCATCGGCATCGACGTCGTGGTCACGGACAAGAAAGGCAACCCGGTCACCGGCCTGACCAAGGACGACTTCCAGGTGTTCGAAAACGGCGTCGAGAAGCCGATCTCCAACTTCTACGAGATCGAAGGGAAGACCGCCGCGCAGGCAGTGGTCGTCCCCACTCCCGGTGTGCCCGCTCCGCCGAAAGAAGAGATCAACGAACAGCTCCGCCGCCGCATCATTCTCTATGTCGACAACCTTTCGCTGGCGCCGTTCAACCGCAACCGCGTCTTCAAACAGATGAAGGACTTCGTCAAGGACGCCATGCGTCCGGGCGACGAGGCCATGGTGGCCACGTACAACCGCAGCCTGAAAGTGCGCGCGCCGTTCACCCGCGATCCCATCCAGATTCAGCAGACCCTCGATGCCATCGCAGGCGAATCGGCGCTCGGCACCACCAACCGCAGCGAATTCAAAGACGTCACCAGCCGCATCAACGACGCCGAAACGTACGAGGACGCCACGGCCATGGCCCGCGCGTATGCGCAATCGGTCGAGCACGACCTGCGGCAGAGCGTCGAGTCGATCAGCGGCTTGCTGACGACGCTGGCCGGCGTCGAAGGAAAGAAAATCCTCGTACTGACCACCGAAGGTTTTCAAATCCAGCCCGGCCGCGAAGCCTTCATCCTGATCGATGAAGTGGCGCGCCAAAAGGGGTGGCAGTCGAGTTCCATGCTCGAGGCGATGGGCTTCAACGCCAACTCGCTGATCGAGTCGATCGCACGGACCGCCAACGCGAACGGCATCACCATCTATCCGATCCATGCCGGCGGTCTGGCCGCCGGCAACGAAGGGATGACCGCCGACAACCAGCAGGCCACTTCCTACAACGTGACCTCCGCGGCAGCCGCGAATACGACGGAATCGCTGCAGCTGATGGCCGAGATGACCGGCGGCCTGGTCACCGCGCGTACCAACAATTTCGCCGGTGCGTTCAAGAACATCATTCGCGATCTCGACTCGTACTACTCGCTCGGCTACCGCGCCGGTACGGAACGCGTCGACCGCCAGCGCGAACTCGAGGTCCGCGTCAAGAACCGCAACCTGCGCGTGCGCAACCGCCAGACCTTCGTCGAAAAATCGACGTTCCAGGAGATGAGCGACCGCGTCATCGCCAACCTTCTCTACAAGACCAAAGCGAACGACCTCGGCATCCGCGTGAAGGTCGATTCGCCTGTCCCCGCGAATGATCTTTTCCGAGTGCCGGTCGAGATCCACATCCCCATCGACAACCTCACGCTCCTCCAGCAGGGCGAGGCGTACATGGGCGGCTTCTCGATCTACGTCGTAGTCGGCAACAAGGACGGCGACATGTCCGACGTCGCCCGTAAGTCGCACCAGATCACGATTCCCGTTGCGAACTTCGCGAATTCGAAAGGCAAGTACTACACGTACACGCTCGACCTGATGTGCGAGCGCGGCCTCAACAAGATCTCGGTCGGAGTGGTCGACGACGTGTCGAACACCAGCGGCTTCGACAAGCAGCAGGTGATCGCGCAAGATCGCTAGCCGGCACGGCCGGCGTTGGTCGCACTGATATGTTCGGCCTCCGTTTCCGCGACCGCATGGAAGCAGGCCAACTCCTCGGCCGCGAGCTCGCGGCGCGATTCGGCGTGATCGACGATGCGATCGTGCTGGCGCTCCCGCGCGGCGGCGTTCCGGTCGGCGGTGAAGTGGCGAAGGCGATCAACGCGCCGCTGGACGTCTTCATCGTCCGCAAGCTCGGCGTTCCCGGTCACGAGGAGCTGGCCATGGGCGCCATCGCCAGCGGCGGCGTGCGCGTATTGAACCGCGACGTGCTCGACTACGCGCGCGTCACGCAGCAGCAACTCGATGCCGTCGCCGCGCGGGAGGAGCGCGAGCTGACGCGCCGCGAAGCGGAGTATCGCGGCAATCGCGCTCCGCTCGACGTGCGCGGCCGTTCGGTGATCGTCGTCGACGACGGCCTCGCCACCGGCTCGACGATGCGTGCCGCCGTTCAGGCACTGCGCGCAATGGAACCGAAACGCATCATCGTCGCAGTCCCCGTCGGCGCCGCGCAAACATGCGAAGACCTCCGCGAAATCGCGGACGAAATCGTCTGCCTCCGCACTCCCGAACCATTCGAAGCCGTCGGCCTCTGGTACGACGATTTCACGCAGACAACCGATGCCGAAGTCCACGCGCTGCTGTCGCAAAATCCACAGTAAGTAGAGGTTTGCACGATGTGTCTGTTTCCGAGGTAGCCTCGGGGTGTGAAATGGATTAAGGAACACAAACTGCTCCTCGAAGAACGCTTCGGCGAAGCCGCTCGCGAAAGTGCGATTTTGTGGTTCGTCTTTTCTGCTCTCGATGCACTGGTCAGCCGGGCTCTGACGTTCGCATGGTTTTCGTTGAATACCTGCCTGGCTCTTGCAGTTTGGACGTTCGGTATCTACTTTGAGGTGATCGCGAAGGAGAAACGATGAATCCGATGTTCTACGCAACCTTTGCTTACCTTGCGTTCTCCAGCTTCTTTGTCATCGGTGGGCTATGGCTTGCGCACGGGATCAAGAAGGACAGACGCAAACGCGAGTCAATCGGATTCGCGGCATCGACAGAATCACGGCCACACTCGGGTGAATGAACGTGCTTGCGATCAATCCGATGTACTACGGAACCTTAGGATTCCTGATGTTCTCCGGAATGCTCCTCAGCGTCGGCCTTTGGGCAATTCACGGCATGAAAAAGGAGCGAGCCCAAAAGCGCCCCATCGGCTTCACCGCGGGACCGGAATCTCGCTCACGATGCGCTGAATGAACCGTTGTTCGGGCGTCACGTCGCCGCGGAGCAGGCGGCGGTCCTTCATAACGATGCGATGCGAGAGCACGGGGCCGGCCAGGCGCTTCACATCCTCGGGGATCACAAAATCGCGGCCGTTCACCATCGCCAGCGCCTGACATGCTTTGAAGTACGTCAGCGCGCCGCGCGTCGACACTCCCAGCGCCGCCTCGGCATGCGTGCGCGTCGTGTGCACGATCGCCATCAGGTAATCGACCAGCGACTCGTTCATGTGGATCGCTGACACCTGCTCCTGAAGATCGCGGACTTCCTGCGCTTCCAGCACCGGCTCCAGATGTTCCAGCGCATCGTGCGCGCCGCCGGAACGGAGCAGCTTCTTCTCGTCGATCGTATTCGGGTAGCCGATGGTCAGCTTCATCAGGAAGCGGTCGAGTTGCGATTCCGGCAGCGGATACGTCCCCACGTGTTCGATCGGGTTCTGCGTCGCCAGCACGAGGAACGGATCGGGGAGCGGCAAGCGCTTCTTCTCCACCGAGATCATCCCCTCGCTCATCGCTTCGAGCAGCGCTGATTGCGATTTCGGCGTCGCGCGATTGATCTCGTCCGCGAGCAGGATGTTCGTGAAGACCGGGCCGGAGATGAACTCGAACTCCTGCGCGTCCTGGTTGTAAATCGTCACGCCGACGATGTCCGCCGGCAGCAGATCGCTCGTGAACTGGATGCGTTGAAACGACAGCGACAACGACCTCGCCAGCGCGTGCGCCAGCGTCGTCTTGCCAACACCGGGGACATCTTCGAGCAGGATGTGTCCGCGCGCGAGCAGCGCCGCGATGCAGAACTGCACCACCTCGCTCTTGCCGCGGATGACGCGCTCCACGTTCGCCTGGAGTGCGGCGACCTTCTCGAACGTCGCGTGGCGCGGAACGGGCTGCGTCGTCATTTCGGATTGTTCGATTGCAACAGACATGACCGGCACGTCCTTAGGACGCGGCGATCATCCTGTACGTCACAGCTTCTTGTAGTTTGGCCCGCCTCCGCCTTCCGGCGGCACCCACGTGATCACCTGATACGGGTCCATGATGTCGCACGTCTTGCAGTGAAAGCAGTTCGTGAAATTGAGGAACGGCACCTTCCCGCGCCCGTCCGCCGTCGGCTGCGGCTCGTAAACCTGGGCAGGGCAGAAGTGGAAGCACGGATTGCCAAACTCCTCGGTGCATCGCGTGATGCAGACCTCCGTGTCCGCGATCAGCAGGTGCGCCGGTTGATTCTCCTCGTGCAACACGCCGCCGTTGTAGACGTCCGTCACCTTATCGAACGTCAGCACGCCATCGAACTTCATCTTCGCCGGCGGATGCGGATGCTCGTCGCCGAAGTAGCGTTGAATGCGTTCCATCCGCTCGTGGCCGGCGTGACCTTGCAGACGGTTTATCACGCCGTAGCCGCGGCCGCCCGTCACGATACCGAGTCCCGCGTTGATGAGACCCGCGAGCTGACCATTGTCGAATGCCTGATGAAAATTGCGCTGCTTCCACAACTCCTCGCGCGCCCACGACGCCTCGAACATCGCCTCGTACTCGCTGAGTTGCGACGAAGAGTAATCCTCATTCAACAACGCCTGGAACGCAGTCTCCGCTGCCATCGCTCCTGACTTGATGCCGAGGTGGATGCCTTTGAGGCGGGCGCCATTGAGGTAGCCGGCGGAATCGCCCGCAATCAGAAATCCCTCGCCGAACATGCGCGGCATCGAAAAATAGCCGCCCTCGGGGATCGCCTTCGCGCCGGCGCTGATCATCCTGCCGCCTTCGAGCAGCGGCCGGATGGACGGGTGCGTTTTGTAGCGCTGGAACTCGTGATGCGGATCGAGCGTCGGGTTCTTGTAGTCGAGGCCGACCACCAGTCCGATGTCGATGATGCGGTCCTTCATGCCGTAGATGAAACCGCCGCCGAACGTATCGCCGTCGAGCGGCCAGCCGAGCGTGTGGATCACGCGCCCCGCTTCGAAGCGGTCGTCGGGAAGCTGCCACAGCTCCTTCACGCCGACCGAATAGACCTGCGGATGTTTGCCCGCGTACAGGTCGAACATCGTCGCGAGTTGTTTCGTCAGCGTGCCGCGCGGCCCTTCCGCGAGGATGGTGATCTTCGCGCGGATATCGACGCCCGGCTCGAAGTTCGCCTTTGCCTCCCCGTTCTTGTCGATGCCTTTGTCGCCGGTGCGGACGCCGACCACGCGTCCGTTTTCGACGAGCACGCGCGCGGCGGCGAACTCCGCGAAGAGATCGACACCCATGTCGCCGACGATCGGCGCCATCCAGCGAACGAATTCGCCGAGCGAGATCACGTAGTTGCCGTGGTTCTGCAGCGGCGGCGGCATGATCGGAGCGGCAATCTTGAGTTTCTCGAACATGTACCAGAACGCGTCGTCGGTGACTGGCGACTCGATCGGGCAGCCGCGTTCCAGCCAGTCCGGCATCAGCTCGGCGATTCCGCGCGGATCCATCACAGCGCCGGAGATGCCATGCGAACCGATCTCCTTCCCCTTCTCCAGGAGCGCAATCGAGAGATCCAACTTCTTCTCACTCGATTCGTTGTGCGCCTTCACCATCTCCGCGAGACGGTAAGCGGCGGCGAGCCCCGCAGGCCCTGCGCCGACGATGACGACATCGACGTCGAGAGTGTCGCGCTCGATGCCGGGAAGTTCAGCCATGCATGCTCCTTGAAGTGCACAAAGTCGCGCGGATTGTATGTGATGGGGAGGCTGTCATCCTGAGCCGCCGAAGCCGTGGAGCGCGAAGCGCGACCGGCGGAGGACGGTGAAGGACCCCCCTTCCTGATAACCGATTGAGCGGCGGCGATCCTTCGCGAGGCAAGCACCAGGGGGTCCTTCACCGTCCTGCGCGACTGCGGCTTCGCCTCCGTCGCTTCGGCGGCTCAGGATGACAGCGTCCCAACTCCTACCCCTGCTATTCTTGTCTTCCGCTCGATGCTTCAATACTCCATCCCACTCCTGTTCCTCTTCCTAACCTGCGCGGTGACTTCGTTCATCACTACCGCGGCGGTGAAGCGGATCGCTGAGGAAGTCGGAGCGATCGATCATCCGAACGAGAGGAAGCAGCACCTCGAATCGACGCCGCGCATGGGCGGCCTGGCGATCATCTTCGGCTTCGGTTTTCCGCTGATGCTCCTCGCCGCGAATACGCACGCCGCGGGACTCGTATCGAAGAACCTCACCTATCTCTTTGCCGTCCTCGCCAGCGGCTCACTCATCGTCGGACTCGGCGTCTACGACGATCTCCTCGGCTCCGATGCTCCGAAAAAGTTTCTCGTCCAGACGGCGGCCGCGGTCATCCTGGTCAGCTTCGGATTTCACTTCTCCGAGGTTTCCATCGCCGGAGCGACCATCAAACTTGGCATCCTCGGGTCGCTCGTTTCCGTGATCTGGATCGTCGGCGTCATCAACGCCGTCAACTTCATCGACGGCATCGACTCGCTGGCGACGCTGGTCGCGATCACGATCGCCGTCGCCTTCGGCATCATCGCCATGATCCGCGCCGACGTCTTCTCGATCGTCATCATGACCGCGCTGGCGGGCAGCCTGATCGGCTTCTACCGCTGGAACCGGCCGCCTGCCAAAATTTTCATGGGCGACAGCGGCAGTCTCTTCATCGGATTACTGCTGGCCGCCTGCTCCATCGCCCGTCCGATCAAATCACCGACCGCGCTGATCATCGGCGGACCGATGCTTGCGCTCGCGCTGCCGGTGCTCGACACCCTCATCGTCATGAAGCAGCGTTTCGGCAGCGAGGCCTCCCTCGGCGCGCGCATCGTGCGCATGTTCAACGCCGACCGCCGCCACTTCCACCACATCCTCGTCGAAAAGTACGGCAGCATCGGCAAGGCCATCCTCTCGATGTGGTTCATCACGCTGCTCTTCGCCATCTCCGCAGTGCTGACGGTGACCGACACCATGAAGGTCGCCGGCTACACGATCGGAATCGTCGGTCTGATCGTGATGGTGTTCTTCCGCTACTGGTTCCGTCGCGGGGACGTGCGCCCGGCCGCCGTCGAACGGCAGGCCTGACCGGCGATGTGCGGGATCGCGGCGTTGTTCGCGTATGGCTCCGCCGCAGCGCCGGTGGATGCGGCCGAGATCGAGTCGATCACCGAGCGGATGCGCCCGCGCGGACCTGACGCCGGCGGCACCTGGATCTCGCCCGACGCCCGCGTCGCCCTCGGCTCGCGCCGCCTGGCCATCATCGATCTGACCGACGAAGGGACGCAGCCGATGACCGACGTCGACGGCGAGCTGCGCATCGTCTTCAACGGCGAGATCTACAACTACCGCGAGTTGCGTGCGCGTCTTCAGAGGATCGGCGCGCGTTTTCATTCGACGACCGACACCGAGGTGTTGCTTCAGTTGTACCGGCACGACGGAGCGGCGATGGTGGAGCTGCTGCGCGGCATGTTTTCGTTCGCCATCTGGGATCCGCGCGAACGGCGCATGTTCGTCGCGCGCGATCCATACGGCATCAAGCCGCTGTACATCGCCGACGACGGGCAGACGTTTCGCGCCGCGTCGACCGTGAAAGCGCTCCTCGCCGGCGGCCGCATCGCGCGTGAACACGATCCCGCCGGCGTGGCCGGATTCTGGTTGATGGGGAGCGTCCCCGAGCCGCACACGATTTTCAAATCCATTCGCGCCGTCGAAGCGGGAACGTCGTTCTTTGTGAGCGAGCGCGGCGTCGAGAACACGCGACGCTACTACTCGATCGCCGGCACCCTCGGACGCGGCGTGCACGACGAGGCCGCGGCGCGCCTGGTGCAGCCGAACGTACTGCTGCGCGAGCTGGTCACCGACTCGCTGCGCCACCATCTCATCGCGGACGTCCCGGTCGGCGGCTTTCTCTCCTCCGGCATCGACTCTTCGGCGCTCGTTTCGCTGGCGACGGAAGTTGCAGGCGAGCCGCCGCGCACCGTCACGCTCCGTTTCGAAGAATTCGCGGGCGCGGCCTTCGATGAAGCTCCGCTCGCGGAACGCTTCGCGCGCGAGATCGGATCCGATCACGTCACGCGTCTCGTCACGCGCGACGAATTCATCGCCGACCTGCCGAAACTCTTCGACGCCATGGATCAGCCGACCATCGACGGCACGAACACGTGGTTTGTCAGCAAGGCCGCGGCCGAGCGCGGCCTCAAAGTCGCGATCTCCGGACTGGGCGGCGACGAACTTTTCGGCAGCTATCCATCCTTTCGCGCACTGCCCCGCATCGTCGCCGCTTCGAGGCTTCCGCTCGCCACAACCGTCGCTGGACGCCTCGGCCGCAATCCGAAAGCGAGAGCGGTTGCCCAATACGGTGCGACATGGGCGGGCGCGTATCTGCTGAAGCGCGGACTCTTTCTGCCTGACGATCTCCCGTCGCTCATGGGCGCCGATGCGGCGCGCGAAGGACTCGAACAACTGTCGATGCTCGACCACATCGCCGGCACCATCGATCCCGATCCCGGCACGCCGTTCGGCCGCGTTGCGGCGCTCGAAGCCTCGCTCTACATGCGCAACCAGCTGCTGCGCGACACCGACTGGGCCAGCATGGCGCACTCGCTCGAAGTGCGCACGCCGCTCGTCGACGCCACGCTCCTTCGTCAAATGGCGCCTCTGCTGATGGTGGAAAAGAGCCGTTGCAAACAGCACTTCGCGGAGAGTCCGCGAACTCCGCTGCCCGACTGGCTCAGCAGACGGCGTAAGACTGGATTCAGCGTCCCGCTCGCCGAATGGATGCAACTCCCTCCCGACGGCACGTCGACGCGCATGCGCAGTTGGGCGCGGCGGGTCATGGAGCAGTGGGCGTGAGGATCCTGCACATCGGCACGGACTCCTTCGGCGGCTACGGCGGGATCGCGCTGTACAACCGCGAGCTGATCGCGGCGATGGCGTCGCATCCGGACGTCGACGAGGTCGTGGTCATCCCGCGAATCATCGTCGGCGAACGCGAGCCGCTTCCGGAAAAAGTCACATTCGTCGCGGGCGCCGCGCGCGGCCGGCTGGCCTTCTTGCGCGCGCTGCGCGGCATCGGAACCGCCTTCGATCTCGTCATCTGCGCGCACGTCAACCTCCTGCCCATCGCGCGCCTGGTGACGAAGCATCCGCTGCTGATGCTCTACGGCATCGAGGCCTGGAAAACGTTGCGCGATCCGATCTCGAACCGCCTGCTGCGCGGACTCCGCGGCGTCGTCTCCATCAGCGACATCACGCTGGAACGGTTCGCCGGCTGGTCTCACTACGACGGTCCGTCGCAGCTCCTGCCGAATTCCATTCGCGCGGAGTGGTACGGCGTGCGTCCGAAAAATCCGGCCCTCGCCGCGCGCTACAACCTCGACGGCAAGCGCGTCCTCCTCACCCTCGGCCGCGTCGTGGCCGCGGAGCGCTACAAAGGATTCGACGAAGTCCTCGAAGTCCTTCCCGATCTCGACGCCGACGTTTCCTACGTCATCGCCGGCGGCGGCAACGATATCCCGCGCCTCCAGCGCAAAGCAGTCAAGCTCGGCGTCGCCGATCGCGTCATTTTCACCGGCCTTTTCCCCGAGGAAGAGAAGGCGGACCTGTACAACCTCGCCGACGTGTATGTGATGCCGAGCCGCGGCGAAGGCTTCGGCTTCGTCTTCCTAGAAGCACTGGCCTGCGGCGTCCCCGTCATCGCCAGCCGCCTCGACGGCGGACGCGAAGCCGTCCTCGGAGGCCAACTCGGACAACTCGTCGATCCTACCACCCCCGCCGAGATCCGCCTCGCCATCATCGACGCCCTCGCATCCGGCGAAAAGCAAATCCCCGAAGGTCTCGCCTACTTCAGCTACGAAAACTTCGAGCGCCGCACCCACGCCATCATCGACGAGCTCGCGTAGAGGATGGCGCGCCAACGATCGGTAGCGCGCCGCGTTAAACTCCATCTCCTTGCACACCGTCATCAAGCCCCGACGCGGGCTCGCGCAGCTCGATCTTGCTGAGGTCTGGGAGTATCGCGAACTGCTTGGGTATCTGGCGTGGCGGGACATCGTCGTCCGTTACAAGCAGACCAGCATCGGGGTGCTGTGGGCGTTCCTTCGGCCGTTTTTGACGATGATCATTTTTACGGTCGTGTTTGGGCGGATCGCGAAGCTGCCGTCGGAGGGTGTGCCGTACGCGGTGTTCACATTCATCGCGCTGCTGCCGTGGCAGTTCTTCTCGACGGCGTTCGCGGAAACCGCCGTATCGGTGGTGGGGAACGGCTACATGATCACGAAGATCTACTTTCCGCGATTGATCCTGCCGCTGGCATCGATCGCGGTTGGGATCGTCGACTTCCTCGTTTCGTTCGTGATCCTCCTCCTGATCATGCTTTGGTACCGGACGCCGGTGTCGCCGCATGCGTGGGCGCTGCCGCTGTTTTTCCTCCTCTGCGTCGTCTTCACGATCGGGCTCGGACTTTTCACCGCCGCGCTGTACGTGCGGTATCGCGACATGCGGCACCTCATCCCGTTTCTCACGCAGTTCGGGCTGTACGTTTCGCCTGTCGCGTACAGCACGCCCTCGGTGTCGCCGAAGTGGCGCTTCCTTTTCTCGCTCAATCCGATGACCGCGGTGATCGACGGTTTCCGCTGGTCGCTGCTGGGCACGACGCCGCTCTACGTTCCGGGCATCATCGCCGGGACGGCGACGTCGATCGTGCTGCTCGTAGTCGCGCTCTACTACTTCAAAGTGACCGAGCGGATTTTTGCGGACGTGATGTGATGAACGAAGCGGTCATCGGACAGGGCATCGGCAAAACGTATCGCCTCGGCGAGCAGGGAACGGCGTACACGCTGTTGCGCGAGCGCATTTTCGAGACGGCGAAGGCAGCCTTCCGCAAGCGCGACGCGGCGCCGGCGCGCGAGCCGTTCTGGGCGCTGAAAGATGTTTCGTTCTCGATCGGACATGCGGAAGTGGTGGGCCTGGTTGGAAAAAACGGCGCCGGGAAATCGACGCTGCTGAAAATCCTCAGCCGCATCACGGAGCCGACCGAGGGACGCATCGATCTGTATGGCCGCGTCTCCAGCCTGCTCGAAGTCGGCATCGGCTTCCATCCCGAGTTGAGCGGGCGCGACAACGTCTATCTCAACGGCGCGATCCTCGGCATGTCGCGCAACGAGATCCGGCGCAAGTTCGATGAGATCGTCGAGTTTGCGGAGATCGCGAAGTTCCTCGATACGCCGGTCAAGCGCTACTCCTCGGGCATGTACGTGCGGCTGGCCTTCGCCGTTGCGGCGCATCTCGAGCCGGACATCCTCATCGTCGATGAAGTGTTGGCCGTCGGCGACTCCGCGTTCCAGCAGAAGTGCCTCGGCAAGATGCGCGATATTCGATCCGAGGGACGGACGGTGATCGTGGTGAGCCACAACATGTCCACGGTTTCGTCGCTCTGTCAGAAGGTGATCTGGCTGGCGAACGGGCAGGTGAAGGCGGCGGGCGACGCGCAGGACATCATCCGCAAGTATTTGTCCGAGGGGGTCGAGAACGTTTTCGTCTGGACGCCGCGCCACGGGGTTCTCAGCGCGTTCGAGTACCGGTCGGTTTCCGTGGCGAGCGCGGACCCGAAAAGCAGCGAAGGTTTTCCGGCGAATGCGCCGATCGATGTCTTTTTCGACATCACCATCCACGACAAGTTTCCGGCCAGCCGGATCGAGATGCGCCTGCTGAACGACGGCGGCGAAGTGCTGCTGACGTCGACGAGCGCCGATCCATCCGGCAAGTTGAATCACGATTGGGAGCGCGGACCACAGCGATTCCGCTGCCGCATCCCCGCCGATCTCCTGATGCCCGGCCGGTACTTCGTCACAATCACTGAACCCTACGGCGGCCACTACATCCCGCGAGAGAACGTGCTCACGTTCACGGTGACGGAGGAAGGGAGCATCGCGGCGCGCGATCAGCGGCAGGGAAAGATCGCGCCGATTCTGCAATGGTCGAGGAGCGACGTCTGAAACCCATCGCCCGTTACGCGAACCCCGTTCTCTGGTGGCGCAAGGCCGGAGGCATCTGGCGCGGGATCGACGCGCGCGTCTTCGGAGTCTCGTTCGAGCAGTATTTCGTTCGGTTGCAGCAGACGATCGTTGACGGTAGCTGCGAATCGCTGCTCGATATCGGATGCGGCGAGAGGTCGCCGATCGTTGGCTTTTCGAAATCGATCGCCCGCACGACGGGCGTCGATTCGCACCTTCCCTCAATCGAGCGAAGCAGGGCCGCGGGGATTCACACCGACTACGTGCAGATGAACATCTCCGAGATCGGCAGCAGGTTCGCCCTGCGGTCGTTTGATTGTGTTGTCGCACTCGATGTCATCGAACACTTTGAGAAGGAAGATGGATTGCGTCTGCTCGATGTGATGGAACGGATCGCGCGGAAAAAGGTCGTGGTCTTCACGCCGAATGGATTCGTGGCGCAGCCGCCGACTTCGGACAATCCGCATCAGTTGCACCGCTCGGGCTGGACGGTCGCGGAGATGCGCGCTCGCGGATATGACGTTGTCGGTATCGGCGGCTGGCGGCCATTGCGCGGCGCGTATGCGAATCCTCGCATCCGCCCGTTCTGGCTGACCGAGCGCCTGTCGCTTCTCACCGAGCGCTTCTTCGAGCCGCGGCCGGAGAGGGGGTATCAGATTCTCTGCACGAAGCGGATCGATTAATTGACCGAGCACGATCAATAACAAGATGACGGGTTCACGCGGAGGGTGCGTGAACCGTTATCTCTTTCGTCCGCGCAAACGGTTGACGACTGTCGCGGGCAGCAACGTTCGCGCGATGCGGCGCGGGGTTTGGATGATGAACCGCAGCAGCGCCCGACTTCGGACGATCATGCGCGGACCGACGATCCGCGCTTTGAACGCAGGATTGCGCGGCGACGGCCATTCGCGCCAGGCGCGTGCAACGGCGAGCGTTGCGCCGCCCCATGATTGGCGAGACATCGCGTTCGTGGCCAGGAACCAATAGAGATCCGCTCGCAAACGCGGCGTCGTGGCGGCGGGATCGAAGTAGGCGGCGTCGTAGCGCTCGAGGATTCGGGCGAACAGCTCGTCTTTGTCGCGTTGGTAGCGCGTTTCGGTCTGGCTTCCTGCTTCCGCGTGCTGCCGGAATTGAGCGAGGACGTCGGGGATGAGATGGATCGGATTGCGCTCGATGAGCCGGAGCCACATCTCCAGATCCTGCGTGGTTCGGTTCGATTCGTTGAAGAGTCCTGCATCGATGAGCGCGGCGCGATCGATCATCAATCCGCAGCCGTAGACCCACGACGCGAGGACCTCGCGGCCGGTACGGACGATGCTGAGATGTTCGCGAAACTCACTGGTGACGTTGCCATGCTCGTCGATGATCTCGAAGTTGCAGCCGACGATACGCGCGTCGGGATTGGCATCGAGAAAGGCGAGCTCCGTGGCCACCTTCGCCGGCAGATAGCGATCGTCGTGACTCAGCCAGCAGAACCAGCGGCCACGCATCTCGGCGATGCCGCGGTTGAGAGCGGAGGAAACGCCGCCGTTCTCCTTCTCGATGTAGCGGATGCGATCGCCGTACGAACGCGCGATTTCCGCCGTTGCGCCGTTGTCGCGCGAGCCGTCGTTGATGACGAGGACTTCGATGTCGTCGCTGGTCTGCGCGAGCGCGCTATCGATCGCCTCGCGCATGTAATTCGCGCCGTTGTAGACCGGGATGACGATCGATACGCGCGGCATCAAATTGCGTAGCCCAGAACGATCTTCGCCACCGTCTGCGACACGTTCGGCGCGAGGTACTCGGCGGGCGGCGTCCATGCGGACTTCGCCAACGCGAGCGAGACTCCCCGTTCGATCGCCGCTGCATCACCACCGGTGAGGATGTTGCTGCCGCATTCGATCGTCTCGGCGCGCTCGGTGACGTCGCGCAACGTCACGTTCGGGACGCCGAAGATGCAGCATTCCTCCTGCACCGTTCCGCTGTCGCTCAACACGCACGCTGCCTCGGTCTCGAGGCGGACGAAATCGAAGAAACCGAGCGGCTTCATCACACGAATGTGCGCGCCGAGGTCGATTGCGAAATGTTTCAGACGATCGAGTGTGCGTGGATGAAGGCTGATCAGCATCGGCAAGCCGTGAAGTGCGGCGACGCGATCGAGCGCCGTGACGAATCCGCGCAGGCGCTGCTCTTCGTCGACGTTTTCCGCGCGATGCAGCGTGGCCAGAAAGAAGCCCTTCGGCGCGAGATTCAGGCGCTCCATCACGTCCGAGGCATCGATCTGTGGTTTGTAAAACTGAAGCACTTCGAAGATCGGATTGCCGGTTACCGCGATGTGCTGCCGCTCGAACCCTTCGCGCAGCAGGTTCTCCTTGCTGCGATGCGTGTACGGCATGAGCACGTCGCTGCAGTTGTCGATGATGCGGCGGTTGATCTCCTCGGGGACACGATCGTCAAAACAGCGGTTGCCCGCCTCCATGTGAAAAACCGGGATGCCGAGGCGCGCGGCGCTGATCGCGGCCAGGCCGCTGTTGGTGTCGCCGAGGATGACGATGCGGTCGGGACGCGTGCGCGTAAAGAATTCGAACGACTTCTCGATCACCTGCGCGGCTTGCGCGCCGAACGAGCTCGCCTCGATGCCGAGGTGAACGTCGGGCTGGCGGACCTGCAGCTCGCGAAAGAAAACGTCGCTGAGGTTCTCGTCGTAGTTCTGGCCGGTGTGCACGAGCGTGTGTTCTGCGTGTTCATCGAGCAGCGGGATGACGCGGCTGAGCCGGATGATCTCGGGGCGCGTGCCGAGCCAGGTAACGACTTTCATCGCGTAGCCGCCATGAACGGTGCAAGCGCGTCGCGCAACGCGGCGCCTTCGAGGTTAACCTCCGAGGATGAGTACTCGGTCGTCAAGGCAGGCGTGAACGAGTCTTTGCTGCGAAGCTCCGGCAGCATCGGCAGGATGACGTAGTAGTCGCCACGGCTGATGGTGCGGTGGCACTCCTCTTCGGAGACCATGATCTCGTGTGTCTTCTCGCCGGGGCGGACGCCGGTGACGTCGATGCGAATCTCGCGGCCGTCGATGAGCGTCGACGCGACGTCGACGATGCGCGCCGCGGCCACGCGCGGAACGTACGTCTCGCCAGGCCGCGCGCCTTCGACGGCGGCGAATACCGTCTCGACAGCGCGATCGAGAGACAACAGAAAGCGCGTCATGTCTTCCGTCGTGATCGTGACCGGACCGCCGTGCGCGATCTGTTCGACGAAGAGCGGGACGACCGAGCCGCGCGAGGCGATGACGTTGCCGTAGCGGACGCAGACGAATCGCGTCGACGGACATTCGAGATTGGCCTCGGCGAAAATCCGTTCCATCAGCGCCTTGGTCATGCCCATGACGTTGACCGGCTTGCACGCTTTGTCGGTGGAGATGCCGACGACCGTTTCGACGCGCGCGCCGCTTTCGCGGATGGCGCGAACGAGATTGACGGCGCCCATGACGTTGGTCTGCACCGCTTCAACCGGGAAGTACTCGCACGACGGCACCTGCTTGAGCGCGGCGGCGTTGATGACGATGTCGGCATGCTCGATGGCGGCGCGAATCGCGGCGTAATCGCGGACATCGCCGATGCGAAAACTGAGAAGCTGCTGCGAGTTCGTGTAAATCACTTCGTCCGTCGCGGCGGGACGATTGAGAAACGACAGGCGCATGTCGTTCTGCTTCGCTTCGTCGCGCGAGAAGACGGTGACGCCGGCGGGCCGGCCCATGTCGCCGCGCAACAGCGCGCGCACAACCTTGCCGCCGAGCGAGCCGGTCCCGCCAGTGACCAGCACCCGTTTTCCGTCGAGGATCATTCCGTTCTCCAGCGCTCGTACTGCGGCGATTCCGCCGCCAGCGCGGCAATCATTTCAGACCATTCCGGCGACGGCAGGCCGGTCACGGCTTCAAAGCGTGTTGCGTCGAGGCTGCGGTCGATGACGAAACTGTCGTCCGGCGTGATCGTGACTCCGGCACTCGTCGCTGCATTCAGCATCATTAGGAGATCGTACTTGCTGATGGGCGCGCCCGCCACGTGATACAGGCCGTGCAGGCCGGGATGCTGCTCGATGACAGTCGCCAGAATCTGCGCCAGCATGGCCGTGGTGACGCCGGAGAAGTTCGCGTTCGTGAAGCCACGCACCGACCCGCCGCGGTTCGACAGAAACCATTCGACAAGTCCATTCGACGTCCTCAGCTCGCGGCCGATGATCGACGTCCGGATGGTCAGCGCGCTGTCGGTGACTTCGCCGAGGAGCTTGGAACGGCCATACAAATCCGAAGCGTCGGGGATGTCGTCCTCGCGGTAGTGCCCGCGTGTTCCGGCGAAGACGCAATCGGTCGAGATGTGAATCATCCTCGCTCCCGCCTCGGCGCACGCGCGCGCGACGATGTGCGGGAAAAGCGAATTGAGCGTGATCGACGCGATCGGGTCATGCGCCGCGGCAAGCTGTTTCACGACGCCGATGCAGTTGACGACGACGTCCGGTTTCGTCGTCGCAATCAAGCGCGCGACGGCATCGAAATTCGTCGCGTCGAATCCGTCGATGACGCGCTCATCGTCAAACAGCGGCAACGGCAACCGCGTTCGCACCGCGGCGCGGCAATCGAAGCGATCCCGAAAAATCTCCCACACCTTGTGCCCGAGCATCCCGCCCGCGCCGAGGATCAGTACGCGCATTGAAGGTAAGGATACGTGACGGGAGCGAGGCGCTTACATCAACGTTCCTTCGCTTTGAGCCGCGCGATCCGTTCCTCGGCGGGGATCTTTGCGAGATCGAAATAACGCTTCACCGCGGGAGCGTCGTTCGCCTGCAGCTTCTCCGGCTGCGACGCGTGCCAAAGATGGACGAACGGCAGATAGCCGAAACGCGTAGCGCGCCGGGTACTCGCTCGTTCCCAGAAGTCAACATCCTCACCGCCCCATCCCACAAACGTTTCATCAAACCCGCCGATCGCTCCGTATGCATCGCGGGATATGGCCAAACTTCCGCCATGCGAGTTCTGGACGACCAATTCGCTTCGTTCGTCGAGGCGCAGCGTCTTTTCGCGCAGTACGAGACCGGTTTCACTTTCGGTCAGGTAGAAGATGAAGCGCTTCAGATCGATTGCTTCCCAACCGGCATCCGCATGCGCGGCGACTTCGGCGGCGTATCGCTCCGGCACGAGCATGTCGTTGTCGTGCAGGACGAGGATGCGTCCACGCGCCGCGGCGGCGCCGGCATTGAAGGTCTCCGCGCGTTTGTACGGATCGCTCTTCATCACCGGCTGATGGATGTAGCGGACCCAGTCCGGCAAGGCCTGCTCGACCTCGCGCACATGCGACTGCTCGATGACGATGCATTCGATGGTTACACCGCTCTGCGCCGCGAGGGAACGCAGCGTCAGCAGCAACTGCGGCAAACGCGAAAGCCCGCGATGGCCGATGAGAAATGTGACCTCCGGGTTCACATCATTCGAACGCGAATCGGCGAATGCGATCGGCCATTCATTCAGTGCGGCGCGCAGCAATCGAACGTCCGCGCGCGGCACGAAACGGCAGTAATCGACGGGCGAGGTCCACTGCCATTCACACCGAACACCGCGGCCGGACGGATCGACAGTGATGGTCTCACTGCGGTTGTGCATCCGCTCCCATCGTCCTCGGACGGCGCGCTCGAAGCGCACGCCGTCGTATGCGAGCGCACCGAGAAATTGTCGCAATGGCACCGCGGCATTCTAGCGGCGCTTCTCATTCATAATGACCAGCCGTCCGTGATCATCGATAACGAAGGCAACGCCGAGACGCCAGCGCCGTGGTACTCCGATCGGCTTGTCTGTCCCGAATGCAGAGCGCCGCTCCTCGCGTCCGCGCCGGCGTGCGTGTGCGGATTCTCCGCGCCTTCGAAAACGCCGCTCGACCTGCGGCCGCAACGGCCGCTCTTCCGAACGATCCGTCTGCCAGTTGCGAATACCGCTCCGCTCGATCTGAAGAACTGCGAGATCGCGAGGCAGAAACTAACCTACTCCGGCCCGCGGGCGGTCCGCGACTCCGCGGAGCTTTTCTCCGCCGTCGCGGATTCGCTTCACCCCGGCGACCGGCTTCTCGACCTCGGCTGCGGACCGCGCGATCAGGCGCCGGTGGCCGCACACTACGATCTGCGCTATGCGGGCATCGATTACACCTCGCCGCAGTCGGACCTGCTCGCCGACGCGCACGCGCTGCCGTTCAGCGATGAATCGTTCGATTTCGTGCTGTCCTATGCCGTCTTCGAACACCTTCACGATCCGTTCGTCGCGGCCGAGGAAGTAGCGCGCGTCCTTGCTCCGGGCGGGTTGTTTTTCGGCGCGGTCTCGCAGGGCGAGCCGTTCCACGAATCGTACTTTCATCACACGCCGCTGGGCGTGCTCGCGCTGTTGCACGCCACCGGCTTCACGGTCCGGCGGATGTGGCCCTCCTACGACACTCTGCACGCGCTGGCAGTCATGGGCCGCTATCCGCGCATCACGAAGTTGCTGATCGAACTTCTCCATCGATTCGCGAAGGCCACACCGTTTCTCGCGCCGCGCGCATTTTTCCGAGCGACGCCAAGAGACAAGGACCTCGAAGCGCTCTACCGCGCGGCAAGCGTCTGTTTTGTGGCCGAGCGTCTGACCCACTGACATGCTGCCATCCGGACGCCGCTCCTTCGCCAAGCGCGTAACCGATCGGGTAGCCAGAGACCTGATCCGGAAGTTTCGCGTTCCGCCGCGACTCCTCGGCTACCCCTACCTTGCCACCGCATCGCCGGCCGAATTCGACTACACGCTCATCGATTCCCCGGGAACGAGCGTGATCCCGCTGCCGGAAAACATCTCCTCGCGCGACGCGCTCAGCCGCGACCGCGGCGTGTGGGGCTTCTCGTACTACGACACTCCCCGGCGCGACCTGCGCGAAACGTTCATCGCCACGGTCCCGAACTGCCGGATCCTTTCGCAGTTCGATCATTGGGGCGAGCCGGATGGCAACGAGTACTACGCGATCCTCACGGAAGACGATCGCGCACTCGATGTCACCGGGACGCCGTACAACGCTGACCTCCACAAACAACTACTCACCTCGCCACCGTCGAGCGAGGGCCGTCTTCGCAGTGCGGCGTGGGTTCTCGAGTTGTGGGACCGCAACTACGCGCACTGGGTGGAGTGGATGCTCGTCAAGATCGCACTTCTGAAGGCGCGCGGCCTCGAACGCAACCTTCTTCTCCCTCGCAAGCACCGTCTGACGGAAGTCGTCGAGAGTTCGATCTCCGCGCTCGGAATCGACACCGGCTCCCTTCCGCGAATGGGACCGAAGGTGTTGCACGTCGATGAGCTGACCGTCGTGGGGATCGACTATTACCGGACGTCGCTCATCGCCAACCTGCGCGACCGGCTTCGCGTCGATTCGCCTCGGAAGCCGCCGTCGCGAAGGATCTTCGTCAGCCGGAAAAATGCGGAGTGGCGGAAGCTCATCAATGAGGACGATTGCTGGAAGGTCCTGAGCCGGTTCGGCTTCGAACGCGTTTTCATGGAGGATCTCCGATTCCAGCAGCAATTCGATTTGATGCAGGAGGCTGCCGTGTTCTTCGGCGTCCACGGTGCCGGCATGGTCAACATCATGTTCGCGCCGAAAGGCCTCCACGTGGTCGAGGTCTTCGATCCCGGTTTCGCGAACCCGCAGTACTACGCGCTTGCCGGAGCGATCGGGCACCCGTATTGGCTCATCCGCGGTACGTCTGTCGGCGAACCAAATCCCGGCTACAACAATCTCGATGTGGACGTCGCCGAAGTCGAGCGGATCGCCGAGCGCATCGATGCCGCGCTTGGGCGGGCGTGAGTTACGGCGTTCGCACCGTCGATTGATAGACGCTCCACTCGCCGCGCCGCACCTCGCGCCACGACGGTGAGGCCACGCTGCCATGCAGCACGAGGTAGTCCGACTCCGCGGCCACGCGTTGGCGCGCGGCCTCGTCGCCGGCGAGGAATGCGTTCCATACCGGCACGCGGCCGGCGACTCTCGGATTGCTGATCAGAACCTCGTTCGTAAAGACGGTCGGCAGCCACACACGGCGCTCGCCCACCATCATCGCGTAGAGGACTTCCTGTGTTCGCAGCCCCTGAGGATCGACGACAACGGCCTGACGCGGCGTGTGATCGCGCACCCAGACCAGGGCGTCGTGATAGTCAGCGGGGATTCTGTACGCGTGCGCGGCCGGCCGGGTGATCCGATACCACGGGAACTGCAACACGAACGCCGCGGTCTGCACCAGTCCGAGCGCGATCACGAGCATTGCCGCGGCGCTGCGCCACCGCGGTACGCCATCGCCGAAGAGGCGTGCCAGAGCGGGTGCGAGAAGCGGCGCAAAGGCGATGGCGACGAGCGATCCGGTCTTCATCGAAAAATCGATCATCGAGCCGGCGCTTCCCGTCGTGTACAGCATCGTGGGAACCGCGATGGCGACAGCAATCAGGACGTGAAAGATGTTCAATCGCCGCCGCCCGCCGGCGAGCACGATCACGCACCACGGCGGCGCGAGACCGAACAGCACCATACGAAAGAACTGGCCGCGATCGAATGCGATCGCGATGTGGCGCGAGCCGCCAGTCGTGAGCAGACCGATGGCGAAGAAGATTGCCACGGCCGAGGCACCGCTCAGCACCGCAAGCGCCAGCGCAACCACCGGGCGCCGCACGCGGCCAAGAAGTATCCAGACCATCAGTGTCAGGGCGAGCGAGAAAACGAGCGTGATGCTGTAGCCGATGGCAACTGCCAACGCGATGACGCCGAGGATCGCGTCGCCGATTCTGCCGTCGCGATTCCAGCGGTCGAGCGCGACCGTCACAAAAAGCGCGAGCACCAGCGCAAACGTGTTGTTGCCGAAAATCAGCATGCTCGTCAGCGGAGAGAGCAGCAGGTGATTCCGCACTGGCAACGCGAACCAACCGATCGGAAAGCGCGTGGCCGCGGCTTGATAGAAGTAGGTCGTGAACGGCGCAAACACAACGACCGTCGCCGCGCCGGCCGCAAAACGATCACTGACCTCTTCATTGAACCAGCGCACCGCGGTCACGATCGTGTGGAAGAGCAGAGCCGCCATCAGCAGGTTCGTGAGGACGAGCGCGTTCGTGCTGGGAATGGTCACGCCGAGGAAATCCGACAGCATCGCCGACAACGTGAAGTACAGCCAGTGATAGCTGAACGCTCCCCCACCGGCCACATACGACAGCGGAAGCATCGGCGACGATCGCAACGCCGACACCACGCCCGCCAGGTTTCCGAAGTCGACGGCCAGCAGACCGTAATAGCGCACTTCATTTCCCACGCGCACTTCGAACCCGAGCCAGACCAGCACGAAGAACAGCGGCAGCAGGATGAGAACCGGAATCATCGATCGCCGCAGAGCCGGACGCAGCTCTTCGAAGAGCGCCCTCGGTTGAGCAAAGCCGATTGCAATCACGGTCAGCAGAATCGACGCGGCCAGATCGAGTGGCAGCGTCATCGGCGAAAGCTTGCGCAGGAAATACCAGGGCACAGCGAGCAGCACGACGATCATCGCCGCGGCGGTGATGCGCAGGTCGGGCGGCATCATCCGGACGAAAGGCGCCCGGCAGACGAGCGCGAACGCGGGCAGTAGAAAAAATGCCGTGAAGACGATGAACACGCCCGCCGCGGCCGGACCACCGCCGAGGAAGACCAGCGCCGCAACGATCATCGCCGCGACGATCGCCATCTTCACGATCGCCACACCATCATCGTTTCGATCACGCGGTCCTGATCGGAGGCGCTGAGATTGTTGTAGAACGGGAGGCGCAGCAGCCGGTCGCTCACGCTCTCCGTAACCGGACACTGACCGGGGCGGCCGCCAAAACGCGCGCCCATTTCGGAGACATTGAGCGGAAGGTAGTGAAAGACCGCGGCGATTTCCTGCGCGCGGAGATGAGCGATCATCGATTGCCTCGCATCCAGATCCGGGAAGAGCAGATAAAACATGTGGTACGGCTGCTGGCAATGCGCCGGCACGATCGGCATCTGCACTCCGTTCGCCTCACACCACGGCCCAAGCGCCTCGGCGTACCGCTCCCAGACCCGCTTCCGCTTGGCCTGGATCTGTTCCGCCATTTCGAGTTGGCCGAGCAGATACGCGGCAAGCATGTCGGACGGCAGATAGCTCGATCCGATATCGACCCATGTGTATTTGTCGACCTGCCCGCGAAAGAAACGGCTGCGATTGGTGCCCTTTTCGCGAATGATCTCTGCCCGTTCGATGAGCGCCGGATCGTTGATGACCAGTGCGCCCCCCTCGCCGCAGTTGACGTTCTTGGTCTCATGAAAGCTCTGCGTGGCCATCCGTCCGAAGGTGCCAAGCAACCTTCCACGATAGGTTCCGAACAGGCCGTGCGCGTTGTCCTCGATGACGTCGATTCCATGACGCCGGGCGATGTCCATGATTGCGTCCATCTCGCAGCCGACGCCTGCGTAATGGACGGGAGCGATCGCGCGTGTCCGCGGCGTGATCAGCGACTCGATCTGCCGCTCGTCAATGTTCAGCGTGTCGGGACGAATATCCGCGAACACCGGCTTCGCTCCGCGCAGGACGAAGGCGTTCACACCCGACACAAACGTGAACGACGGCACGATGATCTCGTCGCCCTCTTTGAGATCCAGGAGTATCGCGGACATCTCCAGCGCATGCGTGCACGAGGTCGTCAGCAGCACGCGCGCGCCACCGCCGAAAACCGCTTCGAGCACGGCGCTGGCCTGCCTCGTAAACGAGCCGTCGCCGGAGATTTGTCCATTGTCGATCGAGCGGCGGACGTACTCGAACTCGCGTCCTTCGACGGATGGTTTGTTGAACGGGATCGGCGCCGTCATGCGGAAAGAGTACCCGTTTCGGCCGCTCGTGCCGTCACCGATTTCCCCAGATATACCGCGGCGCATCAGGTCCGGTCATGAAGAGGAGGTCGAGCACGGAGACGAACGGATCGAAGGGCGGATAAAGCTGCGAATACTCGGGGTAGTCGTAGGTCATCCACTCCAGCGCGATGCCAGCGTCATCGAATTGCTGCGGCTCGAGGTAATCGCGTGCGGCAGGACCGCTGAGGTAGTGCGTGGCCCCAAGCTCGCGGAGGAGTCCGATCAAACGTTCCGTCTTCGTTCCGGTGGCGTGCAATTGCGATGATCGGACGAAACGCGTGTCACGAATGCCGAGCCGCGTTGCAATCTCGACTGTCGTCGCGATCGTAAAGTCCGCCAGCAGCCGTGCGGGATCGGAGTAGAGGCCTCGAAGCCACCCTTCATCAAAGTACGGCGCGGCGGCGTACGAACGCTTCAGCGCCTCGAAATGGTCGTGCGGCCAGGTGTTGCCGATCGGCACGACGGCGTTGATCGGAACCTTCGCGCTGACCACTCCGCGCTGCGGCACAGGAATCGTGAGCCAGGTCGTCCCCTTCGCGGTCTTGATGCGGTTGCGGTTGCGCCAGCCGTTCTTGTCGTACTGAACGTCGTCGTAGAAGACGAAGACATCGGCGCGGTGAATCAGATCGAAGTAGCCGCGCCAGGGAATGTAGGACGGCTGGAGAATGACGCATCTCATCCGCGCAAACCGAATCGCTCCAGGGCAGGCGAGAGCGGCAGCGTGTCGTAGCGTGCGCCACGGATCACGACGCGGCCCGCAGCATCGTGTTCGACGCGTCCTTCGCCATACCAGGCGATCACCTGCAGATACATCGGCTCGAGCAGTTCGTAGACGCGGCGGCCATACTCCGCAAGCGTCTCCTCCGGCACGATGGCGACGACGGCCTGCGCGACGATGGGACCGGCATCGACTTCGTCGACGACCTCGTGGATCGTTGCGCCTCCGAAACGGGCTCCCGAGGCGAGCGTCCGCCGCATTCCGTGCATCCCGGCGAACGCCGGCAGCAATGCGGGATGAATATTGATGATGCGCCCGGCGTAGTGCCGGACCAGCGGCGGAGGAAGGATGCGATCGAACGTCAGCACGAGAAGATCGAGCGCGGCGTCGATCAGCAGCGCCGTCAGATCGCGATCAAACGCCGGACGGTCATCCGGTGCGAGGCGAACGCAGCGAACCCCACGCTCCGATGCGAACGCCTCGAGGTCCGGCGCCGCTTTTGACTCGATGGCCAGCAGCGCCGAATCGATCGATAGTGCCTCGCGATTGGCGATCGCCGCGCGGAAAAGAGAACCGTTACCAGAAACGCAAAACCCTGCCTTCACGCGAGACGCCTCATCCGTAAATCCTGTCCTCGGTGAGACCAACGGCGATCAGCTTCGCACTCATCCGCTCGTGATAGCAGGGATTCGCGGCCAGGAAGACACGGCTGATCCCGAGTTCGGGGATCGACTTGGATCCGCGGATTTCAAGCCCAGCTTTCCTGCTGCCCCAGATTTGGGCGTTGTCATCGAGCAGGTACCGGATGGCCGAGGCGCGATCTCCGTTCGTGTGCCGCGCCCAAAGGCCGAGGACGCCGAGACCGTAGAGCGCGAGCGTTTCACCCGGCTCGGCGTCGGCCAGCATCCGTTCGAATGACGCGATGCTCGATTTGACGAACGAGACGTGTTCATCGAGACGGTGGCGCGCCGCCGCAACACCGGCGCCCGCCTCGCTCGCGTCCGCGGCGTGGCCGGCCATCAGAAGGTCCCACAGCCAGATGCGGTCCTCGCGACTGTCGCGGCGCTGCAGTTTGAGGCCAAGGCGGCGATATGACTCGTCCAGCGTTTCCGGCGTGAAACGCGTGAGGTGATCGAAGACGAGCAGGTCGTCCGGCTTCACCAGAAAATTGGGGACGCCGATGTACGCGCTGCCTCCGGGAGCCAGCGCATCCGCCACCAGCGAAAGGAATTCAACCGGCCGCGGTACGTGCTCGAGGACTCCGCTGACGGCAACGAAATCGAATTTCTGATCGCGGAACGGAGCCGTCTCGAAAGGCCCCTCGTGGATGGCGACGTCCGGCAGAATTTTTTTGAAGTATTCGGTCGCGTTCAGGCTCGGCTCGACCGCATAGGCCGACCATCCAGGATGGTTCTTCAGAAACTTGCCCAGCAGAACTCCCTTGCCGCAGCCGATTTCGAGAATCGTTCCGCGCTCCGCGAACGGTGAACCTTCGATAAATTCAAGGATGGCGTCGCTCTCGCCGCGCGCTCCCCCGCCGACATGAACCTGGAACTCGCTCAGGGCGCTGTCGCCGAGGAGGTCGTATTGCTCGGCGTAGAAGCGCGGTGCATCGATGCGCGCTCCTCCTTCATTCCACACGGCGCCGCAGCCGTTGCAGAACTGGTTCTGCACGGGAACGGGGAAAATCTGGCGATCCGTCGAGACCGAGGGGTCGATCGTAAAAACGTTGACCGTATCGATCGAGCCGCAGATCACGCACGGCGGTGCGTCCACACTCATTCCATCACTCCACAATCTGCCTGTATTTGCGTTGTTCGGGAGGTGCGTAGTACTCGTCGAGCGATGCCGGCACCTGACTGAGAAATCCGAGCTTCTGGATGACGCGCTCCGGCAAGCCTGAAAGATCACGGTCCCTCAGCATCCGCGGGATGTCGAGGCGCTGCTTCATGAACGGCCGGCAGAGGTTGAACGTCAGCGCGTGACGCCATTCCGGCGTCCTGTTTTCGCCGCCGCGATGCCAGGTGCGGGCGTGGAAGAACCAGACGGAGCCTGCCGGCATGATCAGGCGTTCGGCGCCAGCAAAGAACTCGGCCTCCGATGGCGCGTCCGAACGTGTGTGCGATCCGGGGAGGTAGTACGTCGCGCCGTTGTCCGCGGTGAAATCGTCGAGAGCGATCGTCACGCCGAGGTTCGTCATGTAGTTCGGAATGACGCGTGGAGAGTCGACGTGAATGCGTCCCGAGTAGTTCGACCGGTACGGCGGCATCGACGAGGAGGTATACGCGTAGAGGATGCAGCCGGGGCCCAGAACGGCATCGATGGGGTCCATGAGAGGTGCGTGATCGAGAAGCTCCAGAAACGGTAAGCCGTACATGTAGCAGGCCAGGACCATCCCGTAGTCGGAGTAGTCGGAGCCACCGTGATACCTGGCTTCTTCATCGATCGCGGCGGTCAGGGCGTTCTTCAGTTGCGCAATGTGAGCCGCGCTGAGAACATCCCTCTCGATGAATGAGCCCCTCTCGGCGATCTGCCGGCGCCACGAGGCGGTCAGCGCCTCGGTTGACGAATCAGTTGAGATCACAGGCGCCATTTTCCACGACGTTCGATGATAGACGAATCGCTGGTTACGAAGAAGGCAGGTGAAGCCGCGGAGCCGCGGATCGATCGTGTGCTCTGGCTGTTTCTGATGCTCTCCCTTTTCTGCCAGGTTGCGGCGATCATCTTCGGCAAGACGGCCGCTTTGCGGATGGAAGCTCCAAGTGCGGGCGCGTTTCTGACAAGCCGGTGGTATCTCGGCGCCGTGGCCTGCCTCGTCCTGCAGGCGTTCTTCTGGCAACTCGTTCTGCGCGGAATGCGTCTTTTCATCGCCTACCTCTTCACGAGCCTCAATTACCTGCTGGTGCTGGCGGTCAGCCACATCATTTTTCTGGAACGGGTGACACTCGCAAATGTCATCGGCGCGGTAGTCGTGGTTGCGGGCGTCTACGTGGTGGTACGTGAGGATCTGCCTTGACAGCAGCGATTTCCATCTTTCTCAGCGGCGTCTGCCTCGCCTCGACAGGACAGGTTCTGTTGAAGAAGGGCGCCACTCGCGGGCGAAACCGGCCCATCTTCCACTCGCTCTTCGATCCGTTTGTGATCGCCGGTTACGTGTTGATGCTCGCCTCGACCGTCACGTCGACGATCGCGCTGAAGGTTCTCCCGCTAAAGCTGACGGTCGCGCTGCTTCCGCTCGGATACATCGTCGTGGTGAGTCTGTCGGTCGCTCTTCTCCACGAACGCATGCGCCGTCATCACGTCGTTGGAATGCTGCTGATTCTGGCCGGCATCGTGATCTTCAACCTCGGCGTTCAGTAACCTGCGCCGTCGTTTCTTTCACGACGTATACGGGCCGTTCGACGCTGCGGTTGAAGATGCGCGCCAGATACTCGCCGATGATGCCGAGCGCGAAGAGCTGGGCGCCGGAGAAGATGGCAATGGCGGAGGCGAGGAAGGGAAAGCCGGGAACGCTGCCTCCGGTGATGAGATAGCGGGCGAGGACGTAGACGAGCACTCCCGCCCCGAAGAGCGTGAAGATAAAACCGACGGAACTGGCCAGCCGCAGCGGTGCCGTGCTGTAGCCGGTAAGGATGAACATCGCCGAGTTAATCAACTTCGACGGCGTGTAGTTCGAGCGTCCGATCGTGCGCGGTAAGTGCTCGCATTTCACAGAGGCAAAGCTGGACGTGCCCCAGGAGAGCAGCACGTCGATGATGACCTCGGGACTGTTGTATGCATGGAAAGCCCGCCTCAGATCGGTTCGAAAGGCGCGGAAGGCGCTGATGTCGACGAGCGTATCGACGCGCATGACGAACCCGAGCGCTCTCTTCGTGAAACGCGAAAAGAAGTTTCTCCAGAATCCATGCGGAAGCGTATTCGCCGTGCCGTAGACGACGTCGGCTCCCGCGTCCAGAGCCGCCAGCAGCCTCGGAATCTCCTCCGGCTGATGCTGCAGATCGTCGTCCATGGTCATGGTGACGGAGTACCGCGCGGCACGCATTCCGGCCAGCAGCGCATTGTGTTGCCCGAAATTGCGAAGCATGCGGATGCCGACGACGCGCGGGTAACGAGCGGCCAGCTCGCGGATGACTTCCCAACTGCGGTCGCGGCTGCCGTCGTTGACGAGCAGGACTTCCCATTCGGCGGAAACCTGCGGCAGAACGGCTGCCAGCCGGTCGACGAGCGGCGTAAGCGATCCCTCGCTGTTGTAGACGGGAACGACGACGGAAACGCCGTCGGGAAGACTTTCGGCAGTCACGAAATCCATCGAACTCCGGCCGGACGCATCTTACACGGAGCGTCTCCGGCCGCCCGGCTGAACGTCGTATGATCCGCCGCATCACACGGAAAACGCTCGATCCGGTTCTTCGGCAGTTGGTTGAGTTCTATGCGACCACTCTGGCGTCGTATGGTCCGACGCCATCGGGCGTAGGCTGGAATTCGATCAAAGCGCAGCAGCTACGGTTCGCGCAGCTCTGCACCCTGCTCGAAAGCGCCGGCAATCATTCGATCGTCGATTACGGCTGCGGCTATGGCGCCCTCCTGCCGTTCCTCCGCTCTCGTCCCGGCGATTTCGAATACTGGGGCTACGACATCTGCGACGTGATGATCGACGCCGCCAGATCGGAGTACGGAACCGAAACCGGCACGCACTTCACAACCGACCGCGCCGTGCTTCCGAAATCGGATTACTGCGTAGCCAGTGGAATCTTCAATGTGAAGTTCGACGCGGAGGACGCGTCCTGGCGCGACTACATCATCACGACCATTCAGGACATGGCCAGCATCGCCGCGCGCGGCATCGCGTTCAATGCGCTGACTTCCTACTCCGATGCCGAGAAGCGGCGGCCGGATCTTTACTACGCCGATCCGCTCGAGCTCTTCGATTATTGCAAGCGCAATTTGTCCAAAGACGTGGCACTCCTGCACGATTACAAGCTCTTCGATTTCACGATCATCGTGCGGATGAGTTGATCGCCGAGGCGTTATTCTCTCGACGTGAAGCCGCTCGTCTCCACGATCATCCCGGTGTTCAACCGTCCGGCCATGCTGCGCGAAGCGGTGACGAGCGTGCTGGAGCAAACGCATCGGCCAATCGAGATCGTCATCGTCGACGACTCGTCGACGGACGACACGCCGCTGGTGATCGCTGCGTTGGCGACACAGCATCCGGAAGTGCGATCGATCCGCATTCCGAACGGCGGCCCTGGACTGGCGCGCGAGGCCGGCCGAACGGCGGCACGCGGCGAATACATCCAATATCTCGACAGCGACGATCTCCTCATGCCCCTCAAATTCGAGCTGCAGGTGAAAGCGCTGGAGGAACAGCCGTCGTGCGGCGTGGCGTACGGCGTTACGCGTTATCGCGATGCGGCGGACAACGAGATCGCGTGCACGTGGAAAGAGGCGAATCAGATTCAGCAAACGATCCTTCCGTCGTTTCTGGTCGCGCGATGGTGGGAGACGGCAACGCCGTTGTACCGCAAATCCGTCTGCGACGCGGCCGGCCCGTGGACGGGGCTGCGGCTTGAAGAAGATTGGGAGTACGACTGCCGTGTGGGCGCGCTGGGAACACGCCTGGCCTACGTTGATGAGGTAGTGGCCGAGCATCGCGATCATCCCGATGGCCGGCTCTCGCGCGGCAGCGGCGCCGATCCGGCCCGGCTGCGCGATCGCGCCAGGGCGCACGAACTGATCGCGTCGCACGCCCGCCGTGCTGGCGTTCCGATCGAAGCGCCCGAGTTTCAGCGGTTCGCTCGCGAGCTGTTTCACATCGCCCGGCAGTGCGGCGCAGCAGGTTTGTCTGATGAAGCCAAACGGCTCGTCGTCCTGGCCCGGAGCATCGCGCCGTCCGCCGACATGCGCATCTATGAATGGGCCGCACGCTTCGCCGGCTGGCGTTTTGCCGGCCGGGCAGCGGCATGGATCGAGCGGCGATGACGTCGATTTCCGTCGTCATGGGCGTCTACAACGGCGCCGGCACTCTCGAAGCGACGCTGGAGAGCATCCTCTCGCAGACCGAACGCGATTTCGAATGCATCGTGGTCGACGACGGGTCGACCGATGCTACGCCGCGGATCCTCGGCACATTCGCCGCGCGCGACCAACGCATCCGCGTCATCAGGCAGGAGAACGCGGGCCTGACGCGCGCGCTCATCGCCGGCTGCACGGTGGCGCGCGGCGTCTACATCGCGCGGCATGACGCAGGGGACCTTTCCGATCCGCGGCGGTTCGAGGTGCAGAAACGCAGGCTGGACGCGAATCCCGAAATCGTCTTCGTCTCCAGCGCGACGCAGTACGCCGGCCCGGAGCTCGAACCTCTGCAGATCGCGCGCAGCAGCGGCAAGGCGCTCGAACCGGCGTTTGTCCTCGACCTCAGCGATCCGCGGACGCTGATGGACGGCCCGACGCATCACGGGTCCGTGATGTTTCGGCGGGATGCGTACGAACGCGCGGGCGGCTACCGCGCAGCGTTTTATTACGGTCAGGATTTCGATCTCTGGTACCGGCTCGCCGCGATCGGAAAGTTCCAGGCCATCGATGAGGTGCTCTACACCGCGCGGATCACGCCGGAGAGCATCAGCAGTGAAGCGCGGGACCTGCAGGAACGCATCGCGGTTCTGTCGCGCGCCGCTGCCGAAGCGCGGCACGACGGCCGGTCGGATGCGGAAATCCTCGCGCGCGCCGCGACGATCACCCGAACGCCGCGCCGCCGGATTTTGCGGCGCAGCAAGGGCCTCTATTTCATCGGAGAGGCTCTGCGCCGCAACGGCGACCGGCGTGCCCGCCGCTATCTCCGCCGATCAATCGCGGCGTGGCCGTTCTCCACACGCGCCTGGATTCGCTACCTGCAGTCGCTGGTACTCTGAGCCCTTGCTGGAACGGCTTCGCTCCCCCGCCGGAAACGAGATGCATTCACTGCCTGCCGGCGGGACGTATCTGCCGCAGCTCGATGGCATCCGCGCCGTGGCCGTCACTCTCGTATTGATCCTCCACTGCACGATCGTTCCGGAGAACGGCGTCGTGGCGTGGATCGCGCGGAACGTCCTGTCGAACGGCTGGATCGGCGTCGATCTCTTTTTCGCACTGAGCGGATACCTGATCACCTCGATCCTGCTGCGGACGAAACAGCATCCCCACTACTTCCGAAATTTTTACGCGCGGCGCATCCTCCGCATTTTTCCGCTGTACTACGCCGTCATCGGAGTGCTGGCGGGAATCGCGATCTGGCTTCCGTTCGGTCCGCTGCGTCCTGCATGGCCGTACCTGACCTACACCTCCAACCTCTGGCTGGTCTTTGGACGCTGGGAGTGGAAGCCGCTCGGCCATACGTGGTCGGTGGCGATCGAGGAGCAGTTCTATCTTTTCTTTCCGCTGATCGTTTACCGGCTGAACAAGGCGCGGCTGCGTACTCTGCTCTGGATCGTGATCGCGATCTCGCCGTTTGTGCGCGTGGCCATGAATGCACTCGCCTTCCCGTCGGCGGCGGCATTCACGACATTTTGCCGGCTGGACGTGCTGGCCATGGGTGCACTGATCGCCGTCGAACTGGACGGCCACACGGCGATCGGCGAACGCGCCGCGCGCCGCATCCGGCTCGCCTTCGCCGTGTCGCTCACCGCCACCGCCTTTCTTTGGGTGACACAGCATTTCGATGCTACGACGGTCTTCTTCAATGCAGTCACGCTCACCATCATCGAGGCCACATCGGCGTTGTTCATCTTCCTTTCCGTCGCCGCGCCTGTCGCGCCGCTGGACCGGCTGCTGCGGCGCCGCCTTCCTGTAGCGATAGGACGGATCTCGTACGGCATCTACCTGATCCACTATCCGGTCGTGACCATCGTCGAGTGGCAGGCTCGCCTGCGGATGGCGGACACGTGGACGCGAACCGCGGTGATTGCGTCGGTCTCGATTGGCACGACCATGATTCTGGCCACGCTGTCGTGGGTTTGCTTCGAGCGCCCGATCCTCGGCCTGAAGAAACGCTTCTCCGACCGGAGCGGCAAGTCGCAGCCTGCCGAGTTGGCGATGGTTGAGCTTCCCCCCGTGGCGGCGTAGACGGCGTTGACGTCGCACCGTGCCGCGGTTCGCGCGAGGCGCTGCTATTCTGAATGGCGATGAGACTTCTGAAACTCGCTTCGCCGTCCTGGTGGAGCGAGAAAATTTTCTGGACCTATCTGCGCGCCGTGGCCGGTCCGCCGCAATCGGCGTCGATCGAGGGATTTCTCGATCCGATCGAAGAGCGTTGTCTGCAGTGGGCGGCCAATCAGGTTCCGGCCGGCGGGACGATCGTGGAAGTCGGCTCGTATCACGGCAAGTCCGCGGTGAATCTCGCCTATGCCGTGCGGCAGCGCGGCGGCACGGCGAAGATTTTTTGCGTCGACACGTGGATGAATACGACGATTGAGCATGCACCGAACGTCGACGTCTTCCAGCATTTTCTCGACAACACCGCGGCGTACCGCGACCTCATCACTCCATTGCGCGGACGTTCGGGAGATGTCGGACGCGATTGGAACGGCAGCGCGATCGACGCAGTGTTCATCGACGGCGATCACTCGTACGACGGCGTCACGACGGACATTCGCGCCTGGGTACCGAAGGTCAAATCGGGGGGGCTGATTCTGTTTCACGACAGCGATCTCCCCGAGGTGCGTGCCGGGATCAACGACACGATGGACATCATTCAGCCGGCGCGTGCATGGAAGGCCTGGTCGATTCAGGCCTATCGCAAACGATGAAGGAAACGTGTGGCGGGTGATTGCGTCGTCCTGCTTTGCGGCGAAGACGAGCTCGATAAAGAGCGGCGCGGTTTTCACCGTGCCTTTTCGCGCGTCCTGCCTGTCCATCTGATTCCGCCGTCGCGCGGCGAACGGTGGCGCGACGATCTCGATCGGCTCATCGACGCCGGATGGCGTCCTCGGCTCATCCTCAATCCCGACGGCAGGCCCTGGCTGCCGGAAGGCATCGAACGCGTCGCAGTTCCGACGGCGGTGTTCCACATCGACACCTATGTCGCTCTGCAACGCCGCGTGCGCTGGTCGGCGATGTACGACTACACCTTCGTGTTCCATCCTGGATTCGAGTCTGCGTTTCAATCCGCCGGTATCGAGGGCGTCCGGCTTCTCCCGCATGCGGCGGAGCGCGATCTGTTCGACGGTCCGGAGGTGGAGCGCGATTTCGACGTGGGCTGGGTTGGCCGGAAGAGCCGCTCGATCTACGGAACGCGCGATCGCGTTCTGGGCGCGTTGACGGAACGCTTCACGATGAACGATGCCGGCCGATTCTATGCAGCCGAGGAGATGGCGGACGTTTATCGGCGGTCCAGGATCGTGGTGAACATCAGCCGCGATGATTACCCGCAGGACGCGAACATGCGCTGCTTCGAAGCGATGGCCGGCGGCGCGTTGCTCATCACCGGAAGACCGGCGGAACTGACGCGGCTCGGATTCGAGGAAGGGATCCATTTCGCAGGCTACGGTGACGCGGATGAGATCCCCAATCTCGTGGCGCGCTGGCTCGATCGCGATGAGGAGCGCGCCGCGATCGCGCGGCGTGCGCGCGCGCTCGTCTTGCGCGAGCACACGTACGATGCCCGCGTGGCCACGATCCTCGATGCAATCAGCAGCGGTGTTCGTGCCTCGGCCCGCGCGTGGCCCCGCGAGCGTGCGGCCGCGCGGCACTTCGAGTACCACGTTGAGGCGGCGGACGTCGCGGGCAGTTTTCGCGCCTTTCGGCAAATCGCCGCGGCCTCACCACTCGGCGCGGCGCGCAATGCTCCCCGCTTTGTGCGGCTCGGCGCGAAAGTGATGAAACGGATGCTTCGCTGATGCGAATCCTTTTCATGGCCGACGTGCCGTACAACCCGCACTCGGGTGCCGCGGGCACCGAGGTTCAGACGCTGGAGGCCTTGCGCGCGCTCGGGCATGAAGTGGACGCAATCTGGTCCGACTCGCTCGGGCGGCGCATCCGGCACGGGAATCTGCACCTGCTGCTGGAGCTGCCGCGGACGTACGCACGCGCGGCGGCGCGAGCTGTTCGCGAGAAAACCTACGACGTCGTGCACGCCAATCAGCCGCACGGATTTCGCGCGGCGCGGATCGTCCATCGGCTCTCGCCGGGAACGGTCTTCATTCATCGGTCGCATGGCTTCGAGCTGAACGTGGAAGACACCCTGCGGTCGTGGCGCGCGATGTACGGCAGCGACGAACGAAGCGGCGTCCGGAGGATTTCGTCGAGCGCGATCGCTTCGCTGCTGGCTCGGCATGGACGCGCGATTGCGGCCGAGGCTGACGGCCACATCGTCTCCTCATCGCTTGACGCTGCCTTTCTTCGTGATCGCCTCGGCGTGGCCGCGGAGAAGATTGCCGTGATCCCGCAAGCGGCGCCGGAGTCGTACACGCACGTGGCTGCGCCGCCGATGAACCCGGACCGACTCCGGCGCGTGCTGCACGTAGCGCAGTTCGCGTTTTTCAAAGCGCCGATGATTACTGCAAGTGCGATGAATCGGCTCGCTGCCGGCGATCGCAATCTGCGATTCACGTGGGTGTGCGACCACAGCAGCGAAGCGGCCATCCGTGCGCTCCTGACAGCCGAGGCAAACGAGCGGATGACCGTCATGCCGTGGACGACGCAAGAGGCGCTGCGCGACATTTACGACGCGCACGGCATCTTTCTGTTTCCGTCCTTCTTCGAGGGATTCGGCAAGGCCTTTCTGGAAGCGATGAGCCGCGGGCTTTGCGTCGTTGCAAGCGACGTTGGCGGCATGCATGACGTCATCGACAGCGGAAGAAACGGGATTCTCGTTCCGCCCGGCAACGCGACGGCACTTGCTGATGAAGCGCTGGGAATCGCTCGCGATGCGGATCGCGCGACGGCCATGAGCGCTGCTGCTGCGCAGACGGCGCGCGCGTATTCGTGGGAGCGCGTGGCGCGCGAGACGGCCGCGTTTTATCAGTCGCGTCTGAACGCTATGCGAAGATGACGCGACGTGAAACGCCGCCGCATCGCCATCGTCGCGTCGCATGTGATCCAGTATCAGGATCCGTTTTTTCGCCTGCTCGCTGCGGATCCCGAGATCGATCTCACGGTGCTGTATTTGTCCGATGCCGGCGTACGCACATATCGCGACGCCGACATGGGAACGGCGCTGAAGTGGGATGTGGAACTGCTCAGCGGCTACCGTCACGAATTTCTGCGCAACCTCGTGCACGACAGCAATCGCGGCTGGACGCGGCACATCAATCCCGGCCTCGTGCCGGCGCTGCTGCGCGAACCGTACGAGATGGTGATCTTCATGCTCGGCTGGGGATCGATCAGCGCGCTTCTGGGCATCGCTGCCTGCTGGTGGACCGGCATCCCGTTTTTTCTCTACGGCGACAGCAGCTTTCCGCCGCCGGAGACGACGCTGCGCAGCCGCATTCGCGCGCGGCTGCTGCGAATGCTGTTTCGCGGCGCGAGCGGCTTCATGGTTTCCGGCGCACTGAACGCCGACTACTACCGCCACTACGGCGCCGATCCCGCGCACTTTTTTCTGCTGCCGTGGGCCGTCGATAACGAACGTTTCGCGGAAGCGAGCCGGTTCGCGCCGGGCGAGCGCGAGGCGATGCGCGCGAAACTCGACATCCGACCGGAGCAGACGCTCTTCGTCTTTTCGGCGAAGCTCGTCGAACGCAAAGATCCGATGACGCTGCTGCACGCGTACGAACAGCTTCCCGATCGCGATCGCGCCGCGGTGCTCTTTCTCGGTGATGGCATCCTGCGAGATTCGCTGGAAGCATTCGTTCGCGAGCATGAACTGCGCAACATCCACTTCGCCGGCTTCGTGAATCAGAGCGAGCTGCCGAGGTATTACGGGATGTCGGATGTCTTCGTGCTGCCGTCGACGTACGAACCGCGCGGCGCGGTCATCAACGAGGCGATGGCGTGCGGTCTGCCGGTGATTGTGACGGACCGTTGCGGCTCGATCGGCGACATCGTGCTCGAAGGCGAGAATGCATTTGTCTACCCGGCCGGCGATGCATCGTCCTTATCCGTATCGATGGCGAAGCTAGTCGACGATCCGTCGCTACGGCAGCGGATGGCGCAGCGATCGCGCGAGATCATCGACACCTGGACGTTCGCGCGCGGTGTCGAGGGCGTGAAGGCGGCGCTCGCGTATGTCAGCCGAGGGCTGGCGTTATGATCACCGTGGCCATTCCGACGTACAACCGCGGCGCGATTGTCGCGGAGACCGTTCGACGGCTCTTCGAACTCACTCCGCCGCCGGAGGCGATCATCGTCGTCGATCAGAGCGTGGAGGAGAACAAGCCGCTTGCGGAGTGGCATCGCGACGGACGCATTCGGCTCATTCGTTTGGAAAAACCGTCAATTCCGCACGCGATGAATGAAGCGCTGCTTGCTGCGACGACGCCGGTGGTTCTCTTCGTCGACGACGACGTCGAGCCGGCGCCGGGACTCATCGCCGCACACGAGCGTGCGCACGCGGACGACGCGATCTGGGCAGTGGTTGGGCAGATCCTGCAGCCGGGGGAAACGCCGCAACATCACGATCAGCCGGAAGATGATCTCGAGTTTCACTTCAATCACGACACCGGCCGGTTCGTCACGAACGTGATGGCGGGCAATCTTTCTGTCAAACGCGCGCACGCCATCGACGCCGGCGGCTTCGACGAGAACTACGCCGGTGTCGCCTACCGCTTCGAAACCGACTTCGCGCTGCGGCTCGTCGCTGCCGGAGGCAAGGTCTGGTTTTCGCCCGAGGCGGGGCTGCGGCATTTGAAGTTGAGCACAGGCGGATTGCGGTCGTACGGCGATCACCGCAGCAGTCCGTCGCCCGCGCATTCGAGCGGCGACTACTACTTCGCGATCCATCATCGTCCGCCGCTTCTTCGGTACGCGTTCCGCCGGCTGCGGCGCAACGTCATCACGCGCTATCACCTCACGCATCCGTGGGCGATTCCGACGAAGTTGATTGGCGAACTGCGGGGATGGATGCTGGCGCGGCGTCTGGCGCGCGGCGGCCGGCGGCTGATCGCCAGAAATGAGCCGCACGGCGATCACGTTCCCACCGGCACACCGCGATGATCGTCCCTGTTCTCTTCGCCGCATTCATGCTCATGTCGATGAGCTTCACGCTGGTCGACTGGCGGCGCGGATGGCTGATGGCGATTCTGTGCGGCGTTCTCCAGGATCCCGCGCGCAAACTCACGCCCGGGACCCCGGTGATCATGTCGATCAGCATCGTGGCAATCTACGTGGCGGTGCTGTTCTCTGGGCAGGCCACGCTGCAGAAAGAGGGACGCGAGTTCTCGCGCCGCTTCTCCAGCCTTTTCGGCACGCTGATCTTCTATTTCATCTTCCTTTTTCTCGCTGCGATCAACGGCCTGTTCACCTTCGGGCTCGATCAGTGGAAGGCGCCGGCGATGAGCTTCTTTCTCTACCTGGCGCCGATGCCCGCGGTGATCATCGGCTACGCGTTTCTGCAGCGTGAGGAGCAGCTTTTCGGCCTTTTCAAGTTCTATGCGGTTGTGACTTCGATCGCCATGATCGGCACCCCCCTGGAGTACCTGAAGGTGCCGATACGCGCGCTCGGGACCGTGGCGCTCAGCGAGAACTTCCGGTACATCACCGGCTTCAATATCCGGATGCTCTCCGGCTTCTATCGCGGTCCGGACATCATGGGATGGCATGCGGCACTACTGACGATGATCGGCATCATCATGACGATCCGCATCCGCTCGATGCGCAGCGCGTGGGTGTGGATGCTGGTCAGCGGCTGGGGATTTCTGAACTGCCTCATGAGCGGACGCCGGAAAGCCATCTACATGATCGCGGTATTCGCGGCCGCGTTCCTGTGGCGGTACTTCAGGCGGCTTTCGACGGCGCAGATGCTGTCGTTCGGACTGGTCGGCATCGTCATGATTTTTGTGGCGACGCGGATTTCGCAGGATGAAGAATCGAGCGTCTACACCCGTGGGGCGTACACGACGCAGGAGGAAGTGTGGCAGCGGCTGGAGGGCGGCCTCACCGGTACCGTCGACCAGGCCGGCATCATGGGCGCGGGCCTCGGCACGGCCACTCAGGGCGTCTACCACGTTCTCCGCGAAGACAGCGTCACCACCCTCGGCTGGCAGGAAGGCGGTCTCGGAAAACTGGCCATCGAGATCGGTGTGCCGGGTCTTCTTTCCGTGGCCCTGCTCGGCTTGACCATGTTTCTGACGATGATGAAGATCTCCGCCCACCCTGACGTTCCCGGCTCGTCGCAACTGGCCCGTGCGGCGCTGTTCGGAATCATTGCCGCGAATATCGTCGAGTTCCTCGTGTCCGCACAGGCGTATTCGGATCCGGTACTGACTCTGCTGACGGCGTTCTTCGTCGGCTGCATGTTCGCAACCGCCGCGCTCGATGAACGGTTAGCCGCCGGAACGGCGTCGAACGATTTGCCGATGGCGAACGCTGTGCCATTGACGTCACCCGCCGGGGCGTAGCACCGTAGCGCGTGCGCCTCCTTCACGTCGTACCAACCTATCTGCCCGCGACGCGTTACGGCGGTCCTATTTACGCGGTTCATGGCTTATGCCGGGCGCTTGCACGGCGCGGACATCAGGTCGACGTCTTCACGACGAATGTCGACGGAGCGCGCGATTCGGATGTTCCTACCGGCGTGGCCGTGAACATGGATGGCGTTTCCGTCCACTATTTTCCTTCGACCCTGCGGCGGCTTTACGTTTCGCCGCAGATGCGCGCCGCTCTCGCCAACTCGGTTGGTGAATACGACGCAGTCCATCTGCACTCCGTCTTCCTTTGGCCCACGTATGCGGCCGCGCGCGCCGCACGGAGAGCAGGAATCCCGTACATCGTGTCGCCCCGCGGCATGCTCGTGCCGGAGCTGGTCGCGCGGAAGAGTCGATTCGTGAAGATGTTGTGGATCAGGGCAATCGAACGGCGCACGTTCGCGCAGGCGGCGGCGATTCATTTCACCGCGAACAGCGAGAGGGAAGACGCTCGGCGGATGTCGATGCCCATCCCCGATTCGTTCGTCGTGCCGAACGGCATCGACCTTCCTGCGATCACTTCGGCTGCTCGCCTTCCGGACACACTGCTCGTTCTCGGCAGAATCAACTGGAAGAAGGGACTCGATCGCTTGATCGATGCGATGCCGCACGTTCCCGGCGCGCACGTCATCATCGCCGGCAACGATGAGGAAGAGCTGACGCCGAAATTACGGGCGCAGGCGGAGCGCAATGGTGTCGCAAACAGGATCGAGTTCCGCGGTCCTGTGAGTGGCAAAGCGAAAGACGCGTTGTTGCAGACGTCGGCGGCGCTCGTGCTTCCATCGCATTCGGAAAACTTCGGCAACGTCGTATTGGAGGCGATGGCCGCGGCGATGCCGGTGATCGTCACGCCCGAAGTAGGGTTGGCCGAGGATGTGGCGCAGTCGGGAGCAGGTCTCGTCACCAGCAGCGAGCCGGCATCGTTGGCCGAAGCGATCCGCACGATCCTCGGTGACAGCGTATTGCGCGCCGAAATGGGAATGCGTGGACGTCAACTCGTCGAAGAACGATTCACGTGGGACCACGTCGCGGCGCTGATGGAAGTGCAGTACGAGCGGATCAGTGCACGAGAGCGTGCAGCGCGTCTCTGAACACCGGCATGTCTTCGACGGCCGAGAGTGTGACGGACAACAAGCCGACGATCCAGATCACGCGTCGATCCGTGGGGAGCCACGGACGCAGCGCGACGAGGAGCATCGGGATCACCGGCGCGAGATAGCGCGGATACTCCCCTTCGATCCACCAGGCCGGGAAGAAGAGAAACGATGCGACGTAGAGCGCGGCGAAGATCCACTCCACCGGCACCTTTCGCATCGACTCGCGCATCTCGCGCCGCCAGAAGGCGGCGATGATTCCGGCGAGCGTGAACGTCATCCACGTCAGCGTCTTCACGAGGTTCTTCGCCGTGAGCTGATGCTCGCCGTAGCGCTCCGCATACGTCATGAAGATGGTGACGAAAGGAATGAACGTCCGATCGTGACCGAGTCCCATGCTCTGGTACCAGGCGAAGTTCCCGAACGACTGTCCGAAAAGCAGATGCACGAGCGCGAGGTACGCGCCGCCAACGACGAGACTGACCGCAACCGCAAGCCCGAGGGCACCAAACCGGCGGCGGCGCAGAAGGACTACGCCCAGTGCGACGAGCGCGAAGACTCCGAGCGGACGGACCACTGTCGCCAGCGCGCCGAAGATTGCGGCAGCCGTCCATCGATCCTTCCGCGTCGCGAGGAGACAGCCAAAGATCAGCGCGACGAAGAGAGGCTCTGCGCCGCCGAGGAGCGAGCGCTGAATCCAGTCGAGATTGATGACGGCGAACCACGCTGCCGCCCAGGCGCCCCACAATTCGCCTGCCAGGTAGATCGCCGCCAACGACGCGATGATCGAGACGATCGGCAGCGCATTCATGTCCGAGGTATGGAGCAGCGCCGCCACCGGAGCGGCGAGCAGCGGATACCCGAGAAAGTGCCGCGCGATCAACGCCGGCGCCGGCTCGCCGCGAATTGCCGCGGATTCCCCCGCGTACGAAGGGTTGTCGCCGCAATGGAGCACGCGCGAGGGATAGCTGTCGAAGACCGCGATCAGCAGCGCGAACCACGCGTACGAGACGAGCACGATGGCGGCGAGATCCCGTCGGCTCAGCTCTCTGCTCACGCCGTCAGTGTCGCATACGCGCTGGTACCATGCCTTCTCGATGCTCGACCGCATCACACCGCTGATCCTGACGCGCGATGAGGAGGCGAACATCGGCCGTACGCTGGCGCAGCTGGCGTGGGCGCGCGAGGTCGTGATCGTGGACAGCATGAGCAGCGATGCCACGGTCAACATCGCGCGGCGGTTCGCAAACGTTCGCGTCATTCCTCGGGCGTTCGATTCGCATGACCGGCAATGGACCTTCGGCGTCGAGCAGGTGACGACGCCGTGGGTCTTTACGCTCGACGCGGATTACTTCGTCCCCGAGGCTTTCGTGCGCGAACTGGCATCGCTGGAGCCGCCACTCGATCTGGCGGGATACGAAGCCGCATTCGTTTACGCGATCAACGGACGGCCGCTCCGGTCGGCGCTCTATCCACCGCGCGCCGTCCTGCTGCGGCGCGGCGCGTTCGAATTCTGGCAGGACGGGCATACGCAGCGCGTCCGCGTTCACGGCCGTCTCGAACGGCTGCGCACACCGCTCATCCACGACGACCGCAAAGACCTCCGCCGCTTCATCGAACGGCAACGAAACTACATGCGGAAGGAGGCGGCGAAGCTTCGCGCGGCATCGTGGCGCGCGCTTCCGATGCAAGGCCGCGTTCGCAAGCTGCGCGTCGTCGCGCCAATCGCAACGTTGTTCTACACGCTGATCGCAAAGCGCGCGCTTCTCGACGGCCGCGCCGGTTGGCGGTACGCGTTCGAACGATTCCTGGCTGAGGCGATGCTGTCGATCGAGTTGTTCCGGAGCAGCCGCTGATGTCGCGCGTCCGCAAGATTCTCTCGAATTTGATCCGGCTGCCGTTTGGCCTGATGTCTCCGGAGTCCGTCGTCCGCATTCGTACGGGCGAATTGCACGGTTGGCGCTGGATCACAGGTGCGAGCACGAACGGATGCTGGCTCGGAACGTACGAGCGGCACATGCAGCGGCTGTTTCGCGAGCACATCCGGCCGGGCGCAATCGTCTACGACGTCGGCGCGAACGCCGGCTTCTTCACGCTGCTGGCCTCAAAGCTAGCCGGCGATTCGGGACGCGTCTACGCATTCGAGCCGCTGCCGCGGAATCTGGAGTTTCTCGAACGCCACATCGGCCTCAACGAGCTCGCGAATGTACACATCGAAGCGCTGGCGATTGCCGCGACGAGCGGCGAAGCGCATTTTCGAATCGCGCAGCACGCGTCGATGGGAGGGCTGAGCGAGGAGGGCGACCTTCACGTCGTCACAGCATCGCTCGATGACCTGATCGCCACCGGCCGCGCCACGAAGCCCGACTTCATCAAGATGGATATCGAGGGCGCCGAGAGCGACGCGCTTCGCGGCGCAAAAGAGCTGCTCGCCGGCGGACCGCTGACGATCGCGCTGTCGACGCACGGCTGGCAGCAACACGAGACCTGCTGGTCGATCCTCGGCGATGCGGGATTCAAGCTCGAGTTGCTGCGCGACGGTACCGCCGACGGCGATTACCTCATCCTCGCAACGAAGTGACTACTGCCGGCGAATCATCACGTCGCCCATCACCAGCAGATCCATCTTCGTGCGCAGGAAACAGTCGAGCGCCTGCGCGGGAGTGTTCACCACCGGTTCGTTTTCGTTGAACGACGTGTTGAGGACGAGCGGGACGCCGGTGGCATCGCGGAAGGCTTCGATGAGGTGGTAGTAGCGCGCGTTCTGCTGTTCATCGACCGATTGCAATCGTCCCGATCCGTTCACGTGCGTTACCGCCGGGATCTGCGCGCGCTTCTCTTCGCGGATCTGGTAGACCTGCAGCATGAACGGGACGTCGTAGTCGGTTTCGAACCACTCGCCGACCGCGTCGCGCAGCACCGAGGGCGCGAACGGGCGGAACGACTCGCGGCGCTTGATCTTCTGATTGAGGATGTTCTTCATGTCCGCGCGGCGCGGATCGCAGACGATCGAGCGATTGCCGAGCGCGCGCGGCCCCCATTCCATCCGCCCCTGAAACCAACCGACGACGTTGCCTTCCGCGATCTGCGCCGCGGTGCGGCGGCAAAGATCGCGTTCGTCGGTCACGCGCTGGATCGTGCAGCTCGCGGCATCGAGGTCGGCGCGGCGCGCGGCGATCGACTCATCAATGGCGACGTCGTCGTACTCGGGACCCCAGTACGCATGCGTCATCACGAATGACTTCGTGTGGCCGAGGATCTCGTTCCAGACCCAGTAGGCGGCGCCGATCGCACCGCCGGCGTCGCCTGCGGCGGCCTGAATGTAGAGATCCTTGTACGGCGAGCGGTCGAACACAAGCCCGTTCGCGACGCTGTTGTACGCGCAGCCGCCGGCGAGACAGAAGCGCGGATTCTTCGTCTTCTCGTACAGGGCGTTCGCGAGCGCGAAGAAGGCTTCCTCGAACATCGCCTGCATCGACGCGGCAAGGTCCTTGTGCTTCTGTTCGATCGGTTCGTCGGGCGCGCGCACGGCGCCGAGGCGATCGGCGAGATGGTTCGAAAACACCGGCCCGATGACCGGCATCCCCCCTTGCCACACCATGTCCAAACCCGCGGAGTGGTGCGTGAAGTAGTCGAGGTTCAGCCGAAACGTACCGTCGCTCTGCATGCGCACGATGTCGCGCATCGCATCCATCTGCGTCGGTTTGCCGTAGGGCGCGAGGCCCATGACTTTGTATTCGTCGCCGTAGTGCGGGAAGCCGAGAAACTGCGTCATGGCCGTGTAGAAGATGCCGAGGGAGTGCGGGAAGCCGACCTCGCCGAGAACCTCAATTTTATTTTTCGAGGCGACGCCCCACATTGAGCTGACGAAATCGCCGAAGCCGTCGACCGAAAGCACCGCCGCGTCGTCGAACGGCGCCACAAAGTACGCGGACGCGAGATGCGCGCGGTGATGCTCGACGTGATGCAGCCTCGGCTTCAACGATTCAAGTCCGAAGGCCTGCGTCAATTCCTCTTCGATGCCGGCGACCTGCATCCGGTTGGTGAGCCGCTTTCGAATCGCGCCGAGCGAGGGACGCTTGGCGAGGACGAACTTCGCGCGCTGAAAAAGCCGCGCGTTCGGATCGCGATTGACCGCGATGTGATCGACGTCATCGAGGTCGACGCGCGCTTCGTCGAGGCAGTAGCGAATGGCAACCGATGGGAATCCGGCCCAATGTTTGATGCGGCGGAAGCGCTCTTCTTCGGCGGCGGCGACGAGCTTGCCGTCGATGAGAATGCAGGCGGCGGCGTCGGCGTGATGGGCGTTGATCCCGAGAATGATCATTGTGGAACCGACACTCTTGTCGGTTGTGGCCCGATAATGCCTGCACCGCAATGACGCGACGCGTGCTCTTCGTCAATCGCTACTTTCATCCCGATCATTCTGCAACAAGTCAGATGCTCTCCGATCTGGCGTTTCATCTCGCGGCGCGCGGATGGACCGTGAGCGTCGTGACGAGCCGGCAGCGGTACGACGATGCGCGCGCGAAACTTCCGTCGCGCGAAACGATCGCCGGCGTGGACGTGCGGCGCGTCTGGTCGACGCGGTTCGGCCGCGGATTCCTGCCGGGCCGCGCGATCGACTACGCGACGTTTTACATCAGCGCATTTTTTGCGCTCCTTCGCGGCGCAGAGCGCGGTTCGACGATCGTGGCGTTGACCGATCCGCCGCTGATCTCGGTCGTCGCTGCGCTCGCGGCGATGCTGCGCGGCGCGCGATTGATCAACTGGACGCAGGATCTCTTCCCCGAGGTCGCGGAGGCGCTGGGCATGCGCTCGTTGCGCGTCCTGCGGCGCGTCCGCAATTGGTCGCTTCGCCGCGCGCAGACGAACGTCGCCCTCGGCGATTCGATGGCAGCGCGGCTGCCGAACGCGATCGTGATCCATAACTGGGCCGACGCGGCGCTGCATCCGGTCGACATCCCGCACGATCGCTTCATCGCCGGCTACTCGGGCAACCTCGGGCGCGCGCACGATGCGAAGACGATGCTCGCTGCGATTCGCGAATTGCGCGATGACGCCGGGATCGAATTCGTCATCACCGGCGGCGGCGCGCAGCTCGACGCGATTCGCGCGGAACGATTGCCGAATGTCCGCTTCGCAGGCTACGCGCCGCGCGAGCAGTTGAGCGAGAGTCTTTCTGCCGCCGACGCGCACCTGGTCACGCTGCTGCCGGCGCTCGAAGGGTTGATCGTGCCGAGCAAGTTTTACGGCGTGCTCGCGGTGGCGCGGCCGGTGTTGTTCGTCGGCGCGGCGGACGGCGATCTGGCGCGTATCATCCGGACTCATGATTGCGGCTACGTCATCGTGCCCGGCGACGGCAAGGCGCTGGCGACGAGCATTCGCGAACTGGCGAACGATCGCGATCGCGCACGCGCGATGGGCCTCCGCGGACGGCGGCTCTACGACGAGAAATTCGCGCCGCAACTCGCGCTGGCATCGTGGGAACGACTCCTGACATGAACGAACGTGACGGAAGGCTGTTTCTGATCGCCGTCGCGGTGACGATGCTGATCGCAGCCGCGGTGTTCCTGGTGTGGCGGCCCGAGATCGGATCGCCGGCGCTGCCCGGTACCCCGCCGGCGCTGGCCGCGCGCGTGGCCAGGCATCCCGCGGATTGGGAGGCGGCAACGGTGCTCGCCGAGGTCGCGCTCGACGCGCGAAACGAAAACCGGTTGCAGCTCTGGCATGCCGCATACGGCCATGCCTCCGCGCTCGCTCCGGGACTGCCCGGGCCGCCGAACTCTTTTGCGCGCGCAGCGTTTTTTCATTGGGCGGAGCTCTCGCCGAAAGATCAGCAGGAGGCGCTCGCGGCGTATGCGCCACTGCTGCAGGACCCGTACACCTTCGCACGCCTGGCCGGGCCTCTCTTCGAGCTGACGGGTGATCTCTCCATGCTCGAGCGCGCGCAGCCTCACACGGAGTATTCGACGGGAGTGCTCATCGATCTCGCGCTGCCGAACGGCCGCTTCGATGACTATCGCAAACTGCGCGGTGAGCTGCAACAACGCCGGTCCGTCGATTTCAACGCACGCGTGCATATCGCCTCGCCCGGCGAGCTGATCGCGCACTTCCCCGATCCGCCGTACTACTCAGAGTCCGAGCCGCTGATCGTGAAGCTGCTGGAAGAACTTCACCAACGTCCGCTCGATGAAATGCCGGCCCGTCCGGCGGTGATCGACGGCGTCGTGGACTACGCGCTACGGCACGGTCTGGAGCCGCTCGACGGCCTGGAGATCGTCACACGCAAAGCCGGCGCCGCCTCCGACCAGACCCGCATCCGGCTGGCGCGGAAACTCGGCCTCGTCAATATCGCGCGGCAGATCGAGTTGGGCGCCAACGATCCGCGGCGCCCGCAAGTGGCCGATTCCGACTGGCAGGGACTCTGCGGCACCGAAATCTGCTATCGCGGGTGGCGAAACATCGAAGCCGGCCACGCCGTCTCGCTCGCGATCGAAACCGTGGAAACTGACAACGTCGCGGCGTATGTAGAAATCTATGTCGATGATGCTCTTCGCGCGGAAGGGGAAGTCGGACGGCGCCGCGATTTCATCGTTCCCGTCGGAAATCCCGGCACCCACCGCGTCGAAGTGGTGTTGGCGAATCCGCGCACGCGGAACCGTGGGTTCCGCCGGCTGCACGTCGCCCGCATCACGACTCTCTAGCGACGACCGCCGCTCCGGCGATGGCGGCGAGGGTGATCGGATTCGCGGGGATAAAGAAGTTGAAGTCGACGAGCGCATGAATCATGGCGATGGCGACGCTGGTGAGCGCGGCAACTTTGAACGCGCGGCGCCGCCAGCTCATCGGCTCCCCGTCCGGCCCAAACGCATTCCGCATCAACGCCACGAAGCCGCCGAGTAACGGAACGAGCGAGACGACGAAGCCGACGGCGCCCGTCGTGCCGAGGATCTCGGCGTAGTCGTCGTGGGCGTGATTGGGTATGGCGCCACCCGCGGCCACGCGCGTGGTCAGGACGACGTCCGGATACGTTCCTGCGCCACTGCCGAAGAGCGGAAACATTTCCCAGATGCGGAGCGCTGCCACCACGGATTCGCGCCGTGCCTCGACTTGCGAGGTCTGGGTGGTCTCGAATCGCTTCACGGTGCCGTGACGGCCGAGCACCAGGATCGCGGCAAGGATCGCAGCGGAAACGGCCGCGGCAATCAGGACGAACCGCAGTGCGGCGTTCTTCTTGTCGCTGGCCATCGCGCCGACCAGCGCGAATCCTCCGATGAGAGCCAGCAGCGCACCTCTCGATTCCGACACGAGCACCGCCGTGAGGCAGCCGAGCGCGGCGAGGAGTCCGAACGCAAACGGAAAGGCGCGCCGCTCCACGAGCTTGACGAAGCGGCGTCCGAACGTGGCGCCCGTCGGTGCGGCCGTATGCCATGCGTAGGCGGAAACGTACAGCGCCATCGGCAGGACGATCGCAGCGTAATGACCGAAGTGATTCGGATTGACGAACGTGCCGGTGGCGCGTCCGAAGATGAGATTGTTCTTCCAACCCCAGATCGCGTAGCGGCCGAGGGCGGCTTCGTGCACGGCATAGAGCGCTTCAAAGACGCCGACGCAGCCGAGAACTGCCGCGAGCACGAGTCGCCGCACCGTGTCGCGGGAAAGGATCATCGAGGAGAGAAATGTGGCGAAGTACGCCAGCACGCGGTAGAAGTGCAGCGCGGTGTGCTGCGGGTCGATCGTGATCGGATGGTTCGTTCCCGCGTTGACGCCGGCCAGCGCAGCGACGTGCGTCGCCCGAGCCCAGATCGCTGCCGACTGCGGTGAAATCAACGCCAGAAGAGCGGGCGGCATCGGCAGCTGCTGCAGCGCGATCACGAGGACGAAAAGAACTCCGCCAGTGATCCAGATGCGCCCCGGGCGCGTCAGCACGAAGGGGTTCGGGCTGGCGACGCGCAGCAGTGCTGCCCCACAGCCGATCAGCAGCGCCGGAAGAATCAGCGCCGGCTGGGATGCATCGCTGGCCGAGCCGAACGGCATCGGAACCCAAACCAGAAAGGCGAGAAGCGCAGCAAAGAGGGCAAGCTCGACCGCGTTTCGCATCCGGCCATTGTAGAGGCCGTGCTAACATCAGCGCGGTCCGAATCTTACGTCGATGGCAATGGGAGGGTACGTGCGTCAAGGAAAGCGGCTTTTTATCGTCGCCTTGGCTCTGTGCGCGTTTGCGGGCAGCGCCTTCGCGCAGAACGGTCTTCGCGACCGGGAACGCGCGTTTTCCGCCAGCCAGGAGATCGCCAGCGATCTCCGCAAAGCTCACTTTCATCACGGCCCGTTCTATCTCCTCAGCACCTTCCAGCTATCCGACATCGGCTACGACTCCAGTTTCTACGTCCCCACGGCAGACCGGCAGTCGGGGTTCCGCTTCGGCATCCAAGGGCCCACGCGCCTCTATTTCGTTCCATCGAAGAAGACGATTTACTCGGTCGACGTCCGCCCCGAGTTGAGCTTCTTCAACCGCAACGGCAAAAGCACCGTGTTCGGATATCGCGCCCGCGCCGACGCGCAGTACCTGCTCAATCACCTTTACGTCGACGTCTACGCCGAAAACGCCGATCAACTCCGCGCTGATGTAGCCGAGATCGCCAGACTGCTCTCGGAGCGGGATACGAACTTCGGCCTTTCGGGAGAACTGAAGTACTCGAGCCGCACCAGCGTGACGTTCAACGCGGCGTCGCTGAAGACTTCGTATCCGCTGGACAAAATCCAGCCGACGCTGCCGGTGGATCTGCTCGACCGAAGGGGACACAACTACCGGATCGCCGTAAACCACAAGACCTTTCCGCTCACCTCGCTGTTCGTCACGGGCGAGGCCAGCGACTACGTTTTCAGCAACGCTACCTACAAAGACAGCCGTCGCTCATTCTTCGGCGCCGGTTTCGTTCATGACAGTGGCCGCACCGTCACGCGTGTTGAAGGCGGTGCGGGCAGCCTGACCTTCTCGGAACCGGGGCAGCACGATTTCCAGGGCGCGTTGGGAAACATCACGTCAACCAAGAAATTCGGGAACTCGACGACGGGAAGCCTGAACGCGTCGCGTGACCTCGACTTCTCGCTCTTCACCAACAACAACTACTACGTTGCCGACCGGGTGAGCGCCAGGGTGGCGTGGGACGCCACACGCCGTCTTACGCTGAACGTGCAGTACGCCCTCGGCCGCGACCTCTACGACGTACCGGTCAACGGGCCGCACGGCTTCCTGAAACGCCGCGACGTTTTCAGCTTCCCGTCGATCGGGTTCACGTACGCGTTCGCCCGTCTGCTGGGGGGACTCGACATCGGCTACGTCAACCGGACTTCGAACTTCGACCTCAACGTGGACAAAGGAATACGAGTGCTGTTCCGCTTGTCATTCACCCCGTAAACTCGATCACAATAACTAATCAAACCCCAAAACAAAGGGCGACCGATTGATGAAAGATTCACATCATTCGGAACGGCGAGATGACAACTCTCGCTTACGATGCGCCCCGGTCCAATGGCGAACGAGGGTTGTTGCTCGCCGCTGCTCCTGAAATATGGGGTGGCGGCGCCAAGCATTGGAAGGATTCAAAATGAAACGTATCTCCGATCTCGCACTCATCATCGCGCTGCTCACTGCCGCCGCGCTGGCGCAGCCGGCTGCCGCGCAATCGCAGGTGCAGCCGGGAATGCTCGGTGCTGAGGCTGTGCCGAGCGCGAGCGATGCTCCGATTGGTCCGCGCGACTACATCGAAGTGAAGGTGTTTCAGGATCCCAACCTCAACACCAAGATTACCGTCGGAGATGACGGACGCATCACCATGCCGCTGCTTGGCAAAGTCGAGGTCTCGGGCCTCACGCCGGTCGATCTCGAAACCCGCATCAAGACCATGCTCGAGGCGAAGTACATCGCCAAAGCTGACGTGACGGTGACCGTGCTCGAGGCGGGCAGCAAACCGATCTCGGTGATCGGCGCGGTCACGCGGCCGGGCCGGATCGGCATCACCGGAGGAATCTCTCGGATCCAGGCCATCACCCAGGCTGGCGGTCTCGCCAACGGCTACGGACGCTCGCTCTACGTGCTGCGGACGGCTGCAAACGGTCTCACCGAACAGATCTCCATCGACATCGACGACCTCATGGTCAACGGCAATCCCGATCTCAACCTCCCGCTTCGCGCGAACGACGTCATCAACGTTCCCATCGACAGTCAGATCAACATCTACGTCCTCGGCGAAGTGATGCATCCGGGCAGCGTGCAGTTCCGCCGCTCCCAAACGCCCACGCTGCTGCAGGCCCTGGCCGCCGCCGGCGGACCGACCGATCGCGCCTCGAAAGCGGTCATCCTGAAGCGCGTCGTCAACGGCGCCGAGAAGACGTTCAAATACGACTTCAAGAAAATTATCGATGGCCGTCAGAACGACGTCGTGTTGATGGACGGCGACCGCATCGTTTTCAAGGAAAGCTTCTTCTGATCGCAGCGGCACGGACACTCGTGTCTGTGCATGGAAGCCGTTGCAACAATTAGCGGTTACCATCACCCATGGACCTGAACACGCAGGAAGTCCATCTCTCTCACTACTGGAACATCATCTACAAGCGATGGAAAGTCGCGCTGTCGATCGTTGTGGTGGTCATGCTGGGGACGTATTTGGCCAGCGAGTTCGCCAAGCCGCTGTACCGGTCGGCGATCCAGATTCAGATCGAACGCGAGAATCCGAATCAGCTCACTGTCGATGACCTCTTCGGCATCGCTGCCTCGGACCAGGAGTTCCTGCAGACGCAGTACGTGCTCCTGAAGAGCCGCGGTCTCGGTGAGAAAGTCATCGACGATCAGAAGCTCCTCAGCGATCCGGAGTTTTATCCGGCCGGCATCAAGGGCAAGACCCCGGCGCAGATCGCGCAGATCCGGTCGCAGATGGCCGGCGCCGTCGTCGGTCCGCTCGACGTCACTCCGGTTCGCAACACATCGCTCGTGGACGTCGGCTACGTGTCAACGTCGCCGCGTCTCGCACAGAAGATCGCCGAAGGTATCGGCGACTCCTACATCGCTCTCAACAAGGAAAAAAAGTTTGAGTCGGTCAAGCAGGCCGGCGATTTTCTGGACCGTCAGATCGCGCAGATCCGCGCCGACATCGAAAGCACGCGACGGCAATTGCAGCACTACGGCGAGACCAAAGGCATCATTTCCACCGCCGACGCCAGCAGCATTCCCTTCCAGCGCTTGATGAAGGTGAACACCGATCTGCAGAATGCCACCAACGTCCGGCTCGAAAAACAGAACGCGTACGAGGCGCTGTCGCGCGCCAATCCTGAGTCGGTCACGAGCGGTGACCTTCTCGTCACCCAGCTCACGGAAGAAGAGTCGCGTCGAACGCGCGAGTACCAGCAGAAACTCACGAACTTCCTGCCCGGCCATCCGGATATGGTGGCGCTGAAGAACGCCATCGACAAGACGCGTCAGTCGCGCGCAGCAGCAATCGCCGCGGCGTACCAGCGTGCGAAGGAAGCCGCACGCCGCGACCTTGACGCCGCGCTGCAGAGTGAACGCCAGATGGGCTCGGCAGTCGACGCGCAGAAGAAGGAGACGCTGAACATCAACGTCAGCGCGGCGGGCTTTACGGATCTGACCAACACGCTGACGTCGAAGCAAGCCCTTCTCGATCAACTCGAAAAGCGTCAGAACGAAACCGAGGTCACGGCGCGGCTGCGAGGATCCGCCTCGTCGAACAACATCCACATCGTCGACCATGCGCAGCTTCCGACGAGCCGGTTCAACGTCACCATGAGGAAGAACCTGCAGAGTGCCTTTCCGCTCGGCGTCGTGCTCGGGCTCGCGGCGATCTTCTTCCTCGAGTACATGGATCGTTCGATCAAGACGCCCGAGGAGCTCGAGCGCGTCACGAAATTCGCATCTCTCGGTGTCATTCCGTCGGCGAACTCCGCAACCCGCGGTGGTTATGGATACGGCTATGGATACGGCCGCGGCACACCGCGCCTTCGGCCGGTCACGGACACGCCCGACGCGCAGGCCGGCATCGATTTGCTTCCGCACAGTGACTCCCGCTCGGCCATCGCCGAGGCGTATCGCGCGTTCCGCACGTCGCTGCTGCTCGCTTCCGCCAGCTCGCCGAAAGTCATCGTCATCTCATCGACGTTTGCGCGCGAAGGGAAGACCACTACCTCCGTCAATCTCGCCACCGTCCTGGCGCAGATGGGCAAGCCGGTGCTGCTCATCGACGCCGACCTTCGCCGTCCGCGCCTGCAGAAAGTCTTCCGCGGCAAGATGAACCTCGGTCTGGTCAACTATCTGGCCGCGAACATCCCGATCGATGACGTCATCCAGGAAACGCAGGTTCCGAACCTCTCCCTGATCCTTTCCGGACCGACGCCGCCCAACCCGTCCGAGCTCCTCGGCTCCGATCGGATGAAGCACCTCATCCATGAGCTTCGGATGAAATTCGCGTTCGTCATCTTCGACTCGCCACCGGTCATGGCTGTGACCGACTCGATCGTCCTGGCCGCGAATGCCGATGGCGTCGTGCTCTGCGTGCATGGCGGGCAGACGCCGCGCGACATCGTGCAGCGCGCGGCCGAGCGGCTTCGGCAGAGCAACATCCCGGTGCTCGGCGCGCTGCTCAACAACCTCGATCTGCAGCAGTACGGCTACTCGTTCAAGAAGAGCTACTACGACTACTACGACGAGGAAGGCAGCAGCGCGAAGGAACCGTCGAAGCAGCGCGTCGGATAACATCGGCGAGGTGCGCCTCGCATGATCGACATCCATCACCATTGCCTGCCGGGCGTCGACGACGGCCCGCGCACGCTCGCTGAGTCGGTCGATCTCTGCCGCATGGCGGCGGACGAAGGGATCGAAACGATCGTGGCCACGCCGCACGTGCTGCGCGGCCGCTGGCAAAACACGTCGCGCGCGCAACTGACGAAGATCCTCGACGATCTTCGCGCCGCCGTCGGCGACCGGCCCCGCATCGTCCTCGGATCCGAATACTTTTTCGCACACGACATGGACGAGATGCTGCGCACCGAATCGATCCTGCCACTCGCCGGCGGACGGTACGTTCTCGTCGAATTCTCCAGCAACAACGTGCCGCCGCTCGTTCGCGATCCGCTGTACCGCGTGCAACTCAACGGCTGGATGCCGATCATTGCCCATCCCGAGCGCAACATCGTTTTTCAGTCGAAACCGGAGTTCCTGGCATCGCTGATCCGGATCGGCGTGAAGACGCAGGTCACGACCGGCAGCGTGACCGGCGAGTTCGGGCCGGAAGCGCAGGCCACCGCCATCGATTGGCTGCAGCGGGGCTGGGTGCACGTGATGGCCACGGACGCGCACAATGTGACCAAACGGCAGCCGCGATTTCGCGCCGCGAGAGCGCGCGTTGCCGCGCTCGTCGGCGAAGAAATCGCGCAATCGCTCTTCGTCGACAATCCAAAATCAATCGTAGAAAGCCGCGGACTCGTGTACGATCCCGACTTGCCGGATTCGTTAGTCCCCGAATCCGGTGGCCTGTTCGGTCGAATACGAAAGCTTTTTACAAAGTGAACGCACTGCTGCGCCCGCTTGTGGCGCTCCTCTCGATACTGACTGCCGTTCCGGTTCTCGCGCAGAGCTTTTACGAGACGCGATTCCAGAGCGGGGTGGTCGACTTCAACCGCGGCGCCTATGCGCGTGCGGCGGACGAACTGCGTGTGGCTGCGTTCGGCCGTGTCGATGATATTCCATCCTACATTACTGCGGAAGTGTATCTCGCGGTCACAAACGACCGGCTCGAGCATGCCGAAGATGCCCGCACGGCAGCTCTGAAGGTCCTGCAAGCGGAAAGGATCACGCCGTCGTACGCGGCGCTGAAGCTGCCGCCGGATGTCCGCGCTTCGTTCGAGCAACTCCTTCCGGCGCTCCTCACGCGCGACCAACTCGCCAACGTGCCGGCGTTCGCCCGTTTCGCCAACCAGGCGCCGGCCGTTCAATCGGGCGCGCCGCGGCCCAGCCGTCACACCGCGATCGTTCCCACCCCGACCAAGCAGCCGAACGTCGCCGTCACCGCGCCGAAAAACGACAACAAAGTTGAGCAGCAGCCTCCGCAGCCCGCGCTCGACTACGGACGGCTCGCGCTCGAACGCGTCGCCGCCGGCGACGAAGCCGGTGCGCGCCGCTACGCCGACTTGGCCTTCGCGTCCGATGACACGAATCCGAACGCACATGCCGCGCTCGCCCAGATCGGTCGCGCTCACAACGCGTGGAACGACGTGGCCGAGCACTACGCCATCGTCCGCACACGCCGGCATCTCACCGACGACGAGACTGCCGCGTATCTCATCGCACTCGTCAAAATCGGACGCGTCGCGGACGCTACCGGCGTCCGGCGCACCGCCTCGAACGCCGTTCTCGCGCGTCCGGACGTTCGCGACGCGCTGCAAAGCATCGAACCGAAGCCGGCGCCGCAGCCGCCTGCCTCACAACCGGTTTCTCCACAACCCGTTTCTCCGCAACCCATTGTTCCGCAGCCGATCGCCCCACAACCGATTGCTCCGCAGCCAGTAGCGCCGCAGCCGGTACCGCAGCGTCCGGCACCGCGCGTCACGCCTGCGCCGGTTCCCACGCCCATCGTCCCAGTTCCTGTTCCGCAGGAAACCACGCCGAGTACTGAACCGGTCGCCGATCAGGTTGCGGCCGCGGAGCAGATGGTGGCGGCCGGCAACATCGTCGGGGCGCGCACGGAGCTTCGCCGAATCGCGCTCCTTCCGAATCTGCAACGCAGCGATCGCCAGGCGCTGGCGCGTGCGCTCAGCCAGACCGCGCTCTACGCCGAATCGTCCGCGCAGTACCGCAAAACGTATCCCCTGAAAGCCGGCGAAGAGACGCACATGTTCTACGAGGCCGTGAATCGCTTCGAACTTGGCGACTACGGCCTGGCCCGGCAACTGATCACGCGCGCGCTCCCGGCCTTGCCGCAAACGCCGGCCATTCTCGCCTACCGCGACCGCATCCTGGCGCAGCAGTGAAATTTTGCCGTATCATCTCGCTTTGTCCGAGGTAACCATGAAAACCCGCATCCTAATCACTGTCGCGTTTGCGATGTGCGCTGTCGCTGCATTCGGCGTTCAATCCGGCGTCGTCGATCACAACCCTCCGGGCTGCATGCTCGTAGGCGAGATGCCGATCATGCAGGTCCAGACCGCCGATGAAGGCTTGCTCCGCGCGTACTTCCGCCGCCAGGGAGCGACCGATTGGTGCTTCGTCGACGGCAAGAACCTCGGCAAGGTGTCGCAGGTGACGCTGCCGAAGTTCGACCCGAACGAGGCCATCGAGTATTACTTCATCGTCCTCGACGGCAAGCGCGTGGTCGCCAAGAGTCCGAAGATCTACAACGCGAAAAACGAACAGCACTGCGACGCGCCGTTCGCGCGGCACGCCATCATGCTGACCCTCGAGTGCCTGCCGCCGGGAACGAATCCGATTTCGATGGCGGCCGGATATGCGGCCAAGACGATCATCGGCGGCCCGCCCCCTTCGCCCGAGAAGCCGGAGCAAACGGCAGCCAACAGCAGCCCGAAGAACTAAGCGTTACCGATCACAAATCAAAAGGGCCGCCGGTTTCGGCGGCCCTTTTTGCGTTCAGTGCGCTTTCGCTTTTTTCACTTCCTCGGTCAGCGCCGGGACAATCGTGAAGAGATCGCCGACTACGCCGAGGTCCGCGATCCTGAAGATCGGCGCCTCGGGATCCTTGTTGATCGCGACGATGTGCTTCGACGTCGACATCCCCGCGAGATGCTGGATGGCGCCCGAGACGCCCGCGGCAATGTAGAGATTCGGGCTGACCACGCGACCTGTCTGTCCGACCTGATGCTGATGATCGATCCATCCCGCATCGACAGTCGCGCGCGACGCGCCGACGGCGCCGCCGATCGCGTGCGCGAGATCGCGAATGATCGAGAAATTCGCGCCTTCCTTCAAACCGCGGCCACCGGAGACGATGATGTCGGCCTCGACGATAGACAGCTCGTCGGCCTCGGAGACTTTCGTTTCGACGACTTTCGTCTTCGAATCGGACGGCGCGCTGACCTCGACGACTTCCGGCGCACCGCCGCCCGACTCCTCGGCCGGGAAGGCGTTGATGCGCGTCGTGGCAATCGCGGGCGTGCCGCTGATTTCGACGGTCGCGAACGCTTTGCCCGAATACACAGGACGCCGCGCACGCAGTTTGCCGTCCGTCCATTCGAGGCGATCGACGTCCGAGGCAACGCCGGCGTTGAGACGCGCAGCGAGACGCGGTGCGAGATCGCGTCCGTTCGATGTTCCACCGAAAAGGACAACCGTCGCGGACGACGCCGTGATCGCGGCCTGCATCGCGGCCGTGTAGGTTTCGGTGTTGTACGCGCCGGCGTCAGCGACATAGAGCTTCTTCGCGCCGTAGCGGCCTGAATCGTCGGCAGCGGCGCGATCGGTTGCGAACGCGGCGAGATCGCCGCCGGCGGCTTCGGCGAGCTTGCGTCCGATCGACAGCGCCTCGCGCGACGCTTTCTTCAACTTCCCATCGAGAACTTCACAGAAAACGAGAACGGTCACAGCGCCTTCGCCTCCTCTTTCATGTAGCGGACGATTTCCTTCGCCGCCGCGGCGGGATCGGCGCCGTCGATCTTGCGGCCGCCACTCTTTTCGGGCGGCAGTTCGAGCGAGACGACGGTGACGCGTTGATTGACGATGTCGGAATCGGCGAGGCCGAGGTCCGAGACCGACTTCGAATCGATGGCGATCTTCTTCGCGGCCATGATGCCTTTGAGCGAGGCGTAGCGAGGCTCGTTCATCCCCTTCTGCGCCGTGATCACCGCCGGCGTCGACGCCTCGATGATCTCCTCGGCGCCTTCGATCTCGCGGTGCGCCGTGATCTTGCCGTCCGCGACTTCGAGATGTGTGACGACGTTGACCTGCGGATAGCCGAGGATCTCGGCGACCATCGGACCGACGAGCGAGTTGTCGGTGCCAACGCCCTGCTTGCCGAAGAAAACGAGATCGTGCGGAATGGTTTTGATCGCGGCCGCGAGGACCTTGGCGATGCCGAGCGAATCGGCGTCGGCCGATTCCCCTTTCACATGCAACGCCTTCGTCGCGCCACGGGCCAGCGATTCGCGCAACGCCTGCTGCACGCGGTCGGGACCGAAAGCGAGAACGGTGACGTCGCCGCCCTGCTTTTCCTTCAGGCGGATCGCTTCTTCGAGCGCGTATTCGTCATAGGGAGAAACGATGTATTTGATGCCGGTATCGTCGATGTGGCGGCCGTCGCCGCCGATTTTGATTCGCGTCTCGGTGTCAGGCACCTGCGCGATACAGACTACGGAATTCAAGGTAGGCCTCCGATAAAGCGCCCGGATTCTAGGGAAAAGGCACAAGGTTCGCAAACAAGGCTTCGTATTTCGCAGCGGTCGCTCAAAAAGCAAACGAGAGCCCAACGGAGGACGCGATGCCATTCATGAACAGGCAGCACGAGGTAGATGCGAATCAGGCGGGCGCTCGCCGCATGTTCCGGTCGCCGATGACCGATTTCAAACGCCAGGCCCGCGGCAACGGAAACTTCAACAGCCGCCCCAACGCGAAAGCGGCCCCGCCGGAAGTGACCAACGCCGAAAATTTCTACTACGTGAAGCAGATGAATTCGAAGACGCCGATGGTCATCGTGATGAACGACGGCGAAGAGATCCGCGGCTGCATCGAGTGGTACGACCGCACCTGCCTGAAAGTGAATCGAGACGGCGCCCCGAACCTGCTGATCCAGAAGCACTGGATCAAGTACGTGTTCAAGCAGGAAGAGCTGGGGGAGTAGACACTGTCATCCTGAGCCGCCGGAGCCGGGAGTCGCGAAGCGACGGAACGGCGTAGGACGGTGAAGGAACTCAAGATGCGCAACTCCAGCTGAAACCCACTGGGATTCAACGCAGCTTGGGAAGCTTGAGATCCTTCGGCGTCCTCCGCCGTTCCGCTGCTTCGCAGCTCCCGGCTCCGGCAGCCTCAGGATGACAGTCATCCCACTACAATCGCCCTCGTGAAACCGCTGGCCATCACCCTCGGCGATCCGGCCGGCATCGGCGCGGAGATCGTGTTCAAGGCGTTGCGCGATGTCAGCGTTCCCGCGCGAATCTTCGGCAGCCGCGCGTTCGCGGATCAGCCCGACGACATCGACTTCGTCGACATCGGCGGCGACGGTCCGATCCGCTATGGCGAGATCGACGCCGCGAATGGACGCATCGCGCTCGACTCGATCGATGCGGCGTTACGCGCGATCGAATCCGGCGACTGTTCCGCGCTCGTCACCGCGCCGATTCACAAGCAAGCCATCGCGCTCGCGGGTTCGCCGTTTCCGGGACACACGGAGTTGCTTGCAGATCGCGCGGGACTGAAGCGCTACGGGCACGACTACGCGATGTACTTCGATTCGCCGAAGTTGAAGTCGTCGCTACTCTCGGTCCATCTTCCGCTGCGCGATGCGATCGCGAACATCGATGCCGACGACATCGCCGCGCTCGCCCAACTCACCAGTCGCGAATACGCGCGGTTGTACGGCAGCGCGCCGCGCATCGCCGTCGCGGGAGTCAATCCGCACGCCGGCGAAGGTGGAAAGTTCGGCGATGAAGAGCGCGTCGTCGCGCATGGCGTCGAACTCGCACGCGCGGCAGGACTCACCATCAGCGGGCCGCATCCGGCCGACACGATCTTTCTCGCCGCATCTCGTGGACAATATGACGTCGTGCTGGCCATGTACCACGATCAAGCGCTGATTCCGATCAAGACGATGGCGTTCGAGCAATCGGTGAACGTGACCATCGGACTGCCGTACCTGCGCGTTTCCGTCGACCACGGCACGGCCTTCGACATCGCCGGCCGCGGAATCGCCGATGCCGCGCCGATGCGCTACGCGATCGAATGGGCCGCCGCGCACGCCGGGAGGTTCGAACGATGAACCGCCGTACGGTGATTCTGACGGTCGTGATACTGCTTGTCTTCCTGTTGCTGATGCTGAATTTGCAACGGCAACTTCTGAAGTTGCAGCAGGAGCGCGGCGGCTCGACGACTACGAGCACTCAGTGAAGAACCACTGGCTCGCGGTCATCGTTCTCTTTCTCGTCGCCGGCGCATGGGGCGCGAGCTTCACGATCGTCAAGAGCGTGCTCACGCGCATTCCGCCCGAGCCGTTCATCGTGCTGCGATTCACGATTGCCGGGATCGTGCTGCTCGCGGTCGCGCTCACGTCGCGCAAGCTGCCCCACTCCGCAGTCCGCCCCGGCCTGATCCTCGGAGCGCTCGTCTTCAGCGGCTACTGGCTGCAAACGCGCGGATTGATGTCGATCTCGCCGTCGCGATCGGCGTTCCTGACCGGCTTGTACGTGGTAATGGTTCCGTTCTGCGATCGCCTGCTGTACGCGAAACGCATCGCCGTACGCGCATGGATCGGCTGCGTGCTCGCCGCTGGCGGAACGACGTTGCTGATCGGCGGCATCGACGCGCGCGCGGGGTTCGGCGACATCCTCACCATCCTCTGCGCCATTTGCTTCGCCCTGCACATGGTCCTCTCCGCGAAGTACAGCACGGCCACGCCCGCGCTCGGACTTGCGGCCGTGCAGGTGATCGTCGTTGGGATCGCCGCGATCCCGCCGTCGCTTTTTGTACCGCGTCCGCACCTCACGCCGTTCGTCATCACGGTGATTCTCTTCACCGCAATCGTGACGACGGCGCTGGCCTTCGTCGCGCTGATGTGGGGTCAGTCGCACGTCACTGCGACCGAGGCTGCGGTCATCCTGGCGTTCGAACCGATGGCGGCGTCGATCACCTCCATCGTCTTCCAGCACGAGCCGGTCACGCTCCCTTTCGTCGCCGGCGCTTCGATGATCCTCGGCGCGATGGTGATCTCTCAATTGCCGGCGTCGCGACGTAGAATCGCCGGATGGACGCCAACCGGCTGATCAAGTGGGTCGTCATCATCGCGCTCGCTGCATTCGCATGGATCTACGCGCTGCCGTGGGCGAAGAAACAGATCCAGGGACACGCGGCACCCGCCGCGGCGGCGGACAGCACTTGCATCACCGCGGCACAACACGCCTCTGAAACGTGGGGCAGCGGACTGCACCGGTTCGTCAATCCGCCTTACGACCTCGGCGAATGGGGACGTTTTCGCACCGACGTCGAAACGCAGATCGCCGCCGCCAATGCAGCCTGCCGTGAGTCGTCGCAGTCATGCGACATGGCGCGCGACGCGATGCGCGATCTGCAGTCGCTCGTCGCCAACCTCGACAACTCGATCACCAGCGGATCGGCGCCGCCCGACGACGCCGTGCAGCGGCAGGAAGCGATCGACACGAAGATCGAAGTCGCCGCGCAGCTGGCGCGCGGCGGGAAGTGAGTCAGACGCCCATCTCCTCCGCGAGCTCGACAATCTCGTCGCGGAGTTCGCCGCGCGTGCGCATGAGACGCTCGAATGCGCTACGCCGCGCGATGCGCCACGTCAGAGCGCGCGTGCGGCCGATCACGTCGTCGAGCTGCTCGAAGAATCGCATGGCGATGTAGCCGAGGAATGGGAGAACGAGCGCGGTGAGGACGCCGTAGGCAATTCCAAATCGCCACGCCACGAGTGCGGCGTAAACGATGTACGTGAGTGGATAAAGCGCCAATCCTCCAACGGCTTTGGTCGTTGCCACGAGTTCTTGTCCGCTCGTGAATCGCGTCGCCACGAATCGGATCAACTGGTACGTCGGGTAGTGAACGATGGCGCCGATCAGCGCCAGCGGAAAGGTGATCAGGAGCATGGCAATGGTTCGGATGCTGCCGCGCACGCTCGGCCGCGGCAGCGTTTCCGGCTGCAGATTCGCGTCGCCGAGCTCCGCTTCGAAGCGCTCGAAACGCGACTGCAATTGCGCCAGCCGCTGCGGGTCGCGCTCGCGCAACCGCGTGTAGCCGGCGATGAATCGCCTGCGCATTTCCAACTGCTCGGGCAGATCGGACCTGCCGAGCGACATGATCCGTTCCGCGCGGCCGATGAGGTCGAGCGCCTCGCGCGAGTCTGCCTGCAACGTCAGCGTGGCCAGAGCGGATTCGACGCGGGCCGTCAGCGCCGCCACCGCATCGCGCGGCGGTTCGCCGTTTTCGTCGACGACCGTGGGAACGACGTCAATGCCGTCGCCGAAGTACAGCAGCGCATCGCTGCGGAAGCTGTGCTTGGCCGTGTAGAAAACCGCCGTCGGAACGATGACGATGTCCGGACACTCCTCGGCGCTGCATCCGAGTGCAATGCGAGCCGCACCGGTCTTTAACTCCTTCAGTTGCGGCTCGCTGTGCGTCGTTCCCTCCGGAAAAAGCGCGATTGCGCCGCCGCGGACGAGAAGCGCGCGGGCAGCCGAGAACATCCCGCGGTTCTGCGACGTCGAGTAGTTGTCCTGCGTCCGATACACCGGAATCGAATCGATCCCGCGCGCGAACCATCCGATCAGCGGCATCTTGAACAGCGGCGCCTTCGCCAGAAACGACACCGGCCGCGGCACAAAGCAAAGCAGGAACAGCGGATCGATCAAGCCGTTCGGATGATTGGCCGCGAAGATCACCGGCCCACCCGGAACTTTCTCCCATCCGACGATTTCGATGCGGCGGAAGAAGGTTTTCGCGATGAGGCGGAGGATTGGTGTGATGAACCGGCGCATGGTCACGCTGTCATCCTGAGCCGCCGGAGCTGTGTAGGCGAAGCCGGAGCAGCGGAGGACGGTCGAAGGACCCCCTTCCTGCAACCCGGTTGGGCGGCGGTTTCAGCTGGGGGTCCTTCGACCGTCCTTCGGCGGCTCAGGATGACACCGGGCCCTGCCACGCCGCGTACATCCAGATGACGCCCGCGATCACGATCGACAGCGGCACGAGCATGAAGGCGCGTTCGAGCGAGTTGTAGTGATCGGAGACGGCGCCAATCAGCGGCGGCGAGGGGATGTCGCCGACGACGTGCATCACCAGCACCGACAATCCGACCGCAGTTGCGCGCTCGCCCGGCTTGACCGCGTTGATGATCGCGGAGTTCACCGGTCCCGTGCACATGAAGATGAACACCTCGGCGATCGCGATCGCCGGCAGGTAGATGCTGCGATGAGGATTCGAAACGGCGATGAACGCTGCCGGCGCAGCAATCAGCGTGGCGATGCCCGACACCCAGAGATACGACTGTTTGGTTCGCCGCAGAAAAAAATCGCCCAGCCAGCCGCCTGCGAAGGTGCCGACGAATCCGGTCACTAGTGCGATCGTGCCGAACGTCACCGTCGCTTCGCTGCGCGGCATCCCGCGAACGCGTTCGAGGAAGGCTGGCATCCAGAACCCGAGGCCGCCGAGCGCGAATGTGTATGCACCGTAGCCGAGGGCGGTCAGGATGAACGGACGATTGCGGAAGAGATCGCGATACGCCTGGGTCCAATGCGCCGGCGCGGGATCCTCGCCCGCCACGTCATGCAATCCGCGCGGAGGATCTTTCACAAGCAGCACGAGCAGCGACAGAAGCAGACCAGGCGCGCCGGCGATCCAGAACGCGGCACGCCAGCCGTAGTGCTGATCGACCAGACCGCCGAGGATGTAGCCGGCCGCGGAACCGATCGGAATCGCGCAGAAGAACACCGCCAGCACGCGGCCGCGGCGTTCGATCGGAAACGAATCGGCGAGCAGCGCCGGCGCAATTGTTCCGTAGGCCGCCTCGCCGACGCCGACGCCGGAGCGCGCGATGAACAGCGACATGAATCCGCGCGCGAATCCGGCCAACGACGTCGCCACACTCCACACCGCCACGCCGAGTGCGATCAGCGGCGGCCGTTTGCGGCGATCGCCTAACGCGCCGAATAGTGGCGACGTCAATGTATAGACGACGATGAATCCGGTGCCGACGAGGCCGAGCTCCGTATCCGAAAGATGCAGCTCCGACTTCTTGATCGATTCCACCACCGAGGCCACGACCCAGCGATCGAGATAGTTGAAGAGATTGATCAGCGTGAGGATCGCCAGCGCGTAGCGGGCCGCGCGCTGAGCAGCTGGTGAATCGATCGCCACAGACATTTTCGGAAGTGTAGCGCGCGAAACTCGCGGCGCGCCGGAACGTAATCAACGAGCGCGGGTATCATTCAGCCAAGTTCCCATCATGAAAAAAGTTCTCCCGTATCTGGCATGCGTCCTCGGCATCGTCGTGCTCGTAGTGCTTATGCCGCGCTTCAACGCGGCGCAGCCGCAGGGCATCCGGCTCACGCGCAGCGACGCCGTGCCGATCGCGGACGCCACGGCGCGCCAGCTCGGCATTCCAGTCGATCGCTCCTGGACGGTTCTGTCGTGGGCGAATTCGACGTTGCTCGACAAAGAGCTGGAACCGAAACCGGAACTCCGCCGCCGCGCCGCTGACGATCCCGTCATCGGTCCGCGCCTCGGCGGATACAAACGCGTTTATTACCGTCGCGGACTTGAGAAGTCCGTTCCGTACGGCTACGTCGTCGTCGATCAGCGAACGGGCGCCGTGCTCATGGCGCGGCGGACGTCGCGCGCCGAGGAAACCGGCGCGCATCTCACGGAAGCGCAACTGCGTCCGAAAGCCGATGCCTTCGTTCACTCGCGCGAATTTCCCGGCGCGCCATCGCCGGTGTTCGAAGACGCGCGGCCGAGCGTGATGCGCTCGCGAACGGATTGGATTTTCCGCTACCGCGTCAAGACGAACTTCCCCGTTGGCAACGTCGTTCCCTACCTCTATGTCTTTTATGTTGGCGATCGCTTCTCCGGCTGGGCGCTGATCGAGGAGTACGCCGACGGCAGCCAGTTCCGCGGCGACGACACTGGCAGCGGGGTGGCCAGCCTGCTGATGCGGCTGGCTCTGAATTTCGTGTTGCTGGTGGTTCTGCTGGTCATCTTCCTCCGCAAATATCACGCGGGTGAAGTTGGCGTCGGCACCGGTTCGATTCTCTTCGGTCTGATCGTGGTGCTCTGCCTCGTCATCGACGTGATCATGATGCCGTCGGCGACCGAGGGCAGTCAGATGGGCAGCATCGATGCGCAGGCGACAGCGGCGGCGCAACTCGCATTCAAATTCTTGCTCTACGACATTCCGCTGGCGGTCGTCGTCTTCTTCGCCTGGTCGGTCGGCGAGAGCTACACGCGCGAACGGTGGGGCGAATGGCTGGCGTCGTTCGATGCAATTCTTCGCCGTGATCCGCTCAACGCCACGGTGGGACGCTCGGTCTTCAACGGCGTTCTCTTCTCTCCCGCCATCGCCGCCGCAGCATTCCTGACCGGCCTGATCCCGCTGTTGCTCGGGATTGCGCATCCGTCGATGGGCGTCGGAACCGAAGTTGCCGTGCAACTCGGCGGGCCGATTCTCCTTCTTCTGTTTGCAGCGATCGATGCGGTGATCTTTCCGGTCACCTCGCTGTTTTTCATGTCGTGGACGAACCGCTTCCGCGTGCTGTGGATCGGGATGATCGCGGCGATCGCGGTCGGCGTCATCAGCTCCGTTTGCGAAGTTCCAATCGATCCGCTGGTGACGCGGATGCTCTTCGGCTTCGGCGCGATCGGCGCGATCGTGCTGATGCTTCGCAAGTACGACCTGCTCTCCACGGCCACGGCGTTGTTCGGCGGAACTCTGATCTCCATGATCGTGCCGATCATGAGCGTTGCGCAGGGACACATGCTTCGCCAGATGATCCTCGCACTGGCGCTTCCGATGGCCGCACTGCTCGTCTTCGGCATCGCCGCGATGATGACGAAGCGCGAAGTCATCTACACATACGAAGACCTCGCGCCGCATGTGAAACGGATCGTCGAGCGCGAGCGCGTCAAGGCGGAGATCGACGCCGCGAATCGGATTCAAGCCGCGCTGCTGCCGGTCGACGCGCCCGACGTCACTGGTGCCGAGTTCGCGTCGCACTACCGCGCCGCGACGGAGATCGGTGGCGATTACTTCGACTTCCTCACCATGCCCTCGGGCGAAATCGGCATCGCGTTCGGTGACGTCTCCGGCCACGGTCTGACCAGCGGCATCGTCATGGCCATGGCCAAATCCGCGCTGCTCGTGCAGGTCGGCTACGACCCATCGCCGCGCGCGGTGATGAATGTGCTCAACGACATCGTCATGAAGACCGCGCCGAAACGCATCCTGATGACGTTCTTCTTCGGGCTGCTCGATCCGACGAGCCAGACGCTCCGCTTCTCCTCGGCCGGCCATCTCGATCCGTACGTTTTCCGCGCCGCGACCAAACGCCTCGAGGCTTTATCGTCCTGGGGTTTCCCCCTCGGCGTACGCCGCCGCGAGCCGTTCACCGAGCACAGCGTCGACTTCGAAGCAGGCGACCGCCTCATTCTTTACAGCGACGGCCTGATCGAAGCGATCGACGACGACGGCGATCCGTACGGCTTCGATCGATTCGAAAAAACGATCCTCTCCTGCGGCCACATGCACGCCGAGGACATCAAAAAGACGCTGCTGAACTCAATTCGAAAGTTCACGCGCAACCGTCCGCCTGAGGATGATCAGACGCTGGTCGTGGTCAGCTTCGAGGATCAAGCGACCGTGCGCGCGGCGATGTAGAAAAGCGTTTCACCACAGAGGCACAGAGAACACGAAGAGAGAGAACCCTCTGTGATCTCTGTGTCTCTGTGGTGATAAGCCTTAGCAAGTACAATCCGCGGCCCTATGGCGACAAACACCGAACCAAACAAGATCATCTACTCGATGGTCGGAGTGTCGAAGTTTCACGGCAAGAAGCAGGTCCTCAAGGACATTTACCTCTCCTATTTCTATGGCGCGAAGATCGGCGTCATCGGTCTGAACGGATCGGGCAAGTCGTCGCTGCTGCGCATCCTTGCGGGCACGGACCGCGACTTCATCGGCGAAACCGTGCTCTCGCCCGGCCACACCGTCGGCTTTCTCGAACAGGAGCCGCAGCTCGATCCGAACAAAACCGTCCGCGAGATCGTCGAGCAGGGCGTTCAGCCGGTCATCGATCTGCTCAAAGAATTCGACGAGATCAACAACGCCTTCGGCGATCCCGACGCGGACATGGACAAGCTCATGGAGCGCCAGGGCAAAGTGCAGGACAAGCTCGACGCCGCCGGCGCGTGGGACCTCGATTCCAAACTCGAGATGGCCATGGACGCGCTGCGCTGCCCGCCTGGCGACACGCTCTGCGGCATTCTCTCCGGCGGCGAAAAACGCCGCGTCGCGCTTTGCCGTCTGCTGCTGCAGGCGCCCGACATTCTCCTGCTCGACGAGCCGACAAACCATCTCGATGCCGAGTCGGTGGAATGGCTGGAGAAACATCTGCAGCAATATCCCGGCACCGTCATCGCCGTCACGCACGATCGCTACTTCCTCGACAACGTGGCCGGATGGATCCTCGAGCTCGATCGCGGCGCGGGCATTCCGTTCAAGGGCAACTACTCGTCGTGGCTGGAGCAGAAACAAGCGCGGTTGCAGCAGGAAGAGAAATCGGAATCGCAGCGGCAGAAAACGTTGGAGCGCGAGCTGGAGTGGATCCGCATGTCGCCGAAAGGCCGCCACGCCAAAGGCAAAGCGCGCATCACCTCGTACGAGAATCTGCTCAATCAACAAACGCAGGAGAAGGTGCAGGATCTCGAGATCTACATCCCGCCCGGTCCGCGCCTCGGCAGCATCGTCGTCGAAGCGGACGACGTGCGCAAAGCGTTCGGCGACACGCTGCTCATCGACGAGATGGAGTTCAAACTTCCGCCAGGCGGCATCGTCGGCGTCATCGGTCCGAACGGCGCTGGCAAGACCACTCTCTTTCGCATGATCCTCGGCGAAGAGCCGCCGGACGCCGGCACGATCCGCGTCGGCGAGACGGTGAAGCTCGGCTACATCGATCAGAACCGCACGCTCGATCCCGACAAGACCATCTTCGAAGAGATCACCGGCGGCACGGAGCTCGTGCTCCTCGGACCGCGCGAGATGAACTCACGCGCGTACGTGGCGCGCTTCAACTTCTCCGGCTCCGATCAGCAGAAGAAGGTCGGCATCCTCTCCGGCGGCGAGCGCAATCGCGTGCATCTCGCCAAGATGTTGACGGAAGGATCGAACGTCCTGCTCCTCGACGAGCCGACGAACGATCTCGACGTCAACACCATGCGCGCGCTGGAAGAGGCGCTGGAGAACTTCGCCGGCTGCGCCATCGTCATCTCGCACGACCGTTGGTTCCTCGATCGCGTGGCCACGCACATCCTCGCGTTCGAAGGCGACAGCCGCGTCGTGTTCTTCGACGGCAACTACAGCGAGTACGAGGAAGACAAGCGCAAGCGGCTGGGTGCCGAGGCCGATCAGCCGCATCGGATTCGCTATCGGCAGATGACCCGGTAGCCGGACAGCGATGGTGCTATGATCCGGCGCTCATCGAGAGTGTGAGCGGTCCAATCGTGTGCGAAGGCTGTGTGTGTTGTCCGCCGGAGGACCGGGTGGAGAGGTCGCTTTCCTGCGAAAACGATTCACAAATTCGAACCTGAAAAACGGTGGTTTGGAGTCGGCGGCCTCGACCGGGTTGTAAGTGTTTGAAAAGATGGAGCAGCCCAGCGGCAGCCGGCCTGCACCAAAGATCGTTCAATATCCCATGCACATCTTGTAGAACGTTACATTCAGGGGGGATGATGGCCCTAATTCAAGTGGGAGGGATTGGGGCCGAACCGAGGGATTACCTGCTTTCCAACCAAGTCCATGCTGTAAATCGTCCGAAAAGGTCAACCACAAAATCGAGGAGGATTTGATGAAGTTGAGAATTATGCTTTTTGCTCTGCTTTTGGTCGTGCTTGCCGGGGGCGTCTTCGCCCAGGGCACGCAGACCGCCACTCTGGAAGGCACCATAACCGGTGCTGACGGGACCCCGATGCCGGGCGTCACGGTGACGGCGACATCGCCAGCGATGATGGGCGACCGCACGGCCATTTCCCTGGCCAGCGGCGATTACGTGATGCGCGGGCTTCCTCCCGGCGACTACCACATCACGTTTACGCTCGAAGGCATGAAGGCGAAGGACGTCCAGAAGACGCTTCCCCTTGGAGTCTCCACGCGCGTCGACGCCAAGATGAGCGTCAACGCGGTGAGCGAGGCGATCACGGTAACCGCGGCTAACCCGACGGTGCTCGAGAACACCACGGTCGGCGCGAACATCAAAAAAGAAACCGTCGAGCAGCTTCCCATTCTGCGCACACCCACCGACATCGCGTCGCTTTCTCCGAACGTGACGGGCGATCGCGGCGGCCGCGCGACGACTCCCGTCGCTGGTCAGCTCTCGATCAACGGCGGCATGGCGTACGACAACAACTTCATGATCAACGGCGTGAACTTCCAGGACAACATCTTCGGCAACACGAACAACCTGTTCGTCGAAGACGCCATCCAGGAGACGCAGGTCCTCACGTCCGGCATCTCCGCCGAATACGGACACTTCACGGGTGGCGTTCTGAACGTCATCACGAAGAGCGGCGGCAACAAGTTCAGCGGCACCTTCCGCGACAACATGAGCAAGCCGACGTGGACGAATCTCACCCCCTTCGAGAAGGGATTCCGCGGCGACGGCGTGACTCCGGCGAAGGCGGCTCCGCACACGTCCCACACGCTCTCCAACATTTATGAAGGCACCCTGGGCGGCCCGATCATGAAAGACCGCATCTGGTTTTTCCTGGCCGGACACAAGGAGTCGTCGAGCGCGCCGACAAGCCTGACCCTGACTGCCATTCCGCTCAATGTAACCACCAGCAATAACCGCCCCGAGGGCAAGATCACTGCGAACATCGGGTCCGGCCACACGCTGCAGGCCGATTACATCGACAACCCGGTCAAGCGCAACTTTGAGATCCAGGTCGCCCCGCTGACGTTGTCGGCGGTCGGCGTCAACTCAGTCCGCGAGAACCGCGGTTACTCGGCCTTCTACTCAGGCGTCCTCACCACCAACGTCTTCGCAGAAGCGCGCTACTCGAAGAAGCACTTCGGCTTCCGCGGCCTCGGCGGCACGGCCACCGACATCGTGAACAGCCCGTTCCGCGCCTCCACCCGTGTCACGGGCGTTGCCGCGGCCGGAACCTTCAACGCACCGTATTTCGACGCAACCGATCCTGAAGATCGGAACAACAAACAGGCGGCCGCTTCGCTGTCTTACTTCCTGTCGACCGCGAAAATGGGTAGCCACGACCTCAAGGGCGGCTACGAACAGTTCATCGACGAACGCACCGGCGGCAACAGTCAGACCGCAACCGGCTTCGTTTTCTACGGCGGTTTCAAGAGCAGCGGCGGCCTCCCGGTCCTCGACGCGAACGGAGAGTTCATTCCTCTATTCAATCCTCGGTCCGGCGGCGCGACCCAGGAAATGAGAATGGGCCTGTGGCTCCCGACGCGCGGCGCCGTGCTTGACAGCACGACGGACACGCTGTTCATCAACGACCGCTGGAACCTGAACAACCATTTCAACTTCAACATCGGTGGCCGCTACGAGAAGACGAAGTCGAAAGCCACCGGCGGCATCGTTCCCATCGACACCTCGAACTTCGTTCCGCGCCTCGGCGGTTCATTCGATCCACGCGGCGACGGCCGATACAAATTCGACGTCACCTACGCGCAGTATGTCGGCCGCTACAATCCGGCGCTCTCCGGAGCCAACACCCCGGTTGGCAAGCCGGCGCTGCTCTACGGCTATTACACCGGCCCGAAGGGTGAAGGACGCTCCTTCGCACCTGGTTTCGACGTGAAGAACTACAAGTTCTACTACGCGAGCGTGCCGACCGCGAACATCTTCGTGGACAAGGGAATGCACGCGCCGATCAGCAACGAAGTGACGCTTTCCGCCGGCACGGTTCTTCCGAAGAGCGGCTGGGCGAAAGCGACATTCACCAATCGTAAATACACCGACTTCATCGAGGACTTCATCCTCTTCAAGGACGGCTGCACGAACATCGTGCTGCAGGGTGTCAGCGCCGGCTGCGCGGACAACATCCGGTATGCCAACAGCAACGGCCCGAAACGCCTGTATCAGGCGGCCGACATCCAGGCGCACTACGACCTCACCCGCAGCTGGGGCGTGGAAGGCAACCTGACGCACCAGTTCAAGAACAACGGCAATTACGAAGGTGAAGCGGGACAGACGATTCCGACCTCGGCATTTGGCAACCGCCCCGAGATCCAGGATCCTCGCGAGAACCCGACCGGCAGACTGGCGCAGTACGAAGCCAACCGGTTGCGCCTCTGGACGACCTACAACTTCAACCTCGGCCGCTTCGGCAGCCTCGGCACCGGGTTGCTCTTCCGCTATGACTCGCCGCTGACCTATAGCTACTCAGCATCGATCGCCCGTACGGCGGCATCGAAAGCGCTCAACCCCGGCTACACGGGCGCGGGCTCGACTGCCGGCATTTTCTTCGGACCTCGCGGCGCAGGCGAGTTCAACGCCTCGTCGATCTTCGACGCATCGCTGCAGTGGAACATCCCGATCGCCGTGGTTACGCCATGGATCAAGTTCGACATCCGCAACGTATTCAACGATCGGACGCTGCTTTCGTACAGCACTGCCATCACGGCCGACGCGACCACGCCTCTCGATTCGTTGGGCTACCCGACCGGCTTCACGAAGAACGCCACGTTCGGCCGCCCGACGGCTTCGACCAACTACGTCGTACCGCGTCAGTACCTGGTTTACGCGGGTATCCGCTTCTAGTCTCGATTTTCAACGTTGGTACACGGGGCGGCTACGGCCGCCCCGTTTTTTTGGCACAATGCGTTTCCGGAGCGATCAATCCATGAAGACTCTTTCGATGTGCGCCATCCTCGCGATCGTCATCGCAACATCCGCCTTCGCGAACGTCTCACCGAAGTTCGTCGATTGGGCGGAGGGCCCCGTCAAATACCTCATGACCAAAGAAGAGGTGAAGACGTGGAAGACATTGCGATCGGACGACGAAGCGCAGGCCTTCATCGACCTTTTCTGGGCACGGCGCGATCCGACACCGACCACGCCGCGCAATGAGTTCCGCGAAGACTTCGAGGCGCGTGTTGATTTTGCCGACAAGAACTTCAGCAACGGTAAGTTCAACGGCGCGTTGACCGACCAGGGAAAGGTCTTCATTCTTTTTGGACCGCCCTACCGCGTCAGCGGCAAAGCGGGAAAGGATGCCGAATCGTCCTCCACCTTTGCCGGCGCGACGCCAGGAAACGTACCGGTCGACTCGCAGGGACGTCTGGTGCTCGGCCATCCAACCGCCGAGCCCAATCAACAGTTCTGGATGTATGCACACGAAAAAAAACCGGCCTTTGTGAAGCAGGCCGATTTCACGATCGTCTTCGCAGATGAAGGACGTGGCGACTGGCGGTTGGGAACGACGGAACGCGTGAATCCAGAAGTACTCTTCATGCAGGCCATCAACGCGTCCATCGTGTCGCCGAGATTGTCGAAGCCTCCCGTCTACGAGAAGCCAGCACCGGTCCGCAAGGCCACGTTCACGAACCCTGATTTGAAGACCGCCTGGGAGCAGTTTCGCTCCGGCGACAAGCAGACCGTCGGTAACGCCCAGCTGACGTGGGGAGAGTTCGTCACGTCGGAAGGGGAGCAATTCGTTTCCGCGCAGATCTACGTCCCCAAGGGCGGTGACATCCCCACCGGCCAGAGAATCACGTCGTTCGCGGTCATCGAAAATAAGAGCGGCGAGATCGTCGACGTCAAAGAAGACGACGCCACCATGATGGCTTTGGGGAAGGATGCGTACATCGACCGTTCGATCGACGTCAGTCCCGGAACCTACACCGCGACGTTCGGCGTCGCATCCGGCGGAAAAATCCTCGCCGCCTCCCGCATCCCGATGACGATCGAAGGACTCGACCCCGCGGCCGTCGGAGCCTCCCCTCTCCTCCTTGCCAGTGAGGTGTATCCGTTGAAAACAGAATGGCGGCCGGCGGATCCGTTCACCTTCGGCGGTCTCAAAGTGGTTCCGAAGGGCGACGCTCTCTTCGCACCAGGCGGCGATCTCTGGTATTTCGTCGAGCTTAGAAATCCCGGCGTCACCGATCAGGGCGTGCCGAACGTCCGCGTGCAGATCGACATTCTCGGAAAGACGGCGAAGGGGCCGACGGCGCTGAAGTTCCCGATGAAAGACACCAACCTCGCAAAGTTGAAAGGCGAGAAAGGCCGCTACGGTCTCGGTCTGTCCATCCCACTCGACGGCTTCGTCCCGGGCGATTACACGATGAAGGTTCACGTCGTCGACGGCGTCCTCGGCAAGAACTACGAATTCGAGAAGCCGTTCCGCGTGGGCATCTAAGAACGCCGCGCTGATCAACCATTGTGAATCGTCTCTTTCGCGGACTCGTCCCGCTCGTTACCGCTGCATTCCTCCTGACCGGCTGCAGGCATCGCGAATCGAGCGCCGGACAATTTGCGAACGCGCCGGTCATCCTGATCACGATCGATACGCTTCGCGCCGACCATCTTTCGGTCTACGGCGCGAAGCTCGTAGACACGCCGGCCATCGACCGGCTGGCCGCGGACGGCATCGCCTTCGAGAATGCGTACGCCCATGTTCCGCTGACCTTCCCCTCCCACGCCACGATCTTGACCGGCAGGCTGCCGTACGAGAACGGCGTGCGCAGCAACATCGGCTACACCCTCGATCCCAACGCGTATCCGACGCTGCCGCGCCTTCTTTCCGAACACGGGTATGCGACCGGCGCCGCGGTCTCCGCCTACGTGCTGCGGCGCGATACCGGGCTGGGATCACTCTTCGACTTCTACGATGACTCGATTGAAGTTTGGGAGTCCGCGACCCTCGGCGCCCTGCAACGCCACGGCGGCGAGACGGCCCGCGCGGCACTCGGCTGGCTCGACAAGGCGAACGGAAGGCCAACCTTTCTTTTCCTTCACCTCTTCGAACCGCATTCGCCGTACGAGCCTGTCGAACCGTTCCGCTCGAAGTACGCCGCCAACCCGTACGACGGCGAGATCGCCACTGCCGACGCAATCCTCGGGCGGTTCTTCGCCGATCTCGACAAGCGTGGTCTCTATGACAAATCGCTGATCATTCTCGCGGGCGATCATGGCGAGGGATTGGGCGATCACGGCGAGGCGGAGCACGGCGTGCTCCTCTATCGCGAAGTTCTTCACGTTCCTCTGATCGTCAAGCTTCCCGGACGATACCTGGCCGGAAAGCGCGTCTCCGCGCCGGCTCAACTGGTCGACATTCTCCCGACGATCACGAGCGCAGTCGGTTCCCGAGTTCCTGATGGTCTTCCCGGAATGTCGCTGATCGACCTGGCCGAAGGGCGCGCCAGAGTGGAGCGCAAGGTCTACAGCGAGACGCTCTACCCGCGGCTGCACCTCGGCTGGAGTCAGTTGCGATCGTTCACCGATTCGCGCAATCACTACATCGAGAGTCCGGCGCCCGAGTTGTTCGACGTCGTCACCGATCCGCGCGAGACCCACAACATTCGCGGTGAGCGCCGCCGCGACGCGAACGCACTCGCCGGCGAGCTCTCGAAAATCCCGCTCAACCTCCAGGCTCAAAAGCCCGCAAACAGCGAAGAGATGGCGCGCCTCTCCGCGCTTGGCTATCTATCCGGCGCGGCGGTGCACACGACTGGTCCGCTGCGGAATCCGCGCGATCACATCGGCGTGCTTGCTCGCGTCCAGCAGACGTTCGTTCTCAACCAGCAGAAGCGCTACAGCGAAAGCGTCGCGCTCTGCCGCGAGATCCTGCGCGAGGAGCCTGACCTCGTCGACGTGTACATGCAGATGGCCGGCGACCTGCGGCGTCTGGGCCGTCTCCCCGAGGCACTCGAGGCATACCGCGAAGCGATTCGGCGATCGCCGCAGTTGGTCGATTCCGTCGCAATCGAAATCGCAAACGTGGAGCTCGACCTCGGCGACTTGAAGGCGGCTGAGCTCAACGCGCAACAAGCGATGAAGACAGATCCGGCAACTGCGCATCTGGTTCTCGCGGCCGTTGCAGAAGCGCGATCCGATCTCCCTTCGGCGGAACGAGAGGCTCGCCTGGCAGCAGGTCCGGAAGATCAGCCAAACGTCCCCGCGCTGATCCTGCTCGCCCGCATTCTGGCTTCGCAGCAGAAGGTTGACGAGGCGCTCACTGTGGCAAATCGCGCGATCGCGCATGCCGGCGGAGAAGGCACCCATCCTGTTGCAACGGCCTTCTCCACGCGCGGCGACATTCTGGCCCGCATGGGACGGACTGCAGAGGCCGAAGCCGACTTCAGAAAAGAAATCGAACGCTTCCCCGATTCGACGGAAGCGTATGTTCGTCTGGCGTTGCTCTTCGCGTCCGAACATCGATTCGCCGAAATCGGACCGGCCCTTGAAGCGATGGTGAAAGCGTCGCCGAAACCGGCGACCTACTTCCTCGCCGCGCGCGAGATGAAAGACCTCGGCAACGACGCTGGCGCCCGCGCGTTCCGAATCCGCGGAGAGCAGCTCGCGGCCGATCTTCAAAAACGAAAGCAGTGAATCGTTTCAGCTCCGACTTCAGTGCGGAAGGCCGAAGACATACCAGACGAGGCACAGCGCCGCGAGCACGATCGATCCGCCACCGATCTCGCGCGGACGTCCGGCCAGCAACTTCATCAGCGGATAGAGCACGAGTCCCGCCGTCAGTCCGTTCGCGATGTTGTAGGTGAAGATCATCATCACGATCGTGGCGAAGGCGGGAACCAATTCCGTCAGGTCGTCGAAGTCGATGCGTCGGATTGACTCCAGCATCAGCGCGCCGACCGCGATCAGCGCCGGTCCGTATGCGAATTTGAGCGCCTGCAGCGGCTCGACCAGCGGGATGAAGAAGAGCGACAGCGCGAAGAGCAGCCCTGTCGTGATCGCCGCCACCCCCGTCTTCGCGCCGTCGCGGATCCCGACCGCTGATTCGATGTACGCGCCGCTGGTGGACGTGCCGAGGAGACCGCTGAGGCAGCAGGAGATGGCATCGACCGTCATCGGCTTCTCGATCTCGGGAAAGTCCCCCTTCGCGTCGAGCATCCCGCCCGCCGCACCGACGCCGACGAGAGTCCCGAGCGTGTCGAGAAAGCTCATGAGAAACAGCGTGAGCAGGATCGGCAGAAAGGACAGCCGCAGAACGCCACGGACGTCGAGCTGCATCGCGATCGGAGCAAGGCTGTAGTCGCCCGTAAAGGGCATGGACAGGAATGCTCTTGGCGCATGCCCGAAGCCGAGGAAGATGCCGGCGGCGGCGGTGACGACGATACCGATGAGAATCGCACCGCGCACCCGAAAACACATCAAGACCATCATCACGATGAATCCGCCGATGGCCAGGAGCACCTGCGGGTTGTGCAGATTGCCGATCTTCACCGGAACGCCGGTCCCGCTCTCCACGATGCCGGTCTCGGTCAATCCGATGAACGCGAGAAAGAGGCCGATGCCGGCAGCGAAGCTGAACTTCAGACTCTGCGAGATCGACTTTGCCAGCCATCCGCGCAGACCGATCAGCGTGATGACGAGAAACAGCACGCCACTGACGAAGACCGATCCGATTCTCTGCTGCCATGTGATCCCGAACGCCGCAAGGCCGTAGGCGATGAAGGCGTTCTCGCCCATGTACGGCGCCACGGCGATAGGCCGTTTCGCGTAGATGCCCATCAGGATGGAACCGGCCGCGGCGACGACGATCGTGGCCACGGTACTTGCTCCGACCGGCAGCCCCGCAGCTTTCAGAATGGCCGGATTGACGATGATGATGTAGGCCATGGCGACAAATGTCGCCGCCCCGCCGAGGATGTCGTTTCGCATGGCTCGGGAAACTTTATCCTGAGGCCGCTGAGCGCAGCGAAGATCGGCCTCAGGATCTCCGGTCAGACCGGCAGGAGTGATCTTCAATCAACGACTGCGCGGTATCACCGGAGATCCTGCGTCTTCGCGCAGGATGGAGCGAAAACTACTCCGCCAGAATCCACGCCAGCGCCGCGATTGCCGCGGTGTCCTGCGCCAGCTCTTTCGGATCGATTTTGTCCAGCGTGTCGGCGTTCGTGTGGTGATAGTCGAAATAGTGCAGCGGCTCGGGGACGAGGCCGAAGCTCGCGACACCGGCCTGCGTCAGCGGATCGATATCCGCCCCCACTTCCGCGGCAACCTCGAAATGGTTGGCTGAAACTGCAGCAAGCGGTTTCGTTCGCGTCTCGAGCGCCGTCAGCGCGTCACCTTTGATCGAGGTCGTGAAGCCCGTCGGCGCCGCGCCGCCGGCGTCAGTCTCGATCGCAGCGACGTGTTTGTCCTTGCCGTGATCCTTCGCGTACTGCTGACCGCCGCGCGAACCGTTTTCTTCATTCATGAAAAGCACAGCCCGGATCGTGCGGCGCGGTGTCAGTTTCATTTCTTTCAGGAGACGCATCGTCTCCATGACCATGGCCACGCCGGAGCCGTCGTCGATCGCGCCGGTGGCGAGATCCCACGAATCGAGGTGCGCGCCGATGAGGACGATCTCCTCCGGCTTCTCGTTCCCGCGGATTTCCGCGATCACATTCGCGGACATGACATCGGGTAGCGTCCGCGGCGTCAGGATCATGTGCATGCGCACGCGTTTGCCACGCGCGAGCAGACGATGCACGAGCATCGCGTCTTCCGCTGTCATCGCCGCGGCCGGGATCTTCGGTTGCTTCGGATCGTAGCGAAGCGCGCCGGTGTGTGGCGTACGCAGCGAGGCCGATCCGACCGAGCGGATCACCACCGCCTTCGCGCCGTACTCCGCAGCGCGGCTGGCGCCCGCGCCGCGGAACGCAACCGCGATGCGATACGCCTCGAACGCGCGATGCGCACGCACGAGTTCCATGTCCATCGGATTGTTGTAGAAGACGATCTTGCCGCGCAGTTTGGCCGCGCCGAGCGTTTTCAATTCATCGAACGAATCGACTTCGATGACGTCTGCGGTGATGCCCGCGGCCGGCGTGGCCACGCTACCGCCGATCGCCGTCAGCACGATGTTGTGATCGGCCGGCGAAACCAGCCGCGCCTCTTCCCGCCCGCGCACCCAATGCGGCACCATCACCGGCTGGTTCGTGACGGGGATGCCCCATTCGCGGAACTGCTGCGTCGTCCAGGCCACCGCTTTCGCGGCGCCTTTCGATCCGGTGAGCCGCGCGCCGATGTCGTCCGTGATGTGACCGAGCGTCTCGTACGCGCGCGATGTCTGGAGCTCGCGCGCGATGATCGCGTCCGCCGTCGATTGCGCAAACGCCGGAACGGCTAACAGCAGCGGCAGAAGTCGAATCAAGCTTTTCATCGGCGCGGAAGTGTAGCGCGACGGAAGCGCAACGGAGCGGCCAACCGTCGGCGAAGCCGGCGTAAGAACCGTAGCCCACGGTTTTAACCGTGGGTTAACAGATGTCGTCCGATTTGTGAGCCCGCCTTGGCGGGCGACAGAAAGCTTTCTTTCGCCCGCTAAAGCGGGCTCACAACATCGCGCCACACGAAAACCCACGCCTGAAGGCGTGGGCTACGGATCTTGCGCCGGCTCCGCCGACGATCGCTGCGGCGCGATCTACAACTCTTCCGTATCGATCTGCGCGCGCTGCAGCGCGCCGGAGTAGTCGACGTAGATCGACTTCCATTCGCTGAAAACGTCGATGCCCGCTACGCCTGCCTCGCGATGTCCGTTGCCGGTCTGCTTCGTGCCGCCGAACGGCAGATGCACCTCGGCGCCGATCGTCGGGGCGTTCACATAGAAGATCCCGGTGTACATGTCGCGCATCGCCACGAAAGCTTTGTTGATATCACGCGTGTAGATCGACGACGACAAGCCGTACTTCACGCCGTTGCCGATGGCGATGGCTTCTTCGAGCGAATCGCAGCGCATCACCGCGGTGACGGGGCCGAAGATCTCCTCCTGCGCGATACGCATGTCGGGAGTCACGTCCGCAAAAACAGTTGGCTGATGAAAGTGGCCTTTCGCGTACGCACCGTCGGTCAGCGTCGCGCCGCCGGCGGTGACCGTTGCGCCTTCGTCCTGACCGATCTTCACGTACTTTGAAATCGTCTTGATCTGCGATGCCGAAATGTTCGGCCCCATGTCCGTTTGCGGATCGAGGCCGTTGCCGACGCGCAGCGACTTCGCGCGCGCGGAAAGTTTCGAAACAAACTCGTCATAGATTTTGCGATGCGCGACGATGCGCGACGCCGCCGTGCACCGCTGGCCGGCCGTGCCGAATGCGCCCCACAATGCGCCGTCGACGGCGAGGTCGACGTCCGCATCGTCCATCACCAGGATCACGTTCTTGCCGCCCATCTCCAGGTGCACGTGCTTGAACTGCGGCGCGCAGGCGATGGAGATTTCGCGGCCTACGTCGGTGGAACCGGTGAACGAGATCACCGCCACCTTCGGGTGCGTCAGCATCGGCTCGCCGACCGCCTTCCCGCCGCCAGTCACCACATTGAATACACCTCGCGGCAGCCCTGCCTCCGCAAACGCTTCCGCAAGCATCACGACCGATAGCGGCGTCTGCGATGCCGGCTTGATCACGACCGTATTGCCGCAGATCAGCGCCGCCATCGACTTCCACGCCGGGATTGCGATCGGAAAGTTCCAGGGCGTGATCATGCCGGCCACGCCGAGGGGCATGCGCACGGCCATGTTGAACTTGTTGGGGAGCTCGGAGGGCGTCGTCACGCCGTGCAGGCGGCGGCCTTCGCCGGCCATCAGGAAGGCCATGTCGATCGCTTCCTGCACGTCGCCGCGCGTCTCCTGCAGCACCTTCCCCATCTCGCGCGTCATCTCCGTCGCGATCGCTTCCTTGTCTCGCTTGAGAATGTTGCCGACCGCGTAGAGATAGTCCGCGCGGATCGGCGCCGGCGTGAGGCGCCACGGATGGAACGCGCGGTCCGCGGCATCGACCGCGGCATTCAGATCGTCGGCGTTCGACTCCTGAAACGTACCGATCAGGTCATCGTCATTGGCGGGGCTGCGGTTCTCGAACGTCTTGCCGGTCGCCGAGGCGATCCACTGGCCGTCGATGTAATTCTTATAGTCGCGCGTTTCGCGCAGAGCGGGCGTGCTCATGATTCCTCCGTGTGGATTTGCAGGTTGGGCGGGTTACTTCTTCGGCGGCTCCGCGGAAACATTCGGTTTCGTCGATCCCATATCGACCGAGCCGCGGAACCGCGCGCCCTCGGCGACGACGATCTTCGGCGCCTTGATGTTGCCTTCGACCGTGGAGCTGGCCACGAGCTCCACTTTCTCATCCGCGGAAATGTCGCCGGTGAGCTTCCCTTCCACGGTCACATTCTTCGCATGGACGGTAGCCTCGATGCGCGCCTTCGTTCCGACGCGAAGCTCGCCGGTGAGATTGATCTTTCCCCGCACCGTGCCTTCGATCAGGATCGGTTCCGAGCCGGTGACCGTCCCCTCGATCGTCACGTTCGGACCGAAAAAGGTGCCGCTGTGCGCGGTCTGCGGCTCCGCGTTGCGCGGCTGCGGAGGTGTGTCTTTCGTCGAAAAAAGCGCCATGGGCCGCGAAGCATAGCAGAGCCGGCACGGCCGGCAGTGCAGGTCACGAATCGGTTGCGGCTTGCTCAGCGCCGGAGTAGGCGGGAACGGTGCATTACACTTCGCGCGCTCGTTCAACGCCTGAGGAATCAGGTCGTAAGGAGCGCGGAGGGAGTCTTCAGCGTGAGACGTTTTGCAGTGATTCTGACGATCAGTGCCCTGGCATTTTGCAAGGGCAGAGGCAGCAAGGACGAGCAGTACCGCACCGAAAAAGTGGACCGCGGCAACATCACCATGACCGTCACCGCGACCGGCACCTTGTCGGCCGTCACGACCGTGCAGATCGGCAGTCAGGTGTCGGGCGTCATCGCGCGGCTCTACGCCGACTTCAACAGCCGCGTCACGAAGGGACAGCTCCTCGCCGAGCTCGACCCGACGCCGTTTCAGCAGCAGGTCGAACAGCGCCAGGCCGACGTCACCAAGTCGAAGGTTGAGGCTGCGAACACGCGGATCAACTACGACCGCCAGGTGCGCCTCGTGAAAGCGGGACTCTCGCCGCAATCCGATCTCGACTCCGCGCGCGCTGCGTACGAAGGCGCGAACGCGCAGGTGCAGCAATCGACGGCGGCGCTCAATCAGTCGCTGACGAATCTGAAGTACACGAAGATCGTCTCGCCAATCGACGGCATCGTCGTCGATCGTCAGTACGACGTCGGCCAGACCGTGCCCGCATCGTTCTCCGCGCCCACGCTCTTCTCCATCGCCCAGGACATGACCAAGATGCAGGTGCAGGCCGACGTCGATCAGTCGGACATCGGCCGCATCGCCGTCGGACAGCCGGCGCGATTCACCGTCGACTCCTATCCCGATCAGGAGTTCCGCGGACGCATCTCGCAGATCCGGCTGAACGCAACCGTCAGCCAGAATGTCGTCACGTATCCGGTCATCATCGAAGTCGCGAATCCCGACGAGAAGTTGCGTCCGAAGATGACGGCGAACGTCACCATTGACGTGGCCGTAGTGCGCGACGTCTTGCGTATTCCGAACAGCGCGCTGCGCTTCAAGCCGGATACGGCGACGGGCGGCGCTGCAACGACGACTTCCGGCGGAGGCAACGCCAGCTCGACTGCTGCGACCGATACGACATCAACGCAGACGGCGTCGACGTCGACCACGGATCGCACCGCGCGTTGGCGCGCACGACAGCAGCAGAACGGCGGAACATCGACTGCCGGCGGCGGCATGAGTCCCGAGGAGCGCGCGGCGCGCTTCGGCAACCGCGGCGGAGGAGTGGCCGGCGCTGCAGGTGCACTCGGCGCTCCGCCCGCTGCTCGCAAACGCCCGCAGACCGTCTACGTCCTGGGAGCCGACAACAAACTCACCGCGGTCGAGATCCGCACCGGCATCACCGACGGCCATTACACGCAGGTCGTCTCCGGTGATCTCAAACCGGGCGATAACGTCATCATCGGCCTGGCTACGACCAAGGTTGATACGAATGGGCCTCCGGGCAGCAGTAATCCAGTTGGTGGACGTCCGGGCGGCGGTGGCGGCGGAAGAGGTGGCCGGTAGTGCCGGATAAGGTCATCGAGATCCACGGCCTCACCAAGGTGTACTCGATGGGCGAGGTCGAAGTCCGCGCGCTCGCGGGCGTCGACCTCCTCGTCGACCAGGGCGAGTTCCTGGCCGTCATGGGACCGTCCGGCTCCGGCAAATCGACGCTGATGAACATCCTCGGATGTCTCGATCGTCCGACCGACGGCTCGTACAAACTCGACGGCATCGATGTCTCCACGCTCGATCGCGACGAGCGCGCCGTCATTCGCAACGCGAAGATCGGCTTCGTCTTTCAGAGTTTCAATCTCCTCGCGCGCACCTCGGCCGTCGAAAACGTCGAGCTGCCGCTCATCTACGGTGACCTCGGCTGGTCGCGCGAAGAGCGCCACAAGGCGGCCATGGATGCGCTGCATCGCGTCGGCCTCAAAGGGCGCGAGCACAATCATCCGTCGCAGCTTTCCGGCGGTCAGCAGCAGCGCGTGGCCATCGCCCGCGCGCTCGTCACCGATCCGGCCATGCTCCTCGCCGACGAGCCGACAGGGAATCTCGACTCGCGCACGTCCGAAGAGATCATGGGGATTTTTCAATCGCTGAACGACAGCGGCAAAACCGTCGTTCTGATCACGCACGAACCCGACATCGCGCAGCATGCCAAGCGCGTCGTCACCGTTCGCGACGGCGTAATCCAGCACGATGAGAAAGTGGAGCAGCATCGCGTCGACGTCCGCGGTATCGCCGCGCCGGCAGCTCCGATCCCGGTGGAGGCAACCCGATGAAGAGTTCCGTGATGCGCTTCAGCAACATCATCCTGGTCGGTTTGCGGGCCATCGCGCGCAACAAGATGCGCTCGTTCCTGACCGCGCTCGGAATCATCATCGGTGTCGGCTGCGTCATCGCCGTCGTGGCCATCGGCAATGGCGCGACGAAGTCGATCGAGAACTCCACCAACGCCATGGGCACGAACTACATCATGGTCTTCCCCGGCGCCGCGACTTCGGGCGGCGCGCGCCTGTTTACGGGCAACTCGAGCCTGACGATCGAGGATGCCGACGCCATCAAGGCTGAGTGTCCCGCGGTCGCGTATGTGTCGCCCACCGTGCGCTCGGCCGCGCAGATCGTGGCCGGAGAGCTGAACTGGGGAACCTCGATTCAGGGCGTGGACGTCGACTACCCGCTCATCCGCTCCTGGAACGTCGCGGACGGACAGTTCTTCACCGACCAGGATGTGAAGAGCGCCTCGAAAGTTTGCGTCCTCGGCAAGACCGTGGCCGACAATCTTTTCCCTGACGGCCAGGCCGTCAACCAGATCGTGCGCATCAAGAACGTCCCCTTCAAAGTCACCGGCGTCCTCGAGAAAAAGGGCGGCAACATGATGGGGCAGGACCAGGACGACGTCGTCGTCGCGCCGTACACGACGGTGATGAAGCGCCTCTCCGGCAAGACCAAGATCGACATGCTCCAGGTCTCCGCCGCCTCGGCCGCACAGGTTCAGGAAGCGCAAAACGAGATGGACGCCGTGCTCCGGCAACGCCACCGCATCCCGCCGAAGGGCGACGCCGACTTTCAGATGCGCTCGCAGGAAGAGATCGCGCAGATGGCGGGCCAGCAGTCGGCGATCCTGCGCGTGCTCCTCATCTGCATCGCCGCCATTTCCTTGTTCGTCGGCGGCATCGGCATCATGAACATCATGCTGGTCTCGGTCACGGAGCGCACGCGCGAAATCGGCATCCGCATGGCCATCGGCGCGAAGGGACGCCACGTCCTGCTGCAGTTCCTCTTCGAAGCGGTGACGCTGGCAGTCGTCGGCGGCGGAGTCGGCGTTGCGCTGGGCATCGGCGCGTCACTCATCATCAAGCGCTTCCTGCAATGGCCGATCGTCGTGACGCCGACCTCGGTCGCGCTGTCGTTCGGAGTGGCCGCGTTCGTCGGGATTTTCTTCGGCTTCTACCCGGCGCGCAAAGCCGCGAGGCTCGATCCGATCGACGCGTTGCGCTACGAGTAAGCCGGCCTAGTTCGGCTCGAGCGCCGGCGCGTCACTCGCGTCCATTGCGACGTCCGCAACCGGCTGGTTCGATGGCTGCACCGGTATCCGCGTCAACGCGACCTCGCGAACCATGGCCACGAGTTGCGGCACATCGAACGGCTTGCGCACGATTCCGTGCACGAGGTTCGGCGCGATATGGCGGATGGTGGCGTCGTCGAATGCCGTCATCACGAAGACGACCGTGCGCGAATTCGGATTGGTTTCGTGAAAGGCTTGAAGAAACTCCACTCCCGTCACTAACGGCATCATCAAATCGAGAAGGATGACCGCGTACTCCGTGGACCGGGTGAGCGTCAGCGCCTCGGCACCGTTGACCGCGGCATGAACTTCGAAGGGCTCCCGCCGCAACGCGGCGATGAGCAGCGCGCGGATTGCGTCGTCGTCTTCCACGACCAGAACTTTCGGCGACAAGGACATTTTGCTGTGTGCATGCGGATTTGACGCCAGCTGCCGAGCACGCCGCCGTCTTCGGTAAATATGTGTGCCCAATTTTTGCAGGAGATGCAAACTGCCGAGACGAATCCATGAAGCAAATCTGCGAAGAGATCCGCGTCTTTGAAGGAACCGCCGAACGCACCGGCGAAATGCTGGAGATCCGCGGCCTGAAGGCGCACAAGAACGGTTGCACCAGCATGCGCGACCTCGTCCGCAAATACAAAATCCTCGGCGACGGCCACTTCTATCTCCCCGTCGGCAACTGGCCCGACGGCGCCCCTGCCATCTCCCTCGACAACGTCAAATGGATCGGCCTCGACAAAGCCTTCCACGCCCGCCAGCGCTTCGCGCCGCGCGTGGATAACAAGTCGTAAGTCAGTTCGCGAATCCTAGGGCGCCGGCCGTTGCGCAGCTTGGCCGAAGATCATGCCCGTCTCGATCTCCACCGGCTTTCCGTTCCTCAGATAGGGCTTGAATCGCCACTTTATCAGCGCCTCGGTCAACGCCGCGCTCTGCTCGGCGAAGGCGCTGATCACGTGGACATACTTCACCTGTCCCTGCCTGTCGATGATGATTCGGACGGGAATCGGGTTGAACCGGGCCGCGAACGCAGGCGTGACGCGCTGACGGATGTTGTCCGAAACGGCGTAGCCGGCCACGCAGAGCGGCGCGCGGCTCGCGCCATGGAATTCGAGGTGCGAAAGACCGGCAACCATGTCATCGAGCACCGCGGGATCAGGCCCGCTGAAAATGAACTGCAGAATGTGGCAGCGGATCTCCGTGGCCACAATACGCCAGTGCAATCCAATGCTCGGTGATCCGTAGTCGAGGCGCGCAAACGAGCGCCCGCCGATTTTTACTTCGGCCGGCGCGCGCTCCACCTCCTGAGATGGCTGAAGGTGATTGCGAACGTAATTCACCGTATCGAGAGCATTGCTGATGGGTGCGACGTTGAAGAACGCATCCTGGGCCTCGATAAGGATCGACCCCTTTACCGACTCGGCAATGTTGTCCGCCGGAACGAGCAGCGCCAGGACGTAGCTGCCACTGTCCGACGGCGGAGGGCCTTTCACTTTCTCCGTCCAACCGGGCGGCAGCCGATACGAGATTCCGAAGTAACGGCTCTCGAACGTATCCCCGCCGACCGCGACTCCTTCCGGCACGGGAGTCGTGGCGTCGCTGGCGCTCGGTGTGGCTCCTTTCACCAGGATGACTCCCCGAGGGATCGATGCGGCATGCGGGCGGGCAACGGAAGGCGGCGGAGATTGAGCGAACGCAGGGAACACTGCCAAAAAGAAGGAAACGAGCAGAAGACGGCAGTCGCAGGCCATGGACCTCCTTCGGCGTGCGGAGTCCGCCAGCCAGACGTGCTGGCGGACTCCCAACAAAGAACGGTGAGCGATTAGAGACTTCGGAGGAAGTTCAGGATGTCTTGCTTTGTGGTCGTGGAGAGCGCATTGAAGTTGGCGACGGTAGTGTTTGCCTCCGAGCCGCTCGACGAATGCGCGGCAATGGCCGCCATCAAGTCGCTCGTGCGGCCATCGTGAAGGAAGAAGATCCGCTGGCCGAGGCCCCAGAGCGGGGCGGTACGGAACTGATCGCCGCCGGCATTTCCCTGCGAGACGTTGTCCGCCAGGCCGGTGCCCATGTGATGAATCTCGAGGTCGCTGAGGAGATCGACCGAGGCGTGGTCGAGACTCGACGTAATGCGCGATGCGGCCGTGGTCAGTGTCTGCGTATGGCAGACCACGCAACCGATGGTCTGGAACGCGCCTGCGCCGTGCTTAATCGAGAGGTTTCCGCCCGGATTGTTTCCCGACGCGACAGGCGGCGCTAACAGGCGCATGAACATCGCAAACTGCACCGCGTCGCTCGGTGTGCCGACCGCCGTCGTGTTGAAGTTCGTGTGATCCTCCGGCGTCCCGTTGATCTTGCAGGGCGATGGAAGACCCGTCGCCAGTTCTTCATCCGGCGATGGCCGCTCCTGTGTGAAAAGCTCGTTGCTCACTCCCATCTCGACGTTGTAGGCCTCGCCGGAAAAGATCTCCAGCGACTTGTTCTGGGCCTTCCAGCCGAAACGGCTGATCGTGCCGTCGTTGCCGTTGCGGTTGAACGTTCCGGAGATCCCGAACGAGTTTCCCGCCTGGGCCGCCCGGTTGTTGAGGAGCGTCGTTTCGTCGATGTTCTCGATCAGGCCAGCGCCGAAAACAGGCGTCGGAATCCGAAAAATGATGTTGTTCTGCGCCACGGCCGTAGCGAAGTCGGGCTGGCTGATGGCGGAAGCGGTACAGCCTCCCGCGTCCGTGCGCCCGGCGATAGTGTAGAGAGCGTGCACGCCGCCATCCGGCTTCGTCGTGTCAGGAACACCGCCGGTGAGGAAGAACAGAAAGCGTGCTTCCACTACGGGTCCGAAGGGGTCGACAAACGATGGGACGGTGTTTGTGGCGCCGTCTGCGGTGGCGTCGTCGGCCTGCGGGTTGTTGCCCGTGGTACCGCCGACCGCCGGAAAAGCGTGGCAAGCTGCGCAACTGCGGGAGTTGTAGCGAGGCCCGAGCCCGAAGCCATTCTCTCCGGAGATCGTCCCCGAAACCGAATCGACTTCCGTGAAGCGATCCTGTCCGTCGTTGAAGAAGTCGAGGATCGTGGAGGGACTGTTGTTCAGGACGGAGGAGAGCGCCGGACCTGCGCCCGCGCCGTCGTCGCGAACACCCGGGTCGACCTGAGCAAGCACTGAAAACGAAAACAGAAAGACGAGAGCAACGGTTAGCGGCACTACGCGTTTCGTCATGAAGATCTCCTTGTTGAGCGCGTGGAAATGTCTGACGGGACACGAGAGTCGATGGCCGCGAGGTGAGCGGAGGCCCGCGCGTATCGGGACCGCTTGCGTAATTCCTACGGATAGGAGGACACATGCTCTTGCCGGGGCGAATAAGGCCGCCTGCAAGAAACGTCGCCGGTCTACGGATGAGGCCGGGGGAACGATCAATCAAAACCAGACGTAGAGGCGTCGGGTATCCTCGCGCGATGAGTACTGCAATCGATCGCTTCCGCCAGCTTCACGAATCGGGATGTTTCGTTCTGCCGAATCCGTGGGACATCGGCAGCGCGCGGCTTCTCGTCCATCTCGGATTTCCCGCGCTGGCAACGACCAGCTCGGGATTCGCGTGGTCGACAGGGCGGCGCGACAATCACGTCCCTCTCGACGAAGCGCTCGCACATTTCCGCGCCATCGCCGCGGCGGTCGGCGTGCCGGTCAATGCCGATTTCGAGGGCGGCTTCGCGATCGAACCGGACGGAGTCGCGACGAACGTCACGGCGGCAGTGGCGACCGGGGTTGCCGGGCTTTCGATCGAAGACTCGACCGGCGACAAGGACAATCCGCTCTTCGATTTCGACCTCGCCGTGCGCCGTATCGAAGCGGCGCGCGCGGCGATCGATCGAAGCAGCACCGGCGTTCTCCTCACCGCGCGTTCCGAGGGATTCATTGCCGGCCGGCCCGACCTCGGCGAAACGATTCGCCGCCTCAACGCGTTCGCCAACGCCGGCGCCGACTGCCTCTACGCGCCCGGCCTGCGGACGATGACCGACGTCAAAGCCGTCGTCGACGCGGTCGCGCCGAAGCCATTCAATCTCCTCGCAACGACATTCACAGACGGCACATCCGTCACGGAGATCGCCGCCGCCGGAGTGCGCCGCATCAGCGTCGGCGGTGCGCTTGCGCGCACCGCATGGAGCGGTTTCCTCGCCGCCGCGAAAGAAATCGCAGACCACGGCACCTTCACCGCCCTCGGCCGCGCCGTCACGGGCGCGGAGATGAACGGCTACTTCCAGTAGTGAAACGTTTTCACTCCTCCCGTCACTACGGATAAAACGAGCATTCGCCGCTAAGCGGGAATGCTCATCAGCCGGAGGTTTCGATGACGTCTCGCACTCGTCTCACCGTTCTCACGCTCGCATTCTGCGTCTGCACTTCGATCGCTACGATCGTTCTCGCCTTCGACGTCCACGGCGCCATCGCCCAGAAGTGGCAAAGCGTCGGCGGCTTTCTCGGCGCTCCGCTGACGAATGAAACGCCAACGCCGGACGGCGTCGGCCGCTTCAATCATTTCGCTGGCGGCTCGATTTACTGGACGCCGGCTTTGGGCCCGCACGAGGTGCACGGCCAGATCCGCAACAAGTGGGAAAGCCTCGGCTGGGAACGCAGCTTTCTCGGTTATCCAATCAGCGACGAGATGGGCGATGACCGCGGCCGCTTCAGCAACTTCCAAGGCGGGACGATCTATTGGGCCGGAGAGATCGGCGCACACACGATGTACGGTCCGGTCCGCGCGAAATGGCACGCGCTGAGCGGCACGCGTTTCCTCGGATATCCCATTCAGGACGAATCGCTGACGCCGGACCAACATGGACATTACGTTCACTTCGAGCGCGGCTCGATCTACTGGACGCCCGAGACCGGCGCGCACGAGGTGCACGGCCAGATTCGCAACAAATGGGAGAGTCTGCGCTGGGAGCGCGGCCCGCTCGGCTACCCGATCAGTGATGAGTTTCAGGACGGCGCATACCGCCGCAGCAACTTCCAGCACGGCTTCATCCGCTGGTCCGCCGAAACCGGCGCCGAGGCCTCACACAGTGTGAAGATCGATTAGACGGCTGCCATCGTCGTTGCGAGCACGGCTACCCAGAGTAGAGAGTCCCGACCAACGCCCTGCGGATTCTCGCAAGTTTTTCGGGATTCTCACTGTTCCGACTATCCTTACAACCGCACTGATGACGCAGATTCGATTCAAGTTCGATCCTGAAAAGCTGGTCCAGGCGCTCGCGTTTTTCGTATCGCGCGGCGTCGACGATCTCGACACACTCAAAGCCGTCAAGCTCCTCTACTTTGCCGATCGCCAACACCTGCTGCGGTACGGTCGCCCGATCCTCGGCGACGACTACTACTGCATGAAAAACGGACCGATCCCGACGAACGCACTGAGCCAGATCCAGGACGCGCTTTCGCCGAATCCGACAGGCGATCACGACGCCTTGTTCGATGAGTACCTCGGAGTCGATCGTGCGCACCAATATCCGCGTTTTGTCGCGAAGAAGGAGCCGGACGTCGATGTCTTCTCAGCGTCCGATCTTGAAGTGCTCGGCGACGTTTTTACGTCATACGGCAGCACATCCGCCTGGAAGCTCCGCGACCTCACTCACCTCGACGAATGCGTCAAGCGCGCAGATGAAGAGCGCCTCGCGCGCGGCGTCGGCAGCGTCCGCATCCCATTCGAATTGTTCTTCCTCGGCACCGACAGCAAACTGCTGCCACTGGTCGAGGCTGACCAGGAAAACAGGGACTTCGCCGAGTCGCTGAGCTGGTGAACCGTTGAAGAAGCGCCATGACCAGCATCCCCACATTTCTTCAGCGGGGATGCGTCTTTAGAGCCGAGCACGACGCGTCGTACGAATTCTGGAAGTCGGCTGACGCTCGCTGGAAACTGTGCTTGGCGTTCAACTCCACTCCGCCCGATGCGGCCAGTGACGTTCACTATTTCATCGCTACATCCAAGCTGACGTATTTCCGCGAGAATCCTCATCTGCTCTCGGAGGTGCTGATTTTTCCGCCGAATACTTACGTCTTCTTCCCCGAAGAAACGGCCGTCGATTTCCGCGATCTCCACGTCGTGCCCTTCACGAAACTTCAATCGAACGGACTTCGCGTCCTCGGTCATTTGACGTCCGCGGACACTCAACGGTGCGAAGCGACGATCCGAGCCGCACGTCTATTGTCGAACCGCGACCGGCGCCGGCTCAACCTGCTCGACTAGGTCACTTCGATGGCCCGGCTGCCATCGTCGTTGACGCGAATCGTGATTTCGACGTGGCCGTCTTCGAATTCAGCGAAGTCGCGTTTCGGCCATTCGATGAGTTTTACGCCGGGACCCTGGAGGAGTTCGGGGATGCCGATCTCCATCCACTCCCGGCGATTTTCGGAGAGGCGATAGCCATCGATGTGAATGATCGGCGCGCGCCCGGCGATCGGATACTCATGCACGATCGCGAACGACGGCGACGCAACCTCGGACGGATTCGCGCCAAGCTCCGCGGCGATGGCGCGGACAAGAAACGTCTTGCCCGCGCCGAGGTCGCCGATGAGATGGACGACGGCGTCGGGAGCGAGCGTGCGCGCGATTTCGCGTCCCGCGGCGGCGGTCTCGGATTCATCGCGGCAGAGATAGGTCTGCGGCATCCGGGCATTGTAGGTTGGCGATACACTTCGCTTCCAACAGGCGGATGCGGCGGTAGGAATGTCCGAAACGGTGGCGGCGGCACTCTCCATGTTTCAGCGGTATCTCGATGAGGAGATCCCGCCGAGCGCCGCGTCGTACGCGCTGGCGACGTTGATGGCGCAGCCGCCGGACATTTTGATGCAGCAGGTGGCGACGTGGACCGCGGAGCAGAATCGGACGCGTTCGATCGCCGCATGCGACCTTCTTTTGCACGCGCTGAAAAAGATCTACATCACGGGCGAGTTGCAGCTGCTGGATCGCGACGCGGTGGCGAACTTTCTCGACCGCGTGACCGCCGTAGCGTTGCGGCTTTGTCCCGCCGCAGACGTCGACTCCTTGCGAGCCGACATCACGCTGATGCGCCAGTCGCGCGCGACCTCAGCGACATTGCAGCAGACCGTCGCGCCGGCGCGAATGCCTCCGCTCACCGTCATCCCTGCCAGCGAAAGTGAAGCGCTGGCCGCGAAACAGTATTCGCTGGTTTTCGATCGTCTGACGCGTGAGCAGGCGTCGGCCGGCAACAAGGGGGCGGAGGCGGATCCCCAAGCGATCGCGCAACTCCTGGCGATGGCCGCGACGCGATCGCAGACAGCGGAGCAGTTGAATCAATATCTCGATCAGCTCCGGCCGCTCGCCGGCGGCGGCGACAAGAACATCTTCGTCATTCTCGGCGGCGCGCTGCCGTCGTGGGACGTCGCCAACTTCGCGCCCGGCTCCGCGCGTCCGCCGTCGCAAGTCGACGCGATGGAAAAGATCATCGACCTCGCGGAGAGTCCCGAGATCGCCACGAAGCGGTTTCGCGAGTTAGTGACGGCGGCGGTCGAGAAATTCAATCAGGGCGCGCTTGGAGCGGCGTTGTGGATGCTGGATGTGGCCGAGGATTCGATCCCCGAGAAGAAGCTCGACCTCGCCGCCGTCGATCAGATTCGCGCCGAAACGGTCGAGATGATGAGCGCGGTGCAGCTGCGCAAGTTTGCGGAGAACCGATCGAAACATGCAGCGGTGAAGATCGTGCTGGAGTTCTTTCCGACACTTCAGATCGCCACGCTTTTCCGCCAGCTTCGTCCCGAACAACGTGCGGAGCAGCGGCGCAGTCTTCTCGGCTTCATCGAAGCGTATGGCGTGACCGGACGTGAGGTGGCGCTCGATGAGCTCGAGCGTGAACTGCAGCGCGATGACGTCATCACGTACTACCTCCGCAATCTCATCTATCTGCTGCATCGCATCACGCGGGAATCGCCGGAGACGATCGACCGCGAGTTCGAAGCGCTATCGAAAGCATCGGCGCCGGGCAACAACATCTACGTCATCAAGGAAGCGGCAACGGCGCTCGGCCTGATCAAAACCGACGCAGCGGTGAAGCTGCTGACGACCCGGCTGGCCGAATTCGAGGCCATGCTGCTCCGCAACGATACGTCGGTCTATCCGACCGTCGAGATGCATAAGCTGCTCGACCGCATCATCAGCGCGCTGGCCCGCATTGGCACTTCGGCGGCGCTTCTGACGATCGCCCGGCACGGGATGAAGGCGAATCCGCTCCTCGGCGACACCCGTGCGCGGCTGGCGTCGCTCGCACAGCACGATCTATCGTTCGACGAAGGCACCGTCAGCGTGTTGCTCAAGGCGCTTCGCGAGGAGATTCCCGGAAAGCTTCTCGGCCGGCTGCTGCCGAAGAAACAGGATTCGACGGTGCGGCTCATCGAGGCGCTCTCCGGGACGCCCACGGATGAAACCGAGGCTCTGCTTGGCGACATCGCGCACCGCTTTCCCGATCACGACGCCGGCCGCGCGGCGGCGCAGGTGCTGGCGAAATGGTCGCCGGCACAGACGCAGGCGCGCGCAGACGCCGCAGCCTCGCTTACCGGCGCGCTGGAGTTTTTCGGCCTGCCGTCCGTCGTTCAATCGCTCAGCGAGATGCGCGCGACCGGAATGCTCACGCTAATGAACAAGCAGAAGCAGGCCGCGGCGAAGCTCGTCTTCGTCGACGGAAAGTTTCTCAACGCGCAGATGGGACAGATCCGCGGCGACGAGGCGCTCTATCAGGCGCTGGAGCGTCCGCTGACCGGAACGTTCGCGTTCGTCCCGTATCCGCCGGAGAAGCTGACCAGCGACATCGTGCCGCGCGAGATCATGGGACTGCTCCTCGAAGGGATGCGGCGCAATGACGAGCTGCAGCGCTTTATCGCGCTCGTTCCCGACAACGCCACGCTGACGAAGACCAACGTGAAACCGACGCCACACGATGACGAAGCCGATCCGGCGCTCGTGCGCGAAGTGTGGATCAAGGCATCGTCCGGCGCGAACATCACGGATTGCGAGCGTCAACTGGCGACCGATTCCTATCGCGTGCGGCGCCTCGTCGCACACTGGCTGGAGCAGGGCGCGCTGGTGTCATCCTGAGGCTGCCGGAGGCGCGGAGCCGAAGGCGACGACGCCGAAGGACGCCGAAAGATCTCAAGCTTCCCGTGTTGAATCCCAACGGGTTTCAGCCGGAGTTGCGCATCTCGACATCCTTCGCTGTCCCTTCGGCTACGCTCAGGAAAGGCTCTGCGGCGTTCCGCGCTTCGCGCTCCAACGCCTCCCGCGGCTCAGGATGACAGCCGCAGCCGCTTGATCGCGAACGGAATCCGTTCCGCTAGATCGAGCGCGGCGAGGCCTATGTCGCCCATCTCGTCTTTCAGCATGTCGCCGGCGAACCCGTGGAGATAGGCGGCAGCGATGGCGGCGGCGAATGGATCGATGCCGCGCGCGAGCAGCGCTGCGATCATGCCGCCGAGGACGTCGCCCATGCCGCCGGTGGCCATGCCGGGGTTGCCGGTGGGATTGACGTTGACGTGTCCGTCGGGCTCGGCGACCAGCGTCTGGAAACCTTTGAGCACGACGATGCAGCCGGTGGCGCGGGCCGCTTCGCGCGCGGCGTCGATGCGATGGGCGTTGATGTCCTTCGCGGTCGATCCGACGATGCGGGCCAGCTCGCCGGGATGCGGCGTGATCACGCGCGGACGGCGCTCGGGATTCAAGTCATCCGCGCGAACGGCGAAGGCGTTGAGTGCCGAGGCGTCGATGACCAGCGGAAGCTCAACCTCCCCGACGAGTTGGCGCACGCGCGCGTAGCTGGCTTCATCGTCGGCGAGTCCGGGACCGATCAGGGCGGCGTCTTTGCTGCTTATAAAAGCGCTGATGTCGTCGCCGGAAAACGTCATCGACTCGATCGAGCCGGCGTTGACGAGCTTCGCGGTCTCGTGATCCGTCGCAACGCTTACCAATCCCGCGCCACTGCGAATCGCGCCGCGCGCCGCGAGCACCGCTGCGCCGCTGCGTCCGGGCGAGCCGGCGATGATGGCGACGTGCCCGTACGTTCCCTTGTGCGTCGCGGCGAGACGCGCCTCGATGTACGGGCGCACATCGGCCGGCGTCGTCAATGCCAGTGTGACGTTTTCATCTTCGATGGCGGCGTGCGGGATGGAGATGTCGGCGACGATCACCTCGCCGCAGTTGATTGCCGCCGGTTCGAAGACATGGCAGATCTTCGGCGCTGCGAACGTGACCGTGAGCGCCGCGCGAACGCACGGCTCGAACGGCTCGGCCGTCGATGCATTCGCACCGCTTGGCAAATCGACGGCGACGATCGGCAACCTGAAATCATTGATCGTCCGGATTGTCTCCGCATACAGACCCTCGGGTCCGCGATCGAGTCCGGTGCCGAAGATGGCGTCGACGATCAGGTCCGCGTCAGCGGCATGGACGAGCGCTTCGTTGAGCGAATCGTCATCGACGATCTCGTACAGCGGCAGCGCCAGCCGCTCGCAGATCTCGAGGTTCGCCGCAGCATCGCCGCGGATCTTCGTCCGATCACCGACGATGAAGATGCTGGCCACGACGCCGCGCTGCTCCAGATGCCGCGCAATCGCGAATCCATCGCCGCCATTCGCGCCGAGGCCGCAAAAGATCGCCGCGCGATCACAGTCCGCATAGTGCTCCCCGATCGCATCCGCCACCGCAAGCGCCGCGTTCTCCATCAACACGATCGACGGAATGCTGAAGCGCTCGGTGGCGCGCCGGTCGATCGATTTCATCTGCGCTGCGGTGAGGAGGTACATGAAGCGCCGCACTTTATCGCGACGCGAGCTTCGAATGCGCTCGTGGTGTGGCGACACTTCCGGCCGTATGGCATCTGGTGCTAATCTGTTGCTTCAGCAACTACGGAGGTGTGGCATGGCAGACGCCGGTGAGCGTGTATTCGGTCACCTAATCTTTCATCCTCGGATTGGCTTCTCCTGGGTTCTTTTCAGCGGAGTTGCTGTTGTTGCGGCTCTTATCGCGATCGATACGGACCATCCTCCGGTCGCTCCTCCCGCAGCCATTCCGGCCAGGGTGCAGCAGGCATCGCCGGCCACAGCCACGGCGCCGCCGCAGTCGACTCGAAGGTCCCGCCGGAAAACGCATAAGCAGCAACCGCCCGCAGTCGTTCAGCCGTCGACTCCGCTTCCGCAACCGAAGCCCGTCGTTGAATGGAAGCCGCGATCGATTGGCGATATCTCCTGGATCGCGATCTATGCGGGCTACATTGCATGGTCACTGTACTGGGGCGTTCCCGCGTGCATCTGGCTGATGATTCAACTGCTGAAACAGGCCATGACATCGTGGTCGAGCGCCCTCGCGGGATGGGCCTCATTCCTCATTGGAGTCTGGCCGGCACTGATTTTCATCTTCGTCATGGTCATCGGCGGCTTCTTCTACTCTGTACTCGGCGGCGGGGCCGCACATTTCTTTCGGTTTTGGTGGAAGCTTTGTCATCCTCCACAGCCTCAGCCCCAACCATATGCGCAGCCGCAACCGGAGCGAGCGTCCCAACCGCAATATTCAGGCGCGCCGTCAGTGGCTGCGCCGCAGATGCAGGTTTCTAATCAGCCGATGCTGTTTCCGAACGAGGCGCCGCTGCCTGACGTTGAGCAGCGCTTGCGCAAGTTGAACGACCTCGTAGATAGCCGCCTGATCACGCCGGTGGAGTATGCCGAACGCCGCGCAAGAATTCTCGACGAGATGTTGGGCGGGCAGAGTGCCGCACCGGCACCGACAAATCCGCGAGAACCGACACGATCAAGTCCACCTACGGAACACTGATTCTTCTTCGCGCGTCACCGAGGGTTCGTGTGTCGACGCCGGTCAGGAACCGTTTGTTACTTTCGCGTTCTCCACGACGTCCACCTTCTTCGTGTTGTCGTCCGGATTGCGATCGACCAGTTTGTTGAGCGGGTCGATGCCGGCCCGGTCGGGTTTTGTGGCTACGACCATCGTGAAGGTGGCTTTGGGCGTCGTCAGGTGGTGTTTTTCCAGTGCGAGGACCGGCTCGTTACCTTTGGTCTTCGAGGCGCCGAGGACGCCGATGTCGACCCAGTCGTTGACCGGGATCGAGGTCTCTTTTCCGCGGTCGTCGGCGCGGAACTTTTTCGACTCCACGGTGACCGTGACGACGAACTTGCCGTCGGGCCGTTTCGAAGACGTCGCCGTCGTTGTTTTGTTGTCGTAAAGCGTGATCGTTTCGAAGAGATCCGTGATCAGCGACTGCTTGTCGGGCGGCGTCACGGCGCGGAAGTCGGCGATCAGGGCGCGCGTGGTGGCGTACGGCGGCTGTTCGAAGGCGTGGTCGTGGATGAGTTGACGTAGCGCGGCATTGACCTTGTCTTCGCCGATTTCGTCGCGCAGTTCGTACATCACCAGGCTGCCCTTGCGGTAGTGGATGTAGCCCTGATTCTCGACGAGCATCAGCGGCATCTCGGCCACCAATTCGCCGCCTCGGCCGGCGAGGTAGCGATCGAGCTCGTACTTTAAGAAGCGGCGCATCTTGTCGCGGCCGTACTCCTTCTCCATCACCATCAGCGCCGAGTATTGCGCCAGCGTTTCGGCGAGCATCGAGCCGCCCTGCACGTCGGCGCCGATGACCTGGTGCGCCCACCACTGGTGCGCGACTTCGTGCGCGGTGACGTAGTAGACGTAGTCGATGTCTTCCTTGTTGCGCAGGTCGGCAATGAAGCCGATCGACTCGGAGAACGGGATCGTGTTCGGGAACGACTGCGCGAACTGCGCGTAGCGCGGAAACTCGAGGATGCGCACCTGCTTGTGCTGGTACGGCGAGAAGTTCGCGGTGAAGTAATCGAGCGATTTCTGCGTGGCGTAGATCATCCGGTCGACGTTGTAGGCGTGCGACGGGTCGTAGTAAATCTCGATCGGGATGCCCTTCCACGCGCTGCGCTTCACCTCGTAGCGTGCCGACAGATACGCGAAAAATCCGAGAATCGGCGACGTGGTTTTGTAGCGGAAGTAGCGGCGGCCGTTCGCGGTCCATTCCTTCTGCAGATAGCCGGGCGCGAGGGCGATCTGGTCGGGCGAGGTGCTGACGGTCGTATCGAGATTGATCCAGTCGGCGTCGCGGGTGATTCCGTTGTCGAGTTTTGCTTTCGGATCGTCGATCTTCGCCGCGCGCACGACCGGCGCGAGACCGTACTTGCGGCGCTTGGACGTGTCTTGCAGCTCCACGTTCGGGCTGTATCCGAGGTGCGGGAAGGTGGCGAAGTTGTTGATGAAGGTGCCGTTCGCGACGATCGTATTATCGCGGCTGACGTTCTCGAATCCTCGATGGTGAATCGTGACCGTGAACGCCATCGGAATCGTCGAGCCGGGTGCGAGCGGCTGCGCGAGGTGGTAGATGAAGTAGCCGTGATCGGCGTCGTTCTTCGCCAGAGTCGCGCCGGGAATCTGCACCGAGAAGGGCACGTCGGGAAGCATGACCACGTGCAGATCGCTGATCGGCTGCGGAGTTTTGTTGACGAGCGTGTACGTGCCGCGGATGTCGATCCAGCGCTTGTCGGGGTAGATGTCGACGCTCGCCTGAACGTCGGTGATGCGCGGCTGCAGGATGCGGTCGTACTTTTTGTAGAGCTTCTCCGTCTCCGCGGAGCGTTTGTCGCGCTGATCGTCGGTCGTGTAGTGATTGAGAACGTTCGTGTTGTAGAAGATGTAGCAGCCGGTTGAGACGAATGCGATCGCGAACAGCGCCAGCATCGTCACCGCCGGGATGCCGAGGCGACCGCGGGCCACACGCGTGCGGATGCGCATCGCCGTCTCCGTTCCGCGCACCCAGAAGAGGTGGCCGATGATCAACAGGATCGCCGCGAAAAATGTCCAGTAGAGACTGAACCATTCGAACGGACGCGCGAAATGGCCGTAGCCGTTCATGTCCGAGTAGGTCGTGTCCGGCAGGACGAATACCTGGTAGAGGTGATGCTGGTAGTGCAGCGCGTCGAGCACGACCTGCCCGACGATGTAGAAGAGCGCGATCAGAAAACCGACGTAGCGGTTGTTGGTGATGATCTGGCCGAGAAACATCAGGATCGTCACCAGCAGCAACTTCATGCCGAGGATGAGGAACGCGCCGCGGAAGTAAAGGCCGAGCTCGAAGTGGTGGTAATGCTTCGTGGCCTGCACGGCGATCGTCGTCAGCACGGCCGCAAGGAGCGTGAAGTAGAGCGTGATGCAGAGCGCCGTCAGCTTCCCGGCCCAGATCGCCCAGGTCGGCGACGGCATCGTGTCGGTGACCTCGTTCAGTTTGAGCATGCGCTCGCGCCAGACGATCTCGCCGGCGTAGAAGGCGGCGATGATCACCGCGAAGAAAAAGAAGTTGCCCTCGATCACTTCGAGCATTTCGTACGTGACCGGATAGAAGCGCGTGCCGAAAATCGGGCCGGCGAAGACGGCGCCGCCGACGGTGTTGAGCACGGCCAGCAGCATGATCACGATGAACGGCAGGCTCTTGAGAATCGCTCCGGTCTCGACGCGGATGGTCGTGAAGTATTGCCGCACCGAGGCCATACCGCCGAAGTGCTGCGCAACTTGCGGGAGCGCGACGCCGGCCGGAACGAGCACGTCCTCGCTTGCCGCGGACTTTTTCTTCCTCTTCCGCGAGCCTCCTCCCACTTCCATCTTGAAAAACGCGAACGTCAATCCGAGCAGGACGAGCGCGACGCCGATCCAGAGCAGACGGTTGCCGAGGAAGACGCCGTCGAGCGGGAGAAGACTGGTGTTCTTCTCGAAGACCGTCCAGTAGCGCGTGGTGCGCGCGAAGGGCGAGAAGCCGAAGGGATCGAGGAGGATGCCGATCTTCTCGCTGTCGAGATCGCGCAGCGTCACGCGCGAGACGATGTAGGCGACGTAGAACGCGGCCACCGAGGTGTACGTGGCCATGAGGCTGCGCGTCAGCGCCGCGACGGCGAAGAAGATGGCGGCGAAGAGGAAGAGGTTCGGCAGGATGAGAGCGAAGTACGAGAAGACGTACGGCTTGAGCAAGAACGGCCCGAGCCGCTCCTTGTCCAGCCACGGCATGAACGAGCCGATCATGATCGCCGTCACCACGCCGAGGTAGACCAGGCTGGAGACGATGAACGCGGCGGTGAAGCGGCCGAAGAGGTACTGGCTCTTCTTCACCGGCGACGAGAAGAAAAGCGAGTCGGTGTTGTATTCGAAGTCGCGGTTGATGGCGCTGGCGACGTACGCGGTGGTGGTCAACACGCCGAACGTCGACATCACCAGCAGCAGCTGCATGATCACGAACGGAGCGTTGCGATTGACGTTGCCGAGCGCACCGCCGATCTGCACGGCGTCCGAGGTCACCGCGCCGAAGGTCATGAAAAAGAAAATGATGAAGAGGATGTAGAACAACGGCTGCCGCAGGTGATAGCGCAGCTCGAACTTCAGGATCTCCCAGCTCATGTCACGCCGCCTCTGCCTGCGGCTGGCTGTCGCGTTTCGAGTAGTGGAAGTAGACATCCTCGAGCGACGCAGTAATCGGCTCGAATGTCGGATCGGGCTGCGCGTCGCTGACCGTGTGAATCACCGTTCGTCCGGCGACGAGCCGCGTGGAAATGACGGTGTAGCGCTGCTGGAAATCCTCCAGCTCCTGCTTGCCGATCACGCGCCGCCACACTTTCCCATTCAGCTCGCGCACCGCGGCCTGCGGATCGCCGCTCATCAGCACGCGGCCGCCGGAGATGATGGCCATCTGCGAGCAGAGGTCGCTGACGTCTTCGACGATGTGCGTGGAGAGGATGACCACAACGTTCTCGCCGATCTCCGCGAGCAGGTTGTGAAACCGCACTCTCTCCTCGGGATCGAGTCCCGCGGTCGGCTCGTCGACGATGATCAGTTTCGGATTGCCGAGCAGCGCCTGCGCGATTCCGAAGCGCTGGCGCATGCCGCCGGAGAAGGTGCTGAGGTTCTGTTTGCGCGCGTCGTAAAGATTCGTGCGTTGCAAAAGCGCGTTGACGGTGTCGCGACGTTCTTTCGCATTGACGATTCCCTTCAGCACCGCGAAGTGATTCAGCATCGCCTCGGCCGTTATCCTCGGATACACGCCGAACTCCTGCGGCAGATAGCCGAGCAGGCGCCGCACTTTGTCCTTTTCGCGAAGGACGTCGATGTCGCCGAGCGCGATCGAGCCGGAGTCGGCTTCCTGCAGCGTGGCGATCGTGCGCATCAGCGTCGACTTGCCGGCGCCGTTCGGTCCGAGCAGTCCGAACATGCCAGTAGGAATCGTGAGCGATACATCCTGCAGCGCCTTGACGCCGTTGGGATACGTCTTGGACAGACCTTCGATGCGCAGTTCGAGCATGGTTTCTCCGTTCGGGATGATGTGAACCGTTACCGTACTACGGGGGCAGGCGCGGAAGGTTGTCTACGCCGCGTCGTCTTCAAATTCGCGGTACGCCGCGTCGCGATTGATGAACCAGTAGACGAAGAGTCCCAACGCCGGCTCTGCCAGAACGAGAACGGCCCAAACGATCGGAGGGATCCTGAACTCGAGTGCTTCCCGTCTCACGCCATTGCGATAGACCGCCACTGCGAGAAAGAGCGAAGCCAGGAAGCGGATGGGGAAAATCACCCACGACGAATACGAACCGATCTGCATCAACCAGGAGAAATTGCTGTTCATCGCGCCGCCTTTCTCGATTGGAGTGCCTCCGAGGTTACGGCAAACGGCGCACGGACTCCAGCCGGGTCTCGATGGCCTTCCACGCGCGGCCGAGGGCGCGTTTGTCGTCGCGCATCTGGTAGGAGAAGTTGGCGCCGAAAAAGATAGCGTTCAGTTCGAAGGCGAGTTGCTTCACGTCGACATCGCGATCGATATGCCCTTCTTCTTTGGCCATGCGGATCGCCTTTTCCAGGGCATCGAGCCAGACGTCCATCGCCGCGACCACCGCATCGCGGATCGGACCGGGACGCCCGTCGAATTCGAACGATGCCGCCGCGAAAAAGCATCCGCCGGGAAAAACGCCACGCTTGATGTACGCAAGCCACGCGCGGCAGATGGCCACGAGCCGCGAATAGCCGCGAGGCGCTTTCAGCGCGGGGCGGAACATCGAATCGACGAATCGCTGCCGCGCCGCTTCGACGGTGGCGAGTTGCAACTCCTCCTTCGATCCGAAGTGCGCAAACAGGCCGCTCTTCGACATCTCCAACTCCTCGGCGAGGAGGCCGATGGTGAGGCCTTCGAGTCCTTCCACCGAGGCGATGTCGACGGCGCGGTCGAGAATGCCCTGCTTCGTGCGCGCGCCCTTCATGCGTAGGCGGGAAGGTCCTTGAGCAGCGTGATGTGACGGTCGCGGAAGAAATCGGTCCATGGCGCGGGCCGGCGCGACGCGGGATCGATCTTGACGATGGTGCGCTCGCCGCGCGCGAACGGCGTACGGCCGTCCTCGCTGGAGCAGAGGAATCCGTAGACGCAGCTCGTCGTGCCGAGGCGTTCAACCCAGACGTCGATGCGCATCGTGCCGGGGCCGACGACCGGATTGAGGTACTCGATGCGCAATTCGCGGACGACGTGGAACTGATCGGGATTGTCGTCCACGCGCATCTCCCATTTCTTCCCCGAGGTCATGTACCAGGCCGAAACGGCCCTCTCCACGTGCGCGGCAAACCGCGCGTTATGCAGCATCTGCATCGGATCGAGCTCATCGAAGTGAACGGGCGAATGGTAGACGAACTTGGGATTGATGGAATCACGCACCATGAAGGAGTCCTCCTGGGCGCGAGAAATTAGCACGAACGTTCGTTTATGAACAAACAGTCACGCCGGGGCCGGCAGCGCGATGCGCGCGATCTCGTCGACGAGGTGGAACGGATCGATCGGCTTCGCGAGATACGCGTCGAAACCGCTGCCTCGGTCGCCCGTAGCGGGGAACGCCGACAACGCCACGATCTTGATCTCGCGCCCGTAGTCGCGTTCGCGCAACGCGCGTGTGAAGGCATAACCATCCATCTCCGGCATGGCGATGTCGGTCAGGACGATGGCCGGTCGATGTTGATCGATCCCTTCGAGTGCGGCACCCGCGGAATCGAACGTACGGAGGTTCGCACCGGCGGCGCGAAGCACGGCCGCGACCATCTTCCGCGACTCCTGCTCATCGTCGACCAGGACGATTTCGATGCCGCGCAAACGATCGCGATGCATGAACGTGTCGCCGAACGCGTTCCGCACCGGACCGGTGCCGGCAGTGACGGAGCGCACCGGCAGGTTCACGGTGAAGGTCGTCCCTTTGCCGCGCCCCTCGCTCTCCGCCGACACGTTCCCGCCATGTCCCTCGGCGATGTAGCGGACGATCGACAAGCCGAGCCCGAGGCCTCCGTGCACGCGCGTCTGCGGCGATTCAGCCTGCCGGAACGGTTCGAAAATGTGCGGCAGAAACTGCGGATCGATTCCTTCGCCCGTGTCGGTGACCGATATCTGGACCTGCGACGCCGTGCGCCGCGCCGACACCTCGACCTTCCCGCCGCGCGGCGTGAATTTCACCGCGTTGTTCAGCAGGTTCCAGATCACCTGCTGAATGCGGGTCGGATCCGCGACGATCACGCCGAGGGTTGGCGGAAGCGACATCGTGACGGTGATGTTTTTCGCCTGCGCCGTCGCATTCACGGCCTCGGCTGCATTCAGGATCACGCGCGCCACTTCCATCGTTTCCGGCGAGAGGCGGAGTTTGCCGGAGACGATGCGCGAGACGTCGAGGATGTCGTCGATGAGCCGGGCCTGCAGTTGCGCGCCGCCGGCGATCGACATGACGGCCTCGTGGAACATCGGATCGTCGGGTGACATGGACGGCAGCATGCGCGACCAACCGAGAATGGCAGTCATGGGCGTGCGCAACTCATGGGAGAGCGTCATCAGGAAGTCGTCCTTGGCGCGATTCGCTTCCTGCGAGACGCGATACGACGCCTCGGCGCGGCGGCGCTCTTCTTCCGCCTGAACGCGCGCCTCGCGCTGCTCGAGCAGCGCGCGCCGGGTCTCCTCGGCCTCTTTGCGGTCGCTGATGTCGCGCGTCACTTTCGCGAAGCCGCGCAACTCTCCGGTGCGATCGAAGACCGCCGTGATGACGACGTTGGCCCAGAAGCGCGTGCCGTCTTTGCGGATGCGCCAGCCCTCGTCTTCGACGCTCCCCTGTTCGCGCGCGATCTCCAGCTCGCGTTCGGGTTTGTGGTTGGCCTTATCTTCCTCGCCGTAAAAACGCGAGAAATGGCTACCGATGATTTCTTCCGGTGTATAGCCTTTGATCCGTTCGGCGCCCTTGTTCCAGGTGGCGATGTTGCCGTTCGGATCGAGCATGAAGATGGCGTAATCGCGAACGGAGGCGACGAGCAGCTGGAAGATTTCCGTGCTCTGGCGAAGCTCCTCTTCCGCGTGACGGCGCGCCGTCAAGTCGCGCGTCACCTTGGCAAAGCCGGTGATCTCGCCCTTGTCGTTGCGTAGCACCGTGATGACGGTGTTCGCCCAGAAGCGCTGGCCGTCTTTTCGAATCCGCCACCCTTCATCTTCGATGCGGCCTTCGCGCGCGGCGGTCTCGAGCTCGTGCCGCGGCTTTTCCGCCGCAAGGTCCTCGGGACCATAGAACTTCGAGAAGTGCTCGCCGACGATTTCGTTCTCGGCATATCCCATGATTCGCGCCGCGCCGCGATTCCACGAGCGGATGATGCCCTCGGGATCGAGCAGAAAGACCGCATAGTCCTCGACGGCATCGACGAGGATTGCGAATTCCTCCGCCCGAGGAGCGGAGATGTGTCGGTCGCGAGTGGGGGGATTCATCAGGTCGAATCGTTTGTACGTGCAGGGATCATACCGGCGCCGTTTAGGGCATGATCTCCGCCGTGATTCGAATCGTGACCGCCACCGAATACGTAACGCCGCTCCGCGAAGGCGGCTCGCTCCCCGCCATCGTGAACGGCGACGACGACGGCACCTACGTGGTGAAGTTTCGCGGCGCGGGACAAGGCGTCCGCGCGCTGATCGCGGAACTGGTTTCCGGCGAGCTCGGGCGCGCCCTCGGCCTGCCCGTTCCGGAAATCGTCTTCGTCCAACTCGACGGACGCATGGCCAAGACCGAGCCGGATGCGGAGATTCAGGAGCTACTCGCGAAGAGTGAAGGAGTGAACATCGGCCTCGACTATCTGCCGGGCTCGATCACGTTCGATCCGATCATCGCGCGGACGATCGACGGCAAGTCGCGGCTGGCATCATCGATCGTCTGGTTCGACGCGTTGGTGACGAACGTCGACCGCACGCCGAAGAACACCAACCTACTGGTCTGGCACCGCGGCTTGTGGATGATCGATCACGGCGCGACACTGATCTTTCATCACAACTGGAGCGACGATTTTCTGAAACGCAGCCGGAGTCCGTTCGCGCCGATCAAACATCACGTCCTGCTGCCGTGGGCGACGGAGATCCGCGACGCCGACTCCGAGCTCGCCGCGAAGTTGACACCCGAGGTAATCGACGAAGTGCTGGATCTGATCCCGAACGACTGGCTCACCGACGAGCCGCGTTTCAAGACGCCGAACGAACATCGCGCCGCCTACCGCGACTATCTGCTGCACCGCCTCGAATCGCCGCGACGCTGGATGGAGGATGCCGCTGATGCCCAAGCGCTATCCGTTTGATTACGCAGTCGTGCGCGTCGTGCCGCGCGTCGACCGCGGCGAGTTCCTCAACGCCGGCGTAATCCTCTTCTCCTCCACCGCCGCGTTCCTCAGCGCACGCATCGCGTGCGACCACAAGCGCCTGAAAGCGCTCGCCCCCGGCATCGACACCGCGATGATCGACAGCTACCTCGACTCGATCCCCAAGGTCTGCGCCGGCACCGCCGACGCCGGCCCGATCGGAGCGCTCGCACAACGCGCCCGCTTCCACTGGCTCGTCGCCCCGCGCAGCACGATCATCCAAACGTCTCCGGTGCACTCGGGCGTACATCACGACCTGGAAGCAGCGCTGGAAAGTTTGTTCGAGAAGCTTGTGCGATCGCCGAAGGCGTGAGCGCCATCACGCGGCGGCGCGAGTAAGTGTGTAAACTGCTGCTCAACTCGCCAAGGTTTTCCGTTCGTCCAATCCCGCCACCATCTCGTCCCGGTTCCCAGCGGCTGCCAGAGCCGAAATAGGAGAAAAATGAAATCCGTCGAAGCTCGCCCGGCTTCTTATAGCCGCGGTTTATTCGTACTTTTGATGTTGCTCGCCGCGAGTGCGCAGGCAGCGACGTTCACCGTCATCAACACGCTCGATTCCGGAGCCGGATCGCTTCGCCAGGCCATCATCGACGCGAACACCGCCGCCGGCTCCGACACGATCAGCTTCTCCATCCCCGGCTCGGGTCTGCACACGATCTCGCCGGCCACGAACCTGCCGAACATCACCGAAGCGGTCATCATCGACGGCTACTCGCAGAGCGGAGCGAGCGTCAATTCGCTCGCGCTCGGCGACAACGCCATCCTGCAGATCGAGGTGAACGGAGCCAGCGTCTCCAACGGCACCGGCCTCAATTTCAACGCCACCGTCAACGGCGGCGAAGTCAAAGGCCTGCTGATGACGAAGTGGAACAACGCCATCCTGTTCAATGGCGCGACGAACATCACCGTCGACGGCAACTTCTTCGGCACCAACGCCGCGGGGAGCGCCGCATCGTCGTCGACGGCGAACGGCAGCGCGTTCTTCATCCTCAACACGGCCACCGGGAACACCATCGGTGGAGCCGCCGCGTCCGCGCGCAACCTGATCTCCGGAAACACCACCGCCGGCATCACGCTCGGCAACTCGGGGACGGCGAACAACGTCATCCAGAACAACTACATCGGCACAAACGCGGCGGGTACCGCGGCCGTGTCGAACTTCATCGGCATCTCGTTCAACGGCGCCGGCGCGAACACCATCCGAGGGAACGTCATCTCCGGCAACGGGTCCAGTGCCACCAGTTCCGCCGGTATCCAGCTCGGAAACACCACCAACAATATCCTCGTGGCCGGCAACAAGATCGGCACGGGCGCGGATGGCTTGACTGCCGTCCCGAACACGTACGGAATCACGCTGTCGGACGGCTTCTCCGGCGGCGCAAATCAGAACACGATCGGTACGCTGGCCGAGCCGAACATCATCGCCTTCAACACCAAAGCCGGCGTGGTCCTGCAAGCCTTTACGTCGAAGGTGTCGCGCCAGAACACGATCCGTTACAACTCGATCTACAGCAATGGCACGCTCGGCATCGACCTCGGCAACGACGGCATCACGCCGAACGACGCCGGCGACGGCGACGCGGGCCTCTTCAACGACCTGCAGAACTTCCCCGTCATCAGCTCGGCGCAGTTCGGCGCCGGCACGGTCACGATCGCCGGAACGCTGAGCAGCGCGCCATCGAGCACGTACGTCGTCCAGTTTTTCCAGAGCACGCTGTGCGATGCCTCAGGCGCCGGAGAAGGGCAGACGTATCTCGGCGAAGCGACCATCACCACCGCGGCTTCCGGCGTCGGAACATTCAACGTGACATTCCCGGGCGTTGCCGGCGGGTTCGCCACCGCCACCGCGACCGACTCGCAGGGAAACACCTCCGAATTTTCGTCGTGCGCCGCGATCAGCACTCCGGCAACGCCGTCGATCTCTATCAGCGATGCGCAGGTCGTCGAAGGAAACGCCGGCACCGCCACGATGACGTTCAACGTCTTCCTTTCCGCCGCTTCGGCCTCGACGATCACGGTCGGCTTCGCCACCGCCAACGGAACGGCCACTTCCGGCACGGACTTCACCGCGAACAGCGGCACCGTCACGTTCCTCGCCGGTCAGACGATGCAGTCGCTCACCGTCTCCGTCCTCGGCGACGTCACATCGGAGCCGGACGAAACGCTGCTGGTCAATCTCAGCAATCCCGTCAATGCATCCATCGCCGACGGCCAGGGCGCTGGCACCATCAAGAACGACGATGCACTTCCGGCGCTCTCCATCAGCGACGTCACGCTAGCCGAAGGCAACTCCGGCACGACCAGCTTCGACTTCACCGTCACGCTTACGCCCGCATCGACGTTCCCGGTCACGATCAGCTACGCCACCGCCGACGACACGGCCATCGCCGGCTCCGATTACCAGGCCACGAACGGCAGCCTCACGTTCGCTGCCGGCCAGACCACGAAAACTGTCAGCGTCCTCGTCACCGGGGAGGTCACGACCGAACCCAACGAAGATTTCTTCGTCAATCTTTTCAACCCGGGTAACGCCTCGGTCAGCGACGCGCAAGGCCAGGGGAACATCACGAACGACGACGCGAATCCGTCCATCACCATCAACGATCCGTCTGTCGTGGAAGGCAATACGGGGTTCGGCCCGAACATGAACTTCGTGATCACGCTGTCGAATCCGACCTCGATCACGCTCTCCGTGCCGTTCAGCCTCGTGGATGGATCGGCCACCGTCGGCTCCGACTATCAAACCAACAGCGGTTCGTTCACCGTCTTTCCGGGCGCCACCACGGCGCAGGTGTCGATCGGCATCATCGGCGACACGAACGTCGAGCCCGATGAGAATTTCTTCATGAACCTCGGCGCAACGTCCGGAGCGACGGTCGCCGATAACCAGGGCGTCGGGACGATCATCAACGATGACGGCCTCGCCTCGCCCGGCATCTCGATCAACAACGTCACCGTCACCGAGGGGAACTCCGGAACGGTCAACGCGAACTTCACCGTGTCGCTCACCGCCAGTTCTGCGTCGACGATCACCGTCAACTACGCGACGGCCGACAACACGGCCACGGTCGCGAACCTCGACTACGTCACCAACGCGGGCGTGGTCACGTTCACGCCGGGGCAGACGTCGCAAACCGTCACCATCGTCGTGAATGGCGACACGTCCTTCGAGGCGAACGAAACCTTCTTCGTCAACCTGAGCACGCCGGCGAACGGCATCATCATCAAAGCGCAGGGAACAGGCATGATCACGAACGACGATTCCGTCGGAACGGTTGATCTGAGCCTGACGAAAACCGGCGCCGCCACGGCCGCGGGCAACACCAACGTCGCCTACACCATCACCGTGACCAACAACAGCGCCAGCGGCGCCACCAACGTCGTCGTCACGGACCCGCTTCCGGCCGGCGCAACGTTCGTCTCGGCCACAACCACGCAAGGCTCCTGCACGAACGGCGCGCCCATCACCTCCACCCTCGGCTCTCTCGGCGGCGGCGCGACCGCAACGATCACGCTGACGCTGAAAATGCCGAACAGCAACACCACCGTTTCGAACACCGCCTCCGTCAGCGCATCCGAAAGCGATCCGAATGCAAACAACAACTCCGCCACCGCGGCCACGGTCGTAACGGTTGCCGCCGTCCCCACTCCGGCCCTATCGACATGGATGTTGCTGCTTCTCGCCGCGCTGCTCAGCGCGTGGGCGGTCACGCGCCTGCGATGACGTAGATCCGCACCGCAAATACCAAACGGCCATCCGCGAGGATGGCCGTTCTTGCGATGAGCCGAAGTGACTTCTATCGTTTATACCCGGTTATATTCAACTTCAGGTATAAGCGGGTATAAACGGGTACAAATCGCGTGGTTCCATTCGTAGACTGGACGAGAACTTTTTTCGAGTTCGCTACGATCGGCTGACACCGAGCGAGAAGAACTTCCTCCGCGCGATGGCATCGCTCGGAGCTGGACCGCAACGCACCGCCGATATCGCGGACAGACTTTCAGTGAAGATCTCTACGCTTGGCCCCAATGGCCTTAACTTAGGCATTTTCGGTGCTCGCGGCTGGAGCGCTGGCGTCCCCGCCGGCTGGCTCGGCTGCGTCTCGCTGCCGAACCGGCAAACCCTCGAATTTCGCTGGTAACGCAGCATCCGCGCAAGCCTCCCATTCGGCAGCGAGGACGCAGCCGGTCCAGCCGGCGAGACGCCAGCGTTCCGGCCGCGCAACGCTTAAGTTAAGGCCATTGACGCTTGGCCCGGTCCGCGCGAAGTTGATTCGCAAAGGGATGATCTACAGCCCTGCGCACGGCGAGATGGCATTCACCGTCCCACTCTTCGACGAGTTCATGATTCGCGCGATTCCGCAGTTTTGAAGGAGGCGCCTACCGAACGATCGTCTCTTCGCGGCGCGGGCCCGTCGAGATGATCGAGGCGGGACACTCCACCTCGTCCTCGATAAAGCGGACGTAATCCTTCGCGGCCTGCGGGAGATCGTCGTACGAGGTGATACCAACCGTCGGCTGATTCCAGCCTTTGAGCGTGCGGTACTCCGGCTTGTAATCGTTATGCGCGACAGCGAAGGCTGGGAACGTTTTCCAGAGCTCGCCGCGGACGTTGTAGCCGATGCAGACTGGGATTTCTTCGAATTGATCGAGCACGTCCAGCTTCGTCAGTGCGATCGCGTCGAGACCGTTCAACATCGCCGAGGTGCGGAGGACGGGAAGGTCGAGCCAACCGGTGCGACGCGGGCGTCCGGTTACCGTGCCGAACTCGTTGCCGCGAGCGCGGAGATGCTCGCCGTGCTCGTCGTTCAACTCCGTCGGGAACGCGCCGCCGCCAACGCGCGTCGTGTACGCCTTCGCCACGCCGATCACGCGGTGGATGTGCTTCGGCGCGACACCGAGTCCCGTGCAGACGCCGCCGACGACCGTGCTCGATGACGTCACGTACGGATACGTTCCGTGGTCGATGTCGAGCATCGCGCCTTGCGCGCCTTCGAACATCACTTTCTTCCCCGCGCGGATCTGCTCGTTGATCAGCAGCGTGCCGTTCGTGATGCGGTCGGCCAGCACCTCGCCGTAGCGCGTGTAATCGTCGTAAAGCTTCTGCGCGTCGTAACCGTCCTTGCCGTAAACCTTCAGGACCGGATTTTTCTCGGCGCACGCGAATTCGATGCGGTCGCGCAGTACGTCGGGATCGAGCAGGTCGGAGACGCGGATTCCGTAGCGGCTCACCTTCGTCTCGTACGCCGGACCGATTCCGCGTCCGGTGGTGCCGATCTTCCCCTCGCCCGCCGCTTCCTCGCGCGCCTGATCGAGCGCCTTGTGATACGGCAGGATCACCTGCGCGGAGTCGCTGATCTTGAGGTTGGTCTCGATCACAACCCCCAGCGCACGCAGCTTCTCGATCTCATCCAGCAGCGCCTCGGGATCGATCACCATCCCGTTGCCGAGAATGCAGAGCTTGTCGGGATGGAGGATGCCCGAGGGGATCAGCCGCAGCGCGAAATGTTTCTCGCCGAACTTGACCGTGTGGCCGGCGTTGTGCCCGCCCTGGTAGCGCGCCACCACATCGAAGGTTTCGCAGAGAAGATCGACGATCTTCCCCTTTCCTTCATCGCCCCACTGGGCCCCGATGACGGCGAGGTTTTGCATGCGGCGCGGAGACTAGCACAGCCCCTCGGTTCGCAATTTGCTGGGGCGGGTCTATAGTTTCGCGAGCGAGGAATCTGATGGACCTTCACAATACGACCGCGACCGCTCCCCAGCCGATCTATTCGCCGACCCCGGTGCCGGTCGAGCAGTTCATCGACGGCATCCGCGAACTGTCGGCAGGCCTGATCACGAAGCAGAAGATCTACGACTTTCTCGCCACGTACGAGATCCGCGCCGAGGACCTCGAGCGATACAAGATGTGGCTGCCGGACCGCCACACGCGCAACAAAGTCTTCCGCAACGAGATGATCGAGGCGATGGTGATCTGCTGGCCGATCGGCGCGATCACGCCGCGGCACACGCACAACGGCCAGCTCGGCTGGATGACGATGATCGAAGGGAAGCTGATCGTCGAAAACTACAAGCAACTGAGCTGCAATCGTCCCGAGAATCAGCAGGTCGTGGGCATGGACTGCCTCGCCGGCGCCACGCGTATCGAAATGCAGAACCTCGAAACGGAACTGGTCGTCCCCGGCGGTCCGCTGAATACCGTCGACAAAACACAGACCATCCATCGCATCAAGAATCTCGAGGAGTGGAACGAGCGCGCCGTGAGCGTGCACGTCTACTCGAAGCCGATCGACTCCTGCGTCGTCTTCGACATCGAAGGCGGCCGATGTTTTCGGCGCGATCTGAAGTACGACAACGAGCCGGCGTCGGCAGGGCCGACAGCCTAGGTTGCCCAAGGCTCGGCCACCGAGATGCGTCCCATTTGTCATCCAGAGCCGCCGAAGCCGTGGAGCGCGAAGCGCGGAAGCGGCGCAGGACGGCGAAGGATCTCAAGATGCGCGACATTTGCTGAAACCGGGTTTCAGCGCAGGTTACGTAACTTGAGATCCTTCGCCGTCCTCCGGCGTCTTCGCCTTCGGCTTCGCGCCTCCGGCAGCCTCAGGATGACAAACGTTGAGGTCACGACGTAATGTCCGCCACCGCCATCCACCACGTCCAACTCGCCATGCCGCGTGGCGAAGAGGAGCGCGGCCGCACCTTCTACCGCGACCTCCTCGGCCTCACCGAAATCCCCAAACCGGCATCGTTGAACGAACGCGGCGGCCTCTGGTTCGAAATCGGCGCCCTCGAACTTCACCTCGGCATCGAAGACGACTTCCGTCCTGCAAAAAAAGCGCATCCGGGATTGCTCGTCGATGATCTGAAGTCGCTGGTAACGCGTCTCGAAGCAGCCGGCTACGCGACCAAGCCCGATCACCTGCTCGAAGGCTACGACCGCGCGTACGTTCACGATCCATTCGGCAATCGCATCGAACTGCTCGAACGCAAGTCATGAGTGACAACTTCGCACCTGAAGGCCGGCACACCGTCACTCCGCGGATCGTGGCCGAGGATGCGAAAGGGCTCGTCGCGTTCGTGAGGCATGTCTTCGGCGCGACCGGCGACTACCGCGAGAACGCTCCATCCGATATCACCATCGGCGACTCGATCGTCATGATCACCGACGCCGGTATTCGCCGCCCGATGCCCGCCTTTCTCTACGTCTACGTTGCGGACACCGACGCCGCGTATCAACGCGCTCTCGATTCCGGAGCGCAGTCGATCGAGGCACCCGGCGAAACGTTTTACGGCGACCGCCGCTGCATGATCGAAGACCGCTGGGGCAACACGTGGCAGATCGCCACCCCCAAACGCTGAGGAGAATTCATGTCGCTAGTTTCCACGCTGCAAACCGAGCTCGATCAGATGTCCGCCGCGGGCACGCTCAAACGCGAGCTGCTGATGAAATCGCCGCAAGGGGCGGTGGTCGACGTCGAAGGCATTGGCGAAGTGATCATGCTCACCTCCAACAATTACCTCGGCCTGGCCGACCATCCCGCCATCGTCGAAGCGTCGGAGAAGGGCGAGCGCGATTACGGCTACGGCCTCGCGTCAGTCCGCTTCATCTGCGGTACGCAGACCATTCATCGCCAGCTCGAGGAACGCATCGCCGCATTCTTCGGCACCGAGGACACGATTCTTTATGGGTCGTGCTGGAATGCGAATGAAGGACTGTTCCAGACCGTCGCGCTGGAGCAGGACGCGATCATCTCCGACGAGCTGAATCACGCCTCGATCATCGACGGCATCCGGCTGGCGAAGGCGAAGAAGGAGCGCTACAAAAATCGGGACATGGCCGACCTGCGCCGCGCGCTCGAAGCGACGCGCGAGTCGCGTAACAGAGTCGTCATCACCGACGGTGTCTTTTCGATGGAAGGCTCACTCGCGCCGCTGCCGGAGATCGTCGAGCTGGCGTCCGAGTACGACGCTTTCCTCGTCGTCGACGACTCGCACGGCACCGGCGTCCTCGGCAAGACCGGACGCGGAACCGGCGAAGAGCTCGGCGTCTTCAACAAGATCCACGCACACACCTCCACGCTCGGCAAAGCGCTCGGCGGCTCGCACGGCGGATTCACGACGGGACCAAAAACGCTCGTCGACTACCTCCGCCAGAAATCGCGTCCCTACCTGTTTTCGAACACGCTTCCGCCCGCTGTGGTGATGGGATCACTCGCGGCGTTCGACCTGCTCGAGAACGACACCAGCTTCGTCACCCGCCTGCACGAGAACACCGCCTACTTCCGCCAGCAACTCACCGCGCGCGGCGTCGCCGTGCGCGAAGGGATCCACCCGATCGTGCCGATCATCATCGGCGACACCGCCAAAGCGATCGCCATCTCCGCCGAGCTCCTCAAGCGCGGCATCTACGTCTCCGGCTTCGGCTTTCCGGTCGTTCCGCAAGGCGCGGCGCGACTACGTTGCCAGATCAGCGCCGCACACACGCGCGAACACCTCGACCGCGCCATCGAAGCGATCGCGGATGTAGGGCGGCAGTTCGGCGTCGTCGCTTAATCGCCTGCTGTTGGTGCGGAATTAAGAAGCCGTTAAACTGACGGCATGGCTGAAGAAACGTTCACTCGCCAATCGCTGCAGCCAAAGCCTTATGTTTTCGTTCTGATGCCGTTCGGAAAGGCCTTCAGCAACATCTATCAGTTCGGCATCAAAGGCGCGGCGGAGGATGCGGGGGCGTATGCCGAACGTCTCGACGATCAGATTTTCACAGACGGCATCCTTGATCGCATCTTCAATCAGATCAATCTCGCCGACGTCATCGTTGCAGATATGACGGGACGCAACGCGAACGTCTTCTACGAGGTTGGTTACGCGCACGCACTCGGAAAACTGGTACTGCTCTTAACCCAGGATGCCGAGGACATACCATTCGACCTCAAGCATCGTCAGCACGTGGTGTACGACGGGGAAAGCATAGAAACATTGCGTCGAAATCTGGCGCCTCGCATTGCATGGGCGATTCGCGAAGGCGCCTCCCGGCGAACACCGACGACACGTGCTCTGCGCGTAACTCTTTCCGGAGTTGAACTTTCCCCTGGACTTGCGAAGGCTGACATTCCGTCGATCCCGTTCGAAGTTGAAGAATGGTTCGATCTTCCGCTCGCGATCTGGAACGAGTCGCTCAATATGACAACTCCATTTTCGCATGTGTATCTATTCGCGGAATCCGCCTCTGGAGTAGCGCCATCTCAGAAAGTGAAAACCATGGTGTCCAGAATGACTGAAGGCGGCACCTTTGGAGCCAGTGGTAGTTTTACGCCTCCAAAATACGCGTACCACGAAGGCCTCGCAGATGAATTCATAACGAGCTACCGCGCGGCAGACTCCGACGCGTCGGACGGGCTGACTGTTCAATATCGTTTGCCGAATAGCGTCGCGTCGATTCCGCCGGGCGCAGTCGAGCACGAGGTGCTTCGAATGGGCAATCGAACCGGTTTGGCAGAAGGCTACGTGGGTACTTTCCGCCTCCGGTTGCACGGTAACGACGGGATTTTCGATTTCTCTTTTCGATTGGCGCTGACATGGACGGCCACGACATCCGACTGACCGGGTGAAAGCGGCCACCCAACGACCTTCACAATCTCTTAATCCACTCTTAATCGATTGCTTCGCCGCACTTTCGCACTTCCTTGCGAGGGGCGCGCGAGGCGTGTGTTGGATGTGTGAGGAGGACGGCATGACTGCCACCGCTCACTCGCACACTTCGCAACTCGCCAAACCAAAACATCGCGCGTCCGTGCGTGCGACGATCGCAACCGCCTGTTGGATGGCGGCGGCGCTGCTCGTCGGCATCGCGAATTCGGAGTTGGCGTCAACGCCGGTGGCAGCGGTCGTCGTCGAAGTCATCGCCATCGTGGGGCTGGCCGCGGCGTACATCCGGATTGCGGCGCCCGAGGCGACGCTCGATCACGCGCTGTTCATCGGGACGACGTGGGTGCTGCTGGCCATCGCCACGGAGCTGATCATGACCGCGCGCTCCGGCCGGCAATGGTTCGCGCTCCTCGGCACACCGGCCAACGGCGGACTGCGTTGCGTTCTGCTCATCGCGTGGCTCATCGCGCCGGCGCTGTTCGTCCGAAGCCACGAATGAGAACGATCGTCATCACCGCACTCCTTTTCGCCGCCGCGACTGTGCGAGCAGACGACACGATAAAGATCCACGGGTTCATCGACGCGTACTACGGGTGGAACAGCAACGATCCGGCGTCGCATGAGAACTTCGTCGCTGGAACCGGCTCGACGGCCAAACGCGCGAATGAGTTCGACCTCAATCTGGCCGAGGTTGACGTCACACGCGACGCGAAGCCGGTCGGATTTCATCTCTCGCTGATCGCCGGCAATGGTGCGGACGTCATTCACGCGAGCGAGCCGCAGGGGTATCGCTTCGTCTATCAGGCTTCGATTCTCTACAAGCCGAGCGACCGCCTCACATTCGAAGCGGGCATCTATCCGTCGCACATCGGATTCGAGGGATTTTTTTCGAAGGACAACTGGAGCTACACGCGCGGATGGCTGGCGGAGTTCTCGCCGTACTACCAGACCGGCATCCGCGCGAATTACGCGTTCACGCCGCACTGGTCGGGCGAGCTGCACGTTCTCAACGGCTGGCAGAACATCGCCGACAACAACGACGCGAAAGCGATCGGCGGCAAGATTGTGTACGCGAAAGGGCGGCTGACTGCGTCGCTGAATACGTTCGACGGACCGGAGTTGCCGGCCGACGACAAACACTGGCGCCACTTCGGCGATCTCATCGCAACATTCAATGCCACGCCGTCGCTGAGCATCGGCGGTTCCCTCGACAGCGGGCGACAGGAGCTTCCCGGCGGCGGCGCGAACTGGCTCGGCGTCGCGGCGTACGGACGCTACGCATTCGATGACCGCCGCGCGGTCGCCGTTCGCGTCGAACGTTTCTGCGATCCGCGAAACGGAATCACCGGCGCGCGGCAGAAGCTCGCCGAGGCGACGCTGACCTACGAGTACCGGCCGGTTCCGAATCTCATTCTCAAAATCGAAGGCCGGCGGGATCACTCAACAGCGCCGGTGTTCAACAACGGCGAATCGCGCGACGAAACCCTCATCGTCATCGGCGCAGTGGCCGCGTTCTGAAGGAGCAACGCAATGTGGGATCTCCTCTTCATCGCACTCACCCTCATCCTCTTCGCCGTCGCGGTCGCGTACACGCGCGCGTGCGACAAGGTCTGACGCCATGACCTTCGAAACCGTCGTCGCGTTTGGGCTGGCCGTGCTCGCTCTCATCTACCTGCTGTACGCGCTTCTCCGCGCGGAGGAGTTGTAGTGACCTCGATCGAGCTCTTGAAAATCGTCGTCTACTTTTTGCTGATCCTTGCTGCGACCAAGCCGCTCGGGCTGTACATGAAAAGGGTCTTCTGCGGCGAGAAAACGTTTCTCGATCGCGTGCTTCGTCCGATGGAACGTCTCGTTTATCGCGCGTCCGGCGTCGCTCCGAAGAAAGAGCACGACTGGAAGCAGTACACGATCGCCATGCTCGTCTTCAGCGGCGTCGGACTGCTGCTGACGTACGCCATTCAGCGTGTGCAGCACGTCCTGCCGCTCAATCCCGACCACATGCCGCCCGTCGCGCCAGACCTGGCCTGGAACACCGCCGTCTCGTTCACCACGAACACGAATTGGCAGGCCTACAGCGGCGAGTCGACGATGTCGCACTTCACGCAGATGGTCGGGCTGACCTTCCACAACTTCGTCTCCGCCGCCGCCGGCATCGCCCTCGCCATCGCGCTGATCCGCGGCATCGCACGGAACAGTGCGAAGACCATCGGCAACTTCTGGGTCGACCTCACGCGCTGCACGTTGTGGATCCTGCTTCCGCTCTCGCTCGTTTCCGCGACCTTCTTCCTTTCGCAGGGCGTGATCCAGAATTTTCATCCGACGATCGCCGCGACGACCATCGAAGGGACGGTGCAGAAGATCCCGCAGGGGCCGATCGCATCGCAAGAGGCGATCAAAGAGCTCGGCACGAACGGCGGCGGCTTCTTCAACGCCAACTCCGGCTTCCCCTACGAAAACCCCACGCCCTCTACCAACCTCCTGCAGATGTTCCTCATCTTCGCCCTCGGCGCCGGCCTTTGCTACACGCTCGGCGCGATGACCGGCAAGCCGCGCCACGGCTGGGCGGTTTTCTGGGCGATGTCCGTGCTCTTCCTCGCAGGTGCCTTCATCACGACCTCCGCCGAACAGCACGGCAATCCGATGCATCAACGCCTCGGCGTCGCCACCGCGGACGGCAACATGGAAGGAAAGGAAGTCCGCTTCGGCGTCGGTGACTCCGCGCTCTTCGCCACGATTACCACGGACGCCTCGTGCGGCGCGGTCAACGCGTGGCACGACTCGTTCACGCCGATCGGCGGCTCCGTGCCGCTGCTCAACATCATGCTCGGCGAAGTGATCTTCGGCGGAGTCGGCGCGGGGATGTACGGGATGATCCTCTTCATCGTCCTGGCGGTCTTCATCGCCGGACTGATGGTCGGCCGCACGCCCGAATACCTCGGCAAGAAGATCGAAGCGCACGACGTGAAGCTGGCCATGCTGGCGGTGCTTGTCCTCGCCTTTTGCATCCTGGTCGGAGCCGCGGCCGCGGCCGGAACGGCAGCGGGAACCTCGAGCCTCAACAACGCAGGTCCGCACGGCCTGAGCGAAATCAGCTACGCCTTCACGAGCGCGACGGGCAACAACGGCAGTGCGTTCGCAGGCCTGAACGCGAACTCGAAGTTCTACAACATCACGCTCGGCCTGGCCATGTTCTTCGGCCGATTCCTGATGGTCATTCCGCTGATGGGAATCGCCGGCTCGCTGGCCGCGAAAAAGAAGATCGCCGAAACCGCCGGCAGCTTCCCGGTCGACGGCGCGCTCTTCACCTTCCTCCTCGTCGGCATCGTGCTCATCGTCGGCGCGCTCACGTACTTCCCGGTGCTCTCGCTCGGCCCGTACGTCGAGCACTTCCTGATGAACGCCGGAAAGGTGTTTTGATCATGGCCGACAAGAAAAAACTCTCGCTCTTCGACTCGTCGATCATGCGCCGCGCGCTGATCGATTCGCTCGTCAAACTCAACCCGCGCCGGATGATGAAGAACCCGGTCATGTTCCTCGTCGAAGTAGGCGCACTGCTCACGACGCTTCTTCTGATTCCGGGACTCTCGAATCAGGTCGACTACCGCTTTCAAATCCAGATCACCTTCTGGCTCTGGGCCACGGTGCTCTTCGCCAATCTCGCCGAAGCAGTGGCCGAAGGCCGCGGCAAAGCGCTGGCGGACGCGCTGCGGAAAGCGAAGACCGAAACGACCGCGCGGCGCGTCAACGGCGAAGAAATCCCAGCCTCGCAACTTCGCAAAGGCGACCGCGTCGTCGTCGAAGCGAATCAGATCATCCCCGGCGACGGCACCGTCATCGAAGGCATCGCCTCGGTCAATGAATCGGCGATCACCGGCGAATCGGCGCCCGTCATCCGCGAAGCCGGCGGCGACCGTTCCGCGGTCACCGGCGGCACGATGGTCCTCTCCGACCGCATCGTGGTCGAGATCACCTCGGAGCCTGGCCAGACGTTCATCGACCGGATGATCAAGCTCGTCGAAGGGGCGGAGCGGCAGAAAACGCCGAACGAAATCGCGCTCGACATCCTCCTGGCCGGACTCACGATCGTCTTTCTCCTGGCCACCGTCACGCTGAAGCCGTTCGCGATCTATTCCGGCAGCGACGTCACCGTCACGGTGCTCATCGCGCTGCTGGTCTGCCTCATCCCCACCACGATCGGAGCGTTGCTCTCTGCAATCGGCATCGCCGGAATGGACCGCGTGCTCCAGCACAACATCCTGGCCATGTCCGGCCGCGCGGTCGAAGCGTCGGGCGACGTCAACGTTTTGCTGCTCGACAAGCCCGGCACGATCACGCTCGGCAACCGGCAGGCCGTCGAATTCGTCCCGGCGCCCGGCGTCGACGCGCAAACGCTCGCCGACGCCGCGCAACTCTCATCGCTCGCGGACGAGACACCCGAGGGGCGGTCGATCGTGATTCTGGCAAAGGAGCAGTTCGGATTGCGGGGGCGCGAACTGCAGTCGCTCGGCGCGCATTCGATCGTGCCGTTCACCGCGAAGACGCGCATGTCCGGAATCGATTTCGGCGGTGGACGCGCTGTCAGGAAGGGCGCTACGGATTCCGTTGCCGGCTACATCGAGACGATCGGCGGAACGTTTCCCAGTCAGGTGCGTGACGACGTCTCGCGCATCGCCGGCGAAGGCGGCACACCTCTCGTCGTCGCCGACGACGCGCATGTCCTCGGCACGATCTATCTCAAGGACATCGTCAAGGGAGGGATGAAAGAGCGCTTCGACCGCCTGCGCATGATGGGAATCCGCACGGTCATGATCACCGGCGACAACCCGCTCACCGCCGCGTTCATCGCGCGCGAAGCGGGCGTCGACGATTTTCTGGCGCAGGCCACACCCGAGGACAAGCTCGCACTGATCCGCAAAGAACAGGCGAAGGGAAACCTCGTCGCCATGACCGGCGACGGTACCAACGACGCGCCGGCGCTGGCGCAAGCCGACGTAGGCATGGCCATGAACACCGGCACGCAGCCGGCCAAGGAAGCCGGCAACATGGTCGATCTCGACTCCAATCCGACCAAGCTGATCGAGGTCGTCGAGATCGGCAAGCAGCTCTTGATGACGCGCGGCGCGCTGACGACGTTCTCGATCGCGAACGACGTGGCCAAGTACTTCGCCATCATCCCGGCACTTTTCCTGGCCACGTTCCCCGAGCTGCAGGCGCTCAACATCATGCGGCTCGCCACGTCGCAGAGCGCGATTCTCTCCGCGGTCATTTTCAACGCGCTGGTGATCGTGGCGCTGATTCCGCTCGCATTGCGCGGCGTCAAATACCGGCCGCTCGGCGCGGGCCGCATCCTGCGCCGCAACCTGCTGCTCTACGGCGCCGGCGGCGTGATCATCCCGTTCATCGGCATCAAAGCGATCGACCTGTTGCTGCGCGCGATTCATCTCGCGTGAGGAGTGAAGACCATGCTCGAACACATCAAGATTTCGATCCGCATCACGATCGTCCTGCTCGTGATCACCTGCGGCCTCTATCCGCTCGCGGTCTGGGGAATCGGCCAGACGTTTTTTCGCGACAAGGCCAACGGCTCGCTCATCACGCGCAATGGAAAGGTGATCGGCTCCTCACTGATCGGCCAGACCTTCGCCGGCGCGCGCTTCTTTCACGGACGTCCATCGAGCAGCGGTTACGACCCGAGCGCGAGCGGCGGCACGAACTGGGGTCCGACGTCGAAGAAGTTGCGCGATGCGATCGCGCAGCGGACGGCGAACTACGCTGACACGAAACCGGTTGTCGGTATCCCCGCGGACGCGGTGACCGCGTCGTGCTCCGGCGTCGATCCGCACATCTCCATCGCCAATGCCCAATCGCAAGCGGCGCGCGTGGCACGCGAGAATTCGATGCCGCCATCGCAGGTCGCGGAACTGATTCGCCGCCACACCGAAGGCCGCTTCCTCGGCACCTACGGCGAGCCGCGCGTCAACGTGCTGTTGTTGAATCTCGACGTGATGGACGCCTCCGTGAAATAGATTCTGCAACCATGGCCCGCACGAACGGCGACGGCCGTCCAGATCCCGATGAACTGCTGCGTCTCACCCGCACCGACGACAGCGGCCGCGGGCGTCTCAAGATTTACCTCGGCATGGCCGCCGGCGTCGGCAAGACCATGCGCATGCTCGAGGATGCCCACACGATGCGCCGCGCCGGCGTCGACATCGTCGTCGGACTCGTCGAAACGCACGGACGCAGCGAGACCGCGGCCCGTATCGCCGATCTCGAAGTGATCCCGCGCGCCCGCGTCGACTATCGCAACGTCGTCATCGAGGAGATGGATCTCGCCGCGATCCTCGCGCGCCACCCGGACGTCGTCGTCGTCGATGAGCTGCCGCACACGAACGCTCCCGATTCGAAAAACGAGAAACGCTGGCAGGACGTCGACGACATTCTCAGCGCCGGCATCTCCGTGATGACCGCCCTGAACGTGCAGCATCTCGAAGGCGTGCAGGACGTCGTGCGCTCGGCGACCGGCATCGACATCCGCGAGCGAGTTCCCGATTCCATCGTCCGCAACGCCGATTCCGTCGTACTCGTCGATCTGCCGGTGACCGAACTGCAGGAGCGGTTGCGGCAAGGAAAGATTTATCCGCCCGATCAGGCATCCCGCGCGCTCGACAACTTCTTCCGCACCGAGATGCTGACGCGGCTGCGCGAATTAGCGCTGCTGCAGACCGCCACATTTTCCGGCCGCGCAAACGGCGAATTGCGGCTTGCCGTCGCGGTCCCGTTCGAGCCCGAGATCGCCCGCCCGCTCGTGCTGCGCGCCTCGCGTCTGGCCGGCCGGATGAACACGCGCTGGTACGCCGTCTACGTCCGCCAGCGCCGCGCACATCCCGAAAACATCAGCGCCGAGCAGCACCGCAAACTCTCCGAGAACGTCCAACTCGCGATCTCCCTCGGCGCCACCGTCGTCACGCGCGAATCCGAGGACGTTGCCAGCGCGCTCCTCGATTTCGCAAAGTCCGAAGGAATCACGATGCTCGTCGTCGGCCGCCCCACGCGATCGGGGCTGGTCAGCCGCGTCGTCCCGAGCACCGTTCACCGGCTGCTCGAGCGCGGACGCGGGTTCGACATCGTGATCGTGGACGTGTAGGCAGCCTGAAGTCGTCTCAATCCAGCGACAGCCAGCGACGCAGTGCCTCATCGATGATGCCCAGCTGAACGCGTCCGCATCGGCGGCGTAGCCGTCGTGAGATCCGTAGCCCACGCTTTCAAGCGTGGGGAACTTGATTCGGGCCAATCTTGTGAGCCCGTTTTAACGGGCGAGAGAAAGCTTTCTTTCGCCCGCTGAAGCGGGCTCTGACATCGACGCGCATCCGATTTCCCACGCTTGAAAGCGTGGGCTAGGGTTCTTACGATGGCTACGCCACCGAGGTACCCTAAAACTCGATCTGCGCGCCCAGCTCCACCACCCGGTTCGGCGGCAATCGGAAAAACCTCGCGGCGCTCTCCGCGTTGCGCATCATCGAGGCGAAGATTTTTTCTCGCCAGGTGGCCATTCCGCTTTCGCGCGACGTCACGATCAGCGTCTCGCGGCCGAGGAAGTACGTCGTGTCCATCGGCGGGATGGCCACGTGTAGCTCGCGGCTGACGCGTTCGAGAAGCGCGGGGATGTCCGCTTCTTCCATGTAGCCGTAGCGGCAGGTGATGCGGAAAATGCCTTCGCCGAGGTCCTCGACCACGAGCCGCTCGTCATCGTTCAGATGCGAGACCTCCTCGGTCATCACGGTCAGCAGCATCACCTGTTTGTGCAGCGCTTTGTAGTGTTTGAGGCTGTGCAGCAGCGCGGGCGGGATCACGCCGCCGGAGCGGTGCATGAAGACGGCGGTTCCGGGGACGCGCACCGGAGGATGGCCGGTCAGCGATTTCACAAAGTCCTCCGGCGACAGCGCGCCATCGCGCAGACGTTCGTTGAGGATCTGCCGTCCGCGCCGCCACGTGGTCATGATCAGGAAAACGATCGATGCGATGAGGAGCGGGAACCAGCCGCCATCGGCGATCTTGGCCAGGTTCGCGCCGAGAAACGCCACGTCGGGAATCAGGAAGGCCACGGTAACGAGCGATGCGAAGGCCACACTCCAGCCGAGGAGATCGCGCGCCACGACGTACGCCAGGATCGTGGTGATGATCATCGTCGTGCTCACCGCCAGCCCGTACGCGCCTGCCAGATTCGTAGAGCTGCGGAAACCGATCACCAGCGCGATCGTGCAGAACATCAGCGCCCAATTCACCGAGGGGATGTAGACCTGTCCGATTTCCGCGCGCGATGTGTGAACGATTTCCATCCGCGGGAGGTAGCCGAGCTGGATGGCCTGCCGCGTCAGCGAGAAGACGCCGGAAATGATCGCCTGCGACGCGATGACCGTCGCCATCGTGGACAGGATCACCAGCGGATAAAGCGCCCATTTCGGCGCGAGCAGATAGAACGGATTGTGCGCCGCGCCCGGATTGCGGATCAGCAGCGCGCCCTGCCCGAAGTAGTGGAGGACGAGCGACGGTCCGACGATGCTGAACCAGTCGATCTGGATCGGCTTCTCACCGAAGTGCCCGAGGTCGGCATACAGCGCCTCGCCGCCGGTGGTGACGAGGAAAACCGCGCCGAGCACGAGGAAACCGTGCATCCCATTGGCGATGAAAAATCGGATCGCGTGCATCGGATTCAACGCGAAGAGCACAGACGGTTGCCAGAGGATGCCGCGGATTCCCATCAGCGCGAGCACCGAGAACCAGACCAGCATGATCGGTCCGAAGACCGACCCGACTCCCGCCGTTCCCCGGCGCTGAAAAAAGAACAAAAGGATGAGAATGAGGATCGTCAGCGGGATGACGTACGGTTTGAAAAACGGCGTGGCGATTTCGAGTCCCTCGACGGCGCTGAGGACGGAAATCGCGGGCGTGATCATGCCGTCGCCGTACAGCAGCGCTGCACCGAAGACGCCGAGGACGACGAGCGTCGATCGGACGGCCGCGCGCCGCGATTTGTCCATCCCGACGAGACCCATCAGCGCGAGAATCCCGCCCTCCCCTCGGTTGTCAAAGCGCAGCACGTAGATGTGGTACTTGATCATCACCACGATCACGAGCGACCAGAAGATCAGCGAGAGGACGCCGAGGACGTTCGGCTGCGTGAGCGGGACGGGATGCGCGCCGTAGAAACATTCGCGCATGGCATACAGCGGGCTGGTGCCGATGTCGCCGTAGACGATGCCGAGCGCGAGCAGCGAAAGTGAAAAAAGGCGGCGGCCGGTTGGTTCTTCGCGTGTGTGATGTTCCGGACCCAGACCGTTCCCCCTGAGCCGATCAATGCAACGACCGGCGCAATCGCGGAGTGTACGGTGCGGCGATTTCGCGGGCGCATTAAGAATTGCTAAAGGCGGCAGGGCGGCGATGACAGCGCAGTCATTTGGTCGAAGGAACCCTCGCCGATCGTTCCTTTCCAGCGCCAACTCAGTCCGTCGTGCGATTCGAGTTGGACGTCGATTGGCGTTCCGGCTTCGACCGCAATCGGCGGCTGCAGCGGAAGGAAGACGTGCTCCCAGTGCGAGCCGGGAACTTCATTCGATAGCTCGATTCCATCCGCAAGCGTGGCGCGGAACCAGCCGGCGAATCCATGGAGCAATCCGGCGCGCGTGGTGGTGAAGTGTGCGCCGCCGGAGATGTCGGGCGTTGCGATCGTGGTGAGGTCCGCTGCGATCACGCGCGCCGGCGTGGCCAGGAACGAGTCGCTGCCGACGCTGCCGACGAACACGATGTTCGATGCGAAAACGGAGAGCGGAGAGAAGTCGAATCCGTATGGCTTCTCATTCCACCAATTCACGTGCTGTTCGTAGATCGAGGCGTCGTCGACCGGCACGAAATAGAGGTCGATGCTCCGCGGGATGATCACCGCATCCGCCGTCAGCAACCGCGCCCGCGCATCGATGACGCTGCTGAGGACTTGCTCATTGAATCCAAACGCGCCGAGCGTCTCCGTGACGAGCACATTCGCCCGCGCCGGCAGCTCGATGTTCGTCGAGCGATCGTGGATGACCTGAATCCGATCGGCGAAGCCGAGGTGACGGCTCAGAAAGGCCGCGAGATCGGCGCTGTGTGTCGCATCGACCGCAAACACCCGCCGCGCCCCCGCTTCGCACGCGAAAAACGAAAGGATGCCGGAGCCGGCGCCGAGGTCAAGCACGACACTGTCGGGAGTGACGGACCGCCGAATGGCTTCGCGAAACGCATTCGTCCGCGTCTCATCCTGGAGCAGCCCGCGATGCGCTTCCAACATGCCTTTCTCCGCGCCCCCGCGTCTCCGCGTGAACCCGGCCCCCTTTGAGTTACCGCGCCCACCCCAACCCATCCGGCACGTTCCCGGTATCGATCTCGTGCACGACCGAGAAGGAAGCCGTATCCATCACCGCCACCTTCTTCGCCCCCGCGCAAGCCACGAACGCGTGCTTCCCATCCGGTGCCATCAAAATCCCCGACGGCCCCTCGGACATCGTCACCGACTTGATGATCTCTTTCGTCGCCGCGTCGTAAACAAGCACCACGTTCGCGCCCGCGTCGGACACAAGCACGAACTTCCCGTCGATCGTGAATTTCACGCGATTGGCCAGCTTCGTCGTCGTAGGCAGCGTTTGCGCGACCGTGCGCGACTTCGGATCGATGATCGAGATCCCGCCGTTCGCCGCGCGCGACGCAACCCACAGCTCCGAGCCGTCCGGCGCGAGATCGATCCCTTCCGGCCCCTTCACGACGGGGATCTGCTTCAGGACGATGTCACGCGGCGCGCCGCTGAGGTCAAAGACGGTGACGCTGTTCGATCCGATGTTTGCCGTGTAAAGCGTCTTCTCCCCCGGCGCGACGACGATCATGTGCGTGACGTCGGCGCCGCTCCCGCTGACGAAATCAATCGCATTCGTCGCCGCGTCATACCGCGCCACCACCCGACTCCCCTCGGCCGTAAACCAAAACCGCGCCCCAACCGCCGCGATCCCATGCGGCCGCAGCAATCCGGGAAGTGTGAACCGCCGCAACTGCTTCCGCGCGGCGACGTCGATCACCGAAAGCGTCGTCCCCGGATTCGGCCCCGTCCCATAGTTGGCGACGACCGCAATCTTCCCGTCATCCGACACGGCAACTTCATGCGGCCCCTCGCCGGTAGCAACGGTACCGAGGGTCTCGAAGGAACTCGCATCGACAAACTGCAACGTGGCGTCCGATTTGTTTAGGATCAGCAGCGTATCGGCGCGGGCGGTGAGGGCGGTGAGAAGGAGGGCGAGTGTGAGGCGCTTCATAAAACGAAGTATGCCATCGCTGCTGATCCCTCACGCGCCTCGGAATCGAGTTCGGCGCATGCACGCGGGACCATCGATGTTTCATTTCAAACCATCGATTCTTCGTTTTGAAGCACGGATGCTTCCTTTTCTAGCATTCGGAATTCGTTTTGAACGCTCGCAGGAGAAAACTCACGCGGGCCACGCCATCGCGTCGGCGAAACCCGGCAGCATGGAAACGACATTCTTTGCTCCGCACGGTGTGAACCTCGTTGCGGGTGGTGGGCGGGTGCTACTGGTGGGCCGTCAACAGTGTGCGCGCGGCTCGCACACCATCATCTACCAGCTTCGCGTGATTCCAATAGTTAATGCCGGAGGCCAAACCAGCGAGTGCGAGTCCACCGGTGAACTCACCGAGAATCACATTCGTAGTCACAACGTGCTGCGCGACGAATAACGCGGCAATATCGATTGAGCGACGACCTCTAGGGCTTTCGATGTCGATTGCGGCCAGGATTCCGTCGCCTCCGGCGTGTAGCGCATGCAGGGTCACCCCTCTTTCGAAAGTAACCGCTGAGGATGTACGCAGGTCATTTAGAAGGTTCACGTCGCCATCTTCCGTCGGCCCTTTCAACAAGACGAGAACCTCGGATGCGTACCGCGCCGCAATCCACGCATGCTCAATGACGCGCGGAGCATCACCGTAGACCGCCACTCGACTCCCTGCGTAGAACGGTGCATCCGACGAAGCCGAATAAGACACTCCGAAGCCGTGAAGTGGAGTCGTGATCTCGATGCCCGGCTCGGTACCATTCGGTGCATACACGACACCTTTACAAGCCCACCTCTGATCGGTGCATTCGACAATCACAGACCCAGGCTGCGGAAGCACGCTTGTAATGTAGGAGTTCGTTGGGCGTATGACTCCCGATCGACCTAGCGAGCTATTCATTGCGTTCGCAAAAGCTGCTCCGGTTATCGGCGTATTAAGAGCTGTCGTTTGAATGCGTGGAAGATCACTGATCGCGTCCGTGTCCCGATGAAAGTTCACTAGGGCGACACGATCCCGCGACTCCGCTAGCTGCAAAGCAGCGGAAAAACCAGCAAGACTCTCGCCGACGACGAGATAATCAACAAGCTCCGTTCTCATTGCCTGATAGCCGTTAAGATGCCATCTTTAATGACTACGTCTTTAAACGCTTTACCAAGAAACTGTCCAAATGCCTGAAGAGCGCCGGGCGTTTGCGTCGTAATCGTCAAAGTGCTGCCGGACTGCATGGTCCGACCGAGCTCCCCCGCTAGTTGCTGACCTACTTGTCCAAGGATCATACCCGGCAGATTCTGGCCTGTCACATTGCCGATCGATCCGCTCTTGAATGGTAGCGCCAAGACGTCACCGGCAACTTGAATTTGCTGCATGTTGCCACGGAAACCCGCAGACAAATTGTCAACGTTGATTGCTCCTTCGATTGGACGAGCACCGCTTCCGAGGTTTACGCTTGGCGCACCCGTCATCGCTCCACCAACGCCCATCAAGGCCATAAATGTGCGCGGGAACGCGGTGAATGCCGCGCGGGCGAGAGCCGGAATCTCAGCGCCGCCGAGTATCGCGGCATCAATGGCAAGCCCCAACTTCAACGCCTGGGTCTGGCCGTTCCTAAACGCCTCTCGCGCACCCGGGCGATTACAAATATCTGCGGGTACGCACGTCAGGTCTGTATCGGCTTTTCCGTTCGGGTCGAGCTTGCCGACAGGATTGTTGGTCACATAGGAGTAGCGATTCCACCGCTGTGGGCTCGGCGGCGTCTTCTTTAGGTCCAGTTCGGGATCTACCGACAGGAACCTGCCGAGCGCAGAGTTGTAGAACCGAGCATGCATGTAATCGAGCGTATGCCCGTCTCCCGCAACGATGTCCCGCTCGTGTCCCGTGAACTTCATCGCCTCCTCGGGAGTTTCGTGCGGCGTGAGATTGATCTCGGCACCGAATGGGTAATACGCGTGCTCCGCCACCTTCACGCCATTCGAGTCCGTGACGAGACGCGGCGTGCCGAGGTGATCCAGATGGTAGTGAAGGGTGCCGCTCGGCGTGACCGTCGCTAGCAGCAAGCCGTCGCGCCAAACGTAATCTTTCGCCCATTGCCAGTTCGTCATGGCCAGGTTCGGCCCGCTCCCACTCTCGAGGCTCGTGAATTCGCGCAGTACCTTGCCGCTCTGGTCGCGGATCATCCAGGTCCACGACACGCCCTGTCTAACGGCGATCCGCTCGTCGTCCGCGTTATAGAGGAACTGCCGGTCGTCGCTGCCGACGGTAGCTCTGGTCATCATTCGGTTAGCGTCGTACGAGTAGACGGCGCCGGGCGTAGTCGCAGTGGCGGCGATCGCGTCGATGTTCCCGGCGACGTCGTAGGTGACGGCTGCACCGTTGATCGCGGTGAGGTGGTTCGTGTTTGAGTCCACGGTCACGGTCTGGGCGCAATTCGTTTGCCCGAGGCAATTGACTGCACCCGTAGCGCTCATCCGGTTGCCGTAAGCGTCGTAGGTGTAGTTTTCCTGCACTCCTCGGGTCACGCTGCTTACCAGACGCTGTGCGCCGTCATACACGAAGGTGTCCGCGCCGATCGCCGTGATGTTGCCCGCTCCGTCGTACGTGTACGTGCCGCTTTGACCGTTGTCCCCATAGCCAGTCGGACGAGACCTGAGATGCGGAGATGAAGCGGTCGTTTGCGAGGGCGCTGGCGTCGTGAGCGGAACCTCAACGACCTCGATAACCCGGGGATCAGCGCTGAGAAGTCGCGCACGCGAAGACGTCATAGTGACCGAAAATTGGCGAGCAGCGGATGAGGCGTTCACGTCAATCTTGGCTCCGTAAATCAGAACTAGTTCGTTCCTGAGCGCGGCGGGATCATCCGTTGCCCCATCTTCGGCAAGGGTGACGACATACCGGCCATCGCCCCCACCGCTGGAAGCGGCCGGTCTGAACTTCGGGCGAGTCGCGCCACCGACGCCGACAGCGGCGGTCAACAGAACGACATGGACAAGCAAGGCTGCCGCGATTCTCTTCATCGTTGGTTCCTCAGAGTCTGATTGCAATCTCAGAGATAGAGTGACGCCACGGGAAAAGTTCTACCCGCTACAACGCAATGCGAGGCGCAATCGAGCGCCCGATAAAGTTCGGCTCGGGATGAATCTCCACGCCGAAAATTTCGCGCACCCCACCCTGAATCATCCTCACTAGTTCGATCACCTCCGCAGCGGAACCCCCACCCCTATTAATCACGGCCAGCGTGTGTTTGGAGGAGAGTCCGACGTTGCCGTGGATGAAGCCTTTGTGGAATCCGGAGTGTTCGATGAGCCAGGCGGCGGAGAGTTTGATTTGGTCGCCGGAGGGGAAGTGGGGGATGTTTTTTGTTCCGGCGCTGGCGAGGAGGCCGTCGAATTGGGAGGGCGTTACGACGGGGTTCATGAAGAAGGAGCCGTCGCTGCGGGTGTCGGGGTCGGTGGGATCGAGAACCATCCCTTTTCGTTTGCGGATGGCGATGACGGCTTCTCGAACCGCGCGCAGCTCGTGGAGATCAATCGCGTGTTCGTCGAGGTAGGTTTGTAACTCGGGATAGCGGATCGTGGCAGCGCCGCCGGGTTTGAGGCGGAACGTCACGCCGGCCACTACGTAGCGATCCTTCGCCGCGGTTTTGAAAACGCTCTGGCGGTAGCCGAAGCCGCACTCCCAATTCGTCAGCGTCACGACGCGGCCGGTGTCGCGTTCGATGACTTCGACGCGGATAATCGTTTCGCTTACATCTTGTCCGTACGCACCGACGTTCTGGATCGGCGTGGCGCCGGTCAGGCCGGGGATTCCGGAGAGGCATTCGATGCCGGCCCAACCGCGAGTCACCGCGAAGGAAACGAAGTCGTCCCACTTCTCGCCTGCCGCCACGTACACCGTCACGGCCTCGGCATCCTCATCGCGGACGGTGATGCCGCGGAGATCGATCTGCAGGACGACGCCGTCGAAGCCTTCGTCGGCGATCAGCACGTTGCTGCCTCCGCCGAGGATGAAGAGCGGCTCGTTTTGGGCGGCGGTCCAAGAGAGCGCTTCGCGGATTTCATCCACCGTTTCGGCGCGGATGAAAAGCTTGGCCGGACCGCCGATGCCGAGGGTGGTGAAGGGGGCGAGCGGGACATTCCGTTGCAGCCGGCGCGGCGCAACACTCGGCAACGACTCACTCATCGGCGTTGCATTGTGCAGCATCGCTGCCTGAGAATGCGTCGCATGTCAAACATCGCCGTCGCGGAAAAGCAGTGGTTCGGCCATCCTCGGGGACTGGCAACGTGCTTCTTCACCGAGATGTGGGAGCGCTTCAGCTACTACGGTATGCGCGCGCTGCTGATTCTCTACATGGTGGCGCCGGTCGACAAAGGCGGCCTGGCCTTCTCGACGGAAAAGGGCGCGTCGATCTACGGCTGGTACACGATGGGCGTGTACGCGATGTCGGTGCCGGGCGGTTGGGTGGCCGACAAACTACTCGGCCTCTATCGATCGGTCTTGCTCGGCGGAATCATCATCGCCGCCGGCCATTGCATGATGGCGTATCCGTCGCTGCCGACGTTTTACGCGGGCCTGATCTCGATCGTGATCGGGACCGGACTGTTGAAGCCGAACGTCAGCGGCATCGTCGGAACGCTCTACACGAAAGAGGACGTGCGCCGCGACGCCGGCTTTTCCATCTTCTACATGGGCATCAACCTCGGTGCGTTCATCGCGCCGCTGATCTGCGGTCCGCTCGGCCAGCGCATCAACTGGCACTACGGTTTCGGCGCGGCGGGCGTGGGCATGACGCTCGGCGTCATTCAGTACGTCCTCGGCAAGAAGCACATCGCGCCGGGGTTGGCGCGTCACGCAAAGGATGAAGTGGACGAACGCGCCGCCGAGGCCGCAGCGGGACGATCGAGCTCGTTTACGCCGCAGGAGTGGAAGCGGATCAGCGTGATCGGGATCCTGTTCATTTTCTCGATGCTGTTTTGGGGCGCGTTCGAGCAGGCGGGATCGAGCTTGAACCTCTTCGCCGACCGCCTGACGCGACTGAGCTTCCTGCAGTGGAACTTTCCGTCGACCCTCTTTCAGTCGGTGCAGCCGCTGTTCGTGATCATCTTCTCGCCGATCTTCGCGTGGATCTGGCTGCGGATGGGGAAACACGAACCTTCCAGCCCGACCAAGTTCGGATTCGGACTCTTCTTCGTCGGACTGAGCTTCCTGCTGCTCGTTCCCGGCGCGGCGATCGCGCAACAGCAAGGGATCAAGGTCAGTCCGATGTGGCTGATCGGCGTTTACTTTCTGCAGACGGTCGGCGAGTTGTGTCTGAGTCCGGTCGGTTTGTCGATGGTGACGAAGCTCGCGACGCCGCGCATCGTCGGGTTGATGCTGGGCGTGTTCTTCCTGTCGATCTCATTCGGCAACAAACTCGGCGGCTATTGCGCCGGCTTCTTCGACCGCCTGCCGCTGCCGAAACTCTTCGGCGCCGTGGCCGGAACGACGCTGGCCGCGGCGTTCATCCTGTTCCTGCTGGTGAAGCCGATCCGCAAATTGATGGGCGGCGTGCACTGAAAACCGTTTTCACCACAGAGGCACAGAGGACACTGAGAGTCTCTGTGCTCTCTGTGGTGATTCTTACTTCCCGCTCCAGACCGGCTTGCGCTTTTCGGTGAAGGCGATCAGGCCTTCGTTCGCGTCGCTGGTGGCCATCAGTTCATCGAGGTAGAGGCGCTCGACGGCGGCGAGGCGTTCGTTGAAGTCGGCGCTTTGCGCGAGGCGGAAGGCGCGTTTGGCGAATCGGAGTGAGGACGCGCTCTGTCGATACAGCCGCTGAAGCCATTCGTTGGCGCGCGCGTCGAATTCGGCGATCGGAAAGATTGCGTTGATGAGGCCGAGGCGTTCGGCGTTGGCGGCGTCGATCGGGTCGCCGGTCAGGAGAAGTTCGAGCCCCTTGCGCGGCGCGGTCTGGCGCGAGAGCTGATACACGGCGACCGGAGGGAAGACGCCGAGGTTGATTTCGGGCTGGCCGAACTTGGCGCGGTCGGAGGCGAGGACGAAGTCGCAGGCGAGGGCGAGCTCGCATCCGCCGCCGAGCGCGGCGCCGCGGACGAGGGCGATGGTGACGACATCGAGCTTCGCGAGCATGCGGAAGCAGTCGTGGAAGTTCTCCAGCATCGTGGCGACACGGTCGCCGAGGTGATCCTGCACGCTGGCGCCGGCGGAGAAGGCTTTGTCGCCCTGCGCATCGATGATCAGCGCGTGACGATCCGGCTTCACTCGGGCGATGGCGTCGCGAAGCTCTTCGAGCATAGCGATGTCGAGGATGTTCAGCGGCGGGTCGGCGAGCGTGATGCGGTAGGCGTTCGCGTCAGAGGTGAAGGTGATCTTGGGCATGGCGGGAGGATGATAGCTGTCATCCTGAGGCTGCCGGAGCCGGGAGCCGCGAAGCGGCGGATCGGCGGAGGGCGCCGAAGGATCTCAAGCTTCCCAAGCTGCGTTGAATCCCAGTGGGTTTCAGCCGGAGTTGCGCAACTTGAGTTCCTTCGCCGTCCTTCGGCATCTCGCCGCTCCGCGGATTCGTGCCTTCGGCGGCTCTGGATGACAAATCACCGCGCTGCGCGCCGCCGCGCCGCCGGCGGCAGCGGCTTCGTCGACCAGATCTCGAGCGAGTAGTCGGTGAGGAGGTAGAACGTTCCCGGCTGCGTGGCGACGGATCTTCCTGCCGCGGGTGAGGCGATCGATGGTGATCCGCTGAGGAATTGCGGCGAGAACTGACGGCCGGTGAGCGCGATGCAGGAGCCGTCGGCGCGGAGATGCTGGTCGACGTATGTCAGGCCGCTCGTCGGATCGGTGACGTAGGAACCGAGTTGTTCGCCGGTTTTTGAAAGATCCGTGGGCGAATACGCGTAAAGCTTTTCGCCGAGGACGTAGACGGTGTTGTTGGCGAATGCGATGGCGCGCGGAGGCTGTGAGCCTTCGGTGGGCTTACTGACGAGCAACGCTGGATGCGCGGGATCGGTGATGTCGACGACGCGGACTTCGTTCGGCAGTTCGGTCAGGACGTAGGCGCGCGTGCCGCTGGTAACGACGTCGCGGACGGTGCCGGTCATGGTCGCGGTCTGTGCGAAGGCGGACTTCGGGTCGAAGACGATCGTCTTGCCTTCGCAGCCGCTGCTCTGGCAGTTGATGGCGATCGAGGCCCATGCCGCGCCGCCGGCGGAGGCGATCGACGGCGGGAGGTCGGAGGTCTGGTTGATCGTCGACGTCGCGAGCGCGTTTCCGTCGCGGCCGTATGACGTGACCGTGAGGTTGTTCTGGATGGTGAAAACGTTCGTGTCGCTGGCGGCGACGTCGATGATGAGCGGCGCGCGGATGCCGCCGGTGGATTGCATCGTGTTCGTGAAGATGTCGACGTTGCGGCCGTCGAAGAAGTAGAGGCGCTGGCTGCCGGCTACGAGTTTCTTGTAGTAGGCGTTGCCGTTGGTGGCGAAGAGCAGCGACGGCATGCGCGTCGTGGCGGTCAGTTGCACGGTGGTGACGCCGTCTTCCGTGGCGAGATCGGCGATGGTGCTGTTCGCGGCGATGTGCACGGCCGCCGGCGCGACGGGGAGCGCGAACTGTTTCGTCAGCGTCTTGGTCTGCGTGTTCCAGACGATGAGCGAGGTGTCGGTCGCTTCGAGGAGCGTCGTTCCGGTGAAGGCCAGACTCAGCGCGATGGCGCCGCTCGACTGCGGCAGGAGCGTCGTCGTCCCGCTTGCGAAATCGGCGAGAGTGACGCCGGTGAAGGTCGATACTGCCGCGATCGCGCCGGACAGTGCGACGCCGCCGGTGGCGATGCCGGGGACGCTGATCGTGACCGGCGTCTTCGTGAAATCGCTCGAGGCAAAGTACGAGAGCGTGGTGACTTTGTCGTCGCCGCGGAGCTCGGCCAGAACGGACGCCGATCCCGATCGCGCGATGAACGACGGCTTGATGGTGGCCAGAGAAATCTGCTGCGCGGTGGGAGTGACCGGCGAGAGGTCAGCGGTCCAGAGCGTGTTTCCGGCAGCTTCGGTGAGGACGAAGTAGCCGGTGGTGCCGGAGAGAACTGCCGAGGCGATCGGCGCGCGCAGCGTCAGCGAGGAGACCAGCGTCGGCACCGCGGGCGTCAGCGCCCAGAGCGATGCTTTCGCGCCGGTGGTGGTCAGGAGGAAGTTGTTGCCGCCGTCGCGGACGATGTCGATGCTGCTGTCCCACGACCGCGCCTGCGTCAGCGCGCCGCCGGACGATTGGTTGAACTCCGTGATGCCGCCGGACGCGCGGGAAACGTAGACCATCGTCCCGAGTGAAAAGACCGAGGTCGTGGCGCCGCCGGCGTAGCTGCGCAGCGGGAAGGGCGTGGTGAACGACGTCGTGTCGTACGTCAGCAGACCGAGGTCGCCGCCGGCGACGTAGAGGCGGTTCGCGGCGGTGGCCATGCGGCCGATGCGGTTCACGCTGCCGCCGGTCGGATTGAGCTGCACGCGCCACAACTCGACCGGCGCGGCGGCGGAGGAGAGATCGAACGCGCGCACTTGACGGTCCGCGCCCGCCGCGAAGATCGCGCTGCTGTTGATGCCGGTGATGGCGGCGCCGCCGAACGAATCGGTAGCCGCCTTCGCAGCGTTGCCGCCGCCGCTGTCGATGTTCGTGAAAATTTCGGTCTGCTGTCCGTCGGAGACGTACAAACGTCCTGCGTTGACCGCGACTGCATTCGCGCCGGGAAGCGAGGTCACGGTTCCGACTCCGTTCGGAATCGATGGGACGGCGATGTTGAACGACTCGACCGATGAATCGCCGTCGGCGGCGAAAAGGATGGCGTTGCTGAGCGCGAGCGACTGCACGTTGGCGCGGCTGGTCAGAAAGACCGCCGGCGTCTTCGACGGATTGACAGGATCGAGCAGGTCCCACTGCGTCAGTCCGTTCGCCGTGGCGACGTAGAGATCGAGTGTGGTGAGGAGAAGATCGTTGATCGTGCCGCCGGTGTCGATGCCGCGCACGAGTTGCAGCGCGCGTCCGTTCTTGCGCACGACGAACAACGTTGATCCGCTGCCGGCGTACGCGATGCCGTTCGCGGCTCGCACGGTGCGCGTGATGCCCGGCAGCGGCAGAGTCGCGATCAGCGCGGGCGGATCGACGCTACGGTCGTAGAGCGAGACGCCGTACGAGGTCGCCGCCCAGAGGTCGTTGGCGTCGATGGCGATGTCGAGGAACGAGGCGCGAAACGGCACGCTGGCAACCTGCGTCAGGTTGCACTGCGGAAAGGCAACGACAGGAATGAGGAGAAGTGAGACCGCAACCGCCACACGCCCGAGCATTGAGGAGAGTTTAAGCCATGTGCCACAGCGCGGACTTTGCCCAAAGGCGTAGTGTAGGCATCTCGCCTGCAACCGCCGGGCGTCCTCGCCCGGCGGGGGTTTCTGGGATTCAATTGCAGGATCGGAATTTGATCACGGAAACCCCCGTCGGGCGAGACGCCACGCCGGATGCAGGCGAGGACGCCCGCACTACGCTTCCGGAACAAAAACGACATCCTTCCAAGTACGCAGTCGTCTTGTACTTCGCGCGTTGCCGGTCGATTCACGTTCGCCGCAATCGGAGCCACTCGACGCCGCGACCGCGGTCAACCAGCAACACGCGAAGTACAAGACGACGGGGGAACGAAATGGTTAGCGAAGGTCCGCAACTACCCGATGCGGGTGGTTCATCGCCTCCGTGAATTTGTCCATCGACACCACCACCCGCACCACGGTCGTGTCTTCGCGGTCGTGCGCGAAGATCAGCAGCGCAACGCGGTCGCCGCCGAGCGGACGGGCGTAGATCAGCGTCGTCTCGCTGTTGCGGTTGGAGCGCGTCTGCACCAGCGGCTGCATCTCCTCGCCGGCGTTGCGGCGGACGATGTCGCCGAGGCCTTTCATGTCGTCGAAATGCGCGTTCTCGAACGTGGCCAACTGCACGTCCGAGACGCCGCCCGGATGCACGACCCAGAGCGCGAAGCGCACCAGGCCGAACAGCGGGATGGTCGTGCGCTGCACGTGGTAGCGCGACTCGACGGCGCGGACGATGTCGTCGAAGTTCGCGCGCGCCGGCGTCGCGCCGAGGGTGAAGACGCTGATCAGCGCGGTGAACAGAATCACGCGTCGGCGATTAGTCATGGTGTTCATCCTTCCGATGCTTCGAATGCGCCTCGCCGGAAATGTGCGGGATGCCGAACTGCCCTTCCAGGCCGGCCAGCTTCTCCAGATCGACAGGGCCGACGATGTTTACGACGGTGAACTCTTTCGGTTCTGCCGAAATGATCAAAAGTCCCGTGATGGCGTCGCCGCGCGTGTCGGCGTAGATGTCGACGTCCTCCTTCGTGCGGCTGGTGACCTTCACGATCTTCTTCCACGACGGTCCGAGCTGCTGGCGGATCCGTTCGGCCTGCGACTTGTCGTATTCGCCTTCGTGGTCGAACTCGTAGCTGCGAACGTAGATGCCGGTCAGGCCGCTGATCATCTCCTTCGCGGCGCGCTCGTCGGCGTCGTTGCTGGATAGGAACTTGCCGGCCAAGCGAAGCATGGCGCCGTCGAGCGTGACATCGGTCGTCTCGCTGGCCTTCGCGGCGAGGTCGGGGAAATCGAGATTGAGGCGCGTTCCCTGCGCCGAGGCGGCGGTCGGGAGCGCGAGTGCGGCGACGAGAGTGAGGATGAGATTCATCAAAAAGCGTTTCATGGTCAGTCCTTTCGTTGGTTGTCATCCTGAGGCTGGCGAAGCGCAGCGAAGGATCTCAAGATGCGCGAGCTTCGCTGGAACCCGGTTTCAGGACAGTTTGGGAAGCTTGAGATCCTTCGCCGTCCTGCGCCGCTTCCGCGCTTCGCGCTCCACGGCTTCGGCGGCTCTGGATGACAGATCGATCGTTCATTTCTTTACCTGTTTCAGTCGTGTACGACGGCGCGCTGGGCGACGCGCATCTTGGCGCTGGCGATATGCAGCGCGGTCATGAGTTCGCGGCGGGCGCGCTCCCCTTCTTCGATGCGGCGATGCTCGATGATCTGATGCGCGGTCAGACCCCCGAGCGACGCGGTGATGACGATGGCCGCGGCGATGCGGCGCAGCGTCCAGGATTTTTGGTGCCGAGGGGTTTCGATGCGGGACAGGACGCGGTCGGCGAATCCGTCCGGTGCGGATTTCCGTGCGAGCGCGCGTTGCAGTTCATCTTCGAAATTCATCGCTTCACTCCCATCCACTCCCGCAGCGCTTCGAGGCCGCGGCGGAGGTGGCTTTTGACGGTGTTGAGCGGCATGTCCAGCACCGCTCCGATTTCGAAAGGCTCGAGCCCTTCCTGGTAACGCATGGTGATGGCGAGCCGCTGTTGCGCGGGCAGACGCTGCAGCATCTGGCCGAGCTTCCGCGTCAGCAGCGGATCGGTGTCGTCGGCATCGCGCGCGACGTCGTTCGCTTCATCGAGGGTGACGATGCGCCAGCGTCCCCGCCGCGATTCGTCGATGCAGCGATTGGCGGTGACGCGACGCAGCCAGAAGGTGAGATGCGCGTTCGATTCGATCTCCCCCAACCCCCGATACAACTGCAGAAACACCTCCTGCGCGATCTCCTCGGCACGATCGCGATCGTGCAGGAAGTGCCAGGCGATGCTGAAGACCATGTCCTGATGCTCGCGGATGAGCGCCCCGAACGCGTCGTGATCGCCGTCCGCGGCGCGATGAAGATTCGCGTCGTTTGTCGGGAACAGAAGCGGAGCGGCGGCGGACATCTGAGGCTATATACGGAGAAATCGGGGAAACGAATGCAGGGCGTAGTGCGGACGTCTCGTCTGCATCCGGCGGGCGTCCTCGCCCGGCGGTGGTTTCCGGGCAAATTCGCAGGCAGCGTAACTCGTACGGAAACCACCGTCGGGCGGGACGCCGCGCCGGATGCAGGCGAGGACGCCCGCACTACGCTTACGCCGCGTTGCGGCTGACGACGAGCAGCGTCACATCGTCCGCGAGCGGTGCGTCGCCCATGTGCGACAGCACCTCGGATTCGATCGCGGCCGTGAGTTCCTCCGCGTTCGTGCCGTGCATTTTCGCGAGGCGTTGCGCGACGTGATCGAGGCCGCCGAGGTCTTCGCCGCCTTCGTTCTCAGCCTCGGTGACGCCGTCGGTGAAGAGAACGAGCGAGTCGCCGGGAGCGAGTTGCAGTTTCTGTTCGCGAAAATCGGCGCGCGTCACGATGCCGAGGACGAGGTCCGTTTCGACCAGCTCCTCGACGCCGTCGCTGTGAACCCAGATCGGCGGCGTGTGGCCGGCGTTCGCGTATTCGATCACGCCGGTTGCCAGATCGAGGCGGCCGAGGAAGAGCGTCACGAATTTCGACTGCGGCAGCGTGTCCTTCAGCGCGTCGTTGAGCTGCGACACCAACGCGGCCGGCGATGGATCGCCTTTGCAGAAGATGCGGAACGACGCCTGCAAGCCGGCCATCATCAGGCCCGCGGTGATGCCTTTGCCGCTGACGTCGGCGATGACGAAGTACATCCGCCCGTCGGGACGGCGAACGAAATCGTAGTAGTCGCCGCTGACGGTGCGGCAAGGACGATTGGCGCCGGCGAAGGTGTAGCCGTCGATGCCCGAGGGCGCGGCGGGCAGCAGTCCGCGCTGAATCATCGACGCGGTCTTCAGCTCTTCGTCCATGATCCGCTTCTGGATCGCTTCCTCGCGCAGCCGCGTCGTCTCGAGTTTGATCGCGGCAAACCGCGCGATCTGCGCGACGAGCCGAACGTCATCCTCGGAAATCTTGCGCTGGTTGAAGAGATAGTCGACGTAGAGGACGCCGACGACGGAGTCGCCGATCATCAGCGGCGCGCACAGAATCGAGCGGATGCCCTGCATGATGATCGACTGCGCGCGGCTCAGCTTCTCGTCCATGCTGACGTCCATGAACGCCAGCGCTTTTTTCTCTTCGACCACTTCGCTGAGCACGGTGTGGCTGATGCGAAGTTCCGAGGTGTCGGTCCGGTCCTGACGCCGCACTTCGACGTTGACGAACGATTTGCCGTCCGCGCCAAGAAGCCCGAGGGCGGCGCGCGACGCCTCCGTGTGTTCGAGCACGCGATCGACGATGAACCCGAACAACTCCTCGGTCGGCCGGTCTTCGATCAGCTCGCGCGCCAGAAGGTTGAGCGTTTTGAGCTTGGCCAGATCGCCGCCCGTATCGATCCGCTCCGGCTCCTCGATCTCCTTCACGGGAATCGAGATGGTCATGCTCGGCGAGGTGTCCGCGACGGCCAGCATGCGGTCGGTGTTGTGCTCGGCGGTCTCGAAAACGATCTCGGTATCGCCGAGCCGGATGCGGTCGCCGGTGCGGAGCGCGTGATCGCGTTCGACGCGATTGCCGTTCAGGTACGTGCCGTTGGCGCTGCCGCAATCCTTGAGAATCCACGACCCGTGATCGGCCACGATTTCGGCGTGCTTGCGCGAAAGGTAGCGATCCTTGACGGGGATGGAGCAATCGGACGCGCGTCCGATGGAAACGGCGCTGCCATGCAACTGCTGCCGGAAGGGCGAGAACAGCGGCGAGTAAACCGTTACCTCAGCGCGAGGGGCGATGGGTTCCATATCGATACGGTATGACGACCGGGGAGCGGGGATTGTAACCTCGTACGGCCGCGAGGCCCAATCCTGCGCGTAGACGCAGGATCTCCGGTGGCGCCGCGCGGGCTGCGGCTTCAATCAACGGTCGTTCGGTATCACCGGAGATCCTGCGTCTTCGCGCAGGATAATGACCGCCAGATGCCCGCTGACGTCATCCCCGAAACCTACTTCCAGGAAATCGAAGCGCACTTCGCGCTTCGCCGCGGGACGCCGTTCATCCTCAATGCGAAGGATTGGGCGCTGATGAAGAAGTGGTACGACGACGGCGTCCCGCTGCCGATCGTGATCGAAGCCATCGACACGGTCTTCGAAAAAAACGAGGCCAGCGGACGCAAGAAAGTGATCTCCAGCCTCAGCTACTGCCGCCATTCGATCAAGGAGTTGTGGCAGGACCGGCAGAACCTTTACGTCGGCGGTGGCGACGTGAGTCCGGAAGCCGGCCCCGAGGCATTGCTCGATGCGCTGGCGTCGCAGCTCGAGACGTCGGATGTGGCCGCGCCGTTCGCGCCGCGCGTGCGCGCGCTTGCCTCGGAGAAAAGTGTTCCGAAGATCGAGGAGCGACTGATCGATCTGGAACGCGAGCTCGTCGATGCATTCATCGCCGCCGATCCCGCATCCATCGACGCGATTCGCGCGGATATCGCGGTCGCCCTCGGCGACACGTCGAAGATGGATGCGAAAACGCGCACGCGGACGGAGGAGGCGAATCTGCGGCGATTGGTGCGGGAGAAGTTCGGGTTGCCGCGGTTGACGTTGTTCTGAGGCCGTCATCCTGAGCCGCCGGAGCTGCGTAGGCGAAGCCGGAGTAGCGGAGGACGGTCGAAGGACCCCCTTCCTGCTAACCCAGTTGGGCGGCGGTTGCGTTGAAGCGACAGCACGTGCGGTTGCAACCGCCACCGCTCCCCTGGTTACCAGGTCGGGGGTCCTTCGACCGTCCTCCGCCGGTCGCGCTTCGCGCTCCTCGGCTTCGGCGGCTCAGGATGACAATCTCATCGCGATAACGCCCGATCCACTTGCTCCATCACCCCCGCCGCCACCCGCCCTGGTACTGGCGCCTCGGCGCCGGCGCCTAACGCCGGATCGACGATCGCGCATGCGGCGAGCACGTTGCCGGCACCGCGGGAGCACGTCGCGCCGCGTAGCGTCAGCAGGCGCGCTGCGATTCGGGACAGCGCGCCCGCATTCACCGGAGAGTACGGGCCGACGCGGCGCGTGACCGGGTCGACCTGGTAGATGCCGAGGGCCATGGCGCGGACGATCTCGTCGCGGCCGGGGGTTTCGCCGATGTCGATCGCGATCGGCGGCGCGGCGATGTTGGATGCGAAACGCACCGAGGCCACTTTCCAGTACATCAGGACAGCGAGGTCGCCGCGGGTGATCGACTCGCTCTCGATCGCGCGGCGGAACTGCGGCGGCATGTTCGCTTCCGCGTACTGCTGTTTGATCTCATCGAGGCGCGTAGCGAAGCGGCGATCGCGTTTCGCAATGCGTTCGTAGCGCGCGATCGCGGCCTCGTAGCGTCCGCGGCTGATGTCGATTTCCGCCAGCGCTTCCTGCACCTCGGAGCGATCGACGTCGCCGGTGGCCAGGATCGGATCGAGCTCCGAACGCGCCTCGTCGTACTTGTGCTGCGCGACGAGCTTTTGCGCGAGGAGGATGCGCGCCGGATTGGCGGACGGATTGATCAACAGCGCTTCGCGAAGGAGCCGCACCGATTCCTCGTCGGGCGCCGCGAGGGCCGCGTTGTACAGCTGATCGAAGAGCGTCGTGCGCAACTCGGCGATCCGATCGACGACAAAGTCAGGCGCGCCTGGACGCGATGCGACGTCGCGATAGATGTCGTACGCCTCACGCGTCCGCTTCTCCGCGATCGCGATCTCCGCCGCATACACCTCGGCGGCCGTATAGCGCGGACGTTTCGACAACGCACGCTCGACGATCGGCCGGGCTGCATCCGTCTTCCCCTGCCGTAGATCGATGGCCGCCTCGGCCAGCTGCAGCGGAGCGTAGTTCGGTTCCTTTGCGCGAATGTCGTCCAGCTTTTTGCGCGCGGTGGTGTAGTCGCCGGCGAGAATGGCGCGCCAGGCATCGTCGAAGCGTTTCGCATTCGCGGGCGTCGGCTGCGCGTCGTATCCGGTGCGCGGATCGATGAGGAAGCGATCGTTGCCTTGCGGCGCGGATGGCGCGGCAACCGGCGCCGGCGCGGGAGCGCAGCTGGCGAGCGCGATCGCAAGCGTCGCGATGATGAGTGTCGATGTCTTTTTCACTTCGTTTCCTTTACGAGCCGCATGGCAGCATCGAACGAGTCGGCTGCCGTCACGTCGATCCATTGCACGTTGCGCTCCGACCGCAGCCACGTCATCTGCCGTTTCGCGTACGCGCGCGTGCGGCGCTTCGTTTCCGCGGCCGCGGCGGCAACGTCCATTTCGCCCATCACCACCGCCACCGCCTCGGCATATCCGATCGCGCCGAACGGCCGCGCCGTGCGCGGATAACGGGCCAACAGACCGCGCGTTTCGTCGATCAGGCCCGCGACGTACATCGCCTCGACGCGCGCATCGAGCCGTTCCACCAACTTCCGCCGCTCCATCATCAGTCCGATTTTCGTCGCCGCCATCTCGTTCGCACTACTCGCCGCCGGACGTTCCCATTTCGAGATCGGCCTCCCGCTGACCAGCCAGACTTCGAGCGCGCGTTCGACGCGATGCCTGTCCGCGGCGGCGATTCTTCTACCACTTTGCGGATCGATTTTCGATAGCCAGCGATGCAGCCAGACGTTTCCGCGCGGACGACCGGCGATGCGGCGAATGCGCGCGCGCATGCCCTCATCGCGCCCCGGCATCTCCGGTAATCCGTGCAGCAGTGCGCGCAGATAGAAGAATGTTCCGCCGGCGAGGATGGGACGTTCGATGCTTGCGATAGTCGCGCGCGCGAGCCGCGCATAGTCCGCGGCGTTGAACTCTGCATCCGCATCGATGATGTCGAACAAATGATGCGGCACGCGCGCCCTCACCTCGACAGACGGCTTCGCGCTCCCGATATCGAATCCGCGATAGATCTGCACCGAGTCGTAGTTGACGATCTCGCCGCCGATCGCCTCCGCGATCCGCAGCGCCAGCTCAGTCTTACCGGTGCCGGTCGGGCCGGAGATCACGATCGGAAGCACGCGAGAAGTCTATCGGCATCGTTCTTCGAGCTAGAACGTCCGGAACTGGATGCTCTTCGGTTCCTGCTCGGCGACGTACATCTTGCTCGTCGTTCCATCGCAGTACGCCCAGTCGTGGCTGATGCCGGTAACGAACAATCCGTCGTCGGGACAGAGTTCGCCGAGAGCTCTGCCGAGCGTGTTGACGTCGGTGCGGTCGTCGGACTGGACGACGAACGTCGACTCGAACGGCAGATCGACGACGACGCCGAGACGCGCGATCGCGTCGTGCAGCTCGCTGTAATCCGCGCCGGGCGTGAGGCTGTGACGGATGAGGAGGAAGTCGCGCGTTTTGGTGAACTGCGAACAGCCGATGAGGACGCGGGCTTCGTCGCCGACTTCGATTCGCAGGTAGCGGACGAGGAGTTCCGCGTGACCGCCTTCGGGCAGCCAGACGCTCCAGCTCTGATCGAAATTGGGTTCGGCGCCGAGTCGCCGCATGGCGTCCGACACTGCAACCGTCAGCTCGCCCTCATAGCAGACCTGAAACAGCTTGATATCCCCCATCACACCCTCCCGCAAAACTGTCAGTTCGAGCGAAAAGGATAACACGCGCCTAGCGACGTAGCGCCAGCGGCTCGCTGGCTGTACCGCCGCCGGCTCGGCGGCACGTGAATTCGGTACGCGCCAGCGAGCCGCTGGCGGTCCAGCCGTCGAGCCGCCGGCGCTACGCGGCTACGGCATCGCGACTATTCATCGGCGATCTCATCATCCTCGGTGTCGGTCAATCGCTTTTTCAACGCCGCGAAGCGAGGGAGGAGACGAACGGCTGCGAGATCCTGTACCGATCGTTCCGGGCAGTCAGATTCCGGCACTCAGCACCACGATGCTGATGCTGCTCGCAGCGATGCTGGCCGTCGTCGCTCTCGCACGAAGAAGCTAGTCACGGATACACTCGGCGTCATGGATGCCGTGCAACAGAAGATCGAAGCGGGGCGCGAGGCGCTCCGTTTCGTTTTTAGCGGCATGTCTCTCGGCCTCGGCACCGGCAGTACGGCCAAAGAGTTCGTGACGCTCCTCGGCGACGCGCTGAAACGAGGCGATCTGCGCGACATCCGCTGCACGTGTACGTCGACGCAGACCGAGGAGCAGGCGAGGTCGCTGAACATCCCGCTGTTCCCGTTGGCGGAGATCGCGCCGCTCGATCTCGCAATCGACGGAGCCGACGAAATCGACGCGCAACTCCGCCTGATCAAAGGCCGTGGCGGCGCGTTGCTGCGCGAGAAAATCGTGGAGCAGCAAGCCAAGCGATTCATCGTCATCGCCGACGAATCGAAAATCGTCACCCGCCTCGGCGTCGGAGTTCTGCCAGTGGAGGTGACGCCGTTCGCGCTCGATGTGCTGTCGCGCCGATTCACGTCGATGGGCTTGAATCCCGTGCTTCGCCTTCGCGATGGTCAACCGCGCGTTACGGATGAAGGACATCGCATCCTCGACATCCGCGTGCCGGAGCAGACCGACATCGCCGATGTCGTCGCGGAGATTCGTCAGCTCGCAGGCGTCGTCGAAACCGGATTCTTTCCGACGGAAGCGTCCGAGGCGTTGATCGCGACGCCGGACGGCGTACGGCGAATGACGCGATAAGACGCCGGCCCCGAAGCGAGGCCGGCGTCCGTTCATCTGTCGTCAGTGCGCGTTGCCAGGAATCGACCAGAGGAAGTCGACCTTCAGGGTTCCCTTGAACTGCGGCGAGTTCATATCGATGTAGCGGTCGCCCGTGTAGTCAGGCGCATTGGCCACGTTGTTGGGATTCCAGTTGGCCTGACCGTGACAACTCATGCAGTTCGTCTGCGCGCCAACGTCGTTCGGCGTCTTGACCGGTTTGCCGGCGTTCATCGTATTTCCGGGGATGGAGTCGGGCAGAACGTTCGGCGTGAACGGCGCCTCGAGGTAGGGATTGAAGCAGTAGATCGATTGCCCGTTGTTGTTGCCGCCGGTAAGCGGCGTGGCCGGGTTCGCGAAATCGTAGCCGGTGCAGTGGGCGTAATTGCGCGGAGCGCCCGTGAGCTGCGACGGCCGGTCGGCGGCGATGGCCGCCGAGCTCGGCGCGGTCGGGTTGTCGGGATTCGGAACCCACCAATACGTTTGCCACGTCCAGCGCGTGATCTCGCGCGAGGTGACGTGCATGGCGACGAGCACCGCGTAATCGCCTGCCTGCGCGGGCGGGTTCGCAGCAGCGGCTTCCGCGGCCGTCATCTGGAAGTGGATGAAGTCATCGACGCTATACGTGTTCGCAGGCGTGCGGGATGAGCCGTTGGAGGCGCACGTCGTATCGACGCCCGTGCCGGTGCCTTTGCCTTTCGCCTGGATGTCGATCCACACGCACTGCTTCCACAGCGAGTTCGGGAAGGGCTTCGACACCCACATGTTCTTCGTGCTGTTGAACGTCAGCGCCGGCGATCCGGGCCACGTCGGCAGGATGAAGTAGCGTTGTCCTCCACCCGGCGTCGTGGTCAGCGGGTAATACACCGGCTTGAGGGAGATGGCCGGGTTGGGGAAATCCGGAACGGCCGCCTTCCCCGCGTTCAGCATGCTGGTGAGGTTTGACGCCGAGAAGAGATTGTTCTTCGTAATGTGATCGCCGGCTGTCGGGTCGTACTTGACCAGCACCTGAATGGTGAAGGGGTTAGTGGTGGCCGCAGGCGACGCCAGCAAAAGCTTCCGGCCGCCGTGCTCGAACTGGCGCGGTTGCTTCAAACGATGTGTAAGTCGCGGCGTCTGTTCCACCGCCATCGGCGAAGGCGTGGCGCTCGCGGTGAACAGATCATCCGGAGCCGCCCACGTTTCGAAGACGCGCATGCCACCCGGCGTGGTTTCCTGCGTAAGAGCAGTCCACAGACCCCATCCGTGGAGGTTGATCGCTTTCTGATTGTTCGTTTGCGTCCAGCCGATGATCGTCGGCTCGGGCTCCGGGAAGTTGTAACCGGGGATGTGGGGATTGGGCATTGGGACCGGTTTGACGACCGTTGCAGGGCTCGCCGCCACCGCGGGGACAGCTCCTGTGGTTGTCGACGTCGTCGTCGACGCGGCCGTCGTCGATTCGGTTGACGCCGCGCTGGCCGTTGCGTCGGCGTTCGACGGTTTCTCTGCCTTACATCCAACGATCGCGACGACGGTGACACAAAGCAACGAAGCAGAAAGACCACGGATGATTCTCATATTCACTCCTCTCTAAAGAAGAGAGGTCCGTTCGGGGCATTTCCCTACCCATCGATAGAAAACGCCTAATATCCTCCCGCCGCCCCGCCGTGACGGGCGTCGGAGATCGCCAGCAGTTTTCCGCGATCGATCCAGACGGCCTGCACGTCGCCGATGACCTCGCGGGCGCGAACACCGTGGCCCGCCGCCAGGAGCGCGTCGATGACGGCCTGCGGAGCGCGCGCCTGCTCGTAGGCAATCTCCTCGGGGACGGCCTGCTGCGAATAGCGCGGCGCGGCGATGGCTTCGGCGGGCGTGCGGTTGAAGACCAGCAGATCGAGGAGGATCTGCGCGATCGTGGTCGGTATCGTCGCGCCGCCCGGTGTGCCGATGGCCAGCAGCGGCTTGCCGCCGCGCAGGACGATCACCGGCGACAGCGGCGACGCGGGACGGTTTCCGGCCGCGAGCGAGTTCGTGGCTGCCGGCGCGCTGCTGAAATCGTTCATCGAGTCGTTGAGCGCGAAGCCGAGCCCGGGGACTTGGAAGCCGTTGCCCGCTTCGTCGCCCACGGACGTCGTCAGCGAGACCACATTGCCGTGCGCGTCGACGATCGAGACATGCGTCGTGTGCGACGGCACCGTCGTCACCGCGCCGGGCTCCGCGAGCGTGACCGTCGGCGTGACGCGATTCGGATCGATCGATGCGCGCCACAGCGCGGCGCGGTCATCGGAGAGGAGATCGCGCAACGGCACGCGGTTCGCGGATGGGTCGGCGAGAAACTTGTCGCGATCGATGGCCGCGCGGCGTTCTGCCTCGACGAGCAGGTGAATGTAGTTCGGTCGCGACAGATCCAGGCCGCCGGCGATTTTCAGAATCTCGCCAAGCACGAGCCCGCCCGCGGCAGGCGGCGCCACGGTGTAGATGTCCGCGCCGCGAAACGTGATCCGCACCGGCGCGCGCCAGATGGCTTTGTAATCGCGCAGATCGCGAAACGAGAAGTGAACCGCCTCCACGAGCTTGTTCGCGATCTCGCCGTCGTAAAAATCGTGCGCGCCCTGTTCGCCGAGACGTTGCAGCGTTTTCGCGAGATCGTCCTTCGCGAGGCGTTGCGCGGGCGCGACGAGCTCGCGCCACGCACGCGATCCGAATCGTTCATGCATCGCGCCGAGTCCCGCCACGAACCCCGGCACCGCCGCCGCCTGTGCGCCGGTGAATGGACCGCTCGCCGGACGTTTCGCCGCCGCCGGCGCGGCCTCACGAAAATCGAGCGTCCAGACGCCGCCGGTTTCGGCGTCGTAGTACGCCAGGAATCCGCCGCCGCCGAGCCCCGTCGATTTCGGCTCGAGCACGGACAACGCGAAGGAAACTGCGACCGCGGCATCGATCGCATTGCCGCCGTCGCGCAGCACGCGCAGTCCGATCTGCGTCGCCGCGGGCGAGGAGGTAGCCAGCGCGGCGTGGGTGGCGGTGACCTGCGAACCGGCCGTCAGATTAGTGGCGATGATCAACGCCGCCGCGAGACCCACCAGCCGCACGCACGCCCGCACAGACAAGAGTGTCTGTGCCACACCAGCCGTGCTTTTCAACAGAACCCCTGCCTGTGTGGCACAGACACTCTTGTCTGTGCTTCGTGCTCGCCTCACTTCCTTCCCCGCCTCGGCGCGCGGTTTCGGTCGTAGACGATCTTCAGCCCCTTCAGCGTCAGATCGTCATCCACATATTCAATGTGTTCCGAATCCGGCGCCAGCAGCGACGCCAGCCCGCCGGTCGCCACCACCGCGCGCACGTCCGGAACCTCGCGTTTCATGCGGCCGAGGATGCCGTCGACCAGGCCGAGGTAGCCGAAGTAGATGCCGGACTGCATGTTCACGATCGTGTTCGTGCCGATCACCGACTCCGGCCGGCGAATGTCGACGCGCGGCAGCCGCGCCGCACGCGCGAACAGCGCCTCGGCGGAAATCGTCAGACCCGGCGCGATCACGCCGCCGATGTAGCGCGCGTCGTGCGTCACCACATCGAACGTCGTGGCGGTTCCGAAGTCGACGATGATCGCCGGGCCGCCGTACTCCGAATGCGCCGCAACGCAATTGACGATGCGATCCGCGCCAACCTCGGCAGGATTGTCGGTATGGATCGCGATGCCGGTCTTCACGCCCGGCTCGACGAAGAGCGCATCGAGCTCGAAGAATTTGCGGATCATCGATGAGATCGAATGGTTCAGCGGAGGAACGACCGACGAGACGATCGCCCCTTCGAACGCATCCGAAAACGTCTCGCCGATGAGCTGCCGCGCGAGGATCCCGTATTCATCGGAAGTCCGCTCGCGCGCGGTCGCCAGCCGCCACGAGCTCACCAGCGCATTGCCGCGAAAAACGCCGAGAACGATGTTCGTGTTGCCGACGTCGACGACGAGGAGGTTGGACACGGCGGTAGGTTAACGCGCTACGGCCGTTTGTAAACGTTCCCGTCCTTCATCACGAAGCCGACACGTTCCATCGCCGTGATGTCGTTCAGCGGATTGCCCGGCACCGCCACGATGTCCGCGAGCTTGCCCGCTTCGATCGTGCCGACGCGGTCGGACATGTCGAGGAGATCGGCCGCATTGCGCGTCGCGGTCTGGATGGCCTGCATCGGCGTCATCCCTAATTTCGTCTCGTACGAAAACTCCTTCGCCTCATTGAAGGCGTCCCACGCGAAGCCGCCGGCGTCGGTGCCGAACGCGATCTTCACGCCGCGTTTCAGCGCGCGCGAAAAACTGTCGCGATGGAAGGCAGGGATTTTCAGCCAGATCCCGCCGCGTCCAGCCGCGACGTAATCAGTCACGCTCAGCGTCGGGCAGAGATACGTTCCTTTCGCCACCATCACGTCGAGCAGATCGTCCGGAATCGAGATGCCGTGCTCGATCGAATCGACGCCCGCGTTCAGCGCGTTCTCGATTCCCGGCCGCGCCATGGCATGCGCCGCCACTTTGTGCCGCAGCCGGTGCGCTTCCTCGACGATCGCTTTCATCTCCTCGGCGTTGAACGTCGGCGTCGATGACAGCGTCCCGTCCTTCGCCACGAAGTACGAACGGTCGGCGTAGACCTTGATCCAGTCCGCGCCATGCGCGATCTGTTCGCGCACCGCTTTGCGCGCCTGATCGACGCCGTCGACGATCTGAACTCCCATCGGATACGTGACGTCCGGCGCGTAGCCGCTTGGACCGTAGCCGCCGGTCACCGACAGCGCGCGCGTCGAAACCACCATCCGCGGCCCGTCGATCACGCCGTTGTTGATGGCGCGCTTGACGTCGACATCCGTGTACATCGCCCCCTCGGTCTCGAGATCGCGAACCGTCGTGAATCCGTTGCCGAGCGCGATCTTCACGGCCTTGCTGGCCCGCAACGCGCGATACGCCAGCGACTCCTTGAACAGCTGGGTGTCGTAATCCTCGGAGGTGATGTCGCCCTGCAGCAGCGTGTGCACATGCGCATCGATCAGGCCGGGCAGCAGCGTCATGTCGCCGAGGTCGATGACCTGCGCGTCCGACGGAACGGTGCCGCCGATCGATTCGATCTTGTTGCCGCGGACGACGATTACCGCCGGCGACACGACCGCGCCGCCGCGGCCGTCGATCATTCGCGCAGCACGAAGCGCGACAACTTTCGGCGGCGCGTCAGCGGCGAATGCAGCGGTGGCGAATAGGAAGACAAAAGCCGTGATACGGTTTTTCATCGTCCGCGAATTCTAAGGCCATGCGCTTTTCCGTTTCCGAGTACGTCCGCTGGGAAGACATCGACGCCGCCGGCATCATTAACTATCAGGCGTACCTGCGATTCTTCGGGCTGGCCGAGGTCGAGCTGTTTCGCTCCTGCGGCCTGCCGTACCGCACGCTCTTCGACGACCTCGGACTCTGGCTTCCGCGCGTCCACGTCGAGTGCGATTTTTTCCATCCGGTCACGCTCGACGAGCTGCTCATCGTCGATGCCTACTTTGGAAAGATCGGCGCGAGCTCGATCCACCTCAACTTCGAAGTGCGCCGCAGCGAAGACAAGGACGTCATCGTCGCCACCGGCAAGTACGTGCTCGTGGCCGTCAAGCGCGGCGAGTTCAAGCCGACTGCGGTGCCCGACGCCGTGCGCGAGAAGCTCGCGCCGTACGTGGAGAGCGGCGACCTATAATCCGCGCCTCCCATGGCGAAACGTCCCAGCCTTTTCCTGATCGACGGCTCCAACAACGTCTACCGCTCGTACTTCGCGATCCGCAACCTCACCAACTCCTCCGGTCTGGCCACGAACGCGGTCTACGGCTTCACACAGACGCTGAAGAAGCTGCTGAAGGATTTCGAGCCGGACTGCATCGCCGTCGCCTTCGACATCGGCCGCGCCACAACGCGGCACGAGGCCTTCGCCGACTACAAGAAAGATCGCCGGCCGATGCCCGACGATCTGGCCATCCAGTTGCCGCTAGTCAATGAAGTGCTGGAAGGATTCCGCATCCCGGTCATCGGCGTCGAGGATTGGGAAGCCGACGATCTCCTCGGCACGCTGGCCTGCGTCGCGAAAGATCGCGGCTACGACGTCGTCCTCGCCACCTCGGACAAAGATTTTTTCCAGCTCGTCGGCGACGGCATCAAGCTCTTTCACACCGGCCGTGAAGTGCTCTACGACGCGAAAGGTGTCGAGGAAACCTTCGGCCTGCCGCCCGAAAAAGTCGTCGACGTCATGGCCATCTGGGGCGATGCCATCGACAACATCCCCGGCGTTCCCGGAATCGGCGAGAAAGGCGCGAAGGCGCTGATCTCCGAGTACGGATCGCTCGAAGGCGTCTACGAAAATCTCGACAAGCTCAAGCCGGCACAGCGCAAGAAGCTCGAAGAGAATCGCGACAAGGCATTCATCTCGCGCGAGCTGGCCCGCATCAAGTGCGACCTTCCGACCGAGAACATCGATTTCGAGACGCTAAAACGCCAGGAACCCGATCGCGCCAAGCTGCACGACGTCTTCTCGCGCCTCGAGTTCGCGTCGCTGATGCAGGAGTTTCTCCCCGAGGCGCCGCCCGTCGAAGTCGATTACCGGATTGCGGCGAGTGCGGATGATGTGCGCGAGTTCATCGGCAATGCGACCGAAGTCGCGATCTGGATCGAATCGACGACACCCGAAGGCCACGACGAATTGTTTGCGGCGTCGCTGTCTGTGAAGCAGGCGGAGTCGCTCATCGTGCCGATCGCAGATTCCCTCGGCGGTACACCCGAACTTCGCGACGCGTTGCAGACGCTGCTGCGATCCGATTGCCTCTTCGTCGCGCACGACATCAAGCTCCAGCTCCGCCGCCTGGCCGCGAACGGCTGGCCGCAGCCGGCGCGCTTCTCCGACACGATGATCATGTCGTACGTGAACAATCCCGGCCTGCCGAGCCACGCCTTCAGCAACGTCGCGCGCGACTGGCTGAAACGCGACGTCGCGTCGCGCAAGGACGTCGCCAAGCCCGCGCCGCTCTTCGCGCTCGATCACGAAATCGGCGCGACGGCCCTCTCGCCCTACCAGCAATACCTCGGCGAAAAATCGGATGTCACCGTCGCGCTGAAGGAGATGTTGACGACGGAGCTGCAACGCGATCCCGCGCTCGTCGACATCTACGACCGCATCGAACTGCCGCTCATCCCCGTGCTGGAGCGGATGGAAGCGCGCGGCATCCGCATCGACGTGGCGCTGCTGCACGAGATGTCCGCGAAGATGGCGCTGCAACTCGCGCAACTGGAGAAAGAGATCTACGCCGAGGTGGGGACGGACTTCAACATCAACTCGCCGCAGCAGCTGGCGCACATCCTGTTCGAGAAGTTGCAGTACCCGGTGCTGAAAAAAACAAAAGGGACGAAGGCCTACTCGACGAACGTGGAAGTGTTGCAGGAGTTAGCCGGCCATGGCTTCGCGGTGCCGCGCCTGATCCTGCTGCATCGCGAGCTGCACAAACTGAAGTCGACGTACATCGATTCACTGCCGCAACTCGTTGCCAAGGATGGCCGCGTACACACGTCGTTCAACCAGGCCGTCGCTGCGACGGGACGGCTGTCGTCATCCGATCCAAACCTGCAGAACATTCCCATCCGCACCGAGCTTGGACGCGAGATCCGCAAGGCCTTCATCGCCGACGAAGGCAACGTGCTGCTGGCGGCCGACTACTCGCAGGTCGAACTGCGCATCCTCGCCCACATCTCGCAGGATGCGGAGTTGATCGAGACCTTCCAGCGCGGCGCCGACATCCATCGCGCCACGGCCTCGAAGATGTTCAACGTTCCCGAGGATGAGTTGACGCACGATCAGCGCCGGGCCGCGAAGACAATCAACTTCGGCGTGTTGTACGGCATGTCGGCATTTCGTTTGTCGAATGAACTGAACATCCCGACCGGCCAGGCGAAGGATTTCATCGACGCCTACTTCGCGCGCTATCCGAAGATTCAGGAGTATCTCGACCGCACGCTGGAAGAAGCGCGACGCTCCGGCAAAGTGACTACGCTGTTCGGGCGCGTGCGTTACATCCCGGAGATTCACAACAAGTCATTCACTGTTCGCGGCAATGCGGAGCGGATGGCCACGAACGCACCCATTCAGGGGACGGCGGCGGACATTCTCAAGCTCGCCATGATCGCGCTCGACAAGCGCCTGGGCGACAAAGCGGCGATGCTGCTCACGGTCCACGACGAAATCGTGATCGAGGTCCCCGAGTCGCGCGCGGAAGACGTGGCGGGAATCGTGAAAGAGACGATGGAGAACATTTTCCCGCTGGCCGTGCCGCTGCAAGTCGACGCGCACTACGGCCGGAGCTGGTACGACGCGAAGGAGTGAACGAGTGAGGTTGCCCCGCTTACTGCTCGCCATCGCTCTTCTCTTTGTCGCCTGCAACAAACCTCCCGCGCCGCCCTCGGTTGCGAAGAAGAACGAACCGACCGTCCGCGCGACGGTCGTCACGATCCAGACCACAATCCAGCCGGCGAACAAGAGCTACTCGCACGAGATCGTCATCGCCAACAATCGCGCCCGCAGCACCGACGAAGCCGATCAATGGCGCCTCTTCGATTTCGCGCGGAAGCGGGTGACGTACGTGGACGACATCGCGCACACGGTCCGCGTCCAATCGTTCGCCGACGCCATCGCCGCCCGCCGCGCCGCAGTCGCCCATCCGCTTCCCGACGGAATGCCGCGCGCGCAGTTCGTCGTAACGAACGCGCAGAAAACCCTCCAAGGCATCCCCACCAAACAATCCCTCATCCGCCTCGGCGCCTACCAACGCGAGCTGTGGATCGGATCGCATCCCCTCATCCCGCGCGGCCTCTTCGCCCTGCTGCAAGCGAGCGAGCCCCCCTCATCGCCGCTGGCCGGCATCACCCGCGCCGCCGACGAAGCGCTCATGGAAGTGCAAGGCTTCCCCCTCGCCGACCACGCCGAACTGCCGTACGAAAACAAGAAGCTCGTCGTCGACAACACGGTGGTGCAGATCGAGCAACGCGAAGTTCCGGCGGCGTTGCTGACGGTGAACGGTAAGTATTCGGAACTGAAGCCGGCCGCTGTCCATTGACGCTGGAACAATCACGACCTAGACTGACTGGTCATGCCGAAGACGTACTCCACTTATGAAGCAAAAGCCCGTATGAGCGAGCTGCTCGCACAAGTGCGGAAAGGCGACGTCGTGACGATCACACACCGAGGCGAGGCGGTGGCGGAGGTTACGCCGGTCACGCGGCCCGACACATCCATCGCCCGGCGTCTCGAAGAACTCCAGCGAAAGGGAGTCCTCTCGTTTCCTGCGACTAACGCGAAAAGCGAATTCAAAGGCCTCGTGAAAAAACCCGGAGCGCTACGCCGTTTTCTTGATTCGCGCTAATGAGAGTCGCTTACGTGGACTCGTCTTTTCTGGTGGCAATTGCTTTCACCGAGACAGGTTCTGCCGCGCTCGCGCAAACGCTCAATGAGCAAGACATTTTGATATCGTCGAATCTTCTCGAGGCTGAGTTGCGGGCCGCGCTGCGGCGAGACAATGTGACGGCTGATCCAAGCGAGTTGCTTTCGTCGATCGTGTGGGTGCATCCGGACCGCGCGCTTACTCCCGAGATCAAGACGGTTCTCGGGGCGGGCTACGTCCGCGGAGCAGATCTGTGGCACCTCGCTTCCGCGCTTTTCGTAGCTCCGAAACGAGAGATCGCGTTCCTCACGCTCGATGTGCGACAACGAGAGATCAGCGAAGAGCTTGGTTTTGCCACCGGCGGAACGGAAGTTGAGTCTTAACTCGACGCGGAATGCGCGCCGCTTCAATCGTCTCCGAAAATTCTCTTATCGACGATTTCCCACGGCTCGCTGTCTTCCGGCGACGCGCGATGTGCTTCGAGCCGTCTGTGAAGTTCGACCAGTAGCTCTTCCGAAATGCTCAGGTCGGGTTTCGTGCTCTCAGTCATTCGTGAATTCTACCGGTGTTCACAGCACCTTCCGCGAATCCCCCACCCGTTTCGTCACTCCTTCGCGATCCATCCACTCCAGCAGCGGGATGGCGATTTTGCGCGACAGGCCGAAGTACTCTTTGAAGTGGCCGACGTCGATCATGTCGCCGCGGCGCTCGCTGATGCGTTCGCGGGCGGCGGCGAGGGCGTCGCGGTGGACGTAGATGCCTTCGGCGAGGCGGACCAGCGTTCCCTGCTTGACAAGGAAACCGATCACGCCTTCGATGACGCGCGCTTTTTGCGTTCGCTCGTTGATCAGCTCTGAGACCGGCGGCGGCGCGAGACCGGCTTCGGCGAAGCGCGACTCGATCATGCGGGCCAGCTCTCCTTCCGCGCCGCCGAGGGTTTTGGAGCGGCCGGGGATGTCGAGCGCGTCGCCGGCGATGGCCACGATCTTCTCGCGCGCGAGGTCCTGCAGGAGGAAGTTGATCATCGCGCCGTCGGCGTTGCGCGGAAGGAGCTTCTGCGCGAACTCGCTCTTCGGAACGTTGAGCGCCATGCGGTTTTCTTCGAAGTAGGCGCGGAGAAACTCCATCGACTTGCGGCGAAAGTCGATGAGGACGTCGTGATGGATCCAGCGCCGTTCGCCGCTGTCGGCGAGATGCGGCACGTTCTTCAACTCCTTCGCCAGCGTCTCGATGCGGATGCCGGTGCGCGCCTGGACTTCGTGCATCGTGAGACCGCGCAGTCCTTCCATCTTCGTCATCAGCGCGACGCGTTCGTGCAGCGAGCCGGAGGCCAGCGTGTCGAGTAGCTCGACGCGCGTGTTGCGGCTGAGTTTGGGCAGATGCGCGTCGACGATCACGCCGCCGCCGACGGTGAGCGCGGGCGAGTAGCGACGGATGACGAAGCGATCGCCGGCGACGGCGACGACCGGCGATTCGAGGCGAATCTGGATGTAAGCGCTCGTTCCAGGCTTCATCTCCGCGGTCTGATCGACGAAGCGGATGCTGCCGAGGAGCTCGGCGGACAGGTGGTGGAAGCGGATACGCGTTTGTTCCTTCAGCGGCTTCGCATCGGGCAGCAGATCGAGACGGGCGGTGATCACCTGCGAGGTTCGCAGGGTGTTCGGCGTGACGAGTTGCTGGCCGCGATGAAGCTGATCGAGGTCGATGTCCGGCAGATTGACCGAAGTCCGTTCGCCGGCTGACGCGTAGTCACGCGCCTCGCTATGCACCTGGATGTTGCGGGCGCGGCTGCGCTTGCCGCCGGGCAGCACTTCGACGTCGGTGTCGATGTTCAGACGGCCCGCGTACGTGGTGCCGGTGATCACGGAGCCGAATCCCTTCATCGTGAAAACGCGGTCGATCGGCAGGCGGAAGACGCGCGTGGTGGCATCACGGTCTTCGACCTCGGCGACCGAGGAGAGGAGAGCGCGGCGAAGGCCATCGAGGCCGGCGCCCGTAACGCTGCTGACCGGCACGATCGGTTTGCCGGCCAGGAAACTGCCGGCCACCAGCTCTTCGATTTCGAGGCGGACCAGGTCGATGATGTCGTCGTCGACCAGATCGCGTTTCGTGATCGCCACGACGCCCGTCTTGATGTCGAGCAGGCGGCAGATGGCGAAGTGTTCGCGGGTCTGCGGCTTGATCGATTCGTCCGCGGCCACGACGAGCAGCGCGCTGTCGATGCCTCCGACGCCGGCCAGCATATTTTTGACGAAGCGCTCGTGGCCGGGAACGTCGATGAAGCCGATCTGGTAGTCGTCCGTGAACCAGCTCGCAAACCCGAGATCGATCGTGATCCCGCGCTTCTTCTCCTCGGGGAGCCGGTCGGTGTCGACTCCGGTCAGGGCGCGGACGAGCGCGGTCTTGCCGTGATCGATGTGGCCGGCCGTTCCGACGACCCGTTTCTTACGAGGCATGGCGCGCGAGTGTACCCGAGGCGCGGGACTCGGCACCGGATCGGCATATGCGTTCAGCGACAACGAAACCTGATGCGGAGTTCGTACGTAGAATTGACCGAACGGTCGTTCTGTAGTAGCCTTTCAGCCGTTCCGAAAATGTTGGTTATCTCTCAGCAGTTCAGCAGGTTGTCACGTTGCTGTTACATGGTGAAAAGTTTCACAAGGTCGTGAGATACTCCATCGCGTCGTAGAAAAGTTAAACGTTTACTGGATGACGTGGGGGCGGATTAGCTTTCTGAAGTAACAGCCCGCCTCCAGTTTCACCGCTTGAATTCTTCTTTGAATCTTACCGATCCAGCAACTCTCGCCACCCGAGCGTTCGCACCCACTCAATCCAGTAGATTTCGCCGGCCCCGCCAAAAGCGGGGCCGGCTTTTTTTGTAACCGGTTTCAAACCACGAGCTCGGCGAGTGCTTGTTCGACCAGCATCCGCGCGTCGGCGTTGACGGTGAGCCAGCGGATGGCGTTCGTGGTCGCGTCCGCGGCAGCGAGCAAACGATCGCGATCGATCGACAGCGGGACGCGTCCGGCCACGGCATCGCACAGAACCTGACCGAGGAGCGCGACGGCATCGCTGCAATCGTCCTGCGATGCGACCAACGCGGCGACGCCGAGGAGTGCGGAGGTGTCGCGATCGTCGGAGAAGCGCGTCAGGCCCGCCACGATCGACGCCGCCAGCGCGTCGTTCGTTTCGACCTCGCCGCCGATGAAGACCGGCTGACAGCGTGATCGGATCGTCGGCAGCAGCAGGTCGGGCGATCGCGTCAGCAGGATGAAGGTCGTGTCATCGGCCGGCTCCTCCAGCGTCTTGAGCAGCGAGTTCGAGCCGCCGACGCTGAGCGCGTGCGCGGGATCGATGATGAAGACCTTGTTGCGGCCTTCGTACGGGCGGAGCGTGGCCGCGGCCACCATCTCGCGGATCTGTTCAACGCTGATCATCTTTCGCTCGCCGGTGACTTCGATGAAGTGAACGTCGGGATGCATGCGGCGCTCGATGCGCGTGCATGCGGTGCAGTCGTCTCCTTCCGTGCCGTTCAGACAGTTGAGCGTCTTTGCGATGCGAACGCTCACCTCGCGTAATGTCGCCGCATTCGGGCCATAGCAAAGGATGGCGTGATGCAGCTCGCCACGCTGCGCGGTTTGCAGCAGCAGTTCCGCGGTCGCGCTCATCGCAGCAACTCCGTTCGTTTCTGAACCTCGTCGACGACGCGCGCGAAGACGTCGTCAACCTCGCCATCGCCGTCGATGAGAACAAAACGATTCGGCTCGGCGACGGCAAGCGTTCGATATCCCTCGCGAACGCGGCGATGGAACCGCAGATCTTCCGCCTCGAATCGTCCCTCATCCTGGGCGGCGCCGGCATTGCGCGAGCGTGCGCGAGTGAGTCCGACTTCTTCCGGCAAATCGAAAAGCAGCGTGAGGTGAGGCGTCAGCGAGTCAGTCGCCCACGCGTTGAGCGTTCGCAACTGATCGAGATTGATGAGCCGTCCGAATCCCTGATACGCGAGCGTTGAGTCAGTGAAGCGATCGCAGAGTACGACCGCACCGCGTGCAAGCGCGGGCTTGATGACCTCGACCACGTGCTGTCTTCGCGACGCTGCGAAAAGGAAAAGCTCCGCGACCGGATCGAGGTGCGAGCTGCTGTCGAGCAGGATGGCGCGGATGCGGTCGGCCAGCGGCGTACCGCCCGGCTCTTTGGTGATGACCGCGCCCGGAAGGCGCTCCGCCAAACGGCGCAGTTGCGTCGATTTGCCGGAGCCTTCGATTCCTTCGAACGTGATGAACAAGCGCGCCGGAGTTTATCGCGCTAATTTTTCCCCATCACTCGCCGATAAGCTCTGGGAGAGTCACCTTGAGCACCTTTGCGAGCGATAGCAGGACGAGGAACGACGGATTCGCCTCGCCGCGTTCGAGCGCCGAAAGGTGATTCACGTGAATCTCCGCATCGAACGCCAATGCTTCCTGCGACAGTCCTCGCTCGCGTCGCCGCTCTCTGACTCGAGAGCCTAGACGTTTGAGCGCTTTCGTGTTCCGTGGCGCAGCCATCTTGCCACGGAGCGAATCTCACACTATCCTGTGGCCGCACCACCCAATATATTGTGAGATTCGATCGTGACACAGCTTGAAGAGTTCATTCGGGCGAATGGCATCAAGCCTGCGCGGCTCACGAAGATCGCATCCGTCAGCAGGCAACATCTCTTGCGGCTGCGGAATGGCCGGATGGATCCTTCGCGACGAGTGATGGTGCGCATCACACGTGCCTGTACTGTTCTACTCAACCGACCGGTGGTCGTTGGAGAGCTATTCGATCTCCGACCCTGACAGCTGACGATTAGTTCTTCCCCATCACCGCCAAGCGGCGTTGCGCGAGCTCCCACACCGAGGCGCCGTCGTTCTCCTTCTTGTCGACGCGCTTGTAGGCCGCCAGCGCGGCTTCGCGAACGCCGTAGTTTTCGGCCATGCGTCCGAGGACGTACCAATCGCTGCTGTCAGGTTGATCGCGACGGCTCTTGTCGAGCGTGCGCAGGCGCGCGTCGCGCGCTTCGATGTTCTTGCCGGTTTCCGCGTACAGCGTCGCCAGCGTGTGCAGCGCGGCCGCGGACGTCTGCGATTCCTCGGCCGTCGCCCGTCGTGCGTTTTCCATCGCGTGCGTGACGTTGCCGGCGAACAGCTCGAACCACGCGGCGTTGTTGTAATCGTTCTGCGTCGGCGAGAGTTCGTCGACGAGCTGCTCGGCGTACTTCGCGGCGGGCGCGTAGTCGTGCGCTTTGGCAGCATTCGACGACAGCGCACGCAGCGCCTCGTCATCCTTCGGCTTCTTCGCCAACCGCTTCTTGGCCAGCTCCTCGGCTTCCGTTGTCCGTCCGCTCAACGAGAGCGCGAAGACGTGCATGCGGAAGGCGCTGTCGGAATCGGGATAGGCGACGGTGAGCCGCTCCGCGATCGGGACGACACTCTTCCAATCTTTACGATCGGTGTAGGCCGCGCCGAGGGCGACGTCGATCCAGGTCTTCGTGTGGTCGTTGGCCTTCTCGCGCTGCGCGATGAGAATCGGCAAGCTGCGATCCTCGCCTTTGCGGAGCATGAGCGACGCGGCGGCGATACGGATTTCGTCCGCGTTCGCGGCGGCGTTGTCTTTCGGCCAGAGCGCGGCGAACGGCAGACCGCGCAGCGGATCGTCGCCGCCGCCCGCCTGCACGTCTTCGCGCACCCAGTTCAGCCACGTGCGCGCGGACTCGAGATCGCCGGCATCGGCCAACGCCAGCACTGCGGCGCCGATCGTTTCGACGGTGGACGTCGCCGCGCGAATGACGTACTGGCCGTTCTGCTTGACGACGAAAAGCGCGGGCATGTTGACGCCGTTCTCGCTGCGGGTGCGCACGCGGTAACCGCTCTTGTCATTGCCGTCGCTCTGCATGCGCATCGTCGCGAACGAGAGATCGCCGATCACCGCCGCCGGCATGGTGGTGCCGGTGGTGAGCCCGCGCATTGCGTTGAGCGGATCGTCCTCTTCGTCATCCGAGGTCGGCTTCAGGTCGAACGCGAACAGTTTCTTGAGGGCCGGCGTGTCGTCGTGGACCATGGCCATGATCATCTTCTGGACGACGGAGCGCGGGTCCTTCTCGTCGAGCGGCAGCTCTTCGATCCGTTTCGTTTTGCGGAGCGCTTCGATGAACGGCCGCGCGGTCGAGGCGTTCGGTGCGCCTTGTGTGGAGAGCTCGTACATCTCCGTGGCCTGCGGATAGAGGCGCAGGTTCAGGAGCATCTGGCCGATCGTCTGCGCATATTGACGGCGCGTGTTTGCGTCGAACGCGCCGAGCTCGCGCACCGCGGCGGCGGAGCCGTCCGTGGCGGCGACGGCGGTGATGCGGCCGGTCTCGCGAAGCTGCGCGTCCTGAATCGTCTTGGCGAGGTCCTTCATTTCGCCGAAGCGATTGGCATGCGCGAGCGTCGTCATCAGATCGCCGTCGAATTGCTTCGCCTCTTTCTCGCCGATGTCTTTGCCGACCGCGCGAAACTCGGCGATGGCCTCGTCGAGTTTGGCGCCGGGACCGTACTCCGTCCCGTCAGTTCCGTACGTCAGCAGCTTGCCGAGCGCGCCGCGGTATTCGGCGTTCTTCGGATCGAGCTCTTTCGCCTTGCGCAGCGCGGTCAGTGCGCCGTCGATGTCGCAGCCTTTGCGAAGGAGACGCCCGAGGAGGTCGTATTCGAGGATGCCGGCCAGTGCGAACTGCGCGCGCGCATTCGACGGCTCGAGCGCGACGGCGCGATGAATTTCGTCGCGAGCAGCGTCGCCGAGGCCGCCTACGAGTAATGCGCGGGCGATTTCAATGTGATGCTGCGCCTCTTTCGTATGCAGCGCGGCGAGCTTGCGGAACTCCGCCAATGCCGCGGTGACGTCGCCCGCGTTCAGCTTGGCCTGGCCGATGAGATCGAAGCCGATGATGGTCGGCTTCGCATCGAAGACTTTCTTCATCGCGGCGCGCGTCTCTTCGAAATCCGCCGCGGTGATGCGACGCGGACCGCTGTCGAAGCGCAGCAGCGCGATGACGGTGCCGTCCGGCTGTGACGTGAACTCTTTGGACAGCGTGGTCGTGCCGAGCTTCGTGGTTTCGTTCGGCGGCAGCGTGCGCACGGCGTAGCCGGGAGGCGGCACGATGCGATACGTCCACTCGCGCAGCCCTGCCGAGGGGAAGACAAACTCGCCGACGCGCTTCTTGCGCGCCTCCTCGGCGTGGTCGTCGCCGTAGTTGCGGATCGGATACGGCAGCCAGTTCAGCAGGTTGGCGGGATGCAGCGCCACGGCCGCATCGCCGTCGCGCGCGATGCCAGTCTCCGCCTCGGACGCTTCGATCGTGACACGGAACGGCTTCGTCAGATCGTGCGGATCGGTGGCCTCGATCTTCTCCAACTTCTTGGCCGAGTAGTACGACTTGACGTACGTCTCGATCTGCTCGCGGTACTTGGTGCGATCGCTCTCGGCGTAGTAATGCCGCTGAAACGAATCCTCGGAACCGGTCACGGTCTCGCTGATCTCCGTGACGTGCGCCTTGCCATCCTCGGGGAGCGTGTAGATGCGCGTCTCGGCGTACTTGTTGGCGGTCGACGGCGTCTCCGGCGTCCTGGTCAGGCTCGAAGTGTCGCCGGCGGCAATGAGCGCGAGCCGTCCTTGATCCTGCGACGGGAGATCGCCGGCGTGCGCGAAGTCGTCCGTCGGATCGACCCACATAGCCGGATCTTTCGCGGTTGCATCGACGCGAACGATGGCGTGATTGAAGCGCCCCATGCCCGGCAGCTCCTGATGGACGTCGAAGTCGACGCCGGCGCGCAACAGCGCCACATGCGCGGCGATGCCGGACTCGCGCAGCATGGCCACGAGCAGCGTCGCTTTGTCTTTGCAGTCGCCGTACTTGTTGCCGAGGACCGTGTGCGGCGGGCGAGGGACGATCGAAGACTCGCCGACTTCGACGCCGGCGTAGCGCACGTTCTTCTCGACCGCGGCCAGCGAACGGGCGATGATCTCGCGCCGGTCGGTGGCATTGCCGATCGCGTCGTGCACGAATTTCTTGAGGTCGTTGCCGGCGATCTGTTTGTCGACGATCTCGCTGTAACGCGTGGCCAGGTTGCGCCACGATGAGCCGGTGGAGAACGCGATGTACGGAAGCGGTACGACGTCGAACGGAAGGAAGGCTTCGAAGTCTTTGCGCCCTTCGATGCGTCCGCTCTCGAACGTCATGATGCGTCGCCCGTTCTTCTCCTCGGTCTTCGCTTGCAGGTCGGTCTTGTTCACGAGCTTCGGTTCGAGCGAGGCGGGACCTTCGATGATCATCCGCGAGCGCTTCGTCGGCGCGTAACCGCCGAAAAGAAACATGTCGGACGCGCCCGCGTCGCCGATCGGATTGTTGCCGTTGAACTCGATGACGTATTCGATGACGGAGCCGACCGCGACTCCGGGGAGCGGCGCGCGCAGCACGCGGTTGTCGCTGAAGATGTCGAGATCCTCCCGCGCCGGCGCCTCGGTGATCGCCTTCGCGTCGAGGTTGTGAACCGTGCCGTCCTTCGACACGACGCGCGCCTGCACCGTCGGCCGGTCGTTGTACCAGGGCGCCCACGGCACTTCGATCGTTCCCAATCCATCGACCGCGGAGTCATCGACGATCCGGAACATGTGCCGCTGCGTCGTGTGCGACTTGCCGTCGGCCTCGAACGAGTAGTGCGCCTCATCGAGCAGCACGACGAATCCGGCATCGCTCGGCACTTTCTCCGCCGCCGCGATCAACTCTTTCGGATCGGAAGAAAACGGCGCCGCGTCCCACGGATCAGACGCAAAAAGAACGCTGCCGCAAAGGCTGACCACCGCCGCGAAAACGGCGACACGAAGGCGAGGTGCGAAGTGCATGGAGTCTCCGAACAACAAAATTATTAGGACCGACCGGCGATGGTAGCACGCGCTACTTCGCCGCTCCTGGCCGCGGTGCTTTGTAAATCGTCAGGAACCCCGCGCGGTCGGTGACGATGAGTTGGTTGTGGTCGTAGGCGATTGCGTACGCGGCGATGCCGTAGAGCGACATGGCGTTCACGCGGCGCTCGGAGCCGGAGAAGCTGCTGCCGCTGCTGCAACGGCGTTCGGCGAAGACGAGCAGGTCGGTCGAGGCCATCGCCGCGATCTGCGCACCGCTGCCCTCGGGGAGGCAAATCGTTTCGCTGCTGGTCAGGTCGCCGAAGTTGATGGCCATGCGCATCTTGCCATTCGACTCCGTGGTCATCTGCTTCGTTACAGGTTTGCTCGCCGACAGCGGTTTTTCGAAGAGCGCGCCGCGGCTGAGCGCGACGAGCGCTTGATCGTTCGCGCCGAAGAGTGCGGCTTCGATCACCTTGTCGGTCTGCAGCGGTTCGCGCGCGGCCTCGGCGCAGTTGGTGGTGTCGAAGAGCGCCACCGAGGTTGCTTTGGCGTTTCCGAAATCCTCGGGGGCGATGACGGCGAGCAGCGAGCCGTTTGCGCTCGGCGCGATGGCCATCGGATCGTCGATGCTGATCGTGCGCAGCTCTTTCTCGCCGTTGATGTCGAAGACGTGCACGTGGCGGCCGAGTAGGTAGAGGTAGCGCCCCTTCGGATCGGGAACGGCGTCGCGGATCGCTTCGCCTTCCATCGTGATCTCGCGCAGGACGGCGAGATCGGGGATTGACATGATGGTCGCGCTCTCGTCGCTGCCGTTGGCGATGTAGAGCCGCGTGCCGGCGCGGTTGGTGCGCATCGTGACGAGCTCTTTGGTCGACGCGATCTCGGCGGAGTCGAGAACGAGCTTGTTCTTCACCTCGCCGTTCTTCGGATCGATGGCCACGACCGCCTGCGGCTTCGCGAGGCCGACGTAGATGGTGCCGTCGGCGCCGACCGCGACGCCATGCGGATCGCCGGGAAGCTCCCAGCGCTTGATGATTTTCTGGTCGCGCGTGGCGACGGGAGTCAGCGGCTGTGCGCTCGCCGAGGCAGCGATCACCAAAAGCGAGATCGCGAACTTAGTCGTCGATCGTGTACGAAAACTTCTCGATGACGGTGTTGGCGAGAAGCCGCTCGCAGATCTGCCGGAGCTGACGTTCGATCTCTTCCCGAGGCTGACCTTTGTCTGCAAGCGTGATGCGAAACAGCTTGCCGGCGCGCACATCTTCCACGCCTTCAAAGCCGAGCGTGCTGATCGAATGCTGAATCGCTTTCCCCTGCGGGTCGAGAACGGAGGGCTTGAGCTCGACGATGACGGTGGCGTGCATGCTGCGGATTCTATGCGGTGCGCTGTCATCCTGAGCCGCCGGAGCTGCGTAGGCAAAGCCGGAGCAGCGGAGGACGGTCGAAGGACCCCCTTCATGCTTGCGCGATCGCCGCCGCCCGACCCCGGTTATCAGATGGGGGTCCTTCGACCGTCCTCCGGCGCTTCGCCTTCGGCTCCAACGCCTCCGGCGGCTCAGGATGACAGTCGTTAACCAATGCCTGCCCCACCCGTATTAGGTCCGAGTTTCAACTTGGAGGTCATCATGGACGGTGCAGTACTTCTGATTCCAATCATTTGCTCCCTCGGGTTTTTCACGATGGTCGTGCTCATCGTATGGGCGGGCGCAAACGCGAAAAACCGCCGCGCGGCGTTGCAGGCGGACGTGCAGACGCGTCTCATCGACAAATTCAGCAACGCGCCGGAGTTCGTCGACTTTCTCAACTCCGACACCGGCAAGCAGTTTCTGACCGGCATCGACAAGATGCCGCAGCTCATGGCGCGCGATCGCATCGTCGGCGGCGTTTCGCGCGGCGTGATCATGATGCTGCTCGGCGCGGCGTTCATCGCAATCTGGATCGCGGACAGCAACATCGGCTTCATGTATCCCGGCTTCATCCTGATGGGACTCGGCATTGGCTTCTTCATCTCGACGCTGATCTCGCTGAAGATGTCGCAGCGCTTCGGCCTCATCGGCGACGATGCGCCGAGCCCGCGCGAAGTCGTCCGCCACACGAGTGAAAACTGAGACGTGAGGCAATCGTGCAACTGGAAGGTACCCTGATAAGCGTAACGATGAGCGCGATGCCGTTTGGCGCCGCCGTGAAGACGGCGGCGCCTCGGCGGCCCGAAAGACCCATGGACGAGCCAACCTTCGAGGCGTTTTACCGGAAGACGGCCGGAGGTATCTGGTCGTACATCTATCGGATGACCGGCAACGCTTCGATGGCCGACGATCTGCTGCAAAAGACGTTTTTCAAGTTCCTCCGCAGCAATCCAACGATTGCCGATGAGGATCATCTTCGCCGCTACGTTTACAAGACCGCGACGAACCTGGTCTTCGATCACTTCCGCGAGACGAAGCGCGACCGCAATCGCCCGTACGACTGGATGCCGTCCGAGGCGAGGCCGGACCGCGGCGATCTTCGCCACGATATGTCGCGCGTTTTCGCTGAGCTGAAGCCGCAGGAACGCGCGCTGCTGTGGCTGGCGCACGTGGAAGGAAACTCGCACGAGGAGATCGCCGAGGCCATCGGCGTGAAGTCGAAGAGCGTGAAAGTGATGCTCTTCCGCGCCCGCAAACGCCTCGGCGAGATGCTGACGAAGAAAGGCCTGGCGCCGGAGGTGACGCGATGAACACGGATTGTCCCTTCGAGCCGAACGTGATCGACGCGGCGACGAACGATGTGTGGACTCAGTCGCTGCGCGCACACATCGCGTCGTGCGAGTCGTGCGCTGCCGCCGCCGAGGTCGCGCCGTGGATGGGTGCGTTCTCCGGAATCAACGAGCGCGAGCACATCCTCCCCGATCCGGCTGTGTTGTTCCTGAAAGCGCGCTTGTTGCAATCGAACGCCGCCGTGGAACGCGCCTCGCTCCCGATCACGCGCCTGCAAATCGCCGCCTACCTGATCATCGCCGCCTGCTGGGCCGCACTGCTGACGTGGAAGTCCGCCGCGCTCCAGGTCTGGATCAACCGCTTCTCCCCCACCCACGTAATCCTCGGCGCCACCGGCCCGGACGCAACCGCGTCACTCTCGCTGACGGTGCTCTTCGCGGTAATCGTGTTGTCGTCAGCCACCGTGGGGGTGGCGATGCACACGATCCTAGCGGAAGAGTGAGGCGGCGATCGCAAAGACGATCACGGCGAGCAGCAGACCCGATTTGGTGTAGGAGCAGGCGGCTGCGATTCCGGTCGCGAATGGTCCCTGATGCCGCCAGACCGATTCGAGTGCGAGATCTTCCACGAGATCGCACGCGGCCGCGATCCACGAAATCCAGCCGAAGACGATCGCCGCTTCATGCCAGCCACCAACGACGCGGTTCCGCGCGATGGCAAAGCAGGTCATCGCGGCGAGAGTCGAGTAGAACGGGATGAAGAGATAGTCCCAGCACATGTTCATCCGCGCTTTGTGCCTGGCTTCACCTTTCCACGAATCGATGATGTCTTTCGCATGTTGAGGCACGCGCGCCGTCTGTAACGCAACGACGCGCGGTTCCGTGGCGTAGACGAAGCGCATGACGGCGAAGATGATCAGCGTGCCCGCGATAAGAGTGATGAACATCGGCCGGACGGCTGCGGAAGGGATCAGGTCGAGAGGCGTCGTCGGTTGCATATGACGGAGAGTCGCGAGCGAGCCCTTTCCCTACCTCACATCGCTGCCCAAAGAAGCACTCGCTTGAACGTGTAGAAGTACGGGCTCGAATTGCCGAGGGCGGCGACGAGGCGGGTTGTGTACTCGGTGAGGAACTCGGCGTAGCGATCGGACGGTAGCGCCTCGCGGTAGGGCGTCAATGTCGAGCCTTTCGTCCATTCGACGACATCGGCTGTTGATGGCAACACGTGGCCGTAGACCTGGAGGCGGACGTGTTGGCGGGCGAAGCCGAGGCGGTGAAGGAGGGTGGCGTAGGCCTCGGGAGTCTGGACGTTGACTATCCGCGGCTCGATTCCGAACGACGACGCGACCTCGGCGGCGATACGGTGCGAGGGGTGGTCGTGATTGGCGGGCATCTGCACGGCGAGTTGGCCCTTTGGTGCGAGCAGCGACATCAGGCGCGCGAAGAGTTGTTCGTGATCGGGAATCCAATGCAGAGCGGCGTTGGAGAAGACTAGGTCGAACGGATTGGCGACCGTGAAGGAAGAGATGTCGCCGAGTTGGAAATGCAGCGTGGACGATGGCGAGGCCTTCTGTAGCATCGATCCGGAGCTGTCGATGCCGAGCGTTTCGGATGCGGACAACTGCTCGTGCAGTTCGCGCGTCAGCTCGCCGGTGCCGCAGCCGAGGTCGATGATGCGCATATTCGGGCGCGGCTCGATCAGCGCGGCGAGGTCGCGGAACGGCTGCGCGCGCTCGTTCTTGAAGCGCTCGTATTGATCGACGTCCCAGCTCAACGCAGGTGATCCCAATTCATGATTGCGTTCGTGACCAGCGCGTAGCTGCCTTGCGTGTTCTGGCGCCACATCGGGTTGTTGGCGAAGAGGAGGATGTGGCCTTTGCCGCGCGGCGAATCGATGACCAGCGGCTTGCCGGCGATCTCTTCGCCCGCTTCGAGCATGCCGGAGAGGAGGAGTTTGTCGGCTTCCTTGGCGAACGAAACGATCACGCGCGGACGATCTTCGACGCGCGGCAATGCATAGTCGGAGTTCCACGGAGCGTCTTCCGGAGTCTGGAATCCTTCCTCGCCCGGCGCGGGCTTCGGGCGCTCCGGCAGCGGAACAAACGGGCGGCCCTGCGGCACGTCGGGATCGTTCTTGCCTCCGCGTCCGCTCGGACGCGACTCCGGCGCGGGTGGCGGCGTGAGGCCGACCTGGAAGATCGGCGCGCCGGCGTAGTAGATCGGCGGCGTGTCGTCGTAGCCGGCGGCGATCGGACTCTTCTTGTCGGTCACTGTCGCCAGCAGAATCGTGCCGGGCGCGCGCAGCTTCTGCGGCTCGATGACGCGAACCCAGCGCGCGAGGCCGTACTGCACCGCCCAGATCGAGGTGTCGCGCGCGGTGATGAGCAGACCGCCGTCTTCGACGAAACGCGTGAGGCTGTCGACGCCGGTCAGGCCGAGGCCGGGGCGCATGTCGTCGGTTTCGTCGATGCCGCCGAGGTTCGGAGTGATGTCCGTCTTGCGCCACGGGAGCGGTGGGCCGGGCGGAAGTCCATTCACGATTTCGGCAGACGAGTTGCTGCCGCCGGTCGGCGCGAAAAGGATCACGTCGAATTTCTCGCGGAGGTTCGGCGTGCGCGACACTTCCTGCGTCGAGATGTAGCTGTACGGAATCCCGAGCGACTCCAGCGCGAGGCGGAACCATCCTTCGTCCTGCGTACGCAGCCAGGTGTGCAGGATGGCCACGCGCGGAAGATGAAGCTCGTGCGTTTTCGTCGCCGGCGCCGCGGAAGCGGTGATGATCGTTCCGGCTGCGTACTTTTTCGTATCAACGCTGAACGGCTCGTCGGCGACGACGCGGCGGGTGTTGCGGTCGCTCCAGAGCAGGCGTGGCAGCGACGTGTCGGCGTTGTTCTCGATGATGTTCGATGACGCCGCGGCCGGCGCGCCGGTCCAGGCGTGCATCGGAACCTTCAGCACATCGGGATTCGCGACGCGCTTGAAATCCACGTTCTTCAGATACCCGAGCGTCCAGCCGGTGTCGTCGTAGACCTTCTCATCGCTGCGGACATACTGCACATCGAGCATGGCGTCGGCGAGCCGCGAGTAGGGCTGGTCCATGCGGATGATGAAGCTGCCTTTGGCGAAATCAGTTTTGTCTTTCTTCGCCGAGGGCGGCCAGTCGACAGCGACACTGAACGGTGCATCGGATTGCTGCACTTCGATTCCGTGCGTGCGCAAGAGCGACATCAGATCCGTGAGTTGCCCCTGGCGTTTCTGCGCGCCGTCGAACACCCATGCCGAGGGTCCTTCGTTCGCGGCTTTGGCGATTGAGCGCTTACCGAGCAGATAGAACTGTTCGAGGAAGTGCTGATGGCGTTCGGCGAAATCCGACAGCGCGAGGAGGATTCCGCTCTGCTGGTAGTTAATGTTGTTGCGCAGAGACCACTTCACGGTCGGCAGCGGCGGATTGGGACGGAACCAGGCGCGGTCGCTCTGTCCGCGCACGACGCGGTCGGCGGTCATCGGAAAACGATTGCCGAACGTCTCGTAGAAACGGCCAATGGCGTTGTGTCCCTGGCCGGCCCACATCATGTAATTCGGCGCCCAGCCGTCGTAGAAACCGTAGGTCCAGACGCCGGGCAGTCCGCGCTTGGTCAACTCCTGGACCTCGTGCCACGCCATCCGCTGCCATTCGTCGACCACCAATGGATCAATCGACGGGTTGTACGGACCGGTGCCGGTTGAGATGTACATGAACGGCACGGACTCGTGCAGGTCATGGAGCACCTGCGGATGAAAATCGAAGAACGTATGAAGTACATTGCGGCTCAGCGCGAGCGCGAGGCCGAGGTTGTCGCGGTTGTTGTCGTGCGCAACGTAATGGCCCCAGTAGACAAGCGGCGAAACGGGGCGATTCGGATTGGCGTCGCGCCAGCGGGAGAGATCGAGCTGACGATCGCGTCCATCGACTTCGACGACCGGCGTGATGAGCACGATGGCGTTGTCGCGGATCTTCCGAACGAGCGGCGACTCTTCGACTGCCAGCCGGTAGGCCAGCTCCATCAGCATTTCCGGGCTGCCGGTTTCGGGCGAATGGATCGAGCCGGTGATGTAGTAGATCGGCTTGCCGTCCGCGACTAACTTCGACGCCTCGGCGTCCGTCAGCGAACGGGGATCGGCGAGTCGTTTGGTGATGTCGCGGTAGCGGTCGAGATGCGCGATGGTGTCGTCGGCACCGACCGCGACGGCGATCATCTCGCGCCCTTCCTCGCTCTTGCCGATCGAGAAAACCTTCACCCGAGGTGAGGCCGCTTCGAGCGCGCGCATGTAGCGATTCACATCCTGCGAGTACGTCAGATGTCCCTCGGCGCCGGCGATGTAGCCGAAGAACTTCAGCGGCGTCGGAACCTTCGCGGACGCCGGCAGGTGATCGACCATCTCGGTGATGAACTGCGGGCCGGTCGTGAACTGCTTGATCTGCCGCGTGTAGTCGGCGTCGTTCTGCTGTTGTGCGAGCGCAGTAGTGGCGAGAAGGGTAAGAAGCGCGAAACGTTTCAATCAATCTCCTAACGTTGGTCGCTCATCAATATCCCATTGCGCACGATGTCGGACAGCTCTTTGATGATGTGCGCGGCGTCTTTGCCGAACGGCTGCGGGACGTTGAAGAGGATCTCGATGGTGAAGTAGTTGAAGAAGACGCGGGCGGTGATGAGGAGGGCGTCGATGGCGGAGACCGAGGGGCGGAGACGCTGCCGCATCGCGCCGAGCGCTTCTTCGCCGACGAAGGCGCCATAGCGTTTGCCGAGCTCACTGTAGAACTTGCGGATGTGCGTTCCTTCGAACTCGATGACGTCGACGAAGATCAGCGCGAAGTACGGCTTGAACTCGCGGATCGATTCACGCGCTGCGAGTCCGAGCTGCTCGATGTTGTCGGGGAACGTTCCGACCGAAAGCGCGCGCGTGAACGGATAGCGCCGGGTCTCGGTAATCTTCCAGAACTCGTCGAGCAGCGAACGGAAGATCGACTCTTTGTCGGGGAAGTGGTGATAGACGTTGCCGGTCGAGACATGAGCAGCTTCAGCGATGTCGCGCACCGTGGTGGCGCGATATCCCTGATGCGAGAACAATTGCAGCGCGGCGTCGAGCACTTGCCGCTGGCTGCGCTCCGACTTCTCCTCTCTCTGCATGACCTTGCCTTCGCGATGATATGCGGTCCCGGAACAGCGTGCCATTTACGCGATGTTCTAAGATCCGCTCATGTCGATTAGAGCGCGCATCGACGCGCTTTTCCCACGGCTCGCTTCCGAGCAGCAATTTCCAACGCAAGGCCAGACGATCTTCGTCGACCTGGAGCGTCAGGAAATCCGCCGCGCCTGGATTCCGCATCGCGTCGTCACCGCGCTCCTCGGCGGACGCGGCGTGAATATGTTCCTGCTGCACAACCTGCTCGATGAGACGCTCGAGCCGATCGATCCCGAGGTTCCGCTGATTTTCGGAACGGGGATTCTGACGTCGATGGTGCCGTCGGCCTCGCGCGGCAACGTGACGTCGTGGTCGCCGGAGTCGCGCGTGCTGATGGACTCGAATGCGGGCGACTACTTCCCGTCGTTCATGAAGTTGAACGGCATCGATCACCTCGTGCTCTACGGAAAAGCGCCGAAGTGGACGCTGCTGCATTTCGAAGGCGATCAGCCGAAATTCGTCGATGCTTCGCCGTTCGTCGGCCTCGACAACATCGACCTCCGCGCGAAGATCGCGAACGATTTCAACGGCGTCGAAGGGAAGGACTACGGTCTGGCCGCGATCACGACCGCGGGCGAGAACCTCGTCCTCTGCTCCGGCATCATGGCCGGTCCGAAAGCGATTTACGCCCGCGGCGGTCCCGGCGCGAAGATGGGCGCGCTCAATCTCAAGGCCGTGCTCATTCAGGGCCGCAGCGCCGACCTGTCGACCGCCCGTCCGCACAAACTCCGCAACCGCGACGTGGCCGTCAAGCTCCTCAACACCTCGGTCGTCAAGAACGCGCTGAAGAAACGCGGGACGCCGTTTCTCTACAAGCCGTCGCGCATGCTCGGCGCGATGGGCACGAAGAACAATCAGGAGACGACCTGGACCGACAAGCTCGACGCCGAGAATATCGATCCGTACCGCCCCGGCATGGAGGGGTGTTTCGCCTGCCCCGTGAATTGCCGGCCGCTGAATGACATGTCGATGCTTGGGGAGTCGGGTGTCGGGAGTCGGGAGTCGGAGAGTCCCACGACCATTCATGACAAATACGTGAAAGGCGATGGCCCCGAGTATGTGACCCTCGGCAAGTTCGGTCCGAACGTCGGGATTACTGAGGTGACACAGGTCCTGCGCCTCAACAACATCTGCAACGACCTCGGCCTCGACACAGCGTCGACCGGCTCCGCAATCTCCTGGGCGATGGAGCTGTATCAGCGCGGCATCATCACGCGCGAGCAGACGCAGATCGATCTGGAATGGGGCAACTACGAGACGATCGAGCAACTGCTGTTCATGACCGCGAAGCGCGAAGGCTTCGGCGACGTGATCGCCGATTCGTCACAGGCCGTCGCCATGGGCAAGTATCCGGCCGAGTCGCTCGCTTACCTGATGGCCGTGAAAGGCCTCACCCAAAGCGACCCGCACGATGCCCGCATCCTCAAAGCATTCGCCCTCGGCCTGGCCGTCGCTACCCGCGGCATGGACCACCTCCGCAACCGCGTCACGCTCGAGATCAACGCGAAAATCAACGACTCGCCCGATTTCAAGGCGGAGCTCTACGGCGGTCCGGTCTCCGCCGAGCCAAACAGCTACGAAGGAAAAGAAACCGCCGTCCGCCGCTGCGAGAACATCTACGCGGTCGGCGATTCTGTCGGAATGTGCCGCTTCACCACGAAGCTTTTCAACTCACCGTCGCTCCCCGGCTACGAAGAATTCGCCGACCAGGTCGCGAACGTGACCGGCATCGAGCTGACCAACGAAGCGATCGACCACATCGGTCTCAACGTCATGGGCGTCGAACGCCTCATCAACGCCAAACTCGGCATCACCCGCGCCGACGACACGCTCCCAAAACGCTGGTTCGAAGAAGCCATCGGCGTCGGCCCCTACAAAGGCGAGAAGATCGACCGCGGCGAGTTCGACAAGATGCTGTCGCGCTTCTACGCGATCTCGAATCTAACCGAGGAAGGCGTCCCGACGCCGGAGTGGCGCGAAGAGTTGGAGGGAGTGTTAACGGCGTAACTCCCTCCGCGCTCTCCGCCTCTCCGCGACCTCCGCGTGGACCGTTCCCTGTAACGCATGCAAACAACTCAAACCCGCATCACCGTCCGCCTCCCCGAGCCGTTGCGCGAGGGACGTGGTGACGTCATCACGATGAACGCCGCATCCCTCGGCGACATCATCGCGAAGCTCGATCTCGCCGACGATCGCGATGAGCTGTTCAACTTCGCAGTCAATGGCGATCTCGTGCTGCATGGCGAGAAAGACGTCGCGCTCAAGGATGGCGACGAGGTCGAGATCGTCGTTGCATTTGCGGGCGGGTAGTTACCGCAATCCGTCGGCGACGTAGAGATCGCCGAGCATTCGTAACGCGTCGTAGGCGTAGGCGGTGCCGTCGGGGGTGATGCAGATCGGGGCGATTTTGTACACGCCGGCGGGATCAGTCGGCGAGAACTGCTTCCATGGTTCGCGTGCGCCGGTGGCGAGCGTCACGCGCGTTACTTGCGCGGGAAGCGCGATCGGCCGGTGGACGAAGAGCGCGGTGCCGTCGGCGGACCAGGCGATCGGGATTTCGCCCGGCTCGATGGCGGGAACGATCGATGGCTCCGCGGCCGCGTCGATCGGATAGAGCGCGATGGTCTGCTGCTTCGTCATTCCGGCCGCGTAGTGGCCGTCCGGCGACACCGCGAACGGACGATACGCATCGCCCCAGATCCCTTCGGGCGAGATCGGCTTCACCGACTCATCGAGTGTGTCGATGACCATGAGTTGGTAGCCCTTCTTCGGCAGCGCGCCGGCGATGACGACGCGGCGTCCGTCGGGCAGCCAGGCCGCGCCGAGGTCGAACGCGCCGTCGGTTTTCAGCTCGCGCGCCTCGCCGCTGCCGGTTGGGACCACCACGAGTTTCGCGCCGCTGTGGCCGAGGACGTACTTGCCGTCGGGTGAGATCGCGTCGCCGTAGCCGTCGGCGATGCGCACCGGCGTTGGCGCGTCGAGGCGGCGCAGGTACATCGCGCTCGCGGCGCCGCCGCCTTCGCGCGGCTCGTTGAAGAGAATCGTGTGGCCGTCGCGCGAAAGATCCGCGAGGATGGACCAATCCAGCCACGACAGATCGCGCTCGGCTGTCTCGCCGGGCGCCTGTACTTCCAGCCCCGCGCGCCACATGCCGTTCGACAGCAGCACGTGTCCGGCGGGTGCGATGTCGTACAGCCGCATCGATCCGGTCAGACGATTGATGAGTCGTGTTTCGCCGGTGTCGACGCTCACGCCGTAGAGCGCCGGCGGCGCGCCGGAGTCGGTCGCAGTGATCCAGATTTCCTTGCCGCCCGGCGCCCAGGCCAGACCGGTTGCGCCGTGTCCCCAGCCGCGCGCGATCGAGACCGGCTTCGCGGATTTCGGATCGAGCACGGCCACGTCGTTCTTGCCGCTGTACGTTTCGATGAATGCGATGCGGCCGTCGGAGGCGACGCGGACGTCGCGCAGCGCATGCGGCGATTCGTAGCGGACGCGGCCCAGCGGCGACTCGATGCGGAACGTGCCGTTGCCGCCGACGATCGCCGTGAGGTTTGTTCCGTCCGGCGACCAATCGGCTTGCAGCACTTGCTCGGCTACTTCGCGCGGCGTTCCGCCGGCGAGCGGGACCCGGGCGAGCGTGCCGAGGCCGGTCAGGCGATCGCGGCGGAGCAGGATGGCCAGTTCGGTCGATTTCGAAATCGCCAGGACGTCGGCATCCTTCACGCCGAGCGGCCGCGGCTCCGGGCTTTGCCGGTTCGCGACGAAAACTTCGGACGGATTGCCGTCCCACGCCGCGCTGTAGACGATCGAGTCGCCGTCCGGGCCGAAGCGCGCCGAACGCACTTCGCCGCGCCGGAACGTCATGCGATGAAACACGACCTCGGGTGGCGCTTCGGACTTCATCTGTTTCGTGGCGAAGTACCAGCCGCCCCACGCCGCGCCGGCGATCGCGACGAAGAAAAGCAGCGTGAGCAGAATCGGCGACACGCGGCGCGGCTTTGGCTGCGCCAGCGTCGCCGGCCGTGCGGAGGTGCGCATCGTCGACGGGATCGCCGACGTCACCGGGCGGATTGCCGTGGCCGAGGTGCGCCGCGGCGCATCATCCTGGATACGCATCGTCGCGGAATGCGCGGGATTGGCGACGTTCGACAACGTGCCCGGTGTCGACATCGTCGACATCGTCTCGAGGTTGAAGGCCAGATCGCGCGCCGATTGAAAACGCAGCTCGCGATCCTTCTCCAGGCAACGCCGCGTCAGCCGTTCCAGTGCCGGCGGGACATTCGGCAACGAATCGGCGAGATCGGGCGGATCCTCTTTCAGGATCGCGCTCAGCGTCTCGATCGACGAGCCGCGTTTGAACGCGCGCACGCCGGTCAGCATCTCGTAGAGAATTGCGCCGAAGGCGAAGATGTCGGACCGCGTGTCGACCGTCTCGCCGCGAACCTGCTCCGGCGACATGTAGCCGACCGTACCGAGGACCATGCCCGGCTCCGTGGCGGCCTGCTGGAAGATGCCGCCGTCGTCCGACTTCGAGCTCAATTTCGCGATGCCGAAGTCGAGGATCTTGGCGCGGCCGTCGCGCGTGAGGAAGATGTTGTCCGGCTTCAGATCGCGATGAATGATCCCTTTCTCGTGCGCCGCGGCCAGCCCGTTCGCGACCTGCAGCGCGGCATCGACGGCGCGGCGCGGCGGCAGCGGACCGCGGGCCAACCGCTCGCTCAGTGTCGCCCCTTCGAGCAGCTCGCTGACGATGTACGCCGTTCCGCCCTCGTTGCCGACGTCGTAGATCGTCAGCAGGTTGGGATGATTGAGCATCCCGGTTGCGCGCGCTTCCTGTTCGAAGCGCTGCACGCGTTCTTGATCGCTCAGCGTCAGCGCGGTCAGAATCTTGATCGCAACGTCGCGCCCGAGGCGCGTGTCCCTGGCGCGATAGACGGCACCCATGCCGCCTTCGCCGAGAAGGCTCACGATCCGATAGGGACCGAGCATCGAATCAGGCTGGAGCATGGGAGGGCTGGAATGGTAGCAGCGCGAGGCGGCGTTAACGCCGAATAACTTCGTTCCAATGACTCGACGCGCTCCCCTCCCGGATTCACGCCGGCGTACGCAGGGAGCAGTCCGCCCCAACTAGGAGATCGATCCCAATGTTCAAGCACTTCAGGGTGTACTGGCCGACGTGTGTCTTGTTGCTTCTCGCTTCCGCAGCCTCGGCCACGACCATCGTTCTGCCGACCGACGATCAGCTGATTCGCAAGTCGCCGGTCATCGTCGAAGGCATCGTCGTCAGCTCATCGCCGGTTCTTCGCGGCGAAGGGATCTGGACGGAGACGAAGCTCGCTGTCGATCGCACGTTGAAAGGTGACGCCGCGGGCGAGATCACCATCCGCGAAGTCGGCGGCGAGATCGACGATCGCATCACGAAAGTGTTCGGATCGCCGGTCTATCAGGTGGGCGAACGGGTCATGGCGTTCCTGACGCCGACCTCGCGCGGGGACTACCAAACGATCGATCTATTCGTCGGCAAATTCAGCGAAGAGCGCGCCGCGAACGGACGCCGGTTCCTCGTTCGCGACGACAACGCCGGCGATGTGCTGCTGCTCGATTCGTCGCTGCAGCCGATTGAGACGAAGAACATTCAGCGCGACGCCACCGCATTCGAGTCGTACGTCACCGACCGCGTGGCCGGCCGCGACGGCGTGAAGAGTTACGGCGTCGCCAACCCCGTCCTCGAGCGCGACGTCACCACGTCGGCGATGAGCAACCGCGTCATCAAGCCGCAGTTCACGCTCATCTCGGAAGGAACCGTGTATCGCTGGAACGCATTCGATAGCGGCGGGAGCGCGAAGTGGTTCAGCTCCGGAACACAGCCGGGTTACTCCGGCGGCGGCGTCAGCGAGATCCAGTCAGCGATGAGCGCCTGGAACAGCTACACCGCGGCGAAAATCAACTACTCCTACTCCGGCGCTGAGACTGGCGCGCCGGGCGGTCTCTCCGGACCGAACGGCGTGAACGAAATCCTCTTCAACGATCCGAAGGGCGAGATCAGCGGCACGTTCAATCCATCGACCGGCGGCGTCGTCGGTCAGGGCGGATTCAATGGCGTTTCCGGCTCGGCGAACTGGACCGGGCCATTTGACGCCGATGCCTTGCACACGTCGCAGACGTATCACGCGCTCATCATCAGCGAGGGAAACCTCACGATTCAGGACGGCGTGATGCCGACCGCGGGCATCTCCAGCAATCTGCTCGCGGAGATCGTCGCGCACGAGTTTGGCCACACGCTCGGATTCGGCCACAGCACCGACAGCACCGCTCTCATGTACCCCTCGGTCACCGGACTCGGGCCGTCACTTCGCGCCGACGACCAGGTGGCCGCGCGCTGGCTCTATCCCAACGGCAGCGCGCCACCTCCGCCGCCGCCCACGACGCCTGCCGCGCCGACGGGACTGGTCGTAACGCCGTCCGGATCGAACGCGAACTTGCAGTGGAACGACAACGCCACGAACGAAACCGGCTATCGCGTCTACCTCGCCAGCGGCAGCGGCGCGTTCAGCCGCCTGTCGCCCGACCTCGCCGCCGGTAGCCGCGCCGCGACGATCTCCAGCCTCGCCGCCGGCACCTATCGTTTCTATGTCACGGCGTTCAACAGCGCCGGCGAATCGGCGCAATCGAACACGGCCAGCGCGACGATCGCATCCTCCGTCACCGCATCATTCGTGGTCAGTCCCTCGGCAGGAGTGGCCGGAGTGACCACATTCATCTGCAGCAATACCTCGACCGGTGCGACGTCGTGGTCGTGGAACTTCGGCGACGGCGGAACCTCGACGTTGCAGAATCCGACGCACCTCTACAACGCGCCCGGCACGTACACGATCCAGCTCACCGCGAACGGCCAATCGTTCGCATCGCACGTCGTTACGGTCAGCTCCGGCATCGCCGCGGACTTTGTTTTCTCGCCGTCGAATCCGACGACGCAAACGAACATCAACTTCAGCGACCGTTCCTCCGGCAACATCGCGTCGTGGTTCTGGAACTTCGGCGACGGCACGTCATCGACGTCGCAGAACCCGGTGAAGCGCTACAACAGCGGCGGCAACTACCCGGTCACGTTGACGGCTTCGACGTCCACCGGCCTGCACTCGGCGATCTCGCACACCGTTGCGGTCACGACCGCGACACCCGCCGCGCCGCCGGTTTCCGCGGCCTTCGCAATTTCGCCGTCGACGGCGACGGTCCGCGGGAACGTCGCGTTCACCGATCAATCAACCGGTTCACCGACGTCATGGCAATGGAGCTTCGGCGACGGCTCAACATCCAATGTACCGAACCCGACGCACGCCTACACGATCCAAGGTTCATTTGGAGTTTCGCTGACGGTCTCGAACGCAACGTCGTCATCCACCGCGTCGCATGTCGTGACCATCCTCCCGCCGACTGCCTATCGCTCGCTCGTTCCCGCGGCGGCGCAGACGAACGGCGTTGGCGGTTCGGTCTGGCGCACGGAGCTGACCCTCTTCAACGGCGGCAGCGAGCCGGCCAGCGGCCAGTTCACGTTCATCCCCGGCGGCGGCGCGCCCGTGCTCACGCGCAGCCTCTTCCTCGGCGTCAATCAGTCGATCACGTACGCGAACGCACTCAACGATCTCTTTGGCCTCTCCAACGGTGCCGGCGCGATCGCGATCGAAGCGTCGAGCGCGACGACGACGCCTGCCATCCGCATCACCAGCCGCACGTTCACGACCGGCTCGGTCGGAACGTATGGACAGTCGGTGCCGAACGTCAGCAGCGATGACCTGACCTCGACGCTGCTGCTGACCGACCTCGAATCTGATGCGAATTTCCGCACGAATATCGGACTCGTCAACCGCAGCGCGCTGCCGGTGAACGCCGGCCTGACGCTGTACGACGCGAACGGCAACGTCGTCGCGACCACCTCGGTAACGGTGCCGGAGAATAATTTCCAGCAGTCGTCCCTCGGCTCCTTCTTCCCGGCCGTGAACGGCCGCACCTTCGCCGCGCTTTCGATGCGCGTCGACTCCGCCACGCCGAACGCGGTCAGCGCCTACGGTTCCGTCATCGACCACCGCACGCAGGATCCCGTCTACGTCCAGGCCATCCCCGCGCCGAAAGGCTCCGAGCTGACCATCCCCGCGATCGGCCGCGCGCCCGGCGTCAACGGTACGTTCTGGCGCAGCGACGTCACGCTCTTCAATCCCGGACTGACGACGATGACCGTCGCGCTGCGTTACCTCGCCGCCGGTCAGGACAACCGCGGCGCCGCATCGCACAACGTGACGATTGCGCCGTCGCGCACCGTCGTCATCGCCGACGTCGCGCAATCGCTCGGCATCTCCTCGGGCACCGGCGCGCTGCAGGTTTCGTGGACGACGGCGACCGGTCCGATCGTAACCAGCCGCACGTACATCACCACCGACAACGGCGGCAGCTACGGCCAGTCGATCGATCCGGTGACGACCTTTGGCAACGACTCATTCGTCCCCGGCCTCCGCTCCGACGCCTCGTTCCGTTCGAACGTCGGCTTCGTCAACGGCGGCGACACGCAGCTCACGGTCACGGCCACGCTCCTCTCCGACACCGGCACCATCCTCGGCACGACGCAGATCGGCCTCTCGCCGCGTTCACAAGTCCAGTACGCCGTCGGCGCCCTCTTCCCCGCCGCCAACACCCCGCGCTTCGGAACGCTCACGCTCCTCGCGCACGCGGACGGACCGTCGAACCTCTTCGCGTACGGATCGATTGTCGACAACGCATCAGGCGACCCGGTGTTCTTCGGAGGAAGGTAAGGCTCGGACTTGGTAAGGAGCCGGCCGCCCGCCGGCGAAGCCGGCATAAGGACCCTAGCCCACGCTTTCAAGCGTGGGTCAGCAAGTCGCCCTCGATTACTGAGCCCGCCTTGGCGGGCGAGAGGAAGCTTTCTTTCGCCCGTTGAAACGGGCTCACGAGATCGCGCGATCCTTAAACCCCCAGCTGAAGCTGGGGGCTACGGTCCTTATGGCGGCTACGCCGCCGATGAGCGCAAGCCAGCACACCGGATAGAATCGCGGCCATGAACCGCCGCAAATTCATTGGCGCATCTGCCGCGCTGACAGTTCTATCGAGAACGCCGTCGCTCTTCGCACAAGCGGAAGGCAGCAAACTTCCTCCCTCCATCGCCGCGCTGACGTCGATGCGCGATCAGGCCAAGCCGATCACGAACGACGAACGCCGCGCGCGCATCGATAAAGCGAAGCGGCTCATGGCCGAGCACAAGATCGGCGCGCTTATCCTGACCGGCGGAACGTCGCTGATGTATTTCGCCGGCATGTGCTGGGGCGGCGGCGAACGGCTCTTCGCGTGCGTCATTCCTGTGAAGGGCGAGCCGTTTTTCGTCTGTCCCGCGTTCGAAGAGGATCGTGCGCGCGAGCAGATCGCCGTTGGTCCGTTCGGACCCGATCACGCCGATGTCCGCACCTGGAACGAAGATGAAAATCCGTACGCGCTCATCGCGCACGGTTTGAAAGATCGCGGACTCGGCACGGCCACGATCGGCATCGAGGAAACGACGAAGCTGGTCTGGAGCGAAGGCATCGCCGCTGCCGCGCCGCAATCGAAAGTCGTCCTCGGCACGGCCATCACCGCCGGCTGCCGCATGATCAAGGACGCGCACGAGCTGGCGCTGATGCAGCTCGCCAACACCGCCACGTTGAAGGTCTACAAGGCCGTGTACGAATCGTTGCAGCCGGGGATGACGCAGCGCGACGTCTCCGAGTTGATTTCGCAGGCCTACAAACGCGTCGGATTTTCGGGCGAAGCGAGCGTGCAGACCGCGCAGTGGACCGCGCTTCCGCACGGCTCATCCACTCCTCAGGTGATTCGCGAAGGCACCATCATCATGGTCGACGACGGCTGCACCGTCGAAGGCTACCAATCCGACATCACCCGCACGTTCGTCCTCGGCAAAGCGACCGACAAGATGAACAAGGTCTTCGACATCGTGAAGCGCGCGCAGAGCGCAGCGCTGAAGGCCGCGAAGCCGGGCGCGCCGCTCGAATCGATCGATGCCGCCGCGCGCGACGTGATCGTCGCCGCCGGCTACGGCCCCGGCTTCAAATACTTCTCGCACCGCCTCGGCCACGGCATCGGCATGGACGGACACGAGTGGCCGTACCTGGTGAAGAACAACATGTTCGGCTGGGAGAAGTCGTTGCGCGCGCAAGCGGGCATGACCTTCAGCGACGAGCCGGGCATCTACATCCGCGGCGAATTTGGCGTGCGCCTCGAAGACGACATGTACATCACACCCGACGGCGCGAAACTCTTCACGCCGCAGTCGGAATCGCTGGAGAAGCCGTTCTGACGACCATCCGCGAGATGCTCGAAAACATCGAGCGCGACACGCTGGTGGCGCGCGCGGCGCGTAGCTCCGAGACGCGCGGGCGCGATCGCGAAGAGGCCGAGGACGACATTCGGCCGTCGTATCAGCGCGACCGCGATCGCATCATTCATTGCAAGGCCTTTCGGCGGCTGAAGCACAAGACGCAGGTGTTTCTCGCGCCCGAGGGCGATCACTACCGCACGCGGCTCACGCATGTGCTCGAGGTGACGCAGATCGCGCGCACGATCGCGAAGTCGCTGCGGCTCAACGAAGTGCTCACTGAGGCCATCGGACTCGGTCACGACCTCGGCCACTCCGCGTTTGGCCATGCAGGTGAGGCCGCGCTGAACAAGCTCGTGAAGGGCGGCTTCGATCACTACCGCCAATCGGTGCGCGTCGTCGAAGTTCTCGAGAACGACGGCCGCGGATTGAATCTCACCATCGAAGTACGCGACGGCATCCTCAAACATTCGAAAGGCGAGAAGGGCGAGTTGCTGCGGCGTCGTCCGAAGTCGCGCGCGCTCACGCTGGAAGGCGACATCGTGCGCATCTCCGACATCATCGCGTACGTCAATCACGACATCGACGACGGCATTCGCGCCGGCGTGCTGACCGAGGACGACATCCCGAAAGACATTCGCAAGGCCCTCGGCAACAAAGGCGGCGATCGCATCGACCGCATGGTTCGTGACGTGATCGATTCGACGCTGGCCTGCGATTACGAGCAGATTTCCATGTCCGCCGAAGTCCTCGGTGCGCTCGAAGAGCTGCGGACGTACATGTTTCAGAACATGTATCTGACGCCGACCGTGCGCGGTGAATTCGTGAAAGCGCAGCGCACGCTGACGGCGCTCTTCGAACATGTGATCGCGCATCCCGACGAGTTTCTCGACACCTCGCGCGATGAATCGGTGGAGCGGCTGGCCATCGATTTCATCGCCGGCATGACGGACCGCTACGCGATCAATCTCTACGAGCGGCTCTTCGTCCCGCGAGCGTGGGTTTGAATCCGCGCGCGGTCATCTTCGACATGGACGGCCTGCTGCTCGACAGCGAGCCGCTCTACCGCGTGACGTGGCAGACCGCCGCCGCGGACCTCGGCTTTCCCATCGACGATGTGCTCTACGAACGTTTCGTTGGCCGCGGCAACGTGGAAGCGGAGCAAATTCTGCGCGAGCATTTCGGCGACGTCTTTCCGCTCGACGAGTTCCACAAACGCTGGAGCCGCGATTTCGACGAACACGTCACCTCGATCGCGCGAAAACCGGGAGCGATGGAGTTGCTCGATCTGCTCGAGCAACGCGGCATCCCGAAAGCGCTGGCAACATCATCGCCGCGCGTTCTCGCGCTTCGCTGCCTCGGCGATCTTGCGTCGCGCTTCACCGCGCTCGCATTCGGCGACGAGGCCACGCATTCGAAGCCCGCGCCCGATCTCTTCCTCCTCGCGTCAGAACGCCTCCGCATCACACCCGCGGAGTGCCTCGTGCTCGAAGACTCCGAGGCCGGAGTCCGCGCCGCGCGCGCCGCGGGGATGGACGTGATCATGGTTCCCGATCTCGTGCCGCCATCGGAGGAGATCGCGTCGATGGCAACGCGCGTGTGCAAGACGCTGCACGAGGTAGTCGCGATCCTGGCATCCTGAAGATGCCGGCTACCCCTCGCCCCACTTCAACTTCGTCCGCAGGACATCGAAGTAGCTCTTTTTCGGGGTGCGGATCAGCGTCACGGGGTTCAGCGACTTTTTGATGCAGACGGTGTCGTGCTCAGCGATAGGGAGACCTTCCTGTCCGTCTAGCGTGAGGAAGATTTCCTGATTCGGAGTGGCGATGCCGACCTGGATTTCGAGCGTGTCGGGAAGAACGACCGGGCGATTGGTGAGCATGTGCGGACAGATCGGCGTCAGCACGACGGCGCCCATGGTGGGATAGATGATCGGACCGCCGGCGGAGAGGTTGTACGCGGTCGATCCGGTCGGCGTGGCGATGATCAGGCCGTCGGCGCGGAAGGACGACATGAATTCGCCGCCGACGGTGACGCGCATTTCGATGATGCGGGCCAGCGCGCTCTTGTTGATCGTGGCGTCGTTGAGGACGCGATAGATGCGGTGGTCGCGTCCCGGACCGCGCACGGCGACGTCGAACGCCACGCGCGTTTCGCTTTCGTAGTCGCCGGCGAGCACGCGCTCCAGCACTTCCGGGAACTCCTCCACGCGCACCTCGGTGAGAAATCCGAGCGTGCCCATGTTCACGCCGAGGATCGGGACGCTGTTCGGAGCGTGTCGGGCGACGGAAAGGAGCGTGCCGTCGCCGCCGAACGTCATCAACAGATCGGAATGCTTCCCCAGCTCGCCCTTGGCCACGCACTTGCCGCGATCGCCGAGCTTGTCGGCGGTGGCGTAATCGAAGCAGACGCCGAAGTCGCGCGCGCGAAGATCGGCAGCAACTTTCGCGGCAAATTGCAGCGCCTCCTCCGAGGTGATCTTCGCGGAGATGCCGATCGTCTTCACGGGAGGGAGTTTACGCGAACAGCCGTGCAAGACTGCCGTTCGCATGTGCGGGATCAATGGGATTGTTGCGTTTGGCGCGGGCGCGCCGCTGGTCGACGTTGACGAGCTGACGCGGACTCGCGAGGCGATGCGCAGCCGCGGTCCTGATGCCGCGGGTCTCTGGTTCTCACCCGATGGCCGCGTGGGATTCGGACATCGCCGCCTGTCGATCATCGACGTCAGCGATCGCGCTAACCAGCCGATGGTGAGCCGCGAAGGCGGCGATGTGGTGCTGACGTTCAACGGCGAGATCTACAACTACAAAGAGCTGCGCGATGACGAGACGTTCGCCACGGAATCGGATACCGAGGTCGTGCTGCGGATGTATCGCAAATTCGGCGCGGCTATGCTGGCGCGGTTGCGCGGCATGTTCGCGCTCGCGATCTGGGACTCGCGTACCAACACACTTTTCCTCGCGCGCGATCCGTACGGAGTCAAGCCGCTGTACTACGCGAACGACGGCGGCACGTTCCGTTTCGCATCGCAGACGAAGGCGTTGCTGGCGGGCGGCCGCGTTTCGGCGTCGCGCGATCCGGCGGGCGTTGCCGGCTTCCTGTTGCGCGGTCATGTTCCGGAACCGTTCACGATCTATGAGGACATCCGGATGCTTCCGGCTGGGAACTGGATGACCGTCACGCGCGACGGCCCCTCGGAACCGCGGCCGTACTTTTCGATCGCGCAGGTGTTGCGCGATGCGGTGGACGAACGGCGCAATGACAAGGATGCTGAGCGCGCCGCCATCATCGCTGATGGTGTGCGCGAGTCGGTGCGGTACCACCTCGTGTCCGATGTCCCCGTCGGTGCGTTTCTTTCTGCGGGACGCGATTCTGGCTCGATCGTCGGCCTGGCGGCGGAAACCGGCATCCCGCTGCAGACGATCACGATGTGTTTTGAGGGACAAAAAAACGATGAGACGCCGCTGGCCGCCGTCGTCGCGCGGCACTACGGGACTTCGCATCACTCGGCCACGCTTTCACGAACGGCGTTTCGCGACGAGTTGCCGCGCGCGCTCGAAGCAATGGACCAGCCGACGCTGGACGGGCTGAACTCGTACTTTGTCTGCAAAGCGGCGGCGGAGCTGGGCTGGAAAGTGGCGCTCTCCGGCACCGGCGGCGACGAGCTTTTCGGCGGCTACTCGACGTTTCGCACCATCCCGCGGTTCGCTCGAGCGATACGCCCGTTCCGGCGCACGCCTCGGATTGCAGCGGCGTTTCGCCGTGCGTGCAGCCTGATCACACGCAACCCCGCGCGCTTCAGTCCGAAAACGCCGTACACGCTGCAGTACTGCACTTCGTACGAAGGCGCCTATCTGATGAAGCGCGGACTCTTCCTGCCCGAGGAAGTCGCGTCAATCGTCGGCGACGACATCGCACGCGAAGGTCTCGACCGTTTGCAGATGCTCGATCGAATCCGTGAGGCGATCACACCTGATCCCGGCACACCATTCGCGCGCGTTGCAGCGATGGAATCGTCGCTGCTGCTCCGCAATCAACTCCTGCGCGACATCGATTGGGCTTCGATGTCGCACTCGCTCGAAGTGCGCGTGCCGCTCGTCGACGCGTTCCTCCTGCGAAAAATCGCACCGGCGGTTTTGTCGATGAACGACGGCAAAGAGCTGCTGACGCGCGCCCCGAAACGTCCATTGCCCAACGCGGTCCTCGCGCGAAAAAAGACCGGCTTCACGATCCCGAACGTGGACTGGCTCGACGATCGCCGCCGCATGGCCACCCACTTCGGGATGCGCCCGTGGGCGCTTTATATCCTCGAAGCGGGCGGTCACGCGGCGATCGCGTGAGCGGTTGTTAGCGAGCGCAGATCCGGCGGCGTAGCTGCCGAAAGAGCCGTAGCCCCCACGTTCACGTGGGGGTTCAGGCGATAGTGGATCTTGAGAGCCCGTCTTGACGGGCGACAGAAAACTTTCTTTCGCCCGTTAAAACGGGCTCACGAAATGCCGCGAAATGAAAAACCCCCAGCTCAAAGCTGGGGGCTACTGTTCTTACGACGGCTACGCCGCCGGCCGATAACTTCCTACTGCCGCACCTTCTTCAGCGCTTCCATCTCCAGCGCGACGACTTCCTTCGGCAGCGGCGCGTAGCCGAGCTGCGGCGCGTATTGCTGGCCGTCGGTAATGGCCCAACGCACGAAGTCGACCATGGTCTTGGAGCGGACAACGTCCTTCGACGACTCCTGCAGGAGCAGCCAGGTGAACGAGGAGATCGGATAGACGTTGTGGCCGGGCGCGTTCGTGATCGAGACGCGGAAATCCTTCGGCATGCTCTTCGCGGCGGCCGAGGCGGCGTTAGAGACCGTTTCGGTCGAGGCGCGCACCCATTCGCCAGCCAGGTTCTGCACCGCACCGTATGAGATCTTGTTCTGCAGCGCGTAGATCAACTCGACGTAGCCGATGGAACCGGGCGTCTGCTTGACCAGACCCGCGACGCCTTCATTGCCTTTCGCGCCGACGCCGGCCGGCCAGTTGACCGACGTCGCGACGCCAACCGTCTTGCGATATTCGGGCGAGACCTTCGACAGGTAATCGCACCAGATGTAGCTCGTTCCGGAGCCGTCGGAGCGGTGGACGACAGTGATCTCGGCGTTCGGCAGGTTCACGCCGGGATTCGTGGCGCGGATGGCGGCATCGTTCCACTTGGTGATCTTGCCGAGGAAGATGTCGGCGAGGACGGGGCCGGTGAACTTCAGCTCCGCGCTGATCTCCGGGACGTTGTAGACCGGAACCACGCCGCCGAGGACCGTCGGCAGGTGGATGATGCGAAAGCCGGCGGCGGTGATCTGCTCGTTCGTCATCGGGCCGTCCGAGGCGCCGAAGAAAACGGTGCCGGCGGAAAGCTGGCGGATGCCGCCGCCGGACCCGATCGACTGATAGTTGATCTCAACGTTCGAGTGCATCTTGCTGTATTGATCGAACCACTTCGTATAGATCGGATTGGGGAACGTGGCGCCGGCGCCATTGATCTTCAGGGTTTGTGCGGATAGAGCAGTCGCAAGCAGCGCGATGGCCGCGAAGAACAGCTTCTTCATTTTTTCTCCTAGAGGACTGCGCGATTGAGTGTTTTCAGAGGCACTGTTGATGGAGCCTTGGGCAACCAACGCTGCCGGCCGTGCCGGCTTAGAAGTTGATGAGCAACTTCACTTCGTAGTTCGTCGTGTTCGGAGCCACCGGCGTGAGTCCGGTGCGCTTCAGTGAATCGCGGTCGAAAAGAATCGCCGCCGTCTTTCCGCTGAGGTTCGGGACCCAATAGGCGATGCCGTCGATGTCGCGCTTCTGCTTCTGCGAATGGATGGCGTCGTTCGGCAGGTAATCGTCGTGGCGGATCAGCGCCTCCCACCCTTTCGTGCCGAGCTTCGGCGTCACCCACAGCGACCACCCCTTGCCGCTGATCTGCGGTTTCGTGGCCGAGGTGCGGTCCTTTGCGTGGAGAAGATCGAAGCCGGCGTTGAATAGTGGATGCTCGTAGGTCACTTCGCCGAGAGCACGCTCACGTTTCGCATTTTCGACGTAGTGATCCTCGTCGATGAATGCGGTCAGGCGCAGGCCTTTCAACATCGTGCCGCCGAGCGGGAACGGCCGCACGGTGCCGCGCACCATGAATGCCTTCTCGTTATTCGCCTCGGCTTTCGCGTAACCCTCGCCGTTGTAGAAGCCGGCGTGGACGTCGCCGTAGTTGCCGGCGAAGTTGTAGTGCGCGGAGAGACCGGCGTCGGCGGACGGAAGTCCCGTCGTGCGCTCGGCGAAGATCGTCCCCTGAAAGCGGTAGCGGTAGATGCCTTCCGTGTAATCGGTGTAGGGGTTCTGCTGGATGCCGGCGCGGACCCACGAACCTTTCGTCGCCCAGTCATCGAGGTTGAGCTGCACATACGCGTACTTGAGGCGAAAGAGCTGGCTGCCGCTCAGCGATGCGCCGGCGCTCGTCTCGCGTGAAACGTCCGGCGTGATGCGGAAGGCAATCAGGTGATTGAGGTTGCCGGTGACGTTGATGTACGCGCGGCTGATGTTGAATGAGCTGTTGTTGACGGCGTTGCCGTCCGTGTCCTTCGCCTTCGGCGACTCGACGTAGGTGTAGTCGCCGAAGATCGTGGCGCCGACGTTGATTTTCGGCGTGTCGTCGGGCGGCGTGTAGCCTGCGGCGGGCGTGACCTGGGCCAGTGCGCCCGTGGCGATCATCATCGCGCCGATGAAACTGGCTGCCGAGTTGCGAATCCTCATTTCGTGCAAGCCTCCTTGTGTTGGCGCGGATAGTAGGCCGAGGCGGTTCCGTTTGCTTGCGGCACGAGTAAATTCGGAGTGAATGAGCGGTACGATCTGGAAGACGTTTTGGGGGTCGGGGGTCGGAAGTGGGGAGTCGGAGATTGAATGCTGCCCCTCTGCGACTCCCGACTCCCGACTCCCGGATTTAGGAGACCTGAATGTTCCGACGAATCGCCAACCTCTTCCGCGGCTTCCTGAGCCTCTTCATCGGCGGGATCGAGCGCCAGAATCCCGAGGCACTGCTCGAGGTGGAGAAGCAGAACATCCGCAAGCAGATCGCGAACTACAACCAGGGGCTGGCCGCGCACGCCGGACTCTGCGAACGGCTGATGACGCAGGTTAAACGCCTGGAGCAGGAAGAGCGCGAGCTGCGTGCGAAGACTGCCGCGAACCTGCGCGCTGGTAATCGCGATCTGGCCAGCCAGCAGGCGCTGCGCCTGCAAACTGTGCAGCGCGAACTAGTCGAGAACCGGACGCAACTCGAATCAGCCGAAGCGACGTACCGTGAGTTGCTGCGAGCGCGCGATGTATCGGTGAAGGCGGCGCAGGCCAAGCTGCAGTCGCTGAAGAACAGCATCGATGATCTGAAGATCAAGCGCGCCACCGCGGAGCTCAACGAGATGGCCTCCGGGATGATCTCCCAGATCGGCGGCTCCGGCGACACGTTGAACCGCCTCCACGAGATGGTGGAAGACGAGCGCGAGAAAGCGGCCGGCCGCGCCCGCGTCGCGCGCGACACCCTCAACTCAGGCGAGATCGAGATGCAGGAGCACGAGCAGAAAGCGCTCGCCGATCAGGCGCTGGAAGATTTCGCGCTGAAGGAAGGGCTGGTGCTGGAAGCGCCGCGGAACACGGTCACGATCGAAAGGGCGCCAGCGAAGAGTTTGGGGCCGAAGGACGAGTAAGGCTTGTCCGCGAAACCACAAACATTGATGAGTACCTTGCGCCACTGAGCGATGAGAAGCGTGCGGCACTGGAGAGGCTGCGGCGCGACATCAAGTCCGCGGCACCCGAAGCGGAGGAGTAGAAGCCGTTGCTGTCGGGGCTGGTGCGCAAGCGGGTGAAGACGCGAGTGGCAGAGTACGCGCGAAAAAAACGCAGGGTGACGGGTTCACGCGGAGAACGCGGCGGGCGGAGAGTTAGGCGTGGATCGGGACCGTGAATGAAAATCTTCCCCCGCCCTCGGGCACGTTTTCGAACCAGATCCTTCCGCCGAGGGCTTCGATGAGATCCTTGGCGATGGCGAGGCCATAGCCGGTCGAGCTCTCGCCGGCCGTGGGTCGATGAGAGAGCTTTCCGCCGCGCGTGAAGAGCCGCGGAACATCGGCGTCGGTGATTCCGGGGCCGCTATCCGTGATCGAGACGACTCCTTCCTTCGCGGACTGCTGCACGCGCACCGAAACCGTTCCGCCCGGAGTCGAGTACTTCAGAGCGTTCGACAGCAGGTTGTCGAGAACCGCGCCAACCGCGACGCGATCCGTCCATACGATCACCGCACCCAATGGGATATCACGTGCCATTGAAATGTTTTTGACTGCGGCAATCGGTTCGTATTCGTCGCAAGCCCATCGCACCACCTTCGCAATATCGGTCTGAGAGAAGAGGAGATGGGGGCCATCACCGAGCGGCGCCATGAGCTGGTGAACGAGCTCCTTCATCAATTCCGTGGCGTGGCTCAACCCTTCGAGACGGTCGCGAACATCGACCTCCGGCCGCTGCTTGAGCGCGCGAGTCAGGAGATGCGTGCTCGTGGAAACGACCATGAGGTAGTTGCTCAACGCGTGGGCCGCGTACGTCAGGCGGTCGGTATCCAGCGCGGGCAATTCCGCCAGGCGGACCAGCGCCTCATCGAGTTCGGTTCGGGCCCGTTCGATGGCCGCGGTGGCTTCGGACTTGCCGTCCATCGCGCCATCGTAACGCCGTTACTCCACGACTTCGCTCGACAAATCCACCTTCGGGTACTCCATCCCGAGCGACTCCAGCGTCTCAACGATGACGGCACCGATGACCAGGTTGCGGTACCACTTGGCGTCGGACGGGATGACGTACCAGGGCGCGTGCTTGGTGGACGTCTTCTCCAGCATGTCTTCGTAGGCCTTCATGTAGTCGTCCCAGAGCTTGCGCTCCTCGATGTCGCCGTGCTCGAACTTCCAGTGTTTGGTGGGATCGTCGATGCGTGCCTGCAGGCGTTTGCGCTGCTCGTCTCTACTGATATGGAGGAAGAACTTGAGGATGATCGTGCCGGCGGCGGTCAGCGTCTTTTCGAAGGCGTTGATCTGGTCGTAGCGTTTGCGCCAGACCTTCTCATCGACCAGGCCGTGGACGCGGACGACGAGCACGTCTTCGTAGTGGCTGCGATTGAAGACGACGATCTCGCCGTTGCCGGGCGTCTTCGCGTGGACGCGCCACAGGAAGTCGTGATCGAGCTCCGAGGGCACGGGCCGCTTGAACGACACCACGCGCACGCCGGCCGGGCTGACGCCGCTCATCACGTGCCGCACCGTGCCGTCCTTGCCCGAGGTGTCCATCCCCTGCAGGACGATCAGGATGTTGTGGCGGTGCTCGGCGTAGAGCAGCTCCTGTAGCTCGCCGAGCCGTTCCTCGATCGCGGCGCTCCGTTCCTTCCCCTCGGATTTGTCATCGCACAACGGCGTCGCGTCCGGATCGAAATCGTCGATGCGGACCTTGCTGCCCGGCTCGATTCGATGCACATTCGTTTTCATCCGGCGATTCTCCTCCAGGCGCGGTCCGCTTCACCTGCATTTTGCATAGTCTTTCCACCGCGGAAGTCTCCGAGCGCAGATACTCCTCACCGACATGGCCACGAAACCGCGGCGGATCGCCGCAATCGACGTCGGCACGAACTCGATTCACATGATCGTGGCGGAGACGCGCGAGCATGGCTATCGCGTCGTCGATCGCGAGAAAGAGATGGTGCAGCTCGGGCTGGCCAGCCTGGACGGTCAGCCGCTCACGGCCGAGGCGATGGATCGCGGCGTCGGCGCGATCAAGCAGATGGCGGAGATCGCGGCGAAATGGAACGTCGACGAGATCTTCGCCGTGGCCACGAGTGCCGTGCGCGAGGCGCCGAATCGCCGCGACTTCCTGCGGCGCGTGAAGGAAGAGACGGGCGTGAAAGTGCGCGTCATCTCGGGCGAGGAGGAGGCGGACTACATCCTTCGCGCCGTGCGATCGGCCGTCGAGGTGAACGGGCAGACCGCGCTCTGCATCGACATCGGCGGCGGAAGCGTGGAGCTGATCGTCGGCACGGCGGACGAAACGTATCTGACGCGCAGCGAGCCGCTCGGCGCGCTGCGGCTGGCGCAACGATACGGTCTGATCGAGCGGCCCGCGCCGCGCGCGGTCGAGCAGTGCCGCCGGCACGTCGAAGAGCGCGTCGGCAAGCTTCGCCGCCGCATTCTCCGGCTCGGAGTCGATCTCTGCGTCGGAACGTCGGGCACGATCCAGACGCTGGCGACGATGGCGACGGAGAGCGAGACGACCGCCACCACGCATGGCTTGCGGCGCCTTTCCCGCCAGACCGTTTCCGCGCTGATTCCGGTGCTGGCGTCGATGTCCGCGCCCGAACGCGCGGAACGATTCGGACTGGACGGACCGCGCGCCACCAGCGTTCTGGCGGGCGCAATCGTGCTGGATACGCTCCTCGATGTCCTCAAGATCGACGAACTGCTGGCCTGCCCCGTGGCCATGCGCGAAGGGATGCTCGAAAGCCGCGTGGCCGCGCTCGAAGAGCCGGAGGAGAGCGGCGGCTCGTTGCGCCAGGCATCGGTGCTTTCGCTGGCTCAACGAACCGACTGCGATCTCAAACACGGGATGCACGTTGCCAAGCTGGCCTCGCGCATCTTCGACCAGACCAAGCCGCTTCACGCGCTGGAACATCAGATGACAGCATTGCTCGAATCGGCGGCGGTACTGCACGAAGCCGGTTTGCACGTGAGCGACCGCGCCCATCACAAACACAGCTACTACCTCATCCGCCACGCCGATCTGCGCGGCTTCACGGACGAGGAGATCCTGATCATCGCCAACGCGGCGCGCTACTACCGCAAATCGACACCCGAGGCCGGACATGAGAACTTCGCGGAACTGACGCCGACGCAGCAGCAGGACGTGGAGAAGCTCGCGGCCATCCTGCGCATCGCCGAAGCGCTCGACCGCGGACATCGCGGATCGGTGCGCGACGTGGCGGTACGCGTGCGGCGCGACCAGGCGCTCTTCACGGTGCGCACGCGGTCGGACGCATCGGTCGAGATTGCCAGCGCCATGAAACGCGCGAAATACTTCGCGCAGCTCTTCGACGTCGAAGTGCGCTTCGAGGCCAGATGAAAGACAACGAGAAATTCGTCGTGCTGCTTCGCCACGGAATCGCTGAACCTCATGGCGCACGTGCCGACGATGACGCGCGCATCCTGACCGAGACCGGCAACCGCCGCATGAAACAGATCGGCCGCGGTCTGGCGAAGCGTTTTCCGAAAGCGGACGTGATCTATTCGAGTCCGCTGATCCGCTGCGTGGAGACGGCGGAGTGGGTGGAGAAAGCGTACGGTTCGTCGATCGCGGTGAAAACGTACAGCGCCCTCGCGCCCGATGCCGGTGTCGACGATTTCCGCGCGCTCATCGACGGCAGCGAGGCCCGAAGGATCATCTGCGTCGGACACGAGCCGAACCTGTCGACGACGATGCTGGCGGTGACGAAGATGAGCTCCGACGGCGCGATCGAGTTGAAGAAAGGCGGCTGCTACGGCCTCCGTTTGTTCGGCGACGGCAGCGCGCAGTTGGAGTGGATGTTGCCTCCGCGAGTTCTGCGGCGGCGGTGAGATGTCGTCGCGCGCGGAGGCGCGCTCGACAGTCCAGCCCCGCGCTCGGCGCGGGGTTGGGGAAGCGCCCACGAATTTGCGGCCGCGGAGGCGGCCGCGACAAGGTTTCGCGCGGCGCGAGCATTTGTAGTGGCCGCCTCCGCGGCCACGACCTTGTTTCACTCTCGTTTCCCCGCGCAAAGCGCGGGGCTGGATTGTTGAGCGCGCCTTCGCGCGCAACCTAGTTCCACGATCGTTCACTTCTTCTTTTTCTTTTTCCCGACGTCCTTCTTCGCAGCCTTTGGCGGCTTCGGCGGCTTCGCCGCCTTGCGCACCTTCTTGACCTGCTTGCGGATGGCTTTCTTCGCCACCTTCACGGTCTTCCTGCCGACCTTCAGGCCGAGGGGGAGCGTCGCGGAGGCGACGATCATTTCCATCACCGAGGCGGAGACGCGCTCCACGAAGTGCTCCTTGTCTTCGGGGGCCATCTCCTTCCAGTGCTGGACCAGCGTCTGAATGGCGTTGGCCGGAAGCGGCGCGGTTGCGTTTTCGCCCTCGGGCGTTGCGGGAGGGGCCGGGGCTTCGAAATGTTCGGCGAGATGGTCGAGGGAGCGGACTCCGATGTCGTGAATGTAGTTGGCGACGCGTTTCGGCAGAAGATCGTGCGGTTCCATGCTCTTCCTTCCTTCAATGCTTTTTCTTTTTCTTGGCTTTGCGGCGGATGGAGGCCGGGTGGCGGATGCTCTCTTCGTACGAACCGACGCTCACGGAATCGGCGCGCGCGATGCTGATGAACACTTCCTGACTGCGGACGGGACGCTGCTCGCCCGGCGTGCGGCGGCGATAGTTGCCGTCGGGTTCCAGCGTCCAGGCCTTCACGTTGTCGGCCAGCGCGATCTGGAGAATCTGCTCGCTGATCCGCTTGGCCACGGCGCCGTCGAGCACGGGGAAGGTGGTCTCGATGCGGCGCAGAAAGTTGCGCGGCATCCAGTCGCCGCTCGACAGCCAAACCTCGGGAGCACCGCCGTTGGCGAAGCGGAAAATGCGCGCGTGCTCGAGGAAGCGATCGATGATCGAGATCACGCGGATGTTCTCGCTGATGCCGGCGATGCCCGGCACAAGGCAGCAGATGCCGCGCACGAGCAGATCGATCTTCACGCCCGCGCGGCTGGCGCGGTAAAGCGCCTCGATGACGCTCGGGTCGGCGAGCGCGTTCATCCTGGCGACGATGAAGGCCGGCTTTCCGTCCGCGGCGTTCTGCGCCTCACGATCGATCATGCGGATCGTCCAGCGGAGGTACTCGATCGGTGAGACGACGAATTCGCGCCAGCGGAGCGCGTTGCCTTTCGTCTCGACGAGCTCCTGCACGCCGGCCACGCTGAAGCCGGTGAGCAGATTCATGAGCTGCGCGGCGTCGGCGCCGAAATCGCGATCGCAGGTGAAGAGATCGACGTCGGTGTAAAGGCGGCCCGTCACGGCGTTGTAGTTGCCGGTCGACAGATGGACGTAGCGCCGCAGTTCGCCCGCTTCGCGGCGGACGATGAGGCAGACCTTGCAGTGCGTCTTGTAGCCGACGATTCCGTAGACGACCTGCACGCCCGCCTCTTCCAGCGTTCGCGCCCAGGTGATGTTCTTGCGCTCATCGAACCGCGCCTGCAGTTCGACCACCGCGGTTACCTGCTTCCCCGCCCGCGCCGCGGCCGAGAGGGCAGCGATGATCGGCGATCCAGGATCGGTGCGATACAGCGTCTGCTTGATGGCGACGACGTCGGGATCCTCGGTCGCCGTCTGCACGAACTCGATGACCGCTGTGAACGAGTCGTATGGCCGATGCAGCAGCAGATCGCCACGGCGGATGATGGCGAAGATATCGTCGGTCGTCGCCAGTTCCGCCGGCATGCGCGGATTGAACGGCGTCTCTTTGAGCGCGGGCTTGTCGGTCTGCGTGTAGAGCTGCTGGAAATCGCCGAGCTTCAGCGGACCCGGTGCGAAGAAGATGTCGTCGGGAGATGAATCGGTCGCGCCGGCCAGAAGCGCCAGCAACGGATCATCGACTCCCTTCTCGATCTCCAGCCAGACCACCTCCCGACGCTCGCGGCGCCGCAGTTCGATTTCGATGCTCTTGAGGAGGTCCTGCATGTCCTCTTCTTTGATGTCGAGATCGGAGTTGCGGATCACGCGAAAGGCCGAGGAACGAAGGACCTTCAGGCCAGGAAAGAAGCGGTGGACGTGCGAAGAGATGACGTCTTCGAGCAGGACAAAGCGCGTCTTCTCCGGCATTGCAACGAGGCGCGGAACGGACTCGGGGATCTTGATGATGGCTACATGCCGCTCGCCGCGCTCGGACTCGAGCTGCAGCGCGAGATTGAGCGAGAGGTTGGCGATAAAGGGAAACGGATGGGCGGGATCGATGGCCAGCGGCGTGAGGATCGGCTCGAGGTCGCGGCAGAAGTACTCCTCGACAAAGTTGCGCTCTTTTTTGCCGAGGTCCGCGACCAATTCGACGCGGATGCCTTCTTTGGCCAGGGCCGGAATCAGCTCGTCGCCGAGGCATCGGTAGATTTCGCGCAGGAGCGAGCGGGCGCCGTCACGCACGGCCTGCAGCCGTTTCAATCCGGTACCGCGCGAGTCGGCGGCGACATTCGCGGCGATGAGGTCGCGGATCTCGCCGACCCGGATCATGAAGAACTCCTCGAGGTTGTGCGCGCAGATGCTGAGGAACTTCACCCGCTCGAGAAGCGGAACCGAGGGATTGCGGGCCTCGGCCAGGACGCGTTCGTTGAATGCGAGCGCGCTCAGCTCGCGATCGAATAGCGGAACGGCAAACGGCGAGGCCAGAGGGACGGCCGCCGGCGGCGCGGCGTCACTCAAAGGCGCTGCGGGAACTGTTTCTGCTGCGGATGACATCGGGGCGGCAATGGTATGCACCCGCGATGCGCAAAAGCATCGGTGTCCGTGTAAATTTTGTATGCAGGCGAAGAATCGCCCTACTTGGCATCATCCCTGAAGGACACAGCCGTATCCCGACGAGGTGGCAGTTATGTTTGATGACGTCCTGATCGAATCTGCTGGCAAGGACAAGAAAAAAGGCGGCTGGAAGACGGTACTCATCTCCGCCATCCTCCACGTTCTGATCATCGGCGCCGTCGTAGCGGCCGGGCTTTACGTCAAGAAGAATCCAGAGATCATCACCAAACCGATTCAGGCCTTCGTTGTCTCCGCGCCGCCGCCACCGCCACCTCCCCCGCCGCCCGCGGCATCGCACGCATCATCGACGCCGCACGTACAGCACGTCGAGCCGCAGACCCATCAAACGTTCCATCAGCCGACGCAGACTCCGCGTGAAGTGCCGCAGGTCGACAACGTTCCGACCGATACAACCGGCGGACAGGAAGGCGGCGTCGTAGGCGGACAAGTTGGCGGAGTAGTCGGCGGCGTGGTGGGAGGCGTGGTCGGCGGAACGCTTGGCGGCACCCTCGGCGGACAACTCGGTGGACAGGTCGGCGGCACCGGCGACAAACCGATGCGCGTCGGCGGTGACGTGAACCCACCCGTCGCCGTCAGACGAGTTGACCCGATCTACCCCGACGTGGCCCGCAAGGCGCGCATCGAAGGGATCGTCATCCTCGAAACGATCATCGACCGCGACGGCAACGTCACGGATGTTCGCGTGCTAAAAGGTCTTCCCCTCGGACTCGATCAATCGGCGGTGGACGCCGTCAAACGCTGGAAGTTCAAACCCGGAACGCTCAACGGACAGGCCGTTCCGGTCATTTTTACGCTCACCGTGAATTTCACGCTGCACTAAGGAGAAGTAATGGACGGGATGAACAGTAATTTCAGCCTCCTCGGAATGTGGGCGACCATGAACTGGGTCGCGAAAGGCGTCGTGGTCGTTCTGGCGCTGATGTCGATCTGGTCGCTGACCATCGCCATCGAACGGCTGATCCGTTTTCAAAAAGCCAAACGCGAATCGCTTGGCATCGCCCTCGGCGTCACGCCGCTCCTCAAGCAACACAAGCTGGAGGAAGCAATCACGCTCGCCAGCGATAAGCGCTACCGCCACTCGCACCTCGCGCGCGTGCTGCGCGCGGGACTGACCGAGTTTCAATATGAGTCGACGCAGACGCTGCCCGACGACTTCGACATCGTCGCCTCGGGGCAACGCGCCATCGAACGCGAGTCGCTCATGACTACCGCGGAGATGAAAAAAGGCCTCGGTAATCTCGCCACGATCTCCACGACCGCTCCGTTCGTCGGCCTGTTCGGCACCGTGGCCGGCATCATCCACGCCTTCCAGGGCATGGCCATCAGCGGATCGGGCGGACTCGGCGCCGTTTCGGCCGGTATCGCCGAAGCGCTGGTCACGACGGCGTTCGGACTCTTCGTGGCCATCCCGGCGGTGTGGCTCTACAACTACTTCCTCAACAAGGTCGAACGCTTTCAGGTGGAGATGTCGAACTCGTCATCCCAGCTCATCGACTACTTCATCAAGAACGAAGCGCGCGTTCGCGCGAGCTCCGCAACGGTTCGCTAGGAGTCGAGGATGGCATTCGGCGCTGGGGGCGGAAGCCCCGACGAAGTCAAAGGAGACATCAACGTCACGCCGCTGGTCGACGTCTGTCTCGTGCTCCTGATCATCTTCATGGTGGTCACGCCGATGCTGCAGTCAGGTGTCGACGTCGCGTTGCCGCAAGGCGCACATTCGGAAAAGAAGCCGGGCAAGGAGTCCGACCTGATCGTGTCGATCAAGGTGGACGGCACGGTCTTCATCGGGCAGGACTGGATTCCCGACCGCGACCTGCCGCGCTACATGAAGGCGGAGCACGACAAGACCCCCAGCCGCAACGTGATGGTGAAAGCCGACAAACGAATCAACTTCGGCAAGGTGCGCATGGTG